>Ga0189275_100007_pt1 | contig 636606 bp, 600 predicted proteins | sample N19A6minimetaG_FD_130329 | JGI IMG/M metagenome (GOLD analysis project Ga0189275, IMG submission 130329) | Marine microbial communities from the Costa Rica Dome - N19 A6 mini metaG | ecosystem: Environmental > Aquatic > Marine > Oceanic > Photic zone | place: Costa Rica: the Eastern Pacific...
CCCCTTTCCATTCCGAACAGGGAAGTTAAGCCCGTTTGCGCCGATGGTACTGCCACACCAGGTGGGAGAGTAGGTCGCCGCCTTCCTTGAAGCCCTTTACGTAAGTGAAGGGCTTTTTTGTTTTTAGGGATTATCTTTGCAACATAAAAAACATCTTTTAAACGATACCATTGAGTTCCCAAACCAATCCAGTTGTACTTGAAGAAAAATTAAATGCCTATTCCCATGCTTTCGGTATAGTACTGGCAGTAGTAGGAGGAATACTTCTTTTTCAAAATGAAGTAGAAAGCAATCCTTATATGAAAGGTAGTATAATTGCTTATGTACTTTCTTTAATACTATTGTTTTCCGCTTCTACCACCTATCATGCGGTAGAGAATCCTAAAATAAAGAAGAAGCTCAGGATTCTGGATCACATCAGTATTTATTATTTGATTGCAGGAACATATACTCCAGTATGCCTTTCTGTATTACTGCCATCCAAGGGATGGTTATTGTTCTACTTAGTATGGGGCATTGCGCTATTTGGAACGGTGCTTAAAATATTCTTTACTGGCAGGTTTGAAGCGTTTTCTTTAGTCCTTTATGGAATTATGGGGTGGTTAATAGTCATCGATTTACCCTATTTACTGGAGCATATGCCCACATCGGGGCTATTTTACCTGTCATTGGGTGGTGCATTTTATACCATTGGAATATTTTTCTACGCGGTAAAAAAAATACCATACAATCATCTTATATGGCATTTTTTTGTGCTGGGTGGAGCTATTAGTCACTGGTGGTTAATCTTTACTACTTTGGAGCATTAGTAAGGTTAATCAATTAAAAAGTCTGATACTTTAAAGTAATAACCTTCCAAACCATCACCCCGTTTATATTTGGATTCCATTGTCGAGCTAACGGTATAGGGGTAATTATTGTTCTTAATTATTTCCTGTAAATAATCTTTATAAGTGGGGAGATCATTATATCTTCTAATCTCTACCTGTCCAATTTTAAAGTTGTTATTTTGATATAGATCATAAAAGCCCCATGTTTGAATTTCGTCAGGTATTTCAGGTAGGATTATTTTTTCAGTAGTTTGACTATCAAAAACGATGTTCCAGTCATAGCTGATGTTAAGACCGTTCACTAATTGTGGCCCATCAGTATGAAGATATATTTTACCAACACTATGGCCATTCCCTGTTTTCATCAAATTGATTTCTTTTGAATTAACAGAAAAGTCAATTGTCCAATCCAAATCATTGAATATTGTCAATGGTTTCCCATTTCTTGCGGTATGATAATCCTTCATTGTAAATTCATATCGAGTTTTGTAAATACTTGTATTAAAGTAATATGCGCCTCCTTGTGATGGTAGAAATCCATAGGCTGAGTTATTGATATTATGAAAAACATTGTTTTCAAAATCACTTTCATTGAAATATCCATAGATGTTTATTGAAGAAGTATATTGCCCTGATCCCAGTGATGTTTGATAAAACCTACGTTCAATATCTTCTTGATTAAATAAGCTATAGTCCAATGTAAAATCAATTGGTAAATCCCAATCTAGAATAGTATAGGTATACTCGTCCAAAGTCTCGTTTTTCAGCCACAAGTAAATTTTATCTGTATTTACTTGATTTGTTACATTTTTTCTACGATCTAGTACAAGTTGTTGATTCAATGTATTTAGTCCTCCAGAGTAACCAAAACCATATGCGGTAGAATTGAAAACATCATCAGGGTCAAATCCTTCCATAGGAAACAAATATGGGTTTCTTGGCCCATTTTCAAATCTAGGTTCGGTTTTTAAATTCAATGTTACAAGATTGGATGAATTTAAATTTTGCAAAGTTGAAAATTGAGTAGTATTGCCATATGTACCTGATGTATATTTGGCAAAAGTCAATGAGTATTCTTGAGTAAAAATTTGGTCTGAGCTCGTTCGTAGAATAACTTCCCGGCTGTCCTGAAAAATTCTTTTAGAATCAACTAATTTGCCATCGGGGGCAGAAGCAAAAACATACATTCTTGCCCAATTGGGGTTATAAAAATCCTCTGGGATATTTATGGTAATCAAGGGGGTCTCATTGATAACGGTAATCATTTGCTCTTTGGACGCTATATTGCCAGAGGTATCCGTAGCATCAACACGCAATATGTAATTTTGCGATTTAGCTGTCAAGGATTTAGCAGCATAGCCCGATAGATCAACCACAATAGTGAAGGGTGCGGTGTTATCTTCACCCACCTTTACATCGTCGATAAAGGCTTCCACTTTTGAGATACCCTTCGCATCTTGTGCATTAATATTGATTTCCATTTGGTTGCTTACCACAATGGGTTCGGAACCACTCGAGGTTCCTGAAATGGTGAAATCCAGTGTTGGAGCTACTGTGTCAGGTTCAGGTGTGGTGTCACTGGAGTCTGAGGAGCACGAAAGCAAGGCAGTCAAGGTGATGCCCATTAAAACAAATCGATTGATACTTATTATTTTTTTCATGACACTATGTTATAATAGAAGTTTAGTAGGCAGTCTATGAATTAATCAAATAAAAAATGATTGGGATAGAAATAATTCTCTTTCCAAGGGCTAGGGTTGTCATAAATGGACTCTCTTTCTGGAGAAACCAGATACCATTTTTCATTATTTTGAATTACTTTTTGTAGGTACTCATCGTAAGAAGTAAGACCCTCATATTTAATTACTTCAACCTGTCTCTGGTCTTTGTTTTCGATACTTTCAAAAGTTTGATTATTGTATTTGTCGATAAATATCCACTCCTCAAGTTCTTCCGGGAGTGTAGGTAGAGGAACTGTTGAATTGTTTTGGCTATCAAAAAGAATATGCCATCTGTAGGTAGCATTGTTGCCATCCAATACGGTTTGTTGACCGCTACTTTTTGGAGAAAATGAATCTGAAATACTTAACCTTCCGACAAAATCTTGACTATTTGTGTTTTTGTCTATAGAGAAAGTGTTTTCTTGAAAAGTGTGGCTCAATGTCCAATTGCTACCATTGTAGGTTTTATTTGGTTTGCCAGTATGGTCTATTTTATAATTAAGGTATGTTAGTTCCGTAATGTAGTTATTGAAATTATTGTCCAACCAAAAATTATATTCAGATTCGATATCTAAATTAAACGTGTATGGGTATATCGCATGAAAAATATTATTCGAATAATCAACTGTATCTTCATAAACAAAGATTTTTAGACTTGGATCTTTGGATATAGAAGTATCAAGATTTGGATATTCAAAGCTTTCCAAAGTCATACCTTCGGAAGAAAACAGGTCGGGGGTTAGTTTAAACCCTTCTTCTAACATGTTTTTTTTAAAAAACGCATACTGGGCAGTGTTCTGATCAGTATTGACCATATGGAAATAAATGTTATCCGTCGCAAATTGGTTGTCATAACTCTCATATCTTCCAACTGATATTTTGTTGTTTGTATTTGAATAATTGCAGCTACAATTGTTGCCCCCTATGCTATAATCAAATCCTTGGGCACCTATTGCGATGGTCTCCGTGGTATTTTCATCCCAAAAACCTTCAATAGGGAATTCTTCGGGACTTACACGGTCAAAAAAGTTAGATGAGAAAATAGGATAATTATTAATGTTTATTTCGTTTAGGACGGAACCTTTTATATTCTGGATAGTAGCCAACTGATTGGTTTCACCATTGTAAGCCGCAAATTTTTGGGCGAAGGTCAACATATACTCTTCGTCTTCCGTAATATCCATGGTCGTACTAATTGTAATGGTTCTTTGACCTGTTTCCAATTTTTCAATGCCTAATAGTTCTCCGGTCATACGAGAGGCAAATATGTAAAAGTCCACTAGCTCTGGATTGTCGCCTTGTTCTGGAAAATTAATTGTTATCAGTTGTGTTGTTGACTCTATGATAATGTGTTGTTCTTTGGACGCTGTATTGCCAGAGGTATCCGTAGCATCAACACGCAATATGTAATTTTGCGATTTAGCTGTCAAGGATTTAACAGCATAGCCCGATAGATCAACCACAATAGTGAAGGGTGCGGTGTTATCTTCGCCCACCTTTTCATCGTCGATAAAGGCTTCCACTTTTGAGATACCCTTCGCATCTTGTGCATTAATATTGATTTCCATTTGGTTGCTTACCACAATGGGTTCGGAACCACTCGAGGTTCCTGAAATGGTAAAATCCAGTGTAGGGGCAATATTATCCGGAACAATTGATTGTTCTTCAGAATCTGAGGAACAGGAACATAGTAGGGAAATAGCTGTAAATAAGAGTACAGCAGGTCTTAAAAAATGCATGAAGTTAGTTTAGTTGACAGGAAATATAATTCTTTTTAAAATTAAAACCTTTGTTTGTCACCTCAAAAAGTAAGAAAAATCGGTAAAAGGATTTTGACCTCTTGCAGTATTGTTTTTTGGAGTTTAAACCAAATAAGCTATCCCTATTCCCAAGATTATCACCAATAGTTTACGAAGGTTGAATGCATGTCCCTGGGCACTTTCAAATAAAATAATGGTGGAAATATGAAAAAAGACCCCAATAGCAAGTGAGTTGAACAGGTAACCGTACCGTTCGACCCAAGGTGTGGTGGACAAATAGCTCCCCAGCGGCGTCATTAAGGAAAAGGCCCCGATAAACATCAATGTAGTGGACAGCTTTATTTTGGAGTTAAGTAAAAATATGCTGAGTATAACGGCAATCGGGATCTTATGTATTATAATTCCATATAAAATAGAATCGTTTCCGTATATGGGAACGCCCTCTACCAAAGCGTGTACGGACAGGCTAATGAACAACAGAACAGGAAACTTATTTTTTTTTACATGAAGATGTACATGACCATGTTCCGCCCCTTTCGAAAAAAACTCCAAAAATATCTGTAGTAAAATACCTCCCAAAATAAAGAATGCAATGGTCTTTGGGTCGTGCCCAACATATACTTCGGGAAGAAGTTCAAAAAAAGTCAGGGCCAATAGAAATGCGCCACTAAATGCCAGCAATAGCTTAATGTTGTCGTTATTCTTTGGTCTTGTAAACCAAACAAACCCAAAACTGGCCCAAACCGCTAACATGGGAACTACATAAATAATAATGGAAGGAAAATCCATACGGTCGATTAAGGGAGCAAAAATAGCCTATTTTTGCGTAAAGTTTTTAAGATAGTATGTCGGGAAATTTTAAAATGATGGCCAAAACCCTCTACGGATTCGAACCGATATTGGCCAAGGAACTTCGTAACCTTGGTGCGGGCAATGTGGAAGAAGGGGTAAGGAACGTAACTTTTGAAGGGGATATGGGTTTTATGTACAAGGCCAACTTGTGCCTTAGAACTGCCCTGAAGGTATTTAAGCCTATAAAAACCTTTCGTGTTTTCAACGAAAAGGACCTTTATAGGAATATTTACGAACTGGATTGGCCAAGTATTTTTGATATAGGAAAAACATTTGCGATAGATAGTATTGCGAACACTCCTGTTTTTGATAATACCATGTTTATTTCTTTAAAGACCAAGGATGCCATCGTGGACAAGTTTAGGGATATAATGCAGGATCGCCCGAATGTGAAGACCCAGGACCCTGATATTAGGATCAACATACACATTTATAAAAATATATGTACGGTATCCTTGGATAGTTCCGGTAGTTCCCTGCATCAGCGAGGGTATCGGATTTCAACGAACATTGCACCAATCAACGAGGTTTTGGCTGCAGGCTTGCTCTTGCAAAGTGGATGGGACGGTCAAACGGATTTTTTTGACCCTATGTGCGGGAGTGGTACATTTTTGATCGAGGCGACGATGATCGCTTGTAATATTCCCGCAAACATTAATCGGGAATCCTATGCTTTTATGAACTGGAAGGACTATGATGCCGATCTTCATGACAAAATTGTTGATGCAAGCTTAAAAAAGGTGAGGGAATTCCATCATAAAATAATAGGGTATGACAAAGCTCCTTCAGCTGTTCGAAAAACCCAAGAGAATGTAGATCATGCCAATTTAACCGAGTATATAAGTGTGAACCGTAAAGACTTTTTTAGGGAGGATAAACCAACGGAGGGTAAGCTTCATATGGTTTTTAATCCCCCGTATGGGGAACGGTTACCCATTGAAATGGAGATTTTCTACGGAAAAATAGGGGATACCCTAAAACAGGTATACGCAGGAACCGAAGCGTGGTTGATTACCTCAAATATGGAGGCATTAAAACATGTAGGTCTAAAACCATCAAGAAAGATAAAAACATTTAACGGTAAATTGGAGGCCCGATTGGTTAAGTATGAAATTTACGAGGGGAGCAAAAAAGCCAAAAAACAAAAAATCGACTAAAGTGCCCATGGGTATAGTATTCTGATTCGTTTCTGTTTTTTTAATTGAACGAGTCTGTCGTAATGTTCGCAAAGTGTGGTTGATAAGGTCACTGGTCGGACCAAATCGCAAGTTCGTTGCCCGATGGATCGAAAAAATGGAATCTTCTCCCACCCGGGAATTCAAATATCTCTTTGCAGATGGTGCCGCCTGCCGCAGTAATCTTATTTTGGATGGTTTCCAAATCCTCATGGTAGAGCACGATCAATGCGCCATTGATTATAGGTTGGTCCGTGAGTTCAAAACCACCTGAAATCCCACTTTCGGAGAACGACGTGTAACTGGGGCCATAATCGGTAAACTGCCAACCCAAAGTATCTTTGTAAAAAGTCTTGGTCTTTACCAAATCCAACGCTTTAAACTCCACATAATCGATTTGGACCTTATTCATCCGATTGTTTTTTTTGTTTGGCCTTTTTGTACAATGGGATAAAGTAGGAAATGGAATAGTTGTAACTTACCCCAAAACTACTACCTTCTGTAACTTTGTTAAACCCAGGGATCCATAGATTGGGAAACTCTTCGTTTTCTGTATTGGTTATTAAAAACCCCATACGGGCACTCATACCTACAAAAATATTGGCGAACAGTTCAACTTTTGCGCCGGCAACAAACTCCAACCACGTAGCGGAAAGCCCATCAAACTCTCGATTGGGATTTTCTCCGGGCAAAAATTCTGGATTAAAAAATTGATCGGTCTCGTAAAGACTATAATCGTTCAAAGTTTGACTGAAACTTGAAAAGGCCACACGACCTCCTATGGTAATGGCATTGTTCATGCCGTACCAGTTGTCGTAAGTATTTATGTCGATTCCTGCTTTAATATAACTTCCAGATGTTTCGTAATCGTAGAGTAGAGTATTGTTCAGGTTTTCGTCTTGTCTTTTGGTTTCGTTCCCTATTTCTGCGGCCAGATACAATTTGCGGGTAAGCCTAAAATCTCCGACCAGTTCCAATCCGGTGTAATCCTCATCAACAAAAGATAGCACCAATTTGCTCAGGTCCGCACCTACACGGAGGCCATAGGGGTCTTTGTACTGTACGGTGTCCTTTTGCGATAGATCTATCGTTTCACTTTGGGCCAGTGATAAAAATGGCAATAGACCAATAAAAATACTAATGCAATATTTTAACATGGATGTTATCTGTATTTTCTACGTTCGGTTGTACAACGCTGATATCCTGGACCCAGTTGTCGCTGTCCTCGGTCAAGCTAACCTCAATATTGTTATAGTTCACCACAAAGCCACATGCTCGGGAAACAAAAGCCTCACTAAGTTCATAGGTGATTGTTAAAGTATCTATATTTCCCGTTTCCAATTCGGTTTCCGCATCGTCATCAGAATTGGAGATGAGTTGGTACATTGTGGTAACGGCGGTACTTCTTAAAGGTACCGATAGGGAGTCGGGTGAATCCGATCTGTCGTTAAAACTGTCGTTATCCAATATACTGTCTATATCGATGTTTTTTATTCGAATGGATGTTACTTGTTTTGCTTCGGTGGTATCTTCAGCATCAAAAAAACCAATGACCAACAAAGGGGTATCACCTTCTACACAGATATCGTCCTTTTCACACGAGGAAACATAGAAGAGCAAAGATGCAATAAGCAGGATGGGGATTATTTTCTTCATTCCGGTTTTCAATGGATTTTAATTCTGGTGCTAAATCCGTTTTTCCAAAAGTACAACATTTTCAACGTGGTGTGTCTGCGGGAACATATCAACTGGCTGCACTTGTGTGACGGCATACTGTTCTTTCATTAGAGCCAGATCACGTGCTTGGGTTGCGCTATTACAGCTTACGTATACAATTTTTAATGGTGCCACATTCAATAGCTGTTCCACCACCTGTTTATGCATACCGTCACGAGGAGGGTCGGTTATGATCACATCAGGTTGCCCGTGTGCTGCAATAAAATCATCGTTGAACACATTCTTCATATCGCCCACAAAGAAATCCACATTGGTTATATTATTGTGCAGGGCGTTTGCCTTGGCGTCTTCAATAGCCTCTGGTACGGATTCCACACCGACTACTTTTTTTGCATTTTTGGCAACAAACTGTGCAATGGTCCCAGTTCCGGTATATAAATCGTAAACTAGTTCATTACCTGTTAATCCAGCAAAATCCCTTGTAACTTTATAGAGTTCGTATGCTTGCTCCGAGTTGGTCTGATAAAATGACTTGGCATTGATCTTAAATTGTAGGCCTTCCATTTCCTCAAAAATATGATCTCGGCCCGCATAGCAGATCACTTCTTGGTCATAAATAGTGTCGTTGCCTTTGGAATTGATTACGTATTGAAGCGAAGTAATTTCAGGAAACTTATCCTTTAGGTGATCGAGCAATAATACTATGTTTGCTTTATCTTCCTGGAAAAACTGAACAAGAACCATTATTTCACCTGTAGATGATGTTCTGATCATCAATGTTCTTAAAAGGCCTTGCTGTTTTCTTGGATTAAAAAATTCTAGACCATGGGCATTGGCAAAATTCTTCGCCTCCAACCGAATGGCATTGGACGGATCTCGTTGTAAATGACATTTTTTAATATCCAGAATCTTGTCCCACATGCCCGGAATATGGAATCCCAATGCATTTCTATTTTCGATTTCATTGTCGGAACTGATTTCCTCTTGAGTCAACCAACGACTATCGGAAAATGAGAATTCCATTTTATTGCGATAAAAATATTGCTCTTTGGAGCCCAATATTGGCGATGATAGGGGGAGTTCCAAATTCCCTATGCGCTTTAGGTTGTTCTCTACCTCCTTTTGTTTAAAAAACAGCTGATGTTCGTAGCCCATGTGTTGCCATTTACAGCCTCCACAAGTACCGAAATGCTGGCAAACAGGTTCTGTTCTTTTATCGGATAGGGTGCGGAAATTGGTGGCAACTCCCTCAAAATAGGCTTTTCGTTTCTTGGTCGTCATCACGTCCACCACATCTCCGGGAACCGCATTGGTAAGGAAAATCACCCGTCCGTCCGGGGCTTTGCCTACCGATTTTCCTTTTGCTCCCGCATCTACTACCTCTACGTTTTCAAACGTTTTTCTCCTTCTATTTTTACGCATGTCGCAAAAGTAAGCCCTTTTTGGAATTTCACAGAACACTGTATCTTAAATTGCAGGTAAACTTTTGGAGTAACCAGAAATGGACAACCTAATGTCCAAGTAGAGTTTTGCCCAATAATTTGTATTTTGCACCAACTCTCAGGGATGATTTCTCTCCCACGCTGCTTTTTCGAGACTTCGAAAGAATAAAGGTACAGTAGGAATGGTTATTTTATCAATTTTAATCATTTAATGAAATGGCTGTTTTAGAGCATTTAACATCGCAGCAAGCGATAGATTTGGAAAACAAGTATGGAGCACACAATTATCACCCGCTTCCAGTGGTATTGAGCAAAGGGGATGGTGTATATGTGTGGGATGTTGAAGGGAAAAAATATTACGATTTCCTTTCCGCATACTCTGCCGTAAACCAAGGGCACTGTCACCCCAAAATTGTTGGGGCCATGGTGGATCAGGCAAAAACATTGACCTTGACATCCAGGGCATTTTACAACGATATGTTGGGGAAATACGAAAAATATGCGACAGAAACCTTTGGTTTTGACAAGCTATTGCCAATGAACACTGGAGCGGAAGCTGTGGAGACTGCCTTAAAAATTTGTAGAAGATGGGCATACCAGAAAAAAGGTATCCCAGAAAACCAGGCAACCATTGTTGTTTGCGAGAACAATTTTCACGGAAGAACCACAACGATCATCTCATTTTCCAACGACGAGGTGGCCCGTAACGACTACGGTCCGTACACAGAAGGGTTCATAAAGATTGAATATGACAACTTATCTGCACTGGAACAAGCATTGGAAAACAATCCCAATGTTGCGGGCTTTTTAGTGGAGCCTATACAAGGGGAGGCAGGGGTTTATGTGCCTTCCGAAGGATATTTAAAGGAAGCCAAGGCACTTTGTGAAAAATACAATGTACTTTTTATTGCAGATGAAGTTCAAACAGGTATTGCGAGAACAGGAAGGTTGTTGGCAACCTGCGGTAATTGTTCCTGTCCAGATAAGAATTGTAGTGGAACACCGGAAGTAAAACCAGATATTTTGATTTTGGGAAAAGCCTTATCGGGCGGTGTTTATCCTGTTTCGGCAGTTTTGGCCAACGACAGTATAATGGAAGTGATCACCCCGGGAAGCCACGGAAGTACCTTTGGGGGCAACCCTGTTGCTGCAGCCGTGAGTATGGCGGCCTTAGAAGTGGTCAGGGAAGAGAATTTAGCGCAGAATGCCGATGAACTAGGTGAATTGTTCCGTGAAGAGCTGAACAAATTTATCTCCACTTGCGATCTGGTTGTAAAAGTTAGGGGAAAGGGATTGCTCAACGCCATTGTGATCAATGATACAGAAGAGAGTTCCACCGCTTGGGACATTTGTATGGCCCTTAAGGAAAATGGCCTGTTGGCCAAACCGACCCATGGGAACATCATCCGGTTCGCACCACCTTTGGTGATGAACAGGGAACAGTTGATGGACTGTGTATCCATTATTATAAAAACGCTGAAAGAATTTTCTAAATAAATCTTATAAATAAAAAAGGGCGGTGATTTCACCGCCCTTTTTATTATGGTAAGTAATTATTATAAAAACTTGTATCCAACGCCAAGGGTCAGGTAATTTCCTCTAACCTTGATGTCTTCACTTCCCGTATAGGAATTATTGATTTGAAACGTATATCTGGCTTCCAGAAAAAAGTCTTCATCAATATCATATCCGATACCACCGGCTAGATCAAATTCAACACTGCTGAAATCGTCCGGAGTGTCCTCAAGAGAGAAAACCAATTGTGGTCCTGCTTGAATATTGAATTTTTCAGAGATTGCAAATTTACCTAGAATAGGAAGAATGATACCATCAGCTTCATCAACGTTGGCATAAAGAAGTTCGGGCTGAATATTGAAATTTTCAGAAATTTCGAAATCAGCTACTGCACCCAAATAAAATCCGGAATTAGAATCGGATACGGTAATCCCATCTACTTTAACACTCCCTCTGGCGTTAAGGTAACCAGCTGTAGCACCAAACCTAACTTCTTGAGCTTGGGATGCATAAGTAAATCCAAGTACGGCAATTGCAACTAATAATAGTTTTTTCATGTTTAATTAATGATTATAGTTAAGGCGTAAAGATAGAAATCTTAACCATCGTTAATGCCCATTTGTTATGGAATTAATCCAAAATTTGAAAGGAACTATTTTTAAATATTGAATACTAACTATTTAGGATACCGCTATTTCTTCCAAACGAATTTGCTTTTTGGATGCGTTAAAGTAGGCTTTGGTGCCAATGGGCAATGTGAAATTTTGTGGTACATGGCCAAAACTCAGACCATAGGCTGCAGGTATGCCCAAAGGTGCGATTCTATCCATTATTACTTCCCTGAGTGTAAAATTGTCCGTGGTTCTTTTACGGTCGCAGCCATTACAAACTCCAAAAACAATGCCTTTGGCCTTTAAAAAGGAATCCACTTGTGTGAGCTGGGTCAGCATTCGGTCCATTCGGTATGGAGCTTCCTCTACATCTTCTAGAAAAACAAGTTTGTCGGTAAAGTCTATTTCGTAAGGTGTGCCGATCATGGCAGCGACCAACGATAAGCTTCCGCCCACAAGATCTCCTTCTGCCGTTCCATTGGTTATCGTGTATCGGTAATATTCGCTATTGCGATATTGTTTTGGGTCTTTTAGAATGGCATTTTTTATAGGTAGGACCTCCTGTGGTTCCATTAGGACCTTTTTCATATAATTTTGGCTGTATTCGTCATCGATCGTGGTCCCGACAGGGCCGTGAAAACATACAAGGCCTGTTTTGTTGTAAATGGTATTGATCAAGGCTGTAATATCACTAAAACCGATTAAAATTTTTGGATTGTTGCGGATAAGGTCGTAATCCAACATATCCAAGATTCGAGTGCAGCCATAGCCGCCCCTTGCGCAAAGTATGGCATCCACGTCCGGGTTGGCAAACATTTCGTTTACATCGTTGGCACGTTCTTCATCGGTGTCGCTAAAATAACCATGGTTACCTTTGATTCTTTCGGTGTAAAAAGTCTTGAAACCCATTTTCTCCAAGACTTCCAATGTAAGGTAAAGTTTTTCGGGTTTCACAGCAAAACCTGGAGCAACAAGCCCGATGGTATCGCCAATTTTTAGTTTTTTGGGTTTTATTTTGGGCAATACAGTAGTTGATCTCGGCTCACTTGCCCAACTCGTTTGGGGCAGAATCGAAACGGCTCCTAATGCTGTTACGGACTTTAAAAAGTTTCTTCGTTTGGACATTTTGAATGGGTTATGCTATGTTTTAACAAAAATGAAGAAATTTTGGAAGAAATGTAACAATTATTCGCTGTTTCTTTCGGCCCTGCGTAATTGTCGCTGTATTTTCCTAATGGCGGATTCAATGGATTTTTCGGGTTCTATAATATTATATTCTCCCCAAAAATTTGGATCGGAAAAGCCCGAGGCCTCATCACTGAGTATAATTGATTTTTTAATTCTTTCACGGTACCTTGGTGTTTTTCCCGTTAGGTTATTTTCCCAATCGGTAATGGCCATTTCCGCCATCATGCTGTACATGGAATTAAACCACTTGTCTTCCCAGTCTACTTTAAATTCCATAAAAACGCTACCATAGCCATAGAACCATTTGCCATCTTTTTCGCGATAGTCCACACGATAGGAGACCTCAGTTGGCCAAACATCGACTTTTGCCGGTTTTCTGCGCACAAATAGTTGGGCAGCTTTGTTCCGGTCTGTAATATTCAAAGAAAAAATTGCACTAGTAAGTACTTTGTTTTCAACATCTATGTAAAGTTCACCTTGGTAAAGGGGCTCGGAGATTCCAGGGTGCTGGTCAAATCTGATTACATAGATCACTTTGTCATTTATTCTTGTGGAGCGATCAAATGTAAACTTGTAGTTGGACAGTGCTTCTTCCGAAAAGATATATTGGGGATATTTCATCATATCCACATATAATGTGTTGTATGGCCCACCTTGTAATTTTAGTGCCACGGTGTCCAGTTTACTGTAATCCGTACTTTTTCTGGCTTTATAGAGTTCAACGGCGTCTTCTTTAAAAGAACTGTATGGGGTTTTATAAATATTGACCACAGCTTCAGCCAAAGAAACATTTCTTCTTCTTCGTTTTATGGTTTCCCTATAAAAAGCTGTCATTAAGGTGGGGTCATCAAAATATCGATTGTCACGGTTTTTAAGTGTTTCTTTTACAAGGGCCAGGGCGTCTTTTGGGGCATTAATGTTGATTTCCGAAAGCTGGGTAACCGAAATTTCGAGGGAGATTTCATTTTTTTCTGGCGCCAGATCGGCAATCGGTACTTTTTTGGTTTTATACCCCAAGAACGAAACCACCACATTTTTATGGATGAACTCTTTGGGAACTTTTAAAAGGAAATTTCCCTCCGTATTGGTTATGGTGCTTATGTTGGTGCCCTCTATGGCCAGTGTTGCAAAAACCAACGATTTATTACTGGATTGGTCCTTGACCTCTCCACTGTACTGGTTAAATTCCATGGTTTGTTGGTTCCCTTGGAAAGCAAAAGAAACCAATGGGGCCAAGAGTGCCAGTGTACAAAGTGCGGAGCACAAGAAAGCGCTGATTTTCTTGCGGATTTCGAGATTCGATGGTTTTAACGGCATAGCTATCTTCTTTTGTATTAAAAATACAAAATTTTAAAGATATGCTCACATAGTTTTTGTCCCTGAATGTGGATGTTCTATGCCGGTAAAAAGCTTGGTTTAATCTACCATGAAGAGGGCATTGGCAAAAAATAGCTTTCCATTTTCCCAGAATCCTCGGAACAACGGATTGTCCACCATATAAATTACTTTTCCACGGCCGTAATTTTCTACGCCATAAATCAAGGTTTCTGAGATTTTTTGCTGCGCTTCGATTCCGGCAAAGCCAGAAAACGGATCTGTATTTTTTTCCAAATAAACCGCATTTCCTCCATCGAGATATTCGTATGCACTGCTTCCCAATTTTAATGAAAAGTATTCGGGCCCATAGCCATACGCCAATGGATTGGAATTGTCCACTTTGGTTTTAAAAATTGCTCCGGTAATGGCTCCTTTCATTCGCTCTCTTTCCCAATCTTTGTAAGGTTGTGGTTCATTTTCGCTTGAGTCTTTCTCAAACTTTTTCTTGGTTACACCAAATCCTTTATCACCATCTAGCGCATCTATGGAGCCACCCATGGCAATGATCTTTCCTCCGTTGCGGACCCAGTTTTTAAGTTTGGATAGTTGGTCCTCACTAAAATGGTTGCCGTAGCGTCCATCGGGCAAGATCAGGATACTATATTCATCCAGATCCACTCGGTTGGCATATTCATCATCCAGAACGGTAAGCGGGTAATGCAGCTGTTGCTCAAAAAAGTGCCATATTTCCCCAAAACGCAAGGTTGAGGTCGGACCGCCGGACAATACTGCAACCTTTGGTTTGGTGATCATTTGAACATACGACGAACCAAAATCTTTTCCTGAATCAACAAAGCCAGTTGAAGCGGCTGTGTATGGTTTTTGATAGTCGGTGATGATGCCCGACATGGATGCCTGAAAATTTGAATCATGTTGATTGTCTCCTTTAGTAACGATCAAAGTTCCCCTATCAAAAGACTTGCCTTCCAAACTGAAGGGGTGGTCCGCTTTTCGTACTCGGATGCCCTTTTTTAACAAAGCGGACAAGAACCGTGCATCCTTCATACTGTTCCAATCAAAAAGATAAGCGTAGGCATTGGCAGGAACTCCTATTGTTGCGTTCTGAACCACATCGCTTGCCGTATTGCCGGAGACCAATGAGGTGGAGGCAATTGCGTCCAATCCATATGCATACGGTAGGGACCATGCCGTAATATCGTAGGTGAGCGAATCCGATAATTTGGCATCGGGCTCGAATAATACTTTTACCATGGTACCTTTGGGTTGATTTGTGGAAACTACCATGCCATTGTTGTTGATGGCCATGTTTCCGCTTCTTCCCGTTTTGTAATGGTGTCCTTTGTAGGAACCACTGGATACATTGCCATATTCGATTTCGTGTTTGTCCAAAAGGGATTTAAGGGCTTCAAGTTTGTCCTTGTCTCCTTTTAGTACATAACTTTTATACTTAAAATCCTTGTTTTGATAGAACTTTTTGAATTCTTGGTTTAGTTTCTCTGCATTTTGAGAAGAAACCTCTATGGTGGATAGTCCCGTGGTGTGGTGGTGCGCAATTCTGTCCTTTAGGGTAAGGGTGTCGCCAATTGCGGTGACAATTCCAAGTCCGGCCCTTCCACTTCCACCTTGTTCGTAAGTCATCCCAATAGAACCGTTGTACATGGGGTAGGTGTCGCCATAGCTTGGATATAATAGATCAAATACTTCTTTGGTAAAATAGAACCAACCATTGGCATCAAAGTATTTGGCGTGGTTTCTGCCTATGGTCGTCTGAAAATCACGTTGGAAATCGGTAATTACCTCATGGTAGGGTTCTGCTGCTGGTGCAAAATAATACGGACTATTTACGCCTTGTTCGTGAAAATCCACATGAACATGGGGCAACCATTGGTTGAACATTTTTAATCGCTGCTGGCTCTCTACTTGGGTAAGCCAGGCCCAATCACGGTTAAGGTCGAACATATAGTGGTTACTGCGACCACTCCACCAACCTTCGTGGTGTTCCTTGCTGTTGGGATCTACTTGGAAAGGGGTGTTTTTATATTGGTTGTACCAGTTGGTGTATCTGTCGCGGCCATCTGGGTTAATACAGGGGTCCATAATAACCAATGTGTTTTCCAAATAATTGCTTTTTTTTGTTAAAAGCTCATAAATCGTCTTCATGGAGGCTTCGGTACTCACACTTTCATTGCCATGAACATTATAGCTCAACCAAACAATGGCTTTGGACGAATTTCCCGAACCTTCTGTATTTTTTAAATGTTCTTTTCTAATGGTTTCCAAGTTGGAAATGTTTTCAGCAGAGGACACATAAGCCAAAATAAGGGGCCTACGTTCGTTGGTTTTTCCATAAACGGTGAGTTTGACTCGGTCCGGTTCCGATTCGGCCAAGTACTCGTAGTAATCCACCACTTCGTGATGGCGGGTAAACTGGGTTCCAAGTTCGTACCCCAAGAATTCTGATGGAGACTTTAATTGCTGTGCGGAAACCGAAATGGATACTAAAAGAAGGAGAGAAAATAAAAATCGGGTCATGTTTGGGTTAATTAGTTCTCTCAAATCTAATAATAAATTGGTGCAGAATCCTAATTTTATCAATTTGAGCCGACTAAATCTTGTATAAAATTCAATTAACGTATTTTTAGGACGAGTAAAAAAGAAGAGACTTATCTTTGATCACCTCATTTCAGTTTTAATGGAAGTAGAATGTATACCCTTTAAGGAAACCGGTTATTTTTCCCAATTAATTTGTGATTACCTAGAGCAAAAAAAAGAATTAGCACCTTACTACAATAGATTTCCCTTACCCGGTAACTTTAGTGATCAGATTAAAGAAAAATCTGCCAACTACCCAAAAGCCCACAGAAAAGTTTTGGTCGGATCTTTAAACGAGCAATACAAAAATGTGGAGGTTTCCGGCGCAACAAAAAAAAATATCCTAGCTCTCGAAAAGGAAAATTCCTTTACCGTGGTAACCGGTCACCAGTTAAATTTATTTACTGGTCCTTTGTACTTCCTGTATAAAATTGTATCGACGATAAATCTGGCCAAAAAGCTAAATGCACAGTTTCCCGATCATCAATTTGTACCGGTGTATTGGATGGCAACGGAGGACCACGATTTTGATGAGATCAATTATTTTAATCTACACGGGAAAAAGGTGCTTTGGAACAAGAATGTTTCCGGTGGGGTAGGTAGATTGTCCACAGATGGTCTGGATGAGGTATTCGGGATATTTGCTTCCGAACTTGGTAATTTAGGTTATACGGATAAATTAAAAGAGCTATTCCAAAAGGCTTACCTCGAAAACCAAACCCTGGCCCAAGCTACAAGATACCTCGCCAATGCCTTGTTCGGAGATGAAGGTCTTGTAATTGTGGATGGTGACGATAAAAATTTGAAGAGGTTATTGGTGCCTTATGTCCAAAAGGACATTTTTCAGCATACGCCCTACGAAAAAGTTACCAAGACGATAAAAAACTTGGAGAAAATTTCAGCGGACTACACAATTCAAGTAAACCCGAGGGAAATCAACTATTTTTATCTAAAGGACGATCTTCGGGAACGAATTGTTCTAAAAAAAGGGAAATACCATGTGCTCAATACCCAGTTGGATTTTACCCCAGAGGAGATTTTAAAAGAACTTGAAGAATATCCAGAGCGTTTTTCGCCCAACGTGGTCACTCGTCCATTATATCAGGAGGTTATCCTACCCAACCTTTGTTATATCGGAGGAGGGGGAGAATTGGCTTATTGGTTGGAATTTAAATCCTATTTTGATGAACTGGGAGTGACCTTTCCTATGTTGATGCTGCGGAATTCAGCATTGTTGATAAAAGAAAAACAGTCGGACAAGACTGAAAAGATGGGACTCACGGTAGCTCATTTATTTATGAAACAGCACAGCCTTATCAACAAAAAAATACGAGATATCTCCAATATCGATGTTGATTTTTCGCCGCAAAAAAAGGTGCTGGAGGAACAATTTAAACAAATGTACGAGCTTGCCAACAAAACGGACAAGAGCTTTTTGGGAGCCGTAAAAGCACAGGAGGTAAAACAAAAAAAGGGTTTGGACAAGCTGGAAAAGCGACTTTTACGCGCCCAAAAACGAAAATTAAAAGATCACGTAACGCGATTAACGGAGTTGCAGAATGAGTTATTTCCAAATCAATCGTTGCAAGAACGGCAGCTCAATTTTTCCGAGATCTATTTAGAAATGGGAGAGGAGCTCATCCCGATGCTACTGAATACGTTAGATCCTTTTTCTCAGAATTTCACCATAATTAAAAACAAATAATAGCCCTAAATATCTTCCGCGGTAGAACAAAAGCCAATCTTTTTCAAAAAAAGTTTTACGGATCAGGTAGGGTATTTGTCCAGTAGGTTGTTCCTTACATATAAATAGCTATGAAAATTTAAATTTTGAGTTGGTTAACTCATATGTTTAGGTTGGTTTTGATTTTATTGAAAAGCCCCGGAGTGGTTCCCGGGGCTTTTTACATTCTTTATGTTTGGTTCCGATTCAAAACAAATCTTTAAAATGTGATTTTACCTCAAAAAGAGTGGCCTCTTTCATGGTGTCGAATCGAACGTCTGCATGTCCGACACGCTCTTCGGGACCAATGCCAACGCTATAAAAATTACCGGCTTTTGCAGCATCGATACCCTTTTCGGCATCTTCAAAAACAATACACCTTTCCGGCGATAGGCCCATTTTTTCGGAGGCGTACAAGAAAATGTCGGGAGCTGGTTTGCTTCTGGATACACTATTGCCATCACCGATCACATCAAAATAATGGGTAGCATTTAGTTGTTTCAATACCTTTTCTGCATTTTTACTTGCACTGCCGAGGGCAACGCTAAACCCTTCGGATCTAAGGTGTGTTAAAAGTTCTTTGGCACCCGGTAGATAATCCTCGGGGGTCATGTGATCCAAACTTTGCACATAAATATCGTTCTTTTGGGTAGCCAGTTCCACAATAGTTTCTTCTTTGAGCGAAACATTGTTGTGGTCCATGATCACTTTAATGGAATCCATTCTGGATATCCCTCTCAATTTTTCGTTGAGATCGCGATCAAATTGCCAATCCATGTCGTCCGACAATTTTTTCCAAGCGGCAAAATGCAGTTCTGCTGTATCCGTGATTACGCCATCCAAATCAAAAATGAATCCCTTAATCATAATCAGTTCTTTTTTACATCGCAAAGAAATAATGAAATCAATTAAGAAAAAAACTATATAAGACTTTGTTTTTGCAGGGAAAAGCTGGACTGGCGATCAAAGCAGACGGGGTGTTGATAACCCGTTGGAATTACTTCTTTAAAAAACTTGTGGCAAATATCCATTAAAAGATACTTTTGCAACTAAAGCAAATTGCTATTTTTGCCCATGCATAACAACGTACTCATCCTAGACTTTGGTTCCCAGTACACACAATTGATCGCAAGACGCGTCAGGGAACTCAACATTTACTCAGAAATTAAACCGTATAACAAGGTGCCCGAAGATCTGTCGGATTACAAAGCAGTAATATTGTCCGGTTCACCGTCCTCGGTTCGCTCCGAACAGGCCCCTCATCCCGATCTATCGGGAATTAAAGGAAAAAAACCTCTTTTGGGTATTTGCTACGGCGCACAATATCTGTCCCATTTTCATGGGGGTAACGTGGCCCCTTCCGCTACCCGTGAATATGGGCGGGCCAATTTGTCCTTTATTAAATCTGACGATGATTTTTTGAAAGGAATTGAAGAAGGTAGCCAAGTATGGATGAGCCACTCGGATACCATTAAGGAACTGCCCGAGGGAGCAGTACTTTTGGCCAGCACCCACGATGTGGAAAATGCGGCTTACAAGATTGGAGGGGAGAGCACTTACGGGATACAGTTTCACCCGGAAGTGTACCATTCAACAGATGGAAAAAAGCTATTGGAAAACTTTTTGGTAAATATAGCTGGTCTAAAACAGGACTGGACTCCCGATGCCTTTGTGGAAACCACTGTGGATGAACTAAAGGAGGAAATCGGGGACGAAAAAGTAATATTGGGACTATCCGGCGGTGTAGATTCCAGTGTGGCGGCCATGTTGCTCCACAAGGCCATCGGAGATCATCTATACTGTATATTCGTGAACAATGGCCTCTTGCGTAAAAATGAGTTCGAAAGTGTTTTGGACCAGTACAAGCACATGGGTTTAAATGTAAAGGGAGTGGATGCTTCGGCACGTTTTTTGGATGCTCTTAAGGGCGAGTCGGACCCTGAAAAGAAGAGAAAGATCATCGGAAGGGTCTTTATCGAGGTCTTTGATGATGAATCCCACAAAGTGGAAAATGCAAAATGGTTGGCGCAGGGTACTATTTATCCTGACAGAATTGAATCTGTTTCGGCAAGTGGAGGCCCATCAGCTGTAATCAAAAGCCACCACAATGTTGGAGGATTGCCCGATTATATGAAATTAAAAGTAGTTGAACCCTTAAAAATGTTGTTCAAGGACGAAGTGAGAAGAGTTGGGGCGAGTATGGGAATGTCCAAAGAAATTTTGGGAAGACACCCTTTCCCAGGTCCTGGCTTGGGAATACGTATCTTGGGGGATATTACACCGGAGAAAGTGGCTATTTTACAAGAGGTCGACGCTATTTTTATCGATGGATTAAAAAAATGGGGACTTTATGACAAGGTTTGGCAGGCCGGAGCCATGCTTTTGCCCGTAGATAGTGTAGGGGTCATGGGAGATGAGCGTACCTACGAAAAATGTGTGGCGCTCAGAGCGGTGGAAAGCACCGATGGGATGACCGCCGATTGGGTAAATTTGCCCTACGAATTTTTGCAAAAGACCTCTAACGATATAATAAACAAGGTTAAAGGCGTTAATAGAGTGGTGTACGACATTAGTTCCAAACCACCTGCAACTATAGAATGGGAATGAAAAAATATATGTTACAACTGGTTTTTACCATGGTCCTTTTGTTGGCCATGGAGCCGGTTTCCGCACAAAATTATACCACGCACGCTGTAAAGGATGGGGAGACTCTAAAGAGCATTTCCCAAAAATATCGGGTAACGCCCTATAGTATTTTACAGGCTAATAAAGAAATCAAGAGTGCTTCCGATGTTAAGGAAAACACGATTCTTATTATACCCTTGAACGGAAAAGCGGAAGACACTAAAAACGAGGCCAAACCAGATAAGCCAAAACAAGAAGAGCTGAAGCCGATTCGATTTACACGACACAGGGTAAGAAGAAAGGAAACCCTTTTTGGTCTGACCCAAAAGTATGAGATCACCGAAGAACAATTAAAAAGATATAACACAAGGCTGTATTCGGAAACATTGGACAAGGGAATGGTGCTTCAAATTCCTGTTTTTCCAGAAGTGGACCCCAATGAGGAAAAAGAACTGGATTTCGAAATATACACCGTTCAACCTAAAGAGACACGTTGGAGCATTGCCCACAAATACGGAATTAGTGTCGATAGTTTGTTGGTCTTAAACCCGGAATTGGATAAGAACACCAATTATTTGGCAGCAGGAGAAGAGTTGAAACTGCCACGCCCCAAAGGGGATAGCCTAAAGGAACAGAAAACAGAGGTTTTCACTTCTTACACGGTACCTCCAAAAATGACACTTTATAGTCTTGGAAGGGAATATGGTATCCCAACGGATTCTATTGTACGCTTGAATCCGGAAATAATGAAAGCTGGAGGCCTAAAAGAGGGAATGGTAGTACGTTTGCCCAAAAAGAAGTCTCAGGCCGGTATAGTGAACACCGACAACTTTGTTTTTTATGAGGTAAAACCCAAACAGAATATATTTAGAATTACCCAGAACCTTAAGATTACCAGAGAAGAACTGTTCCGTTTGAACCCAGCTTTGGAAAATGGCCTTAAAGCGGGAATGGTACTAAAGTTGCCCAAAGAAAAAGCAGAAGGACTAGAAGTGAAAAATGCCCTAGTGCTGGATAAGATCAATTTGGTGGACAGCATAAATGTGGAAAATAAACCACAGCTGGTTTTTATGCTTCCCTTTCGTTTGGACAAGGTAAACTTGAACGACACCCAAAGAGCGGAAGAATTGATCAAAAACCGAAGGGACCTGGCATTGAGCCTTGGTTTTTACACAGGGGCCATGGTCGCTTTGGATTCCATTAAAAAACTTGGAGTATCGGTCAACGTAAAAACTTACGATACCCAGTTGGACCAAGCTAAAGTAAAAGAAATACTTTTCCGTGAATCCTTAACAGGGGTAGATGCTGTGATAGGACCACTGGCCGCCGGACCTTTGGACGAGGTTGCCGTGCAGGCAAAAACCAAGAATATTCCCGTAGTGGCCCCTATTGCATCGGACAGTAAACTCAGTCACAGCAATGTTTTTTTCTCCGTTCCCAGAGATGCAGTCCTTAGGGATAAAATGCTGGCATATATGGAGAAAATCCATACCGATGAGAATGTGGTCATAATTGCGGATTCTACCCATCAAGTGGCACACGATTCTATTTTGAGCAAGTTTCCTGCTGCCCAAATCGCAAAGGTGATCGATAATAAATCGTTGCACTTGGATAGGTTTTTGATCCAATTGTCCAACGAAAAGGAGAACTGGGTATTTTTGGAAACCGATCAACCCAATATGGTGGCAAGTGTAACATCCATTCTAAACTCTGCCAATACCTCTTCGGTTACAGCAACAAACAACCCGCAAGAAAAGGTTAATGTACGCATGTTCACCACAAGCTTTAACGGGGCATTTGAGCACGAGGCAGTTTCCAAGACACATTTATCCAATTTAAAATTTACCTATCCATCGTTCTACAAGGAATCTGCGGATGATACCTTCACTAGGGCATATATGAAAAAATACAATGGCCTACTACCGGATAGGTATGCCATCCGAGGATTTGATGTGACCATGGACGTGTTATTGAAACTGGCATACAAAAAGAATTTGTTTGAAACATCAAAATACATTGGGTTAACGGAATATGCAGGCAATGGATTTGATTATCTTAACGATTGGACCTCCGGGTACTTTAACCGCGCCTGTTACATTATGGAGTATGACAACCTTACCATTAAAGAAGTAGAAATCAATGACAGCAAAAGTAACCTATAACGGAAATCTTAGAACTACCTGTGTACACTTACGATCAGGTAGTGAGTATATTACCGACGCCCCTGTGGACAACAATGGCAAGGGAGAGGCTTTTTCCCCTACGGATACCGTGGCTACTGGCTTGGCGAACTGTATGATAACAATGATGGGCATAAAAGCCAGGGATTTGGAAATTGATATAGCAGGTTCTACCGCAGAGGTTACCAAGCATATGGCGGCTAATCCACGGAGAATCTCCAAGATCGAGGTAAAGTTTGATCTGCCCGCATCCATCTCTGAGAAACACCGTAAAATTTTGATGCATACGGCGAACACTTGCCCAGTACATTACAGTTTGCACCCCGATATTGAAAAAGTAATCGATTTTAATTGGATAAACTAGTTGCAATAGGATGTTTTTTTCTGTTTGGTTTTTTGGGTTTTGCACAAGAGATCGAAGAAGGCGTTCTATGGAACAGTGATATTAGGCTCACATGGGCCGATTTTAAGGGGAAGGTTCCCCCGGCAGCCGAATCGGCTGCCACCACCGCCAGTGGTATTAGTTATTCCTATTCTGCCAACTTGCTCCACCACGAGGTTAAATTGGATTATGAGGTAAATGCGTTTTTTTATCCCAACGAAAGCTGGTACAAGCCGGAGCTGTGCAATGAAAACACCTTGGCCCACGAGCAATTACATTTTGATATTACCGAACTTTTCGCCCGTAAAATGCGCGCAAAACTACACCGCACCTCTTTCTCCGATGATGTTAAGGGAGAAGTGCGCAAAATATACCAGGATATTTTAAAGGAACTACAAGAATACCAAGAGCGGTACGATTGGGAGACCAATTTTTCCCGAAACCGGGAAAAGCAAGCCGAGTGGAATAAGAAGATTGTGGAAGCACTTAAAAATCAATCAAATCCTTGACCTTAAGTCCCATAGCGTCTGCAAGTGACTTCAAAGTACAGATTGAGGTATTGATGTTCCCTTTTTCTATGGAATTTATCTGATTGCGCGAAATAACGGACTCGTATGAGAGGTCGTAGGTAGAGATGCCTTTTTTCTTTTGTAGTTCCTTGATTTTTATTCCAAGGGCTTTCAGGTAGTTTTATCTCCATTTTTTTGACCGATTCCACTCGCTAGTTACACGGCCAGATCTTCACTTTTAGCCTCCAAAGGTTGTTTTGTCATTCGCATTAACAGAGCAAAACCAAAGGTAAGGACTCCAACGCGGCCCAAGAACATCAATAAGATGATTAGCGATTTCCCAAGCTCGGACAAGTCGGTGGTAATTCCGGTGCTCAAGCCTACGGTTCCTAGCGCTGAGGCCACCTCAAAAAGGATTTTGTCAAAGCTGGATTGCTCGGTAAAGGAAAGCAAAAAGCTAAAAAGGAAAATCATTGATGTATAGAGGATAAAGGTGGATGTCGCCACAAAAAGCCGTTCCAAAGGAATGGTTCTTTTTAAGAAGGTGATTTTTTTCTGTCCAAGCAACCTACTTTTTAAAATAGCTACCATGGCGGTCAATGTGGTTATCTTCATCCCACCGGCGGTACCGGATGGCGATGCGCCGATATACATCAAAAAAATGGTCAAAAGGAGAAGCGGCAGAGAAAGTGAACTAATGGATACGGTATTGAACCCCACAGTGGTCATGGAAGTCATTGATTGGAAAAAGGCTTTCATAAGACGATGGTCGGATACCTGGGCATAAGGTTCGTTGAAATAGAAGATCAAGGTGCCAATACCCAGCAGAAGAATAAAGCCATACACGATAATCTTGGTGGTAAATGTGATATTCTTTGATTTTCCGGTAATTCTGTACCAAACATCCGTTATCACAATAAAACCTAGGGACCCTGCGATAGCTAGAATAGAAATGGTCCAGTTGATCAGCGTATTTGCCGAAAAACTTTCAAAACTATCATTGAACAAACTAAAACCGGCGGTGCAAAAGGACGATACGCTATGGAACAAGGAGAACCACACCCCTTTTAGTCCTGTAATTCCTTCTTGGTGGAAAGCGATGTAGAATGCGATGGTTCCCAAAAACTCCATAACCAACGTGAAGTAAACGACACTTTTAATGAAATCCTTTATTTGGATGCTGGCGGGCATGGTGAACTCTGCTCCAATGATCTTTTGGTGCCATCGGGTTATACGCTTTGTCGTAAAGAGCAGGTAGTAGGTGGTCAAGGTCATGTACCCAATCCCTCCCAACTGAATAAGGACCATGATAATGAACTGTCCAAAGAAATTATAGGAGTCAAAAATACTTAGCGTTACGAGCCCCGTTGTTGAAATGGCCGAGGTTGAAATAAATAGGTTATCCAAAAATGAAACATCAGTCCTATGAAAGAGTGGAATTGACAGTAATAGAAAACCTATTAATGCGTACAAAAAAAAGCCCCATACTAAGTTGAGTTGGGGCGACTTGCTTATCTGGAATCTTTTGTATCGGGATAGAATTTTGCTGAACATCGAGGTATATATTTCAGGTATGCAAACAAAGCTAAGTCCGTTTTTGGAATAATACGCTACTATTTGTAAAATTCAATAGCGATTGGTCAAAAAACTGTTTACTGGAAAACTATTTGTCTTATTGTGGTCACACATCGCACCGCATAAAAGCATCTTTAAGCGCTGCAATTTTATCCTCCCATGTCACAATGAATTCTTGAGCCACGTAGCCTGTAAATCCGGTATCATGTATGGCTTTGATAATGGCCGGGTAGTAGAGTTCTTGGGTTTCATCAATTTCGTGCCTGCCTGGAACACCGGCCGTGTGGTAGTGCCCAAAATAGGGATGATAGTTTTGTATACTGCGGATAATATCGCCTTCCTGAATTTGCATGTGGTAGATATCGAACAGCAATTTAAAATTGTCGCTGCCCAAATGTTTGCAAAGCTCCACGCCCCAAAGTGAATTGTCGCACATATAATCTGGATGGTTTACTTGGTTAAAAAGCTCCATCTGAATTATCACGCCGTGTTTTTCCGCCAATGGAATAATTTGTGAAAGGCCGTCCACACAATTTTGAAGACCGACATAATCGTTAATGCCATTTCGGTTTCCACTAAAGCAGATTAGGTTGGTATAGCCCGCTTCCGCAACTTTCGGAATCATTTCGGTGTAATTCTTAATAAGCTGTTCGTGATATTTGGGGTTGTTCCATCCCTCCGTCAAACTTATTTCAGCACCGTTGCACATCGAACAGTGAATGTCATATTTTTTTAAAATGGGCCATCTGTCCGGACCGATCAAATCAATTGCATTTACTCCAAGCTCCTTTAAGGTCTTTAAAAAATCTTCAAAGGGAATATCGCTAAAACACCATTCACAAACACTATGGTTTATATTGTGTTTTAACTTAAATGTTTGGGGCAGTACTTGGTCGGAGGTCATGGCCGAACCAGAGGCCAGGCCGGCAGAGCCAACAGCTGCGGTGGCAATAAAATTTCTACGTTTCATTTTTCGGATTTGTTGAGGGAAAGATAGTATTTTAGGCCTATATATGGAAATGCGTCCCGATACAGAACAGCTTTTGGAAATGGCCCATTATAAAATGCCCTTTGGTAAGTACAAAGGGCGATATTTGGTGGATCTGCCTCTTGCCTATTTGGTATGGTTCAGGCAAAAAGGTTTTCCCAAAGGTAAACTTGGCGACTACCTTAATACCATGCTGACCATTAAGGATAACAACCTGGAACCCATCATCAGAAAACTGCAAAAAGATTTTCCTAAAGAATCTACCTGATTTTTGTCCCGCAATTAGTAACTTTACGCCCCGTAATAGAATGATCAATATGTCAGAGACCAAGTACATTTTCGTTACGGGAGGCGTTACTTCTTCATTGGGAAAAGGAATTATTGCCGCATCCTTGGCCAAACTACTGCAAGCCAGGGGATACCGAACAACCATCCAAAAATTAGATCCATACATAAATGTTGATCCCGGAACATTGAATCCGTACGAACACGGTGAATGCTATGTTACCGACGATGGTGCCGAAACCGATTTGGACCTTGGGCATTATGAGCGTTTTTTGAACGTGCGCACTTCACAGGCCAACAACGTGACCACAGGAAGGATTTACCAAAGCGTAATCGAAAAAGAACGTAGAGGAGAGTTTTTGGGTAAAACGGTGCAGGTGGTCCCCCACATTACCAACGAGATCAAAGAGCGTATCCAAATTTTGGGGAACAGTGGCGACTACGATATCATTATTACCGAAATAGGAGGTACCGTAGGTGATATTGAATCCCTGCCCTATATTGAGGCAGTTAGGCAATTACTTTGGGAACTGGGAGAGCATAATGGTATAGTGATCCATCTTACTTTGGTGCCATTTTTGTCCGCCGCGGGGGAATTAAAGACCAAACCAACACAGCACTCCGTAAAAACTTTGATGGAAAGTGGAATCAAGGCTGATATTTTGGTGTGCCGTACAGAGCATCATATTTCTGAAGACATCAAGGAGAAATTGGCACTTTTCTGCAATGTTAGAAAAGAGGCAGTAATCCAATCCATAGATGCATCCACTATTTACGATGTACCATTGTTGATGCAAGAAGAAGGCTTGGATACCGTAACATTGGAAAAGTTGGCCTTGCCGAACACTACAGAACCAAATCTTGATCAATGGAAGGAGTTTTTGAACAGACACAAAAATCCAAAGGATAAAGTAGTGATCGGATTGATCGGAAAGTATGTGGAACTTCCCGACTCGTACAAATCCATTCAAGAGGCCTTTATCCATGCAGGTGCCGCCAACGAAGTCAAAGTTGAGGTTAAATCCATTCATTCCGAGCATTTGTCCCCAAGCAATGTAGCTCAAAAGTTAAAAGGATTGGACGGTATTTTGGTGGCTCCAGGTTTTGGGGAACGCGGTATAGAGGGCAAGGTAAAGGCGGTAAGATATGCTAGGGAAAACAATATTCCGTTCTTGGGTATTTGTTTGGGAATGCAAATGGCTGTGATCGAATTTGCCCGAACAGTTCTTGGTCTGGAAAAAGCCAATTCTACGGAAATGAACAAGCAAACGCCCGATCCTGTGATCAGTTTAATGGAAGAACAAAAATCCATTACCGATATGGGAGGTACCATGCGTTTGGGAGCTTGGGACTGCCATTTAAAAGAAGGTAGCTTGGTGAAAAGCGTATATGGAACTTCCGATATAGAGGAAAGGCATAGGCACCGATATGAATTCAACAACCAATATAAGGAACAATTGGAAGCAGCTGGATTGGTCGCATCCGGGCTCAATCCAAAAACAGGATTGGTGGAAGTTGTCGAAATTCCAACACATCCTTGGTTTGTCGGGGTACAGTATCACCCCGAATATAAGAGTACCGTAGCCAGCCCGCACCCTTTGTTTGTTGGGTTTGTAAAAGCGGTATTGGCCCAAAAACAAAAACAAAACAATGCCAGTTTGGCATAAAACCCGGTTTTGGGCATATATTTGCCATTTGATACACGAACAAAAGATTTCTACTAAATAATATTCATGGAAGAAAAGAAGCTGGATATTAAATCCATTATTGGATTTGTACTGATATTTGGGATACTGGTTTTTATGTTTTACCAAAATCAGCCAACACCAGAAGAGTTGGAAGCTCAAAAAGCGGAACAGGCAAAGATCGAAGCTGAGGCAGCCAAGGTCGAAAATGAAGCTCAAAAAGAGCCGGTGCAAAAAGCCAAGGTAATCGATCTTACCGATTCCATTGCGGTGGCGGATTATAAAAATACAGTTGGCGCATTTGGGTTTACCCAAACGGCAGAAGACATTACTACCTTGGAGAACGAGGTTTTATTGCTGAAAATTTCCAATAAGGGAGGCCAGATCGTAGAGGCCAAAATGAAGGACTATGTGACTTTCGACTCCATACCTGTGTATTTGGTGAAGGATGGGAACGCCAATTTTGCGATAAACTTTAGCAGTTCGGATAATAGATCGCTCAGCACAGCTGATTTGTTCTTTGAGCCATCGCTTACCAAGAGCGGCGAGAACCAGGTCTTGTCCATGAAGGCCAAAGTAGCCAATAATCAATATTTGGAGTATAGGTACGAAATGAAGCCAAACGAGTATTTGGTCGATTTTACCATTAGATCACAAGGGTTGAGCGGTGTTTTTAACACAAGTAAACCAGTTACCTTGGAATGGGACCTAAAAGGCATACGACATAATAAAAGTGTTATGTACGAGAACCGGTATACCCGATTGACGTACAATCACGATGAAGGTAACATTAGCAAACTTTCGGAAAGTAGCGATTTTGATGAGGAAACTGAGGAGGATGTAAAATGGTTATCGTACCGCCAACACTTTTTTAGCTCTATTTTGGCAACGGACGACCATTTTAAAACCGCAGCTTTAACTTCTACCAATTTGGTCGAGGAAGAAAGCAAGGAAATACTTTTCACCAAATCTTACAGTACAAAAGCGCCTTTGGAATTTAAAGGAGGGGAGTTGTCCCAAAATATGCATTGGTATTATGGGCCAACCGATGTTAAGGTTTTGGATGACTACAAGGATTTGGGACTGGCGGACTCCATACCCTTTGGTTGGGGTATTTTTGGTTGGATCAACCGATATATCTTTACACCGTTCTATACTTTCTTAAGCTCGTTCCTACCGTATGGTATTGCAATTATTATCATGACCATAGTAGTGCGCTTGGCTCTATCTCCGGTGACGTACAAATCTTATTTGTCGCAAGCCAAAATGAAGGTATTGAAGCCCGAGATTTCGGAAATCAACGAGAAATACAAGGACAACGCCATGAAAAAGCAGCAAGAGACCATGAAGGTCTATAACAAGGCAGGGGTGAGTCCAATGAGTGGTTGTGTGCCAGCCTTGTTACAGTTGCCTATTTTCTACTCCTTGTTCATGTTTTTCCCAACTTCTTTTGCATTAAGACAAAAGCCGTTTTTGTGGGCAGAAGACCTTTCTTCTTACGATACCATTTTTGAGCTACCTTTTACCATACCGTTTTATGGCGATCACGTGAGTTTGTTCCCAATTTTGGCATCCGTAGCGATTTTCTTTTATATGCAGATGACCACTGGACAGAGTATGCAGATGCAACAGCAACCAGGTATGCCGAACATGAAATTTATTATGTACCTATCACCAATTATGATGTTGTTCTTCTTCAACAACTATGCGAGTGGTTTGAGTTTGTACTATTTCATTTCCAATTTGATTACCATCTTTATTATGTTGGCCATCAAAAACTACATTTTGGACGAGGATAAGATCCATGCCCAGATCCAGGAAAACAAAAAGAAACCTAAAAAGGAGAACAAGTTCCAGCGTAAAATGCGCGAGATGATGGAACAGGCAGAGGAGCAGAAAAAAGCTGGCAGAAGATAATCCTCGGTAGTTAGTTGACTCTCTTTTACAAATAAAAAAACTCCCTCAAGAATATCTTGGGGGAGTTTCCATTTATAGGCTTAGTTTGGAAAGATTTGGGACTCCAAAGATGCACGATTATCCACGTTATTAAAATTAAAAGTTGTCAAATAGCCGGTTTCTGTGGGCAGATAATCCTTTGTTGATGTGTCATCGATAAACGGTAAACCTTACTCGATAAAAAGCCCCCTCGATATAGTTCAAGGGGGCTTTTCAGTCAACAATTCATCAAATCAAAAACTAGTTGTTTGTATCGGGGATCAATACAGTGTCCACTGCGTGGATAACACCGTTTATGGCCTGTACATCTACTGCGATTATTCCAATGCCCGTGTTTCCGGCACCGTCGGTAACATCTGCAATATTATCACCGGTACCTGGTAGGTTTATGGTAATGTCATCTCCTTCCAAAGTAGTCGCCATAATGCCATCGGACAAATCTCCAGAACGTACATTGGCAGAGGCTACTACGTGGTGCTGCAGTACGCTGGTCAATAATCCACCATCAATATCTCCCAATTCGTTCCACATATCGTTGCTGTCCAATAGAGCTTGGAAGGCATCGTTGGTCGGAGCAAATACCGTGAATGGCCCAGTCCCGGAAAGTGTGGCAACAAAATCAGGCTGACCCTCTGCGGTCAATGCTGCTTGTAAAGAATCAAAAGTTGGATCGGCCACAGCAAAAGTAACCACTGTTGGGAGGTCAATGACCGCGTCAACTGTATGAATTACTCCATTGCTGGCTACGATATCGGCCATTACAACATTGCTTACGCCGTTCAGGGTTACACCATCATCTGTATTGATATAAAGACTCAGGTTCTCATCGGTATCAAATTCAGCTGCAGTGTTAACATAAGAGTTGGACAAACCTGACGAGAATGCAGCAGCTCCTACAATCACGTGGTTGGACAGGATTGCATTAATATCGTTGGAATTTGGATTGGTAAAAGCACCAAATGCATCGTTACCTGGGGCGAATACGGTAAAATCCGTTTCTTCATCAGAAAGCAAATCTGTAAAGGTCGTGTTCCCACCTTCTGTTAGGGCCCCTACCAAAGATGAAAGTCCTGGGTTGGCCACTGCATGGTCAACAATATTTGGTATATCTATTACGGCATCTACAACGTGCACGATTCCGTTCAATGCCTTAACATCCGGCGTTACAACAGAAGATACTCCATTAAAGGTGACACCATCGGAAGTGTCGAAGAACAAACTTACATTTTGATCACCAGCTCCTGTAGCTAAAGTACTTGTATACCCGGAACCAAGTCCAGTTAGATCGGTAGAAGTAATTTCTCCACTTATCACGTGGTTTAACAATACGTTGGTGAGTACCTCTACAGGCACGTCCTCCAATGCTGCACCATCCAAGAATGTGGCAAAGGCATCATCGGTCGGGGCCAATACTGTAAATGGGCCATCCCCGCGAAGCACGGTAGGCAAATCTCCGTTGGCGGCACTTAAGGCAGCAACCAAATTCTGCAAGTTTTCGTTGCCGATCGCCAAATCTGTAATGGGCACAAGGATAATGTCTGCCAACTCATCCAGAATGGCCTGTGGCAATAGAACTTTATCAATAATGTGTACCACACCATTGGACACTTCAACATTGGCAGTGGTTACTTCAGCGTCTACATCGGTAGCGTCACTAATAAATACACCACCAGTAGTGGATACTTGAATAGTTGAGCCTTGTAGGGTGGTTATGGTCTGCCCATCACTCAAGTCTGATGATAGAACGGCAGCATCTGCTACAACGTGATAGGTAAGAATCACGGCCAACAGGTCTTGGAGTTGTTGAGAATTAAAATCGTCCAAGGAGTCGAATCCATCCAGTTGGGCCAATAAATCGCTAAAGGCTTGATTGGTCGGGGCAAATACGGTAAATGGTCCTTCACCGCTCAAAGCAGCTACTAAATCGTTGTTTGCACTTTCGTCTGCCTTTTGAAGCGCACTTACCAAAGTACTGAGGTCGGCGGTAGCTTGTGCAGCGTCAACAATGGTTACGGTCGGTTCTACTTCTGGCATTGTTCCCTCGTCGTCGTCCGAGCAGGATACAATGGTCAGCAATAAGAACAGTAAAGATAATCGTGTTAGGGTTTTTAATGCTTTCATGTCGGTGTTTTAAAATTGTTTAACGATTTAAAAGTATAGTTAAACAAAATATAAACAATATTGTTTAACATTTTTGACTAAAAATTTAACAAAACAAGTTTTGAGCTGGCCTGAGATTAGAAATGGGTCAATAGGTGTTATGAGATATTTATCATTTTAAATGACCATCAATTTGTATTTTTGTAGTCTTAAAATTGAAAAATGAAAAAGGTAGTTGTAGGACTTTCTGGAGGGGTGGATTCCAGCGTGACCGCTTACTTGCTCAAAGAGCAGGGATATGATGTTATTGGCCTGTTCATGAAAAACTGGCATGATGACTCGGTGACCATATCCGAGGAGTGTCCGTGGTTGGAGGATAGCAATGATGCATTAATCGTTGCGGAAAAGTTGGGGATTCCTTTTCAGACGGTAGATTTAAGTGTAGAATACAAGGAGCGTATCGTTGATTATATGTTCAATGAATACGAAAAGGGAAGAACTCCAAATCCGGATGTTTTGTGCAATCGTGAAATTAAATTCGATGTGTTCCTTAACATAGCATTGCAGTTGGGTGCCGATTATGTGGCAACAGGACATTATTGCCGTAAAGGCACCATTAAAAATGAAGACGGAACGGAAACCTACCAATTATTATCGGGCAAGGACCCGAACAAGGACCAGTCCTACTTTCTGTGTCAGCTGTCGCAAGAGCAACTATCCAAAACGTTGTTTCCCATCGGAGATCTTTTAAAACCAGAAGTGCGAAAAATTGCTGCGGATAACAACCTTATCACTGCAGATAAAAAAGATTCCCAAGGGTTGTGTTTTATTGGAAAGGTGCATTTGCCGGAATTTTTGCAACAAAAACTGAAACCCAAAAAAGGTGTCATTGTGGAAGTACCTGCAAATGCGGAACAATTTTCGGTCAATACGCCCGAATTTAATAACCAAAGGGATAAACTCATTTTCCAAGCCGAAAAGCCCGTCTACTCAAAAACAGATGGCAAAGTAGTCGGCGAGCACCAAGGAGCACATTACTTTACCATAGGCCAACGTAAAGGATTAAATGTAGGGGGAACAAAAGAACCATTGTTTGTAATAGACACCGATGTGGACAAGAATATAATTTACACCGGTCAGGGCAAATCTCACCCCGGCCTTTATCGAAACACGTTGTTTATTAAGGAGGACGAACTCCATTGGGTACGGCCCGATCTAGCCCTAAAGTTAGATGAGGCCATGGAGGTAAAAGCCCGTATCCGATATCGTCAACCCCTACAGCAAGCTACACTATATAAAGTAGAGAATGGATTGTTTGTGGACTTTAAGGATAAACAATCGGCCATTACCGAAGGACAGTTTACTGCTTGGTATTTGGATGATGAACTAATAGGTTCTGGTGTCATTTCTTGATCGGAAGCCTAAATTTGATTATTTTGTCGGAAAACAGAATACCTGACTTTATGCAGCATAGAATCACAGAACTTTTCGGAATAGAATATCCCATTGTACAGGGCGGCATGATTTGGGCCAGCGGTTGGCGCTTGGCCTCTGCCGTATCCAATGCAGGAGGACTGGGCCTATTGGGCGCCGGGAGCATGTATCCCGAAGTGTTGGAGGAACATATCATAAAGTGCAAAAAAACGACCGATAAGCCGTTCGGGGTGAATGTGCCCATGTTGTACCCGGATATTGAAAAGTTGATGGACATTATTGTTGAGCAAGGCGTGAAAATTGTTTTTACTTCGGCGGGCAATCCAAAAACATGGACCAAGTTTCTTCAAGATAAAGGGATAATTGTTGTACATGTAGTGAGCAGTGTAAAGTTTGCTCTTAAGGCGCAAGAAGCCGGTGTGGATGCTGTTGTTGCCGAAGGTTTTGAAGCTGGAGGACACAATGGACGGGACGAAACCACTACAATGGTACTTATTCCTTCAGTGAAGGAAAAAATCACAATTCCCCTTATTGCGGCCGGCGGCATAGCTACGGGTAGGGCCATGTTGGCCGCTATGGTTTTGGGTGCCGATGGAGTACAGGTGGGAAGCAGGTTTGTAGCATCGCACGAAGCCTCGTCGCACGAAATGTTCAAACAGATGATTGTACAGGCCAAAGAAGGCGATACCCAACTTACATTAAAGGAGCTGGCACCGGTACGTTTACTAAAAAACAAATTTTTTCAGGACATACAGCAGGCCTATGCCAAAGGTGTAAATATGGAGGAATTAAAGGAATTATTGGGGCGGGCCAGAGCCAAAAAAGGAATGTTCGAGGGTGATATGGATGAGGGCGAACTGGAAATAGGCCAAGTCTCCGGACTTATTCATGCAATTTCGCCTGCAGCACAGATCGTGGCGGATTTAATGGCTGAATTTAACCAAGCAAAAGCGGAAATGTGCCAGTATTAGAGTTTTAGATACACATTTATAGAAACTTTTAATACTTTTATACCGCGCAATGAGAACACTAATCCCCACACTATTCCTTTTTGTGCTCGCTTTACAATGTCATGGGCAAGTGGAGCGGGACAAAGCACTCCATTTTTTGGGAGGTAACCTCTTTGGACTTGCAGGGGCAGGAATCGCCAAACAAGCTTCGGATGGTAATCGGATTTGGACCTTTGTGGGTTCCGTGGCCGGAAGTACATTAATTGGACTTGCAAAAGAAACCGTCGATGCAGGACAAAATAGTAATGGCTGGGATAACGACGATTTGGCGGCGACTATTTTAGGAGGTGTTACCGTTGGTGTAACGATCGACCTATTTTCGAAAAAGGACGACCGGAGAAGATTGCGTGGAAGATATTCCCACATGGACCTTAAAACACCAATAGGACCAATTCTTAAACCACAAACCCAATTCGTTGTTTTGGAAGGAAAACTGCCAGCATTGCAAACATTGGGTATATCCGGACAAGAACTTTCGGTTAAATAATTCCCCTGGCCTTTATTTCCAGATATTTATTGATGGTGTTCACCGTTAATTCCTCGGGCTTGGTCAAAATGGTCTGAACACCATATTTTTGAAGCTCTTTCTGCATCAACCTTTTTTCTATGGAAAACTTTTCTGCAATCGTTTTATGATAGATTGCTTGGATGTCTTCCGCATCTTCGGCAATAAGCGATTCCAACTCCGTATTTTCAAAGAAAATAACTACCAAAACATGCGTTTTGGCCATGGCCAATAGATATGGCAACTGCCTTTTAAGACCAGAAATATGTTCAAAATTCGTGTACAGCAAGAGCAGACTGCGTTGGTTCACTTTTCGCTTAACATGGGCATACAACATGCCAAAATCGGAATCTGAAAAATCGGTGGAAATGTTGTATAAGCTCTCCATTATGGTGTTGAGGTGGGTGAGCTTCTGCACGGCAGGGACAAAGGTCTCTATTTTTTTGGAGAAGGTGAGCAACCCTGTTTTGTCGTTCCGTTTAAGGGCGACATTGGAAAACGCCAATGAAGAATTAATGGCATAATCCAACAAGCTCAGTCCGTTAAAAGGCATTTTCATCACCCTTCCAGTGTCTATAATGGAGTAAATGGGCTGTGATCGCTCATCTTGGTACTGATTTACCATTAATTGGTTCTTTTTGGCAGTGGCTTTCCAATTAATGGTCCGTACATCGTCCCCTTTAATGTACTCTTTGATTTGCTCAAACTCTTGGGTATGGCCAATGCGTCTTATTTTTTTAAGCCCAAACTCCGTTAATCGATTGCTAGTGGCCAAAAAGTCGTATTGCTGCATTTGTATGATGGACGGATATACCGGTACCATCTGATCTTTTTGGAACACAAACTTTCTTTTAATTATCCTAAGCGGAGAGGAAGCAAACACAATAAGATTGCCAAACACATATTCTCCGCGCTCAACAGGGCGAAGTAAATATTCAAGCAAATGAGGTTCTCCTTTTATTAATTCGGTTTTGTGTTCAAAATCCCTTTTTTGAAACTGAACAGGTAATTCATCGATTATAGAAACGAATGCCTTAAAAGGAAACATGGAAGTCAGTTGAGCCGCCAGTTTGTTCTGGTCGCTATTGGATAATTTCTGCGGTAGATTTCTTTGGGCTCGAATACCATTTTTTGTAGCATACATTAAATAAAGGTCTAGAAAGAATAGAGTCATTAAAAGATATACCAACAACCACGCTATCGGGTAAAGTACAGGAACCCAAAAAGAGATTACAAAACATGCGGATAGAACGGCAATGTACCTAAAGAAGATGTTATGTATGTATAGCGACCGAAAAAATGACATGCCTATCTGGGGATTTCAACGGATTCCACGATCATGGCAATCACATTTTCAGTGGTCATTCCCTCCATTTCTCGCTCTGGGGTTAAAATTACCCTATGATTGAGCACAGGGAGCAATGCTTTTTTTACATCCTCCGGGATTACAAAATCCCGGCCGGAAATAGCGGCAAAGGCCTTCGCGGCCGTTAACGTTGCAATGGATGCTCTGGGAGAAGCGCCCAAATACAAATGTGGATGGGTTCTTGTCAGGTTTATAATGTTGGCGATATAATCCAGAATTTTTTGTTCTACGACCACCTCGTGGATGTTCTTTTTAAACTCCGACAACTTTTCGGGCGACAATACTGCTTTTATTTGATCTTGTGGTTTTTCGCCCTTACGTTCGTGATGGTTCTTGAGTATTGCAATTTCTTCCTCGACCGAAGGATAGCTTACTTTAATCTTAAAAAGAAAGCGGTCCAGTTGCGCTTCGGGAAGAGCGTAGGTACCCTCTTGTTCAATCGGGTTCTGAGTGGCCAGAACCATAAAAGGCTCGCTCATTTTATAGGTGGTGCCATCAACCGTAGCCTGTCTTTCCTCCATGGTCTCAAAAAGGGCGGCCTGGGTTTTGGCGGGAGCACGGTTTATCTCATCGATCAAAATAATATTCGAAAAAATGGGCCCCTTTTTAAATTCGAACTCCGTGGTCTTGGCATTGAAAACCGAGGTTCCCAGAATATCGCTGGGCATTAGATCGGGGGTAAACTGAATGCGGTTAAACTCTGTTTTGAGGGTTTTTGCAAAAAGCTTGGCGGTAACCGTTTTTGCAATGCCGGGGACACCCTCGATCAAAGCGTGCCCATCCGCCAATATGGATATGATCAGTAGTTCTATAAAATCTTTTTGCCCAACAATTATGGTGGACAACTCCTTTTTTATCTGCTCTACGGTATTCCTAAGTTCTTCCAAGGGTACCCTGCTGTTAAAGTCCAAGTCGTTTGTTTCGTTATTTTCCATCAACGTTTGCTTTAAATGCTTGTATTTTATTGTTCAGATTTTGTAATTCTATTTCGGTAATATGGTCTTTGGTTCTCAAATTTACGATCAATCCCATTAAGGACCTTACTTCCTCTTCCGTGGAATTGCCACGTATGGCCAGGTGCTTCAAAAATGTTTCATCCTCCAAATTTTGGGTGGAAACATGCAGTTTGGTCCTTAAGTATTCCAAAAAGTACTCAGTTTTATGTTTTGTGATTAATTGTAACTCTCCTTTTTCAAAATACATGTCTGCAATGGTCCGTGTAAACGCCAAGGTCTGATTTTTTAGTGGGGGTACCACGGCAATGGCGCGTTGTTTCCGTTTCCCTTCAAAAACAATATAGATCAATGCGCCGATAAGTGCCAGATAGTAAGCCCATTTAAACTCTTTGGTGTTCAGAAAAAGATACATCGGAGAAGTATAGAAGGATTTACCGGATTTGTGGAAGTTGTCCATAAATATTGGCCCTTTCTTGGGAAGATAGGCCAAAAGCCCGGCGGTGTATTCCAAATTGTTATCCTTTAGGATAAAGTAATTGGTAAATGCTTTGGGAAAGGCGCTCAAAACAATTTCTCCCTTACCGAATGATTGTTTTATGGTATTCACATATTTTTTGATGGTTTCCGTGCTATCGCCTTTAGCCTGTACTTCACCTAAAATTGTGGTTCTCAAGGTATCTATTTGATCAAAACCAGTGGTATAATAATCTTTGGTGTACTTTACTTTTGGACTTTGCAATTTTGGGTTGACCAATTGATAATGAAAAATGGGCTCCAATTGTCCACTATTATATACATTTTGAATATCTAAGTTGAGGGTATCCAACAATTTTCTTTCAAAAGAGTTCGACGCCACAAATAGGTGGTTGCCCTGTTCTACCCATTCCAATAGGGCATTGAGCTCGGCTTCTTCAAAAGAAACGGATTCATTCACAAAAAAATAGGCGCCTTGTATGGAATCGGTGCGGGTCAACAGTTCAAAAGGCGGTTTTTGTACTTGCTGAATCCTATTTGGAAAGTATGTTTCCATAAGATCGTTCAGTACGTAGGTGCCGTAAGGAATTTTATGATGGGACACGAACGATGGAAACCAATTTACTTTTTTGGGTTTATTGTATTCCATTACAAAAATGATTCCTAGCGCAAGCCCACCTAGTACTATATAGATCCATCCTTTTTTAGACATTGTTCAATGCATTTTTTAAGGATTTGAAAATGGTTTCGGCTTTGGTATAGCGTTCCCGATTTAACTCAAACTCGCCGTACCATACATAATCATAAAGAACGGTGGCTCTGCCAAAATCGTCCAACAACGGACTTGTCGATAATTCCTCCAAATAATCATCGTTGGTTTTTTGTTGTTGCCAATCTATCCATTCGTGTTCAGATAATAATTGTAGGATAAACAGGTATTGATATCGAATGGCAAGGCGGTAATTTTTATCGCTCAGGGCATTTTTTATCAATTGTTCAATATCTTCATTTTTAATAATGTGTTCATCTTCCGACAATGAGACCATGTTGGGGTTCTTATTTTTTTTACCCTTGCCCTGTATGTTCGACCTTACAAAAAAGCGGATTACCAAATACAGGAATAGGGCAAGGAGCAAATAGGGGAGAATCTCCAAAAACACGGCCAAATAGCCTTCTGCATTGCCTACACCAAAGATCCACTCAAAAAATCTTCGTAAAAGATTGTAGAACCAGTTGATCACATCCGTGAACCAAGTGCTTTCCGTTTTTACCTCTTCATAATTGAATTTTGAATCATTCTTATAGGTATCCAGGTCACTTTTTTGGAACTGTACAGGAACAATATCCGATTTATCATACTTTACAAGGGTGTCGTTCTGGGCAAAAAGAATTGTCCAAGAAAAAAGCACGTATGATAAGATCAGTAATTTTTGCATCTATTCCTCCGATGATTTTCCCAGGCTTTCGATGCGTTCAAAAGTACCTGTAAAATTTTTCTTTTCGTTTAGGTTGAAAAATATCAAGGAAGTGGCCACCAAAAAAATGATGTTCATTAAGAATTGGACCAAAGTGCTCAGAATATTTAAAATGAGATAAATGGGGTCGTTAAAAACATTCATACTTTCAGCATCCATTTCTCCGGAAAACACCCCCATTTTTATCCACATATAGATTACACTGGGCAAACTAAAAGCATAGGAGGCAATCGCCACGATAATATAGATCACAAAAAGGGTCGCAAATGTGATCCACCAGTTTTCCTTGATCAGGGTAAAACTATATTGATAGGATTCCATGGCATCTTTTTTAAGAAATACCAGAATGGCAAAAGATATGGAAAGAGGAACGGCTAAATATATTCCTGGAATTACGCAAAGAAAGATGCCGACCATTACCGACAGGCCGACCAAAATTCCCAAGCCGATTAGCGACCAAAAGGAGCCGTACACCCCTTTGTGGATCTCCTCAAAGTTTATGTTTCCTTTATTGTTGATGTACGACTTTATGTAATGTAGCACAGTGCCTTGTGCCAGAACGTAGGCTGCAACGGAACTGAACATCAAAGCCGCTACGGCCAAAACCATAATAATGGGCGAGAATGCCGCGCTGGGGGTGCTCCCAAAGGTGCTTAAACTAAAAATATCGCCTATAGTGTACATGTAGAACCCCATGGAGATCAGCATAACCAAAATATAGGGCCCCACAATTTTTAAAATGGTCCTAAAAAATGTTTTAAACTCGTTTCTAATAAAACCGAAACAGTCCGAAAGAATTTCTCCCAGTTCTCGTTGCTTTTTAAACTCGATATATTTATTGGTTGTTTGCATGTTGGTTTTTTCTATGGATTTGATTTGGATATATAATGTAATAGAATATGATCAATGCTAACGAAGACAGTATAATTAAAATTGCCAACCAGTCCGGCATTTCGGTGTGCCGGGTTACAAACCCTTCCAAGAAGCCGGCCATAATAAAAAAAGGAACGGTGCTCACCATTATTTTAAGGCCATTTTTAACCCCTCTTTTAAACGATTCCAATCGAGTGTAAGTGCCAGGGAATAAGATTCCATTGGCCAAGACCAATCCGGCACAGCCTGCGATAACGATTACGGAAATTTCTATGGCACCGTGGATCCAAATGGTTCTTGCGGATTCCCATAACAATCCTTTCTCGTAGAAAAAGTATTGAAAACTCCCCAACATAATACCGTTCTGCATCATAATATAAAGTGTGCCCACGCCCAAAAAAATCCCAAAGGCAAATGCATATATGGCGACTTTGATGTTGTTTATGGTAATGCCCAAGAACATATTAAAAGCGCCTTGTTCCTTATACACGGCCATTGGGTCGCCTTTTTCAATATTTTCTAGGGTCATGTTTACATAGCCGTTACCTAAAATGGACCGCACAAAGTCACCTTCGTTTGCAGAGGAGAAAGCACCCACAACCGCAAAAAAGGAAAATACCAAGAATGAAATCAGCAATTCCCGATGATGGTTCTTGAACATGGTCGGAAACTCGATTTTCCAAAAATGTACAATACGGTTTCTGGATTCCCGTTTGGTCTTGTAAATTTTCTGATGTGCTTGGGAGGCAAGTGTGTTCAGATAAATCTGCGTGTTGCTGCCCGGGTAAAACGTTTTTGCGTAACTCAGATGATCGGTAATCTCGATATAAAGATCCGAAAGCTCGTCTGGGTGAAGTTGTCCTTTGTGGAGCAGAGCATTTTCAAAAGCGGCCCATTTATCCTTATTTTGCCTTACAAAAGCGGCCTCGCGCATTAAATCTTTTGGTTTAAAAGTAAAGAAACTAATTTATGGAACAATTTCAAATAGAAACGGCCCACAATATAACCATCAACCAAAACACGTCCCATTTGGGAGAGCGTATGCTGGCTTATATTATAGATAGCTTTATTATTATGGTGTATTTTATTTTGATGATTGTTTTTTTGGTTTCGTTGGATATCGAGATCGAGGATCAATGGGCTTTCTATTTAATACTCAGTTTACCTGCTTTTTTTTATTATTTACTTTTTGAAACCTTGATGGATGGCAAGACCATAGGTAAGAGTGCCATGAAACTAAGAGTGGTCAAGTTGGATGGCTCCAAACCTAACTTTGGAAATTACTTTGTTCGCTGGGCCCTGCGCATTATAGATGTGAGCCTAACCTCTGGAGGAGCTGCCGTACTCACTATTTTGATCAGGGGTAAAGGCCAGCGTATTGGAGATGTAGCCGCGGGAACTACAGTGATCAGTGAAAAAAAGCGCATATCCCTAAAGGATACCCTATTACGTGAATTGCCCGAAGATTATAAACCCACCTTTCCGCAAGTAACGGTTTTTAAGGATCAGGAAATGCAGACCATCAAAGAATTGTATGACAAGGCCAAATTGAATGGAAACCATAATATTATTGTTTCTTTGGACCAAAGGATCAAGGAGGTGACGAAGGTACAGACTTCGTTACAACCTATCGAATTTGTGGATGTGGTCATCAAGGATTACAACTATTACACTCAAAAAATGTAAGGATGTTATATCAAACCATTGATATTTTAGGAACCATAGCCTTTGCTATTTCTGGGGTTTTGGTGGCCATGGAAAAACGGTTGGACCTCTTCGGGGTTTTAATTATTGCATTTGTTACGGCCATTGGCGGTGGTACACTTAGGGATTTGCTGATTGGTAATACACCGGTGGGTTGGATGCAGGACCTTACCTATGTAACCACTATTTTTATCTCCGTAGTATTTGCCATTATTTTTGTGAACAAACTTAAGTATTTAAGGCGATCGTTGTTTTTGTTCGATACAATTGGTATCGGACTTTATACCATGGTCGGTGTGGAAAAAGGGTTGGAAGCAGAGTTATTGCCCATTATGTGTGTTTTTCTCGGTACTATGACGGCCTGTTTTGGTGGCGTAACCCGTGACATCCTTTGCAATGAGATTCCTGTTATTTTTAGAAAGGAGATTTATGCCACGGCCTGTATTTTAGGCGGTGCCAGCTATTTCTTGTTTTCCCAGTTCCCGATAAAGGACAGCTACGCTTACATTGCTGCGATTTTGGTTGTGATAATTATTCGCTTGATCGCGGTTGTTTTTGGAGTTAGCTTACCGAGTATCTACAAGAAAGCAGCTTAAAAGATCGTCCCTTACTTTTTAAGAATTTGAATTAATGCTTTTTTAGTGGCATTAACCGTGTCTTAATCTTTTTTACGTTTTTGTTAGTCCTTATAAGGGTTATATAGTTCTACATTGCATATAGAGCAAACTAAATAACCGATTATTCAATGAGGACATCACGATCACTTAAAATTTTCATGTTCATACTGGTTTCCATTATGGGATTCCATCAATTAATGGCACAGGGATGCGTTGCGATTAGGCATTTTTCATCTTGTGTTGGAAACACTTTGGAAAACAATTTGTTAGGTCCGGGCGACATACAGGTTGGTAGTAACTATAGGTATTTTAAATCTTTTCGACACTTTAGGGGCACGGAAGAAGAACCTGATAGGGTTTCCAATGAAACAGAGGTTATCAACCATTCGCATTCCTGGGATTTCTTTTTAACCTATGGTATATCGGATAGGTGGTATGCCAGTATAACGATCCCGACCGTAATAAATACCAGATCGTCCTTGTACGAACATGGTCGAGAAGAGCGCAATACCACATTTTCCAGGGGATTGGCGGACATTAGAGCAGGTGTGGGCTTTTGGCTGTTTGATCTCGAAAAAAATCAAAATGGAAATTTGGCATTGGGATTGGGTGTAAAGTTGCCTACCGGCAACTACAACGCATCCGATATTTTTTACAACGTGGGACCCAACGATGGGCCACAGGTGAGACCTGTTGATCAAAGTATACAGCCGGGAGATGGTGGTTTTGGAATAACGTTGGATTTTCAGTTTTATCGAAAGATCGGAGAAGGTTTTTTTGTCTATGGGGGTGGTTTTTATCTTTTAAATCCAAGAGAGACCAACGGAACAAGAACCTTTAGGGAAACTTTAAGTCCTATTCTGCAAAATGAAGCAATTATGGCTGTTCCAGATCAATTCTCTGTCCGTGCAGGGATCAGTCATCTTATAAGTTCTGCCATTTCAGCTTCATTGGGAGCGCGGTACGAAGGTGTTCCGGTAAAAGACCTTATTGGAGGCAACGCGGGTTTTAGAAGGCCGGGAAACGTACTTTCCATTGATCCCGGTATAGCATTTATTAAAGATAACTTTTCATTGAACCTTAATGTTCCGTTCGCAGTGAGAAGAGAGCGTCCCCAAAGTGTGACCGACCTTCAAACACAAGAAGTTACAGGGGAGCCCAGAGCGGGAGATGCTGCTTTTGCGGATTATTTGATCAATGTGGGAGTGTCCTATAGATTCTCCCAAAACAGGGTAAAGGTAAATCCTGAACTAATGAATCAATTCAAGAATTAAATCCCGATCTTTTGAAAATATCGTTTAAAGAAAAATTGCTCGTTGTTTCGGTAGGTCTGATATATTGTTGGTTTGGTGGGTTAAAGTTTTTTCCAAATCTAAGTCCTGCCGAAGATTTGGCAAAGAACACCATACATCAGCTTACTTTGGGCCTAATACCGGATCAAGTCTCCATTCTGATTTTGGCCATTGGCGAGGTTACCTTGGGTATTTTATTGATTGTTGGTTTTATGCGCCAACAAGCTGTAGTTCTATCGTTGATTCATATGGCCTGTACATTTTTGCCCCTTTTCTTTTTTCCCGGGGAAGTTTTTGGTGAAGAGCCGTTATCGCTCACCTTGCTCGGTCAGTACATCTTTAAAAACCTGATCATTGTGGCTGCCCTTGTTTCGGTTTATGAAAAAAAGACAACAACGGCCAGAAGAATTTTGGAAAAAGAAATTCCAAAACAAAGTTTGGTGACCAAGGTATGGGTTACAATAAGTAGTTACAAATAAATTTATAATACTTCGGTTTTCAGAATATAAATGTTCTGCCAAGGCCAATCCCCATCACCGACCGGAACATTGTTAATGGCATCCACAACACCCATTCCTTCCACCACACGGCCAAATGGAGTGTAAGATCCATCAAGGTGGTAGGACCCCGGGTTTGTTACCACTATAAAAAATTCGTAGGGCGAAGCCAGTTTGTGTGGGTTGTCCCTTTCGCTACTGGGCATGGAAATTGTGCCCCTATAGTGCTTGTGCCCTTTTTTGGCATCGGGCGGTAGTAAATATCTACCGATTTTACCACGTTTTTTAGCAGTACGCTTATCGTCCGAATTGCCCCCTTGAATTATAAAGTCCTTGACCACTCTATGGAATTGTGTACTATCAAAATAATGTTGTTTGGCCAAATAGATAAAATTTGCCTTATGGTATGGAACATTGTCATACAGTTCTACAGTAAAACTTCCCATGGTCGTGGTAATCTTTACCCTGTTCTTTTTTAAGGTTTTGGCATAGTTAAAAAAGAAATCGATGGCATTTTCCTCCGTTAGCTTGAACGGTTCTTTCTCTTCTTCGACTTTTAGGGAATCCACTGGAGCCTGTGCAAGGCTATCCGTATTTGCAATATTTTCCTGAACTTTGTTGTTTTCTTTTTTTGGTGATTCTCCGCATGAAGCGAGTAAAAGAAATAATAAACTTGTGATTAAAGCCGATTGTCTCAACAGCATGGATTTTAATGAATTTTATCAACTTGCTCTAAAATTAAAAAATCTCCCACTTCCGGGAACGGATTCTCACAATAAAATGTCTCCGGACCTTCGGATTCAGTGGTTAAAACAGAACAAGGTGGAAGATGTAAACCCAAAAAGGGCAGGGGTTATGGCTTTGTTCTATCCGGATGTTGATCAAGAGACCAGGCTTCTTTTAATTCTTAGGAAAGTGTATAAAGGGGTACATTCCAACCAGATCGGGTTCCCGGGCGGAAAAGTGGAAAAGATCGATAAAGACTTAAGGGATACCGCTCTTCGGGAAACACACGAAGAAGTGGGTGTGCCTCCAAAAGAGATAGAAGTGATCAAGGGATTAAGCGAAGTGTACATACCACCGAGCAATTTTTTGGTAAAACCATATATTGGAGTTTACCCGCAGCCCAAGCCATTTGTAAAGGAAGAGAAAGAAGTAGAGAGTCTGGTAGAGGTCTATTTAAAGGATTTTATGGACGATTCCAACCATATTCAAGAAATATTGAGTACATCCTATGCAAAAAATATCAATGTACCGGCCTTTAAGTTAAACGGTTACACGGTTTGGGGGGCTACCGCCATGATGTTGAGCGAGATCAAAGAACTTTTACGGCAAGTGCTTTAATCGCTATTTTGTAAATTTGCAATCTAATCAACACAGCACATGGGGCTATTCAAGAAGAACCCTTTTGGACATATCTTATTTTTAAAACGATGGTTGATTCGTATCGCTGGTATGATGACGCATCAGCGTTATAAAGGATTTAACACACTTGAAATCGAAGGATCACAGGTGATTCGTGAACTTCCTGAGAACAATGTACTTTTTGTAAGCAACCATCAAACATATTTTGCCGATGTGGTGGCTATGTTCCATGTTTTTAATGCCAGTTTAAAGGGCAGGGACGATTCCATTAAAAATTTGGGCTATTTATGGAACCCCAAACTCAACATTTATTATGTTGCGGCCAAGGAGACCATGAAAAAGAGTCTCTTGACCAAAATTTTGGCCTACGCAGGCTCCATTAGTATTGAAAGGACTTGGAGAGCGGATGGACAAGATGTGAACCGGCAAGTAAAATTCAGCGACATTTCCAATATCGGGAAAGCGCTGGACGACGGATGGGTAATAACCTTTCCGCAGGGGACCACTACGCCTTGGAAACCTTTGCGCAAAGGAACGGCGCATATTATTAAAAAGTACAGACCCATCGTGGTGCCCGTTGTTATAGATGGTTTTCGTAGGTCTTTTGATAAAAAAGGCCTTCGTGTTAAAAAGAAGGGGATTTTGCAGTCCATGCAAATAAAAGAACCTTTGGATATTGATTACGATAACGAATCCATTGCTTCCATTTTGGAAAAATTGGAGTACGCGATTGAGCAACACCCATCATTCCTTAAAGTAATTCCACAAAAAGAGCTTTTGGCCTACGAAGAGGAAAATCAAAAAAGACGTTACAGTTACAAGGGCAAACTGGAAAGTTAGACTTCCAAACGTTTGAGGTCGTTGTAGTTTCTGCGAAGCCTTTTTAATAAAATTCCATAGAGCAGCTTGTAAAACAGCCAGATCAAAAATAGGATTATGGCAGTAAAAACCACGGAAATACCGATTACCATGGCCCAAAATGCCATAGTATTCCCATCCTGTGAGGCAGCCTCGATAATTTTTTTGCCCTCGGGTCCATAAATAAGTACACCGTACATATTTATGATTAGATAAGTAGTGAAAATGATGAGGTTGAACCAAACATATTGGGTAACGGTTCGTTTTACTTTTAATATGGTTTTCATCAAATTACGGGACGAATCCGTGAAGGATATCTTTTTGTAATTGTTGTAGAACTTAAGTATAAAATATAGGATTATACCGTAGTTGACCACGTTTAGAACCATAATCACCTTATGAATGTGCATGGCTTTGAGCTCCTCCATGGTCTCCGGTCCGCTAAAAATAATATTGATTCCGGCCCAGAACACAAACTCGATAATGCTGATATAGAAAATCCACTTAACTATGGAGGAGGATTTTTTCTTGATCATCGGATATATCTGCTCATAGGACAACTTGGGAAGGTTCGCTTCCCGTTTTTGCCAATCTTTTTTTAACAGCTCCAGTTCATCCAACATAACTATGGATTTAATATGGTTTTTAATTTTGTTTTCACCCTGCTCATTTTCACTCTTGCATTTACTTCGGATATACCCAGTGTTTCGGCGATCTCCGAATAATCCTTGTCCTCTAGATAAAGAAAAACCAAAGCCTTGTCGATATCGCCAAGTTGTTTTATGGCGTCGTACATCAGTTTTAATTGGCGCTCCTCGGTATCGTCATAATCGGTAGTCTTTATCTTATAGAGTACCGAATCAAAATCCTGGGTCTTTACCCTTTTTTTTGATTTGCGGTACAACGTTATCGCTGTATTAAGGGCTACGCGGTACATCCATGTACTAAACTTGGAATCCCCTCGAAACTTTGGATATGCTTTCCACAACTGAATCGTGATTTCTTGGAACAGATCATTGTGCGAATCTTTGTCGTTGGTATATAGACTGCATACCTTATGGACAATGTTCTGATTGTCCTCAAGTTCCGTAACAAATCGATGTTCCAGTTCTTTGTTCACTAAGCGGTTGGTAAGTTTGCTCTACTTAATAGTAGTACAAAAGTAGAATTTGTTACACTTTAAATTGAAAATTTCTATTTACGATAGTCCAAAGCGGGCGGTCTGTTGCCTAACATCGGCACATAAGTAAAGTCTTTTCCTCTTCTGTCCTGCAGTTCTTTTTTGGCAGCTTCCACTGTTTTGGTATCTTGAAAAAGGTCCATTGCGGTCAAGGATAGGGTTTTTGCGGCCACCATCATCCCTTTGTGCCCAATGCTCATACCACCTGCCGCAACAGCTTGCCAACTATGGGCGGGAGTACCGGGCACCCAAGTGGCGGCCCCCATTCCCGCGGTGGGTACGGTAAAACTTACATCACCTACATCTGTAGAACCAAAGGCACGTGCCGTTTCGCGGTAAGGTTGCACGGTTTCTACGGTTTTTAGATCAAGACTTGGTTTGCCCAGACTTTTAGAAATTTTTTCGGCGAAGGCTATTTCCTCATCATTATAAGTAAAACCACCAACGGTCGTTAGGTTATCATGCATTATTTTTTGTAGGGTTAGGTTGGGTAAAAGTTCATGTGTGCCCCCGATCATTTCATATTCCATGGTTGTACCTGTACCCAAGGCAGCACCTTCTGCAGCCTTTACAATTCTATCAAAAATATCTACGACCACATCCCTTGTGTTATGTCTTGCGTAGTAATACACCTCGGCATAGTCGGGCACAACATTTGGAGCTTTGCCCCCATCTGTTATTACGTAATGTATTCTGGCTTCTTGTGGAATATGTTCTCTCATCATGTTGACCATAGCATTCATGGCCTCCACACCGTCCAGGGCAGATCTTCCCATTTGAGGAGCTGCGGCTGCGTGGGCAGAAACACCGTAAAACCTAAATTTGGCAGATTTGTTGGCCAATGCAGCACCTGCACTTGCCGCGTTGGCAGCACTTGGGTGCCAATGTAAGGCTACGTCCACATCGTTAAAAACACCTTCTCGGACCATGTAGACTTTTCCTGATCCACCCTCTTCTGCAGGGCATCCATAAAATCGAATGGTTCCTTTAATATTGTTGGCTTCCATCCAATCTTTTACAGAAATTGCGGCAGCAGTGGAGGCTGTACCAAATAGATGGTGACCACAGGCATGTCCGGCGGCACCACCTGCCGATTTTTTCTCGGGAACTGCTTCTTGGGATAATCCGGGCAAGGCATCATACTCCCCTAAAATGGCAATTACGGGATAACCGGAACCATATTCCGCCTTAAAAGCCGTTGGAATGCCAGCAATACCAGCATCTATGGAGAAACCAGCTTCAGACAAGGTTTTCTGTAAAAGGGCCGAACTTTTTTCTTCTAAATAGCCCATTTCCGCTAGGTCCCAAATTTCGTGGGCAATTTCAATATAGGTTTCAGATTTTGATTCTAATTGGTTAATGACATCCTTTTTCTTTTTTTGAGCATGTACGGCAATTGCGACAAAAAGGAACAATACACCGAAGGGGAGTAATTTTTTCATGGTTGGAAGGTTTTTGAGTTAGCGCTTAAATATACAAAAAAACAGTCCCGAGATGGTATGTGCTTATGCGGAATACGTAAATTTGTAGGTATGTCTAGCATGAACATTCCTCAATCCAGTTTTCCCAGGGTCGTTATCATCGGCGGTGGTTTTGGTGGTATAGCATTGGCCAAAAAACTTAGTAAGAAAGAAGCACAAGTAGTGCTTTTGGATATGCACAATTATCACAACTTTCAACCCTTGCTTTACCAAGTATCTACGGGTGGATTGGAACCCGATTCCATTGCCTATCCCATTCGAAAAGTATTGCAAGGTTATCCCAATTTCTTTTTTAGGTTGGCAAATGTTGAAGAAATAAAAACGGATACCAAAAGGGTAAAGACCAATATAGGTGAAATCTTCTACGACTATTTGGTTGTGGCGACCGGTTCCGAAACCAATTTTTTTGGGAATAAAGGTATAGAGACCAAAGGAATGGCCATGAAGACGATTCCACAGTCGTTGAACCTGAGAAGTTTGATATTGGAGAATTTTGAGCAAGCTCTGCTTACCGATGATCTCCACGAGCGTGATGCTTTAATGAATTTTGTTATTGTGGGTGGTGGACCTACAGGAGTTGAACTGGCAGGGGCATTGGCCGAGATAAAAAAAGGGATACTGCCCAAGGATTATCCCGATCTGGATACACGTAGAGCGCAAATAAATTTGGTACAGGGCGGCGACAGGCTTTTGCCGGCCATGAGCGCAAAAGCTTCACAAAAGGCCGAAAAATTCTTGGAAGAGCTAGGGGTAAATGTTTGGAAAAATATTCGGGTAACCGATTATGATGGCAAACGTGTATCCACCAATACAAAGACTATTTTTGATGCGGAAACCTTGGTTTGGGCCGCTGGGGTTAAAGCTGTTGGTCTTAAAGGTTTGGATGCCGAGGAAATGCTTTGTAGGGGAGAGCGCTTAAGGGTCAACCATTTTCATCAAATTGAGGGCTTGGAAGACGTTTTTGCCATTGGCGACGTAGCCCAAATGGAAAGTGAGGACTATCCCCATGGCCATCCCATGATGGCACAACCTGCCATTCAGCAAGGAAGGAACCTGGGAAACAATTTAGTTCGCCTGCTCGAGGGCAGACCCATGAAGCCTTTTGTGTATAAGGATAAGGGGAGTATGGCTACGGTGGGCAGGAACAAAGCAGTGGTGGATATGCCCAATTTTAAGTTTCAAGGGGTATTTGCCTGGTTTGTGTGGATGTTCGTACACTTATATTTTCTTATCGGCTTTAGGAATAGGGTAGTGGTATTTATCAACTGGGTGTACAATTATGTCCGCTTCGACCGAGAGGCCCGATTGATCATTCGCCCATTTAAAAAACAGAATAGGGTAAAGCGGGATAACTTAGTAAAAAATTAAGCGTCTTTTTTTCTTGGATGAAACTCCTTTAGCACTTTGTTCAATTGTGTGCGATCTACATGCATATAAACTTCGGTTGTGGTAATGCTCTCGTGCCCCAACATTTGCTGTATGGCCCTTAGGTCGGCACCGTTTTCCAAAAGATGTGTGGCAAACGAATGGCGAAAGGTATGGGGGCTGATATTCTTTTTAAGCCCAATCGTTTCGGCAAGTCGCTTTATTATGGTAAAGATCATGGCGCGGGTAAGTTGTTTACCCCTGCGGTTGAGAAATACAAAGTCTTCGTGCTCCTTTTTTATCGGCAAGTGTACACGGATCTCATTACGATAAATATCAATGTATTTTTGGTTCACCTGGCTGATCGGTACAAATCGCTGTTTGTTCCCCTTCCCCGTTACTTTTATATAATCCTCATCAAAATACAAATCAGAAAGTCTTAGGTTGATGAGTTCCGAGACCCTTAGTCCACACCCGTAAAGGGTTTCCAATATGGCCCTGTTCCTTTCTCCCTCGGGCTTCGACAAATCGATTGCGGCTATCAGTTCATTGATTTCGTCTTCGGAGAGGGTGTCCGGCAGTTTTCTGCCAATTTTTGGTGTATCTATCAAGTCCATCGGATTATCCTCCCGGTAATCTTCAAAAACCAAATAAATAAAGAAGCCTTTAAGGCCAGAGATAATGCGAGCCTGAGTTCTAGGCGTTACCACCTTGGCGATCTCGTAGATAAATTGTTGAATGGTATCCTTATCGATTTTGATCGCATTTTCAACTATACCTTGCTCTTCCAGATAGCCCACAAGTTTTTGAATATCCATGGAATAATTGGAAATCGTATTTGGTGATAGTCCCCGCTCGATTTTTAAGTAGTTTTGGTAATCTTTTATCGCTTGATTCCACTTCATACATTCAAATATAAGCACATAATATCTTCAAAATTAATTTCAATTGCGCATTGGTCAATTCAGAATGCCCTTTGGTCAAACGGGGGCGTTAAAATTGTGTTGGTTTACCTAATTTCCCAACATGGATTGTTAATGTTTGGACAAAAATAAATTTGTGTCGTTGGTCGGAAAAATGGTAAAAGAGGTACTTTTTTAGAGATGATGGCGTTCTGGTGTTAATAAAATTTTAACAATGAAGAATAAGACATATGTACTGGTGATCATCGCTCTGATTACGTTAAGCTTTTCATCTATGGCACAAAGAGTGGATCGAACAAATTTTAAAGCGGGTGTTCATGCAGGAGTACCCTTCGGTGATATTTCCGATTTGGCAAATTTTGAAATAGGTCTTGATTTGGGTTATCATTGGGCACTTTCGGAATTAATAGATGCCGGCTTGTCCACAGGTTTTATGAACGTTTTTGTGAATAACGATACGGTAGATTTTGGCTCGTTTGTGCTAGAAGGGGATTTTCCGAATATCCAATATTTACCGGTTGCAGCCGCATTACGGATATATCCCACTTACGATTTTAAACTGGGAGCCGATGTTGGATATGCCGTAGGGGTTAACCAAGGGAATTCGGGAGGGCTTTATATACGTCCCATGGTGGGAGTTAATGTAGGTAGGAGCACCGAAGTAAATATATCGTACGTGAAAATTAGTGACGATTACGATTTTTCAATGGCTGCTTTGGGCATCCTGTTTTTGTTTTAATATAAAAAAATTGACTGTCATAACCCCAAATCTTACAGTTAACTATATGAATATTAACCATTAATTACACTTAAAAATGAAAAAATTACTTTTTGTTATTGCATTGGTTATGATGGGCAATTTGGCAGTAAAGGCCCAAACCAATTATCGTGCTGCTTTGGGACTGGGAATCGACCTTTACGACGAAGCCACTTTTTTTGGAGCCTCCGGTAAATACTTTTTCTCCGATAACCATGTGGGACAGGCCGATTTGGGGTTCGAGGACAATGCTACCATTGCTACTTTTTTGTACTCTTACCACAAAGGATTTTTTAGGGCACCTGGCCTGCGTTGGTACGCGGGAGTGGGACCGAGTATAATTTTCATCAAAAATTCCGATAATATATTTGCCCTGCGCCCTCATTTAGGACTCGATTTTAAGATCGATGGCGTTCCATTGGTGTTGAATTTTGATTGGCGCCCATCCGTTGTTTTGAGCGATGTAGGTGAAAATGAAGTGGCAGCTTTTGGCTTTGGTCTGCAATTTGCATTCGATAATTAAACTATTTTTGGACAAAAGATATTGAGGACGGGATCATCCCGTCCTTTTCTTTTTATTGTATTTTTGAATTTATGAAGCTAATGATCATTAACGGACCCAACTTAAACCTGTTGGGCAAGCGAGAGCCAAATGTGTATGGGAGCACTACTTTTGAAGACCACTTTGCCCAGTTACAGCAAAAATTTCCTAATGTGGAATTGGAATATTTTCAATCCAATATAGAAGGGGAGCTTATTGGTAAAATCCAAGAAGTAGGTTTCAATTATGATGGGATCATATTAAATGCCGCAGCCTACACGCACACATCCGTTGGTATTGGTGATGCCGTGAAAGCAATAAATGCTCCAGTGGTGGAGGTGCATATTTCCAATACCCATCAACGGGAGGAATATCGCCATGTTTCTTACATATCCCCTGTTGCCAAAGGAGTTATCCTAGGCTTTGGATTGCAAAGTTACGATTTGGCGGTTCGGAGCTTTTTAGGCTAACTCTTTTAAATACATCTTATCTGCGTAGAATGTACCAAAGGGTAGGAGCGAAGCAATAAAAAGCATGGTAAACCTTTTAAGGTTCCATTTTCTTTCCCTACAAAAAACTATGGCCACCACTACATATAGAATAAACAATACTCCATGAGCCATACCAACAATTTGGTTTGGTTCAGGAATATCCGCCCAATGCTTTAACGGCATGGTCATTCCGAAAAGGAGTAGATAGGAAATACCTTCTAAAATAGCAGTGGCCCTAAAGATTTTTAGCATAGCTTATAAATGGATTACTTCATCATAAGCATCTGCAACAGCTTCCATAACGGCTTCACTCATGGTCGGGTGCGGGTGTACTGCTTTCAACACTTCATGGCCTGTAGTTTCCAGTTTTCTGGCCACAACAGCTTCTGCGATCATGTCGGTAACGCCAACACCGATCATGTGGCAACCTAGCCACTCTCCATATTTGGCATCGAAAATAACTTTTACAAAACCATCTGGCGTACCAGCTGCTTTGGCCTTACCACTTGCAGAAAATGGGAATTTACCAATTTTAAGGTCGTAGCCCTGTTCCTTGGCCTGCTTTTCTGTTAAACCAACAGAAGCAATTTCTGGGATACAATACGTACAGCCTGGAATATTTCCATAATCCAAAGCTTCAACGTGCATACCGGCAATTTTTTCTACACACAGTATTCCCTCAGCAGAGGCAACGTGGGCCAAGGCCTGTCCGGGAGTAATGTCTCCAATGGCATAATACCCAGGTATATTGGTTTGGTAGTAATCGTTTACCAGAACTTTATCCCTGTCCGTAGCGATACCCACATCTTCCAAGCCAATGTTCTCTATATTTGTTTTGATTCCAACGGCGGATAGAACAATATCGGCCTCAAGGACTTCTTCGCCTTTTTTTGTTTTTACGGTGGCTTTTACGCCATCGCCAGAAGTATCCACTTTGGTTACCTCGGCAGAAGTCTTAATTTTCACCCCTGCTTTTTTGAAGCTGCGCTCCAATTGTTTTGAAATGTCCTCATCCTCAACAGGAACAATGTTCGGCATGTATTCTACAACGGTAACCTCTGTACCCATAGAATGGTAGAAGTAAGCAAACTCCATTCCTATGGCGCCACTACCGACCACGATCATTTTTTTAGGCTGCTTTTTTAGGGACATTGCTTCGCGATACCCTATAACCTTTTCACCATCCTGAGGTAAACTTGGCAACTCACGGCTGCGTGCCCCGGTGGCAATAACAATATGATCTGCAGAATATTCGGCAGTTTCTCCGTTTTCTGTTTTAACCTCGATTTTTTTGCCCGGTTTTACTTTTCCGAATCCATTGATTACCTCAATTTTGTTCTTCTTCATTAGGAACTGAACACCCTTGCTCATTCCATCGGCTACACCGCGGCTTCTCTTAACAACAGCATCAAAATCGTGTCCTACTTCTTTGGCATTTAATCCGTAGTCCTCGGCATGTTTTAAATATTCGAAAACTTGAGCGGATTTTAGAAGGGCCTTGGTCGGGATACATCCCCAATTAAGACAAACGCCTCCTAAACTTTCTTTTTCTACAATAGCTGTTTTGAATCCCAATTGTGACGCTCTGATGGCTGTAACGTATCCACCCGGACCACTTCCCAAAACAATTATATCGAACTTGCTCATTAGATTTTGATTTTAGTTGTTAGATTTTGAAATCTGCCATCGATTGGCAGGTGCAAAAGTACGGAAATCAAACTCCATTTCCCAAGTTGAAAAATGTCAAATATGGGTTTGTTTGTTAAATAGGGGGAAACATCTGTTCGCAGAAAATAGTATTGGTGAAAACTTTAGCCTTTTGCATCAAAATCAATGCTTACCGAATTGATGCAGTACCGTTGCCCGGTGGTTTCTCGAGGGCCATCGTTAAAAACATGTCCCAGATGGCTACCGCAATTGGCGCAAACGGTCTCGGTTCTGATCATGCCATGCGATGTATCCCGGATGTATTCAATGGCGCCTTCAACCGCTTGGTCAAAGGAGGGCCAACCGCATCCACTTTCAAATTTGTGTTCGCTCGTGAACAACTTGGCCTTACATGCCCTGCAGTGATAGTCCCCATTTTCAAAATGAAGGTCGAATTCACCCGTGAAAGGTCTTTCCGTACCTTTTTGTCGCAAAACATAGAATTCCTCAGGGGTAAGTTGTTGTTTCCACTCCTCTTCGGTCTTGTTTACACTGTATTTTTTGTCCATATGATTTTTAAATCCACAAGTTATTGGTTGTCCGGGATAAAATCAAGGGCCGCACCGTTAATACAATGTCTTTTTCCGGTTGTGTTCCTAGGGCCATCGTTGAACACATGGCCTAGGTGCCCTCCACAAACGGCGCAATGTTCCTCGGTGCGGGGCACTCCAATTTTATAATCTGTGTCGTAAGCAACATTACCTTCGATTTCTCGATCAAAGCTGGGCCAACCAGTACCGGAATCAAATTTGTGCTCGCTCCGAAATAGGGGTGTTTGGCAACCGGCACAGACGTAGGTGCCTTCTGCCTTTATGTCCAGTAGTTCACTGGAAAAAGGGTTTTCTGTTGCCGCTTTTCTAAGTACGTAATATTCGATGTCGGTAAGTTCGTTGCGCCATTCGGCATCCGTTTTGTTGACTTTAAAAGCGGTTTCGGATTTTTCTTCTTTTTTCTCTTCTTGCGATGTACCCTTGCAACTGGTGAATACGATCAAAACGAGCAATAGCATTTTTTTTCCCATTCTTCTTTTTATTTAGTTGGACGTAAATAACTGGTTGTCCTAACAAAAAGATACAAAAAAGTCCCATGGATTGCCAATGGGACTCTTTATTCTGTAGTAATTATGATCTAGTTGATATCCATTTTCGTAATCTGTTCTTCGTTGATATTGAGGGCAGACATAACGCTTTCCATATTGGAAGCATCAAAATCAGAAGCTTCGGCATATTCGCTCGGTACAAACACAATTCTGAACAATTGGTTGTCCGTAAAGTCGGTACTCAATCCTGATAAATCGAAATTCCCATCTATAAAAAGTTCCAGATCCACAAAGGTGTGGGCAAACACATACTGAATGGTGCCTTGATCTAAGAAATAATTTTGTGGGATTTGTGTCCATGCATCTGCCGTAGAGCCATCGTTTAGGTCAATTACACCATCATGCCTGTACACCAAAACGGCGTCCGATTCAAAAACTTCAAAATTGGTCACGTCGGCAAATGTGATCAATGTGCTAAAAAGGTTGTCTTCTGGGACATAACCAAAGTCAACGCCTTCTACTTCCACAACCTGCCCTTGGATTCCGTCCAACCCATCTTGTCCGTCCAATCCATCGAGTCCGTCGAAGCCGGGAGGTCCTTGTGGTCCTTCACAAGCGGCAAAGAATAGTAAAAGAAATGCGCCTAAAATTGTACTAAATTTATTCATGATTTTTGGATTTTTGATTTGTGTTATGTTTTTACTGTTGTTGCAATAAAATCAAAAAGCGTTCCATTTTTAAAAAAATGTTGTTTATACCATCATACCCGATTTCAAAATCGTATTCTTCCGTAAAGATGCGTATTATTGTATAAGTGCAAAACCCTCATATATGTCCAAGGTAGTTCCACATAGTTTTTTTACGGATTTTGATATTGATCTTTTTAAAGGAGGCAAACATTTTCGTCTATACAATAAATTAGGGTCGCACCTGACCGAGATAGACGGCAAAAAGGGAACTTATTTTGCGGTTTGGGCACCCACTGCAAAATCCGTGAGCGTTGTTGGTGATTTTAATCATTGGACCGTTGGTGAGCATGAACTTTTTGTGCGATGGGACAGTAGTGGAATTTGGGAAGGATTTATACCCGGGGTGGACAAGGGGACCAAGTACAAGTATAAGATTCACTCCAACAACAACGACATTTGGACCGAAAAAGCCGATCCATTTGCCCGGTATTGCGAGCAACCGCCACAAACGGCCTCGTTGGTCTGGGACGATGATTATAAATGGAAAGATAACGACTGGATGGCATCGCGCGAAACCAAGAATAGTCTCGATAGTCCGTTCTCGGTTTATGAGGTACATCTTGGTTCTTGGAAGAAAAAAAATGGTTGGGAGTCCCTGAGCTATTTGGAAATGGCGGAGCAACTGGCCGATTATGTCGAGGAAATGGGCTTTACCCATGTGGAGTTTATGCCGGTTATGGAATATCCATATGATCCGTCTTGGGGGTATCAAATTACAGGTTATTTTGCCCCAACTTCCCGTTTTGGCAAGCCAGAGGATTTTAAAGTTCTTGTGGAGGCCATGCATAAGAGAGGTATAGGTGTTATCATGGATTGGGTGCCATCCCATTTTCCAGAAGACGCCCACGGCCTTGGTTTTTTTGACGGATCCCACCTCTATGAGCACCCAGATAGGAGAAGAGGCTACCATCCGGATTGGAAAAGTTTAATTTTCAACTACGGTCGGAACGAGGTTAGGGCCTTTTTGATCAGTAATGCGATTTTTTGGCTCGACCAATACCATGTGGATGCACTTCGGGTAGATGCCGTGGCATCCATGCTCTATTTGGACTATTCCCGCGAAGATGGTGAATGGGAGCCCAATATGTACGGCAACAATGAGAATTTGGAAGCGTTGTCCTTTTTAAGGGAAATGAACCAAGAGGTTTACGCAAGTTTTAAAGGAGTACAGACAATTGCCGAAGAATCCACTGCCTTTTCTGGAGTTACCAAACCGGTAAATTATGGTGGTCTAGGGTTCGGAATGAAGTGGATGATGGGGTGGATGCACGATACATTGGAGTTTTTTAAGAAAGACCCGGTCCATAGATCTTATGATCTAAATATGATCAGTTTTAGCCTAACCTATGCCTTTACGGAAAACTTTATGTTGCCCTTTTCACACGATGAGGTCGTGTATGGCAAACAATCATTGTTGTATAGGATGCCCGGCGACGAATGGCAGAAATTTGCCAATCTAAGAATGTTGTTTGGGTATATGTTTACGCACCCAGGCGGCAACCTACTTTTTATGGGAGGAGAGTTTGGCCAATCGTCCGAGTGGAACTTTCAGGAGAGCTTGGACTGGCATTTGACCCAGTACGATTTTCATTCTGGAATCCAAGAAGCGGTAAAAGACCTGAACAAAATGTACAAAAATAATCCAGCGCTGTACGAAAAACAGTTTAGTCCCGAAGGTTTCCAATGGGTCGAATACAATGATCGGGAGAACACGGTAATATCTTATATTAGAAAAGGAAACGACCCTAAGGATGACCTGATCGTAATTTGCAACTTTACACCGGTTCCAAGAGAAAATTATAGACTTGGCGTTCCCAAGACCACTACCTTAAAACAAGTTTTTAACAGCGACGATACAAAATACTCTGGTAGTGGTATGGGCAAAAAAACAATGAAACCAACCAAAACCCCTTGGAACGGTCAACAACAATCCGTTTTGGCTACCTTACCACCCTTAAGTGTAGTGGTCTATAAGTAAATGCAACACGAAAACGTTGTAGTTGATTGCTTTTTAAAACATATTTTTCATTATTCACGCAATTGTGTTTTTTTTGTGATTCTCAATCAATTATAGATGATAACCAATACAGAAATAGTAAGGACTGGAAATCAGTTCCCCAACCATATAGTAGATTTTAAACAGGAAAACGATAAGTTTTACTTTACTACCCAGAACGGCGTTATTTTACAGCTTACTATTTTAAGGGATAGCGTGGTGCGCTTCAGGTATGCAACGGAGCATGTTTTTGAGCCCGATTTTTCCTATGCCATTAGCGAAGATGTCAACCTTGGATATAATGAGCTTAAAATCCAGGACGAGGTGCCGGAGTATATCGTAATTACATCCAAAATCAAGATACATATCAACAAGACCAACCTAAAGGTAAAAATCGTTGATATGGCCGATCTGGTGATCTCGGAGGATGAACTCGGTTTTCATTGGGAAGAAAATTTCGATTATGGCGGCAATGTGGTAAAAATGAGCAAAGTTTGCCATGCAGGTGAAAGTTATTACGGAATGGGGGATAAGGCATCGCACACCAACCTTAAGGGAAAACGGGTGAACAACTGGGTTACGGATACCTATGCCTACGGAAAGGACCAAGAACCACTGTACAAATCCATTCCTTTTTACATTGGTCTTAAAGAAAGTAAAGCCTACGGAATATTTTTTGATAACTCTTTTAGTACTTATTTCGATTTCGCTGGCGAACGCAGAAATGTAACAAGCTATTGGGCCGATGGTGGTGAAATGAACTATTACTTTTTCTATGGTCCTAAAATGTGCGATGTGGTGGAATCCTATACCGATTTAACCGGATTGCCAGAACTGCCCCCACTTTGGGCATTGGGGTTTCATCAATCGAAATGGAGCTATTATCCCGAACAAAAGGTCCGGGATATCGCATCCAACTTTCGAAAATTGAACATTCCTTGTGATGCCATTTATCTGGATATCGATTATATGGATGGTTTTAGATGTTTTACATGGGACAAAAACCACTTTCCCGACCCTAAAAAAATGATCGATGATTTAGGTGAAGATGGTTTTAAGGTGGTGACCATGATCGACCCCGGGATCAAGATAGATCGCGATTATTGGGTGTATCAACAAGCTATGGAGAAGGGATATTTTTGTCGCAGGGCAGATGGTCCGCTATTTAAGGGAAAAGTATGGCCCGGTCCCTGTAATTTCCCCGATTTTACCCATCCGGATGTTAGGGAATGGTGGGCCGATCTTTATAAAGAAATGATTGCGGACCTAGGAGTAAGCGGAGTTTGGAACGATATGAACGAACCCGCGATCATGGAGGTCCCCAGCAAAACGGCAAATTTGGACGTACGACATGATTATGATGGTCATCCTTGCAGCCACAGAAAAGCCCATAATGTCTACGGTATGCAAATGGTTCGCGCTACTTACGAAGGAATAAAAAAATATATGTTCCCCCGCAGACCGTTTGTTCTTACCCGCGCCGCCTATTCCGGAACCCAGAGATATTGCGCTACATGGACCGGCGATAATGTGGCCACTTGGGAACATTTATGGATTGCCAATGTGCAAATGCAACGCATGAGCATGAGCGGGTATTCCTTTGTTGGTTCCGATATTGGTGGATTTGCGGAGCAACCCAATGGGGAACTATTTGCCCGATGGATCCAGCTAGCCGTTTTCCACCCATTTTGCAGGGTACACTCCAGCGGTGATCACGGCGATCAAGAACCTTGGTCCTTCGGAGATGAAATCACCGATATTGTGAGAGAGTTTATTGAACTTAGGTATCAATTATTACCATACCTATATACGATGTTCTATAATTATATCAAGGAAGGTTTTCCCATGCTTCAATCCTTGGTTTTTTATGATCAAGACGATGTGCAGACTCACTTCCGGACAGATGAGTTTATTTTTGGTAAACAATTGTTGGTGTGCCCCGTACAAGAACCGAACTCTTTGGGAAGACGAATGTATTTCCCTAAAGGGAACTGGTATAATTATTGGACGGATGAGATGGTCGAAGGAGGAGTGGAGCGTTGGGTTTCCGCAGAACTAGACCGTATACCACTTTTTGTAAGAGAAGGGGCCATGATACCCAAATATCCTGTTCAACAATATGTGGGGGAAAAGGAGATAGAAAAATTGGCCATAGATGTTTATTTTAAATCGGGAACGGAAAATTCCGAAGTATACGAAGACCATCAAGAAGGCTACGATTACAAAAAGGGCCGATACAGTTTAAGACGATTTAAATTCACGGGCAAGGAGAACGAATTGATCATACAACAGTTTAAGGATGGTAATTATATTACGCCATACCATAACTTTGTAATGACGTTCCACGGATTGCCCTTTGAAATAGACAGTGTGGAACTGGATAATGAGGAAGTTGGACTGGACGAAATCAAACTCAATGGGAACAACACTATTGAAGTAAGCAAGGATTTCACGGAGCTTCATATTTTTGGAAAATAAAATTTTGTAATTTACAGAGAAAACAAGATCGATCAAATGAAAAAGATTTTTCTATTAATTCTGATACTGTTGATAGTGATGGCTTGTAAAACCAACCCGTTTACAGGAAAGAGCACACTCAACTTTTATAGTAATAGCCAAATGTTCCCCATGGCTTTTGCCCAGTATGATGAATTTTTGGGGTCGAACAAAGTGGTAAAGGGTACCTCGGAGGCAGAAATGATCACAAGGGTCGGTCAGCGTATAGCATCGGCAGCGGAACGTTGGCTCAATGCCAATGGTTACCCTGGGTATTTAAAGGATTACCAATGGGAATATAACTTGGTAGAGGACGAAACCGTGAACGCGTGGTGTATGCCGGGCGGTAAAATTGTTTTTTATACGGGAATTTTGCCCATTACCAAAAATGAAACCGGCATAGCTGTGGTAATGGGGCACGAAGTAGCACATGCACTGGCCGATCATGGTGCCCAAAGAATGAGCGCCGGTACCTTGCAGCAAGTCGGTGCCATGGGCGCGGCAATTGCGACCAGTAAAAAATCGCCAGAGGTACAAAATGCTTTTATGCAAGCTTATGGTGTTGGCAGCAATGTGCTGGGCATGTTGCCCTTTAGCCGAAACCATGAGACCGAAGCAGATAGGATTGGACTTCAGATCATGGCCATTGCAGGATACAATCCCGATGAGGCCGCCCAACTTTGGAAACGTATGAAAGAAGCATCTGGAGGTCAGGCGCCCCCCGAGTTTTTAAGTACGCACCCATCCAACGACACCAGGATCAATAATTTGACGGCATGGGCCCCGGCCGCTAAACAAGAGGCAAGAAAATTTGGGGTCACCTCGTTTAAATAATGAGCATTTATCAATTGAAGAGTTTAAAAAAGTCATTCCAAGATGCATGGGAATGACTTTTTATTTTTAAAACAGAAGTATGGCGCAAACATTGGCACTGAAAGGGAGTAAAAAACTGTTGAATGCTTGGGCGTTTTACGATTGGGCGAATTCAGTTTACAGCCTGGTAATTTCCTCGGCCATTTTTCCACTTTTTTACGGTCTGCTGTTTAGGACTGCCGGCATAGAAACGGTCACAATTTTTGGTGGAGAAATAGCTCGTGCACCCTTGATCAGTTATGTTACGTCGTTGGCCTTTGTTTTTATTGCCATAATTACCCCGCTCATTTCCGGGGTAGCCGATTATTTGGGGAACAAAAAAATATTTCTCAAATTCTTCTGCTATTTGGGTGCGGCCTCTTGTATTGGACTGTACTGGTTTTCTTTGGAGCACATTTATTTTGGCCTGGCTTGTTATTTCTTCGGACTTGTCGGTTTTTGGGTCAGTTTTGCCATCAACAATTCCTACCTGCCGGATATTGCATATCCCGAACAACAAGATAGAATCAGTGCAAAAGGATTCTCACTGGGATATATTGGCAGTGTAATTCTTCTTGTTTTTAATCTTGCCATGGTAATGAAACCGGATTTTTTTGGAATTACCGACAACGGAGGGGAAATCGCTGAAATAAAGGCTATGAAATATTCCTTCATTTCGGTTGGTATTTGGTGGATACTCTTTAGCCAGTACACATTTGCCCATCTGCCCAAAGGTTATAAAAGAGAGGGAAAACGAGATCACATTATATTAAATGGTTTTAAGGAGTTAAAGCTGGTTTGGCATCAATTGGGAAAAAATAGGCGTTTAAAACGCTATTTGGGAGCATTTTTTGTGTATAGTATGGCTGTGCAGACCATTATGTTGATCGCCACTTATTTTGGAGAAGAAGAAATTATGTGGGGTTCGGACAATGAACGTACAACAGGCCTAATTGTAAGTATTTTGCTCATTCAAATTGTAGCCATACTTGGGGCAACGGTAACAGCATGGGCATCAAAGGCTTTTGGAAATATTAGAACTCTCGTGGTGATCAATATTATTTGGGCCATGTTATGCGTGTATGCATATTTTCTTCAGACCCCGATGGATTTTTACATTGCTGCAGGCTTGGTCGGTGTGGTGATGGGCGGGATTCAAGCACTTTCCCGTTCCACATACTCCAAATTTTTGCCGGAGACCACGGATACCACATCGTTTTTTAGTTTTTACGATGTCTCCGAAAAAATTGGTATTATAATCGGAACCTTAATGTATGGTATTGTGGCACAGCTTACGGGAAGCATGCGAAATAGCACCATATTTTTGGGCTTGTTCTTTTTGGTTGGGATAATATTACTTTTAAGAGTGGGCAAAAAAACAAAATAGCTTAGTCAGGCGTGTTGGGATTTGGATACGATGGATTTTAGTGCATCATACAAAGGTTCGTTATATTGAAAAATTGCTCCTTTTCGAGTATTTTTTGTAGACAAGTGTATCCAGTTTAAACTTGTGGCCAGCGACTTGTTCAAATAATCTGTGGTGTACAATCTACGACGACAAATATGGACGGCCGTAACATCCTCAATGTTGATTTTCTTTTTGTGAAGAATAGATCCAATCAAAATATGTTCGTCAAATATATAAATCTTGGAAGTTGCACTATGGAAGACATAAAAAACACCCAGCAGGGCAACCGATACCAAAATGATACTAATGACCAAACTATCTGAATATCGTAATGTATTCAGGAGTAAACCGGATACAAACAAGACCTGGAGTGTTTGAATTATAAAAAATGAATTCTTGTAGGCGATTACCTTATAAGTATTTTTCATTTTCATAAAATTTGGGACGTTCGATAAATGATTCATTTAAAACCAAATACGTTCTCAATATAGTAAGAAGCATCGAATTTGAGAATATAAAGAGGCCCTAATATTATTAGGGCCTCTTTATTCTTTGATTGATGAAATAAACTCGGTATTATCCTTTGGTAATGTCTCCGGACCCAGAAGCTTTTGATTTTATCTTTTTTGGATTTCCGCGATAATGGATGTCGCCGGAACCTGATACTCTGGCGTCTATGGATTGGTTGGCTGTTACCCGTATGTCCGCAGAACCGGAAACAGTCGCTCTTACAAAATCGGCCTCAAGGTCGTAGGCTTTTATGTCTCCAGACCCCGATACGGAAACCGTAAAATCGGTCGTCCTACCGGAAAGGTTTATATCTCCGGATCCGGATAAGGAAGCATCCACTTCATCGGCTTCTACCACAAGGCTTACATCGCCGGACCCCGACATGGCAGCACTGAAATTATTGGCTCTTATGGTAGTTTTTCCTACTAAATCTCCCGATCCAGAAAGACTAACGGCATTAATGGATTCCACAGGAACGGTAACGTAAATGCCACTCTTCCAATTGGAGGGCCTCAGGTTGACACCTTTGGCCACTTTGATCACCAATTTACCGTTTTTAACTTCCGTCTTGATGTATTCCAAAAGGTTGGATTCCCCCTTGAGGGTTAATTCGCCTTCGTTTCCGGAAACCAATTCCACATCGAACCATCCGGCCATGGCCACCTCGTCGTAATCGCCTACGGAACGTTCTATGGTAACCACGTTGCCATTTCCTTTGATTCTTTTTCCCCATTGTGCACTGGCAGAAGAAATAATGCCCAATGCAAGTGTCAGTGTTATTAGTTTTTTCATGATTCTGTGTTTAAAGCTGTTTTGATTTGATGTTAATTTTGATAAAATGAGACGCCGCCGTATTCACTGTTTATGCTCACTCTGTTTCCTGAGTTTGCTTTGCCGTAGTGGCCGCTATAATACTTTTCTGATGATCTTTCTTTGCTGATGTTGATCTCAAAATCATCCTTACCGCTAACACCGGCGTACTCGGTCGTGATTTCAAAATCGAAATAATATCCGGGATCGTACCCAATTTTGATTCCGGTGTAATCTGAACGTATTTCCACGTTTCCGGCATCGGGTGCCAATCGGTCTATTCTGATGGAGCCATAGTCGCTGGTAATGGATACATTGCCATGCACATCGCCCAGTTTTACACCAATATAGTCTCCGTTACCGTTCACGTTTTTCACGTTTCTTACATCAATGGAGCCATAATCGCTGGAATATTCCAAATTTTCCATTTCCTCAACGGTTGCATTCGTGTAGTCTGCCTTTACGATTAGGTTTCCGGCTTTTTCAATGGTAAACCCAGAGTAATCTGCAACAATTTCGGCACTGTTGATATAATCAAAGGTAGATTTAGAGGTATAATCGAACCTTAGTTCGTTATTTCGTCCACGAAGTTCCCCAATATCCATTTTCCCATAGTCGCAGCTTATTTTTGCATGGCCATCGATCCTATCCAAGATTATGCTGCCATAGTCGTTGCTAAGGTTAACACTGTTCTTTACGGGCAACTTTATGGTGTAGTTTACCTGCACGCTAACACTTTTGCGTTTTCCCCAGCTCCATCCCCAACTGTTTTTTCTGTCTCCGAACCGGGTATAGGCGGAAACCATACTGGGGTTGTTGTCAAATTCTATATCAATCTCGTCCAAACGTTCTTTTACCCTTTCTTCGTCGTTTCCATTGGTTTTTACATGGACTTCTATTACAACCCGGTTTTCGTTCCAAGAAGTTATGTTAAGGTTCCCGTAGCTGTTGTTTACCTTGAGCAGTGCATCGGGGTTTACGCTGTATTCTTTTTTGATCGTTTTTTCTTTGGTGTACCTGCCGTTCAACTTGTCATTGTCCACATGGGCTCCCGCTACAAGGGGAATCAAAGCCAAGACGAAAAAAATGTATTTAAATGGTAAAGCTTTCATCATTTTGTGAGTTTAAATTTTTAATATTTTCTATTTGGCTCAAAACTTCTTTTAAAAGGTCGATTCTAGTTTGGAAATTGGTGATCATGGCACTAAGTATAATTTTACTGTCGCCACCGTTGATCAGGTCCTGCTGTAGGGATTTATAGTCTTTGTCCAATCGTTCCAGCTGTGTCATGGTGTCATCCACTAGTTGTGCTGTTTCGGGAGTTTTTTCGTCCTGTAGTTCCTTTACTTGTTCCTCGATAAGATTGGCAAAGTAGAACTCCGTCTGCGAAACTTCCGGTGCAATTTCTACAACTTGCTGTTTTATACTGGGGTCTGGACCAAACGTTTTATATCCCAAAACCGCTACAAGGGCGATCGATGCCGCGATGGAAAGATGTTTCCACCAGGAGGGTCTTTTTTTGTTCAGGGCAATAGTGCCCTGGCTTTGGTTCAATTTATCCAAAAACCGTTCTTGGTGCCCATTTTGTGGCTCTGCTACATCGAACTCCCCTTGGAGTCTTTCGAACAAACTATCTAAATTATCCTTCTTCATATCTAAGCATTTACGGTCAACTTTTTTCTAAGGCTCTGTTTGGCCCTGGAAATTGTGGTTCTACAATTAGCATAGCTAATGTTCATTATTTCACTGATTTCTTCGTAATCGTACCCTTCAATTAAATGTAAGGTCAAAGAAACTCTGTAATTGTCTTTCAAACTTTTCATGGTTTCCATCACTTTTTGAGCCTTCAGTTCCGTATAACCATTTTGATCCGAAGCAACTCCATCATTATCTTCGACCTTGTACATTACATCATCCAGATCCACAGCCTGTTTTTTCTGCTGCTTTTTGTAATGATAAATACTGTTATTGATCACAATCCGCTTTAACCAAGCCCCAAAGGTGACGTCCCCTTTAAACGTATGCAGTTTGGTAAATGCGCTCAGGAACGATTCCTGCATCACATCTTCAGCCTCTGCCGAGTGTTTTACAATCCTAAAAGCAGTGTTGTACATTGCTTTGTAATAGCGGTTGTAAATCTCTAGCTGTGCATTTTGCTTTCCCTGCATGCACAATTTGAGCAGTGTGTCAATATGTTCATTTTGTTGGCTCAAAAAATGAATGGTTTGTCTTATAGATTACCCAATTTACCAATTGTTACACTTTTTTATTAATATTTGATTTTTAATGGCACAGGAATTGCCTTTTAAAGGATGATAATAAACCTTTAACCAGCTGTAAATATTGATTTTGAGCGGTTTGCAAGGGTTGTAGTGTTGAATAAAAATATGGGTTATTTGTCGATGCTGACAAAATGACCGAAAAGATGATATGGGAGAGATGAAAATTACCAAATTTGACAACATAGATCTACAGGGATTGGATGAGGATGCGGAATTGATACCGTTGCTTACCCCTGAGGACGAAGAACAAATGAATAGGGAGAGCTTGCCGGAAACCTTGCCGGTACTGCCTCTTAGAAATACCGTGTTGTTTCCCGGTGTGGTGATCCCGATTACCGCTGGTAGGGATAAATCCATTAATTTGATCAAAGATGCCAACAACGGTTCCAAGACCATTGGTGTGGTGTCCCAAAAGGACGAAAGTGTGGAAAACCCCGGTCCTGAGGATATCAATACCGTGGGTACCGTGGCCCGAATTTTACGTGTGCTTCAAATGCCGGATGGAAACACAACGGTGATCATACAGGGAAAGAAAAGATTTAAAATCGATGCCGTTCTAACCGAAAAACCATATATCACGGCGAAAGTAAGTGAGGCCATGGAGCAACGGCCGGACGAAAAGAGCACGGAATTCGAGGCGATCATCGACTCTATCAAGGAACTGGCCTTTAAGATCATTAAGGACAACCCAAATATTCCCAGCGAGGCCACCTTTGCCATTAAAAATATTCAGAGTAATTCCTTCTTGATCAATTTTGTGTCTTCCAACCTTAATCTGGCTGTTAACGAAAAACAACAGCTATTGGAAATTCCCGATCTTAAGGAAAGGGCCTTGGCCACATTGAAGTACATGAACATGGAACTTCAAAAGTTGGAACTGCGCAACGATATCCAAAGCAAGGTACGTAGCGATATGGACCAACAACAACGCGAGTATTTTCTTCATCAACAAATGAAGACCATCCAAGAGGAGTTGGGGGGACTGTCTTACGAGGAAGAAGTGGACGAAATGGCCGAAAAGGCCAAAAAGAAAAAATGGGGCAAAAAAGTAAAGGAGCATTTTGAAAAGGAATTGGCCAAAATGCAGCGCATGAACCCCCAAGTGGCGGAGTACTCCATTCAACGTAATTACTTGGACCTTTTGTTGGATTTACCATGGAACGAGTTCTCCAAAGATAAGTTTGATCTAAAACGTGCCCAGCAAATTTTGGACAGAGACCACTATGGTTTGGAAGACGTTAAACGACGAATAATTGAATATTTGGCCGTTCTAAAACTTCGTAACGATATGAAATCGCCCATTCTCTGTTTGTATGGACCTCCCGGTGTTGGTAAAACTTCCCTGGGTAAATCCGTGGCGGAGGCCTTGGGTAGAGAATATGTACGCATGTCCTTGGGCGGACTGCGGGATGAAGCGGAAATTCGCGGACACCGAAAAACCTATATCGGTGCCATGCCCGGTAGGATCATCCAGAGTTTGAAGAAGGCAGGGACATCCAATCCGGTGTTTATTTTGGACGAGATAGATAAATTGGCGAGCAGCCACCAAGGTGATCCCTCATCTGCTATGTTGGAGGTGTTGGATCCCGAACAAAATAGCGAGTTCCATGACAACTTCTTGGAAATGGGCTATGACTTGTCCAAAGTCATGTTCATTGCAACGGCAAATAATTTGTCCACCATTCAGCCTGCATTGCGTGATAGAATGGAGATCATTAACGTTACAGGTTACACTATCGAAGAAAAGGTGGAGATCGCTAAAAGACACTTATTGCCCAAACAATTGGAGGAACATGGCCTTTCCAAAAAAGATTTGAAAATCGGAAAGCGTCAATTGGAGAAGATAGTGGAGGGCTATACTCGGGAATCCGGAGTGCGCAGTTTGGAAAAACAAATAGCCAAAGTAGTGAGGTTTGCCGCAAAATCCATAGCAATGGAAGAAGAGTACAACATAACCATGACCAACGAGGACATTGAAAAAATATTGGGCCCAGCACGATTGGAGCGTGATAAGTACGAAAACAACGATGTTGCCGGTGTGGTCACAGGGTTGGCCTGGACAAGCGTTGGCGGGGACATTCTGTTCATCGAATCCATACTTTCCAAAGGAAAGGGAGTCATGAACATTACAGGGAATTTGGGTAAAGTAATGAAGGAGTCCGCAACCATTGCCATGGAATATATTAAATCGAACGCGGAGACTTATGGTATTGACCCCACTGTTTTTGACAAGTACAATGTACATATACACGTGCCCGAGGGTGCCACCCCTAAAGATGGTCCAAGTGCCGGTATTACCATGCTAACTTCTTTGGTATCGCTATTTACACAGCGCAAGGTGAAAAAGAGTTTGGCCATGACAGGTGAGATTACCCTAAGGGGAAAAGTGTTGCCCGTTGGTGGGATAAAAGAGAAGATTTTAGCTGCTAAAAGGGCCAAGATCAAAGAAATTATTCTTTGTGCAGACAACAAAAAGGATATAGAGGAAATTAAGGAAGACTACCTTAAAGGGCTTACATTTCACTACGTAACGGATATGAGCGAAGTGATAGACCTGGCGATCACCAAACAAAAAGTAAAGAACGCCAAGACTCTATAATTGAAAATTTAAAATAGGTAGGAACAGTACATGTATTTCTGCCTATTTTTGATGCATGGGAAAAATTACGATAGCCATAGATGGTTATTCCTCTACAGGAAAAAGCACCATCGCCAAAAGGTTGGCCGCTAGCTTGCAATATATTTATGTGGATACTGGTGCCATGTACCGCGCCGTGACCCTTTATGCCTTAAATCAAGGGCTGATCACCGAAGCAGGAGAGGTAAAACAGGCCGATTTGATTGCCCAACTATCGGAGGTAAAACTAAAATTTGTGCCCAACAGGGAAACTGGACGTTCGGATATGTTTCTGAACAACGTAAATGTTGAACAGGAAATCCGAAAAATGCGGGTTTCAGGTTTTGTAAGCCAAATAGCGGCAATTAAGGAAGTACGGGAGAAGTTGGTGAAAATGCAACAGGAAATGGGCAAGGATAAAGGAGTTGTAATGGATGGTCGTGACATTGGTACCGTTGTTTTTCCCAATGCAGAATTAAAGCTGTTCATGACAGCTTCTCCGGAGACCCGCGCCACACGCCGTTACAAGGAGCTTTTGGTAAAAGGAGAGGAAGTAACTTACGCCGAAGTACTTAAAAATGTTGAGGACCGCGACCGTATCGATTCTACACGAAGTATTTCCCCGTTGACCAAGGCCAAGGATGCCATTGAGTTTGATAATAGTGATATGGGGCTGGAAGAACAATTCGATCGCATTTATTCTTATGCTCAAAGGGTGATTGCCAAGCAAGAGTAAGATAGACGTGTATATGGCTTTAAAACCTATACTTTGTTTTTAATTAGGTATGGCCACCAATGTAGTGAAGGGTTAGGTGGGTATAAAAGGTTATATTTTAATTGTACTCATATAGGTCCAAATAATAAACAGCAATTGTAAAGGAATTCGAAACCACAGATAAGATAACCCATTACCGTCCAATGTGGCATTTTGATAGTCCACTTTGTTCAAAGCGGCAACAATATTGGCAGGCAACATCAGTATCAGAAAAATAATAAGGGCCCAACCAGATATATGCTTAACACGGGGAACAAGAAGACCTATCGCTAGTATAATCTCAAATATTCCGGTTAAGTGAACAAAGGTTTCTTTGTAGGGAATAAACTTGGGTATCATCATGGACATACCTTTGGTAAATGCAAAATGACCAATTGCTGTAAACACGAGCATTATGGACATCGCAATTCTACCCGATAATTTAAAATCATATGTCCTGTTTGTGATTTTGATGATCAATAAAGAGATCGTAAAGCTGAATAAAAGAACAATCAATGGTTTCATAAGTGTATAAATCAATAAAGCACAAAGGTCTGGAGCACAGATGTAAAAAAAATGAACCCAAGTTAAGTAATGCGTTTTCGTATTCTGCTCAATGCCTGAGGCGTAACGCCAATGTAGGAAGCAATATATTTTAGGGGTATTTGACGTAATAACCGAGGCCTTTCCATGAATAGGTCCAGATATCTTTCCTCTGCGGATTTGCTTAGAAATGAGAGTTCTCTTTTTGATTTTATCAAAAACATATTTTCGGCCATTCTTCTTCCAATAATATTTCCGTTCTCTGTTTTATCATATACCTCTTGTAGGTCTTTGTGGGAAATCTGCCATAAAACGGACTCTGTCAATGTTTCCATTTCATATTCGGAAGGAGTTTGGGTCAAAAAGGAATCGTAAGCGGTAACAAATTCGTTTTCGAATAAAAAACCGAAAGTTACATCCGATTCCTCTGTTGGTATATAAAGGCGGATTATCCCTTTGGAGATAAATGATAAATGCTTTTCTATTTTCCCCAACTCCAATATTGTGGAATTCTTGTCAAATTGTACTTTCTTTAATTTTGAGGAGAAAAAATCCCAGTCACCTTCGTTCATTGGGGAAATATGGTCGATATACTCTCTAATTTCGGTCATCCGATTATTTTTTAATTATGCCAGCCAAGAATCGAAACTTCCTTTTAGATGGATATCGGCAACCTCGACCAGATTCGCGTTTAACATGTATTAATGAAGTTCGTATTTTTTTGCAGGATTACCTGAACGGCACTTAGAATTTTTAAAGTACATTTCTTATTGGTATTTTTTTCATCCCGGTAAAGGGTTTTAACAAGTCTTTGTAAATAATGCTGAGGCTTAATGTTTACATTTGACATTCGAGTTATTCGGGTGTTGGAATGTAGACTTTTGTATGACAGGTAAATTCTGGTGGAAAAAGTTTTTATAATGATGGTTTAAATATTTAAATGAAACCTAAGAATATATATGTACTATGAAAACAAAAAATATCTACACTATTTTGTTTGTGGCTATCTTAATTTTGGGCGGTTGTTATACAAATGATGATGAATTGCTGGTAGCCAAAGAAAATAGTTTTTCAAGCAAAGCTCCAGTAAATCAGTTGGAAACATTTTTGACTCCTCACTACAACCTTCTTCAAATAACCGATATAAATAAGAAAGATGAAGCTGATTTTTCAAATTTGATTATAGGCAGGGAGTTTTGACGTTTTGGTAAATTAACTTAATAACGTAACCTGTTCATTCGCAGTAAAGAAACCCCTTTATATAAAATTCAAAGTTGCTCAGCAACAAACATTGGGTATTTAGCAAAAATCATAAAATATATTCCCTAAAACATAATATGTTTGCGGTAATGAGATATCTCCTCAAACGTATTGTGTTATTTCTGTTTTTTGTCCAAGGAAACTGCAGCTTTGCGCAAGAACCCGTTACCCTACATTTAACGGAAAAGGACGGTGTTCCATGTTTGGAATGTTATACAATTATCAAAGATGGGAGCAACCTGATTTGGCTTGCCGGAAACACAGGTTTGTTCAGTTACAACGGAGAAGCTTTTACGGAACACTCCATTCCTGACCAAAAAGGGCGATCGGTTTTTAATCTTTCGGAAGATCAACAGGGCACCATATGGTGCAATAACCTGCATGGGCAAATTTTAAGGGCCCCCAAAGGTGAACAACTATCTCTTTTTATAGACCTCAATAGCCAATTAAAAGGAAATCTGGCCCAATTGCACCATGTGGACAAAAATCTCGTGGTTAGTTCTTCCCAAGGACTTTTAGTACTTGATAAATCGACCGGAAAAACCATTTTTAAATATAGTTTGGAAGTAATTCACTCTCAAGTAGTGGAGGGGGAGCTATACTTTATTGCACGAACAGGTGAAGTATATCAATTGGCGGATAATGAATTGGTACTATTGCATAAAACCAAATCTGAAAAAAGTATTAGGTACCCATACTTTTTAAAGATACATGGAGAATTGGCTATCAGTTCCATCGAAAACCAACAATTGCAGATTCAAATATTCGGACAAAGGGACCAGTTGCATAAATTTTCCGGGTTTACAGAGCTTGGCAAGGTACGAATCGCCCAGGTTACCTATTTGGAAAATGAAATATGGTTTGCTACCGATCATGGAGTACTGATCTATACCTACCAAAATGGTGATTATCATCTTAAAAATCACATTTTGGAGGAGTTTTTTGTAACCAGCGTTGCTAAGGACAATGATAGCAATTATTGGTTGACCACATTAAGGAATGGAGTTTTTCTTGTTCCGAACATAGCTTTGGAGAAGTTGAGTTTGGAATGGTTGGATGGCAGTATTTCGTCCGTGGTAAACACCAATGACAAATTGATTCTGTCCACGACCAAAGGCGAAATTGTTTTAATGGACCTAAATACCATGAAGGTGGTAGGTTCAATACGTTTGCCGGGCAAAAGTGTCATCAACAAAATCTTTTTTAATCCTTTTACCAATAGGGTAATAGTGAGTACCAACGGGGATGGCTCATATAGCTTAGATCTGGCAATAAAACGTTTGATTCCCCAAAATAGAAAGTACGATGTGAGCAAGGACCTTGTGTTTCTCAACGAACGGGAGTCCATATACTTGACCTACAATAAATCGGTTCTGTACAATAACGCGAAGAGTAAAGAAATCGACTCTACCGTGATTATGCAAAAACGGCCCTATGCCGCAGTTACAGATACTTTGACCAAGGAAACTTACATTGCGTATATAGATGAGCTCGTGCACTACGATGGTCTCTGGAACCCTACTTCTATTTATTATAGAGATCAACCCATATATGTTTCCAATTTAGCGCGAACAGCAGATGGTACCGTTTGGGGTTCCAATCCAAAACATGGGCTGCTCGGAATCAAGAACAAAAAAGTGATCAAGACATTTAACATAAAAGATGGCTTGTTGGGCACCAATATTCAGAATTTGGAGAGCGATGGATATAAGTTATGGATCAACACCCAACATGGAATTCAAGTAGTGGATACCCAAACGGGAGATATAAAAAGCATAACAGGGCGCGATGGTATGCCCAATAGTCTGGTGGATGTAGAGATTACCAAAGATCGTGTTTTCGCTGCTTCTCAAAAAGACTTGTTCATATTCGATAAAAATGTACACACCAGCTTTAAGCAAGCTCGGGTGCCGGACATGTACTTTACCCAAATCAAAATAAATAATAGGGATACAACGGTGCAGAGTACATACAGATTGCCGCACCATCTTAATGCGATCAGCTTTGGGTTCCATACTAACACCTTTAGAAGTCCTGAGTTTGTTTTGTACGAATATCAATTGCAGGGTCTGGATACCACTTGGCTTACCACAAATACATCACCTGTTACCTACGAAAGTCTTCCGCCTGGTAATTTTACATTTAATATTAGACCGGTTTCCTCAAGGTTAAAAGGAGAAACACTTTCTGTAGATGTATCCATAGCCCGTCCGTTTTGGTCGACTTGGTGGTTTTTAGCAATTAGTTTTTTAGTGATCGTTATTTCCGTCGGTCTATACTTTAAACATAAAATACGAACCAAGGAAGAGGAAAAGCAAAAGGAGCTGGCAAGCTTGATCAAAGATAAACGATTGACCAACCTAAAGTTGGAAAACCTAAGATCGCAGATGAATCCGCATTTTATGTTCAATGCCTTAAATTCCATACAGCTGTACATCATCAATAACGAAAAAGACTTGGCCCGAACATATTTGGTCAAGTTTTCGAGATTGATACGGATCTATTTGGAGCATGGGCAAAAAAATGAGGTAACGCTTGCCGAAGAACTAGAAGCATTAAAACTTTATTTGCAATTGGAAAAAATCCGTTTTGAGGAAAAGTTGGATTATTCCATAAAGGTTGCACCCGAAGTAGATGTGAACGGGACAAAAATTCCGTCAATATTTATTCAACCCTATGTGGAGAACGCCATTAAACATGGATTGCGCAGGGCTGCCGAACAAAACAAGCTAAGTATCACCTTTGATCTAAATGATGCCCATACCGATCTGGTTTGTACCATAAAGGACAATGGAATAGGTATAAGAGCATCCGAAGAGCAAAAGAAAAGCCGCGAACACAAACCATTTGCGAACAGGGCCAACATGGAAAGGGTAGAACTGTACAATTTAAAAAGATCAAAAAAAATACAACTGGAAGTTATGGATTTAAAAGTATTGGGCCAGCAAGGTACTTTGGTGACCATTAACATTCCTCTACAAAAAAATGGATGATGAACGCTATAGTAATTGATGACGAAGAAAAGGCAAGAAACCTCCTGTCCCATTTAATTCGGGAGAATTGTCCACAGATTCAAAAATTGGATTTGGCAAAGGATTTGGAAGAGGGTGTGGCACTAATAAAAAAAGAACGGCCGCAACTGGTGTTTTTGGATATTGAGATGCCAAAAGCTTCGGGATTGGAACTATTGGAGCACTTTACAGAACCTGTGGATTTTCAGATAATATTCACCACGGCCTACAGTTCTTATGCCGTGGATGCCTTTAAGCTGAACGCCATAGACTATCTTTTAAAACCGATCGATACCGATGAACTTAAAATTGCGGTTGAAAAAGCGGAAGCTTTGGCCAATAGTGAAGCAATACACTCCAAGATCGAGCACTTACGTACATCCTTAAAGATGATCAGTCTTAACAAAATAGCCCTGGAAGTGCCCAAGGGCATCCTCTTTGTTTCGTACAACGATATTCTTTATTTTGAAGCGGATGGAATGTACACCACTGTGTATATGAACAAGGAGAACAATAAGACCATTTGCAAGCCGCTTAAATTTTTTGTGGAGCAATTGGCGGACAACAACTTATTTTTTAAATGCCACAGATCGTATTTGATCAACTTAAAATATGTAGAGGAACTAATCCGTGAGGACGGTGACTTTTTGCTTATGGAGAACAAGAAAAGAATCCCTATATCCAAAAGTAAAAAAGATGAGTTCATAAGTGTGGTGAAAGAAACATTTTGGTAATAAAAAAAGCGACCGTTAGTGGTCGCTTTTTTGTAATCGATAATTGTGGGTCCTAGCTCTTGTATTTTAAGGCTTCTTCTTTTTTTACATAGTAAATGCGCTGATCGTTCATAAGCATATAACTTTTTCCATAGCTGCTGCCATTGTATTTTTGACCTATAAAAAAGCCTTCTCGCTTGTAATTTCCTTCGGGCGTTTTCATTACGGTGATCAATTTAAGTTCTCTTCGCAAGGGAACACCGGTAAGGGCATGTGTAATTATGTTCCAGTCATTGGATTGTATATAGGCATATACGGGCTGTTCTTTCCACTTGTAGTAAGCGGCTCTTTCCTTTATAAAACGAAGGCCGTCTGCCTCCAAGCTGGCATTTTTCATACCTCTGGCCGGTAGGGCGGGAGCATTGGCCAAACTTTGCTCTTCCAAGTGCATCTGCAGCATATCAAAAACCTCAACACTACGCTTTTTTACGTATTCTGGGGTTTGTAGCAAATCCTGAAGATGCGCTAAGTCCCTTCCTATTAACAAGTACTGGTCGTTGCCGATCCATTCGTTGCCATATTTTTGCCCTTTGATAGGTACAACGGGGGGCGCAACTATAAGTACGTCTTTTTCAATAGCGTAGGCACGCTTCATTTTCATGGCTTCGGGTCCTGCAAAATTTGCAAATTCGATGATAAAGGTACCTCGATCAACCAGCTCCTTATATTCTTCCAAGATTACAAAATGGTTCTTGGCCTCATCGGACAAGTGCATGGTGCCATTGTAGGCCTTTGGATCATATTCCAAGGAAAAACCACCATAGGCAAACAGGGGGAATTCAGCAAAATGACTACCTACTTGGTCTAGCATTACACTAGATAAATAGTAGGTGCCGGATAAGCCTTTCTCATCGGTATAATCTTTTTTATAAAGTGGCCAGGCCTTTACCTTGTTTCTGTTGTGCATAAACACATATGGCTCCGTAATCTCATAGAGGTTGACCATTTCTTCCTGTTCTTCGGTATGGGAAGCAGGTTCATCGGCATTGGTTGTTTCCGGTGTGTTTTGGTTGGACATACCGCTCACTGGTTTTGCGGGCGCAGCTGTTTTGGCTTCCTCCTCTTCCTTTCCGTCCAAAGTCTTGTTGAGTTCCTTTTTGGCAGCTTTCTTCAGCTTTTTCATAAACTGGGCCTCAGTGGATTGAACTCCGAATACCATCCCTGTAAGCAACAGCACATAAATTCTTTTCATTTTGTTGTAGGTTTATTTTCACCACAAAGTAGGGTTCAAAACAGTACTTATTTCTACGAAACTTTCTTAAACCACCATTTTTTCTTCTAAGCAATAATTGACGATATCATTCAGAAAAAAAATCCATCCATTCAAAAAAAATAACACTGATCGCCGATGGGGCCATTCTAGTTTTGGGCTTTAAACCTTAATTAAATCAAATTAAAAATGAAGCACACCAATCTTACATTGATCTACACGTTGGCAGTAGGATCATTATTTTTTTCTTGTTCCGATGATGCCGAGGATACCGATAACCCGATACCCGAGGCGACTGTTGAAATTACTGCACAAGATGTTACCATAACCATGGATGAAGTAACCCAAATTGAAGACGGTGAATCTTTGGAACTTTCGTTGGCATCGTTGGCCGACTACATTACTGTGGAGGGCGCGGAAGGCGTTGAACCGGTATTCTCGATCAAATCGCAATCTGTTGATGGGGCCTTTGCCATTGAAGGGAACAACCTGATCCTAAACAATAAAACTATCTTGGATTTTGAAACCAACCCAGAATTTACCGCAGTTGTAACGGTGACGGTCGGGGATGAATCCAAGGATTTGAACGTAACCCTTACCTTAAACGATGTCCATGAGGCGACATGGAGCATTGGGCCAATTGAGGTCGGTATGTACGAAAACCCGGAAAACAACGAGCAATTATTGATCGTGGCCATATCAAACTATAATCCTGAGTTGGATGGGGAAGTAACGGTAACTTTAAGCGAACAAAGTCCGGCCAATGCTTTGCGCATGGATGGAAAGGCTTTACTGGTAAACGATGCCAGTCTTTTTGATTTTGAGACTAACCCTACCATTACGGCCAAGTTTACGGTTACAGATGCCAACGGGAGAACTCAAGAAAATGTGATCACCATTTCTTTGATAGATGTGGCAGAGACCAGTTGGACGGCAGAAAACACAGCCTTTACTATAGACGAACACCCCAATAGTGGTACAGTGATCGGCAATATTGCTCCCGCATTGACCGACTCCAACATTGTACTGAGCTATTCCATTTCACAAATTACACCAGATTTATTGGTGATAGATACTAACGGAGATGTAATTGTAAACCATGGTTATTTAATGGATTATGAAACAGGTGACAAGGCAGCTACGGTTACTATTACGGATAATCAGGGCAACTCACAAGACATTTTCATTGTTGTTCACCTAAACAATATACAAGAGCCGCAATGGGGCTTTAATGTTACTTCTCAAGGGAACATTACCGTGAACGAAAACCTGCCCAATGGAAATACTTTAGGTATTTTTTCGCAATACATCGTTGACTACAGGGAGGGCGTACATGGCACCTTAAGCTATTCGCTTGCCAATGAATCCGTGCCCGGGGCATTAGGTGTTACAGGGCAGGGATTTTTACAGGTTAATGATGCATCGGCATTTGATTATGAAACCAATCCAACAATCACTGCTACCTTAAAAGCTACGGATCAAAGGGGTGCCACCAATAGTGTTCCCGTTACCATTACTTTAAACGATTTGGGAGAACTTACCTTAAATGATATATCCGTATTTGTTTCATCCAGCAGTAGTCCAGGTGATGTTGCGTTTACGCCGTCCGTGTTTTTGGATGGGGTTAGAATCGCCAATACTGATTTAGCAAGCGATTATGTTGTGACTTTTAGTGACTATAAGATAAACGGGCAAAATACGGCAAGTTCTATTTTGGAACTTAATAATTCCGGGCAAGTTACGTTGTTGAATGTTTTGGGATCCCAAGATAATTTTACGGCAATTATGACCGTTACCAGTGCACAGGACCAAAACATTACCGTTTCTGCCAATGTATTGGTTCGTTTTTAAGTTTTTCCATTGCACAAACAACACAAAAGCCCAAACTTTTTAAATAAAGGTTTGGGCTTTTACTTGTTATTGCTCTTTATTGGCGTTGTAGGATATCCGCATTTGTTCGGTGTCCCAATGTCCGTCGTTGCCCATAATCCCTCTTTTGAGGTCGTCCTCCAAGACTTTTTCCTGTTGCGCCATGGATTCTCTGGCTTGGAAAATATAATCTTTATCGATTTTGGGCAATTGTGACTGGCGCTTTAGCAGTTCTACATCCATTTTGATGAAATTCTGGGCCTGCCTGTGCAAAGTATGTTTTCTAAAACCTAATTGACTTAGAACATCGCTGGCCATCTTTACCGAGGTATCCAAGGATTCACGATATATATTTTCTACTCCGAGGTTCAATAATTTAAAGGCATCGTAACGGTTTTTGGCCCTAACGATCAATTGTACATTTGGGTGTTTGTGCTTTACAAGTTCTACCAGTTTTAACGTGGTATCCGGGTTGTCTATGGCACTTATCAACATATCGGCTTGTCCTATTCCGGCAGATTCCAATAGGTCGATGCGTGTTGCGTCTCCATAATAGACCTCAAACCCCATTCTTCTTAAAAAATCCACCCTGTTCGAATCGGAATCCAAAATAGTGGCCTCAATGCCGTGTGCTCTTAAAAACCTTCCAATGGTACTGCCAAAATGTCCAAAACCGACCAAAATGATCTTACTGTTTTTGGCGATATGGTCAATTGGTCTTTTCTCGGATTCCTTGGTGCCTACTTTTGGAAGGACCAAACGTTCGTTTACCATGCTCAAAATAGGGGTAAGGGTCATGGTCAATGCTGTAATAACCAGCATTATATCCATCATTTCTTTACTTAAAATATCCAATTGGAATGCAAACGAGAGCAAAACAAAGGCAAATTCACCAATTTGTGCAAGCCCAACGGTCAATAACAATCGTTGATCTAATTTTAACTTAAAGACTGCACCTACAATAAAAAGGACCAAGGCTTTTAAAACTATAATGGCCAATAAAAACCCGCCGACGGTTCCTGGGTTTTCTTGGATTACCATAAAGTTTATGGAAGCACCTACGGCCATAAAAAATAATCCCAATAACAAATCCTTAAAGGGTTCCAAAGTGCTTTCGAGTTCGTGTTTAAACTCACTGGTCGCCAAGACCACTCCGCCCAAAAAAGCGCCTAGTGCTGGGCTAAGACCTACAAATTCCATTAAAAAGGATATGCCCGTTACGATTAAAAGGGCAGAGGCGGTCAATAACTCCCTTACCCTTGCAGTGGCCACTTTACGCAAAAGGGGAACTATCAAATACCTGCCGGCAACAACGATCATTGCCACCGAAAGGATAATGGCGAGGGTCTGTAGTCCCAATGGCAAATTCTCCAATAAATTGGCACTGCCGGAATGAGTGTCCGTGGCAGCTCCGCTGGCATTGTTGGACAATAATGGAAGGGCACCCAACATAAAGATGACGATGATATCCTGAAAGAGTAGGATGGAAAAGGAGGATGTTCCGTAAGTGGTTTGGAACAGTCCCTTTTCTTTTAGGGTCTGCAAAGTAATGGCCGTGGATGATAGTGCAACGGCCATGGAAACGGTCAGGGCCACTTTCCATTCGTAACCTACCCAAGTAAAAAATAGATATGATAGCGCAGTGGTAGCCAAAACTTGTAATCCGCCCAAGCCCAAAATGGTCTTTCGCATCTTCCAAAAGTTTTTGGGTTCTATTTCCAGGCCGATCAAAAAAAGCATCATTACCACACCGAACTCGGCAAAATGAAGGATGTCGTCACCTTCTTCACCAACAAATCCCAAAAGAAATGGGCCAATAAGAACCCCGGCCAATAAATATCCCAAAACCGAACTTAGGCCAAGTCGCTTGGCGATAGGCACGCAAATAACCGCTCCGGCAAGAAACACAATGGCTTGAAAAAGTATACTTCCGGTCATAAGGAATTCAGATTTTTTGGTTTAGGGATGTTGTTTAGTAAGGAGCTGTCTTTTTTATTCTCCAAAAGTGAATCATTCAATAGAGACCTGACCAGATCGGCATATTGGCTAGCATATGTGTTTAAATCGCTTTCCGATAGGTAATGGGTTCCCATAACCGCGAACGGGGGCAAGTATTCCATGCTACAAAGTCTGGCGGTCTGTTCAAAAGGGCGTAAAAACTCATTGACCGTGTACATGTTGGATCCTTGAGCGCAATAGACTTCCTGAGTGCCTCCTGTGGTAATGGTATTCAGGCATTTTTTGCCCTGCAGGGCGTTTCCTTTTGGACCATAGGCCCAATTGAACTCCAGTACGAGGTCTATCCATTGCTTGAGCAAGGGTGGGCAACTGTACCAATAAAACGGATGGTGCCAAATAATGATGTCGTGGTTGTTCAAAATTTCTTTTTCCTTTTCCACATCGATCAGAAAATCTGGATAGTTTTCGTACAGATCGTTGAAGGTTACTCCTGGAATATCCTTGACTTGATCTACAAGGGCCTTGTTGGCCTTGGAAGCCTCGAACTTTGGGTGTGCGAATAATATCAATACTTTGGACATACCACAAAAATAAGCCTAACCAACCAAAGATGACTATATTCGGGTTAATGGTCTGGTATTTTTAATATTTAAATATTATAAAATAAAAAGGGCGGTATTGTTTATGTTACTCCAAAGAGGTATTGAACACCTCGGTCAATATATCTTTTAATTTGTCTTCGTAAATGGGCTTTACAACATAGCCAGTAATCTCTTCAAACTCTTTGGCTTTTTTAATATCGTCTTCACTGTTGGAGGAAGTAACCATGAATATCTTTACTTTTTGGTCTTCCAGTTTTGGCTTTATTTTCTTGAATTCCGATAGAAAACCCCAACCATCCAAATAAGGCATATTGATATCCAAAAGGATAACTTCTGGCAAGTTGACGTTTTCACTTAAACATAAATGCACATATTCCAGCGCCTGTTCACCATCCGTAAAGCTGTTTACGATCAGATCATCCGACAAGCTGTTCAATAGTTTTTTTGTGACGAACAAATAAATCTCGTCATCATCTACCAATAAAATACTCGACTTTTTCATATTAGCTAAATTTTATTTTAAACGTTGTACCAACACCTTCTTCACTCTCTATTTCGATTGTGGCGTTCATGGCCTCCAATTGCGATTTTACTATAAATAGGCCCATACCTTTGCCAGAAACATTACGGTGGAACCTTTTATAAAGCTTGAACATACTATCTCGATGGCGGTCCATATTTATACCGAGCCCGTTATCCCGAATATATAGAACCTTTTGGTTGTTCTCCCATACTGTTTCTACAATAAAATGGGATTCGGCATTAGGTTTTCTGTATTTAATGGCATTGGACAACAAGTTCTGAAAAATACTCTTCATGTAAAACTTGGAGCATTTAAGAGAGTGCCAGGCGTCCAGTTTGTATACGGTCTTAAAGTTGCTGGCCTCGCGGTCCAAAAGGGTTTCAACAAAATCGTTTTCAACATCCTTGAGCAACAACAACAAGTTTACGTTCTCAATTTTAAGCTTTTTATTACTCAATATGGAAACGTAGGTGTGTACATCTTCGGTAAGGGTTTTAATGCTCTCGGAAATGGATCTAAGTTTTGGAAAAAATTCGTCAAAAGATTTTTGATCTTTGGATTTACTTAATAAATCCACCACAATGGACATACTGCTCACCGGTGATTTAAGATTATGTGCCACCACGTAGTTGAACTCTTCCAATTGCTGGTTGCGCAACCACAATTTGTTGTTTACTTTTTTGAGCAATAAGTTGGTTGCCTCAAGTTGCACCTTGCCCTTGGCCAATGCATTGTTCTTTTCTTCCAGTTCGGAAACAAACATGCTTCGTTCTTTTTGTAGTTGTACATAGTACCATGCGACAAAAAATGCAACTATGGCCGTTAAAATGTTTATAAGTACCAAATTCTTATTGACAACAGATTGTCTGGCATCTATATAAGATTCCGGGACCTCCTGGATGATGGCCCAGTCGTTATCCGTTACAATGTTGGAAGCTTGCTCATAACGGTTCATGCCAACATCTTTTTCAAAACCGATATTCACATTTTTATATAACCAAAGGCTTCCGTTTTCTACAAATACGGTATCTGTTTTAAAAATTAGGCTTTTTAACTCGATTTTTTTCCTGATCATGGAATCCACCTTGCTCATTTTGGCTTGATGTGGAAGAATACTCTTGGAAGCATTGGTTGTGAGAACATTTTTTTGACCATCGATCAAATAAAAGTTGTCTTCGGATAGTCTTGTGTTGATCAAATTAAAAACCTTGGTCATGTTAAAATTGATGACCGCCAATCCTACTTGTTCTTGATTGGTATCAAAAATTGGGGTTACCCCACGAATAACAGGCTTATGGGGTAATTCCAGAATGCCATATTCTCTATTAAGGTCTATGGAAGAAATATAGATCTGTCCTTTTTTAAGCGACAGACCTTTTTGAAAATAATCACGATCTACCTTGCGTTGCAATGGTTTGGGTTTCAGGGTGTATTTGTCAATCCGTTCGTAACGTAAAATCTCGTTCCCATGTAAATCTAAAAATCGTAGTTGGTCGTAAGGATCGTAACCTTGCATAATCCTTATGTATTCTTCGATAAATTTGGTGTCCACCTTATTGCCGTCCAAAGAACCGACGGGTATGGACACATTGGCCCAGTAGGAGGTAATATCTATAAGGACTTCACATTGATCTAATATTTGATAGTTCTTTTTACCGATATCCTTTTGCTGTATCACCACCAAATTATCAATCAAATTTTGTTTTGCCCAATACGACCAAACAAGCGAGAAAATCAACAAAGGGATGTACAGTGCCGCAATAACCTTCAAAATTCTACTCCACATAAAGAAAAGTTCCGATTTGATAAATTAAAACACTATTTGTAGGGGGATACATATATAAATCTACAAAATTATTCTGTATTACATATATTGATCGTTGTAATGCATTTGATAACAAAAATTAATCGATCAAGGACTTTCATCCCAATGTGTACAGGGATTGCCGACCTATTCAAATTTGATGGAACACCAAAATTGGTGGGACTTCCAATTACATTCGTCGACACATATTTACCATTCGTCTACAGTAAATGAGTGTTTAATCGCTCTTGAAGATCAAATCTCAGGATGATTGACTTATTTTGACCATCACTTAAATTCCATAACAATGCACATCTTATTCATTGAGGACGACGCTATCGAAACCATGAAGTTTCAGCGAACCCTTTCTAAATTGGAAACCAAGCATACCTTGATCGAAGCTAAAAACGGTGAAGAAGCGTTGGAATATTTGGAGTCTGGCAAATCCTTGCCGGATATCATTTTACTGGATCTGAACATGCCCCGAATGAACGGAATCGAATTCTTGGGCATATTAAAAGAACATAAAAAAATAAAATACTTGCCCACAATAGTGCTTACCACATCCGAAAACCGGGACGATCTATTGGAATGTTACAAAATAGGTATTGCAGGTTATATTATAAAACCCCTCAAATACGAGGATTATGAAACCAAAATACGAAACGTTCTGGAGTATTGGAACATCAACGAACTGGTCAAAGCCTAGTTAAAAACGGCATTTCACAACAAAACTTACTCATTGGGTAAATGTTTTCCTACTTTTGAAACGAATAAGCCAGATTATGAAAGGAATAGTATTTACCGAATTTTTGGAAATGGTGGAAGACCAGTTTGGGTTGGAGACCGTGGATGACATTATCGAAGCGGCCGACTTGCCCTCGGACGGCATTTATACCTCTGTTGGAACCTACGATTTTAACGAAATGGTGGCCCTTCTACAAAGTTTGAGCCAAAAGACCAATATGTCCATAGACGACCTATTGTATGCCTTTGGTCATTATTTGTTCGGAAGTTTGGGAAAGGCGCATCCCGAAGTAATAAAAAGTTATACCTCTCCCATCGGATTGCTTTATTCCATTGAAGATCATATTCATGTGCATGTTCAAAAACTCTATCCCGACGCCGAACTGCCCACTTTTAACATCTTGGATAAAACGGATACATCAATTTCCATGGTATATGTTTCCTCTAGGGGACTATATCGATTGGCTCACGGATTAATAGAAAAATGTTTTGAACATTTTAATACCACCTCCAAAGTTACCTACGAACTTTTAAAAGAGGACGGAACCGAAGTCAAATTTGATGTTGTACAGGATGGCCAAGGATGAGATAGCAATTTTAAAAAGGGCGTTGGAGCGCCAAAAAAAAGCAAGGGCACAGGCCGAGAGGATACTCGAGGAAAAATCCAAGGAACTTTACGATACCGCAGAGCATCTTAAAAGAGCCAATGCGCGGTTGGAGAATCTATTGGACGAAAAAACCGACGAAGTAGATGCCGGATTTTTGAGTATCATTGATTCTTACGTGGTTATGGACCTTGGATTCAATGTAGTCCGAAGCAACGAATCTGCAAAGGATTTTCTTCAGTTCGACAAAGACAGCCCTAAAATCAATCTATCCAGCTATGTACACCCCGATTTTGCGCAATATACAGCAGAATCCGTTCAAACTCTTTTGGATACGGGTGTGCTAAAAAATTATAGATCCAAGATCATACTCCCCAATGGCGAAGAGAAATTTGTACAGATAAATGCAAGTATAATCTACGACCGTAATCGAAATCCCATTGCCGCCCAAGGAATTTTGCGTGATATCACCCAAGAAAAAGATATTGAAAATCTACTGGCAAACCAACGGAAACAACTAAAGGAATCCGAGAACAGGCTGTCCACATTGATCAAGAATTTGGAAATGGCTGTACTCTTGGAGGACGAAAACCGAAATATAGCCCTCACCAATAAAAAATTCTGCGAAATGTTCAGTGTTCCTGCAAACCCTGAAGATATGACAGGAATGGATTGTGGTTGTGCTGCAGAAAAAACTAAAGATCTATTTAAAAACCCAGATCAATTTATGGCCAGGGTAACGGAGATCCTCGAAAATCGGGAGCCGGTACTTGCCGATGAACTGGAAATGGTGGATGGCCGTATTTTGGAACGCGATTACATTCCCGTAATTAGCGATGGTGTTTACAAAGGCCACCTATGGAGTTACAGGGATGTAACGTTGAACAGGACCTTTAAGCGGAACCTCCAAGCCGAAAAGGACAAGTACAGTGGAATAATTGCAAATATGAACCTAGGCCTGGTCGAAGTGGATACCGAAGATCGCATTCAAATGGTAAACCAGAGCTTTTGCGAAATGAGCGGATTTACCGAAGAGGAGCTTACTGGCAAGCATGCCAGCGACGTACTTTCGGTACAAGATGAATCCATAATTGCAGAAAAGAACGCCAAACGGATTCAAAACCAATCCGATTCTTATGAAGTAGAAGTTATCAATAAATATAATGAGTTTCGCCATTGGTTGATCAGTGGCGCACCAAGATATGACGAAAAAGGCAAGGTAATAGGTTCTATCGGAATCCATTTGGATATAACCGAACAAAAAAATCTACAGCTGGAAAAAGAAAAGTTGTTGGATAAACTGGAGCAGAGCAATGAAAGCCTAAAAGAATATGCCTATGTAGTTTCCCACGACCTAAAATCGCCGCTAAGAAGTATCGAAGCCTTGGCCAGTTGGTTGAAAAATGATTATAGTGAAGCCTTGGGCGAAACCGGCAGGGAATATTTGGGCATGATCCAGGACAAGATAGAATCCATGGAAAACCTGATCAGTGGCATATTGGCCTATTCCACCGCAAATACTTCGGAATTGAACAATACACAAATAGACCTAAACGAGGTAATCTCTGGTATTGTGGACAGCATTTACATTCCAGAAAATGTTAAGGTAGTCGCCCCTGCACCCTTACCAAATATCATCGCAGATAGGACCAAAATGCATCAATTGTTCCAAAATATTATTTCAAATGCGGTCGTCCATATCGATAAAAAAGTAGGAAAGGTAGAAGTACTGTTTCAAGAAGAATCCGATCATTGGAAATTCCGCATCAAGGATAACGGAGTGGGTATCCCGAAAAAATATCACAAGAAAATATTCGATATTTTTCAGTCCGCCTCAACCGATAAAAAATCAACAGGAATAGGTCTATCCATAGTTAAAAAAATCATCGACAGATATAACGGTTCCGTTTGGGTAGAAAGCGAAGAAGGAATCGGCACCGATTTCCATTTTACCATAGAAAAGCAAACCCTTAAAACCGAACGCCATGAAGATCTTACAAGCGAAAAAACAATCTAATACCAATTTTGAGTTTATCTCGGAAAAAACCGAGCTGAAAGAACCTTTGGTTCTCATTTTTGGTAATCGGTATTTATTGCAAGAGGAAAAACTGTACCAAGAAGTAAGAAACTTGTTTCCCGATGGACATTTGGTGTTTGGGTCAACCTCGGGAGAGATTTTGGGGGAGAAAGTATTGGACGGAACAGTAACATTGACCGCAGTTGAGTTCGAAAAAAGCCATTTTTTGGTAAAAAGCAAGAATGTGGCCGAATTTGATCAGGATGATGCCGATCTGGGCAAAGTTCTGGCATCAGAATTTCCCACCGAAAACTTAAAACATGTGTTTGTGGTTTCGGAAGGAAGCACTGTAAACGGTAGTGAACTTATCGCAGGACTGGAACATGTAGGTAAGGGTAATTTTGGTCTTTCCGGAGGACTCTGTGGGGATGATGACCGCTTTGAGGTCACCCTGTCATCCTATAATGAGCATCCTAAACAAGGAGAGGTTGTGGCTATTGGGTTCTATGGTGATACTTTGGAAATCAGTTGTGCCAACTTTGGCGGATGGACCCCCTTTGGACCAGAACGATTGATTACAAAATCGCGAAAGAACATTTTGTTCGAGCTCGATGGCAAGCCAGCTTTGGATTTGTATAAAAAATATTTGGGCGATAAGGCGAGCGAACTTCCCAAGTCGGCACTTCTGTACCCACTTAGCGTACAGACCAATGATGAAGAACCTATTGTACGTACCATTTTGAATATAGATGAAGAACATAATGCCATGATATTGGCCGGGGACGTACCCGAAGGTTCCAAAGTACAATTAATGATGGCCACGGTGGACGATATCGCCAATGGGGCAAGGTCCGCGGCCAAACTCGCTGTGGAAGAACGTGAAAACGAATCCCAACTGGCCATATTGATCAGCTGTGTGGGACGAAAACTGGTAATGGATCAACGAACCGAGGAAGAAATCGAGGAAGTAACCCAGGTTATTGGCGAGAATGTGGCGGTATCCGGCTTTTATTCTTATGGGGAAATGGCACCATTTGCAGGTCAGAATACCTGTAAATTACATAACCAAACCATGACTTTGACCTTATTCAGCGAGTAATGCACAGCCTTTTAAAAAGACAGCTTAAAAAGTACCTGCCCGAAACTTACTCGGACAATCGTGATTTGGATCAGCTTTTGGACGCCATTGCCAACTCTTACGAAAATTACGACGAAAAGCTGAGGATGCTACAAAGGGCCACAGCACTAAGTTCGGATGAGTTGTACGATGCCAATAGAGAACTGGAAAAGGAAGCTGCCCGACAGAAACAGGTATTGAACTCGCTTGAAAGCGCACTTTCCGCCCTGCAGGCAAACTTTAAACAACAAGAAGTTCCAAAAAACATTGTGGACAGTGATTTTGATGCAGAAAAATTGGCCCGACAAATCGGGGAATTGGCTCAGCGAGCATCAGAAATGACTACCGAGAAAGATAGACTGCTCAAGAATTTGGCAAGTCAGAATGAATCATTAAACAGTTATGCCCATGTGGTATCCCATGATCTAAAATCACCCATTAGGAACATTAGCGCGCTGATAACCTGGATAGAGGAAGACGAAAAAGATACCCTGTCCGATCAGAGCAAACAAAATCTATCCTTGGCACTTGGGAACTTGGAGAAAATGGACAAGCTCATCACCGGTATACTAAAACATGCCACATTACAGGATAAGAACGCTTCCAACGATATTTTTGAATTGGGCGAAGTGCTTGCCGGTATTCAACAAAGTATTTTTGTACCCAAAAATGTACGGTTTAAGGTTCCTGGGCAGCTGCCCCAGCTGTATTACGATCGCTACAAGATCGAACAGCTTTTCATGAATTTAATGACCAACGCCGTTAAGGCTACCGAAGGCAAGAAACAAGGAACTATCCGGGTCGATTTTAAGGACGAAGGCGACCATTGGTATTTTGCCATTGCGGACAATGGAAAGGGAATACCGGAAAAGCATCAATCGGATATTTTTGATATGTTCCATAAATTGGAGGACGATGCCATGGCAACGGGCATTGGTTTGGCTCTGGTAAAAAAGATAGTATCCCTTTATGAAGGGAATATTTGGGTGGACAGTATTGAGAATATGGGAACTACATTTCATTTTACCCTAAAAAAACAAAACCTATGAGAGAAATCCCAAATCTAGAGTACGTGGACAACCTTGCCGAAGGAGATATGGTCTTTCGTCAAAAATTTATCGGTATATTAAAGGAGGAATTTCCAACAGAACAAGAGGAATACCTGGATACCATAAAAAATGCACTTTTTCGCGAAGCTTCCGAGCATGTGCACAAGATAAAGCATAAATTAAACGTTCTAGGTTTACACAATGCTTACACTTTGGCCGTTAAGCACGAGAAGGAACTGCGAGATGGCGAACAATCGTTTAAAGATGAATTCTTGTTGATTTTAAAAGATGTGGAGCACTACCTAAAAACTATTTAAAATGAATTGTATAATAATTGATGACGAAGCAGCAGCAAGGGCAATTGTGTCACAATTATGCTCAAAGGTTCCTGAAATTAATGTTATGGAAGAGTTTGATAATGCCATCGAGGCCATCAAATTCTTGAACCAATTTAAAGTGGACCTGGTTTTTTTGGACATCCACATGCCGGGCTTCACGGGAATTGATTTTATCCAGACCCTAAAAAACCCTCCAAAAATTGTGATGACCACCTCGGATACCGAATTTGCCATTGCATCTTACGAGTACGAGGCCATTGTGGATTACTTGGTAAAACCCATTACCCAAGAGCGTTTTCAAAAATGTATTCAAAAAGTAAAAAATAGTTCAAGCGCTCCATCTTCAACTGCATCGACTGCGAACGAGCAAGAAAATGGCTTGGGCGAAGATCTATATATTAATATAGACCGGAGACTCATAAAACTGAAATTCGCGGAGATTCTGTTGATCGAGGCCAAAGGGGACTACATCAATATTAAAACAGAGTCAAAGGATTATTTGGTGCACACCACCTTAAAAAAAATACTGGAAAAACTGCCAGAGGACAAGTTCTTGCAAATCCATAGATCCTATGTGATCAACTTTAATAAGATTGTGGATATTGAGGACAATAGCGTACTTATTGAAAAAAGTGTGATTCCCATAAGTAGGTCTAACCGACCGGAATTAATGCGTAGGTTGAACCTGTTGTAGGCAATTATCCACACTTTTTTTAAACCTACCTACAGTTTTTTGGTTTTCAGCGCTCCACAAGTAATTACCGACTTAATGTAATATAGCTTTGTAGAAGTACAAACCAAATCTTCATAATTATGAAAAATCGATTAGTATTTACACATATTCGTAAAGCATTAATATCATTACAGTTTGGAGTATTGTATGCTGTTGTAGCTGGTACAGTCCATTATTTTGGATTGATTTAGTAAGAGCAATCGATCGGATAAACTATAAAACGCCCATTTGGGTGTTTTTTTTTGCTTGTCCCTTACTGGTAACCATCCGTCTACAGAAAGTTTTCATTCACCGAGGGAGCCATGATTAAAGGCTTGGAAATCATCAATTTTGTATCATATTCTTAAACCTACGATCATGAAGCAATTTATACTTCTTTTGGCAACATTGTTAACCTTTGGATGGGCAACTGCCCAACAATATGGTTATAAGTATTTGGGAGATTATACATCAGATGGAACCCCCCTTTATTTTGATGGAAAGGATAATGTTTCCCAAGAAACCTTGGATATGATCAGCAATGCCCTTCCCGAAGGATTTCCAGTACCCAACTATAATCCGCAGTATATAACTTCCGGGTACGATACCGATATTATTTTGGATAAAGATGCCGATGTATGGGTAACCTTTGTGGGAGAGGGTGCAGGATATAAAAACGTTCTTGGCTTTTATACTTATGATGTAGATCAACCTCAATTGACTGCTCCCAAAGAAGAAGATATTACCATTATTTTTCCAAATGTCTCCGCAAAATATAGTGGTGGAAGCTTGGAAACTGGACATAAGGTAAAAATTGGAAGATTTAGTGCCGGTACGGGCATTGGTTGGGTATTGTTGGCCAATGGTTGGAAAGGGCAGGTAACTCCAGGACTATGGCAGTTGTTCTCTAATCCCGACTATAATCCAGAAGCTCTTGAATTTCTCAGACATCACAATGTATTGTTGAACGATCCAGATAACGAGCGAATTATTTTGGGTTTTGAGGACATTAGACGGGATTATGCAAGTTGTGACAACGATTTTAACGATGCTCTTTTTTACATCACAGCCAATCCGTATGAGGCCATAAAAACCACCAATTATAATAAAATTACGGACCACGCACCTGTTACCTCCGGAAATGATGGCGGATTGGAAAGTAATGGAGACTTGGCCAGCTTGATCGCAAAAAGAAATTTTGACCGAAACAAGGCCAATACTTTTAAGAACAAGCGTGCCTTGCAAAACAAGTACGACAAGAAGACCTACAAGTCCCTAATGGCGAAATCAGGTAATCTGGATGGTTATTTTCCCAGCACTGGAATGTTTGGCACAGAGACTTCTTATGTTTCAAGCCCTGAGGATCTTTTGGCCATAACCAATGCAGATGAAGTATTCGGAATCGATTATTACCAAGGAACTGATAGGGTTTCTGCCGCTCTGGCACTGAACACCAAAGGTGAGGTGTACAACCATACAAAAACAATCTGTGATCGTCTTAACAATTCCAAACTGAAGGATTTAAGGACCATCGAGCTACAAGGACATAAATTGATCTATTCCGAGTTGGAACGAGCGAATGGAAATGTGGAGTATGCTGTGGTATTTTCAGTGAAAGAGGACGGAGCGGATCGCACAGTTTACAGCCGTTGGAACTTGGCCGAGTACCCTGCCGGGGATTATATGAACTTTCAAGTCTGGGGAAATAGTATGGGACAGGTGAGCACTGTTGTAAACGAGATTCTTGCCAATTTGGGCCAGGAATCTACATTGAAATCCAATGATGGGGAAAATGTATTGCCTACTGTATTCATTCAGAATGGATATTACAAAAACGGAAAATTGCACCTGAATATCATCAACAAAAGCAAGGCTACCTGGTTATTGCTGGATGGAAATTATAAGACCACCGAACAAGAAAACCTTCAGAATTTAAATACCATCATCGACTTAAACGGTGAATGGGAACAGGAGATTACAGTAGAGTCTGGACACTTGTTTGATATGGGACTTTCCATTATAGCCGAAAACTCTTATCAACACGATGCAATTTACTTGGCTGATGGCCCATGGGGTGTGGATTACAATACACAATCCGATAGTGTTGAAGTTTTTGAAGTGGTTGAACACCAAGAATGGGATTTAGATGGACATATTGTGGAAAGGGGAGTAGTGGCCAAGGGAGAAGTTAAGGAGACCATTAACGTATTCCGTAATATTTTGGCCGGTGACCTACAATTGCCAATCGATGATTACCAGTATCTGCACTTCAACATCAAAAACCAGACTCCCGTAGAGATAAGTTTGGTTACCGATGCCACGAGCGAGTGGAGCGAGCGTCTTCGCTATAGCTTGGATGCCAATGCCGAAAAAACGCAATACAGTTTATCGTTTTCAGACTTTGTAAACCACGAAGGAAAAAATATGGACTTTGGACAACTGCGAACCATTGTAATTTCTGTGCAGGGGGACTATCAAAATTATACATCGTTTGAACTGGAAGTGGATCAAATGGCCTTAACGGTTGATGGAGAAATTCAGCAAGAACCTGAAAATGAACAAGAAGACCCTACCACTGACGAAACCAATAGTTTGGATCTTGGCGACGATCTGATCAGCATTTTGGATCCAAATACTGAGCTGGAGCTTAAAAATTACCCGAACCCTTTTGTGGAATACACGGATATATCGTTACCGGAAAAAACCAGTAAAGTGTATGTACATGTCGTGAATTTAAGTGGACAGGTACTTTATGCAGATACCCACGCTCCAACAGGAAACGAGAATACCATACGCTTGGAGCTGGGTCATCTGCCAAAGGGAATATACTTGTATCAAGTTGGAGATGTTACCAATAGCAAGCGGTACAGCGGAAAAATTATACGACAATAAATGCGGTTAAATAGGTTGTTGTTTTTTTGATGAAGGCTCCCCTTTTTAAGGGGAGTTTTTTATTGAATAATACTGGAGGCATTGATTAATTCTTCAAATTGATTAAAAAATCATCTCTAAGGCTTGTTTTAAACAACACCGATTTTCCTTCTGAAGTGATATGATTTTGGTTTGTTTTGGTTTTGAAACTGATTGTTATGACGGAAAATGGTGAATTGAATGTGGAAGCAATACTGATAAAGGAGAATGTTTTTCCCAGTATGAAGCGTAATTAAAAAATAGAGCTTTAAAAACTGATAATTCATTCAGAAACTATTTTTAATAAACTTAGATACAACTCTAACAATTATTCAGAACCAAGAAGAAGTAGATGACTTCTTTTATAGATCAGAACAGATTATTGCGCAATTTCAAAAGGTAGAGGCCTTTGAAAGAATTACTTCTGAAATTGATAGATGCCACGCGAAGTATTTAAATGAATACATTCTTGTCCTCAACCAACTTCAGTATCATAAGGTATTGGAATGGATTGAAAACAATGCCTGCCGGGTAAAAAACGTAAGCCAAAATTGGGGACATCTTGCAGCTAGCTCAAATTTTGATTGGAAATAGGTTGACCATTGAGTCTTATTTCTTTGGATTCCTTGATTAATTGTACAACTGAAGGGGATGTATTAAATTAATACTGACGGATGAGGGAGAACCAACTCAAATTGAAAGAGGATGTTGAATTGAACAGTATTGCCATGCAATTAGATGAATTTTTAAAGACGGACAATGTGCCTAGGTCAAGAAAGGCTGTCAAGCGAATTATCAAAAACCAATTTGGAATAGAAGACTAACTAAAAAACCCGATCATTTATGACCGGGCTTTACTTTTTAGAGAATAGAAATTCTACCTTGAAGCAATGCTCCCATTAAAAAAAGGCTGCTTTTTAAAAAGCCATTTCAGTTGTATGCCCACTTCAGTAAATTGGAAGCCTGCTGCAGTCGCCGAGGCAATGTTGCTATATTTTCCGTACAACCCGCCACTCAATCGTTTGGTAAATTGGTGTTTTAGATTCATTTCTACCCTAAAAATAGAAGTCATATCATCATCTTCCACCTGCTGTAAACCCGTTGCCGCATTGATTCTATAGGTGGAGTTACCGCTAAATTTTCCGCTCACTTCAGCAAAGAATTCCCCGGCCTGGTATTTTTCAGGACTAAAATAGATGGTAGGCACTTGCTCCGCAAAGGCCAAGTACTGGTAGTTGAGTCCAAACTTTAAGTTGGGCTTTCGCAATGCAGTGTAGTACAAAGAAGTAAACAAAAGGTCGCGTTGGTTGTCATCGCTTTGCTCTGTGTGCATAAGCTGTGTGTACCATCCCAATCCAAAATTGGAACCAAGGTTGTAGTTTAAACCATAATGCTGCATTACAATTTCACGCTCTATCAAATCCGTATTAAAATTTTGAACCTCTCGTTGGTATCCAACCTCCAAGTTTTGCAAACGATACGGTTCTATAACCACTTTAGCACTTATAATGGGTTGCGAGTAGCCATTACCATTGAACTGGGCATTGTTGATTCCTGCTAGGCCCACTACTTTCAACTTCGGCAGCATAGCGTAGGTAACTCCAGCGGTTGCGGTATGCGTATGCGCTTTTGCTGAGGTTTCTGAATTTTCTGTTAATCGGTACTGATAATTTACAACGGTTTGCAACTTGGTGGACAATGGCAGGTTCACCGATGTATTGGTGGCATATGCTATGTTATTCCCATTATCAAAACTGTAAGAAGCCGTTTCTTGTACATAAGGGCTATATTGTCCGTTTATTTTTTCAATTAGCCCTTGCGCATCTTTTTGATTTTCAAAAATCGACAAGGTTTTGTTGGTGGCGGCGTATGCCTCTTCTATCCTTCCGAGGGCGAATAGCGCATTGGCCTTTCCTAAATTTCCATCAAAAGATGTACTGTCCGATGCCAGAATAGCGTCATAATGCTGTAGACTGCTCTTAATATTCCCGGTGTACATTCCATGGGTGGCTTTAAGGGCCAACACCCAATTTTTATCACCAAATTGGTTGGAAAGACTATCGATGTATTTTTTGGCAGAAACAAACTTTCGGTTCCAGATCAGGGCTTGGGCGTAGCGTTCAAACGTCTTTTCCTTAAGTTCGTTATCGTTGATCTTGTCTACTTTATTTTTTGATTGGATGGCAACCTTCAAGGCCACTTTATCGTTTTCCCCAATATGCTCGGCCAAGGCAATTCCGTTTAGAGCCACAACAGAGTCTTTTGCAGAAATGGCAAGTCTGCGATAGGACGTTTTTGCACTATCGACCTCTTTGGTAATCAAAAATACATTGGCCAAGTTCAGCAAGGTTTCCCGATCATTTGGAAAATCGTTGAAAATGGATTTTAGTTTGATTTTTGCCTCATCATAATTCTGTGCCTGTACCAAAGTGTTGGCCAACCCAAGGTTCATGTATTTTTTTGAAGTAAGCGCACTTGGATTACCAGGTTGCAATTGCAAAGCTTTTTCTATCCATTGTAAAGCTTCCTTATATTTTTGAAGATTGCTCAACGTATTGGCATAACCTAAAACAGCACCAAATTTGTTGGGGTAATCTTCAACTAGCCCCGCGTACAATTTTTCCGCAGCTTTAAATTGTTTGCCCCATAAAAAGGATTCATAATAGTTGATGCGAACCTCGTAATCATCCGGGTGCTTTTCCAACATACCATTAAATAAGGTATTGGCCTTGTTCGGGTTTCCGTTCAGCCCCACAGCACGCCCGTAGCAGATTTGAGCTGTTTTGTTATCGGGATTATTTTTAAGGAAATCACCAAAAAAGTTTTCAGCTTGGGAGAAGTTCCCTTTTTCCAAAAGTTGAAATCCGGTTTCCATTTCGGACTGGGCCAAAACTCCTTGTATGGCGACCACAAAAATGATGATGTGAATAAAGCGTTTCATAGGTTAAGCTTTTGAGGTTTTTTTGATATGGTAAAGTTAAAACGAGTCTTTCCGCGGCCGAAGGGCGAACCTTACCATTCGTCTACAGCTATCCGTCATCCGTCTACACCGTCCAATTTAAAACGTCAAATCAGTGGATATTTGCTGTAACAAGTCGAATAAATCTTAACCTCAACAACTAAAAATCATGGCTTTACAAATCACCGAATGTAGAAGAGTCTTCTCAGTAAATGGACGATTGGACAGTACCATCATCAAGATTTTTGAAAGACATATGAAAAACTTCATTAAACGAGGTACTACCGTTAAACTTGATTTACAACGAGTTTCGGTAATCGATGATTTGGCAAGTAAGGTATTGATTCAAATGTTTGCCAATGCAGTGCTTTTGGATTGCCATTTCACCATAAATGGATGGTTGCCCAAAAAGGATTTGAAGCAACTGTGTTTAAAAGCCACCTCATAATTTTTTATGCTATGACCGTTCTTAACCTAGTAAAAAACCGAATTTCCCCTCAACAGCTTTTTATGCTGAGTGCCTTATTGGTTAACGGAGGAAACTATATTTATAATTTATTGTTGGGGCGCATTTTGGGTCCAGAAGCCTTTGCGGATGCAGCCTTGTTGGTGACCTTGCTGTTGGTGCTCTCATTTTTGGGAATGACTTTTCAGTTGGTAACAGCAAAATTTGTTGCCACATTACCATCCGATCAATGGGATGTTTTTAGAAATCGAATAGGTGCTTTTGCACTTTTGATTGGATGTTTGTTGGGGGCAATGGTATTTTTCTCAGCCCCAATGCTCCAAAATATTTTGCACACGGAAAACACGGTAATGTTCCGAATTTTTGCAGTGGGTGTTCCTATCTACTTTGTAATGAGCGTAAACCGAGGTCAATATCAAGGGGAAGAATCCTTTGCCAAATTGGCCATCTCCTATCAATTGGAAATGTGGGGCAGATTGGGAATTACCCTATTGGCCTTTTTGGTAATTCGTGACCATTTTGGTGCATTGGTCTCTTTTGGAATTTTGGTTTCCCTGGTGTTTGGATTGTTCCCTTACAAAAAGTTGAGCCTTGCAAAAACAGCAAAAGCTCCTACAGGTTTGGAATGGTCAAAGGTGCGGACTTTTATGTTGATCACGGCCGGCTACGAATTGACCCAGATCATCATCAACAATAGCGATATTATATTGGTGAAACACTTTTTTGAAGCACAAGAAGCAGGTCTTTACGCTTCCTTGGCATTAATCGGTCGCGTGGTGTATTTTGTGGCCTGGATGTTTGTGATGTTGCTATTGCCCACTGTGGTTCGTCTTAAAAAAGAAGGCAAGCCTACGGGGCATATTTTGTTTAAGTATGTTGGGTATATCGGTTTGCTTTCCACAGCAATAGTAGTAGCTTGTGCCTTGTTCCCAGAGCTTATCATCACCTTACTGTTTGGAGATGCCTATTTGTCCATGGCTTCATTGTTGTGGCAATATGCACTGGCCACATCTTTGTTTGCCGTGGCAAATATTTTTACTTATTACTTTTTATCCTTAGATCATTATAAACCCATTTTGTTTTCAGCAGTGATGGGTGTGTCACAGATAGTTTTGATTGTGTTGTTTCATAGTAGTTTGGCCATGGTGGTCCAACTACAGATTTTGGTAATGTTGGTTTTGCTTGCCGTTCAAATACTCTATTTTTTATCTCACAGGAGATAGGGTTTCCCCCAGAATAGAGGGCAGGCCTAGGGCTGGAAAGCATATGTTGTTTTCCGGCCCTTTTTTATGGATTTAAACTTATCGTTTCATCTTTTCCATTCGTCTACACTTTCTGTTCAACCGTCTTTTAATCGCCTTTTTTACAGGGTTTTGTGCGGATATTTGTATCACTAAAATCTTATAGAACAAAAACTTAACCTTATGAAACTAGCAATTGTAACAGCGTATCCGCCAAGTAAAGTAACCCTTACCGAATATGGATACCATCTGGTAAAACATTTTAGACTTCAAGAAGAAGTAAGCGAGATTGTATTGCTTACGGACCATACCGAAGCACCAAAAGACCTTTCCTTTGAAGAGGAAGGATGTCCTATAACTGTTAAGGAGTGTTGGAACTTCAACGACCTTAAGAATATGTACAGAGTGGCAAAGGCCATCAGAAAAGAAAAACCAGACGCTGTTTTGTTCAATCTTCAGTTTTTGAAGTTTGGTGACAAAAAGGTTCCTGCCGCTCTTGGACTTTTATTGCCTTTTGTTTGTAAAATGATGCGCATTCCTACCATCTCTTTGTTGCACAATATTTTGGAGCAAGTGGATTTGGAAAATGCAGGAATCACTCAGAACGGATTCCTTCAAAAAATATACAATTTTATTGGTACCACCCTAACACGCTTTGTATTGGCGTCGGATGTATTGGCCGTTACCATCAGCAAGTACAAAACTATTTTGGAAAACAAATACAAGGTAAATAATGTTGCCCTTGTGCCACATGGTGCCTTCGAAACTCCACCAGCTCCCGACTACGATTTACCAAAAGGCCCTATGCAGGTAATGGCTTTCGGAAAGTTTGGGACCTACAAAAAAGTGGAGCCAATGATCGAAGCCGTTGAACTATTGCGTACAAAATCCGATCTGGATATTGAAATTGTAATCGCTGGGACGGATAGTCCAAACACACCAGGATACTTGGAGAATGTGCAACAGACATACAGCCATGTAAAGAATCTAAGATTTACCGGATATGTGGCCGAGGAAGATGTTCCACATATTTTCGGGGACAGTGCCGTAGTGGTTTTTCCTTACACATCTACAACAGGAAGTTCCGGAGTATTGCACCAAGCAGGAAGTTATGGAAAGGCGGTAGTGTTGCCAGATTTGGGAGACTTGGGCATCTTGGTCAGGGAAGAAGGCTACCGAGGCGAATTCTTTGAGCCGGAGAATGTGGAATCTTTATCCAAAGCATTGGAAAGTATTTTGACCAATGAGACGTACAGAACTCACTTGGGGAAAGCAAATTATAAAGCAGCATGTTCGCTGCCCATGTCCAAAATCACCGAAATGTACCTGGATCATTTTAAAGTGATACAGGCAAAAAAAGGATTGTTGCCAACTCCTGCGCAAGAATTACAGGAAATTAACGAGACAAGTATAGCATAGGTTTTTAGGTTAAGTGTGAAAGGGGGATAACTTTAGTTAGTTGTCCCTTTTTCTTTTTTTATGATTGTATGATAGGCGGGTTTCTTCTCACCATTCAGATCTATGAGGCCAAAATGCTTTTGTGGTGCTTTTCGCCAGGGTTTTCTACCCACCACTTGTGTTGGCACGGTTTCAAAATCGTGCAGGGTCCAAATAAAGGAAGGAAGCTGCTCCTCTTCCAAAACAATTTGTATTTCAGACAAATAATTGGCTTGAGCCTCTTTTGAGTTGGAAAACAAATTCCAAATACCGCTGTAACTCGATTTTCCGTATTCTTCCAACACCATCGGCTTTTCTCCAATCGCTTCTTTCAAGGCAGCGACTCGCTCTTTTAGATTTTTTGGTTCCTCGTAATAATGGAAAGAAACAAAATCCACTTGCTCGACCAAGTTTATCGCCGCTTCGGGGGCAAACCATCCAATGGTAATAGGGTGGATGCTATCCTTCTTTTTAATGAGTTGTGCCATTTCCGAAAGCCAACCCAGCACATTTTCCTTGCCACGACTGTCAAAATCGAGGTCAGGTTCGTTTTTTAGGTCCCATCCCAACAAAGCTTCATGATTTTGTAATCGGGAAACTACGGTTTCGGCGTGTCGGTGCGTCAGGGTCCAGTCCATTAGCTCATAATTCCCATAAAAATCGAATAGGGTGACCAAAACTTTCAGGTTGTTTTGCTGTGCCAAGTTTAGCAATTCTTCAAGCTGGTCAAGATATTCAGTTTTTAACGAAGCAGCCCCGAATGTTTCGTAGGGAACAAATACCCGAACGGAATTTAAACCTAGGGATGATATGGTCTCAAAATCAGCATTGATGGCCTCGATGTCAAAATTCTTCCCGAACATATCCCATGGGTTATCCTTTGGATAATAGTTGATTCCCTTTAATGAGTTCACATTGAATGAAACCTCTTCCCTTTGTGCTTGGACTTCAGGTGGATTTTGAATTTTAACCATTTGCCGAACTCGCCAAAAACCATCTTCCAACATTAAAATTACTTGATAACTATGTGTGGATTTTTGTTGCTGCAGGAATTGCCCGTTAGCAAATATTTTTTCAACCTGAACCACATGGTTATCAGTAAGCACGGCCAATTTCCCATCCAAACTATAAAACTCCAATCGAGGATGATGAGATAGGGTAGTGGCTTCTATCCGAACTTGATTGTCCAGATTGTTCTTGATCAATTGTTTGAGATGTTCTCTGGCGTCTTCGGTGTAGTAATCTTCAATTCCAAGTACGTCAAAAGTTGATAAGGCAATATTTTTTACATACCAAGCATTGATATAGTCTTTTTCGAGTTCGGTAAGGGCCTGTTGGGATATTTTTCTGCCACGTTGCCCATTGGTTGTCCATACGATTTTAGGTTGATAGGCTTTTTCAATAGCACCGCCAATATGAAGAATGGAAGACTTGTCCGCCCCAGTGTTCAGAAAACTCCAAGCGGCCGCCAAACCATAAATGATACCTGCATTTAAGGCCAAAAAGCTCAATAAGAGCAAGGATCTATATAGGTTTTTCCGAGCCATCATTCAGTTTTATGGTTAACCGATTTTTTAATTCCTGCTACAATTACAAATCCCTTGTGGGTATTCGCATTTATCCCTTCGGGAAGTTCAAATGTTCCCTTTCCTTTTCTTGTGGTACTACTTAAAGTCAGTACTGACTTCCCATCTGAATCTTGCATTTCCAATTGGATGCCCATACCATCGGGAACCCATTGGCCCATATAACTAAGAATAGGTCCAACGCTGATGATTCGGCCATCTTTCGAGCTATCCACCAAATAATCCATTACGGCTGCATCAAAATTCAATTTTAGGCTATTGCTTTGTGATAGTCCGTTGATGTGTGCTTTTACCTTCCACTCCGTTACCACCTCGGGATGGAGCATTTTGCCTGTTGCAACACCGTTCAAGGTAGTGCCGTACGTCTGTAAACTATTGCCAGATGCATCCTCGACCACAAAATTGACCAAGGTTCCATCGGCAACAATATTATTGTTTTGATCCCTAATGGTTGAGCTGGTAAAGGAAACTATCTGATTACCATCTGCATAGCTATGCTGTCTTTCAAAATTGATAGCGAAATCAGCAGCTTTAGTAGGCAGAACGCTAACGGTAAATTCTTTGGATATTTGATTCTCAAGACGAGACCCTATAAAAAGTTCGCCTACGGATGCTTTATTACCCACATAGGCAAATGAAATCATATCCTGTACCAATGTGGTGGTACTTTTTTGATCGGACTTAAACTTTTCCGTTAGTGTGATTTGAGTACTATCTGGCATGGGGTTCCCAAACTTGTCCTGTGGCAAGGATACGATCATGGCTTGGTCTTTTTTATCCGCAAAAATGCTGGTTGGTCCCAAATAGGTTTCCATGGACATGGCCAAGGTAGTACTAGGTCTTATGAAAAAGTCACCTGTAGCGGTTATCGTTTCATTGCCAATTAATTTCCATTGCACCCACCCGCTTTTTTGGGCAACAGTTGCTGGAAGTGAAAATGTTAATGAGGTTTGAGTGCTATCCGCAGGGATGGCTATAGTGCCCCAACCATTTTGAATCAATAGGAGCTGGTTCTCTTTTTCTCCATCAAACTGAAGGGTAATGGTCTCGCCGGCTATAAACTCCTTTTGGGTAGTTGTGATTTGAATGGCCTCTACCGTTTTTCCCAAATTGGCATCAACAGGTTTGGAGCAACTGATTGCTCCTAAACATACTAGCCCTATGTATTGCCTAAATTTCATCTATTTTGGATTACCGATATAATTGTTCAACTCCACTTTAAAATAATGGTAACCTTCTCCGTTGTATGGACGCATCATTTCCCACTTAACCGCTTTGTTTCTATCCGAAAAATAATTGTTCGTGATTTCAGCATTGGGAGTTCCATTCACGTAACAGTTTTCCAAACCTTCTGCAATCACTTCGATTTCTTTCAAGTCCAACATAGGAATTTCGAAGCTCTGTTTCCGTTGGATACGGATGCCATCCAATGTAAAATGATGATCTACCCACAAAATATCCCCTTGGCCCGAATAATAGGAAGTCAAAATTTGAGGTATGGTCACCTCTTGGGTACCGTAATTAAATAAGGTCCCCGTTAATCGGTTTTGGTCCAAGTGCCAGTTTTGCAAGGCCACCGATTTATATAGATCAGAAGTGGCCACGTTGCCGGCACATTGCAGGTCAAATGTAACAGGTTGCTCTTCCAGGCTGATCGGGGTAAATTGGTCGGGATCAAAAGTGGGGGGCAGGGTATCCTTTGTGGACGACCACGCAATACCTTCAAAATCTATTCGGAAAGATGTGGTTTCCTTTGGCATTAGCTTGTGTTTGGCATGGAATTTTACATCGTGCTGTGCCAATTCCTTGTTGTTTTTATTGTATAGCGTGCCTTTTATGGAGACATCCGCAGGTACATTATCGATATTCTGAAGCTCTCCAACAATACTGTAACTGCCCTTATATTTTACCAATTTTGCCGACAATACCTCTAAAATAGGTTGTCGAAGGATATCCTCATGGTAGGTTTGCTGTGTGGTTATCCGTCTACGACCATGGTTGTAATATTGGGTTTGGTTGGACGTGATCAATTGGTTGGGCGGAATATCGTTGTCCACTTTTTTGGGTTTGATGTACCACTGTCCGTTCTTTTTTACGACCGTGTGTTGATAATTGCGGGCCACTTTCTCCAAAGGCGTGATCCATTTGGTGGCCACTTCCATTTCCACATAATTTTCAGATGTTTTGGTTTCAGTGATGCCGATTGCGTCCAATTTGGCGTAGGAACTCAATAGGCCGTCGGTAACCGAAACTTCCAACATATATTGAGATAGACTTACTTCTTCTTCTGGGTCTAAATAGGAATGTGCTCTTTCAAATTCCTTAAAATCCAAGGCATCATAATAGGCTTTTACTACATTTTTAGCACTTATTTGGGTGGCATTGTCCAAATAAAAATGATAGATGCCAAAAAGGAAGATACCGATAATACCAATGGCCCAAACTCCATTTACAAAGGAAAGTCCTGAGGAAATCCCATTGTATTTAGGTGCGTGATGAAAATAATCGTCCACCGGGGCAGCTTTTCCCTTAAGCTTCCAGTACCATGGAATTTGAATATTGATGATAAACGCCAGAATCAAAGTCCCTACAGGAATCAGTCCCCACATTAGTTTCAAAAAATTGGGTACGTCATCTTTGGGAATTACCTTGGGCAAAGGGGAGATGTTGAGACGCTCCCAGACCATAATGCCGTTCTCCAATTGTTGCAGGCGCTGCCATCCGCAGAAATAGAGAATGGGGTCGTAAAACTTATCGTTGGAAAAAATGTATTTCAGATTGTATTTTTCAGGTACGGTCAAAAATTGCTGTAGGGAACCAATGCCCTCCACACCCCTGAACTTTGAATTTTCCAACCGTTCAATGGCCCTAGTGGTCAGTTCGGGCAACCTACGTGCAGAATGATAGTTGCCATCCACCGTCATGGCATTGGTCTGTGCGGACAGCCATGCCATTTGATCCCCAAAACCGAGCGGTAAATAGCGCCATCTATCGTGCTCATCTTGATTTAGAAAATTAACAATGGGCAGCATGTTTATTTTCTGTGGCTGGGAGGGCCTAAAATAATTTAAGCTCATGGTAAAAATGGCCATGGAAATAAAACTGATGCCCAATCCACCGGCCAAAACATAATGTAGTGGTTTTTTAAAGGCTTTTATCAATTGTTGTCTAAAGTCACCTTCTACCAATCTAAATACAAATTCGCCAAAAATGGGCAGTGCCATAATAGTGGCCCAAAGCGTAAATCTATCCAACGTAAGGATATTGAACGCGGTATCTCCCAATAACATTTTGGGCAAGGGCGTAGTGCCTCCGGTACCCAATAGGGTCAGCATGGAAAAGGACAATCCAAAAAACAATAATCGTTTACTGTAGAATCGATAAAAAAGATAAGGCAATATAAAAAGGAGTACTCCCCAAGGGATGAGAAAAAAGACCAAGCCCGAAGAGGTTACCTCCAGAAAATTATCGCGAGATCCATGCGGAATCGGAACCTGTGTGATCGGATTTTTTTTGGAATTGACCCAATAGGGCAATATACAGCCTACAATGGCGACTAAAGAACCGCCACCAAATACAACAATGCGCCAAAACAATCTCTTGAACTGTTGCAAAAAAACCTTGAAGGTAATTTTGGTGTTGATGCCCACAGCCTCCTTACAGGCGTCCATAATTACCAACCCTATCAATGGAAAAATAAAAAAGACCATGCCAAAAATTGGGGTCACATGATGGGAGGTTACAGTAACCGCAATCATGGAAAGCGAGGAAATCAACTTGAACTTTCTGCCGGTCTTTATCCACATGTAGATTTCGGGCAGGGCGTGCATTAAAATGGAAATGCCCATTAAACTGGGCAATTGTCCGAAAATGTGCAAGGTTTCCAAAAACATGGACGAGAAGGCCGCAAGCAGGGCAGTGTATCCTGCGATTTTACGATTGGCCGTAATGACCAAGGCAAAGCGGTATGCTCCGGTGATGAACAAAGCAATGATAAACAGGGCCATGGTAAACAATCCGAACTTTAACCCTCCTACATAGGAAAGCAAAGCCATACACTGGTGAACCAATGGAGGATACCCTTGTACGGTAAACCCGGTGTACCAGCGATAATCCCATGGCTCGAACCAGCTGTTTGCGTAATGGTCGGCAAAAAATAGGTGTATAAGGGCATCATAGGTGGATTCCAACGTAAAAAAGATGGTCGCCCCATGAAAAATAAGCCCAAAAACCAGCGCAATGGCCAGTGTTATGTTGGTTTGTTTTTGCATTGATATCTGTCAGAAAATATAACAGTATAAAGGTCTAAATATTGTTGGAAATACGATGAACTATCCATCGGCTCAGCTTTACCATTCGTCTACACTTAATTGATTTCCAACTTTTTTCGGAAATGTAAAACAACGGTTAGTAATAGATTTGCTTCAGAAATTGTTCAAAAACCTAAAACTTAACCTATGAAAATTTTAGCAATAGACGATCAGCAACTAATCCTACTTTCGGTTCAAAGAAAATTAATCGAGTATGGATACAACGTAAAAACGGCTACTTCTGGAAAAGAAGGAATCCAAATTTTTGAAGCGTTCAACCCTGATTTAGTGATCTTGGACATGAACATGCCGGAAATGTCGGGTTTGGATGTAATCGCCAAAATAAAAGAGATCAATATGAATACGCCGATATTGGTAATGTCGGGAAATGATGATGAGGAAGTAATCCTGAAAGGTTTCGAACTTGGGATTTACGATTATATGAAAAAGCCTATCAGTTTGGACGAAATGGTAGCTCGCGTAAAACGTACTATTGGAGCTCCACTGATCGTGTTCAATCAAAAAGGAAATACAACCCAGAAAATCCAAAAAAACTGCGTAGGTGTAGTAATTCCATGTTACAACGAAGCGGAAAGACTTTCTGGAAAGGAATTTCAGGATTTTGCAAAGAAACATCCAGGTTATCACCTTTGCTTTGTTAATGATGGAAGTACGGACAACACTCTTGAGGTTTTGGAAGAAATAAGAAGAGGTAACGAAGAAGCCATCAGTATTTTCGATTGTAAAGTGAATGGGGGAAAGGCGGAAGCAGTTCGCCAAGGAATGTTGCACTTGGCCAAAGACGACCAATTCGATTACTTAGGTTACTTGGATGCAGATCTCTCTACAGATTTCGCTGATTTTGATGAATTGGTTCGTACCATCGAAGGTTCTAATTTTGATATTGTTAGTGGTTCCCGAATTAGTAGAATGGGGGCTGATATTACCAAGGAATCTGCCAGAAAAATCATTAGCAAGACGATTAACCTGATTATTCAAAAAATCTTGGGTATGCCTTTTAAGGATACTCAATGTGGTGCAAAGGTAATGCGTCCGAATACAGTAAAATCGGTTTTCAACAAACCATTTAAAACAAGATGGTTGTTCGATGTGGAAATTTTTAAAAGAATGGGGAAAACGTATGGAAGGGAAAAAGCAACATCTTTAATTTGTGAGCAACCTTTAAAAAGATGGATACATGCAGATGGTTCTAAATTGTCCATGAAGGATTCCATCAAGATTCTATGGCAATTGGGTCAGTTGTCCATAAAGTATAAATAAATCACACCGATTATGTTGTACAGAATCTTGTTTAAGATGGATACGACGTTGATTTAGCCATAAAAAAAGAGCCGCATAGTTATGCGGCTCTTTTCTGTATTGAAAAGCATTTTATTTGCTTTCCAGGAAATCTTCAAAGGACATAAGTGCTAGTTCTTGTTTTTTTAGATACTTGTCCTTCAATTTGGCAAATTCTTTTTTTGCATTATTGAACCTTTCGGTTATCACCTCAAAGTTTTTAAGTTCTGCAGCAGAAGGTTTATCGTAGCTCGAGGCCACCTTACTGTAAAGGTCGGCCATACGCTCGCGCAATTGTGGCTCGGCGGCACCAACATAGTTGTCGCCGGTAGTAATCACCAAGGTTTCCTTGAGGTTGTTTAACTTTTCCTTGGTTTTTTTATCGCCCTTTGTGGCAGCGTTTTCTACAATTTGGTCCAACTCGTAGACCAAATAGGCGAGCTCTTGGGTCATGTTGTACAACTTCATGGTGGTGGCCTCTTTAAGTTCGCGATCTTTGGCCGATAAAGGCGAATTCTTGTCGTTCACTAAGTTGAACGTATGCTCAAAAGTTTCTTTACCTTTTGTGATAACGGCCTTGTAAGTGCCCGCTGGGACCTGTGGTGCCGTGAAACCTCCGAAGCTAAAGGTTTTTCCTTTTGCTACTTTCGGTGTTTTTCGAGTGTAGTTCCAATTTACCACATTTATTCCTTTGGACTTACCTGGACCTAGCTCTGCAATTTGGTTCCCTTCCATATCTTCGATGACCATCGTCATTTTTCCAAAAGTGTGTCTCTTTTTTAAGTAATACTTAATCTGAACATCTTTTGTTTTGCTATTGCCAACAAATTGTGTCTCTGCTCCAAAATTTCCACCAAACGAGCTGGTTTCGCTTATTTGGGTATCGGGCGTATCGAAAAAATGTAGGTTTTTGGTCAGTACATCGTTGTTTATGCTCCTTAGTGGAGAAATATCATCTATAATTATCACACCTCTTCCATGTGTTCCCATTACTAAATCGTTGGTCTTTTTGTGCAGTTCAATATAGTGGACTGCGACCGAGGGCATATTGTTTGTAAATTTTTTCCAATTTTTTCCGCCGTCCATGGTTATGTACAATCCAAATTCAGTGCCTAAGAACAAAAGATCTGGATTTTCATAATCTTCTTGGATATTTCGGGCAAAGCCGACCACATCATCGGAGATTACGCTTGTCCATGTTTTGCCAAAGTCAGTGGTTTTGTAGGCATACGGTGTCATATCGTTCATGGTATGCCCATCAAATACGGCGTAAGCGGTACCTTTATCAAAAACACTGGCCTCAATGTGATAGCACCATGTATTTTTGGGCAACCCTGGAATGTTGGCCACGGTGTTCGTCCATGTTTTGCCACCATCTTGGGTTACTTGAACATTACCGTCATCCGTGCCCACCCAGATTACATTTTCATCTACAGCGGATTCGGCAATGGTAAAAATGGTAGTATGGTTTTCGGCTCCAGAATTATCCATGGAAAGTCCACCCGAATCTTCTTGATTTTGTTTTGCAGGATCATTTGTGGTAAGGTCCGGAGAAATAATTTTCCAGGTATCTCCCATGTCTTCCGATTTATGAAGGTATTGGCTGCCCATATAAAATCGGTCCGGTTGATGGGTACTGATCGCCATTGGCGCGTTCCAGTTCCATCTTAGTTTTTGGTCTTCGCTTGCGGGAAGGGGTTGAATGGTCTTGGTCAATTGTCGTTCGGTATCGATTCGCCAAACATTTTCCGCTCCCTGCATTTCCGAATAAATAATGGGTTTGGTCGGGTGCTTCAACACACGGAAACCATCTCCGGCTCCAACAGAGTTCCAGTCACGTGCCTCAACTCCACCAGGGGAAGAGGAAGGTCCCCACCAGCTACCATTGTCCTGCAATCCTCCGTATATATTGTAGGGTTCGGCATCGTCCACACTTATGTGATAAAATTGGGAAAGTGGCAAATTTTCAACTATTTCCATAGTTGTGCCACCGTCCCAGGTGCGATAAACTCCACCATCCGTACCTACATACATAATATCGGAATCTTTGATGCTAAATACAATATCATGAATATCGGAGTGCATGTTTCCGAGATTCTTAAAGGTTTTTCCGCCATCTCGTGAGATGGAACCACTAAGACCGCCCTTGACAACAACATCTTCGTTTTGTGGGTCCACAACAATTCTCGAAAAATAGAATGGTCTGACCGTAATTCCAAAGTCGTTGTTCAATTGCTCCCAAGAGGCACCGGCATCGTTACTGCGGTACAAGCCTTTGCGTTCGTCTTTTTCCGCTTCGATAACGGTATAGAGCACTTTGGGATTTGAAGGTGCGACTGCAATGGCCAGTCTGCCCAATTTTCCCTTTGGAAAACCATTGTGGATTTTATTCCAAGTTTTTCCGCCATCGGTAGATTTATAAAGAGCACTTTTATCACCGCCGGACTCAAAGGACCAACCAGTTCTACGAAACTCCCACATGGACGCATAAAGTACATTTGGGTCGGTTGGGTCCATTGCTAGGTCGGCGCAACCGGTTTTTGGGTCTACATATAAAAGCTTCTCCCAAGTGGCACCCCCATCGGAGGATTTAAAAACACCCCGCTCCTCACTATCGCCCCAAAGAGCGCCAAGTACTCCAACATATATTTCTTGCGAGTTGTTCGGATTAACGATAATGTTGGCAATACGTTCGGATTTTTCGAACCCTATTTTGTTCCAGTTGGCACCCCCATCTGTGGTTTTATAGAGTCCATCGCCAACAGAAACGCTGTTTCTGGTCCAAGTTTCGCCGGTTCCAACATAAATGGTCTTATCCGGATCGTTTGGATCCAATGCCACTGCACCTATGGATTGGCAGTAATCGTCGAATATGGGATTGAACGTAGTGCCTGCGTCATTCGATTTCCATACTCCTCCACCGGCGGTACCTGCATAGACGATCCTACTGTTGGTAGGGTGTGCTTCCATGTCGTTGATACGGCCGCTCATTAGGGCGGGTCCAATATGCCTTGCGGACAAGTCTCCGAAAAGGGCCTTTCCATCAATATCATCCAAGGTTTGAGCGTACCCCAAAGAAATAAAGCCGACCGCGAAAACGGTCAATACAAAACGTAGTTTTTTCATGTTGTATAAGGTTAAAAAAAAGGCCCTGAACAAAATAGGGCCTTAAGTTTTGATTTTTATTTTTTCTCGGTCTCGCCTACTTCTTCTGGGAAAGCAAACTCAGCATCATCGATGGTAGGATTGAGTTCGATAGCGTCAATGGTAATGGGTTGTGATTGACCATCTTTTACTCCTTGCGTCATGGAAAAGGCAAAGTACATTCCATCCACTTCTTGATAGTCGCTCATGGTAATTTCGCTAATTTGACCTTTGGCGGGTCCCGATTTAATTTCGGAATGTATGGCAATGGGCACAAAGTTGTCCACATCAAAGAAATAATAAGAAATGTCTTCTTCTTGGTTGCCATCGATCGTAACAGGTTCTTTTACCAATTTTATTTTAAAGGTTTCGGCACCATCAATGGTTTCTTTTCCAAGGAGCTCCACCGTATACCCTTTTTCTTTGTAATCGATAAAGGAATCGGGAAAGTCATTGGTGTTCAATTTAAAATTGGAAGTAGATTCCGCATCGGATTTTTCTGCCTTCATGGTCATGAAATTGTGGCTCCAAAGGGTCTCTCCATCAAAAACTCCTTGTTTGATCGTGTTACCTTGGAATGTAATCTTTGTCATTTGACGACCATCTTTCAAATTATAGATTTCCAAGGGTATTTCCATTCCGCCCTGGTTTACTTTAGCGGTCATTTTCATTCCTTCAATGCTTTTCCAAGCATCAAGTCCACCGGTATTCTCAAAATAGTTTTCCAATATTTCATCGGCAGTTTGCGCCTGTAGTGGCATAGTCAGGGCAAAAGCAATCAGTGCAATGGTGATTTTTAGTGTTTTCATCTTTAAGTTTTAATGTTTGATAACCATAAGTATTAAAGGTAGGTAAATTGTTACATCATTTGGGAGGACTTTTTATAAAAAAATTAACAGATCGTACAATTTGTCAATAATGTTCGCAACGATTTTTTATAGATGGGTTGTTAGGTGTTCTTACTATCTATCAAAGGGTTGGGTATTTACTGTTCAACGGAAATTGATAGGAATTCTGCCAATGACCATTTCAGATTGACTAGGTATTTAGTAGATTTGGGAAGAAACCAAACTATCTGATTCACTCATGATTCTAAAACAACGACCTTATTATTTTCTGTTTGCCTTTTTATTGACTTGCGCAACCTTTGCCCAGGACTTTGAAGCGTTGCAATACAGAACCATTGGCCCTGCACGGGGTGGAAGGGTAACAACCGTTACCGGAACTCCTATGCAGCCGGGAACTTTTTATTTTGGTGCAACTGGTGCCGGAGTCTGGAAAACCGAAGATTATGGGACCAGCTGGTACAATATTTCCGATGGATTTTTTAAAACTCCTTCGATAGGAGCCATCGAGGTGGCGGCCAATGATCCCAATATTATCTATGTAGGCACAGGTTCGGATGGTATCCGAAGCAACATTATATCCGGTAAGGGGATGTACAAATCCATAGATGCAGGTAAGACCTGGGAACATATTGGATTAGAAAATGCCGGACAGATCGGGGCAGTTGAAATTGATCCGACCAATAGTAATATTGTTTGGGTGGCCGCTATTGGCAATGCATTCCGTTCCAATGAGGAGCGAGGTATTTACAAAACCATCGATGGTGGAAAAACCTGGCAAAAGATGCTTTATGTTTCGGATGAAACAGGATTTGCCGATTTGGAACTGCTGCCCGGTAACCCCAATGTAGTGTACGCGGCCGCTTGGAAAGCTCGCCGTACCCCTTGGACCATAGATTCTGGCGGTAAAAATAGCGAAGGCGGCATATATAAATCCGTAAACGGCGGAAAAGACTGGGAAAAACTGGAAAATGGTCTGCCAAAAGGATTGATCGGAAAAATTGATTTGGCAGTGTCAGCAGTCGATTCCAGAATATTGTATGCCGTGATCGAGGCACCAGATAAGGACAGAGGCTTGTACAAATCCGTGGACCAAGGAAAATCCTTTGCCCATGTTTCCGATGATATTAGATTGGTAAACCGACCCTTTTACTACACGAATATAGAATTGGACCCTACCAATCCAGATGTTGTTTTTTCCAATGCCAATCCTTTGATTAAATCGGTTGATGGAGGAAAGACCTGGAAACGTATGAGTGTTCCGCATGGGGATAACCATGATATTTGGCTAAACCCAAATAACCCAGATCTTTTGATCCAATGTAACGATGGTGGCGCCAATGTTTCCCACAACGGAGGAAAAACGTGGTCCACACAATACAATCAGCCAACCGCGGAAATCTATCAAGTGGCCGTGGACGATCAATATCCTTATTGGGTTTACGGGGCGCAGCAGGACAATACTACCATTGCCATTCCGAGTGTGGCACCCTTGGCAACCACAACTCCCAACGAAACCATTATGATGAATGTTGGTGGTTGCGAAACAGGTCCCGTAATCCCAATGCCGGGCAACCACTATATCGTCTACAACAATTGTAAGGGCCGTTTTAGTGTTTACAGTAAAAAAACGGGTCAGAGTCGCGAATATTCCATTGGCGCATCAAATATATATGGGCACAACCCTAAAGACCTTAAATACAGGTTTCAGAGGGTGGCTCCGATTCATGTATCCCCTTACGACCCAGAGGTGGTTTATATGGGGTCGCAGTTCTTGCACAAAACCAACAATGGAGGTAAAAACTGGGAAATTATTTCTCCGGACCTTACCGCCAATGAGCCGGACAAACAGGTGATTTCTGGAAATCCTATCACACGCGATATCACCGGAGAAGAGTATTACAGTACACTTTACTCCATTAAGGAATCCAAAATAAGCCAAGGATTAATTTGGACGGGCTCCAACGATGGGGTGATTTCAATTACTAAGGATGGTGGAAAAACATGGAAGAACATAAGCCCGAAAAAGATGCCCAAAGGTGGGAGGGTCGAGTCCATTGAGCCATCAATTTATAACCCGGCCAAGGCCTACATAGCTGTGGACCGACATTTGTTGGGCGATGAGACCCCTTATATTTATAAAACTGAAAATTATGGGGAAAGCTGGGAGTTGATGACCACAGGCAGCAATGGAATCCCATCGAATCATACGGCTAGGGTTGTCCGAGAAGATCCTATCCGCGATGGACTTTTATATGCAGGTACCGAGTACGGTATGTTCATATCGTTTAATGATGGGGAAACATGGAAGAAATTTCAGCAAAACCTACCGGTAACACCAATTACCGATATTACTTTGTTCCGCGGAGACCTTATTTTGAGCACAATGGGGCGCGGCTTTTGGATATTGGATCAGGTTACAGCACTTCGAGATGAAAACATTACACGACTTGACGATACCCTGGTGTTGTTCAAGCCGCACGACACATACAGGTACCAAACACCCTGGGGCGGGGAATTTCCGGAGTACCCTTCGACCAGTGTAACCATAGATTACTATTTGCCATCGGATATCAAAGATGGAGTAAGTCTTCAAATTTTGGATGCACAGGGAAATGAGGTAGCTACTATTGTTAGTGATTCCAACAAATTAAAGTCGACCACCGAAAAAGTAGAAAACATGAACTTGAGCATGACTTTTGTTTATATGGACGAAAAGTTGGAGACAAAAAAAGGGTTGAATAGATTTGAATGGAATCTCGAACAAAAAGGGCCATGGGCCAAAAATGAGAAGAGAAGGTTTAAAAATGGCCCCATGGTCTTGCCAGGAAAATATACAGCTCGCTTAACCGTCGGGGAACAATCCTTCGAAAAGCAGTTCGAGGTATTGATGGATCCAAAATTGGAAGGCGATGGAGTGTCTTTGGCGAACATGAAAGAACAACAGGAACTACAATTTAAAGTTATCGAATTGCTGTCCGAGGCAAGAATGTTACAGGATAAGGTCGAGAACAAAATCGAGGAACTGAAAATGGCCAAAGCAAGCGAAGATGAACTAAAAAAGTACAAACAGGTCTTGAGCGAACTCAAAAATGCCGAAGGAGCCTACCCCGAAGTGGTCTTGGTGTCTCAAATTACCTATCTCTATTATATTTTGAGCGGTGCCGATAAGCAGCCAGGCCAAGAAGAAAAAGATAGTTATCAGGAACTGTTGGCCCAATTTAATGCTCTTAAACAAAAAGCCGGGCTATAAAATATAAAATCCCCCTAATCTAGGGGGATTTTTAATTGTTGCTCCTTATTGCAGTTCTTCACAATCAAAACCGTTACTCTGCAATAGCAAGGAAACTACTGATGCCTTTAGCCTTTGGGATTCAACGCGAAGAATATTGTCGCAATCTTCAAGGTCAAAGTTCCAGCAACCTTTTTTCTCTATCAATCTGTTCAAAGATGGGCGAAGCAGTTGTATTTCGTCCTTTTTCTTCACAGATGTTTTAAACACAAGGACCGCCATTCTTACTTAACTACGGTCGTAAAAAAAAGGGGGCTCAACATCTAGGGCTCGCAAATACACATACCCTTGTCCGCGGTGGTGAATCTCATTGTCCACAAAGTATTGCAATTGGGATAGTACGGAACCTTCAAACTGTCCAAACAGCTTCATGTTTTCCTGAAAACGCGCTGCGTTCAGTTGTTTCCACAACGTATTGATTTCTTCTGTGTCCTGGTCCCATTTTTTCAAAAAATCGGCCTTTGTGGACCCATAATCTCTATTTTCGTCCAATTCACTGGTATGGCCAGATACAATTTCAGTGAGGCCGGGAACGGCTATGGCCAAAAGTTCTTTCACCATTGCGGCAAAAGGTCGCATTCCGCCAATACTGTAATTAAAAAACTCTTTTTCCGGGAAAGCTTCAATAACTTTTCGAGTCAGGTTTCGGTGACCCTGATAATGTCCCAAGAACTGTTCTGGAGTTATAACTTGGGCTGTTGTTTGTTCATTAATGGTGTTTTCCATGTAATTGTGATTTAAAGGATTATTGTTTCTTGGAACAAAATTATGAGCGGTAGGTGACAGCCTTATGTCAGTAGTAAAAATCAAAATAAAAAAAGTGTGCTGACAAACTGTTGTCAGTCCCTTTGGATAGTTTTGAAACTTATTATTAAAGAACAAATGAATAAATATGAGCTGGAGGAGACCATCCATCCTTGGATTGAAATCCTATCTTTGGGAGATAGCTCACACAATTTTGGGAATGGATACCGTAAAACGTTTTGATAGGATAGTAGCCATATTGATACAGCTGCAGAGCAAACGAATTGTAAAGGCGCAGGATCTTGCCGAACGATTTGATGTGAGCTTAAGGACCATATATAGGGATATAAGAACATTGGAAGCTTCCGGGGTTCCCATTATTAGCGAAGCAGGAGTGGGGTATTCGATTATGGAAGGGTATCGATTGCCACCAATAATGTTTACCCGTGAAGAAGCTGGAAGCTTTGTGGCCGCAGAAAAATTAATGAAGCAATTCATGGATAAATCCTTGGGCGCCTATTACGAATCCGCAATGTTCAAGTTAAAATCCATTCTACGGGGTAGGGAAAAAGAGTGGGTGGAGGCATTGGAATCCCAAGTTTCCATTATCCCTGGTCAAGTTTTGTTCAATGATCAAGTACCCAATGCCCTGGAAATATTGTTCGAGAGTATTGCAGAACGCAAGCAAGTGTTCTTAAGGTATGAATCTTTGCGCGAGGAAACGCCATCGGAACGGAGAATAGAACCTGTTGGGCTTTTTAACGAAAATGGATTTTGGTACATTTTGGGCTATTGCCATCTACGAACCGATTACAGGCACTTTAGAACAGATAGAATCCATAAAATAGCGAGAACTACGTTGGATTTTTTGTTGGAGCATGGTACCATTGCAGAACATCAGAACAAAAAGAAGGAAGTTTCCAAAACCAAAGTAAAGATATTGGTGGACAAAACCGTGGCAAAATACATTCAGGGACAGACCAAACATTACGGTCTAATTTCCGAAGAGACAAAGATAAACGGAGTGGAAATGACGTTTATGACGAGCGATATGGCCAACGGATTTGCCCGTTGGTATCTAATGTTCGGGGATTATGCAAAAATTATTGAGCCCGAGGCATTAAAGGACCGCGTTTTGGAAATATTGGAGAAAAGTAAAAAAAGACTCTCCACATAGATCAGAGTTTAATTATTATGGATTTGTTCACAGACCAAATAGCGCCCGACTTTAATCTACTGCCGTATGATGGCACTGTACATTATTTTGGCCCGGTAATGGAAATTGACCGAGCTGACCATTATTTTCAAAAACTTTGGGAATCCATAGCATGGGAACCAGATATTGTGCACTTGTTTGGAAAGCGTATCGTTACCAAACGGAAAGTGGCTTGGTATGGTAGTCGCCCATTTGAATATACATACTCCAACAACACTAAAAAAGCCTTGCAATGGACCAAGGGGCTTTTGCAACTAAAGGAACTTGTCGAAAAGCATACCAAAGAAACCTATAATACCTGTTTGCTTAACTTGTACCATAATGGGGAAGAGGGCATGGGTTGGCACAGCGACGACGAAAAAGAACTTAAACCCGATGGAGCAATAGCCTCTTTAAGTTTTGGAGCCCAAAGAAAGTTTGTTTTTAAACATAAGTCCACAAAAATAAAAGTAGATCTTGTGTTGGATCATGGCAGCTTATTGGTCATGAAAGGATCAACACAAAAATACTGGCAACATCGCTTGCCTCCCACCAAAAAGGTTCATAAGCCTCGAATCAATCTAACATTTAGGAGCATCGAGGTAATGTAAGGCCCTAAATAGTATTAATCATTTGGTAATAGGGATATGCCATATTTATTCAGGAAAGGAAAGTATATTGCGATAAACCGATTGAACTACATCCAATGAAAAATTTCTTTTTTATATTTTCCTTCTTGTTCTCTTGTTTGATGGTATCGAGTCAGACCATCGATGTGATTTCGTATAACATTCGCTACGACAACCCCGATGATGCCCCGAACAACTGGGATAACCGTAAAGAGTTTCTCATCGCACAGCTTAACTTTTACCGCCCCGATGTGTTTGGTATACAAGAAGGGTTGATCCATCAGGTAAAAGAAATCGATAGCGGATTGGAAGACTATGCCTATTTTGGTGTAGGGCGTGATTTTGGCGATGAACGTGGTGAACACACGGCCATTTTTTACAATACAAAAACAGTGGCATTGATAGATGAATCTACCTTTTGGCTTTCCACATCGCCCCAAACCCCTTCCAAAGGTTGGGATGCCGCTTTGCCCAGAACATGCACGTACGGCGTTTTTAAAATTAAGAACAGTGGTGCCAGATTTATGGTGTTCAATACACATTTTGACCATAAAGGCGATCAGGCACGAGAAAAAAGTTCCAAACTTATCCTTAAAAAAATAAAAGAACTGAACCCGGAAAATTACCCCGTAGTGGTTACCGGAGACTTTAACTTGGAAAGCAACAGCAAGGGAGTGCAGATAATTTTATCCGAAATGAAGGACAGTTTCGAGGAGGCCGGCAAAAATGCTTTCGGCCCCAAGGGCACCTTTAACGGATTTCGAATTGATAAAGCCGTGGAACGCAGGATCGATTACATTTTTGTCTCGGATGAGTTTAAGATCATTAAAAGCGCAATTTTAAGTGATTCCGACGATGCCCGGTATCCTTCCGACCACCTTCCCGTTTTTACTCGACTAAAATTGGAACACTAAACGCATCTGGAAGGTAACCTTTGCCTCCATTTCTTATGTTGTTCCCCTTTGTTATTTGTATTGATTTTAAGTAAGCCCCAAAAAACTAAAAACAATGTTAATTTTTAGGGGGATGTAGCTTAGAGCCGTCCATTGTGTCCCTAAAATTAGTTACCTTCAAAAGGAATTAATCACAATTATGGCATCATTTACATTAAACATCAACGGAAAAAAACAAGAGGTCGATGTGGATCCGTCCACTCCCGTTCTCTGGGTTTTAAGGGACCACCTTAATTTGGTCGGCACTAAATTTGGCTGTGGCATAGCCCAATGTGGCGCATGTACGGTTCATATGGACGGCACTGCGACCAGATCTTGTATGCTAACCGTATCCATGGTCGGCAATTCGGAAATCACCACCATCGAAGGTTTATCGGAAGAAGGTGACCACCCAGTGCAAAAAGCTTGGCTGGAGGTGGATGTGCCTCAATGTGGGTACTGTCAAGCAGGACAAATAATGACTGCTTCCGCACTTTTGGAAAAGAATCCAAACCCAACGGATGAAGAAATAGAAATGGCCATGAACGGAAATATTTGTCGTTGTGGAACCTATACCAGAATCAAAAAAGCCGTAAAGTTGGCTGCTAAATCATAACACTTAAACTAGTATCATGACACTTGTAAAGACCAAAATAGGACGACGCGCCTTTATTCGAAATACGGGATTGGCCGGTGGCGGACTTGTGATAGGGTTTAGCTGGTTGGCTTCGTGTAAAATGACTCCAGAGCAGGTAAATAGCCTGCCAGAAGAGTGGTTCGATCTTAATGGTTTCCTAAAAGTAGGGGACAATGGAATGGTGACCATAATGTCGCCCAACCCAGAAATAGGTCAGAACGTAAAAACATCCATGCCCATGATCATTGCCGAAGAGCTGGATGTTGCATGGAAAGATGTGATTGTTGAACAAGCACCCTTAAATACCGATATTTTTACCAGACAATTGGCCGGGGGCAGTCAATCCATTCGACAAGGATGGGAAAGTTTACGAATGGCCGGAGCTACGGCTCGCCATATGTTGAAAGAAGCTGCCGCGCAAGCTTGGGGCGTTTCAATAGATGAAATTACCACAAAAGACGGTGTATTGACCCACGAGGGAAGCGGAAATTCAGCAGGATATGGAGAAATGGCCTCTGCGGCCACAAGTATAGAAGTGCCGGAGGAAGTTACATTGAAAGATGCAGGTGACTTTAGCATTATCGGCACGGACAAGAAAAATGTAGATGGCAAAAAAATAGTTACAGGCCAACCTCTTTTCGGCCTGGATACATATAGGGAAGGTATGCTTACGGCCATGATCGTGCATCCGCCCGCCTTTGGCATGAAATTTAAAAGTATGAATGCCGAATCGGTAATGTCCATGCCAGGGATCAAAGAAGTGTTTCATTTTGAAGCCTACCCCGAAGATGTTGAAAGACAATGGTCGGATGGCGGTGCAATACCCGAATTGGTGGCCATAGTTGGCAATAGCACTTGGGAATGCATGCAGGCAAAAAAAGCACTTAAAGTAGAATGGGAAGAGGTATCTCCCATGGAAAGCACTGCTTACCATAATGACGAACTCGCAAAATTGCTGAATAAGGCCCAAGAAGTACCTGCAAGAAAGGATGGTGATGTGGAAGCAGCCTTTAAAAAAGCGGCAAAAATTGTGGAAAGTACCTATTCTGCACCCTACTTGGCGCATAACACCATGGAGCCCATGAACTTTTTTGCGCACGTAACACCAGAAAAAGCCGAACTTCTCGGGCCAATACAAACCCCGGAGTTCTTGGAGAAAACATTGGTTTCTCGATTGGGTATGCCTGTAGAAAAGATAGATGTAATGATGACCAGAATGGGCGGAGGGTTCGGCCGTCGGTTGTACGGTACGTTTGCTGTAGAAGCAGCATCCATATCCCAAAGGTTAAATGCACCGGTGAAATTGGTCTATACCCGGGAAGACGATATGACCCAAGGAACGTACCGACCATCGTACAAAGTAAGGTTTAAAGCCGGATTGGACGAAAACGGAAACCTGATAGCTTGGCATGTACGTGGCGCAGGTACCAACGATGATCTTATTTTTGAAAATCGTTTCCCCGCAGGCGCCGTGGACAACTATTTGGCGGAGAAACATAGTTTACAGACCAATGTTACCACAGGGGCGTGGAGAGCACCACGTTCCAATTTTATTGCAGGAGCCGAACAAGCCTTTATGGATGAGGTGGCCGAAGCCGCAGGAAAAGACCCATTGGATTTCCGATTGGAACTATTTGATAGGGCAATAAACAATCCAGTGGGTGATCCGGAGAAGAATGATTATGATCCAGTGCGTTACGCAGGGGTTCTAAAATTGGTGAAAGAGAAAGCCAATTGGGGAACCGATACAGGAAAGGCTCGAGGAGTCTCCGCTTACTACTGTCACAACTCTTATGTGGCACAAGTATTGGAATTGGAAGAAGGTGGTGAGATGCCAAGAGTGGAGAATATTTGGTGCGCGGTTGATTGCGGAATTGTGATAAATCCCATTGCAGCAAAAAACCAAATCGAAGGCGGTATGATCGATGGAATAGGACATTCGACCTATAGTGCATTGACATTTGAAAACGGCAGACCTGAGCAATCCAATTTTGATACCTACCGATTAATGCGCCATTCCGAAGCCCCAAAAAATATTGAGGTACACTTTGTGGACAACGGCATAGATCCAACAGGCTTGGGAGAACCATCCTTGCCTCCCGTAATAGCTGCGTTATCCAATGCATTGTACAAAGCAACAGGAAGACGTTTCTATAGTCAACCTTTTATTAATGATAAACCGCCATTGGTCGGCTGATGATATAGATTCAAAATAAATGTTCAGTAGCTGACCAGTAGAAGTTTTTTACTGGTCAGTTTTTATTTATTTCTTTTTAGAATTTTAAAATTAAAATCCAACGTGTTTGTTTTCAATATGTTAAGGGTGTGTAATTTTTTTTCAAAAAACCTTGCCGTATCGGATTTTTAATTATGTTTGCCCCATAAAATGAGTTCACCCAATGTGGACGCATTGCCTATAAGCTTTGAAGACTTTTTTCATGTTCGGGCTTTTGGGGATAAGAAAGTCTACCCAAAAAGCCGTCTTGAGATCAAGACACCGAATATACGGGCTGACTTTCGAAGAACGACATCTTTTTAACCGTGATTTTTCACGGACTCCCTACTTTGTACCGTATACCGTTTTTGAATTTCGTATCTGAGTACCTCCTGTACTTCAGAACCTTTTCTATCTATCAATAATTACATTTTTTTACGAAATTCAAAATGAAAACAAAATACATCGACCTGATCGAGCAGACTTATGATTTCCCACAAGAGGAATTTAAATTAAAAGACAATAAACTTCAATTCCATGGCATAGATCTGAACGATTTGGCGCAACGCTACGGTACACCTTTAAAGTTTACCTACTTGCCCAAAATTTCACATAACATTCAAAGGGCAAAGGGATGGTTCAATTCAGCTATTGAAAAACATAAATATGCCGGAAAATACCACTATTGTTATTGCACCAAGAGTTCGCACTTCGAACATGTACTGAACGAAGCACTAAAGAACGATATCCATATCGAGACCTCTTCCGCTTTTGATATCAACATTGTGGAGCACTTGAAGAGTACAGGGAAAATCACCAAAGACACCTATGTGATCTGTAATGGTTTTAAAAGAGACCAATACGTACAAAATATAGCCCGATTAATAAACCATGGCCATAGGAACTGTATCCCGATTATTGACAATTATGAGGAAATCAATCTGTTGGGCGAGGTTATTGATGGAAAGTTCAAAATCGGTATCCGTATTGCCTCCGAAGAAGAGCCAAAATTTGAGTTTTATACATCTCGATTGGGAATTGGATATAAGAACATAGTTCCGTTTTACAATCAATCCATAAAACCCAATGATCAGGTAGAGCTTAAAATGCTGCACTTCTTTATAAATACGGGAATACGGGACACCGCCTATTATTGGAACGAGCTTTTAAAGTGTTTAAAGGTATATATCAACCTAAAAAAAGTGTGCCCTACGTTAGATAGTCTAAATATTGGAGGGGGCTTTCCCATAAAAAACTCTTTGGCGTTCGAATATGATTATGAATATATGGTGGACGAGATCATTCATCAAATAGGTCAAGCATGCGAGGAAGCCGGGGTCGATGTGCCTAATATCTTTACCGAGTTTGGAAGCTTTACCGTGGGTGAAAGTGGAGGTAACATTTACGAAGTGCTGTATCAAAAACAACAGAACGATCGTGAAAAATGGAACATGATCAATTCATCTTTTATTACCACAATGCCGGATTCTTGGGCGATTAGCAAGAAGTTTATTTTGCTATCGATTAATCGTTGGAATGAGGAATATGAGCGCGTGCTGTTAGGAGGATTGACTTGTGATAGTGATGATTACTATAATTCGGAGCAGCACATGAACGCCATCTATTTGCCCAAATACAAAAAGGACAAACCCTTGTACATTGGTTTCTTTAATACTGGAGCGTACCAAGAGACCATAGGTGGATTTGGCGGATTGCAACACTGTTTGATTCCCACTCCCAAACACATCCTTATAGATAAAGATGAACATGGAAACATAAACACACGTGTATTTGCCGAACAACAGACTGCAGGAGAGTTTCTGTCCATACTTGGATATGGGGACAAAAAAACCGACACAGAACATGTGGAGGACAAGGAATTGCAAGAATCCATAAAAAACTGAAAAGGAAGTAATTAATAAAATGAAAATAGAAAAAACATATGCTGGTATTCCAAAGGAATACGGCTCGCCGGACAAGGCAAGAGTAGTATTGTTACCAGTTCCGTATGATGGTACCAGTACTTGGGGCAAAGGCGCGGACAAAGGTCCCGATGCCTTCTTGGAAGCCTCGGAAAATATGGAGATCTACGATATTGAAACTAATAGCGAGGTTTACAAACAAGGGATCTATCTGGCGGAATCCATGGGAGAATTTGATTCACCTGATGTCATGGTCGAAGCAGTTCACAAGACCGTGAAAGAATACATCAACCGCAACAAGTTGGTGACCATGGTAGGTGGGGAACATTCCATTTCCATTGGTGCCATTAGAGCTTTTAACGAGTGTTTTGAAGACCTTACCGTATTGCAAATCGATGCGCACGCCGATTTACGAAAAGAGTACGAAGGAACTAAGTACAACCACGCTTGTGCACTTTATGAAGCCAACGAAACAACCAATCTGGTGCAAGTGGGAATCCGTAGTATGGACCATGCAGAAACCCTGGTAATGGATAGGGACAAAGTATTCTTTGCCCATGAAATGATCTCCGATGACTTTTGGATGGATTCTGCCCTTGATCTGATGACGGACAATGTGTATATCACTTTTGATCTAGATGCCTTCGACCCATCCATATTGCCATCTACCGGAACACCGGAACCAGGTGGACTGTTTTGGTACGAAACCCTCGATTTTTTGCGTAGGGTGTTTAAGGAAAAGAATGTGGTAGGTTTCGATATCGTGGAACTATGCCCAAACGAGGTGGATAGATCATCCGATTTCTTGGCCGCCAAGCTTTACTATAAAATGTTGAGCTACAAATTTGTAAACAACAACGAATACATGGACGAAGACTTTGAAGATAGTGATGAAGACTTCAAAATGTCCAAAAACAATTTAGATTACGATGAATAACAAAGGAGAAATATCACAATTCATTCAAAAATATTTTTTGCATTTTAACTCTGCCGCACTTGTAGATGCTGCAAAAGGCTACGAGGACCAACTGAACCAAGGTTCCAAGATGTTGGTGTCCTTGGCCGGAGCAATGAGTACTGCAGAACTAGGAAAGATATTTGCAGAAATGATCCGTACCGATAAGGTTCATATTATATCTTGCACCGGGGCCAACCTCGAGGAAGATTTAATGAACCTGGTGGCACATTCCCACTACAAGAGAGTACCCAATTATAGGGATTTGACCCCACAGGAAGAATGGGACCTTTTGGAGAACGGATTAAACAGGGTTACCGATACATGCATCCCGGAAGAAGAAGCGTTTAGAAGGCTGCAAAAACATATTTATGACATTTGGAAAGAGGCCGACGAAAAAGGAGAGCGCTATTTTCCACATGAGTACATGTACAAACTTTTGCTTTCGGGAGTGTTGGAACAGTACTACGAAATAGACATTAAGGACTCGTGGATGTACGCAGCTGCCCAAAAAAACTTGCCAATAGTGGTTCCAGGTTGGGAAGACAGTACCATGGGAAACATATTTGCCAGCTACGTAATCAAAGGCGAGCTCAAGGCCAGCACGGTAAAATCCGGTATTGAGTACATGACATTTTTAGCGGATTGGTATTCCAAAAATTCTGAAAAGGGAATTGGCTTTTTTCAGATTGGGGGAGGAATCGCCGGAGATTTTCCAATATGTGTAGTGCCTATGCTGTATCAAGATCTGGAACAAACGGATACCCCGTTTTGGAGCTATTTCTGTCAGATCAGTGATTCCACCACCAGCTATGGCTCATATTCAGGGGCCGTGCCCAACGAGAAGATTACCTGGGGCAAGTTGGATATAAACACGCCCAAGTTTATCGTGGAATCCGATGCGACCATTGTGGCACCGCTGATTTTCGCCTACCTGTTAGATATGTAATCATGAAAAAAGGACAAACAACCGTCTTAAAAAGAGTGATCGTCGATTTTAAAAAGTTGGACAACAATATGCTCAACCTCCTAGTGGAAAAGTTCCCCGATGGTTATGACGATGACGATATTGTAACCTATCGCAACGCCAATAACGAAGTAGTGGAATGTGTTGAGGTTAGGACCGAGGACACAGCCTACCTGATCAAGGTGAGCAAGCGATTGGTAATGGCAATGGAAGAGTTCGATGATTCGGACAACGACGACGCGGAGGATACAAATCTTGGTGCCGATGAGCTCGAAAGCACCGAAGAAGAATAATTGCCAGATGTTTTATAATTCTATATAAAGATGGAATCAAAAGCAATCGCTTTGCATCTGGCCACAAGCATCAATATTCCAGCTTGTAGGAACCAGGCTTTGGGAAAAGAATTGGTCTATGGCGACCGGGATGAACTTTTTTATTCCGATGCATCACGTTACCTTTATATTTTCAGGTATGGTGTAGTTTCCTTTTTCGGTTATTCCGAAGCAGAAATATCACAATTGTTAATGGAAATAAAACCTTTCTGTGAAGAATGGAGACAGTCCGATATTACCGAGACCATGGACTTGGAACTTGTAGCCGATAAGGAAAAAGCCACGATCCATCAGGATAAAGTAATATTGCCCAGTACCAATCAGGAGGGTATTCGTTTGGCATTGTTGCACTTGTCCCAGTCCGTTGCATTGGACTTTTATGCGGGGCTATCGGAACAGGCCATGAAAGAGACCCGTCAACACACCACATATCTGGAACAAAAAGGAAAATTGGACATTGGGGGAAGAAAATTAAAGAGGCATATTGCAAAAGTCTTGAACATAAATAACCAGATCTCCGAGAACCTATATATATTTGATTCTCACGAAGTAGTTTGGGAAGATTTGGAACTTGATCGATTGGACAAAGGATTAAAGCAGATTTTTGACCTTAAGGAACGGTATCGAAATATAAAGGAACAAGGCAATGTGATTAAGGAAAACCTCAGTTTGTTCATGAATATTATGGACCATAGAGAAAGCAGTAGGCTCGAGTGGATCATAATTATTCTGATTTTGGTCGAAGTAGTGGACCTTTTTATAATGCGATTAATTAGTTAAATACATAGTTGTTTTGAGCGATTTTAAAATATTGGGAACCGAGGAATGGTGCCAGTTTGACGATTTAAGAATTCCGGCCGTAAAAGCCAGAGTAGATTCCGGAGCAAAGACATCATCCATTCAGGCCAGTAAAATTAAAATATTCAACAAAGGATTTGAGGAATGGGTTCGCTTTGAGGTGAACCCCGTTCAGGATAATAGGAGCATAGCCATCTTGTGTCAGGCCAAATTGGTCGATGTGCGCACGGTTAAGAGTTCACAGGGAATTGCAGAGGAAAGGCCGGTAATTAAAACAGCAGTGAACATTGCCGGCAATGTGTTCGATATAGAACTTACCTTGGCCAATCGGGATACAATGGAGTACCGCATGCTCCTTGGCAGGGAAGCTATCAACGAGAGATACCTGGTAGATCCGTCCAAAAGTTTTATCCAGGGCGATTATACAGATGAAGAAATCGAAAAAAAATACCAACCCTTTATTACGGAGAAAAAGGGACTGCGTTTAGGCCTTTTGGCCAGTAATCCGAACCTGTACAGTAATAAAAGAATTATTGAGGCAGGAGAAATGCGAGGCCACAAAGTGGTTTTTCTGAATGTGGAGCACGTTTATATGAAATTGGATGCGGCAACACCGGAAATTCGATATCGGGGCGGGAACATATTGGATAAGTTCGATGCCGTGATTCCTAGAATAAAACCCGCAGTAACCTTTTATGGTTGTGCGCTTTTAAGGCAGTTCGATACGTTGGGAGTTTATTGCTTAAATTCCGCTGATTCCATTGGACGGTCCCGGGACAAGCTTTTCGCCTCACAATTGTTTTCCAAAAACGACATCCATATTCCTACAACAGGCTTTGCCAAGTCCCCGATGGATACCAAAGATTTGATCCGAATGGTAAACGGAGCCCCTTTGATCATAAAGCTTTTGGAAAGTACCCAAGGAAAAGGCGTAGTACTGGCCGAGACCAACAAAGCGGCAGAAAGTGTGATCAATGCCTTTAAAAGCGTTCAGACCAATATTTTGGTTCAGGAATTTATAAAGGAAGCGAACGGCCACGACATTCGTTGCTTTGTAGTCAATGGCAAAGTAGTGGCATCCATGCAGAGAACAGCTCAAAAAGGGGAGTTTAGGGCCAATATTCACCAAGGAGGCGCCGCCGCAAAAGTGAAGATCACACCAGAAGAAAGAAAGTTGGCCATAAAATCTGCCAAAGTATTTAATTTGGATGTGGCAGGGGTAGATTTAATCCGATCAAATAAAGGTCCTTTGCTTTTAGAAGTGAACTCATCACCGGGACTTCAGGGAATAGAGAATACAACCGGCAAGGACATAGCCAATGTAATGATCGAAACCATAGAGAAAAAGTTGAAATACAACGGTTGAAATTCATTTTAAAATTAAAGTATTGATAATCAATATTTTGTGTTTTTTGCACATATTTTCCTACGCTAAGCTCTCAAAACCCAAATATAAATTGAAAATGGGCATCCGTTAACGCAAACGACCCATTGGTTAATTATACCACTCAACATTTAAAGGACTGTACTATGTTTGTCTCAGCAATCAAAAAGCAATATGCTTTAAGATTAAACCTTTAATAGGATTGGGGTGATTATAGGGTACTTAGTGTTCTTTACCTAATGTCTTATTTCTTATAAGGTTTACGTTGCTCCAAGGGGTTTTTGAGGTTGAGCCCCTTGGTTGTAACGGTTTTAGATCAAATATTATGTTCCCATAAATTTGACCTACTTTTTTTGTGTTAAGGAGTCTTGAAAAAGGCTCCTTTTTTTCTTTTCCCATAATCTCTTTGGAGAAATGTTCATTCACAATTGTTAACAACTTTTACTTAAACGTAATATTACGATAAAGTAAGGTTTTGAACAAAAAACCTACTTTTGTATCATAACATTAGAGGAAGTTTTTTATGTCAGAACAAGTAGAAAGAATCAAAACATTGATTATTGGATCAGGGCCGGCTGGTTATACCGCGGCCATATATGCCTCAAGGGCAGATTTAAAACCAGTTTTATATACAGGTATGGAGCCTGGTGGACAATTGACCACGACTACCGAAGTTGACAATTTTCCAGGATATCCGGAAGGAATCGATGGACCAGCAATGATGATGCAATTACAGCAACAAGCTGAAAGATTTGGTACAGAAGTAAGAATAGGAATGGTTACTGCCGTAGAATTTAGTGACGAGATAGGGGGTATTCATAAAATTACCGTCGATGATTCGACCCAATTGGAAGCAGAAACCGTGATTATTTCCACAGGTGCATCTGCCAAATATTTGAATTTGCCCAGCGAGCAGCGATTAAGAGGAGGAGGAGTCTCCGCATGTGCTGTCTGCGACGGCTTTTTTTATAAAGGACAAGATGTGGCCATTGTTGGAGCAGGGGATACCGCCGCAGAAGAGGCCTCTTATTTGGCCAATATATGTACAAAAGTAACCATGCTGGTCCGAAAAGACCACATGAGGGCATCAAAAGCGATGCAGCATAGGGTCAATAGTATTGATAATATTGAAATAAGGTACAATACCGAAATAGATGAGGTATTGGGCGATCAAGTCGTAGAAGGGGTCAGGGTAGTGAACAACCAAACCGGAGAAAAAGAAGAAATCCCTGTAACGGGTCTGTTCATAGCTATTGGACATAAACCAAATACTGATGTGTTCAAAGGACAGTTGGACATGGATGAGACGGGCTATATTATTACGCAACCCAAATCCACAAAAACAAACAAGCCCGGTGTTTTTGCCAGTGGGGATGCTCAAGATAAAATATACAGACAGGCGGTTACTGCCGCAGGTACAGGATGCATGGCCGCCTTGGACGCAGAACGTTATTTGGCTGCCGTTGAGAGCAAAGAAATGATTGTATCATAACAACTGCCCAAAGTGGAAAACAGAAAAAGGCACCGAAACTTCGGTGCCTTTTTTGTTGATTGCAACTCAATCAATCCGCTTGTAATTTTCGGAAAAAGTTCGGTTACCTTCCTCATCCACCGTTATCTGACTAAACGAATCCTCCTTTAGGATAAGTTCAAAGGTGAAGTTGCGCATGGTATCCAATGCTTTCATCATTTCATCGTCCCCGTATTCGATTACCTCAATTAAGGAGCCGTCCGAAACTTTGTACGAGCCATAACCGAACCTGCCGTTCGGGTCTTCTGGTACATATCTGGTCCACATAATTTTTTCTTTGGAGTACATTTTAACCTGTCTATAACCATCCGATTTCTCAATGGTATCCAAAACATTTTCTCCATCATAATTATAAAAACTCTCCAATTCCCAAGTTCCTTCAATGCTTAGAGCATTGGAATAACGATCCGTAAAGCTTCCCACAACAAGGAAAACTACGATCAGTGTAAATAATAAAACTGATTTTCTCATAAAGCCCTTCCTTTTTTAAGTTGCTGATATCTAGTCTTTAAAAGATAGCGATAAATAATGAGAAAACTGGGGTTTATTTCATAAAAAAGGAACACTTACAGGTGAGTACGGACTACTAAGGATTCAAAAAAAATTCTTAAAGAACTCTAAACAAGATGAATTCTTCTTAGAAAAGACGGGGTTTGGTCAATAAAAAAGGAATTGAAATGGCTAAATATTAAAAAATCCAACATTTTTCAGTTAAAATGTTTGATATGTAAAAAATTTTGAACAATTTTCAGGAAAATTAACACAAAAAAAAGTAATGAGGAACATTTATTTAACATTTATTGCGGTGTTTTCTTGTGTTGCGGCCTTTGGTCAAACCATATCAGGTACCGTATCCGACGTGTCGGGTACTCCGTTGCCTGGGGTTACCATAGTCGTAAGCGGCACAAGTATTGGAGCCACCACAGATTTTGATGGTAATTATACCATTAGTGCTACGAGAGGACAAGTTCTAAGTTTTTCCTACTTAGGAATGAAGCCAAAAGAAGTTACCGTAGGTTCTGAATCAACGATCAACGTTGTTTTGGAAGAAGATTCGACACAATTGGATGAGGTCGTTGTAACCGCATTTGGTGTAGAGCAGAAACAGAAGTCGTTGGGGTACTCTGTTTCCAAGGTAGACACAGAGGACCTGAACCTTGCAGGACAAGCCAACCCAATTGAAAGTTTGCAGGGGCGTGTGGCCGGTGTCCAGATCAACCGTTCCTCTGGTACATCCGGGGGCGGTGTGGATATTTTGATACGTGGGGTTACCTCCATTAATCCAAACAGAAGTAACCAGCCGCTGATTATTGTGGATGGTCTTGCATTGAACAACGACACCTTCTCTGGAGAGGTAAGGCCTAGTTCTGGATCCAACTCACCGAACAGTTCTGAGCAGTTTGCATTTTCCAACCGTGCCATGGACCTTAACCCTGAGGACATCGAAAGCTTCAACATTCTTAAAGGCGCTGCAGCAACGGCACTTTATGGTGTAAGGGCATCCAATGGTGCCATTGTGATCACAACAAAAAAAGGAAAACAAGGAAAGGCAAAGATTACTTTAACGGCGTCTACTACCTTTAGGGAAATCAAAACAACGCCAACCTTACAGACCAAGTATCGCGAAGGTTTTAATGGAGCTCCGCGTACATTGTACGATCCAGATTCCGATACAGGATTCAATAGAGTGCAACAGGCCACATCTTTTTACTCCTGGGGACCAGAATATTCTTTGGACTCCTTTGATTTAGGAGAAGGGAATATTGTAGATCTTTCAAATGATAGATTTTATAGCCCTTACGATATTTTTAAAACAGGGTTCAACTCACAGGTGAATTTGAGTTTGAGCGGTGCCAACGATCGTTTGGACTACTACTTCTCCATGGGGAATAATAGCGAGAAGGGTGTTCTGCCCAATACGGACTATAACAAGACCAACTTAAGGTTAAAAGCAGGATATAAAATAACGGACAACTTTACTATGGATGGTTCCGTTGCTTTTACCAACTCAGGAGGAAGAAGGGCCAACGGAGGAGATAAATCCGTAATGAGCGCACTTTCCTATTACTCAGGAACATTCCCTATCAACGACTATGTAAATCCCGACGGGAGCGAAAGAGATTACTCCTTTGGTATCATTGATAACCCAAGGTACTTGATGGAAACCAGTAATTTGGAAGATGATGTAAACCGTTGGATAGGGAACGCAACCTTTAATTGGACACCAAAAGATTGGTTGAGAATTACGTATGCCGCCCAGATAGACAACTACTCCGATGCAAGAAACCGTTACGTTGGTCCGGATTTGGACGGTGGTTCACAAGTAGGGGGATTTATTTTAGAACAAAACATCAACTTTACAGGGTTGGAATCCAACTTTTTGGTGGCAATGAACAAGCAATGGTCCGATGACTTTACAACGGACTTTACTGTTGGTCATCAAATTTCAGATGCCAAAAGAACTTACCTGGAGGCTCGAGGGGAAGGCTTAAATGTACCCGGAGTCAACGAAATTGGAAACACGACCAATTTCTTTATCAACAAAACCATAGTGCAAAATCGTACAGTAGGGGTTTTTGGTGAAGCAAAATTCGGTTACAAGGATAAATTGTTCTTGACGCTAACCGGAAGAAACGACTGGATTTCTACTTTACCTAAAGAAAATAGATCGTTCTTTTATCCATCCGTGAGTTTGGCGTACGATGTTACCGACCTCTTTGGTGAGAACGATATCTTTACCTTTGGTAAACTAAGAGCATCTTGGGCCGAGGTAGGTAAAGGACCTGGCTTTGGCGATGTTGGACAATATTTCGTTGTCGATGGTGATTTCCCGTTCGGTGGAGTAGGGGGATATCGCAGAAGTACACTATTGGGAGATACCAATATACAGCCCGAAAAAAACCAATCAACAGAGTTTGGTGCCGATCTTAGATTCTTGGATAATCGCATTCGATTGGATTATGCCTATTACAACACGCGTGTTAAAGATCAGATTTTTACAGTTGGAACGGCCTATTCTTCTGGATTGTCCGGAATTACCAGAAATGCTGGTGATTATAAAGTTTTTGGACACGAATTTTTGTTGAGTGCCGATGTTATCAGAAACCAGGATTTAAGATGGGAATTGATCTTGAACTGGTCTACCAGCGAGGGGGAGGTTTTGGAAATACCTGAAGATATTGAAGCCATTATTTTTGCAGACTCTGGATTTGCCGGAGTAACTTCGGAGGTAAGAGCTGGTGATAAAATGGGTAACCTTTATGGTTACAAATGGGAATATGTAAACGGTGAAAGATTGATCGGGGAAAATGGTTTACCGACCATAAATCTCGATGAAAGAGTTATTGTAGGTAATGCATTCCCAGATTTTATAGCCTCTATCGGAAGTAACTTAAAGTATAAAGGAATCGGCCTTAATTTCCTATTGGAATGGAAAGAAGGTGGAGATCTTTACGATTCGGGACGAAGAAACTCCATTAGGAACGGTCTTTTGGAAAGTACCTTGCAAAGAGACGTCAATGTAGTATTGGACGGAGTTCTTGCGAATGGAAGCCCAAACACTACAGAAGTCCTAATCGATCAGAATTACTACCGTAACTCCAGTGTTTACAACCGTGCCTCGGAAGTGCTGATACAAGATGCATCATGGTTAAAGATCAGGAACATTGCCCTGTCCTACGACTTTCCTTCCAAACTGACCAGAAGTTTGAGCTTGGATAAAGTAAGTTTGTCCGCAAGTGCGAACAATATCTTGCTATGGACACCATTTGATGGTTACGATCCAGAAGGAAACCAGTACAGTGCGGGAAGCAATGTTTATGGATTTACAGGATTGAACATACCATTGGCCGAAAGTTATTCACTCGGATTGAACATTGCATTTTAAAAAAGGAACTATGAAAAAAATAAATATAATTAAAACTTTTCTGCTATGTGCCGCAACAACCTTTGTAGCATGTAGTGAGGATTATTTCGACGTAAACACTCCCTCCAATACGGCCACTGTGGAGCAATTGAGGATGCAGGATCTTATTGCGCCCGTAATACACAGTACCATGGAAGGACAGCGTTCTGCCGAGCTTTCGTTTGGGAACTACGTTCAAAACTTTGTTTCGACTGGAGGAGGTGCTGCCGGACAAACATCGGCAAGCGGACTTTGGAGCCAGGTCTACCTTTATGTATTGCCAAATTTACAAGTGGTTAAAGCTAAAGCCGCCGAAACAGGAGCCAATCATATTGATGCTGTGGCCGATATTTTGATTGCAGCCAATATCGGGATAGCCACGGATACATGGGACAATATCCCTTACTCCGATGCCAGTGGAGGACCAGATAACAACTTCCCTACTTTTGATACACAAGAATCGATCTACACGGAGATATTTACTCTATTGGATGGCGCCATTGCCAAATTAAATGGGGCAGACGATTCTGGATTTGTATTGGGATCTTCCGATCTGATCTATGGAGGCGATATTGATAAATGGTTGAGAGCTGCCTATTCTTTAAAAGCGCGCTATCAATTACATTTGGTGAACAAAGGAGTTGTTTCTGCTGCAGATGTATTGGCAACCGCGCAGAATGGATTCACTTCCAACGAGGATAACTTTGCCATGTATTATGACGATCAGCGAATCAACCCATGGTATTCTGCCGAAATTTTGGCACGGAGTACAGGAAACTTGAGTAACGATATTGCCAGTCAGATAGTGAGCTCCATGAACGGGGATTACTATCCTTTTGAGGGCGGTGTTGTTGAAATTGATCCAAGACTTCCTTTGTTCGCCGAAAATGGGGATGAAGCGGAGTACAAAGGCTTTGTAAGTGGAGGTGCAGGTGTAGCTCCAGATGGTACGGATGCCAACGCTAGATTTAGAACAGATGGCTTCTATACCAGTATCGATTCACCTTTAATGCTGATTACCTACGCAGAAGTTGAATTTATTAAGGCCGAGGCTGCATTTTTGGCCAATGGTGGTACAACAACCAGTGTTGGGTCCAATGCAACAGCGTATACTGCATATATGAACGGTATTGCCGCCAGTATGGATATGTATGGTGTGGATGGTACGGACTATATGGCGGACGGCGCAATTGATGTTGGAGAAACAGCGTTGAGCTTGCACCATATTATGAAAGAAAAATACATACATAATTTCCTAAACCCAGAAACTTTTGTGGATTACAGGAGATATGATTTTTCCGATGATGTGTTTACTGGATTGGAAATCAGAAGTGAAGAAGAAACTTCCGATGCAGAATTTAGTGGACAATGGTTCAGACGTGCCAACTATCCTGCGACCGAGTTGAACAGAAACGAGGCCAATGTTTTGGCAAATCAGGTTGATCCTGTTGTTCCAGTTTGGTGGGACGAATAAAGTAGTAGCATAACGCTATGAACTAAAAAGGCCATCCCATCGGATGGCCTTTTTAATTTGAGTGAGTTTTTTTAATCAAAAAACGTCTTCTTCAGTTAAATATAAAAGACCATCATCCTTTTGGTTAAGGATTCGTTTGGACCTTAAATAACGGTTGTAATTGTACTCATCAAAATTCTCGGAATTTTTATCCACACTGCTAATATGTACATTCCCCGCCGAATGAATAAATTCATTGTTGCCAAGCCACATACCTACGTGGATAACACGTTCTGGGCTTGTTTCTGTAGCTTTCTTGCCAAAAAATAGCAGATCGCCCGGTAATAGTTGATCAAAATCCTTAGTGTCATCAACCAGCATCCCTTCATGGATTTGTTGAGAAGCATCGCGAGGGATGATCATACCGTTCATAAAATAAATTGTCTTTGTAAAGCCACTACAGTCTACCCCTTTTATTGAGGTACCGCCCCATAAATAGGGCACGCCGAGCATGGTTTTGGAAGTTGCCACCAAGGATTCCTGTGTTGGCTCCAAGGAGGATTTCCAATCTTGGTAGGGAGAGGCGTCGGATTTTTTCACAAAAGCCATTCGGCCGTCGGGGTATTTTATTTCATAAAAAGTGCCAGTGTCGGCAACCAAACTCAAAATATTTCCTGCGACCAAATCCGATACAACCTCCGAGGATTCATCGGAATTGGAATAAGCATGCCCATATATTTTGGTGTAGATCATTTTTTCAGAGCTCTGCCATGCTTCAAATAGGGTTTTGTCCATTAATTCTACGCCACCACTATCTACCCATCCCAAATATTTATCGGGAGTTTGGATCAAATACCAGTTTCTATCTTTTTGATAAACTTTTAATGGCATTCCCAAAGTGGCCTGTGTGACCATTTCTGCAGAATGCGATGGTTTGGAACGGATATTCGCTACGGAAAGTGAAATGGTACCATATATTTTACCTTCCAAATCCTCGGCAGGAAGTGTTCGGATACTATCGGTATAAGAAATCTGTAGCGAATCCAACTTTTGCCGAAGAGCATTTAGCGCATCTGGCATATTGGTTTTTCCGACCAGGGTATAACCGCTGGCATTTTCCTTGGACTCAATATCGAACAAGGCTACACGTTTATCGGGAGCGTACATTTCTCGAACAGATGAAATTATTTCGTCGGTTTTGCTCGGTTCCGTGCTATTTTCCGTTTTGCATGCAACAAAAATTAAGGTGATCAGCGCAAAGAGGAATAGACCATTTTTTAATGGGGACGTCAGCTTCATATTACAATTTTATAAGGTTTATTGGTATTGGTAAAATAATCAATTAAATAGAAATAGATATCAACTGATATATGAATTAAGGCTTTTTGCCAAGGTTTCCACATCTTCAGCGGTATGGTAGGCACTTAATACAATACGGCTGATCAGAGGGCCATTATCATCCGGATAACGGAAGTTGGTAAAAACAAAACGATCTTGTGTCAATGCCGCAGCTAATTTTTCATCTTGAAACTCAAAAGTAGGATGACCGTCCATGTGCATAAAAAAAGAGATATCGCGAACCAGGGATTTAAAATGATCGTAGTTTTTATTGAGTTTATCCATACGTTCGGCATAAATGTCTTGTGCATCTAGCAAGGTGCCCATAAATGCGGGCGATGCCGGACTTGCCCCACCATAAAATGCCGTAGATTGTAGGGTTTTGATATCGTCCTTGTTCCCAAAAACGGCGCCCGCTTGTATGCCCAGGGCCTTGCCCAAGGAAGAACAAACCATCAAATTAAAGGGATTAAAAGCGTTGAGTGTATGGTAACATCCATTTCCTTGATGGCCTACCACACCGATTCCGTGCGAATCGTCGCCAACCAAAATAAGCTTGTCCAAAGGAAGGTTGGATAAACGACCAAACCCGGGATATTGGTAACCCATAAAATCAATAGTATCAAAAAGAACTACCGGGGGCAAGGGACTTTCTAGGACCGTTTTTCCTGCCAGTTGCTCCAATTGGCTAAAATTTTCGGTTTTCAGTACGCCATGGGTACAAAGTGCTGCATGGGCATTAGGGGCGGCAATAACCGTGTGGCCTTTTTCCAAATGGGTCTGCACTACCAATTGGGCCGCCAAATACCCTGAGGACATGGTCAAACAGTTATCGCTGCCCACCCAATTGGCCAAATGGTCTTCGATTTTACGGTATACATCGAGGAAGACATTCGATTTTCTCGATGCCCCGTAGTGCATTCCATATTTAACGATGTTCTGTAGATAAACCTCTTTAAAAGGAAGGTGGTTTTGTACTCCCAGATAAGAGGTGCCCCCAAAATATATATAGGGCAAACCGTTAATGGAAATTTGCCTGTCCGGTATGCTTGGTATCGAATGAGCCATTATAAAAGTTGTATCCCACTTCCTGGCAACTCTGGGAAAATTACTTTTCCGTCGTTTAGTATGGTTACTCCAGTTGCTATATCTTCCCGTAACAACATGGCGCCATCCATATCCACATAATCCAGTTGCGGCAATAATTGGGCAATGGCGGAAATACCTACTGTAGATTCCGTCATACAGCCCACCATTAGTTGGAGTCCAAGTTCCCTACCTTTTTTGATCATTCTTCTAGCAGGGGTAAGTCCACCACATTTGGTCAGTTTAATATTGATTCCATGAAAATAAGGTCCACATGCTTCCACATCTGTTTCCACAATACAGCTTTCATCTGCGATAACAGGTAAAACCGATTTTTTCTTTACCAATGCCATTCCTTCCCAATCATCGGCTTTTAGGGGCTGTTCCAAAAACTCCACGCCAAGTTCCTTTAACAAAGGGGCATTTTTAATGGTCTCTTCTGCGGTCCATGCGGTATTGGCATCAATTCTGAATACACTGTCCGTATGTTTGCGCAGCTCGCGAATTATATCCACATCTTCGTTGGTGCCCAACTTTATTTTATAAAGCGGCCATGGTTTTTCTTGGAGTTTGGCCACCATTTTTTCGATGGTATCTATTCCGATGGTATAATTGGTAATGGGATATTGATCGGTGGTGGTGTCCCAGATTTGATATAGAGGCTTGTCCTTTAGTTTACCGTACAGATCGTTTGCGGCCAAATCCAAAGCGCAAAGCGTGAATTTATGAAGGTTTAAAGATTCCAAATGCTCATAGAAATTCTCGGGCGTATCAAAATCGTATGCTTCAATTTGGTCTCTTACGGCCTCTATTTCTGCCATCATCCCTTCTATGGTTATTTTATAGTATGGATTGGAAGTGGCCTCACCGTAGCCAGTTTTTCCATTTAGGGTCAGTCCAACGATCAAGGTGTCCTGTTCATCCCTCGATTCTCTGGAAATTGTAAAAGTATGGGCCAGTGGAAGAATGTATTTTTTTAGGGTTATCTGCATGGGAATATCATATTTTAGCGATTTGCTAAGATAGGTTTTCGAGCAGAGATATTAAAGACAAAAGCCCACTGAAAAATCAGCGGGCCTTCAACAAATTAAAAGGGAAAATGGATCAATATTTTCTTACGCTCCCTGAAACGGATTTTTTGGTCTGCACACTTGCATCTCCAGTATATTTAATGTCCGCACCACTGCTGGCATCGGCCACAAGGGACTCTGAAACGTTCACAGAGATATCAGCACCGCTACTGGCGTCGGCGTTGCACCTTTTTACCATTAAATCCTGAGCTTTGATGTCCGAACCGCTACTGGCATCTGCGAACAAGGCATCTGCTTGTCCAGATACTTTAATATCGGCGCCACTACTGGCATCGGCGGATACTTCACCTGCCACTACCTCTACATGCAGATCGGCACCACTGCTCGAATCCAGTTCAATGTTTTCGGCCTTGATCACATTTTGGCCGATAAGATCGGCACCACTGGAGCTCTCAAGGGCAGTGATTTCCGGCAAGGTCACATAAACTTTTTTGGTGGCCCTACCAATGTTTTCAATGGCATGGATTTTTAACCTTCCCTCTTTGATGTCGGTTCCGATAAGGTCAATGATGTTTTCATCGGCTTCTACGTTAATTTTAAAATCCGAACCTTGTGTTACAAATACATCGATGCCTTCCGATGCTGAAACTACGTCAAAATTTTCGGTAACATCGCGGGTTTCCTCAACGATTTCCCCATTACCGGTTTTTCCGTTGCCAAAGTTCATATCCATCATGCATGAGGATGCAAAGAGGGATAGGAGGACGGCGATTGCTAATCTTGCTAATGTTGTCATGATTGTTGTTTTTAGTATTGATTGATTTTGATTATACGTTTCTTTAATCTGAATAAATTCAGTGTAAATGTCCTTTTTATTGTATGTATTTTAAACTTTGAGTTACCCAATTGACGATTTAAGGTACCCAATTGTTACTTTTTTTCTTTCGCTTTAACTTTTATTCCGTCCTCGTTGATTTTCATTTCAAAGGAATCTTGGTTATCCTTAATGTCGATATCGATGCCATCTTCATTAATAATGATCTTTCCATTGCCATCCTCCTCATCGTCATCCAATTCTGGACAATCCAGGCATTTTAATTCTCCATCTTCGTCCATGGTCCAATAATGTTCCACCAAGCCGGTTCGGTAGTAACCTTGGTCATTTTTAATACCTCGACCAATATATCGATTTGTGGTTTCATCAAAATACACGGTTTTGGTCTCCGGCACATAAATGGTTATGGTCACTTCTTGATTTCTGGCCTTGTTGGATGTATCGGTGGTCAAGTATTTGTCCAGGATTATGGTATTGCCTTTCAACGTGTAGCCAAAAGCAATGTTTTTGGCGCGGTCCCTGGCCGCCAAGGTAGAACTCCCATCGGCATCTTTTCTCACATTGATGCTGATGGAATCCGTATCGGATTTCTTGATCTTGATATCTATTTCATCGGACATAAGGATTCGGTTGTCGTTTTCATCATATCCAAAAGTCATTCTTCCAAAATGAATTTCATCGCGACTGTAATCCGTGTCGCTATCCTTCATTTTAATGATCAGAGTGTCCGTGGGAACCTGCATGGCCAACTCCTTTTTGTTGTTTACACTCCCTGTATAGGAGAACTCGGCGGCTTGGCGAATGCCAAATACGATCAATGTGCCCACCGATATCAGCCACAGTCCCAATAGAGCGAACTTGGCGATATTCCCGATGGATTTAAGGTTGTTCACCAAAATCTTCAGGCCTAGATATAGTAGGAAGAAGAAAGGTATGCCCACGGCAAAGAACAACAGGATGGATACCAACCAAACAGGGGCTCCGGAGGTGTTCACTATTTCATAAAAATCTATCCCCGGTACATGTATCGCATCGAACATGCCTACGGTGAACAGGCCAAAGAAGAGGCCGACCAGCGTAGATGCGCCAATAATGATCAATAGGATGCCAATAAATTTGCCGAATATTTTAAATAGGAACAGGATAATGTCCCCGATGGTATCAAAAAAGGTCTTGGAGCTGCTCTTGACCTTGTTTCCTACTTTATCGTAGTCAACGTTTTTTACTTTTTCTGCAACATCATCAAACCCCTCTTTTACTTTGCGTTCTATATTGCTGATGTTGATGGGCTCTCCCCGCATATCCAATTTTTGCGAGGTGGTAGCTGCTTCGGGCACTAAGATCCATAGTAGGATATAGGCGATCAAACCGAATCCGCTGGTGAAAATGGCCAAAAGGATAAAAATTAACCGTACCCACAAGGAGTCGATGCCCAGATAATGTTCCAGACCGGCGCATACACCACCAATATACTTATGGTCGATGTCGCGGTACAATTTTTTGGCTCGGGCCGTTGGCTGAGCATAGGATTTTTTGGGTTCGTCCTCAAAAATATCCTCGTCCACCATATAATCTTCGGGCTGCCCCATTACTTCGATTACCTGGTCTACTTCTTTATGGGTGATCACCTGCCGCTCGTTCTCCATTTTCTCCAAGAAGAGTTCGGCAATCCTTGCCTCGATATCGGCAATGATCTCGTCGCTTCCCTTGGTGCCTGAGAAAGACCTCCTTATGGACTCCAGATACCGTCTCAGCTTGTTATACGCATCGTCATCTATGTGGAAGAGCGTATTTGCTAAATTTATATTTACTGTCTTGTTCATTTTTTGATTCTATTTTGTGTTGGTTACCAGATTGACTGCATTTCTTAGTTCATCCCAGGTGCCGTTGAGCTCGTTTAGGAACAATTGCCCTGTTTCTGTTAGTGCGTAGTATTTGCGTGGTGGCCCCGACGTGGATTCTTCCCAACGGTAGTTGAGCAGCCCGGCGTTCTTGAGCCTTGTGAGCAAAGGGTATATGGTACCTTCCACTACTAACATCTTTGCGTCTTTTAAGGCTCCCAGTATTTCCGAGGCATACTTGTCGTCATCCTTTAAGATGGACAGAATGCAGTACTCTAGAACCCCCTTGCGCATCTGTGCTTTTGTGTTTTCTATATTCATAATTTCATGGTTCTATTAAATTAACTGTTCGTTTTTGTTCTGCCAAACTTTGTTTGGCTGCGTTTCCACTTCATTCCCCTGAATTGGGCAGGGGAGTGGAAACGGTTCTTTGATTGATGATTGTTGATTGATGATGTTTTTTCGTTTTTTGATTGATGTTTAAACTCCTTTTGCTTGATTGATGATTGATGTTTTGGAGGTGATTAAGCTCCTTTACTGTTATTTAATGAATTTAATGGTGAACGGGTACTTGAAATATTCCCCCTCATTGGTTCGGATAGTGGCCAAAATGGAGAAGACTATATTTACTATCGCCAAGGCCAATTGCAAGAATCCTGATATGCCCACAGGCCAAATCAACCGTCCAAAGTTAAAATTGTCGCTATCTATATGAATGTTCAAATTGTTAAGGTCGCTCAAACGATGGAACCCTAAAAAGTTCCAATCGAACAAGTCCGGCCAAAATCCTATGAAAAATGGAATGGTGATCAAGCCGGCTATAATGGAGTACAACAAAATGCTTATTTGAAAGTTGAGCGCTTGCTTTCCATGGTAATCCACAAAATCGTGTTGCTTTTTGTTTGCGGTCCATAAGACCAAGGGTACTATAAAATTCCCAAAAGGAATAAAATACTTCGAGAACATGGACGCGTGTATGATCGCGGATAAATTTCGTTCGTGTTTGGTGATTGTAGTTGCCATTTTCTGATTGATGTTTTTTGATTGTAAAAGGGTTAACCTATTAGCTTACGATGCAAATATATATCCAAAAGACAGTACTATGCAAAACAAAGTACTATAAATTAACATAATATTAACAATTATATTTTGCTTCAATTTGCCTATTTTTAAGCCAGTTAAACAAACAATATGGCATTGACACCCAGTAAAATCAATATGTTCACTTTTATGAAACTTCCTTCGGCATGGTGGTGCGGGGTTAGGCTCAAGTATATTGATGATAAACAAGCAGTAACTACGGTAAAACACAAATGGAGAAATCAGAATCCGTTCAAATCCATGTTTTGGGCCGTTCAAGGAATGGCCGCCGAACTAAGTACCGGCGCTTTGGTGATGAACGAAATCCAAAAGAGTGGTAAAAGAGTGTCCATGCTCGTGGCCAACAACAAAGCTACCTTTACCAAAAAAGCTACGGGGCGCATCACTTTTACCTGTGAGGATGGCGAACAAATTGCTGCCGCCATTCAAAAAACCGTGGAAACCGGGGAGGGCCAAACTTGCTGGATGAAGGCTGTGGGCATAAACCAAGAAGGGGTAGAGGTATCCACTTTTCATTTTGAGTGGACGGTGAAGGTGAAGAGGTGATCGGGGTTAATGTTAAAAGGTTGAAGGTATAAAGGTGAAAGAAGAATTGATTACATCTAAAATGTAACAAAACAACTATCATTTCAACATATAAACAGAAATCAAAAAACTTAAAAACAATCAAAAAATGAACGCACACGAAATAGACTACCACATTTACGGCGAAGAAATGCAATATGTGGAAATAGAACTGGACCCACAGGAAGCCGTGGTTGCCGAAGCCGGCACTTTTATGATGATGGACCAAGATATCAAGATGGACACCATCTTCGGCGACGGATCTAATCAAGATACCGGCGTACTGGGCAAGATATTCTCCGCAGGTAAACGTTTGCTAACGGGCGAGAGTCTGTTTATGACCGCTTTTTTGAACGTTGGCCAAGGAAAAAAACAGGTAAGCTTTGCTTCTCCCTATCCGGGTAAAATAGTTCCGATAGACCTATCTGAAAAAGGAGGGAAGTTCATCTGTCAAAAAGATGCATTCCTATGTGCTGCCAAAGGCGTTTCTGTGGGCATTGAGTTCTCCAAAAAACTAGGACGTGGATTTTTTGGTGGCGAGGGCTTCATCATGCAAAAGTTGGAAGGGGACGGTATGGCCTTTGTCCACGCAGGTGGTACCATGGCCAAGAAAACATTGGCAGCTGGCGAAACGCTTAGAGTGGATACGGGCTGTATTGTTGGTTTTTCCCGAACCGTGGATTATGATATCGAATTTATAGGGGGCATCCGCAACAAAGTATTTGGCGGGGAAGGACTTTTCTTTGCTACGCTGCGAGGCCCCGGGACCGTGTATGTCCAATCCTTGCCGTTCAGCAGGTTGGCCAGCCGGGTTTGGGCCGCTGCCCCAAGAGGTGGTGGCAAAGATAAGGGCGAAGGCAGCATCTTGGGCGGTCTCGGCGATTTGTTGGATGGGGATAATAGGTTCTAGGAGTTAGGAGTTAGGAGAGCCAAGACTCAATGTCGTTCTGAACGGAGTGAAGAATCTCTATTGGTCTGCTTCGACTTCGCTCAGCATCCGTGTGGAAAGACAAGTAACAAATTCCAAAAATCCAACCATCCAAAAATCGGATATCTGATTTCTGAAAAAAACACTTCTTTTGTGGGTATGAATTTCAACGACCTGTTCCATTTTCTGGAAGAACTTCAAAAAAACAACAATAAGGAATGGATGGATGCGAACCGTAAATGGTACAAATCGCTCCGTAATGACTTTATCGCTTGGCTAGATGATTTGGACATGACCATGGCCCAACTCCATGATGATTATTACCCAACTCCGGGCAAAAAGGGCATCAATCGCATCAATAATAACTTGATGTTCCATCCGAATAAGCCCATTTATAAAGATCATTTTGGCGCAGGGTTGGACAAAGCGCCCAATTCTGCCGATTTTTATATCGAGATAGGCCTAAAACAATGTTTATTGGCAGGTGGTCGTTGGCGGCCCGATTCCAAAACACTACGGAGTATCCGAGATGCCATCGATTACAACGGAGAGGAATTGCAGGCGATTCTCGATAAACCATCATTCAAGAAAATGTTCGGAGGCTTGTACGAAGACGAAAAACTGGTATCGTCACCCAAAGGATTTTCCAACGACCATCCACATATCGAACTCTTGCGCAACAAAACTTTTGCCGTAGAACTCGAATTGTCCAAAGAAGAAGTGCTTCGGGATGATTTTAAAGAAAAAATTGTGGAAGTCTATAAAGAAATGCTTCCTTTTCGACAATATCTTAACCAAGCTGTAACCGTTTAAATTTAAGCATGAAATACGGGAATATCAGAAATATTAGAAAAGAACTTTTGTCCGATAATTGGTACACTTTGAACAAGGTTACTTTTGAGTATCAGCGGGAAGACGGGGAATGGGAGACCCAAATTAGGGAAGCCTATGATCGGGGTAACGGGGCGGCCATTCTTTTGTACAATATTGAAAAGGGCACGATTATTTTGACCAAACAGTTTCGAATGCCCACGTATTTAAATGGCAACAAGGACGGAATGATGGTTGAAGTATGTGCAGGGCTTTTGGAAAAAGGCAATGCCGAAGAGACCATTAAAATGGAAGTGGAGGAAGAGACCGGGTATAAAATTGATCAGGTGGAAAAGGTGTTTGAAGCCTACATGTCCCCTGGTTCGGTCACCGAAATCCTTCATTTTTTTATTGGCCGGTATGAAGATGCCATGAAAGTGGGCGAGGGAGGTGGAGCGGAAGACGAGACAGAGAACATCGAGGTTTTGGAACTGGATTTTAAAGCAGCGATAAGCATGGTGCAATCAGGTGAAATCAAAGATGCAAAGACCATTATGCTGTTACAATATGCCCAAATTCACGGAATTTTTGATCAGTAATTTTCATGCAAGTTTTTAAGGGTGCTGTACACAGTATCCAGTATTTCCGAGGTCGGTATGCGATAATGATTGTTCATAAAACTAAAGATGAGCAGCTTGCCCGATTTTGTTTTTACATATCCGCTTAAATTATAATTGTTCCCCACAGAACCCGATTTAGCAAATAAAAAAGGTTCCGTTGTTGGATCTTTCCATTGCTTTACGGTACTGTTCGGCCCCCACATGGGCATTATGCCAAACAAACGTTCTTCGGGAACTTCTTTGTGCAATTTTTCAAGAATCTGTACAAAGGATCTAGGGCTGAACAAATTGTAACGGGACAAACCGGAGCCATCTACCCAACGGGGTTGTTGGTCGAGGTCCTTTAAATGGGTGTTCAACATATGATCAATGGCCTTTTGGGTGCTCAAGGTGTCGGAAAGCATGCCGGAGGATGCCAGGAGTAATTGTTCGGCCAAAAAGTTATCGCTCCTAAATAGCATGCGCTTATAGATCGAATCTGTTTCTACGCCATAAAGAGTCTGTTTCTCCCCTTCGGGAAAATGTTCGGACAATGTGATTTCTTTTCCAATGGCCGATTCCAATAAATGCTTTGTTAAACTATCACTGGTTATAAAAGGAACTTCCAAAGTGTCTGTTTCCGTTGGCGAAATATAAAACCGATTTACAAATTCATCTCGACTTAGGGTAGTGTCCTTTACCAAAACGGCTTGGGTGAGTTCACTCGGGCTAACGCTCAATCCATCGGTGTGTGAGGCAAAAATAACATTGCCGTACAGGGGCATGGTTGTTTTTTCGGGAGAAAAATAGGTTTCGTAATCTTCCCATGCCCAACCTGGCCCGTACCGGTCTTCGTCGTGGTTTTTTGTATAAAGGGCAATGGTATTTTGCTGCTTAAGCCAATTTATGGCACTGCTATCCTTTAAATGCGGATGTAACCAAGATGGGTCGCCCGTACCTTCAATAAAAAGAGTGTCTTGAGAAATTAAATATTTTAAAGTAGGTATATTTTTGGGCAGTAATTTTACCCCGGTGTAAAAAGTGACGATTTTGGTATTGCTGGCAGGTGTAAAATATTTTTCGCCATTTCGATTGTAAATTTCTTTACCTGTTTTGGCATCCACAACCAAAAGCCCATGAAATGAGTTTTCCAAAGTAGGCCTTGCCAATTCAGAGGTAATGGTTGTTTTTACGGATGCACAGCCGGCAAAAAGAAAGGCGAATAAAATAAACTTGGAGAAAAATAGTTTAAAGTTAAGGTTGGTACGGTTCATCGATTTTAACAAGAAGGTTTTTATTTTTTAACTGAATTTTCAACTTTAAGCGGTGCTTTTTTATTAATTTAGGTACAACCTAACAATGCAATTTAATCAATTTAATATGCCTAGAGCTATGTTTGATTACACCAAAACTATTCTTCAAAAGGTTAGTTTTGATGTTAAACTTTTCACTAGGGAACTTCAAAAAGCAGTTTCGAGATTGTTGCCCAGTGAATTAGAGGAACTTAGAATCTGGTTGCAATTGTATATTGTGGACAAACCAGAACTACATTCAACATTAATTTTATTAAAAACATAAAACTAAAGCCGCTGAAAAGCGGCTTTTTATTTTTTGCCCAATGGGCTGATGATTTTTACATCCTGAAAAGCAATGGCTCCTCGAACGATGCCGGAAATAACTTCGCGCAAAGCCTCTGTAATCTGAATTTTAAGCTCGCTTTTGTGGTAGATCAAACTGATTTCCCTGGCAGGGGATGGTTTTTCGAAGGACTTTAGGTTGACCCTTTTGTCCTCTTCCAAGTTTAAGGTGTTCAAGTAGGGCAACAAGGTCATGCCCATTCCTTCATCCGCTAAACTTACCAAAGTTTCAAAGCTCCCGCTTTCTATTTTAAATTGCTCCCCTCTTAGGCTTTGGGGCGCATTGCATAGGTTGATTACACCCTCCCTAAAGCAATGTCCATCCTGTAATAAAAGAATATCGCTCACATCCAGTTGGTCCGTTCGCAATAGTTCTTCGGAGGCCAATCGATGGTTTTTGGGCACATACCCCATAAATGGTTCATAATATAGTGGTCGTTCCTTAATAAACTCTATTTCCAAAGGAGTGGCAGCTATGCCCGCATCCAAATGGCCATCCAAAATATTCTTGATCATGGTCTGGGTCGATTGCTCCTTAATGATAAGGTTTACTTTGGGATACTTTTTTATAAAAGCGTTCAAAAACATGGGAAGTAAGGTAGGCATTACCGTTGGGATAATGCCCAGGGTATAGTCCCCTCCAATAAAACCTTTGTCTTGATCTACAATATCTTTGATGCGTTCCGCTTCTGCAACAATATTTTTTGCCTGTGCCACAATTTTTTTACCGACTTCGGTAATGGTAATCGGTTTTTTTCCCCGATCAAAAATTAAGATGTCGAGCTCGTCCTCCAATTTTTGAACCTGCATACTTAAAGTAGGTTGGGTAACAAAACTTTTTTCTGCAGCAAGGGTAAAGTTCTTGTACTCTGCAACGGCCAATACATATTGTAGCTGGGTAATCGTCATTAAGGGATAAGTTTAGGGCATAAATGTATGAAAAACTATCAGGCAAATCTATGGAAAATGGCAGATTTTGATGGACCGTATTGCAAATATAAAAGCTCGCACAATGGCGAGCTTTATCTTAGAAATTAGGTGTTTTTGGATTAAAACCTAATCGTAAACTCCATGTCTTCTTTGTCTACTTCAAATTTGGCACCATCAAAAGTCGGAGGTCCCATGGCCATATCGTTGCCGGACATTCCATAACTTTCTTTGGGCATTCCGTTGGCCTCAAAATCCATTCGGTTGTTCCCGTTTATATCGTGCATGGCCATTATCGCGTAGTTACCTGGCTGCACATTGGTAAACGTTACGGTTACCTTGCCATTTTCTATAGTGCTTTGAAGGTTTTGTACCCCGGGCCCTTTCATAAAAGTGTCGGCCGTATGAAGCCCAATAAGAACCTTTCCCTCATTACTGGTCACATTGTCGATGGTTACGGTTATGTCGATTCCGTTATTTTCTTGTGCCATGGCCAATAGACTTACAAAAAAGAAACTTAGAGCGAGTGTTACAGTTTTCATAATGTTTGTTTTTGTTGTTTGTGTGTCCAAAATTGATAAAGAGGCCGGCATAATTAAAATTGAACATACCGAAATGTTGAATAAGGGGAGTGAATTGAACGGTGGTGTATGTTATGTCAATTCAGTTGTAAAAATCCACAGTTGGGTATTTTGTTTTGTGGTGGTCGAGGGTCGATGCGCAATTTTGTGGCATCAATCAAAACGAACAGACATGAAATTTATCATCAATCTATTTACCATTTTATTTTGCACGGGAGCAGTTTTTGCCCAACAGACCATCAGCGGAAAGGTGACCGATGCCAAAAAAAATCCGATTGAAGGAGCCAACATTTATTTGGAAGGTACCTACGATGGGGCTTCCTCCGATGCAAACGGCAATTTCAGTTTTGAAACAACAGAGGAAGGTCTGCAGACCTTGGTGATATCCATGTTGTCCTACGAGCCCCATTACGAGGCGGGAGATGTTTCTTTTTTTAAAGAGATCAACATTACATTGGTGGAATCTGTCAACTCCTTGTCCGGTGTAACCTTAACAGCAGGGACTTTTGAAGCGGGCGACAATTCCAAGGTATCGGTGCTCAAACCGTTGGATATTGTAACCACGGCTGGCGCGGCAGGTGATTTTGTGGCGGCATTGCAAACCTTGCCGGGAACTACAACAGTAAATGAAGATGGGCGTTTGTTCGTGAGAGGTGGTACCGCGAACGAAACACAAGTATTTATTGATGGACTTCGCGTATTTCAACCTTTCAACGCCACAGCCAGCAATACACCCACCCGAGGCAGGTTTTCACCATTCCTCTTTAAGGGCATATCGTTTAGTACAGGAGGGTATTCAGCTGAGTATGGACAAGCACTTTCCAGTGTACTTTTGTTGAACACTACTGATGTTCCATTGCAAGAGAAAACGGATATTTCCATTATGTCCGTGGGGGGCGGACTGGGCCATACCGAGATTTGGGGCGATCAATCGTTGAGCATAAACACCTCTTACGTAAACCTTGCCCCGTACGAAGCATTGATTCCCTCCACACAGGGTGTAAACTGGAAAAGTCCCTACGAATCCATAGCCGGCGAAGGAGTGTTCAGGAGCAAAGGGGAGAAGAGTATGTTTAAACTTTACACTGGCTTTAACCATGCCAATTTGGATATTGAACAAGAGGATATCAATTTTGATGATTTTGTACGGTTTAGTTTAAAAAACAACAACTTATATTTTAACGCATCTTACAAGTATTATTTTAAGAACGATTGGAGCCTGACTTCTGGTGCCTCGATCGCATGGGATACGAACGACATCGGAATTGAAGCCGATAGGGTAGATAGCAAGGAAACCTCTTCCCACATAAAATTTAAGGCGCGTAAAAATTTTAGTAATCGATATGATTTGAGTTTTGGTGCGGAATATTTCAATACCAATTATAATGAAACGTACACGGATCTAAACAACGATTCATTTTTTAGTGGTTATAATGATGGACTCTGGGCCGCCTTTGCCGAATCCGATATTTTTTTGAGCAACAAATTTGCCATGAAATTGGGATTGCGGGCCACGCAAAGTTCTCTTTTGGACGAGTTTAATCTTTCTCCTAGAATTTCCTTAGCCTATAAACCGGGCAAGGATGGGCAGTTTTCTTTGGCATATGGCGATTTTTATCAACGACCGCTCACAGAAGTGGTCAAATTCGACCAAAATGTTCAAATGGAGAAGGCCACACATTATATACTTAACTATCAATATATTAAAAATGGAAAAACCTTTAGGACCGAACTTTATTACAAGGACTATGATCAATTGGTGAAGTTTGATACCAACCTCCCACAGTTCAATTCCAATTACTCCAATACAGGAAATGGTTATGCCCAGGGAGTCGATGTTTTTTGGAGGGATAGCAAGAGCATAGAAAATTTGGATTACTGGGCTTCTTACTCTTACTTGGATACAGAACGCGATTATAGAAATTTTCCTGAAAGGGCAACGCCCAACTTCGCACCAAAGCATAATTTTTCCTTGGTTACCAAGTACTGGGTGGATAAATTAAGGTCCCAGGTCGGTCTTTCTTATTCCTATGGTTCCGGGAGGCCATATAATAACCCTAATACACCAGGCTTTTTACAAGAAAAGACAAGATCTTATAATAATTTGAGCTTTAACTGGGCCTACCTTATCGACCAACAGAAGATCTTGTATTTTTCTGTAAGCAATTTATTGGGTATCAATAATATTAGTAATTATCAATATGCGGATACCCCAAATATGGATGGGGTGTACAATCGAAGGGCGATTACGCCGCCGGCAGACAGTTTTTTCTTTGTTGGCTTTTTCTGGACCATCAGTAAGGATCATAAAAGTAATCAGTTGGACAACCTATAACCTATTGCTGCATTTTAAGGTAATAGTCTACCGAGTGCCTGCCCGATCCATACACAATAAAAAAGAGGCACAAAACCAAAACAACAATGGAAAGGATAAGATTGTTCATATCCATTGTGCCCAAAAAATTAGTGAGTATGGCCCCGAAGATAATCGGGAGTTGGGCAATGGCGGCCCATCGGGTAAGTAAACCGACCACGATTAAAATACCACCAACAAAATGGGCAGGTACAATATAATGTAAAATGATCATGCCACCGGGGACGTCTTGAAAAGGGCGTCCCATTTCCTCCATTTCAACATGGTTGGTCATAAACTCGATGCCCTTGACGAAAAGTATAACACCCAGTAGGATTCGTACCAAATCCAACACAAGGTAGGTGTGCGCATTAGCCCACTTATTGCAATCTTTGATGAGACCCATGGCGATGAAGTTTAAGATTACATTTATAAGATACTCATTTTTAAGTAATTATAAAAGAAATGCCAGTTAATTTTTAATAGGTGAGACAAAAAAACCGATTAAGATTCAAGACTTAGGCGTTTGGAAGGGTCAATTCCATTTGAATGTCGCTCCGAACATACGGTGAGGTAATTCCGGTTATTTCAACAAAACCCAATTTTCGGTAAAGTGACAGTGCAGGGGCCAATTTACGATTGCTCTCCAAAAATAGTTTTTTGGCACCAATGGAAATGGCCTTATCTATTATGTGCTGTCCTAGTAATTTGCCTATGCCTTTGCCTTGTGCTTTAGGGGAAACGCCCATTTTGGAAAGCTCTAGGTCAAAACCTTCGTATTTGCTGGGAACTAGTGCACATACACCAACAGGAGTTCCATCCATTAACGCCACAGCAATGTAACCGCCCTTATCCAAAATATACTCCTGTGGATAATAAAGGGTTAGGCGGTCCGTTTCTTCCATTTCGAAATATTTGGTGATCCACTCTTCGTTAAGAGACCTAAAAGCTTCTTTATAGGCTTCCGAAAACGGGACAATGGTAATGTGTTCTTGCATTGTGCAGGTTGGGAATATTTTGTCAAAAATAGATTGAATCTTTCTAACCCTCTATAAATTGAAACCTATTTTTTATGAATTTAAAAGACCTATCCATCAATCGGCCTTACCGTTCAACGAAAAAATTACCTGTTGGACGATAAAATATGTAGCTTTACATTATATTTAGTCATAAAATTCTTACAAGTCCCAAATCTTGCAAATGAAAAGTTTAGACAAATATCAACCTGTCCCAATCAGGAATATTAACCTACAAATCCCAATCGGCTATGGTGATAAAACTACCCCCGTTTTTTCGAACTACATTCCCGTTCCAATGTAGGCGCACTGTTTTTGTGCTTTTGACGGTTGTTTTTCTTGGTCTTCCCACGCAGGCCCAAGAAGAAAGCAATCCTTACGTGCGCTACGATGTCCCATTCCAGAACTTGTTGAAATTCAATAGGTTTTTGATCAACCCTACCTTTTCTTCCATTAGGGAAGACAAGTCTTACGTAAACTTTTTTCACAGAAGCCAAAGTGCTGATTTCGACAATAACCGTCAAAATTATTTTTTAAGTTACAGCGGCAGATTGAACGATCGAGTTGGCCTTGGCTTTAGTATTTACAACCAACAGGAGGGTGTAATTTCCAATTTAGGTGTAATGGCCAATTATTCCCACGGTGTCCGGTTGGGGAGTGAAAGTAGCCTGACATTTGGTGTGAACATTCCATATTATGTGAGCAGCTTCGACCCAAGTAGAGCGGTTGCACTAGAAGACGACCCAGTTTTAAGGGAAGCCAGCGAAAGCTCCATAATTTCGTTTCAGCCCGGACTGAATTTAAGTTTGGGAAAGTTCGATTTTGGCGTGTTCGCCCAAAACTTGGTGGACTATAATTTAAAAACGGGAGAATCCCTTACCAGTTTTAATGAGAAGATTTTTTCGGGTCACGTTCAATATGCCCATCAATTTGAAAATGCTAGAGGCATTTTGGAAGATGGTCGTTTAATGCCCTTGGCTCGAGCTCGTTTCGAAGGCAGTGAGGACATCATCTTCGGGGGGGGCATAATTTTAGACCTTCCCAAATTAGGCTGGATTCAGGGAGGTTATGATCAATTCTATGGCGCATCGGCCGGTACGGGATTTAATTTGAACCAACGCTTGTCCTTCGGTTATAACTTTGAGAAAAGCCTGAGCAATAGTATCGCCAACCTTGGGGTTACCCACGAAATATCCATTGCTTACTCCTTTGTGCCCAACCTTTCCAAAAATACATTTGTTGCCAACGATGAGGATGAGGAGAAAAAGAAGATTGAGAACACGGCTGTGGCAGAAGCGGAAAACAACACGGAAAAAACAAAACAAAAAAGTAAACTGGATGTAGAAACCACTTTACGACCATATAACAAAGAGGATAGGGCCTATTGGGAGGAGCGCATAGCCAAATTGCAAGAACAACAAGAAGATAGCTATGCCGTAATCGATGATCTGCTGTATCAAATAGATTCCATGAAACAAAGTAGGGAGCAGGATATGGAAGAACGTTTTGAAATGATGATGAGGATTGTAAAAAGACACAACGGAAACAGAATTCCCGATATTGAAAAGCATGCCCAAAAATTGTACTTGGCGGACAGGAAAGACTTGGATGCCATTTATAAGGAAATCGAGGCCTCTACTACAAACGCTTTGGCGGCGAACACTGCGAAGGCATCAAAAGATGTCAAAACAAAAACAGAAGGAACTTTTCATGGAGGAGCCTTTAAGCCCATCGAAAAATTCATCGATTTGGATGGAGTTGGGCAAGGGCACTATATCGTCGCCAATGTTTTTAAAAGCGAAGTTTATTTAAAAAACTTTATGCAAAAGCTCAAAAAAGAAGGATTGGATGCGCAATATTTTAAAAACCCGGATAATGGTCTAAACTATGTGTATTTGGCCAAATATGAGGAAAATGAGGATGCGTATGCCGCTTATAGATCTAAATTGAAAGGCAAGTACAAGGATGAAATTTGGATTATGCACGTGGAAAACTCAAGATATGCCAATTGGGCCGACACCATTTTTCAAGACATTGAATAAGAGGTTGTCGCCATTATCCACCTTTCATATGGTCGGCAATCCCTTTGCTGCCCGGGTCGGAACGTTCTTCTAACTCCGAAACTATCTTGTGATGGTCTTCCATTCGCGTTTGGGACAGTTTGTAGGTGGCTTGAAAATCGGATATTCTAATTTTAAATCCCACCACACCTTTGACTTGTCGCAATGTTTTGGGCGACATTTCTTTTAAGGATACGGGGTTTTTGGAATTCTTCTCGTACTTGTCCACCAGTCTGTGCATGGATTCCATGGTTTCTTCTTCGGTCAAGATCTGCAAATTACCATACACATGTACCGCAATATAATTCCAGGTTGGGACTTCCTCTTCCTCGTACCATGATGAGGAAACGTAGGCATGTGGCCCATTAAAAATGCACAGTACTTCCGTATTGGCAGTAAAATTTTTCCATTGTGGATTGGCCTTGGCAATATGGCCGACCAAAATATCGCTCCCGTCCACATCGGTTTCCAATTCCAAGGGAATGTGGGTGCCCCATGGCTTATGGTCCACAATATTGATTAAAATGCCAAAACTGTTTGCCCTTAAAAAATCTTTGATCTCATCAATGTTTTGATTTTGATAATGGGAAGGAATGTACATGGAACGCTTTGTTTGTTGGAACTAGGTGCTAAATTATAAATTAAAGTCTGCTTGGATAACAATTCATCCCCGAATGTTTACAGTTCGGTAATCCATTTTTTTACAAACCTTCTTTCTGGCCCAATTTTGTCCCATCAATAATTTATTTGAAACTACCGTACAATCTTTAAAAAACGACAGTCATGAAAAAACTAATTTTATCAATGGTATTACTGGGAACAGTAATGGTGAATGCTCAAGATCGCTATTCCAAAGGAATGGAAAAAGCTTTTGAGTTGTGGCAAAATCAAAAAGTGGTCGATGCATCCAACATGTTCGAACGTATTGCCACTGCCGAACCGGATAAGTGGTTGCCTTATTATTACGTTTCGCAGATAAACACGGTAATTTCTTTCGGAGAAAAGGACGAGGACAAACTCAGCAAACAATTGGAAAAAGCAAAAGAGTTTTTGGATGTGGCCAAGGCCATATCGCCCAATAATCCCGAACTTTTGATTCAAGAAGCACTAATCAATACCGCTTGGATCGCTTTTGATGGAGCAACCTATGGAATGACGCTCTCCCCTAAAAATGTGCAGCTGTACCAGCAAGCTATGGAAATCGATCCTCAAAATCCTAGGGTCATACTTTCCAAAGCAGAATGGGATATGGGTTCCGCGCGCTATTTTGGAAAGGACATTACGCCTTATTGCAAAGATGTGGAAAGGGCCTTGGAACTTTTTGCTACCTTTAAATCCGAAACGCCATTTTATCCAACCTGGGGGAAAGAGAGAGCAGAAGAAGTTTTGGCAAATTGTGGCAAATAAAATACCATGAAACTTTTTATCAAGGAATTTTTTAAAGCAATATTAGTGGGGATAGCTATTTTTATAGTTCTCCTCATTTTTTTCTATGTCAAAGGATGGCAGCTCACTTATCAAGAAATCTGGGTGGAGTTTTGGGAGAGCATGATTTTCTCCGTGATCATTTACATGCTTAATGCGGCCTCCTTTATAATTTTAATGCGCAAATACAATAAGGAACTTTTTACCAAGAAATATATTGGTTATGGAATATTGGGCAACATTGTTGCCTCCATCATTGGTATTGTTCTCGCCCGTCTTGTTTTAATGGTCGGGTTTTATCAAAAAACCATTGGACAGTTTTTGGAGGAGGAACAATCCTCCTTTTACATTAGTTCCTTTGTGATCTCCATGATCGTTGCGCTCTTGTTCTATGCGGCATATTACTACAAATACTACAAGGAAAGACAGGTAAAGGAGCAAAAAATTATAGCAGGTTCGGCTTCTGCCCGTTTCGATGCCCTTAAAAACCAATTGGATCCCCACTTTTTGTTCAATAGTTTGAATGTACTCACAAGTTTAATCGAAGAAGACCCGCACCAGGCGCAGAACTTTACCACTTCGTTGTCCAAAGTGTACCGTTACGTATTGGAACAGAAGAATAAAGATTTGGTTACTGTGGACGAGGAATTAAAGTTCGCCCGGACCTATGTACGCTTGCTAAAAATGCGTTTTGAGGACAGTATTGTATTCGACATTCCAGATAGCTGTTCCCGACCCGAAGCCAAAATAGTTCCCCTTTCGTTACAACTTTTATTGGAAAATGCCGTAAAACATAATGTGGTGACGTCTTCCAGGCCCTTGCATATCAAGGTTTTTGAACAGCAAGGTATGTTGGTGGTAAGCAACAATCTTCAAGAAAAACAGGTAGTAAAGAAGAGTAGTGGGGTAGGACTTCAAAATATAAAACAGCGCTATCGCATACTAACCGATCGCGAGATGGTCATTAAAAAGACCGAGAACGAGTTTAGTGTGTTCCTGCCAATGCTTACTCAGAAATACACCATAATGGAAACACAGGAGCATTATATTGAAGAAAAACGCTATACAAAGGCAAAAGAACGGGTAAGGGCCATAAAAGACTTTTATGGCAATGTATTGGCCTATTGTATCGTAATTCCTTTTTTATGGTGGCTCAATTTCCGTACAACGGACTTTCTGTGGGCCATTTTCCCTAGTATTGGTTGGGGCTTTGGTGTACTGGTGCATGGTATGGAAGCTTACGGCTATAATCCCCTGTGGGGCAAACGTTGGGAAGAGCGCAAGATCAAGGAGCTTATGGAGAAAGATGATTTTTGATCAATTGAGAATCAATGCAATACCGTTGCTCTAATACATCGTAGCTTCATTCCAAACAGTAGTTGTGCGCCAGAACCACAATTCATCCCAATAAAATTACAATTCGGGAATTCACTTTTCTTTTTGATATGGGTTATTGCGAAGTTTGAACTGTAATCAAAAAACAACAGTCATGAAAAATTTTACAGAAGACCGATACTCCAGGGCAAAGGAAAGAGTGGAGAACCTCAAAGGATTCTTTTATAGCCTGATCTCTTATTGTGTAATTATACCTTTATTGGTGTACATTAACTATAGGACCACCGATATTCCGTGGGCATTGTTCCCCGCAGCAGGATGGGGCTTGGGACTGTTGTTCCAAGGACTTACGGCTTACGGACGAAACCCTATCTTGGGAAAGGAATGGGAAGAGCGTAAGATTCAGGAGTTTATGAACAACAAAGAATTTTAAGAATGCGTAATTTTAACTATAACACCACATCAAACTATAAAACTATGGAAAATATGGATAACGAAAACAAATACATTAGGGCAAGGGAACGAGTGGACGAGCTTAAAAAGTTCTACGGTAACCTTACTTCCTATGTGCTGGTAATTTCCGGATTGGCCTTGATCAATTACTTTTCCAACGGATTTGGGTATATGTGGTTTCTATGGGCAGCATTTGGATGGGGAATCGGATTGCTTTTCCATGCCTTGAAGACCTTTGATCTAAATCCATTTTTTGGCAAACAATGGGAAAAGCGTAAGATAGAGGAATTTATGCGGGAGGATGAAAAGAACAATAAATGGAAATAATCGTGGAAAACTTTAATAAAGAAAAATATAATAGAGCAAAAAAACGGGTAGAGGAGATCAAAGGCTTCTATATCCATTCTGCAATATATATAGTGATCAATACTTTTATTTTGATCAATATTTACGTGAGAACAGACAATTTTTGGCAGTGGGAACATTTCATCACTTTAGTGGCCTGGGGCATAGGGTTAATGTTCCACGCATCCAAGACATTTGGTGTAAACCCATTTTTGGGCAGGGATTGGGAACAGCGCCAAATACAAAAGTACATGGACGAGGACAAAGAGGAAATGAAAAAATATAAGTAAGCGTGATGGAGAACAAAAACATTTCTTTGGAGGCGGCCAAAAAACGGGTTAAAGAACTGAAAGGATATTACAGGCATATTATGATCTTTGTGATCGTAAACGGTATTCTGGTATTGTTAAGAACAGGGGTGCTCAATTCACTTTTACCAGTGGCATTTCCAAAAGAATCATATTATTACGAATGGGTAAATGCCAATATTTTGATTTGGGGAGTGATATTGCTTGTACATACTTTGATTATTTTTAGGCATAAAATCACTTTCTTTAAAAAATGGGAAGAACGCCAGATCCAAAAATATATGGAAGATGATGAAACCAATGATTATTGATAGATCAAAATTCTTAAATAAAAGAAGACCAGCATAACCAAATACAACCAAAATTACATGAATGTCCTAATAATCGAAGACGAAAAACCAGCGGCAAGACGATTATCCAGATTGCTTTCAGAATTGGAAATTGATGTTTCCACCATGTTGCATTCGGTGGAAGATTCCATTGTTTGGTTTCAAGATAATCCGCATCCCGATCTGATCTTTTTGGATATCCAATTATCAGATGGACTTTCCTTTGAAATTTTTGATGTGGTCGAGGTGAAAAGTGCCATAATTTTCACCACTGCTTATGATGAATATGCACTACAGGCTTTTAAGCTGAACAGCATTGATTATTTACTAAAACCTATTGATGAGGAAGAGTTGGAAAGTGCGGTTAAAAAGTACAGGGATTTTAAGCCGGAAAACCGAAAAATCCCAGTCGATTTTAACGACATAAAAAAGCTCTTGATAAACCCTTTGGAACGTGAGTACAAAAAACGTTTTACGGCCAAGGTGGGACAGCACTTAAAAATTATAAATGCGGACGAAGTGGAATGTTTTTATAGTGAGAACAAAGGTACCTATGCGGCGACTTCGGACGGTAGAAATTATTTGCTGGATACTACCCTGGAGCAATTGGAGGAGGAGTTGGAACCACATACTTTTTTTAGGGTGAGCCGAAAGTTCTACGTGAACATCAACCATATAGCAGACATTATTTCATACACCAATTCAAGGCTTCAAATTAAGCTCAACCATTTTAATGAGCACGAAATTATTGTAAGTAGGGAAAGAGTAAGAGACTTTAAGCTATGGTTGGAGTAGTGGGTCTTAATAATCTGGATTTCATATTTTTAACATGAATAAAAATGAATTATAAATTTTTCTTATAGTGCCTTTTTTGACCCATGCGATCTATTTTTCCTCAATCCGATTATCGTCGAAGGCCGAAGGCAGCAGTTTGGGAATCAATTTAATGAAAATTGGTAAAAGTACCGCCCCGCCGGGCAACATAAAAATGGCCAATGAGGGTATGCTCTTAAAAATATCCAACAATTGGTTCTGCACTTTTTTCTTTTCTTCCGGGCTTAGATCTTTAATGGTCGACTTGGATAAAAGGGAGACCAATTCCCGACTTTCGGTAAGTTCTTTTTTTAATCTTTTGCTATTTCTCAGGATTAGTTTGGTGACATTTTTGGACATCCCATCATAGAATTGAACAGCTAAATTTTTGTTGTTCAAGTAGGCTATTTTTTCCTTGTTTTCCTCAAAGAAATTCTTCACAAATTTCAGCTCGGATTCTATCTCTTTTATAGTCTTTTTCAAGTCCTTCCCCAACCCAAAAATGTAGTCGGTTTCAGTATAGTCCAAAGTCTTGTCTTCCCAGATGGTCAAGCAGGCCATATCCAAGAAATAATCTCTCTCGTTCTCAGTAAAATTTCGGGACAGTAAATCGGTGTAATCACCATCATATTTTGCCTCGTCCAGATCAACATAGGTTAAGGAAGAACCCAATAATTGTATCAGTTTTGCATCGGACTCGTGGGTCTCTTTGGCGTTTAGTGCATGGTACACAATGTTGATGGTAACGTACTCCAAAAGTTGGGCATGCTCCATAACATTATTGTTCCCGCGTAGGTATACCATAAAAATTAGTATATCCACATAGAGCAAAGAATTGGTTAGGCTATTGCCAAATGCCCGGCTAAAGGTATTATCGCTCAAATAAATTCTGGAATCGATCAGTTTTTCCAGTTGGGATTCTGTTTTGGAACCACTAAATATTTTGTTTAGATAGGATACACGGCTAACATTAAGGGATTGATAATACTCGAATACTTTTTCCACGAAGGCTTCAAAATCGTTCTTTCCCACCTCAAAAGTATAGGTAAAATATAGAGCGGAAAGGAGATTGATCTTGGCAATTTCGTCTTCTGTTAACGTGTGTTCCACTTCAATAAAGGAAGGTATGTCCAAGTGAACGCCATAAACAAACCCATTTGTCTTTAGTTCTTGGTACATACTGTCAAAGTCTTCAAAGAGAGAAGACTCTTGATTAACAAGGTGGCCGAACTTATTGATCCATCCGGATGCAGAAGGGTTCATGTAACTGAATTAAGAGGTCAAAGTAAAACAATTTCCACGACTTTGGTTTATGGTAAGGGCATCTCATCGCTAAAACACGGTTAAGATGATTTTAACATTTTAAAACCAAACCGCTTCCCGCAAGGTTCCGTAAGTAGGGTTGAACGTAACTTAAAAAACAAGTAACATGAAAAAAACAATGAAATGGCTATTTGGCCTAGGTGTCTTGGTAACCGCTGCAACTATCTTGATTTCCGCGGACCATATTGACGCACCTTCATCTGCAGGAACCAGTGGGGATATTGCCGATTTTTATGCTTTTGAACCAAGCGAGGGTTCTGATAACACCGTTTTTGTGGTGGATTTGCAATCCAATGTACTCCCCGATTTAGCTTACGGAACATTTGATGAGAACGTACTTACTGAAATCAATATTGATTTGGATGGTGACCTTGTGGAAGATCAGGTTATTCAGGCCATTGCGCGTGATGGGAGAATGTATTTTTTTGGTCCTACCGCACCTGCGCAAACCGGGTTGAATAGTGAAGTGTACACCGATGCCGCATTGGGAGACGTGGAAATTTCTTCGAGCACTGCCATTGTGGAGACTACCTCGGATGGTGTTTCCCTTTTCGCAGGACCAAGACAAGACCCTTTCTTTTTCGATTTCTTCCAATTTAATGCGGTGATTTCTCCAGAACTGGATTCTGCTCCGAACGGATTTTTACCTCCAGAGGAGGCTGCCGACACCTTTGATGGCGCCAATACGATGTCCATCATTGTGGAAATTCCCAATAGCATGTTGGGCACGCCAACAGCAACCAATGCTTTGGGACTTTCGGTGTATAAAACTTGGGTCACCACAAACAGAAAACAATAAGAAACTTTAAAACTGTACTATGAGACTAAGACAATCTTTCTATATCACAACTCTTTTGCTGAGCCTTTGCCTGGTTATCGGCTGTAACAATGATGACAACGGAACCTACATGGACGACGACCTTATGATGGATGATGACAATATGGACAGTGTTGACTTTGCGGGGACATTTGCACAGGTGGACCATATTGGCCGCCCAGGAATCAATACCACGCTAAGTTTTGACATGGAAGGCGAGCCAAGTGTAAAGGATGCCCATAACATCACGGTCCCTTCTGAGATGACTGCTGCCTTCCAGGCAGGATTTCAGGCCCGATTGGAGCAATATCATGATGTATATGCCCTTAAACTGGGATTGGACCCTGCCGATGTGGATTACGAAAACAATATTTTGGGACTAGACGCTGCAACGTTGACCACTGTCTTGTCGGCAGATGTTTTGGAGGTCGCTCCAGATTTGCCCACAACCTATTTTAACCCCGGTACAGATCTGGATAGCGATGGAAGCATTTTGGTACCGGACGGTGATGAGGTAGCCCTTACAGGGAGACATCCAAACGACGACATTATTGATGTGTCCCTGATCTTATTTTTCGGAGGAATGCAAGGTGACCGCTTTAGCGGACAGGATTTGGATAATGATGGAATGGCAGATTTGCCAAGACTGACCTCGGACGGTGTGGGGCTAACAGCCAGTATATCGAATACCTTTCCTTATTTGGGAGCACCAGAATAATTGCTATGAAAGAGAAGGGGAGGGGAAAGTTCTTTCTTCTCCCTTTTGTAATAAAAACAACAACAATAAGATGAAAACAATAAAATTTCACACCATTTTAATGCCGATGATACTGTTTTTGGTATCATGTCAGCAACAAGAAACAGAATTCAAGACCAATAGGCAGGATTATGATATATATCTGGCCGCTGCACCTGCTAAGGCTACCTCAAAGTACTTTCAGCTTTGGGACGATAAAATTAAATCAGATAGTGTACAATTGCTCAGTTTGGGGAACGTGGCAAGTGAGTATAACCGATTTTTTAGTGGGACTGGTAATATTCAGTATTTAAAGGACGCGGAACGATCCCTAAAAAAGGCAGTGGAAATTGCTGCCGTTGGTAAGGCGGGATACCTCCGGGCGTTGGCCAGAAATTACATCTCGCAGCACCGGTTTAGGGAGGCCCTGGAGTTAGCGGAAAAAGCCCGGAGCTTTGGTAGTGGTGTAAATGAGACCCAAAGCCTTCTATTTGATCTTCATATGGAATTGGGGAATTATGATCTTGCCAATCAATACTTGGATAGCATTCAGAATATGTCCGACTTTGGTTATCTGATACGAGTGGCCAAATGGAACGATTACAAAGGAGATTTGGATACTGCGATCCAGTTTATGGAAAAGGCCACAGCCCGAGCAGAATCCTCCAAAAACAAAGGATTGCTATTGTGGTCCTACACCAACTTGGGTGACTTTTACGGTCATGCTGGAAGAATCGAGGAGTCCTATAACCTTTATCTACGTGCATTGCGCATTGATCCCCAGAATGCGTATGCAAAAAAAAGTATTGCATGGATTGTTTACTCCCATGAAAGAAATGGTAGGGAAGCCCTGCGCATTCTGGATTCCATAATGCAAAAGAACCAATCCCCTGAATATTATTTACTGAAGGCCGAGATTGCCGATTTTATGAACAACGATATGCTTCGGGTGCAAGCCTTGGATGATTATTACAAAATAGTCGGAAACAATCCTCAATATGGCGATATGTACAATGTCTACAATTTAGATTTTTTGTTGGAGATGGATGTGGAGCAAAAAGCCTATAAACTTGCTCAGGAAGAGGTGAACAACAGGCCTACGCCAGAATCTTATGGTTGGCTGGCCTACAGTTTATTGCACATGGGAGAAAAGAAAAAAGCCTTGGACCTGGTAGAAAAGCATGTAATGGGCGCCACTTTTGAACCAGCCATTCTTCATCAAGCCGCTGAAGTCTATAAAGCAAATGGGCTGATGGAAAAAGTGAGAGAACTAAAACAGGAATTGTTAGAAGCGGTATATGAGCTAGGTCCCATAAAAGAAGCTCAGATAGCTGGTCTTTAATTTTTATCCTGCAAAGAGCAAGGTTGCAGATCGTTACGATCTCGGCTTGGTTGTTGTTTTTAGGTACGCCGCGGCATTTAGCCGTGGCGCTTTTTATTCTTTCGGCACAATTTCTTTGGTTTCGGCAACCTCTTCATGCAGTATCTCGATACCTTTTTGAATGACCAAATTGGTTGGAATGGTGATTTGTTTACCATCATCGGTCCGCATAAAAAGATAAAACCCACTAATGTCCTCTACCTTTCCGGTCCAATCAAAGTCCTTGTCCATAACCCGAATCCTGTCGCCTAAACGCAGAGGATGGCTAAAAAACAGGATCACGCTGGCCGTTAAATTGGAGAGTATGGACCATTGGGCCACAAATCCCACACCTAAAATTGCCAACACGGACGAGAGAAACAATGAGATGTCTTCCAGATTGACCCCCCAGATAAACGATAGTCCGAGAAAGGCCAAAATAAAGAACAGAATATTGTTGAGGTAGAAAATAACTTTCCTACTGTTCATGTCTATCGAACTCGAACGTCCAAACCGCCTAATGGCATTTTTGTTCAAATAATGGAGCGAGAACACAATAACGAGCAGAATTATGGTGTATAGAAAATCGGTTTTAAAAGTCATTGTATCAATCATGGTGGTACTTTGCAAATTTGAATTAACTTAAGGATCTAAACTACGAATAAACCTTTTCACTTTATATGCCATGAAAACAGATTTTGAAGAAAATTCATGGGTAATAAATTACTCACCGGACAATTACTACAACAGAAAATTTACGATCACCGATGATTCAGTGCTATCCAAGGGAGATAAGTCTATAACTTGGATAAATACTTACGGTTTGCAGTATATGGATGAATTCCGCCAGATGGTAAACGGGAACAATCTCGATGATTTCTTGTTACGCCTTCTGTTGAACCAGAAAATGGGGAACAAGGTCATTGAGCTGGAAGACCAATTGTTCATTGCGGCCAGAATCCTAAAAACCGAACACGATAGTATGGAATCCGAACAAATGTACTTTGTGGTATCCAAGGATTTTGTGTGGTGCATACAGGAAAAATGGGGAGATCATTTTGATTGGATCAGGCAACGTATATTTGAAAATAAGGGCATTATCCGTAAAAAACGAGCAGATTATCTTTTGTTTTTTATACTGGAAACCTTGATAGCGAACTATAAGGAAAAGTATGAAGAGACCGTACTGATGGAAAATGCGTTGGAAGCCATCGTAAAACAGGAACCAACACCGGAATTTATGTTTGAGGTAGAACAAAAAAAAGCTATTATTCAAGATTTTAAAAAAGCGTCTCACGGCCTTAGGGACATAATTATTAAACTGGAGAGGGTAGAGGTAAAAGGATTTCAGACCAAATATTTTAGTGAACTTCGAGAACAGATCAGTGGGCTGATCATGGACATCGATTCGGATATAATGGAACTGGAGAGCCAGATAAATCTTTTTTTTAGTATGCAGGGCCACCGTTTGAACGAAGTAATGAAAACCTTGACCATTTTCTCTGTGGTTTTTATTCCACTCACATTTTTGGCGGGCATTTATGGGATGAATTTTGATAACATGCCAGAACTTCGGCTTGCCAATGGGTACTTTATTTTGTTGGGGGTTATGCTGATCGTTGTATTGGTCACCATCATAATTTTTAAACGAAAAAAATGGTTTTAGCCCTCTAAAGCCGATGTTCTGTTACATATTTTTCTTTTTTGATAGGGTATATGGATTTTTTATTCAATGATAAACATCATATTCCCGCAGGGAGTGTCACACTAGTTTTGCTTCATCATTTTAAATTAACACACGATGAAAAAAAGAATACTAGCAGCTGTGATCGCTTTAATGGGATTGGGCAATTTGGCAATCGCACAGGACGCACCTGTGGATGATAGCAGTAAATGGCAGTTTAGATTAAGAGGTATTGTGGTAACTCCCGATGAGAGCGCGGATATAGAGGCCATAGGCGGAGATGTGGATATTTCGACCGCTATTGTACCAGAATTTGACATAAGTTATTTTTTTGATGATAATTGGTCTTTGGAATTGATTTTGGCCACGGCCAAGCACGATGTGGAAGCCATTGGGACCGCCGCGGGAGATATTGATCTGGGGCATGTTTGGTTGTTGCCTCCAACATTGACCGCTCAGTACCATTTTACAGGAGGCAATTTTGTTCCGTATTTGGGCGCTGGTCCAAATTTGACCTTGTTCTATGGTGTTGATGAAGGACCCGTTGCAGATGATGTGGATTACGATACAGCTGTTGGCTTTGCCCTACAAGGAGGTTTCGATTTTATGCTCAACGATAAATGGTTCTTGAACTTCGATGTTAAAAAACTGTTCTTGAACACTACGGCAACCGTAAATGCGACCACTGCTTTGGGTGCCACGGTAGAGGCCGATGTGGATATAAACCCATGGATTTTTGGAGTGGGCGTAGGTATAAAACTTTAATATTCGATTGTTTTTTTAGGTAATCTAAGTTTTGAAGGCAGTTCGGTTTATACTGGGCTGCCTTCTTTTTTATGTTTAGACACCAACCGCACCCAAGGTGTACAATTGCTCCAGCGTTGGTGTCTCGCTTCCGCCCTCAGGTTCCAAGGTGATGCCAAAGGCTTCAGATTCGTTGGAATTTTCCAAGGTGAAGAGTTTATTGTCCTGCGATGCAAAATCATCCAATAGGCCTAGGCTGGTGGGGGTAAGTGGGTCCAATTTTAATGACCAAACTTGGTAGGTGAATCCCTCAGGAGGTTCGGGAAGCCCTTGGGCATCGATAATAACTTTCTGTTCTTCCTTGTTCCAATAAGCTTTCGCATAGGAGGAAGGAGAGATGGTTTGCCCACCAAGGGCAATTACGGAAACATCTTTATCCCTGATTTCTTGCAACAGCATTTTCTTGGAGGTGATTTCCGCTTGGGTATCGGATAAGATATCTTCCAGACTTTGCTTTTCTTGGTTGGTAAGCTCAATTTGGTTCTTGAGCTTGTTGTTTTCCGTGTACAACCAGAACAGCCCTACGGCCAATAATACCGATGCTGCCCAGCCCAAGTAGCTGCCCCAAGTAGTTCCACTACTTTTGGAAGCTTCTGGAGTAAACGGAATAACATCGTCTATTTCTTCCTTTATCTTGGCAAAACCGTTTTCCGGCATTTTGGGCGAAGCGGCTTCCGTTAGCTGTAGAACAGCATTTTCGATTGCCTCGATTTCCTTTTGTATTTGGGGGTACTGAAGCGCATAGTGCTGCACCTCAAGAATTTCTTCAGGTGACAGGGCCCCAGCTACGTAGAGTTCCAAAATTCCAGATGCTATGTAAGCTTTCACATCCATGCTTATGCCATATTTTTTCTAATGCTCGAAATACAGCTTCTTATTCGTGTCTTTATAGTGCCAATTGGCGTATTCAGCTCTTTGGCGGCTTCTTTTTGGGTGTATCCCTTAAAGTAAAGCATATCTATCAACAAAATACATTTTTCCTTCAATCCTATTAGGAGAGACTGAAGTCCGATAGTATCCATTTTACTGTTCAGATCCTCACTGTTTTCAAAAATACCTACGAGAGAATCAACAGCAAGGTTCTTTTTTTGGTTTTTATGGCTTTTTGAACGCACTTCGTCGATGGCGGCATTCCTTGCGATATTCAGTAACCAGGTGAAAAATCGACCTTTCGAAGCATCGTACTGATCTGATTTTTCCCAGACCTTCACAAAAACATCCTGACAGATTTCTTGGGAGCGTTCCGCATCCTTCAAGATTACATTAATAACACCACATATGTTTTCCGCATACATATGGTACAAGGTTTCAAAGGCAGCGCTATCCTTTTTTTGAAATTGTTGTATGAGGTTGTCCAAGTTCATTGAAGTGGCTAAATATATAAAAAAAGAGCTGCAACATGCAGCTCTTTTATTATTTTTTAGTCTCGGAAGACTTCTATTTTTGCTCCAACAATACCGATGCATTGATGGCAACCTCCTCCCAAGTTTTACTTACACCATCCGGGCCAGTGTGCAAAATTTCGCATGCTTCGTGCAAAGAGGCCAGGGCATTAAGGGCATCCCATTGCTTTAGGTCCATTACTCCGGAAAAATTCACCTGGTTATCGTCCATAATTTCGTATTCCATGGGCAAATCGGTAGTAACTCCGTTCATGCTAAGTTTAACCGAGCAACTTTTATCTTCGGAAAACATAAAGGTTCCGGTAATAGTTTGGGTCTCTGCCATTTTTTCAAAAAAGAATTCGATGATTTTTGGGTCTCGAACTTCCGTTGGGTCATTGGTGAAAAGACTGCTTACCGGGATGGAAAACTCAAGTCCGTTCAAGGTTTCCATTGGTGTTTCGCCAGCTGAATACTTTAATTCTACCTCTTTGAATGTTCCTCCAACAGGAACTTTGTCGGTAGTTTTGTAAGCGGTGAAATTTACACTGGTGGAATCCTGCACAATACTGTAGGCCGATGCCATTTCTTCAGTTTGCTCTTCGGTTTTTTCCTCTTTTTTGTTTTGCTTACAGCTAAATGCGGTAATAAAAAGAATGCTCAATGCTGCAATCTGTATTTTTTTCATTTTGGAAGTTTTAATTTTCTACTAAGTTATGGATTATTAAAAGGGCTGTCAATAAAAAAGCTGCCCATTGGACAGCTTTTTGTTTTTTAACGTTTTATAGAACTTACTGGATGATGCCTGTACAAGCAATTCTGGCACCTGCGGCACCTGATGGTTGAGAGGTAAGGTCATCAGCACCTTGGTGCACTATAACAGCCTTTCCCAAAATATTTTTAGTGTCGTCATCACAGCCAATACACCATTCATCTGTAGAAAACTCCATTGTGGCTGTACCGTCGGCGTTGGCTGTAAAATTACCGATATCTCCTTTGTGGTACCCCTCGTCGGAACCCCATTCTCCATGTGGTTGAAAAGTTGGGTTCCAGTGTCCTCCGGTGGATTTGCCGTCAGGCGAGGAGCAATCTGCCTTTTCGTGCAAGTGTATGGCATGTTCACCTTCATTTAATCCAGTAAAGGTGGCCCTCATAATTACCTCATTACTGTTTTCTGTAAAAACAACTTCGCCATTTACATTGCTATCACTCTTGGGTTCCATGGTAAAGGTGATTACTTCGGGATCTAGGGTTTCAACTACCTGATCAATGGTCTCTTCTACCTCCACTGATGTTTCTGTGGCCTCTTTTTTTGCTTGTTTACAGCTAAAAGTAGCTATAAATACTAATGTTAAGACAGTTATTTGTACTTTTTTCATTAAAACAATCGTTTTTTAGGTTAGCCTTTAATTTAGGCATTAAAAGTACTGTTGTCAAACATTTAGCAATCGAATTTTTATGGCTTCTTTTTTTTGAACAGACCTCTAAGATCTGGATTATAAAAAACTGCGAACTGTAACCGATCGTAAACGGCATTTTGGAACTGGTTTCTTAAATACCCTATTTGGATGCTACTGTTTTCCGTCACATTTACCCCTAGCGCTCCATATAATCGATTTTGCCCAAAGAGATCGTCCTGCAGATTGATAAATAGTTCATCATAAAAATTCAGAAAGAAGGTATTGGTCAGTGGCAATGTCATCTGAATGCGATATCGCGCCCGATGTTGGGTTTCGGTATAGTCGCCAAAATCCAAAAAGCGCTGCTCTAATCGGTACCGGTGTTCGAACAAGAACTCCCAAACTTTGTTTTTAAGAATAAATTGCTCAAAGATTCGATGTTCCTTGGAGTTGATCTCCCCTTCAAATTCGAAAAAGGAGTTGTCCGTATCTATAAAAGCATAACCTGCGGTTGCAATGGCATTGGGGTCAATGTGATAATTAAGTCCTGTTCTAAGCAACATTTGATTAAAGTTACTGGTGGTTTCATAAAACCTGAACTGTGCTTCGGAATGGATGCTAAAGCGTTCAGAGATTTTATTGGTGCCAAAGTACATGAACCAAGAACCGGTTTCGTCCTCGCCAGGTTGTTGCGCGTTTACATATCCCGATATAAGTATAAAAAATAGGGCTGCTAATTTTCTGATCATTTATTCTTTGTTTAGTTACTATATTCAAAATACCATTGTCGAATGCTTTTTAAATGAGTTCAATAGCGAACCCAGATTTTGTCTAAGCTTGACAACGGTATTTTGAAAACATCAATTTTTAATTAAGGTTAAAGTTTTTGGTTTCTTTAAAAGGGGAAAGGTCCAATGATTCAATGGATGATCTATAAGATTTCCATGGGTCATTAAAGAATGTATTGGTCTTGTCCAATGCCGTTTTTAGTTCTTGTTCTGCGAACTCTATCAACCTTTTTTCGGTCGAAGTAATTCCGGTTTTTCTTGTGCCCACATAATAGGAGGCATTTCCAATTCTTGACATTACGGTTGGCTCGGGATTCCGAACAATACCTTGGCGTTTGTCGTCCTTTCCTAAATATAGGGCGACGATGGAATCTATTTGCTTAACTATTTCTTCGGAAGCTTTGATCTGTTCTTTGAACTTATCCTTGTCCAATTCCTTTAGCTCTTTTTTGAACGAATTGGCCAAATCTTTGCTTTCCACCAACTGTTTTACTGCGTCCGCTGCGGTTTGGGAAAAACCTTCAAGTTTTTTGCCTGTTTCATAAACTTCGTTTACGGAAGCTATATTAACGCCCAATCTAGGATCGGTCTTAACGGTTATCGAGGTCGAATCGGTGGCATCGCCATAGATTACTTTTACTTTGTATGTGCCGGGCTTTACATCGACCCCTCCACGCTCTCGGGTATTTTTTCTGATGGTTCTAGAGGGTCTGTCCGGTCCCTTTTCGTCCAAATTCCAGTAAACCCTGTGGAAACCAGCTTTTTCCGGTGTTTTGTATTTAAGGGTACGGATAAGTCGGTCTCCGTCATAAAATTCGAAGAAAATGGAGTCTTTGGTCTTTTGACCTTTGCTCTCCTCTTTTTTATCTTCCTCATCGGTGTCCTCGTCTTTTTTATCCTTCTGTTTGGCCATTTTACTTCCCTCTTTCAAATAATAGGTGATCATGGCGCCCGACCTTCGGTTTTCTGCATTATAGAGGGCATCGGCTCCAAAACGGCTCCCTGTTGGCTGTTGGTAAGCGGCCAAATAGGCATCGGGGCTTTCGAACAGTTCTATTTCTTTTTGAAGAATTGTGGTATTTCCTGCAATTTCTCTTAAAGGCCGAATATCGTCCAAGACCCATGCGGCCCTACCAAAGGTTCCGATGACCAAATCTTGTTCTCTTGGGTGTATGGCCAAATCTTTGGTGGAAACGGTTGGGAAACCTTTGTTCCATTTTTTCCAGCTGTTTCCGGCATTCAATGAGATGTAAAGCCCATCATCTGTTCCAAGAAACATCAGGTTTGGATTTTTTGGGTCTTCGATTATGGACAAAGCATAGCTTTCCACATCTTTTTCGTCGACTATGCGCGTCCACGTTTTACCATAATCCGTGGTTCTATATGCATAAGGTGTATAGTTGAATCTTCTATAATCGTTGGCCACTAATAATGCCTCTCCTTTATTGTTGTGCGATGCCTTTATCTGCGGAATCCAACTTCCTATGGGCAGCCCCTTAATATTTTTGGTTACCTCTGTCCAAGTTTCGCCTCCATTTAGTGTGTAATGTACACGTCCATCGTCCGTACCCACCCATAACATATTACGTTCCACTGGAGATGGTTCTATCACAAGAATGGTACAATGATTTTCCGCACCGGTAGCATCCATGGTCAGACCACCACTTTCACTTTGTTTTTGTTTTTCTTTGTCATTAGTGGTCAGATCGGGCGAAATTACTTCCCAGGTCAACCCCTTATCCGTGGATTTGTGAACAAACTGACTTCCAAAGTAAACGGTACCGTTATCAAAAGGGTCTTGACCAATGGCTGCGTTCCAATTAAATCGGAGCATGGTATCGGCATCCGGTGAGGTCGGGCGGACAATGTAGCTGTTGCCCGTTTTCCAGTCATAACGCCTTACATTGCCTTGTTGGCTCATGGCATAACCGAACTGGCTGTTGTCCTTGTCCGGAACTACATCAAATCCATCGCCAAAAGCAATTTCTTGCCAGTAGCTGTTTCTTATGCCCTGGGATTTCCAAACATAGGCAGGTCCTCTCCAAGAACCGTTGTCCTGCATTCCTCCGTATACATTGTAGGGGTATTCGTTGTCCGTACTAATATGATAGAATTGTGCAACGGGTAAATTACCAATAAATCGCCAAGATTCGCCTCCATTTTTTGTGATATTCAATCCGCCATCGTTGCCATCCAACATGAATTGGCCATTTTCTGGGTGGATCCACCAGGCATGGTGATCGGGGTGTATTCCATTGTTTGCGCCATAGGCGGGCATTAACTGTTTAAAATTTTTGCCTCCATCTTCCGAAACGTTCACATAAGTAAAAACCGAATATACCCTGTTTTCGTTTTGAGGGTCTACATAAATTTCTGAATAATAGAAAGGACGGTTACCGATATCGCTCTTATCGTTGATCTTGGCCCATGTAAAACCTCCATCCGTAGATTTGTACAATGCATTTTTTTTGGCCTCTACCAAAGCATAGACAATATTGGGCTTGTTTCTGGCGATGGCTACACCTATTCTTCCCAAATTTCCTTTGGGCAATCCATCTTCCGAAGTTATTTTTTTCCAAGTTTCACCACCATCGTGTGTAATATGGAGCCCACTTCCTTCGCCTCCGGAGTTAAAGAACCAAGGTTCTCTTTTGTGCTCCCACATGGCTGCTATAATCTTATTTGGATTGGTGGGGTCCATTACCATATCTGCTACCCCGGTCTTGTTGTTAACGAACAAAATCTTGTTCCAAGTTTTTCCGCCATCCGTTGTTTTAAAAACGCCGCGTTCCGGATGTTCGCCCCAAGGTGAGCCAATGGCGCCCACATAAACCACATTGGGATCGGTGGGATCTATAATTACTCGATGTATATGTCTTGTTTTTTCCAATCCCATCGATTTCCACGATTTTCCACCATCAAGGGATTTATAAATGCCATATCCGCCATTTAAGCTGTTACGTGGGTTACCTTCTCCGGTACCCACCCAAATTACTGATGGATTGGATTGTTGTATGGCAACTGCACCTATGGAGGCGGTTACCTGGTCATCAAAAATGGGTTCCCATTTGATTCCCCCAGAAGTGGATTTCCACAATCCCCCGGAGGCGGTTCCTACGTACATCACTTCTGGATTGTCGTGGACCACATCAATCGCTGTTACACGTCCGCTCATTCCTGCTGGACCAATATTTCTTGGTTTCATGTCCTGAAATAGGTCCATGTTAAATTCTTGTGCCGTAAGACCTACGGTAAGTAGAAATGCAAAAAATGCAATAAACTTTTTCATTGGTGTTGTCTGATGTTTTGAGTTTAGTTAAGACCATATTGCAACCGCTCCTAAACTTGGAAGGTTATTTTTTGGTCGCCTAAAGATACCAAAAACCCTCCCCGGATTTCTTAAAGGGATGTTAACAGAATTTTTGTTCCACCTACTTTTAAAAGGTGCCCGTTGCTTGAAATGATTTTTGGGTTTCTCCTGTTTTTTGCTGACTTTTAACAAAATCAATTTTTTTGAAAGAAGCAAAACCAAGTTGGTTCTATTTGATATTGTTGATACTTTCGGGGGAAGCCATTTTTATCCTTCCCTTTGTTTTGCCGCGGGTATTTAGGCCTACGGTATTGGATGTTTTGGGGTTGGACAATGTGCAACTGGGCCTTTGTTTTTCGGTATATGGCTTGGTCGCCATGGTTTCGTATATTTTTGGAGGACCATTGGCCGATAAGTACCAACCTCGAAAATTAATAGCCATTGCTTTATGGATGACAGCGGCCGGAGGATTCCTTTATGCCCAATATCCATCTTTTTGGTTATTGCAGATGCTATATGGTTGGTGGGGATTCACTACAATTTTTTTGTTTTGGGCGCCTATGATCAAGGCTGCTAGAATTTGGGGCGGGCGTAACTCTCAAGGTAAGGCATTTGGGTTCTTGGACGGGGGACGGGGTCTCACGGGAGCTTTCTTCAGTTTATTGGGGGTGCTCATTTTTTCGTTTTTTTTGACAGAATCACCGGATACGGCAGGTCTTCAGGATAGAAGAGAGGCATTTACCTATGTAATTTATACCTCTTCGGTAATTATAATTTTAGTTGGTGTCCTTGTCTGGTTTTTTATGAAATCCGATGCTATCGATGAAAAGGCGGTTTTGGATCGTATTTCTTGGAATCATATGAAACAAGTTTTAAAACTTCATTCGGTTTGGCTGTTGATGGTCATTATCCTGTGTGGATATGTGGCGTATAAAATCACGGATATTATCTCACAATATGCCGAGGAAGTCATGTTGTACAATCAAGTGGATGCCGCAAAAGTGGGAACTTTGTTACAATTTTTAAGGCCAACAACAGGTATTATTTTTGGCTTGATCGCAGATAGGCTAAAGATCACATGGCTTTTGGTTACAAGTTTTGGTCTAACGCTGATCGGGGGATTGATTTTCGCAAGTGGCATTATTGCACCGACCACAACAGTTTTGTTCTTTATGTCCGTAGTGGTAATTGCAGCTGGAGTTTATGCCACTCGTGCATTATATTTTGGTGTAATGCATGTTGGTAAAATTCCCTTGACCTTGACGGGCACGGCAGTAGGGCTCATTTCTTTGGTAGGTTATACCCCGGATGTATTTGCAGGTCCGGCCTATGGGATACTATTGGATGCCCACCCCGGAGAGGAACTGGGGCATCAAAATGTTTTTTGGATGCTAAGTGCATTTGCTTTTGTCGGAGGAGTGGCCGCCTTTATCTACCGAAAAAAATATGGAAGGTAATCTCGTCAGTTTCTATACTTTATGTTTTGTTCCGATAGCGATATGATCTCCTTGACTCTTTTTTGGCGGGTTTCATCACGTTTGGCTTGTTTTAGCCAATACAGATATCCTTTTTTTTGACTTTTGGTGAAATTTTTAAAATTCTCAAAAGCAGTTTGGTTCTTATCAAAAGCCTTTTGCAGTATGTCTGGAATTACGCCATTTTCCACATCGTCCAGCGCTGTCCATGAGCCGTTCGCTTTGGCAATATCGATGGTGGCCAATCCACTTTGGTGCATTAACCCATCGGACTTTAACTCCTCAATATAAGCCTTGTTCAATGTACTCCAACTGCTATTAGGTTTTCTGGGGCTAAAGTATTGTTTGCGCTTACCGTTCCCCAGACTTTTTACGGTACTGTCGATCCAACCAAAACAGAGGGCCACTTTAACGGCTTCTTCCCATCGCATACTTTCTTTACTGTGGTCAACAGAATAGAATATCAAGTGAATACCGGTGTATTCTTTATGGTTCTCGTGCAGCCATTCCCGCCACTCAACATCGTTTTTAAAATAGAATTCGGGATACTTGCTCAAATCAAATTTTATTGGTCTTTATATAAAAGTTTTTGTCAAAGATCACTTCGTTGCCATTCAGTTGCTCGGATTTCCATTCTTTAGAAGGGAACAGCCATGTTTCCGACCCGTTCACAAAAGCTTTTACAGGCATATCAAAATCATCCACGATATCCACATATCGGTAGGTAATGGAGCCGTTTTCAATTTTATATTCCAACTCGGGGATCATGGTTGTTCTCAGGTATTGATTAAAAAAAGCGGATAAGTCTTTCTCGGTTTTTTTGCTCAGATAATTCTCTATTTGGGTCGTTGTAACCGTCTTATGATAAAATTCTTTATTGATTCCGCGTAATATTTGGCGCCATTTGGTATCATCCTCTACCAATTGGCGGAGGGTGTGCAAAATATTGGCCCCTTTATAGTACATATCACCCGAACCTTCCTTGTTCACATCGTATGGTCCAATAATGGGGCGATCGTTTTGGATATTGGCCCGTGTTCCGATCACATATTCTGCAGAAGCCTTTTTGCCAAAATGATAGTCGAGGTAAAGATTTTCCGAGTACGCCGTGAACCCTTCGTGAATCCACATATCTGCAATATCCTTGTAGGTAATGTTGTTGGCAAACCACTCATGTCCTGCCTCGTGTATAATTATAAAATCGAAATGCAGGCCCCAACCAGTGCCGGACAAGTCTCGCCCCAAATACCCATTTTGATATTTGTTGCCGTAGGTCACGGAGCTTTGGTGCTCCATGCCCAGATAGGGGACTTCCACCAACTTAAATCCATCCTCGTAAAAAGGGTAGGGGCCAAACCAGTGTTCAAAGGCTCGGAGCATCATCGGAGTTTGAACAAACTGTTTTTTTGCTTTTTCCAAATTTTCGGGCAATACATAATAATCCAATTGCAGCGTACCATTTTCTCCTTCGTAGGTTTCATCAAAATGGGTATAGTTGCCGATGTTTACGTTGACCCCATAATTGTTGATGGGATTTTTAACCGCCCAATGGTATGTTTTAAAATCGCCATCTTCCGATACATCTTCCAATTGACCATTGGACACATCCACAAGATGTTTGGGTACGGTAACACTAATGCGCATGCTATCCACCTCATCGTACATATGATCTTTATTGGGCCACCAAACGCTTGCACCCAGACCTTGGCAGGATGTTGCTACGAACGGATTGCCATTTTCATCTTGTTTCCAAGAAAAACCACCATCCCAAGGTGCCCGGACTGCTTCTCGTGGTCGCCCTGAATATTTGATCTTAATCTCGTTGAACTCTCCCGGCACCTGTTTTTTCTTTAGTTTGATGAAGTGGGCGTTGCCCTCGGTGGTATATTTCAGGTTTTTGCCATCTTGCAAGACCGATTCGATTTGCAATGGTTCTTGAAGGTCGATTTGAAGGGTTTTGGCAGGCTTTAAAACTTTGTACCGCACAATATTGTACCCCGAAATATATTTTTTGGATGGTTCTACCTTGATGTTGAGATCATAGTAGTTCAAATCCCACCACTCCCTTTCTGGGGTGATGCTTCCTCTTAGTGTATCTTGCCTTGTAAATTCCTGTGCCGATAAAATGCCCGACACTAAAAGGAAAACGATTAAATAGATTTGTTTCATGATTATTACTGAATGGTATTAATGGCTAGTTTTAGGTGTAAAAGACCAAGTGATTCAAAAATAAGGCCTACCTAAAAACTTTATTAGGAAAAACCACAGGACTTTCGTGTCCATCTGCACCAATAGCGGCCACACCAAAAAAATAATTGTCTATTACTATACCTTCCAAGGTATGCTCGTCTACATCGCCAACATACCTGTAATTGTCCCAGGTGGGGGATGTTGTATCCCTCCAATAGATTTTATAGCTTTTGGCTCCATCGACCTTACTCCATCTAAGTTTGGCACTGGGTTCTACAATGCCACCGATTTCAACAGTTTTGGGCGATGGCGGAGCCCAAGCAATGGAGGCTAGGTTTATGGCATTTACGGCTGTGAGTTTTTTGGCATATTCAAAATCTACATGCTCCAATACGTCACCGTAGGCGATGCCATTTTCCGTTCTGATATCTTGGTGCTGTTGTGTATAATTTTCATGGGCCTCCATTATGCGAATTCCGGCAAAACCTGCGTCGTTGAAAGGTCTGTGGTGCCCTCCACGACCAAAGCGATCTAAACGATAGATCAACATAGGATTCATTTCTGGCATATAGGTTTTAGTGGTTTTGTACACATACCTGGCCAGTTGGCGCGAGATTCCATCTACCTCCCCGCCATAGAATCGGCGAGCCCTTCGTTCTTGTTCCGTTTCGGTAGGGGGCACAGGTTCCGAGAATATCCTAAAGTCCCTATTGCTCACCACTCCATCTACTCCGGTAATGTTACCGATCATATCATTGTTCAAAATTCCTACAATATCCCATCCGCTTTCTTTGGCATGGGCTGCAAGACCTTTTCCTCCATATAGTCCCTGCTCCTCTCCAGAAAGGCCCACATAAATAATACTGCTTTCGAACGTGTACTTGGACAGTACCCTGGAGGCTTCGATGGTGCCCGCCATTCCACTGGCATTGTCGTTGGCCCCAGGAGAGGTGGATGTGTAATTGTTAGGGTCGCTCACTCGTGAATCGATATCACCGCTCATGATAATGAACCGGTTGGGATATTTAGTGCCTCTTTGGATGGCTACAACGTTAACAATTTCAACATCTTTTACGATTCGTGCATTATCGTCTTTTTTCACAAAGTTTTTTTGATAAAATACCTCTAAGCAATTACCGCAGTTCGAAGAAATTCTATCGAACTCCGATTTTATCCATCTCCTGGCAGCACCAATTCCTGTGGTCCGGGAAACGGTATCGCTCAAGGTATGCCTTGTTCCAAAGTTAACCAAAGTGGTAACATCGCTCTTTATGCGATCTGCGGAAACGGAATTTATAATGTCATAAAGTCTAGTGTCGGTTTGTGCATAACTTATGCATGCAAAAAGGAGCAGCGTTGCAAGTAGTTTAGTTTTCATATTAAAGGGAGTTGTTTTTCTTTTGAAAGTACATGGCGTGAAAATAACAAATAGGTCCTAAAAGCGTATATAGTATTCCGGGGAGACCGTAATATAATCCAATTTGAAACTTGGCAATGATAATGGAAACGAAGGCGACAAAAACAAAAATTCCAAAATGCCGTGCATAAAACAAATGTAATTTATTGCCTGTCCCGTTCTTCTTGTATACTCTTAGGTACATTAGGGAAAAACACGTAAAAATCAACAAAAACCCAAGGCTGTACAATTGAAATAGCGAAGAAAAATCGTCTTTGTTGATTTGTAGCGTCCCCGTCCATGAATTGATCAATGATTTGAGCGGAAATATAAAGTAAAGAATCAAAAATAGGAGAACCGTATTTAAGCCAATGATCATATTGTCCATGTAATCTGATCTTCGGAAAAAATTATAATGAACGGACCAGAGCCCTACCAGTGCAAAAAAGCTTACCGAAAAGCTCAAAAAGACTATCCAATCTACCTGTAAAATGGAATTTTCCGCTTGCGTTCCCACAGAAACTACCAAAAGGGTCGCAGCAAAAGCAAATACCGCATCGCTAAAGGCTTCAATTCTACTAATGTTGTGCGGTAGTTTCATGTATTTATTATTGGATAAAGGTTACTTTGCTAATTTCGCCATTTTCTACTTCATAAATAGCAATGGCCTCTAGTATCCTTCCATTTATAGTTGCCGTTTCTTCGTCTATCACCTTGTTTCCGATCACGATCCTGTTTTTTATACTGGCATGTAGGTCGGGGGTGTTTTCAAAGAGAGCACTGTATTGTTGTTCCAGATTCGCCCTGCCTTTTAGGTTTAATGTATTGGGGTAGCTGTATATCTCTATCTGGGGTGCATAGGTGGTGGCAAATGCCTCGATATCCCTTTTATTGTAGGCGTCCAGTTGTTCTTGTACGATACTTTCGGCATCGGTGAGAGGACCATCGGGGAATATAAAGGTCATGGATTGGATTTTACCATTCGCCACTTGGTAGATAGCGACTTGGTGCCCGTTCCTGCCGTCCACTTTGGTAATTTCCTCATCTATAATGGTGTTGCCCAACACTATGCGATTTACAACTTTAACGTTAGATGTTTTTACGTTCTCGAAAAACCTTTGGTAGTTCTCGCGCATTTTTGATTTTCCTTGGTACATAGGCTCATCCGGAAATTGTAGAACACGCACATTTTCGGAAAAGCAAGAGACAAAATCGTCTAGGTTCCTATTGTTAAAAGCTTCTACCTGTTTTTGGATTATTTTGGCAGGCGACCCTTCGGCAACAAAGGCCAATCTTTTAGCTTTAGGGCTTATGGCGATTCTACTAATATTGTTGATTTCTTCTTGATTGAATTCCATGATGGTTTCCCATTCCGCGCCTTCGTCCAATTCGAGACGTAGCAATTCTTTGTTGAATCCCGTAATTATGGTTTGGGTGCCCAACCAAGCTATATCCTCCTGATTTTGGTAAGTGTCGATTATCTTTTTTATTTCGCCAGTAGTAGGGTTTAAGGATAAAATTTCCCACTTCTCGCCCTTTTTTCCAACAAAACTGACCAGATCTGATTCGGGGATGTTGTGCAAAGAGCGCCCAACATTTTTATGGACGATTCGGTGTGTGCCTGTTTCAACATCCACGATTACAAGATCCATACGATTATCTGTTAAAACCGTAGCGATCAAGGTAGATGGGTCGTACCATACATGATAACCAATTTTTAAGTCTATTATTGGTGTGGATTCCTGTGTCTGTAAATTGTAAGCATACAGGCGTTGTAAGCCATCCACATCCAGTCGTATGGCGGAAAATGCATTCTTTCCGGGAATACGTAGCGGAGAATATTCACTACCTGCTTTTGTATAGGTCAACCATTTTGTTGTGCTTCCTTCTTTAACATTGAATTGAAGAACATCGGTCTGGTCCTCCCGGGTTGATGCAAAAAGGATGGAATCGTCGTTCCAAAACGAAGGTTGATTGTCGTAACCATTGTTGTTCGAAATGTTTTTTGGGTTGGTCAACAGGGGTTTGCCCTCTTTTATTTCTAGATCAAAAAGATATACCTCTGTCTCCACTTGGGACCATCCTAAGGTAACGGAGAACAACAAGCAAATGCTCAATAAAACTCGTGTCATGGCTTTGTAAAACGTTTCAATAATTGCCTTACCCTTGTGGTATTTTCCACATGGTATTTGGCATGTGTTTTTTTAAGACCGACTTTGACCGTAATTGCGGTCTCCGGTAGTTCTTGGAACATAAATTCGTCCGTCCAATCATCACCAATGGCAAAAACAAAGTCATAATCGTCTTCGGTTAACATACGAGTGGCGGCCCTTCCTTTGTTCACATTACTGTTTTTTATTTCCATTACCTTGTTCCCGTTGAGCACGCTAATATCGTCGTTGCCGATCAAACTTCGAAGAACGGTATTGAGTTCCGTGGCCCTCTTATCCCCGAAATCAGGGTCGGTATTGCGGTAATGCCAAGCTAAGGAATAGTTTTTTTCCTCAATAAACGAGCCAGGTGTCCGATCTACAAAAGATTCGAGCACAGGTCTTATTTTGCCCATCCATTCTCCTTTGACCTGTTCCAACATCTTAAACTCGTCCCCGTTTTTGGAAATCCATACACCATGCTCTACTATCATATTATATTTTTTGGGCAGGAACCATCGGCCAAAGGTCTGTTTGTCCCTCCCGCTTATTAAAAAAACAGTAGTGTTTTCTTGGTTGTGCAAGGCATCTAAAAGTTGGTACAATTCTTCATCTGGAGATGCCTTTTGTGGGTCTTTGTGGAAACCTGCCAAGGTCCCGTCATAATCCAAGAACAATAATCGTTTCTTGGATTTTTCATATTCATTTTGAATGGAGGACAATATGCCGGACGACATCTTTTCGGAAATAAAAGCTTTGCCCAGATCTCTGTTCTCTTGCAATGCACTCATAAATTCATTGGCCCAAACCTCTACATTGTAGCGTTCCAATCTTTTCTGAAGAAAAGTGTTACGGGATATTTGCTCTTCCAAAGGCATGTTAAAGGCTTGCTTAAGAGTATCTGCTTGTTGTTCAAAGTTATTCGGATTTATCAACAGAGCTTCGTTCATTTCGTAGGCCGAACCGGCCATCTCGCTTAGAATCAGTACCCCAGACTTATCTGTTCGGGTAGCAATATATTCTTTGGCCACCAAATTCATTCCATCTCTAAGGGGTGTCAGCCATGCAATGTCGCTGGATGTATATAGGTCGATCAGGCTTTCAAAGGGAAGGGAACGATAGAAGTACCAAATAGGTGTCCAGTTCACCGTGGAAAGCTCACCATTTATTCTTCCTACCAGTTCGTCCACCTCTTTTTTTAATAATTGATATTGCGGAACGTTGGAGCGGGAGGGAACGGCAAGTATGATCAATCGGACTTTTTCCTTGTATTCTGGATACTTTTGAAGAAAGTACTCGAATGCGTTGATTCGCTTTGCTATCCCTTTACTATAATCGAGTCGATCTATGGATAGGATCAATTTGGTATCCGGGGCCGATGCTTTGTGGTTGTCCAAACGAACTTGTAGATCACTTCGGTTTTCTTTACTTTTTGAATCATGGTTAACAGCGGCATCCCTAAACTTTTTGTAGTCGATTCCCATGGGGAAAGAATCCACTTTTATGACTCTATTGTCCAGATAGATCTCGTTGAAGCTTACATCCAGACCGATCAATCTGCGGACGGAGCTCAAAAAATGCCTTTCGTAATCGTACGTGTGGAAACCGATAAGGTCCGAGCCCAACAATCCTTCCAGGATTTCTTCACGCCAAGGCAGGGTCCTGAAAATTTCGAAAGAAGGAAAAGGAATGTGCAGAAAGAAACCAATGGTCGTATCCGGTCTTTTTTCGCGGACCATTTGGGGAACCAACATCAATTGGTAATCGTGGACCCAAATAGTATCGTCTTCACTTGAGTTTTCTATAATGGCATCGGCAAACTTTTGGTTTACGGCCTTGTAGGTTTCCCAATAGGTTAATTCAAACTCGGAATATTCCAAAAAATAGTGGAACAAGGGCCAAATGGTACGGTTACTGAATCCATAGTAGAAACCATCCACTTCCTTTGCATTTAGTTTTACCTTGGCACACCCATTATCCTGCAATGCTTTGTCTATTTCATCCTCGAGCCCATCGGGAATATCCTCGTCCGTGAGCCCGGACCAACCGATCCACAGACTTTCGCCACCACTGTGCACAGATTTCATTCCAGTGGCCAAACCTCCAACACTTGGTACTGCATTGAGCGATCCATTGCTAATTTGTAATTGAACGGGTAGCCGATTTGAGATTATGATAGTTTTGCCCATAAAAGGATGATTTTTGAGGTGTTTTAATTTTTTGTTTCTTTAAAAATCGGGAAATTAGATCGCAAAACCAATTCATAAGAACCCTTTTGAGACTTTTTGACCTATGGACAACTTGAATTACGGAATTATTGGAAATTGTAGGAGTGCGGCATTGATTTCCAAAGAAGGCTCCATTGACTGGTGCTGTTTGCCGCAATTTGATTCAGCTTCGGTGTTTGCGAAGCTACTGGATGAAAAAAAGGGTGGGAGTTTTGAGATATTAACGGGCGATAATTATAAAATTGATCAACAGTACCACAAGAACACCGCAATATTGGTAACGCGGTATGCCGATGGCGAAAATGTATTTGAGGTACACGATTTTATGCCCCGTCACCATAAGATGAACGGGAAATACATGGCCCCTCCGGAAATAGTCCGGTACATAAAGTATGTGTCCGGAAGTCCCAAGGTTCAATTTAAGTACAATCCAAAATTGGAATATGCTGTAGGTGAGACCGAGCTTTATATTAAAGAAGATTTTATTGCCAGTCTAACCCATGAGAGTAAATACGACACATTGTTCCTCTATACTTCTTTTAATAAGAAACATATATTGGAACAAAAAGAAACCACGCTTAAGGAAGATGGGTATTTTTTGATTTGTTACCATGAGAAAATATTAAAACCTACCACCCAAAAGATTGCTTTGGAACTGGAACGGACCAAAGTTTACTGGTTGGATTGGGTGGATAAGACCCCTACTTACAAGAAATTTAAGGATCAGATAATTCGAAGTGCCATCACTTTAAAAATGTTGACCTACGACAAAACAGGAGCAGTGTTGGCGGCAGCCACTACGTCGCTTCCCGAGACCATAGGGGAGGTTCGTAATTGGGATTACCGATTTTGTTGGATTCGCGATGCTTCAATGGCAATCAAGGTTGTATCCGAATTGGGACATAAAAATTCCGCCAAAAGATTTTTACAATTCATAATCGATCTAATGCCGGATAAGGATGAGAAGCTCCAGATCATGTATGGCATCAACAAAGAAAAAAAGCTGACCGAAATATCCTTGGACCATTTGGATGGTTATAAAGGATCCAAACCGGTAAGGGTGGGTAATGCAGCTTATATGCAAAAACAGAACGATATCTATGGGATTCTGATGGATGTGATTTACGAGCAGCTACGAAATTTTAGCAATGATTTGGAAAATGGCGAGGAGTTATGGAACATTACCAAAGGTATTGTTTGGATTGTTGGCAAACACTGGCAGGAGCCGGACAAGGGCATTTGGGAGTTTAGGGGAGAGGATAGACATTTTACCTTTTCCAAGGTGCTCTGCTGGGTGGCTATAGATAGGGCTATAAAGGTTGCCAAAATGTTTGGTAAAACCCGAAAATTGGAACGTTGGACCGCCCTTGAACAAGAAATTAAGGAAGATATCCATAAAAACGCCTGGAACAATGACATTAATGCTTTTGTACAATCTTACGGTTCAAGACATTTGGATGCCTCCGTTCTATTGATGGAACCTTATGGGTTTATCCATGCAAGGGACCCAAAATATGTGAGCACGGTTAAGGCCATAGAAGATGGTCTTAGCAATGATGGTCTGTTGTATCGTTATAAGAACGAAGATGATTTTGGACTTCCTTCATCATCCTTTACCATTTGCACCTTTTGGTTTATCAATGCATTGTTCAAGATAGGCGAGGAAGAAAAGGCTCTCGAGTATTTTGAACGACTTTTGAGCTATAGCAACCATCTAGGGTTGTTTAGTGAGGATATCGATTTTAAGACCAAGCGGTTGTTGGGCAATTTTCCACAGGCCTACTCGCACTTGGCACTTATTGAATGTGCCATCAATTTTTCCAATAAGCAAAAAGATGAGCGGATATTGGAATCCATAGGGTAATAAAAAACGCCCCGATCGGGGCGTTTTCCAATTGTGGGTTCATAGATCCCGGCAATTATTTGAATTAGTCAAAAGTATACCCATTGTCCGCGGCAACTTTGTCGGCAATCTGAGTCCTTAGATCGACCACGTTGGGTTGGTTCGTGTACTTGGTAAAGCGTTTTAGCCCCATAAGCATCATACGTTGCTCATCTCCTTCGGCAAAAGAAACTATAGCCTCTTTGCCTTTTTGTTGAATAATGTCCACCGCTCTGTACAAATAGAGTTTGGACATTGCTATTTGTGCTTTTTGGGAATCTTCACCAAAGCGTTTTGCGTTTTTCTCTGTTCTTAAAATTGCGGATTCGGCCATATATACCTGAATCAAAATATCGGAAGCTGCCATCAACAACATTTGATGTTTTTCCAAATCCGGTCCAAATTTTTGAACGGCGCTGCCGGCAATCATCAAGAACACTTTTTTTAATCGAGCCACTAGGTCTTTTTCTTCTGAAAAAAGTTCTGAAAAATCAGGTGTATCGAAAGATGGAATGCCCATAAGCTCTTCACCAACAGCAGTTGCTGGGCCCAACAGGTCCACATGGCCTTTCATGGCCTTTTTGACCAACATTCCAACGGAGAGCATTCGGTTGATTTCGTTGGTACCTTCATAAATTCTGGCAATACGCGCGTCTCTCCACGCGGATTCCATTGGGGTATCGGCGCTAAAGCCCATTCCCCCGAATATTTGGATACCCTCATCCGTGGTGTGCTGAACATGCTCGGAAACAGCTACTTTCAGAATAGAGCACTCGATGGCATATTCTTCAACACCTTTAAGTTCTGCTTCTTGGTGTGAGTTACCACTGGCTTCGCGAATGGCAATTCTGTCTTCAATATTTTTTGCAGCCCGGTAGCAAGCGGCCTCGTCCACGTAAGCATTGGTGGCCATGTCGGCAATTTTAGCTTTGATAGCTCCAAAATTGATGATGGGTGTTTTGAATTGAATGCGCTCATTGGCGTATTTGGTTGCTTCTCCGATTACTCTTCGTTGTGCTTCCAAACATGCCGCGGCCAATTTAATTCTACCTACGTTCAAAGCATTCATGGCAATCTTGAATCCATTGCCTCTTTCGGACAGCATATTTTCGACCGGAACCTTGGTCTCGTTGAAAAATACTTGGCGGGTAGAGGAGGAGTGGATACCCAACTTCTTTTCTTCATCACCTAAACTGATACCGTTTTCAGGGTCGTTCTCAACAATGAACCCGGTAATGTTCTTGTCATCCTCGATACGAGCGAATACAATGAACAGATTACAGAACCCTGCATTGGAAATCCACATTTTCTGTCCTGAAATGCTGTAATATTTACCGTCTTCGGATAACACAGCCTTGGTTTTGCCGGAATTGGCGTCGGAACCTGCTCCAGGTTCTGTTAAGCAATAGGCCCCAAACCATTCTCCCGTGGCCAATTTGGGAACGTATTTTTGTTTTTGCTCTTCGGTCCCGTACAAGGTGATGGGCATGGTCCCGATACCAGTATGTGCGCCAAAAGCTGTACTAAAGGATCCTGTTGCACCGGAAATGTAGTCGCAGACCAACATAGTGGATACAAAACCCATTCCCATACCACCATAGGCTTCAGGAACCGCTATGCTCAAAAGTCCAAGTTCCCCCGCTTTTTTCATACACTCCTCGGTATAGGCATAGTCTTTTTGCTCGAACCGCTCCCAATGTGCCCAAAGTTCGCGATCTACAAACTCCTTGGAGCTTTCGCGCATCATTTTTTGTTCTTCGTTCAGGTCCTCAAGGGTGAACACGTCCTCACATTTGGTCTCCTTGACCAAGAATTGACCTCCTCTCAGTATGTCTTTTTCTTTAGTATCGCTCATGATTTTTTGTTGTTTAGTATTTTTAATTAAGAAATTCGAATATACCTGCAGCACCTTGTCCGGTACCTACGCACATGGTCACCATACCATATTTACCTTTCATGTCCCGCTTTCTCATTTCATTAAAAAGCTGTACCGATAGTTTGGCACCTGTACATCCAAGTGGGTGACCGAGTGCAATGGCCCCTCCATTAACATTAACGATATCTTGGTTGAGTCCCAACTCACGGATTACGGCCAAAGATTGTGAAGCAAATGCCTCGTTCAGTTCGATAAGTTCAATGTCATTTTGTTTTAAGCCTGCCTGCTTCAAAGCTTTTGGAATGGCTTTTACCGGACCAATACCCATAATTCTTGGTTCTACACCTGCTGCAGCATAGTTTACCAATCTGGCTATGGGTTCCAAATTGAGCTCTTTGACCATATCCTCGCTCATTACCATTACAAAGGCTGCACCATCGCTCATCTGCGAGGAATTCCCGGCAGTAACGCTTCCATTTGCGGCAAAAACAGGTCTTAATTTGTTCAAAGTGGGGATGTTGGTACCTTTTCTTGGTCCTTCATCCTTGTTTACAGTGTATGTTTTGGTTTCCTTTTTTCCAGCTTCGTTCACAAAGGTATGTTCTACTTCAATGGGCACGATTTGATCTTGAAAACGATTTTCTGCTTGCGCCTTCAATGCTTTCATATGGGAGTTGTATGCAAATTCATCTTGATCCTCTCTGGAAACCTTGAATTGTTGGGCAACGGCTTCTGCCGTAAGTCCCATTCCCCAATAATAGTCTTCGTGGCCTTCTTTCGCCGTGGCGTAATCGGGTGTTGGTTTGTAACCTCCCATAGGGATGTAGCTCATACTTTCAGCCCCTCCGGCTATGATGCAATCCGCCATTCCCGATTGGATTTTGGCCGTAGCAATACCAATGGTTTCCAAACCTGAAGCGCAATAGCGATTCACGGTAACACCGGGAACGTCTTCAATGTTGAGTCCCATTAATGAGATGAGTCTTCCCATGTTCAATCCCTGTTCGGCTTCGGGCATGGCATTCCCGACAATAACGTCGTCGATGCGTTTTTTGTCCAATTGGGGAAGCTCCGTCATCATATGCTCTATGGTCTCTGCGGCCAGTTCATCTGGTCGTTTAAACCTGAACAGACCTTTTGGGGCTTTGCCCACGGCTGTTCTATATCCTTTTACTATATATGCTGTTTTCATTTTTACTTTTGATTTTTAGGTTCAAGAAACAAGAGTCAGGATTTTGGGTCTTGGCCCTTTTGTCTTGATTCCTGTGTCTAGTTTCTCAATGGTTTTCCGGTTTTCAACATGTGTTGGATACGTTCCAGCGTTTTTCTTTCAGTACAAAGCGATAGAAATGCTTCTCGTTCCAAATCCAAAAGATATTGTTCGGTCACCATGGTAGCTTCAGAAAGGTCGCCACCGGCCATAACGTAGGCCAGTTTATCGGCAATCTTTTTGTCGTGCTCAGAAATATAATGTCCGGCTTCCATGGAATCGGTTCCTACCAAGAACATACCCAAAGCTTGTTTGCCCAGAACTTTTACATCTTTACGTTTTACAGGTTTGGTGTAGCCTGCATCTGCCATAATTTTGGCGTATGCTTTGGCAGTTGCTATTTGTCGGTCTTTGTTTACGACGACTACGTCCTTTCCTTTTTGTAGGATGCCCAAATCAAAGGCTTCGTAAGCCGAAGTGGATACTTTGGCCATACCAATGGTCAAGAAATACTCTTGTAGCACGTTGAGTTCTACGTCATTTTTCCTGAAAGTATCGGAAGCGCGGAGTGCCATTTCTTTAGATCCACCACCGCCAGGGATCACACCTACGCCAAATTCGACCAAACCAATGTAGGTTTCGGCAGCGGCCACAACTTTATCTGCATGCATTGAAAGCTCACAGCCACCACCCAAAGCCATTCCGTGCGGTGCGGCTACGGTTGGAATGGATGAGTATCGCATGCGCATCATGGTATCTTGGAAGTATTTTATGGCCATGTTCAACTCATCGTATTCTTGTTCCACTGCCATCATAAAGATCATACCGATATTGGCCCCTACGGAGAAATTGGCAGCTTGGTTCCCTATGACCAACCCTGCAAAATCCTTTTCGGCAAGGTCAACGGCTTTGTTCAAGCCAGAGAGCACATCACCTCCAATGGTGTTCATTTTGGATTGGAACTCGCAGTTCAGGATTCCGTCACCTAAATCTTCTATGACAACCCCACTGTTTTTAAAAACCTCCTTGGTTTTTCGGATGTTGTTCAGAATAATGAACGCATCTTGACCTGGAACTTTTTCCATTGTCTTTTTGCTGATATCATAATAGTAGGTTGCCCCATCTTTTACGGTGTAGAATGAATCCACACCTGCGGATTTCATGTCGGCAACCCATGAAGCGGGCTCCAAACCTTCGGCTTTGATGAATTCCAATCCTTTTTCAAGGCCAACGGCATCCCAAATTTGAAACGGACCATGTTCCCAGCCGAAACCGGCCTTCATGGCATCATCTATTTTGTATAGCTCATCCGAAATTTCAGGAATACGATTGGTTACATAAGCAAAAAGGGCTCCAAAACTCTTTCTGTAAAACTCTCCGGCCTTATCTTTTCCACCGACCAATACGGGAAAACGCTCTATGACTTTATCAATGGTCTTGGTTAGCTCTAAAGTTGCAAACTTTGCACTTTTCTTGGAACGATAATCCATGGTGTCCAAATCCAAAGTGAGGATTTCGCTTTTACCATTGTCGCCTTTTACTTTTTTATAGAATCCTTGACCTGTTTTGCTTCCCAACCATTTGTTGTCCATCATGGTTTTGATGAAATCGGGCAGCTGGAACAGTTCGTGACGCTCATCGTCCTTACAGTTCTCACTGATTCCGTTGGCCACATGTACCAAAGTATCCAAACCAACCACATCCACCGTACGGAAAGTAGCAGATTTTGGACGACCGATTACGGGGCCTGTCAATTTATCCACTTCTTCCACTGTCATGCCCATTTCTTTTACAGCATGAAACAGACTTTGAATGCTGAAGATTCCGATTCGGTTCCCGATAAATGCAGGAGTATCTTTGGCCACCACGGAGGTTTTGCCCAAGAATTGTTCACCGTATCCGTTCAAGAAATCCAAAACCTCTTTTGAAGTTTTAGGTCCAGGAATGATTTCGAAAAGTTTTAGATATCGAGCAGGGTTAAAGAAATGTGTTCCGCAGAAGTGTTTCTGGAAATCCTCGCTTCTTCCTTCGCTCATAAATTTAATAGGGATACCGGAAGTGTTTGAGGTAATCAAGGTTCCCGGTGTGCGGTGTTTGTCCAGATTCTCGAACACTTGTTTTTTAATGTCCAAGCGTTCAACGACCACTTCAATGATCCAATCCACATCCGCCACTTTGGAAATATCGTCTTCCAAGTTTCCTGTGGTAATGCGGTCGGCGAATTTTTGATGGTAAATAGGAGAGGGTTTGGATTTTAAGGCAGCGGTCAAAGAATCGTTTACCAAACGATTACGAACCGCCTTGTCTTCCAATGTAAGTCCCTTGGCTTTTTCCTTGTCGTTCAGTTCGCGAGGAACTATATCCAACAATAGTACCTCGACCCCAATGTTAGCAAAGTGACATGCAATGCCACTGCCCATTATACCGGAACCGATTACGGCAATTTTGTTTATATGCCTTTTCATGTGCGAGTTTGAAATTTAATTATTAGTTGTTTTTGAATATATTTTTTTGTCGGTAATAAGCTTGTTTATTGTGCTCATGGTCTTAAAAAAAACATTTAGATCTTCTTCTGGTACATGCTCTTTGACAACCTCGTTGAACCTGAGAACTACCTCTTTGGATTCCTCCCGTTTTTCAAGGCCCAAAGGGGTTAGAAAAATTAGGACTCCGCGCCCATCCTTTGGGTTTCGTTTTCTTAAAATGTATCCTTTTTGCTCAATATTCTTTAAGATTCTTGACAAACTTGTAGCTTCCATTCCCATTTTAGGGCCTAATGTGGTACTTGGAGTACCCCCTTTTGGATCCATGCTCAAAAGGGTAAACCCGATGGCCATGGTAAGATCATAGTTTTTAGCTTCCTCATTGTACATTTTGCTTACCGCCTGCCAGGTAGCCCTAAGGGCGTGATCAATGGTCAAATCTTTCATAGAACTGGTTTGGTGTTCTCAAATATATAAAAATTTATTATGCATGCATAATAAATTTAGGTTAAGTGTACCTTAATAAATTAGAGTTGAAGTAAATAGAGGGTAATTGTAAGCTAGTTGCAATTTTTTTGCTTGGAACTAGTGCTTTTTTTTGACTTTATATTCCTATTGCCAACCATATGGAGCACTTTTAAAACCAAACAATCTCAGCTTTTGCCGAAGTATAAACCGTGAATTAGGTTTTTATATTATTATGATATGAAGTACGGTCTGCTCATCTAAAATCCAATCTTTATACAATATTTGGGTGTTGATTGTCCAACTCATTGAAAAAATTAGATTCTGAACCTAGTTCAGGGTGACGGTTCTCAGATATACTCAGAACGCCAGACCGATTATTCCTAATCGACCATTGTTTTAATGCCCATAAATATCATTATAAAGTGCTAGATATTTTTCTTTAACAATTTTGCGCTTCAATTTTAGGGTAGGGGTCAAGTGTCCTTCATCGATGCTCCAAACATTAGAAGTAAGCCTAAACTGTTTTACTTTTTCCCATTTGGCAAACTCCTCATTGGCCAAATCCACTTCTTCCTGCATTCTTGCTATGACCTTTTCGTTTTTCACCAATTCTTCATTTGAGTTTAGCACTATATCGTGCCTTTTGGCCCATTCGTGCATAAACTCAAAATTAGGTTGAATTATGGCCGCCGGCATTTTTTCGCCTTCTCCAACAACCATTATCTGTTCAATAAAGCGAGATTGCTTAAATCGATTTTCCAGGATTTGTGGAGCTACATATTTACCGCCCGACGTTTTGAACATTTCTTTCTTACGATCGGTAATGCGCAAAAAGCCATCGGCATCCACTTCACCGATATCGCCAGTATGGAAATAATCGTCGGTCATAACCTGTGCGGTTTTTTCAGGATCTTTGTAGTAGCCCAACATTACATTGGGACCTTTGCAAAGGATTTCACCATCTTCGGCAATTTTGACTTCAACACCATTTATAATTTTTCCAACGGTGCCAATCTTCCAACCTTTGTTACGTTGATCGTTCACGGCAATCACAGGAGAAGTTTCCGTAAGCCCGTACCCTTCCATTACGGGCATTTGAGCTGCTCCAAAAACGCGGGCCAATCTAGGTTGTAAAGCGGCACTGCCCGATACCATTACGGATAAATTTCCACCAAGCCCTTCTTTCCACTTACTAAAAATCAATTTACGGGCGAGCCCAAGTCTTTTCTCGTACCACCAACCGTTGGCACCATAGGGCTCAAACTTGAGTCCAATTTCCACCGCCCAAAAAAACAGTTTCTTTTTTATGCCTGTTAGATTGGCTCCTTTTGCTATTATCGCATCGTAAACCTTCTCAAGCAGACGTGGCACCACTGTCATTACATCGGGTTTTACCTCTTTTATGTTGTCACTGATCTTATCCAGTCCTTCTGCAAAATGAATTTCTATACCACAATATTGGTACAGATAAAGAATCATCCTTTCAAAAATGTGACAAACCGGTAAAAAACTGAGAGCAACACCGCCAGTCTCAAAAGGCACTCTGGCCTCACTGGAAATAACGTTGGACACAATATTATCGTGAGAAAGCATTACGCCCTTTGGTCTTCCAGTAGTGCCCGAAGTATATATAAGGGAAGCCAGGTCTTTGGGTTTTACCGTGGCTTTTAATTCTTCTACGTTTTCTTGATTGGAAGGATCGGCGCCCTTTTCCAGGACTTCCTTCCAGTTTTTGCAATTTTTAAGCTCGTCAAACGAATAGACTTCTTCGATCTTTTTGATTTTTGAACTTATAGCAAGCACTTTTTCCAACACATCTTCACACGAAACAAAGCAATACTTGGCTTCTGAATGGTTAAGGATGTATTCGTAGTCGTCTTCGGAAATGGTGGGGTAGATCGGAACGGTTTGTGCCCCGATTTGAAGTACGCCAATATCCATTATGTTCCACTCTGTTCGGTTGGTCGTGGATATAATGGCAATTTTATCATTCGGCTTTACGCCCATCCGTAACAAAGCCCTGCTTACCGCATTGGCCTTGTCGATGTATTCCTTGGTGGACGTAGCTATCCATTTACCGTCACTTTTGGTGACCAATGATTTTTCTAAGGGGTATTTTTCAAGTTGATAGTATGGGAAATCAAATAATCGGGTAACAGTTTGCATAGTAAGTTTTATGTAAAGCGATTGCAAATTAGCAAATCAGACCTTAACAATGAAACAGATTTAACAATTACCTAATGTGTTTTTTGAAAAATCCCCAATTATCAACCTATATCAGCAATAAAAAACATTACTTCCTCAAGTTGTCCAACCATTCTTTTGCGTTCACAAAAGCCTGAAGCCACGGGGACACCTTGTCGTTTCTATCTTTTGGATAGTGGGCCCAGTTCCATGGGAACGTTGAACGTTCAATATGGGGCATGGTCACCAAGTGCCTACCTGTTTTGTCACAAAGCATTGCCGTATTGTAATCACTTCCGTTTGGATTGGCAGGATAAGTCTCATATCCGTATTTGGCCACAATATGGTATTGATCTTCGGTATGTGGAAGGCTAAATTTACCTTCTCCATGGCTGATCCATACACCAAGAGTTGTGCCGGCCATATTGGACAGCATAACCGAGTTGTTTTTTTCGATTTTCACCGAAGTAAAGTTGCTCTCGTGCTTATGGGAGTCATTGTAGGTCATTCTACCGTGCGTTTCGTGTTCTGGGTTAATAAGATCTAGCTCCATGAACAACTGGCAACCATTACAAATACCAACAGAGAGGGTATCTGGCCTGGCAAAGAAATCTTTTAAGGCTTTATTGGCTTTTTCGTTGTATTTGAAAGCACCTGCCCAACCTTTGGCACTTCCCAACACATCGGAGTTGGAGAATCCGCCAACGGCACCAATAAATTGAATGTCCTTCAGTGTTTCCCTGCCCGAGATCAAGTCTGTCATGTGCACATCCTTTACATCGAACCCGGCCAAGTACATCGCATTTGCCATTTCACGTTCGGAATTGCTTCCTTTCTCCCGAAGAATGGCGGCTTTTGGTCTATTTGTGGTCGGAACTTCTGGTAAAGCACCGCTAAATTCCGTAGGAAAACTATATTGTAGAGGTTGCTCTTTATAATTGTCATATCGGTCTTTGGCCAAACCGTTCGCAGTTTGCTTGCTGTCCAATAAATAGGATGTCTTGAACCAAGTGTCACGCAAGGAAGCAATGTTCAAACCTATTTCGATGCCATTGTTTTTGATTTTCAAGGTACTTTCGGAAGTTGGAACACCAATTTTTGTGAAATTTACCCCGGAATCGGATAAAACTTTCTCCACTGTTTCATCTTTGGCTTGGAATACCACCCCGATATTTTCTGAGAACAACAGTTTGATGGTGTCTTCCTCCCCAATACCGGAAAGATCTAATTTGGCCCCTAGGTTATTGTCGGCAAAGCAAAGTTCCAACAAGGTAGTTATCAACCCTCCTGAAGCCACATCGTGACCGGCTAAAATCTGGCCCTTTTTGATGAGCTTTTGCAAAGTGTTGAAAGTGGTCTTAAAATATTCAGCATCCATAACAGATGGAGCTTGGTCACCAATGCCGTTTAAAACCTGCGCAAAGGAAGAACCACCTAATTTATGGCTGTCCTTGGATAAATTGATGTAGTAAATATCGCCACCGTTTTTCTGCAAAACAGGCTCCACAACTTGGTCAATGTTGTTGCAATTGGCAGCAGCAGAGATGATTACCGTTCCTGGGGAAAGTACTTCACCATCCTTATATTTTTGTTTCATGGAAAGTGAATCCTTTCCGGTGGGCACATTTATTCCTAGATCGATCGCGAATTCCGACAAAGATTCCACTGCACTGTATAAACGGGCATCTTCACCTTCATTTCTACAGGGCCACATCCAGTTTGCGGAGAGCGATACGGATTTCAATCCATTCTTTAACGGTGCCCAGACAATATTGGTCAACGATTCCGCTACACTGTTTCTGCTTCCTGCAACGGGGTCTATCAATGCCGATATGGGGGAGTGGCCTATACTGGTTGCTATCCCTTCCTTTCCTTTAAAGTCTAGGGCCATAACCCCACAGTTGTTCAGTGGCAATTGCAATGGTCCGGCGCATTGTTGCTTTGCAACACGACCTCCCACACAACGATCAACCTTGTTTGTTAACCAGTCCTTGCTGGCTACCGCCTCCAATTGGAGTACTTGTTCCAAATAATCGTGGAAATGCTCCAGCGAATAGGATAGTGCAGAATATTTTTGTTGTACCGATTTATCGGCCATTATGGTTTTTGGAGAGCTCCCGAACATATCGGACAACTCCAAATTCATTGGTGTCTCTCCTGTTTGTCCGGATGTAAATTTAAAGGTGTGGTCGCCCGTTACCTCACCAACGTTGTACATAGGGGAGCGTTCACGTGCAGAAACCCGGTTCAATAGGTCCAAATCTTTTTCCCCGATTACCAAGCCCATACGCTCTTGGGATTCGTTTCCGATCAATTCTTTTTTGGAAAGTGTAGGGTCGCCAACGGGCAATTTGTCGGTATCAATTGTTCCTCCTGTTTCTTCCACCAATTCTGATAAACAGTTGAGGTGTCCACCAGCTCCGTGGTCGTGAATGGAAACGATGGGGTTATCGTGACTTTCAAACAATCCGCGAACGGCATTCGAAGCTCTTTTTTGCATTTCAGGGTTGGAACGTTGTACGGCGTTCAATTCGATAGCTGAACTGAACTCGCCCGTGTCCGCACTGGATACGGCAGCTCCACCCATCCCGATGCGGTAGTTGTCCCCACCTAGAACAACTATTCTGTCTCCCTTCTTGGGTGTGTCTTTTAAGGCTTGGTCTGTTTTTCCATAACCAATACCCCCTGCCATCATTATCACTTTGTCGAAGCCCAATTTACGGGCCTCTTCTTGGTGTTCGAATGTTAAAACGGAACCGGCGATCAAAGGTTGACCGAATTTATTTCCAAAGTCGGATGCACCGTTGGATGCCTTGATCAGGATATCCATTGGAGTTTGGTACAGCCAGTCCCTTTCTTGCATACCTTTTTCCCAAGGACGATTTTCTTCCAATCGGGAATAGGATGTCATATAAACAGCGGTTCCAGCCAAGGGCAACGATCCTTTTCCACCAGCCAAACGATCACGAATCTCACCGCCGGACCCTGTAGCAGCACCATTAAAAGGCTCCACGGTGGTCGGGAAATTGTGGGTCTCCGCTTTAAGCGATAATACGGAATCGAATTCTTTTTCTTCGTAAAAATCGGGTTTGTCGGCACTTTTTGGTGCAAACTGAATTGCTTTTGGCCCTTTTATGAAAGCAACATTGTCTTTGTATGCGGAAACAATATCGTTTGGATGTGCTTCCGAAGTCTTTTTGATCAGTTTAAATAGGGAAGAAGGCTTTTCTTCTCCGTCAATCACAAAGGTGCCGTTAAAAATTTTGTGGCGGCAATGCTCGGAATTCACTTGGCTGAACCCAAAGACTTCGGAATCCGTCAACTTGCGACCCAATTTCTTGGCCAGACCTTCCAAATAGGCCACCTCTTCATCACTTAGGGCCAATCCTTCTTTTTCGTTGTACGTTGCAATATCATCGATTTCCATAATGGGTTCTGGAACAATATCGATAGTGAAAATATCTTGTCCCAAAGCGGTGTATTTTTGGGAAAGCATAGGGTCAAAATCGGTAAAATCCTCGGCAATGGCATGGAATTCCTCTATTCTGATGATTCCTGGGATGCCCATGTTTTGGGTGATTTCGGTCGCATTGGTACTCCAAGGTGTAACCATGGCGGCACGTGGCCCAACAAAAAAGGCGTCGAGAGACGCCGCTTCAATCTTAGGTTGGTCGCCAAACAACCAAGTTAATTTGTCAATATCTTCCTGAGCGATTTCCTGAGCGGTTTGGACGGCAAAAACCTTGGTCGCCTTGTCCCCAAAAAAATGGATCATACAGTCTATGCGTTGAACGGTTTAAGAAAGTGCAAAAATACGATTTTGTGCCAGAATTCATCCTACGGTATAAGTGTTTTGTTAACGATGTATTGTTGATAGTATATATGTTTGAAAATAAACTGTCAGGATTTTGTCAAATTGCTAAAAGTGTCTTTTTAAAAACTTAAGCATAAATGAATTGAAGATGTTTTTCCTATCTTAGAAGAATATAGCTAACTCAAAACCAACCTTATGAAAACGACCAACCTCTTGTGCGGGATACTTCTTTTCGCTGGCATAATTACTGCAACAGCACAAAAAAAATATTCCAAAAGCCAGGTTAAAAAGTTAAAAGAAGAAGTAGAAACTCTTGTGGAGGCCAATAGAAAGCAGACACAGGTTATGGTGGATAAAATTTTCAGTTTTGCAGAATTGGGCTTTCAAGAAGAGGAGAGTTCCAAATATCTTACCGGTATTTTAGAGGAAAATGGATTTACCATAGAGCATTCCATTTCCAATATTCCAACGGCTTGGTTTGCCACATGGAGCAATGGCGATGGTCCGGTTATTGCCTTGGGGAGCGATGTTGATTGTATTCCCAAAGCCTCACAATACCCTGGTGTCGCGTACCACAAACCTATAGTGGAAGGCGCTCCTGGGCATGGAGAAGGACATAATGCGGGCATTCCTTTGAACATTACCTCGGCATTGGCCGTTAAGGAAGTAATGGAGAAAGAGGGCATTGGCGGTACCTTGATTCTTTGGCCGGGTATTGCAGAAGAATTGGTCGCAGCAAAAGCATGGTACGTCCGCGATGGTCTTTTTGATGATATTGATATGTGCATTTTTACCCATGTAAGCAGTAATCTCAGTGTTTCTTGGGGACCAACAAGTGGAACAGGGCTCATTTCCGTGGAATATATGTTTGAAGGCGAAGCAGCTCATTCGGCCGGGGCGCCTTGGCGAGGAAGAAGTGCTCTCGACGCTGCAGAACTTATGAACGTAGGGTGGAATTACAAAAGAGAGCACCTGCATCCATTAAAACGTTCACATTCCATTTTTACCGATTCCGGGGACCAACCCAACGTAGTGCCTTCCAAAGCCGCTATTTGGTTTTATTTTAGGGATGTTACCTACGAAGGGATTATGGAAATGTATGCCGAAGCCAACGATATTGCGAAAGGTGCGGCTTTGATGACGGGTACTAAAATGACCTCACGTGTATTGGGAACTGCCTGGCCAAGACACTTTAATAAGATCATTGCGGAGACGATGTACGAAAATATAAAGCAAGTTGGTCTCCCAACATGGTCAGAGGCCGACCAAAAACTAGCAAAAGCGGTGCAAGCTGAAATACAATCCAAGACAACGACCGGATTACCTACCGAATTGTCAAAAATAGGACTTCCGGTATTGGAACCGGTAAGTGGAGGTTCTGACGATATCGGGGATGTTTCATGGAAAATACCCACGGTAACCATGCGTTTTCCTTCAAATATTCCTGGTTTGCCGGGGCATCACTGGGCAAATGCCATAACTATGGCAACACCGATTGCCCATAAGGGTGTAACGGCCGGAGCCAAGGCCGAGGCCCTGACGGTCATGGATTTTTTATTGAAGCCGGAACTTTTGGCGCAGGCTTGGGATTATTTTAACAACGAACAGACCAAGGAAACCAAATATCGGCCTATGATTGCTGCGGATGATATGCCTCCCACGTATTTGAACAAGGATAAGCAGGATATGTTCCGATCTGCATTGAAGGAATTTTACTATGATGAGACCAAATACGATACCTATTTGGAGCAATTGGGTGTTGATTACCCCACGGTCAAGCAATAAGTTGTTGCTTCAAGATAAATCGGGATCCTGAGAATCATTTGGATTTTCAGGATTTCTTTTTTAACAAGGCCATATAAAAACCATCGAACCCTGTTTCCGAGGCAAAAACATTTCGTTCCCGAACAAATTCAAAATCTTTCCCGTTCTCCGAATCTAAAAAGTTCTTAACCTGATCTGAGTTTTCTTGGGGCAGAATGGAACAGGTGGCATAGACCATTTGACCTCCCTTTTTTACCATTTTGCTATAGTTCTGCAGAATATCTTGCTGAACCCCCATAATGCGGTCCACGAATTCGGGTTCCAATTTCCATTTTGAATCAGGATTACGTTTGATTACTCCCAATCCAGAGCAAGGTGCATCAAGCAACACTCGGTCGGCACTGTTGTGCAATTTTTTTATGACTTTAGTGGAGTCTATAGCCCTGGTTTCCACATTGTGTACACCGTTGCGACGGGCTCTCTTCTTCAGCTTTTTCAATTTACTTTCATAAATGTCCAAGGCGATCAATTGCCCTTTGTTCTGCATTTGCGAAGCCAAGTGAAGCGTTTTTCCTCCGGCACCCGCACAAGCATCGATTACACGCTGACCGGGCTCTACCTCCAAAAATGGGGCAACCAATTGGGAAGAAGCGTCCTGTACCTCGAACAATCCATCTTTAAATGCTTCGGTAACAAAAACATTTTTGCGTTCCACAAGTTTCAATGCCTCTGGATAGCCATCTATAAACTCGGTAGCTATATCTTCTTTAGTCAAAAAAGCCTTCAGTTGAGGTTTTGGTATTTTAAGGGTATTTGTTCTTAGAATCACCTCTGCTTGTTGGTTCTGAGCGGCTATCTCTTTGGTCCAAAGTTCGGAACCCAACGATTTTTCACCTAGTTCGTCCATCCAATCAGGAATTGATTCCCTGAATTTGCGAATTTTGGACAATTCATCGAACCTGCCCTTAATGCGACGTTCCGGAGTACCTTCCAGTTGTTTCCAATCAGGAATCCGGATACCTCTCAGCACGCACCAAACCCCGAACAAACGAAATAAATGTGGTTTGCTGTACGGTTCGTGTACCTCGGCAATTTCCGAGTATAGGCGTTTCCATCGAACTATATCATACGTGGTCTCGGCAATAAATCCGCGATCGCGGGCACCCCAACGTTTGTCGTAACGCAATACTTTTTCGATTACCTTATCGGCATATTCCCCTTCGTTAAAAATCATGTGTAGGGCATCAATTACGGCAAATACCAAGTTTCTGTGTAAACGCATCTTGTAGAATAAGGTTGCAAAGGTATGATTTCTCCTTACTTTTGAAGAAAATAAATACAATGAGATACATATGCTCCCTGATAATGGCTCTAGTTTTATTTTCTTGTGCAGAAGAACATAAAAAGCTACCCTTTACCTCCGTTGAAATAACTCCAGTTTTTAATGATTCCGTTAGCATTCGTGCTATTACATTTTTGGATGGCAGAACACTGGCCTTTGCGGGAAGCAATGGTGTTTATGGTACGGTGGACGTAAATTCGTTGCAAGTTCGCAGTAATGTGCAGACCTACGATTCGTTGACCCCTAGTTTTAGGGCGGTAGGCAGTACCTCCGAGGATTTTTTTATGCTTTCTATTGAAAGTCCCGCTTTGTTGTACAAAACCGGGGATAAAGGAAAAATGGAAGTGGTGTACAAAGAGGAGGGCGAAGGCGTTTTTTATGATAGCCTTACTTTTTGGAACAACATGGAAGGGATTGCGGTTGGGGATACTGTGGACGGTTGCCTTTCTGTAATCATTACAAGGGACGGGGGGAACAGTTGGACCAAAGTACCTTGTTCGGATTTGCCCGAAGGAGTAGAGGGCGAGGGGGCATTTGCGGCGAGCAATAGTAACATTGCCGTAAAAGGAGATAAAGCTTGGGTCGGTACTACCGAAGGACGGGTCTACTTTTCCGATGATAAGGGCATGACCTGGGAAGTACAGGAAACCCCAATAATAGCGGACGAACCGACCCAGGGTATCTATTCAATGGATTTTTTTAATGAAAATATTGGGTTTGCCATAGGTGGGGACTATACACAACCCAAATCCAATAAGGCCAATAAGGTCAAAACCATTGATGGTGGCAAGACATGGCAATTGGTTGCTGATGGTCACGAGCCCGGCTATAAGAGTTGTGTGCAGTTTGTGCCCAATTCCAATGGGGAAGCCTTGGTTGTAGCCGGATTTACGGGAATTTCCTATTCCTCCGATGGGGGTGAGAGCTGGAAGGAATTGAGTGAAGAGCCTTTTTTTACTCTTCGGTTTTTAAATGATTCCACAGCTTTTGCAGCTGGGAACAAGAGAATTGCCAAGTTGTTGTTCCGGTAAAAAAAAAGCGGCGAATCAATCGCCGCTCATCAACCAAAAAACAAACAAAAACCAAATAGGGTTAAACGTTTACCACAACGTAATTGCGCCCTCTTTTTTTATACCAAACGCCCCGGTATTGGTAAAATCGACGTCCATTTCTATATACTACTTTACTGCCCCGGGGCAATGTCCTTACTTTGACTCCGGCGGGTACGGCCGTAACGATATACTTTTTTCCTTGAGCTCTGTACCAAACTCCATCAGCGTAGTAATAATTGGTCTTTTTGTGCACAATTGTCCTTGGGTTGGATATGTGGGTGACCACTGTACCATGTTTAGGGTAGACCTTTACGACTGTTGTTTGCGCTTTACAGGAGGTAAGTGCGCCTGCTATTACTGCTATCATTAAAAATGTCTTAAAACTTTTCATATTATCGGATTTTAATGGTTTTCTCTACATAAGACACGAGATTTACAAAAAGGTTTAATCAAAAAAGAGGAGCCTTATCGGGACCCCTCTTTACTTTCTTGTTCTTAAATGAAGTTATCCGCCACCTCCCTTACGCTTACGGAATTGGTGTATCATTTGCTTTTTAAAGTCCTCTTCTGCCTTAAGCAAAAGAAGAACCTTTTGGGCAGGAATTATTTTTCGCATTTTTAACAAAAAACTTTCTTCGGCCTTTAGTTTTTCTTGTTGCAGCGCCATGATATTGTCCAACAATGTTTCGGACTCACTGTTTGTGAGATTTTGTGCATTGGAAATATTGGAGAACAGTTCAAACCGTTCTTTTTTACGAATGCGTTCCAATGTCTCTTCGTGCTCATTGTACACCGGCCAAAATTGTTGTGCCTCTTCACTTGTTAGATCAATACGTTCGGTAATAAAGGCAACTTTCAAGGTCTTTACACGTTCCCAAATTGGTCCTTGGGCATGCATGGCCATGGTAACCAAAAGTAAGGTGCTAAATATGAGTGTTCTTTTATTCATAGTCAAGGTCATCTAAATATAAATGTTCAATTTCGTCTACGTTTTCGTCCAAATAATCCAAAATGGCATCATCTTCCAGAACTTCGTTAAAAATATTGTTCAGTTCAATATCCTTTAAAGGGATAATTTCCGCAATTTCATAGGTGGTCATCTCAAGATCGGTATTCTCCAGATAAGCTTCAATATCCGAGCTTGCCAGATCATCAAAAGAGATCGGTTCTGCCGAGGAACTCTGGTTTAGACTAAAAATCAGTACAAAAATGGCAGCAACCGCGGCTACGGTATAGTAGAGTTTTTTGTTTGCTATTAATGGGATTACCTTGGTTTCTTTTGTATTGAGTTCTGATGCTACCGAGGAACTTATTTCATCAAAATAGCCTTCTGGAACGCTAAAGCCATCATGTTTGGGAATCAAGGATTCGGTGTGGCCCGCTTCTTCCTTTTTGATTTTATCCATCAAACGACTATTAAAGTCCTCAAAATACCCTTTGGGTGTATTGAAACTATTTTTTTTGTCTTTTTTCATTGCTCTTGTTTGACTTTCAAAATGGTCAAAGGTTTAATTGTCTCTAAGATACGTTTCAATTTTTTTAACGGCCAAGTGATAGCTTGCTTTTAAAGCGCCTTCCGAAGTTTCCAGCACCTCGGAAATCTCACTGTATTTCATTTCCTGATAATACTTCATGGTAAACACCAATTTTTGCTTGTCTGGAAGGGTAGCCAATGCTTTTTGCAGCTTTAACTGGATCTCACTGCCCTCAAAATAAACGTCTGCCTGAAGATTATCTACCATTCGGTCCTTTAACTCTTGATCGCTTATCCCTATTTTTTTGGACTTTTGTTTTAAAAAGGTCAGCGATTCGTTGGTAGCTATTCTGTACATCCAAGAGTATAATTTACTTTCACCTTTAAAGTTATCAATGTTTTTATAGACTTTTATAAAAGTGTTCTGGAGTACGTCATCTGCGTCGTCGTGATTAAGCACAATTCTCCGAATATGCCAATACAGACGTTCTTTGTAGGTGTTTACTAATACCTCAAAGGCCTGCGCTCGACTTTCTTCCTGCTTAAGCTCTTGTACTAGGGTTTCCTCAGCGATCAATGTTCTTGTTGTTTGATGCTAAGACTAAGGTAAGGGGAAAAGGTTTAATTGTTCAATAAATAATTTTAAGAACCAATTAGTAACTAGGAATTTGGCTGAAGGTGCAGAGTGGGTTAAAAGAGGAAATGTGTGGAAGCCAGTGTCATTTTGAACGAAGGTGATAAATCTTTTGTTTAGCAGTTGGCAGTTGGCAGTTGGCAGTTGGCAGTTGGCAGTTAGCAGTTGACTGCCTGCGGTCGGAAATCCAGCTCTTGTATTAATGTGGCCGTAGTTAACGAGCGAATGTGAACAATCCTTTTGCCTCAGAATTTGGTATATAGTCACTAAAGGTCTGGGTAAATTAAAAATTTAGATGATCCACCCCCGTGTTCGCCTTCCTACTAGGAAAACGATTGCATTTCTACCAGTTTCTTGTAGTTTTTGGCAGATTTCATCAATTCCTCATGTGTTCCTTGTTCTACAATTTCACCTTTGCTCATCACTACGATCATATCCGCATTTTGTATTGTAGAGAGTCGATGTGCAATTACTACCGAGGTGCGGTTCTGCATCATTTTTTCCAATGCATCCTGCACCAAACGTTCACTTTCGGTATCCAATGCCGAAGTGGCCTCGTCCAAGATCATTATGGGTGGATTTTTAAGGACGGCTCTTGCAATGGATAGCCGTTGTTTTTGTCCACCGCTCAATTTGTTGCCGCTATCACCGATATTGGTCTCGTAACCTTGGGGCAGCTCCATTATGAAATCGTGTGCGTTCGCAACTTTGGCCGCTTCCATAATTTCATCCATGTTGGCATTTTCTTTACCAAGTGCTATATTGTTCTTTACCGAATCATTAAACAATATGGAATCTTGTGTAACCAAGCCCATAAGTCCACGGAGCGATTTTTTTGTTATGTTCTTTATATTGGTGCCATCTATCAAAATCTCACCTTGGTTTACGTCATAAAAGCGGGTCACCAAATTGGCCACTGTGCTTTTTCCACTTCCAGATTGACCCACCAAGGCCACGGTTTTGCCCTTGTCCACCTTTAGGTTAAATGCTGAAAGCACATAATCATCTTCATATTTAAAGGCAACATTCCTTAGCTCGATTCCCGTATTAAAATCGGATTTATTTTCGGCACCCTCAATATTTTTGATGGGGTTTTCCGATTCCAATATTTCCAGAACGCGTTCTGCTGCGGAATTTCCTTTTTTAACACCGTAAGATGCTTTACTGATGGCTTTGGCCGGGGTTAAAATATTGAATGCCAATCCCATATAGGATATAAACGATGCGGCGTCCAGAGAGCCTTCCAAAAGAACCATTCGCCCTCCGTACCATAGCAATACACCAAAAACAACGATCCCAAGAAATTCGCTAGTGGGTGATGATAGGTTTTGCCGATTTAACAGTGAATTGGAGAATTTGAAAAAACGCGAGGTAGAATTCTGAAATATTTTGAAGAATCTGGATTCGGCATTGAACGCTTTAATTACCCGAAGCCCTCCCAAAGTCTCCTCGACAATGGAAAGAAATTCACCTTGCTCTTTTTGTACCTTGTCCGATTTCTTCTTCAAGGATTTACCTATCCGGGATATGATCATTCCGGCTATGGGAATAAATATGAAAACAAAAATGGTAAGCTTGGCACTTATCAAGAACATTACAATGATGGTAAAAAGTATGGTAAGCGGCTCCCTTACGATCAATTCCAAAATAGATAGAAAGGAGTGTTGGATCTCCAATACATCCGACGTGATCCTTGCGATAACATCCCCTTTCTTCTTTTCTGAAAAATAGGAGATGGGCAGATCTACTATCTTTTGGTACATTTTGTTTCGTATGTCCTTAAGTACCCCATTTCTCAAAAATGTGATAAAATACATGGCCAGATAATTGAAAATGTTCTTAAAAAAGAACAAAAAGAGGATCAAGCCAATGGCCAAGAACAGTCCTTTCATGGGGTCGTCCCCCGAGTGAAGGGTTACCTGATAGTTCATATAACCTTCAAAATACTCCTTTAATTTACCGATACCTTGAAAGGTCGGTGGCTCGCTTACACGTTTGGTCTTGTCGAAAAGGACATTGAGCATTGGTATCAGCGCGGCGTAGGACAACGCACTGAACAATGCATAAAGGATATTGAAAAATATATTTAGAAAACCGTATTTGCGATATGGCTTCGCAAATCGGAGAATCTTTTTAAAGTAGTTCATTCACTTATAAATTCAGCTCGGATAGGATACCTTCCAATTTGGTTTCCAACTGCGAATTTACGGATTTATAATCGGCTGCATTCTCCAATTTTGAATTTGTACTGATGTAGAACTTTACTTTTGGTTCCGTGCCACTTGGCCTTGCTGCAATCCGGGTGCCATCTTCGGTTTCATAGATCAATACGTTGGACTTTGGCAAATGTAGGGTGAACTCGTCCCCGGTCTGCACATTTTTAACGATCGACGTATTATAATCCTCAATGTACAGTAATTTTGAGCCTTGCACCGTATCCACTGGGTTTTCCTTGAAATCTTTCAGCATTTGTTTAATTTCCTCTGCTCCGCTCATTCCTTTTTTGGTAATGGATATTAATTTTTCCTTGTAGAAGCCAAACTGAACGTAGGCATCGATCAATTCTTTAAAGAAAGAGCTACCATTGGCTTTGGCATCGGCGGCAATTTCACAGGCCAAAAGGGTAGAGGTGACGGCATCTTTATCGCGTACAAAATCACCAACCATAAACCCAAAGCTTTCCTCACCTCCACCAATAAATGTAGAGTTAGGAAAATCCTTGATCATTTTACCGATCCATTTAAACCCTGTGAGCGCAGTTTTGTATTCAACCCCATAAGCTTTGGCCATTTGTTGCATCATTGGGGTGGAAACTATTGTGGAAGCAATAAATTCGTTGCCTTTAAACCCTTTTTTCTTGTATTGGTCCAATAGGAATTTGGTCATCAGCACCATAGTTTGATTCCCGTTCAATAATTCCATTTTCCCATCCAAGTTTCTTACAGCAATACCTAAACGGTCGCTATCCGGGTCGGTTCCGACCACCATATCCGCACCGATTTCCTCAGCTTTGGCAATGGCGATGGACAAAGCTTCCGGTTCTTCCGGGTTGGGCGACTCAACGGTAGGGAAATCTCCGTCAGGTTTTGCTTGTTCTTCTATAATGGTGACATTGTTGTATCCGGCACGCTTCAATACTTCCGGAATGGCCGTGATCGATGTTCCGTGCAAGGAAGTAAAGACGATGTTAAAGTCATCTTTTCCTTTTGCTCCAAAATTTCCGTTTTTAACGGATGCTTCAAAAAAGGCTTCGTCCACATCTTCATCTATCATGCTTATCAAACTGTCGTCTTTTACAAATTTGATATCCTCAAAAGAAAGAGCATTGATCTCGGCTATGATCTCCCCATCCTGTGGTGGTACGATCTGCCCACCATCTGCCCAATAAACTTTGTAACCATTGTATTCCGGCGGGTTGTGGGAGGCCGTGAGTACAATTCCGGCGTGACAACCCAAATATTTGACCGCAAAGGATAATTCTGGAGTTGTTCGCAGATCTGAAAATAGGTGAACTCGAATACCGTTGGCCGAAAATACCTCTGCCACGGTCTTTGCCAAGGATTTGGAATTGTGCCTGCAATCGTATGCGATCACTACTTGAATATCGTTATCGGTATAGCACTTTTTTAAATAATTGCTGAGTCCCTGGGTGTTTTTGCCCAAGGTGTATTTGTTTATTCGATTGGTTCCAACGCCCATTACACCGCGCATTCCACCGGTTCCGAACTCTAAATCCTTATAAAAGCGCTCTTTGAGCTCTTCTGGATTTTTTTCCATAAGGTGTTTGATCTCTTTTTTTGTGTCGTTGTCAAAAAAATCGGTCAACCAAGTCTGTGCTGTCTTTGTAATGGAATCCATAGTGTTTAGAATTGTTTGCTTCTTTAAAAATACAAAGTTTATAAGGTTTGAAAATGGCTTAAAGGTTAATTTTATCGGAGATATTGTAACGGGTGTCATTTTTTCGTGACCTCACCATAATTTCTCCGATAAAACCGGCCAAAAAAAGTTGTGTTCCAATGATCATCGCTGTCAAAGCAATGTAAAACTGCGGTCTTTGGGTAATTAAACGTCCGGTCGGGTTCAAGAATAGTTTATCGATCCCCAAATACAGGGAAAAACCAAACCCGACAAAGAACATGAGCACCCCCAAGGCTCCAAAAAGATGCATGGGCCTTCGACCAAACTTTGATACGAACCAAATGGTGATTAAATCCAAAAAACCATTAATAAAGCGTTCTGCCCCAAATTTGGTGGAACCATATTTTCTGGCTTGATGCTGTACCACTTTTTCGGTAATGTCCGAGAAGCCCGCATTTTTGGCCAATACAGGAATGTAGCGGTGCATTTCCCCAGAGACTTCGATGGTCTTTACAACATTTTGGTTAAAGGCCTTGAGGCCACAGTTAAAATCGTGCAGTTTTACACCGGAGGTTTTCCGGGCGGCCCAATTAAAGAGTTTGGAGGGTATGTTTTTGGTGATAACCGAATCGTACCGTTTCTTTTTCCAGCCCGATACCACATGGCGCCCTTCTTGGGTGATCATTCGGTACATATCCGGAATTTCTTCTGGGTTGTCCTGTAGGTCGGCGTCCATAGTTATCACTACATCGCCTGCGGTGGCTTTGAACCCGGCGTGCAGTGCCTGCGATTTGCCAAAATTCTTAAGGAAACGTATCCCTTTTACATTTTTGTTTTGCTCGGACAGTTCGGAAATAGTTTTCCAAGAACCATCGGTACTGCCATCATCAATGAAGATGATTTCATAAGAAAAATGATTGGATTGCATCACTTGCACAATCCAATCATGAAGTTCTATTAGCGATTCTTGCTCGTTAAGTAAAGGAATTACAATGGAAATCTGCATTGTTCGATTCTGGAATTCCCTCCAAAAGTAGCATTTTTTGTTTTAGTATTCCGCTTTGGACTTTTTCAAGATCAATCCGGTAATGAGACCGATAATCAATCCGATCACACAGTTAATGATCAACCCAACGGGATATTGTATCCAAGCAAAGCTTTTTTGCATTTCCACACCTTGCTCCCATTGTTCCTCGGTCATGTTCGGGTTTTGGGCCATGGCCTTGGGCTTTGCAATTTCCATGGCCTTGTCCATAAAGTCGGGTTCAATAAAATTTGTTAGAACATATTGATATGCAAGGGACAATATGGTGCCTACCAGGGCAACTCCAACAGCAACCTTTAAAGCTTCTGAAATGGCCAAGTATCCGCCGTTGGCCTTTTTGAAGGAGTTTACGGCAATAAATATAGCAGCAGCCATGAGTACAATGGAGATTACCATTACCGCGGTGCTCATCTCGTAATGCATTTTTTGGGTGTAGAGCATTATGCCGAACACCACAAAAATAGCACCTAACAAAAGCCCATAGTTAAGTGCAAATTTTCCCGTTTTAACTTGTTGTTCTTCCATTTTTTTAAAATTTGTTTTGATTATAGTTGGTTAGTGCAATATTGCCTAAATTTGTTACATATAAATTTACTTTTATTTTTTTAGTGATTTAAAGTTGGCAATATCAAAGAAATCATTAAATTTGCACCCTGAAAATTCTGAGATTAAGCATTTAAGACGATGAGAAAAGATATACACCCAGAAAACTATAGATTGGTTGCTTTTAAAGACATGTCCAACGAGGATGTTTTTATTACAAAGTCCACTGCTGAAGCGAAAGAAACCATCACTGTGGATGGTGTTGAATATCCTTTGGTAAAATTGGAAATTTCAAGAACTTCGCACCCGTACTACACTGGTAAGACTAAATTGGTAGATACCGCTGGTAGAATCGATAAGTTCAAGAACAAGTACAAAAAATTCAAGAAAGAAGAGAAGAAGGCCGAGTAGGTCGAACTTTTCAACGAAATATATGGACGCTCTCGATGGTTTTCGAGGGCGTTTTTTATTTTTACAGTATTCAAAGCTGAGCAATGAACTATATCCTTTCTGACGGTAACCACCGCGAAGACCTGTTCCCCTTTACCTTAACGCGTCCCGTAGCTGGAATCCGTATAGGTATTTTGACCATAGCCGAAAAATGGGAAAAATGGTTAAAGGCCCCAGTTAGTTTTCGAACCGAAGATTACCTGTCCGAAAAGTTTCCTTTAAGGACCAATGATCAAAATATGGTGATCAATGGGAGTTATCTTCCGAACAGTGCCTTGGTGCAGGCTGTTCAAAAACTTAAAATGGGGGAGGTGCTTATGGATAACGATGGGTATATTGCCTATGTAACCGATAGGCCCGAAATGCAATTTGAGGCTTCCAGTTATATCGCTGTACCGTTTACTGGTAGTGTTTTGGCCATTCGGAAAACATGGGATATCTTTTCCAATAATGCGGCTGTCCTCCAATCTGATTTCGATTTGGTTACCAAAGGCAGAAAAAGTGAGCCCATACCCGATACCAACCAAGTTAAAAACCCTGAAAATATATTTATAGAGGAAGGCGCTGTAGTGGATTTCTGTATTTTGAATGCTTCCACCGGCCCCATATATATTGGCAAAAACGCTTTAATGATGGAAGGTTGCACCGTTCGTGGAGGATTGGCACTCTGCGATAACGCCATCTTAAAAATGGGAGCAAAAATTTATGGTGCCGTAACCGCGGGGCCAGGAAGTAAATTAGGTGGGGAAGTGAACAATGCCGTGTTGTTCGCCAACTCCAACAAAGGACACGATGGCTTTTTGGGCAATTCGGTATTGGGGGAGTGGTGCAATATTGGGGCGGATACCAACACCTCCAATCTAAAGAACAACTACGCACCTGTACGCCTGTGGAACTACAAAATAGAAGGCTTTGAAAAAACAGGGCTTCAGTTTTGTGGCTTAATGATGGGCGACCATTCCAAATGTGGTATCAATGTAATGTTCAATACCGGAACTGTGGTAGGCGTAAGCGCCAATATTTTCGGGAGTGGTTTTCCTAGAAACTTTATCCCAAGTTTTAGTTGGGGAGGTGCATCGGGCTACACCACTTTTAGGACCAATAAGGCATTTGAGGTAGCCGAGGCCATGATGAAACGTCGTAATATGGACTTCAACGGGACCGAGGCCAAAATTTTGGAACATGTCTTTGAGTTGACCCAAAAATGGCGGAATTTTTAATCCTTATTCCAACTTTCCCGTTAGTCCCCAACCATTGGCTCTATCGATAACCACACAGTGCAGGGTGTTAAACCCCTTTTTAAGTTTAAGCGGAATTTTGTTGGCAGTTAGGCCTAAATGCCCTTGAAACTGATTGTTTTTTGACCTGAAGGCATTATTGCCATAAAAAATGGCTTCCCCATTTAAATACACGATGATTTTATCGCTAAAATCAAACGAGAATAAACGGGTCTGGGCGTTATCCACCGCTATGGTTGCGAATGCTACTGTATAAGCTTCTTGGTTGCGTTCAAAGTTGCCCGATGTAGGCTTTGACAAATATCTGGAAATGGGCAATATGCCAGATTGCTCAGTGTAAACAGTGGTGGTCTTTGCATTTTCAAAATCTTCGAAGCGTATTTCGCCTTCTATATAAGGTTGGGCCTCAGTTATGTCCCATTCGCCTATAATACCTTTCTCGGGAGTTAGTATAGGATATGGCTCTTTAACCACGGCCTCACCGGTTTTGGTAATTTTTAAGTTGGCGAACCTATTTCCGAACAGGGCAAAAAGACCAATTTCCCCAGTTAAATTGCCCGACCTTAATCGATCTATCCGCATCACCTCTTCACCATTGATAAACAAGGTGGCGGCTAAATCTTCGACCTCTATCCGGAACAGATTCCAACCTTCGGTCTTAAAGGTGACATTCGCTTGAAATTCAGGATACAACTGCCAGTTGCTCTCGTTGTTGTAGGTAGGGGTGTATTGTACCGCATCCACTTGCCTCGACTTGTGCATGCGCATGTAAACCTCTTCAAAATTTCCTTCTGATTTACGGAAGACTACGCCCGCAAAGCTACGTTTTTGGTTGGCGTACACTTCCATTTCCATAACGCCGTTGGAAAATTCGAATCCTTTGGCAAAAGCAGTGCCATTGACTATAATGGTCTCTTTACCATCAAAATTTTCAAAATTTACCGAGCTACCTTGGGCCGGAGTCCAATAATCGGGTTGTAAAGGGATATTTTGTGTAGTTTGGGCATTTATCGGTCGCATAAAGAGTAACGCGCCAATTATCAATGGGATACGTGAAAGTTTCATTGTATATCTGTTTTTTTGATTGATGATCAACACCTATGTTGTCGGAGGTAACCGGTGTTCCTAACGCTTTAAAATTAAAAAAAGCAGGGTTGGTATAGGGCTCTTTAAACAACAGCACCGTTATTTTTAACAGGCTTATAGATTGACCACAAGTTACATGGATGTCCTAAATAGTCTAAAATTGAATTTAGCTTGGTGAATAGGATGGTGTTAGGGGATATATACCTGTTGGTGAGGGTTCAAATTAAAATGTTAAGGTCATGATTATTGTTTCTTTCTGCCGGCGAACCTAGCCATGCTGTTCAAGATAGCTTTAATAAGATAGTATGGATTAAAATGTAGGTATCAAATACCTACTCCTCCAATTGTAAAAAACGTACTGCGTTTTCGTAGAAAATTTTTCTTTTATCGTTTTCGGTCAAGAAATCGTAACTGTTCAATTGATCGATACTTTTTTTAATGGCATGTGGCCACACCATTTGGTCCGAGCCGTACATAACCCTATCGATAAGGCCATATTTTTTGGCTTTACGTAAAAATTGTTCTGCATAGTCCTTTGGTTGTTCGTCCACCCATAATATCACTCCCAAATCCGAATATAGTTGAGAATATTGTAGCATTAGACGAAGAGCGTTTTCATAAAACACCTCTCCGGCATGCATCAAATAGATACGTAGATTTGGGTGTTTGGCCAGAACATCTTCCAAGGTAAGAGGGTCTCCCAATTTTAATCTAAAGTTGGGACAGCATCGGGTCGTAATATCGGAAGGACCGCCACCTGTATGCACTGCAACGGGAATATCGTAGCGCTCACAAATGTCCAAATAGGGTTCAAACTCGGGGTCGGATAGGGTGTAACCATCATAAACAGCGCCTATTTCCCCAAAGACTTTGAGTTTGCCAGAGGTTATCAATGCTTTGAAGGCCACAGTGTCTTTTGGCGGAGAGTTGGTGTAGTAGCCAGGAATCAAAATGCCTTCATCATCCAAGGTGTTGGCTCCCCCAATAGTGCTTACAACAGCTTTTGTAATGTTGTTTTCTTTTAAGGCCTTAATTAGCTCAGTTTTGAAGGTTTCATAATCTTTGGGCGAGAAAACACCATCACGGTCCGGGGCCACGAAATATGTCTGTGGGGTATAATCGTGTAGGTGCATATCAATAATAGGCGGCCCATAGTTTTGAGCGAAAGTAAAGAGTGGCAGCAGTAGTGCCATTACCATTTTTCTCATTTTGTGCATAATTTAGGTATAGCTATGAGGCAATGTGTTTCAATGCCCATGTATGCGGGGGAAGTATTTACAAGTAACAAAAAAATAATGGAATTTGTATCTATTCCGGTGGTTAGTTTAAAATTTTGGGACCTGCTGCAGAAAAAAGCCAGTGAGATTGTCCCACTGGCCTTGAAACTTATAAATAATTAGTTTATTCCGAAATCTGGGGCTTTTCGGTAAACGGGGTTATTCCAAAGGCCGGATATACCTCGGAGGGGTAGTAAATTGTTCCTCCGCGAGATACCATGGCGATACTTTTTATGGCCTTGATATTTTCCACAGGGTTTCCGGGCACTAGGAAGAAATCGGCCAATTTACCAACTTCTATGCTTCCCAGACTTTCATGTCCTAGGTATTGTGCCATATCATAGCTGGCAAGTTTAAGTACTTCGGCGGGAGTATAGCCCAATTGCTCAGTATAGAGCTCTAGTTCGCGATGTAAGTTAAATGCACCCCCCAAATCGGTTCCAGGAACAATGAGTATTCCCTTATCTTTCATTAATTTTAGTGTTTCCACAATTTTATCGTAGGCATCCCGGTAGGCCTTATCCTCTTCATCGTCGGCAATTTGAGCCAGGGCTACTTTTAGGCTTCGCTGTTCATTGGGCGGCATGTGGTCCACATAATCCAAGGCGCCAGGCGTAACTTCGCCGTTCCGTGAGAGCATTAGGCGTTCATGTATTGACAATGTGGGGTCCATTGCTGTTTGGTTGGCCACGAACAGGTCCAAGGTTTCCTGTACTTTATCGCTGTTCAAATCCAATTGGGGAAAGCGTTTCATGGCGGTGAGTCGCAATAGGGTCCGGGTGTCTTCTTCGGGTTCCAGTACCCATCCAAGCATGGTTTGGTTAATGTGTGTCATCTCGTCGTAGCCTGCTCTTAGCATATCGTTGGCATTGGAAAATGCAGGAACATGTCCTGTAACGAACAAGCCCTGATCGTGTGCTTTTTTTACAATGGCGGGTGCCCATTCGCCGTTCATACTATTGTACAGTTTTATACCATAAAAGCCAAGGCTGTCGTAACTGTCCACTGCGGCCAAGGCTTCCTCTTTTGTTTCCACCAAAATACCGTTATTGCTACTGTATGGACTTTTTCCTTCGATGAATCCGAGTCGGGTTATCCGTGGACCTGCCAATTCACCAGAATTGATTTTATCGATAAGGTTGCTAAGTACTTCGGTGTTGTTGCCCATATCTCTGAAAGAGGTAACTCCGGCCAAAACATTCAATAAGGCACCATTGTCCCCCGTGTGGGCGTGCATTTCATATAATCCAGGAACTAGGGTTCCACCGTTTCCTTGGATAAGAACTTCGTTGTCGCCAGTCGCATCTGCAGCTTCTATGGCCGTGATTTTTTCATCTTCCACCACAACGGATACAGGGTCGGTCAAAGACAATGTTTTAGGATCAAAAACCTTAACATTGGCAATGCGTACCTTTTTAGTGTAGTTGTGGGCAAATTCTTTTTGTAGCTTTTCGTAGCGTTCTGCAGAATAGTTTTCGGCAAGTTCCCTTAAACTTTTTTCTTCGGCTTCGTATCCATCCCTGATTACAATATATCGTGGTGAGATAGCGGCGAAGAATTTGTTGTTTTCATCCACAATAAAGTAAGATGGATTCATTTCGGCACCGGATAGGGCATAGGTGGTCAAGGCCAATTCACCGTCACCTGATGCATTCGGTACATTTACCTCTTCCATTTTGGTCAAAGTAAGATTACCGGCAGGAAGCACGGGTAAGGTGTTATTGGGTGCATCCATCAATAATCGAGCAGCCAAGACTGCGGTGTACGGGCTGCCAAATTGGTTTACATAAAGCTTTGGGACATCCAAAACAGTATTGCCCGAACCGGTGGCATCGGTCCATGAAGCACCATCGCCCTCCATGGAGAATTTTTCGTTCACTGCATTTCCAAATGTGGTGTTACCTGTTACTTCCCAGCTAACCGGGAAGCCTTTGGAGTCGAGGACAAGGGTCTCTTTTATTGTTGGTCCACGGCCATTGTTCTTATAGTCATAATCTATATTAATGGTATCTCCAATGGTATTCACTTTTAGGTACCCTACTTTGGTATCGCTTATGATCACGGAATAATTTTCTTCTCCTTGATGATCTGCCAAGGACGAGTTGGTTTCGGTTTTACAAGAATAGGAGGTCAATACGATCAATCCTATTAGAAGTAATCTGATTTTCATTGAGTTGATTTTAGTTTATGGTTCAAGTTAACTAATTTTATGCTTTTTTCTATTTTTTGGTAGGCAGTAAACAGTTGACAGCGGGCATTTTACAGTTGGGTTATCAACAATGCGATCATTTTCGATAACTCACAACAAATCGTTATCTTTGCGCCCCCTAAAAGTAAGGCAGGCAAATGAGCAAAAAGGTCGCATTTTACACATTGGGTTGTAAACTCAATTTCTCCGAAACTTCTACAATTGCCAGAGGTTTTGAAAAGGAGGATTTTCAGCGTGTGGACTTTTCGGATGAAGCAGATGTATACGTAATCAATACCTGTTCGGTAACGGAAAATGCGGATAAACGCTTTAAAACTATTGTAAAACAGGCCCAAAAGTCGAATCCCGATGCTTTTGTAGCGGCTGTGGGCTGTTACGCCCAGTTAAAACCAGAAGAATTGGCCGAGGTGGATGGTGTTGATTTGGTGCTGGGTGCAACGGAAAAGTTCAAGATCACGGACTATTTGAACGACCTCACCAAGAACGATAAGGGCGAAGTGCACTCTTGTGAAATCGAAGATGCCGATTTTTATGTGGGGAGTTACGCCATTGGCGACCGCACACGTGCCTTTTTAAAGGTGCAGGACGGCTGCGATTACAAATGTACCTATTGTACTATTCCCTTGGCACGCGGTATTTCGCGCAGCGATACATTGAGCAATGTATTGAACAACGCCAAAAAAATAGCCTCGCAGGATATTAAGGAGATCGTACTTACCGGGGTAAATATTGGCGACTACGGGAAAGGTGAGTTTGGCAATAAAAAGCATGAGCATACCTTTTTGGATTTGGTAAAAGCGTTGGATACCATCAATGGTATCCATAGATTGCGCATATCTTCCATAGAACCAAACTTGTTAAAGAACGAGACTATCGATTTTGTTGAACAGAGCAACTCCTTCGTTCCCCATTTTCATGTGCCTTTGCAGAGTGGGAGCGACGATATTTTAAAGAAGATGCGACGTCGATATTTGTCCAATTTGTATGTGGATAGGGTGAAACGCATCAAATCTGCTATGCCCCACGCCTGTATTGGTGTAGATGTGATCGTTGGGTTCCCTGGGGAAACGGACGAACACTTCTTGGAAACCTATCACTTTTTGAACGATTTGGATATTTCTTACCTGCATGTATTTACCTATTCTGAAAGGGACAATACAGTAGCGGCCGAAATGGAAGATGTGGTGCCCAAAAAGGTACGCAACAAACGGAGTAAAATGTTAAGGGGACTGTCTGCCAAAAAAAGAAGGGCTTTTTACGAGAGCCAATTGGGTACTGTACGGACCGTACTGTTCGAAGGGGAGAACAAGAAAGGCTATATTCATGGATTTACCGAAAACTACATCAAGGTAAAGGCTCCTTGGGACCCTGCTTTGGTGAACACCTTGCACCAAGTAGAGTTAGAAGATATCGACGCGGATGGACTGGTTCGCTTCAAGTTTGTTTCCAGTGAGATTGTGGCATAAAAAAACCTCCTGAAAAAGGAGGCTTGGATGTTTTTGATCATTGATCAAATCAGATTCGGATACCTACGGGCAACATTTCCTTGTACTGCCTGTTTTTTCTTAAGAAACCTGCAATTTGCGGACTTGTAGGCACAACTCTTAGATTTTTCTCTTGGATTTCGTTCAATACAGCTTTAATAAAATCCTCTTTAAAGCCTTCTTTTGTAATTTCTTCCGGAATAACCAGTTTGGTCAAAAATACTTTACGCTCTTGTGAAGAGTACTCAATTTTGGCTAAATGCCCATTGACGGTAGTTTCAAATTGGCGTAGGAAACTATTGTCAGTGATTTCCAATGTTGTCATATAGAACTTGTTTTTTTAATGACTCGCAGAAATACCTTAAGGTATCTCTAATTCCCCCATCATATAAATAATGTATCGGTTAGGTGGGGTCGGCTGCAAAAGGGCTACAAAAGTAGTGAAAATATTGCTAATTTCCTAGTCCTTATCGATATTTGGTGTACTATGACCGATAACAAAACCCATGTCTACCTAATGCCAGGAATGGCTGCCAATTCTTCGATTTTTGAGGGAATCAAGCTTCCGGAAGACCAATTTACTTGCCATACCTTGGAGTGGTTCGTGCCCGAAAAAGGAATGGATTTGGAAGCATATGCCAAAAAAATGTGCAAAAAAATAAACGAACCCAACCCAGTTTTGTTGGGGGTTTCATTTGGTGGTATGTTGGTACAAGAGATGGCCAAGATCATGCCCGTACGAAAGCTGATCGTGGTATCGTCGGTAAAAAGTAAGCACGAGCTACCTAAAAGAATGATTTTTGCCAAGTACACCAAAGTCCACAAACTGCTACCAACGGGTTTGGTGAACAATGTGGAATTGTTGGCCAAATATGCCTTTGGCGAAACCGTGACCAAGCGTTTGCACTTGTACGAAAAATATCTGTCCGTTCGCGACAAATATTATATTGATTGGTCCATTGATCAAATTGTGAACTGGAAACAGGAAACTCCGCTAAAAAATACGATTCATATTCAAGGGGAGAAAGATGCAGTTTTTCCACCATCCCATATAAAGGACTGCATTTTGGTGAAAAATGGCACACATACCATGATCATTCACCGTGCTCGTTGGTTCAATGAGCACCTCTCCACAATTATTTTGGAATAATTTCGTCTATATAATAGTATCTTTACATTGATAATAAATTAGGGAAGACATGAAACAAGTAAAAAACATATTGGCCTTTATTGGATTAATGGCCGTAGTGAGCACTTTGATTTTTGCCGTGCAGTCGAATGAAGTGGATGATAAACCAGAATTGCAAGAAGTTGAAACAACGGAATCGGACAAAAATGTTGCGGATACATATCAAATAAGCGCCATTGAAATCCCTGAGGACCTGAATTTTGCCGGAGAAGCGGTTCCACAGGAAGATCCAGAGATCATGGAGCGCGTGGACCGGGAGTTTTTGGTGAACACCTATTGGCAATCCAATGCCCTTTTATTGATGAAAAGGGCCAACAAATACTTTCCAATCATTGAACCCATTCTTAAAAAGAACGGAATCCCGGATGATTTTAAATATTTGGCCGTGGCCGAAAGTGGTTTGCAAAATGTAGTTTCCCCAGCAGGGGCTACCGGTTTTTGGCAGATAATGCGCGCCACGGGCAAGGAGTACGGTCTGGAGGTCAATTCCAATGTGGATGAACGCTATCATGTGGAAAAAGCGACTCAGGTCGCTTGCGACTATTTAAACAAATGGAAAAATCGTTTTGGTAGCTGGACCCTTACCGCAGCCGCGTACAATGCCGGACCTGCCGGGGTTCAAAAATATATGGATATTCAACAAGTGGACGATTATTACGATCTATTGTTGGGGCAGGAGACAGGCCGCTATGTGTTCCGCATTTTGGCCATTAAGGAAATTCTATCCCATCCAGAGAAATATGGTTTTCAGTTAGATCAGGACGATATGTACGAAAAGGTGCCCACTTTTACGGTTGAAATTGATACTGCGGTATCCAATTGGGCGGATTTCGCAGAACAGTACGAAATAAACTATAAGATATTAAAACGGCACAACCCTTGGTTGCGCGAACCTCATTTAAACAATGCTTCCCGTAAAAAGTACACCATAGAAATACCGAACAAAGGATATTACCGAGTGGGGAATGTGGGGAAGTAATTGGTATTGGCCCTAATATTTTTGGTTGCACTGGTAAATTGCTTTTTGTTTGGGGTTATCTATCTCAATACCTAACACTCCAAAGCAAAACAAAAGAATAGTTTTATTCGGGTCTACTTGCAAATTTTGCAATCCTCTTTGTCCTGTAATTGGCCTACTAGATAGCCTTGTTCACTCATTTCGTAACCACAACAATCCATAAAGCCTTCGGCAATTTTTTGTCGTCCACGTTGTATTTGCGATTTTACGGTGGGTAACGGTAAACTTAATTTTTTTGCAACCTCTTTTTGTTTTAAGCCCATTATATCGGCCAAAAAGATAGGTTCTCTGTATTTTTTAGGTAGATTAACTAAAATACCTCTTAAACAATCTTTTTCGGTATGTTCATGGGTTTCAGGAACATCCTCTGTATCAAAATCATTAAATTCAATTTTTACTTTACTGGTTTTTAAATAATCCATCAAAGTATATCGCGCTACGGAAAACAACCAAGATTTTAGCTTGTTGCTATCTTTTAGGGTGTGCAGCTTGGTGTGTACCTTTATAAAGGTGTCTTGTAAAATATCATTTGCAACAGTTTCATCTTTGGTTTTACTGAGAATAAAACGTTTGATGTCTTCCGAATATGTCTCCCAAATCTGTGTTGTGGTCATACTTAAAGATAAAAAATCAGCTTGAATTATGATATTCAAGCTGATTCTTGGTTTAACAATTACAATTGGTGCACGTACAGTTATTGCATGTACAATCTGAACATCTTCCGTTGTTACAAGGTTCGCAATTGCAATTACAAGATTTATCTGTTTTCATAAGTGAATGAATTTTATGGTTCACTTAATAGACGATAGAACTTTAAAAAAGATGCATTCGAAATACAGAAATTTTTAAGGGGCCTCTTAATAACAAATCATGTAGCGGAGGCATCCCAAATCAAGTGTGCAATACCACCAAAATAAAAAGATAAAGTAAAAATTAAATCTTTTTCATCTGCTGCTGCATCATTTTGATTTGATCGGTAAGCATATTGTTTTTATCCAATTTTTTGGCTTCTTGCAACAATTGTGTCGCTTCACGCTTTCTGCGCTTTTGCATGGCAATACCGGCCAAGCTCAATTTGGTCATGGCCACATCGTAATCCATGGTCAAACCAAATTTTAGGGCCTTTTTAAAGTATTTTTCGGCCTGGGTCAGATTTTTCTGGGAGTAGATGATACCGTGCAAATAATTGTAATATCCCACTTGCTTTTTTATCAATGCAGATTCCGGGTTCTTAATTTTATCCAACCAGCCCTGTACACCGTCCAAATCCTGTTTTCTCATTTTAAGAAACGCCAAAAGAATGAACTCGTTCCGGAAATAAAGAAAAATGAAAACAAGGGAGAGCAAGATCAGTGCAATTCCATTGCCAATATTGCCCTCAATAAACTGAAATACGGCATAGGCTATAATAAGAACGGCAATAACGAGCTTGATATTTTTATTGAACATGTGGTCTAGAGTTTTTACCTTTAGTTAAGCGCAGGCAAAAGTACTAAAAACTTAATTAAATATTTTAAGTTTGGGCTTGCCAAAGTAAAAAGTCTTTGTATATTTGCGCCCAGAATTTTTTAGGGAAGAGTAACTTCCCATCAACAAATCCATAAAACAGTTCGGAAATGAAAAGAACGTATCAACCATCCAAAAGGAAGAGAAGAAACAAGCATGGTTTTAGGGAGCGCATGGCGACTGCCAATGGTAGAAAAGTTCTTGCGAGAAGAAGAGCCAAAGGAAGAAAAAGATTAACTGTTTCCTCTGAGCCAAGACATAAAAAATAATGATAGTATTTATTATTTAAATTAAAGGTGTTACTTTTCTAGGTAACACCTTTTTTTTGACATATAAGCAGATAACCGAGAAACCCCTTAAGAAAATGCCCAAAAGAAAAGATTTAAATTCCATTCTGATTATTGGTTCTGGTCCGATCATCATCGGTCAGGCATGTGAGTTCGATTATTCCGGTTCCCAAGCACTTCGCTCCCTACGGGAAGATGGTATAGAAACCATTTTGATAAATAGCAACCCCGCCACCATTATGACGGACCCAGCTATGGCAGATCATGTTTACCTTAAACCGTTGACCACTAAGTCGATAATCGAAATACTTAAAAAACATCCCAATATTGATGCGGTTTTACCGACCATGGGCGGGCAAACAGCGCTGAATCTTTGTATCGAAGCAGATGATAAAGGGATATGGGAAGATTTTGGAGTGGAGATCATCGGGGTTGACATTGATGCCATCAACATAACCGAAGACCGAGAAAAGTTTAGGGAATTAATGCTGAAAATTGGAATAGGCATGCCTCCCCAGGCCTCGGCGACCTCGTTCCTAAAAGGAAAGGAAATTGCCCAAGAATTTGGATTTCCATTGGTAATCAGGGCTTCTTTTACCCTTGGTGGAGCAGGTGCGGCCATAGTTCACGACCCGGAGGATTTTGATGGTCAGCTGAGCCATGGGTTGGAAGTTTCCCCAATTCACGAAGTGATGATTGATAAGGCCCTAATGGGGTGGAAGGAATATGAATTGGAACTGCTACGTGACAAAAACGACAACGTAGTCATCATCTGTACTATCGAGAATATGGATCCGATGGGTATCCACACAGGGGATTCCATTACGGTGGCTCCCGCTATGACCCTATCGGACAGGACGTTTCAACGAATGCGTGATATGGCCATCCACATGATGCGCAGCATCGGGGATTTTGCCGGTGGATGTAACGTACAGTTTGCGGTTAGCCCAGACGAAAAAGAAGACATTATAGCCATTGAAATTAACCCGAGGGTTTCCCGTTCCTCTGCGTTGGCATCCAAGGCCACGGGGTATCCGATTGCAAAAATCGCTGCTAAATTGGCCATTGGTTATACGTTGGATGAGTTGGACAACCAGATTACCAAGTCGACTTCAGCTTTGTTCGAACCAACATTGGACTACGTAATCGTAAAAATACCACGCTGGAACTTTGACAAATTCGAAGGTTCTGACAGAACCTTGGGACTCCAGATGAAGTCGGTAGGAGAGGTAATGGGAATTGGGCGTTCCTTCCAAGAAGCCCTGCACAAGGCTACACAATCCTTGGAGATTAAGCGTAATGGTCTGGGAGCTGATGGTAAAGGATACAAAGATTACGAAACCATCATTGAGAAATTACGTGTACCCAGCTGGGATAGGGTTTTTGTAATCTATGACGCCATTCAACTGGGAATACCATTAAAACGTATCCACGAGATCACCAAGATAGATATGTGGTTCCTTAAACAATACGAGGAATTGCACTTCTTGGAGATGGAAATATCAAAATACACCATAGAAAGCTTGCCAAAAGCACTGTTGTTGGAAGCAAAACAAAAAGGTTTTGCGGACAGACAGATTGCCCACATGCTGGATTGCTGGGAAAGCGAAGTGCACAGCAAACGTATGGACTTGAACATCAGCCGAGTATACAAACTGGTGGATACCTGTGCTGCGGAGTTTAAAGCGGTAACACCTTATTATTACTCTACTTTCGAAGAAGAAATCGAAACACCGACCGGAGAACGCTACGTGGCCAATGATAGTGTGGTGACCGACAAGAAAAAGATTGTTGTTTTAGGGTCTGGTCCCAATCGAATAGGACAAGGAATCGAGTTCGACTACTGCTGTGTACACGGAGTTTTGGCGGCTGCCGAATGCGGTTACGAGACCATTATGATAAATTGCAACCCGGAAACCGTTTCCACCGATTTTGATACAGCGGATAAACTCTACTTTGAACCCGTGTTCTGGGAGCATATTTACGATATTATCCTTCACGAAAAGCCAGAAGGCGTAATTGTGCAGTTGGGCGGGCAGACCGCGCTCAAACTTGCCGAGAAACTGGACAAGTATGGTATCAATATCATCGGAACCAGCTTCCAGTCCCTCGACTTGGCCGAGGATAGAGGTAGTTTTTCCACCCTGCTGAAGAACAACGATATTCCTTATCCGAAATTTGGCGTGGCCGAAACAGCGGACGAAGCTTTGGATTTGGCCGAGGAATTGAAATTCCCATTATTGGTAAGGCCTTCTTATGTATTGGGTGGCCAAGGAATGAAAATTGTGATCAATAAAGAGGAACTGGAAGCCCATGTGGTGGACTTGTTGCGCAAGATACCGAACAACAAGCTGCTGTTGGATCATTACTTGGATGGCGCTATCGAGGCAGAGGCAGATGCCATTTGCGACGGTGAGGATGTGTACATTATTGGGATTATGGAGCATATTGAACCTTGTGGAATCCATTCAGGTGATTCCAATGCAACATTGCCACCCTTTAATTTAGGCGAGTTTGTGATGCAACAAATAAAAGATCATACCAAAAAAATTGCGTTGGCACTTAATACCGTTGGTTTGATCAATATTCAGTTTGCTGTAAAGGATGATACGGTTTATATTATTGAAGCGAACCCTAGGGCATCGCGTACAGTACCATTTATTGCCAAGGCATACAAAGAGCCTTATGTGAATTATGCCACTAAAGTAATGTTGGGAGATAAAAAGGTGAAGGATTTCAACTTTAATCCACAATTGGAAGGCTATGCCATTAAGCAACCCGTTTTCTCTTTTAATAAGTTCCCTAACGTAAATAAAAATCTGGGTCCCGAGATGAAAAGTACAGGAGAGAGTATTTTGTTCATCGACAGTTTAAAAGATGATGAGTTCTATAACCTGTATTCCAGAAGGAAAATGTATTTGAGCAAGTAATTCATTACTGATCGAGAATAAAAAAGGGCCGCAGATAGCGGCCCTTTTTATGTTTAACGATGTGTTCTTACTCCTGTTTTACTGACTCCAACTTTGCTAATCTTTCCTGTAGCAATAAGAGTACTTTATTCTGATCGGATAGCTTTTGGTTAATTTCTTTTAAGCTTTCTATTTCTTTTTGCTGCTGAATGGAATGTAGGGTGAGCTCTTCGATTTTTTGCAACAAAGTTGCGTCCATTTCCCCAAGATCTATACCATTGTTTTTTATCTCTTCGGCACTTGGAACATTGGGTAGATGTCCATTCTTATTGATAAATGCTTCAACTTCTTTTAAACTTAAAAGCGTGTAATTTTTTTCAAACACAAAATCAGGCCAATTTCCCTCAAGTTCCACTTTAACAGATTCGGCGACCATGCTTCCAGCTACGGCAAACATATATCCTTGTGTGTTGGAAGTTCCGATTCCCACATTTCCGGTTGCATAGGAAATGTCATTGCCGGATGTGGTCCATGGTGAAGAGCCAGAAGACAAAGGTGCCCCATTTACCAAAAAGTTGGTAGCATTGATTGTACCTGCCACATCTAAAGCATATCCTGAAGCAGCAGTTCCGATTCCCACATTTCCAGTTGCATAGGAAATGTCATTGCCGGATGTGGTCCATGGTGAAGAGCCAGAAGACAAAGGTGACCCATTTACCAAAAAGTTGGTAGCATTGATCGTACCTGCCACATCCAAAGCATATCCTGAAGCAGCAGTTCCAATGCCAATATTTCCAGATGTATATGAGAGGTCGTTGCCAGAAACAATCCATGGTGAAGAAACCAATGTGGTTCCGTTCAATAGGATTTCTGTGGCGTTCAAGGTAGCAACATCCACATCTCCCGTTGTAAATGAAATATCACTGCCGGTGGTTGTCCAAGGTGAACTGGAATTCTCCAAAGGAGTACCGTTGACCAAAATATTGGTCGCGTTAAGTGTACCTGCAATATCCAATTCGTAATTAGGGGTATTGGTGCCTATACCTACATTTCCACTTGAATAAAATATATTATTTCCGTTCAGGTTCCAAGGAGAGCTTTGCATAGGGCTTCCACCAACCAATAGGTTGGTTACGTTTATTTCCGTGGCATTTAACGAGCCGTTAATATCCAGGGCATAATTCGTGTCGGGGGTTAATGTCCCAATTCCAACAGTGCCGGATGCAGGGAAAGAGTTTTGCCCGTATGCAATTGCACCAAGCAATAGAGCGAATACGGTGTAAAATGGGGTTAGCTTTTTCATGTTTTGTTGTGTTAGTGCAGTAATATTGCTTTGGTAAAATATTTTATTCATATTCCCTTAGTTCAAAGGAGAGATTATCAAAATTGTCCGCAAAAGCGTTTATCCCGTTTTGGAGCTCCAACCTTATTTCCGTAGTGCTTTCCAAAGTTCCCCTTACACTTGTATGGGTGGTTGGGGTGCTGAAAAAGATAACGGTTTTACTAATGTCGATAGGGCTATCGAGTGTTCCTGTGTAAATGCCCTGGGCCTCCCGTGTCCAGGTAATGGTAATATTGATATTGTTTTCTAGGACTTGTTCGGTCGGGTCATTGGTGCCCGATTGGCTTATTAGGGAAGTATAACTTTGATATGAAAAGTCGCCAGCTTCTCCATTACAAAGGTATTCGGAGGTGGTTACTTCATTAATATCCAAAATGCCATTTGAGTTGTTGTCGATACCAACATCCAACTTGTATCCTCCGTTTGAGCAATTTTCACCGGGTAGTTCAATTGCCGTACTCACCAAGCTGGACAACCCTGTTGATGATTCTGTGTTACAAACATATTGGGAAGAGGTAACCTCGCTCGCCTCCAGTGTTCCATTACTATTGATGTCCAAACCAAAATCCAATCGAAAGCCTCCATTTGCACAATTAGTACCGGGGTCTTCAACCGCAGTATTTACTAAACTATTTAAACCGTTTTCTCCATCTAGTCCATCAATGCCGTCTCTGCCATCCAGTCCGTTGGTGCCGTCTTCTGAACTACAGGCTATGAGGGTTAAAAGAAATAAAAATAAAGATGTAAACTTCAGGGGTAAATGTTTCTTCATGGGGCTAAGTGTATTGAACATTAATTTCCCAAATGTAGATAAATCAGCTATTGAAACTAACTGACAGTAGATAGAAAGTATGAAAAATCAGATGAAATGCACGGAGTACAGGCTCAGAATCAGTGAATAAGTTTAAACGATTCGGCAATCGTTTTAAAGGTTTTTTTGTGCTCTTGTTTTTTGCTATTTAAAGTCCATGCCATTATCATGTAAACATGATCGTTTCCTTCAACAAATGTTATAAAATATGAGATTTCGTTGTCCACATTTCTCAATGTAGCGTCAACTTCTTGGTATATTGAATTCAAGTTGTTGATTTTAAATGGTTTTGGGTTGGTATTACTGTTCACTTTTGTGGTTCTGGAAAGGATTTGTAGCCTGGCCTGTCTGTAGTTTTCCAAAAGGGATAGATTTTTATCGTATTGTCCTAAATCCTCATAAACTTGCTTAAATCCAGATTTGGGTTCATCAATGATCAAAAGGTAAGCTTCGTTGAGTAGGCTTTGGTATTGTAATGAAGCTTCTTCGTTCAGACCTGTAGTGGTTGTCATAAATCTAGGTATGTCAACACTGTAATTCCCTTTAACGGTCACGGTATGGAAGGCATCCATATCTAAAGATGAATCTCTTTTCTTTTGTTTAGAGTCCAAACAAGATGCTAGCGCAAGTACAATCGGAATTAAAACAATAGGTGCATTTTTCATATAGAGCGCGTTGTTTATATTCAATGGAAATGAAAATATAAATAAAATATCAGATCCGAACCTTGAACTATCAATTTTGACGAATTATACAGTGCCCTCAATATTCATAGAATTGAAGCGTTTGTAAGGCATTAAAAGCCCAAATTTCCATTTTTTGCTATCTTGGTTTTATGTTTGACCATGAATTGCTAACCTATCTGGAAGGGTACCTTACCGAAGAACGTAAACAGCGTTTTTGTGATGTATTGCAAAAAAGGACCCGACACATTACCGTAGCGGTTGAAGATGTTTACCAGTTGCACAATGCTAGTGCAATCTTAAGAAGTTGTGATGTTTTTGGGATCCAGGATCTACATGTGGTGGAAGATCGTTTTGGAAAACGGATGGACAAAAATATTGCCATGGGCGCCGAACAATGGGTGGATGTGAACCGATATCAAACCACAACGGATTGTATCTCTAAACTGAAGAATGAAGGGTATCAGATTGTAGCAACCACTCCACATGACGATTCATCACTGCTTCATGATTTCTTTCCGCAAAAAAAATCGGCCATTTTTTTTGGAACAGAAAGAGAGGGGTTGTCCAAAGAGGTTATGCAACGGGCGGATGGGTTTTTAAAAATACCCATGGTCGGATTTTCAGAAAGCCTAAATGTTTCTGTTTCCGCTGCTATAATTATTCAAGAACTGGCGCAAAAAGTACGCAGTTCCAATCTTGATTGGCAATTAACCCCTATGGAAGTTCTCGATAAGCGGTTGGACTGGACCAAAAAATCCATCAAAGATGTTGAGGGAATCATTAAAAGATACCGGAACACGTAAAATAATTTTGTATTTTTAATTGTAAATCAATCAATTACAGTTATGTTGCTATTATATATCCTCCTCGCTTTGGTGCTTTTGATCGGTATTCTTGCCATGATCGCACCTAAAAATTACGATGTTTCCCGATCCATAGAAATACGCAGGCCCAAGGCTGTTGTTTTTGAGTATTTAAAATTCTTGAAAAATCAAGATGAATGGTCTCCATGGGGCAAAAAAGACCCCAATATGCAAAAAGAGTTTACTGGAACGGATGGTGAAGTAGGGGCAACCAGTTATTGGAATGGAAATAAAGAAGTAGGGGAAGGGGAGCAGGAGATTATCAAAATAGTCGATGGGGAACGTATAGAAAGTGAACTCAGGTTCTTAAAGCCATTTAAATCCACTTCGGATGCATACATTACCACCAAAGAAATAGAGGCTGATATCACCAAGGTGGTCTGGGGATTCTCAGGAAAGAACAAATTCCCGATGAGCATTATGATGTTGTTCATGAATATGGACAAAGCTGTGGGAAAGGATTTTGAAGAAGGATTGGCAAGCCTTAAAGAGATTTTGGAAAATCAATAGCATATGGAAAATAATTTGGTGGGCTGGTTCGAAATACCGGTAACGGATATGGATCGGGCGAAAAAATTTTATGATACTGTCTTTCAGATCGAGATACAATTACAGGACCTTGGCGGAACCAAAATGGGTTGGTTTCCGTGGACCGAGGGTAAACAGGGATCTTCCGGGTCGCTCATTCAAAATAAAGATTGGTACACACCTAGCGAAACCCATGGTGTGCTTATTTACTTTTCCAGTGCGGATGTAAACAACGAACTGGGCCGTATTGAGGATGCCGGTGGCAAAATATTACAGAACAAAACACAGATAAGCCCGGACATTGGCTATATGGCCTTGTTTAGCGATACCGAGGGCAACCGGTTGGCCCTTCACTCCAGACAATAGATTTTATTCTATAAGTTCGAGCAGGGCAATGTCAAAATCGTTGTCCAAAACTACTTTTCCATTGGTTACGATTACTTCGGTTTCGGAGTAAGTGTCGAACAATTTGGTGCCATCGCCAAAGAAACCTTTTACGGAAAGTGACTTTTTTCCTTTGGGCAGATCCAATCCTACTGCCACTTTATCCTTGTAATCCCCATTTATGTAGGTTCTGGAAAATACATAAGGGGATTTTGACAATTGGTTGTGTTTGCCGGCACCTACAGCAGGGTGATTGTTTCTGAACCTGCCCAATTTTTGCCAGTGTTCATGTATTTTCTGTGTCTCGGGAACACTGTCCAAATCCTCCCAATTCATAAACGAGCGAAGGGTGGCGTCTCCTTGTGTGCCTTCAATGGTAAGGCTTCTTGCTGTTTCGTCCCCATAATACACCTGGGATGCCCCTGGGGTCAATAAAAGTACATTGGCGGATCGGTACGGCTTGGTTCGGTCCTTGTCGTAAGGGGCGCTATCGTCATGCGATGTTAAATAATTAAGTACACTTTTGCCCTTAAGTTTGGTGTTGAGCAATTTGTTGTACTTTTTAAAAATGGTCTCATAGTTGTTGTCCGCATCATTTTTTAGCTCAAAATTGATGAGGCTTTTAAACCCGTGATCAAAAAAGTCTACCTTTTTATTTCCAAAATCGAACTCGCGACCTCCGGAGACTCCGTAATTGTATACTTCCCCGACCATGTAAAATGGATTGTCGTCCAAGATTTGATCTTGGTGTTTTTTCTTCCATGTTTCAAAAGCGTAGGAAGCCTCGGTATACAGATCGGTCCAAGCATTTTCGTTTACGTGTTTTACAGTGTCCACTCTAAAACCATCAATTCCTAGGTCGTTGATGTAGTCCGTAAGCCATTTGATAATATAATAACGGGGCGCACGGGGATATCCGGTTCGCTCAAAAAATAATTGAAGTTCATCAAGCTCTTTGCTCAGCTTGCCTTCTTTTTTCCATTTGGCCAAAAGCGCGTCGGGCAATTCCACAGCGGTATCGGACTCTGTTAATATATCCGGTAAGTTTTCCACCAAGGTGCATGCGGTGGTGTTCTCGTATGTTGTAAACTCACAGTTGGGTCCGGTTCTCACCCAATCATCCGGCCAAACAGGATCCTTTTCGGTTACAGGTCCGGTATGGTTCAGAACTACATCCAAAAGAATTCGGATTCCATGTTTATGGGCGGTCTTTACTAAATTTTCCAGGTCTTTTTTAGTGCCAAAATTCGGGTCTACTGAAGTCCAGTCCTTGGCCCAATAGCCGTGATAACCATACGTATTTCCCGTTCCTTCGTCGGTTGCTCCATGAATTTGTTCCACTACCGGGGTAAACCAGATGGCATTTATGCCCAAATCGGTAAAGTAACCTTCTTCTATTTTTTGGGTAATTCCTACGATATCACCTCCCTCAAAGCCTCGTAGCACTCCAGTCTCTTCGGTTCTATCAAAATTTACATCGTTATTGGGATTTCCGTTGTTGAAACGGTCGGTGAGCAAAAAGTACACGTTGGCACCTTCCCATACAAAAGGAACTTCTTTCTTGGTTGTTTCCTTTACAATTGTTGGCGGGGCTTGCTGCTTTTTTTGAGTCTTTTTGCAGCCAGTAAATAGGGATATTATAGACAAAACAACAAGCAATTTTTTCATGAACCGGAATTTTGTTTAAAGCTAGAAATTCTATACGTAAAGATAAAAATTATTTATCGTGGTATAGTTGTTTCCAGATTATTGGTTTAAGCGCTTGATTAGTTCCTGTTTAGGACTTTGTATTCCTCGTAGCAGCTGGAAATTGCGTCCAAAATTTGAAGGTCGTTTGCTGTTTTTATAAAGGATTTCGAATAATTGCAATTGTTGAGTATGTCCTCGATATCGACTTTTTCCAATTGAAGAAGTTCGGTTAGTGTTTCTCTATCGAATTTTGAAGCCAGCAGGTCCCGAATGTTGTCATCTTCTTTAATTTGGCGGAGCTTTCGCATTTGCCGCGGTTTTTTACCAAACAGATTTCTGAGCAGGTCTGCAGGATTTAAAATAGCACCCAACACCTTGGTAACTGCACTAGGACTTTTGTTTCCTGCCTCGTAGCTGGTGTTTAGTCCAGAAATACTGTATTGGTATGCATTGTTGATCGGCAGATTTTTTACGTCAATTTCCAAATAGCCTGTTAGTTGGTATGGGGTTACAATAACCTCTTCAAGGGCGTAGGCAAGCTCTGTCAACGCAATCTCGGTATTCCCAAAACGGATCATATCGTTGGTCACCCTTACTTTTTGGGTCTTAAAGCCCAAGTAGGAAAAATACAAAGTATCGTTCACTGCAGCAGGAATGGTAAACTTACCTTCAGGATTGGTAATGGTACCCTTGACCTGATTAAGGTTGACCACGTGCACACTTTCTAAAGGAAACTCGGTCTGGGCATTGATCACCGTTGCGGAAAACTCCTTTACTACTTGGTTTTCATCATCTTCAATTTGAGAAAAACCAAGTAGTGGGATTAGGGACAATAGTATAAGTAGTAATCTTCTCATGCAATCTTTGTAGCTATAAAAGTACTAAACAAAGAAAAATAAATAGCAGAGACGTGCCATTTAATATAGAATTAACTAATAAAAGCCCTGTTTTTTCTTGCCTCCTTTTTTGCCGTACCCTCCTTTTTTTCCTCCTTTGTAGGACTTGTTGCCTCCTCTTCGGCCACTGCCGCCGCCTTTTCGATTGCGACGTTTTTTACCTCCTTTTCCGCCGCCACCGCCTGGGTTTTTGGATACTTCAACATTTATAAAACGTCCTTCCAGTTTAAAGTCTGTAAAGGTTTGAAGAATAAACTCGGTAAGTTGCGCATCGGTGTTGAAAAAGGAGAAAGAATCCTTGGTGTCCACATTATAGACGTCTTCTTTTTCCAAGTTCAAGGTATCTCTTAGGAAGTCTTTCAAGCTCATCCAATCATAACCATCGCGTTCACCAACATTGATAAAGTATCGTACGGATCCTTCGGACGGAATATCCCCGGACGCCCCACCTTTCTCCCTTCCGGAATCCTGGGTGTTTAGATCTTTGGTCTTACTGTAATAGTTGTAGAATTGGGTAAACTCTACCGAGAATATTTTTTTGATGAGTTCTTCGCGATCTATCCCTTCCAAAACATCGTTGATGGCGGGCAAATAACTGTCAATTTCTTGATTGACCTTGGTTTCTTTGATCTTATTGGCCAAATGGTATAATTGTATCTCACAGATTTCAATACCATCGGGAATTTTTTTGGAGATAAAATCCTGTTGTATTTTTTTCTCTATCGCCTTGATCTTTCTCAACTCCGAGCGGGTCACAATTACCATGGAGATTCCGGATTTGCCGGCACGTCCCGTTCGACCACTACGGTGGGTGTAGGTCTCTATTTCATCGGGTAACTGGTAGTTGATAACGTGGGTTACATCGTCAACATCAATTCCACGCGCGGCAACATCGGTAGCTACCAACATCTGTACTTGCTTTTTTCGGAACGAGTTCATGACCAGATCCCGTTGGTTCTGGCTCAAATCACCATGTAGTGCTCCGGCATTGTACCCGTCTTCGATCAATTTTTCCGCAACACGTTGTGTATCCCTTTTGGTTCTACAGAAAACTACGGAGAAGATACCTGGGTTGGCATCGGCCAAACGTTTTAGGGCTGCATAACGATCACGGCCTCCAACAACATAATATTCGTGCTGTACTGTGGAAGCTCCGGCATTTTTGGAACCAACTGTAATTTCCACAGGTTTGTACATGAACTTTTTGGCAATGGTTGCCACTTCTTTTGGCATGGTTGCCGAAAAGAGCCATGTTAGCTTTTCTTGCGGGGTGTTGGATAAAATGTCCTTAATATCTTCATAGAAGCCCATATTCAGCATTTCATCGGCTTCATCCAGAACACAATAATCAATTTTGGAAATGTCCACCATATTTCGGCCGATCATGTCCTTCATACGGCCAGGGGTAGCTACAACGATCTGTGCACCTCTTTTTATCTGTCGGGCCTGTTCGGTAATGCTTGCGCCACCGTAAATGGCCACCACATTGAGTCCTTTTATGTATTTGGAGTATAGTTTTAATTCGTTCGTTATCTGCAAGCAGAGCTCACGTGTAGGGGAGAGGATCAATCCTTGTGTGGTCCTGCTGTCCGATTGAATCTTCTGGATCATAGGAAATCCAAATGCAGCAGTTTTTCCAGTTCCCGTTTGGGCCAGGGCAACCAAATCGGTTTCCTGCTCCAATAAAATTGGGATTGATTTTTCTTGTACTTCGGAGGGGGATTCAAATCCAAGGTCGGAAATAGCATCCAATAGGGGTTTGTCCAACCCCAAGGCTTCAAATTTTGTCATAGCGGTGTAATACCTTTAATCGCAAATATGTTTGTGTTGTATAGAGCGATTATAGTATTTCCCGTTCAAGCCCATCACAACACCTTGCCCATACCGGCGGCGTTAATAAAGCGGCAAAGGTACACTTATTTTGATCGCTACAACCTAAGTGGCGTTCTTTTTTAAGAATTCCACCAATTTTCGAATGGCCCTACCACGGTGACTAATGGAGTTTTTTACATCGGAAGGCAGTTCGCCAAAGGTTTTATCGAATCCATTTGGTTTAAATATGGGGTCGTAGCCAAACCCTTCCTTGCCTTGTTCTTTATCCGTTATGACGCCATCGACCGTTCCTTCAAAAGCGTGGACTTCTCCATTTAGATTAAGATGTACTACGGTCTTAAAATGTGCTTTCCGATTATTTTTTCCGTTCAACTCGTTTAACAATTTCTGCATATTGTCCGAGGCATCTTTTTGTTCCCCCGCATACCTGGCCGAGTATACTCCAGGAGCTCCATTTAATGCATCCACAAGTAGGCCGGTATCATCCGAGAAACAGTTCAAACCATAGGTTTGGGTAATGTGATCTGCCTTAATTTTGGCGTTTTCTTCCAATGTATCCCCTGTCTCGGGAATCTCGTCAAAACAATCAATATCTTTTAATGACAGTAGTTGGATATTTTTTGGAAGCAATTGCTGAACTTCTTTCAGCTTATGGTCGTTATGTGTGGCAAAAACTAGTTTCAAATCAAAAGGTCTCTATTTTGAGTTTCAAAAGTAGTAATTTCGGACTTTAAGTTATTTGTATGAAATTAAAAGTACCGCCAGCTTTGGTGATGTTGATTTTTGGAGGGACAATGTTCCTTCTGGATAGGTTTTTGCCAGTAGGTGAGTTTGATTTTTTTGGCAGGAACCAACTGGCTTGGATACTTTTTGCCTTAGGAGTAATAGTAGGATTATTGGCCGTGTTGCAATTTTGGACGGGAAAAACAAGTTTGGATCCCATGCACCCTCAAAAAACCAGCAGGTTGATGACCAAAGGGGTTTACAATTTTAGCAGGAACCCTATGTATTTGGGGCTTTTACTACTGCTTTTGGCTTTAGGGCTTTGGCTGGGCAATGCTTTTAATACCCTTGTGGCGGCTGGTTTTGTGTCCTATATGAACCATTTTCAAATACAACCGGAAGAAGATATGCTCCAACAAAAGTTTGGTAAGGAGTACCGTTTCTACTGTAAATTAACCCGGCGATGGTTCTGATTAGGATACAGCCACTTTTTGACCTTTAGGGTACTGAGAGCTGGACTTTGATTTGCACATAACTGCAAAATGATGGTTTTTGGGTAGTATTTAAAACAAATCGTAATGGATTTTTGATTTATCCGTAAAAGTGTAAGGTTTTTGATAACTTCCAATTACAAGGATGGAATTAATGTTTAATTTTATGCCTTAATTTTTTTGAAGCGAATCATGGTAGAGACAGGGCGCAAATATGTGTTCGATTTTGATAGTACCCTCACAAGGGTTGAGGCGTTGGATGTTTTGGCGGAAATGACACTGCAAGGAAATCCAAAGAGAGATGAAATAGTGTCGGAAATCCAAAAAATCACCAATTTGGGGATCGATGGCGACATATCTTTTACGGAATCGTTGGAACGCAGAATCCGATTGCTGGATGCGAACAAAAAAGATCTGGAAGATTTGGTGACCGAACTGCGTCAGAAAATTTCCAAATCCATAGAAGCCAACAAGCAGTTTTTTTATGAATATTCCGAAGATATTTATGTAATCTCCTGCGGGTTCAAGGAATTTATAGACCCAATTGTTAAAGAATACAACATTCCATCCGAAAGAGTGTTTGCAAACACCTTTACTTTTGATGAAGCTGGCAATATAACAGGTTTCGACGAAACCAACGTGCTTGCCACCCATAACGGAAAAATAGAATGTTTAAAAAACTTGGATTTAGATGGCGAGGTCCAGGTGATCGGCGACGGCTATAGCGATTATGTAATGCGCGAGGCCGGGATAGCCCATAAATTTTTCGCCTATACCGAAAATGTGCATCGAGAAAAGGCTGCCAATAATGCCGACCACGTAGCACCTAACCTAGATGAATTTTTATTTGTGAACGATTTGCCAAGAAACTTATCATACCCCAAGAACAGAATCAAGATCCTTTTATTGGAAAATGTCCACCCGGCTGCATTCGAAAACCTATCGGAAGAAGGGTTTTCAGTGGAACTGATCAAGACCAGTTTATCCGAAGAAGACCTCATCGAGCGAATCAAAGGGGTGCATGTACTAGGAATTAGGTCCAAGACACAGGTTACCCAAAAAGTGTTGGATGCCGCCGATAAGTTATTGGTGGTCGGAGCTTTTTGTATCGGAACCACCCAAATCGATTTGGAATACAGCAAAAAGAAAGGCGTAGTGGTCTTCAATGCACCGTACAGCAATACCCGTTCCGTAGTGGAACTGGCCATTGGACAGACCATTATGCTCATGCGGAGCATTTTTCCCAGAAGTACGGAAATCCATAATGGCGAGTGGAACAAAACCGCAGCCGGTTCGCAAGAAGTACGTGGAAAAAATTTAGGTATAGTTGGTTACGGGAATATAGGAAAACAAATGTCCGTTTTGGCAGAAGCCATGGGGATGAAGGTGTATTACTACGATGTTAACGATCAGCTGGCATTGGGTAACGCAGTAAAATGTGACACCTTGGAGAGTTTGCTCAATGTTTCGGATGTTGTTACCCTGCATGTAGATGATAACAAGGCCAATAAAAATTTTATAGGTAAGCGTGAAATCGACCAAATGAAAGATGGAGCCAAACTTATTAATCTTTCCAGAGGGTTCGTAGTGGATATAGAAGCTTTGGCCGATGCACTGGAAAGTGGAAAATTGGGCGGAGCGGCGATAGATGTTTACCCATCCGAGCCACGTAGTAATGGAAGCTTTAAAACACCATTGCAAGGATTGTCCAACGTAATCCTAACCCCTCATATTGGTGGTAGCACCGAAGAAGCACAACGAGATATTGCCGATTTTGTGCCCAACAAAATAATGGATTACATAAATTCTGGAAATACCGTAGATGCGGTTAACTTCCCGAATATTAGGTTGCCTAAACAAAATGGAGTCCATCGATTTTTACATATACACCGGAATGTTCCCGGAATAATGGCCAAGATAAACGAAGTGTTGGCACAATATGGACTCAATATTTCTGGACAATATCTGTCTACAGATAGCGAAGTTGGTTACGTGATCACCGATTTGGACAAAGAATATAATAAGGAAGTGATAAAGGCGCTCAAGAAAATCGAGAACACCATTAAGTTTAGGGTTTTATATTAATTATTGGTGGTGATAGGGTTCGTTCCTGAGAATGGTGAACCCCCGATAAATTTGTTCAACTACGAACAATCGCACCATTTGATGGGAAAACGTCATTTTGGATAAACTGATTTTTCCGGCGCTTTTGGAATAAACGGCATCGCTGAAACCATAAGGTCCACCAATGGCCAACACAAGATTTTTAATGCCACTGTTCATCTTTTTCTGCAAGAACTGGGCAAAATCAACAGAGGTGTATTGTTTTCCTTTTTCATCAAGAAGGATCAAGGTGTCCGTAGGTTGCAATTGACCAAGGATAAGTTCGCCCTCTTTTTCTTTTTGCTGGGGTTCCGAAAGATTTTTTCTGTTTTTTATATCTGGAATAATATTCATTTGAAACTTGATATAATGCTTCAACCGTTTTTCGTATATGGCTATAAGTTCTTCAAGTTCAGACTTATCGGTTTTTCCTATGGCGATCAAAGTAATCTGCATGCCCAAAAATAATCCATTCCTCATAAAATTAAGCATGGTTTGTGCATGGACAAGGAACAATGTTTTTATTATTTTCGTTAAAATCCCAATTGAATGATTTCCGAAGCACAATTTCAAAAAGAACTAGATCTGATCATTGCCAATGCCGTTAGGGAAGACGTTGGCGACGGAGACCACAGTTCCTTGGCCTGTATTCCCTCAACTGCACAAGGAAAGGCCAAACTCCTTGTAAAAGACCAAGGTATTATTGCAGGTGTGGAATTTGCAAAAAAAGTCTTTGCCTATGTAGACCCACAACTGAAAACGGAAATTTTGTTGGAGGACGGCACCCCCGTTAAATACGGTGATATAGTTTTTTATGTGGAGGGCAGCTCGCAAAGCATTCTAAAGGCCGAACGCTTGGTGCTCAATGCCATGCAGCGTATGAGCGCCATTGCCACAAAAACAAAAGGATATGTAAGTATTTTGGAAAGTACGGGCACCAAAATTCTGGACACACGAAAAACTACCCCGGGGATTAGGGCCCTAGAAAAATGGGCGGTAAAGATAGGAGGGGGAGAAAACCATCGGTTTGCCCTCTACGATATGATCATGCTCAAGGACAACCACATCGATTTTTCTGGAGGTATTACCAATGCCATTCAAAAAACAAGGGATTACCTTAAAGAAACAGGAAAGGACCTTAAAATTATCGTGGAGGCCAGAAATTTAGAGGAGGTGGACGAGATATTAAAATCCGAAGGGGTCTACAGAATACTCTTGGATAATTTTGATTACGATCAAACCCGCGAAGCGGTCAAAAGAATAGGAAATAAATGCCTTACGGAATCTTCCGGAGGTATAACAATGGAAACCCTGAGAAAATATGCCGAATGCGGCGTAAATTATATTTCTTCGGGAGCCTTGACCCATTCCGTACACAACATGGACCTAAGTTTAAAAGCCGTTTAAATGTCTGCAGCCATAGAAGAGCAGTTGGAGAAGATACCCGTGGTCAATTGGATTGTACAGGTTTTGAAAAAGATTAAGCTCAAAGCTTTTGAGGGCCTCTCCTTCTATGATTTGATCGAAATGTATTTGATGGGAATTGTCAAAGGAGCACTTTCTTCAAGGGCCAGTTCTATCGCTTTCAGTATTTTTCTAGCATTGTTCCCCCTACTGATATTTTTGGTGACCATGATTCCTTTTATTATTCCATATGTGAGCGTGGGCAACGAGAATTTTGATGCCCAGTTTTTGGATTTTTTGGAATCTTTCCTTCCCTCGGCGACAAGTGATTATTTTGGTGATATTTATCAGCAGATAAAGGATCAAAAGCAGGGCGGATTACTTTCCTCGGCATTTATTTTGTCTATTTTTTTAATGGCCAATGGCGTAAATGCGATATTTGGGGGTTTCGAAAACTCTTACCATGTGGAATTGACACGGAATTTTTTCCGTCAGTATGCCTATGCACTTATGGTAGGTTTAATTCTGTCCATTTTATTGATCGTGGGAGCGGTGGCATTTGTGTATTTTGAATTTTATATTGTAGAGTACACCAGTGAATATTTAGGCAAAACGTTGGGTTACGATGTGGAAAAAGGAGATACCATCGGAATACAGGTAGCCAAAGTGTTGTTTTTTCTAAGCCTTTCCTATTTTACAACGGCCATACTGTACTATTTTGGGACTGCAGAAGGCAGGCAAGCCCGATTTTTTTCCGCAGGTGCGTTAATGACCACCCTATTATTTTTATTGACGTCCTATCTGTTCGGAATTTATGTTGAAAAATTTGCTCGTTACAACGAACTCTATGGTGCTTTGGGTGGATTATTGATATTAATGGTGTTTATTTGGTTAAATTCCAATATCTTATTATTGGGCTTTGAACTGAACGCAACCCTGAACTCATTAAAAAAAAGACATGAAAAACAGAAGGACATACAATAAATGGATCGGTTTGGTGTGTTTTCTCTGCTGCCAGATAACCCTATCGCAAACAGTTTTTGGTAAATGGAAAACTATCGATGATCGAAATGGGGTAAACAAGGCAATCATCGAAATTTACGAGGAAGATGGATTGATGCACGCCAAAGTGGTAAAAATATTGGAAGAGGGCAAAAAAGATGCAAGGTGCACAAAATGCGAAGGAGAAAGAAAGGACAAGCCCGTTCTTGGAATGAAGATCATGGAGGATTTTGAAAAGAACAGCAAGGGCATATATAAAGGGGATACCCTTTTCGACCCTGAAAAAGCTATGACTTTTAAAGCTAAGGTCTGGTTGGACGAGGAGAACAAAAATAGGCTAAAAGTACGTGGATATTTAGCCTTTTTGTACCGTACACAAACATGGCACAGGGTAATCGAGGAATAATTTATGGAATATTTTTTAGAGGTAGTTTTACCAATTCCTTTGGAAAAGCTTTTCACCTATAAAATATCGGAAGCAGAAGCCGATTTTATTCAAGCGGGAATGCGAGTTGCCGTACCTTTTGGCAAGACCAAGATATACACCGCATTGGCCTACAAAGTGCATACCCATGCCCCAGAAGCCTACGAACCTAAAGAAATTTATCAAATTCTGGACGAACGGCCCGTAGTGGACAAAGTGCAGTTGAAGCATTGGGAATGGGTGGCCAATTATTATATGTGCACGTTGGGCGAAGTTGTTCGGAGCGCCCTGCCCAGTGCCTTTTTGTTGGAAAGCGAAACCCTAATTTTGCCCAACAAAAATGCAAAGGTAGACGAATTGCAACTCACCGATGACGAGTTTTTGATCTACGAAGCACTTCAACATCAAACCGCATTGAAAATCTCCGAGGTCAGCGATATCCTGGATAAAAAAAATGTGTTGAAAATAGTCAATGCCATGGTGCACAAAGGTATTGTGCTTCAAAAAGAAGAACTGTACGAACAATACAGACCTAAATTGGTACGCTATGTTAAGCTCGCCGAGCAATTTGAAGGCGAAGAACAACTGTCCGAACTGCTGAACGATCTAACCAGGGCTCCCAAGCAGAGTCAAGTGGTACTTTCTTTATTTCAATTAAGGGCCAAAAGTGCCAAACCCATACCTATTTCGGAACTGGAAAAGGAGAGCGGGGGTTCCCGTTCGGTAATCAAAGCCTTGATCGATAAAAATATTCTGGAAGAATACCATATCCGAAAAGATCGGGTGGAGTTCGATGGGCGATCGGGTGATGTTGGAGCTATTGAATTGAACGAGCATCAACATCGGGCCCTAGACGATATACAGCATGGGTTCGACGAAGAAAAACCCGTATTGTTGCACGGGGTAACTTCTTCAGGAAAAACAGAGGTGTATGTAAAACTCATCAAAAAATGTCTGGATGAAGGAAAGCAAGCGCTGTATTTGCTTCCTGAAATTGCTCTGACCTCCCAATTGATCAACCGATTACAGCAATATTTTGGCCATCAAGTGTCCGTATATCATTCAAAATATAGCATTCACGAAAGGGTGGAGGTATGGAACAATGTATTGAATGATGCAGAAAAAGCTCGAATCGTAATTGGAGCACGTTCTTCACTTTTTTTGCCCTTTACCAATTTGGGATTGGTGGTCGTGGACGAGGAGCACGAGAATTCTTTTAAGCAATTCGACCCGGCACCAAGATATCAAGCCAGGGATGCGGCCGTTGTGCTCGCGGCATTGCATAGTGCAAATATTGTTCTAGGTTCTGCCACTCCGAGTATAGAGAGCATGTACAATGCTAAGACAGCAAAATATGGGTATGCATCCATGGCACATAGATTTGGCGATGTTTTAATGCCCGATATCAATTTGGTGGATATTAAGGAGGCTACCAGAAAACGCCGAATGAAAGGTCATTTTTCGGAAACGCTTATAAAGGCCATCGAGGAAGCGCTGGAAGAGGGGGGGCAGATCATTCTTTTTCAAAACCGAAGGGGATTCGCTCCGGTAGTGGAGTGTACCACTTGCGGGCATGTGGCCCAATGCCCCAATTGCGACGTTAGCCTGACCTATCATCAGCACAGAAACCAACTTCGCTGTCACTATTGTGGTTATCACATGGCCTTGCAGCAAGCGTGCTTGGCTTGTGGGAGCCCAACTTTGGATAAAAAGGGCTTTGGTACGGAACAGATTCAGCAAGAATTGGGTCAGTTGTTTCCAGATGTTTCCGTTGGCCGCATGGATCTGGATACAACGCGTGGAAAATACGCATACGAGAAAATAATCTCATCTTTTGAGAATCAGGAGATGGATATTTTGGTGGGAACACAAATGGTGACCAAGGGTTTGGATTTTAGAAATGTAAGCCTTGTAGGTATAATGAATGCGGATTCCATGCTCAATTTTCCCGACTATAGGGCCCACGAGCGTAGTTTTCAAATGTTGACCCAAGTGGCGGGTAGGGCAGGGCGTACCAAAAAGCGCGGTAAAGTATTGATTCAGACGTACAACCCTTATCATCAAATATTGCAGCAGGTAACTACGAATAATTATGATAAAATGTTCCAAGAACAGTTTTACGAGAGGGAACAGTTTAAGTATCCGCCCTTGGTGAGGCTCATAAAAATAACCTTGAAGGATAAGGACTTTAATAAACTGAACGAGGCCGCGGATTGGATGGCAGGCTCTTTGCGCAATGTGCTCGGAACTCAGATTTTAGGGCCGGAATACCCACCTGTAGCTCGTATACGAAGGGACTATCTTAAAAATATATTGATAAAAATACCAAGAAAACAACCATTGGCCCAAACAAAAAATAGCATTAAAAGAATTGAAAAATCCTTTAATGCTATTTCTAAGTATAAAAGTATCAGATTGGTCTACAATGTGGACCACATATAAGATTATACGTTTGCCAGTGCTTCGGCGAGCTCTGTTTTCTTATTTCTGCTCAAAGGAATCTGTCTGCCCCCTACTTCAACGTTCTTACTGTTGAATTTTTCTATCTTCTCGAGATTCACAATATAAGATTTATGGATACGTAGAAATTTTTCGGCCGGCAATTGCTTTTCAAAAGATTTCATGGTGGATAAAATTACGATATTGGCTTCATCTGTCACCAATTTAATGTAATCTCCCAGTGCCTCTATCCATTTAATGTCGTTTAAGATTACCTTACGTTTTTTAAGGTTGCTCTTAACAAAAATGTGTTCTTCATCTTCTTCCACCCGGTTCATTTGCTCGTATTTGGCAACGGCTCTTTTTACGGAAGCTTCAAAACGGGCCAAAGTTATGGGTTTGTGAAGGTAATCGGTTACGTCGTAGTCAAACGCTTTCAGTGCATAATCAGGTTTTCCAGTGATCAGAATTACCTGTGGAGGGTTCTCTAGGGCCTCTAAAAGGTCAAAACCACTTATGATCGGCATCTCAACATCTAAGAAGATAAGATCGATATCGTGGTTTTTTAAACCATTTTTGGCTTCAATGGCGTTGCTGTACTCGGCAACCAAGGCCAAATGTGGATGATTGTTGACCAATTTTGCCACGGCCATGCGCTGCATGGAGGAATCGTCTACAATTATACTTTTTAATTTCATGAATGGGGTGATTTGTAGGGTTTTAAATCATCGGCAAAGTACACAAAAAAGACGTTTAGGAGCAACAAAAGATGTAAACATGGTCTATTTTGTTGTGTAAATTACCATATGTGTTATTTAGGTTTACTAGGTTTAACAGTGTTGATAACTCTTGTACTTAAACGAAGTTTTTTTGGTTTTCTTGCAAGAGGAAAGAATTATTATTAATTTTGCGCTCCTTTAAAAATATAGTATAATGAACCATTACGAAACTGTTTTCATTTTGAATCCCGTTCTGTCTGAAACGCAGATAGAGGAAACAGTCAAGAAATTCGAGGATTTCTTGATTAAGAATGGTGCCAAAATGGTCTCCAAAGAAGATTGGGGACTTAAAAAATTGGCCTATCCCATTCAGCACAAAAAAAGTGGATTTTACCACTTGTTCGAATTCCAAGCACCTGGCGAAGCCATTGGACCTTACGAATTGGAATTTAGAAGAGATGAGCGCGTTATGCGTTTTTTGACCGTTAAATTGGACAAGCACGCTATTGCTTGGGCGGAAAAAAGAAGAACTAAATTAAAAGCAAAGGCATAAGGGTATGGCATCTATAGAGCAACAAGCAAAATCAAAAAAAGATGGGGAAATCAGATATTTGACCCCGCTTAATATTGAGACCAGCAAGCAAAAAAAGTATTGTAGGTTCAAAAAATCGGGTATTAAGTACATAGACTATAAAGACCCGGATTTTTTGATGAAATTGGTAAACGAGCAAGGTAAATTGCTTCCAAGAAGACTTACAGGTACTTCATTAAAATACCAAAGAAAAGTGGCACAGGCCGTAAAACGTGCCCGTCACCTAGCGTTAATGCCGTATGTTGGCGATATGTTGAAATAAAAAACACCAGAGAATGGAACTTATTCTAAAAGAAGATGTACAGGATTTGGGATTTAAGGATGATATCGTTACCGTAAAGAACGGTTACGGCAGAAACTACCTTATCCCTCAAGGTTTGGCCGATTTGGCTACACCTTCTGCCAAAAAAGTTTTGGCAGAAAACCTAAAACAAAGAGCTCACAAGGAGAAAAAGGTAATAGATGAAGCGACCAAGGTTGCCAATGCGTTGAAGCAATTGGAAATCAAAATTGCTGCAAAAGTTGGTGCAGGCGACAAATTGTTCGGATCTGTAACCAACATAGACCTAGCCGCTGCCTTGGATAAAGAAGGGCACCAAATTGACAAAAAATTCATCAATATTAAAGGTGGAGCTGTCAAAAGAGTTGGTCCTTACGAAGCCATTATCAGATTGCACAGGGAAGTTATTGTAGAATTCCCTTTTGAAGTGGTTGCGGAAGCAAAATAAACTTCAGATTATAATACTATTAAAGCCCTCCTATTTTGGAGGGCTTTTTTATTTTGATCAATGTATCCCAATAATGGCCTGTTTGATATTTTAAGGTCAACATAGCGGATAGAGCAGCATTGTCGAACATTTAATTGTTAAAAAGTAGGATTTTAATGTTTAAATTTTCGTTAATAAATCATAAAGAGTTATGGTCGGCCAGCACTTTTTTTATCTATGTTTGTAATCGAACAAACTAATAACTAACTCGTTATGAATAAAATTCAACTCTTTGGACTGCTTTTTTTATTGGTATCCACTTCTGCTTTTTCACAGGTTACCACATCCAATATTCGAGGAACAGTTTCGGATGATCAGGGTGTGCCCTTATTGGGTGCAAATGTGGTTGCCGTGCACACACCGACTGGCACACGTTATGGTGCCATAACCAACGAGGAAGGACGCTTTAACCTCCTTAATTTAAGAGTAGGAGGACCTTATGAGGTTTCCATTTCTTATGTTGGATTTAAAGCAGAGTCGCAAAATGATGTTTTTTTATCTCTCGGTAAAACATTCAACCTTAATGTCAATTTGGTATCCGATAGTCAACAATTGGAAGAAGTGGTGGTGGTATCGGATAGGGGAGGTACCTTTGGTAGTGACCGGACAGGTGCAGAAACCAGTGTAGGACGAAGGGAGCTGACCCGTTTGCCTACAATTTCAAGGTCGACAAACGATTTTACCCGATTGGAGCCCACTGCCAGTGCCGGTTCGTTTGGAGGAAGAAATGATCAATTCAATAACTTTTCACTGGATGGGGCCATATTTAATAACCCCTTTGGGCTGGATGCTGCGCAACCAGGAGGGCAAACTGACGCCAATCCGATTTCCATCGATGCCATAGACCAAATCCAAGTAAGCATTGCTCCGTATGATGTTACCCAATCCGGATTTACGGGAGCCTCCGTAAATGCCGTCACCAAGAGTGGTACAAATGAGTTCTATGGAACCGTTTATGGTTTCTACCGTAACGAGGACCTTACCGGAGGTAAAGTAAAGGGCGATGATGTGTTCAAGGCAGACCTAAGCCAGTCTCAATACGGAATCAGCATAGGTGGCCCCATTGTAAAAAACAAGTTATTCTTCTTTGCCAACTTTGAAAAAGACGATAGGACGGATTTGGGAAGTGCAGGTTTTGTACCAAATAGAGGTACAGGAGGAATAAATGAATCTCGAGTGTTGGCCTCGGATTTTGAATTGGTTTCCAATATTTTAAGCCAGGTAACCATTGGAGACGGGCAGTTCTACGATCCAGGAAGTTTTGAAGGGTTTAATTTTGATCAAGAATCGACCAAAGGCATATTCAAGTTGGATTGGAACATAAACGAAAACAATAGATTAGCAATTATCTACAACTTCTTGAACGCCTCCAAAGAAAAGCCCGCACACCCGACCGCTTTGGGGTTCAGAGGGCCAAATCTAACCACACTGCAATTTGAAAATGCTGGTTATGAAATCAATAATAAAATTCGTTCGGTTCAATTGGAGTTAAATTCTACATTATCCGATCAAGCAATCAATAAATTACAGGTGGGATACACCCATTTTGATGATTTCCGAAATCCAAAATCCACACCGGCACCAACCATTACACTATTGGATGAAAATGGGAGTTCTAACTATATCATTGCAGGTCATGAACCTTTTTCCATTAATAACCGTTTGGATCAAAAGGTGTTTCAGCTTACCAACAACCTCAACTTTTTTGAAGGGGATCATACCTTTACAATCGGATTTTCCTTTGAACGGTTCGAGTTCGATAACTCATTTAATTTAGGCGCCTATGGTGCTCAAGGTGTCTTTTTTCCAACGGGTTCCATAGCAGATTTTAGAGATCCGTCCAACGAAGCCGATCTCGTAGCTTTCTATCAAGATGCATTTAATGCAGCCATAGCAGCGAACAATTCTTTGGAAGCAAATGGCGAGGGAAACCTTGGAGGATGGGCCCTGGCAGAAACCAATGTGGGGCAATTGGCTTTTTATTTGCAGGATGAATGGAATGCCACGGAGAATTTTAAATTGACTTATGGAGTGCGTTTTGATCGTCCTCTTTATTTCGATTCTTCTAGAAAAGCTCAGGATGTGATCAATGTTGCCCCTGCCTATGTTCCCGATATTCCCTATGTTAACCCTAATAATGGGGAGACCGTGTTTTTTGACTCCACTAAAATGCCCACTGATCAGTGGTTGGTATCGCCTCGCCTAGGATTTAATTGGGATGTAAATGGGGACAATACCCTTCAGTTAAGAGGAGGAACAGGTGTGTTTACAGGACGTTTCCCTTTTGTTTGGTTGGGCAATCAAATAGCAAATCCAAATGTTTTCTTTTATCAAGTAGTAGACCCGGATTTTAAATGGCCGCAAGTATGGAGAAATAGCTTGGGTGCAGATTATAGATTCGACAGTGGATTGATTCTTACTGCAGACCTTTCATATTCCAAAGATGTAAACGGCCCGCACGTACAAAACTGGGGCTTGACCGAACCATCTGAAACATTGCAAGGAGTGGATACAAGGCCAGTTTACGCCGACAGTGATTTGATCAACAATGCTTATGTATTCTCCAATTCTGATAAAGGTAGAATTTGGAACGCAGTCCTCAAGGCACAGAAAACTTTTGATAATGGCATGTACACGAGTTTGGCCTATAGTTACCTAAATTCAAAGGATGTTAATTCCATTGAAGCGGAAATAACAGGAGATGCTTTTGTGGCCAATGCAATTTCCGGTAATGCCAATGATGATGTATTGTCCTACTCGAGGTATGGCGATACCCATAGATTTGTGGGAGTTATTTCAAAGGCTTTTAAAACAGGGACCACCATTTCCGCGTTTTATGAGTACGCGCAAGGAGGAAGGTTCAACTATATTTATGGAGGAGATATCAACAACGATGGTTCGGCCATAAACGATCTTCTATATATACCCACTGCATCGGAAATTGGCCAAATGAACTTTGCCAGTGCCGATCAGGCCCAAGCCTTTGAACAATTTATTCAACAAGATGATTATTTAAGCGATAATCGAGGGGAATATGCCGAAAGATATGGAGCGTTGGCTCCTTGGAGAGGTAGATGGGACGTGAAAATTCTCCAAGATATTAAGATTACCAACAAAAATACCATTCAATTAAGTGTTGATGTTCTTAATATTGGAAACTTGATCAGCTCTGACTGGGGAATTGTTGAAATTCCGCAAAATCAACAGGTTTTGGGAGTTACTGTTGACGAGAACAATGTTCCGACATATACTTTTGATACGAACTTTACTGATACCTTTAGCTCGGATACAAGTTTGTTGTCCAGATGGCAGGCTCAATTTGGAGTTCGCTATATATTTAACTAACTATTGCAGAAATACAGTGTAAAGGCTGCGCTATTGCGTAGCCTTTTTTATTTTTGCAGCATGAAATATAAAAGACTTTCTAAGGAACAACTGGAAGAATTGCACCCGGAATTTATCAACTTTTTGGCAACACAATCCATAACCGCAGACGAATGGAAGACCATTAAAGAGGAGAAACCCGATGTGGCTGAAGAAGAGATTGATGTTTTCAGCGATTTAATATGGGAAGGTGTTCTGAACAAGGTGGAGTATTTGGAGAACATTTCCGAAAGGCACATGCATTTATTTCACTTGACTGATAAGGAAATGAAGTTATTTTCTGTGAAGATTCTTAATCCCGAAATCGACCTTCGGACCGAGGTAGGTTTTGGTTGGTTCAAAAGAAATTACCAATCCGACTTTGTGGAATACCTGTCAGCTTCCAAAGCTTATGGCGAGGATAAGAATGTTGATAAGTTCGAATTGATCAAGCAAGGTGCGGTAATCACTAAAGGGGAACTGTACCAATGGTTCGAGCAGATCATGGAACATTGATTGCGAAGCGGAACTTAATTATTAAAGATCAAACCTAACCATATATAAGAATTGGTTTTAACAACCCAGAATGGGATATAATATAGTAACAAAGGGCGGCCAAAATTGGCCGCCCTTTGTTTTCGGTTGCATAGTTTGCTGTTTAATCAAAACTTATTCCAATCCATAAAATTCCATTACTTCGTGGTAATTGGCAACATCTATTCCGGCACTTTTTAAATTATTGGTTGCGGAATTTTTATCGGCCATAGAATCCGAGTTGATCTCAACCATTGCAATGTGCAAGATAGCGGATATATTTTCTGCCCATTCTGGAAAAGCGGTAGGAGTTCCATCTATATTATATGCAATCAATCCAAATAGACCTTCGGTATATTGGTACTCTAGCCTAATATCCAGACCTATAATTGTGCCTGGTAAATGGTAAAAAGAACTCTTCTCTAACTCGGAAACTTCTAAATAAACTAACAAAACATGGTTTTGTAATGCCTCGGTTGTAAATTCAGGAACTTCAATACTGATTGCCCCGCCATCAGCTTGTGTAATATCGAACTCTAGCTTGGTTACATTGGCATTGCCATTTTCTCCTTGTTCCCCTTGTTCCCCCTGAGGTCCTTGTTCCCCCTGAGGTCCTATTTCACCTTGGATTCCTTGTTCGCCATCTTCACCTTGGATTCCTTGTTCTCCATCTTCGCCAGAGCAAGAAAATAATAAAGTGCTGACAATTAAGCAGCTGAAAAATAAAATTTTTGAAGTTTTCATGTTGTATGGTTTAACAGTTAAAGGTTCAAAGAGAAAACAAATACTCTCATTTTACATCTGTCAATTGATAGATGAGTGGTTTGATTTGATGGATGCTTATTTTCAATTCATATGGTTTTTGGAAAAGGATTTTAAATTTGAAGTTTTGTCTAATTCTCCAATGAAGAATAAATTTTTTAACACCGTATATTTGCACGAGAATTTAATACCACATGGCAAAAAAACCATCCATCCCAAAGGGAACCAGAGATTTTTCACCGGCAGAAGTGGCCAAACGCAACTATATTATCCATACCATTAAAAAGCATTTCGAGACTTATGGTTTTCAACCGATAGAGACCCCATCTTTTGAGAATTATGATACTTTGATGGGCAAATATGGGGATGAAGGGGACCGTTTGATTTTTAAAATCTTGAATTCTGGCGATTTTATCTCCAAAGTGGATGATGTTACCTACAGCTCCAAGAATTCAGCAACCTTGACGCCGAAAATCTCGGAAAAAGCACTCCGCTACGATCTTACGGTGCCGTTTGCCCGGTATGTGGTAATGCACCAGAACGAGATAGATTTCCCTTTCAAGCGTTATCAAATCCAGCCTGTGTGGCGTGCGGACCGACCACAAAAAGGGCGTTTTCGTGAGTTTTACCAGTGCGATGCCGATGTGGTTGGGGCCAATTCCCTGCTTCAGGAAGTAGAGTTTGTTCAACTTTACGATGCCGTTTTTACGGATTTGGGATTAGAAGGAGCTACCATCAAAATAAACAACAGAAAAATTTTATCCGGAATCGCAGAGATCATTGGGGCCAAACATTTGTTGGTCGACTTTACGGTGGCATTGGATAAATTGGACAAAATAGGCGAGGAGAAGGTAAAGGCGGAGATGTTGCAGAAAGGCATTTCCGAAGCTGCTATTGCCAAAGCACAGCCTTTGTTCGATATGTCGGGGACTGCTGCCGAGCAACTGGAAAAGCTAAAGGCCATTCTTGCTGATTCCGAAATTGGTATGCTCGGTGTGTCAGAACTGGAAGAAATTATTGCAACGGTGGACCTTTTGGGATTGCAATCGGCCAAGCTTAAGTTGGACGTAACCCTTGCCCGTGGTCTCAATTATTATACAGGCGCCATTTTCGAAGTTGCAGCGCCGGAAGGGGTAAAAATGGGTTCCATTGGCGGTGGCGGCCGTTACGATGACCTTACCGGTATTTTTGGACTAAAAGATGTGAGCGGCGTTGGTATTTCTTTCGGATTGGACCGTATTTATTTGGTTATGGAGGAGTTGGGCTTGTTTCCGGACAGTCTGGACACATCTTTGGATGTACTGTGCCTCAACTTTGGTAAAAAAGAAGCGCAAGCTGCTCTACAATTGGTGGCGGATCTACGTAGAAATGGTGTACGAGCGGATTTGTACCCTACGGATACCAAAGTACAGAAACAATTTAAATACGCAGATAAAAGAGGAGTGCCATATGTAATTCTTTTGGGTGAAGAAGAATTGAACACGAATGCTTTTGTGGTTAAAGAAATGAAGAGCGGCGGGCATAAAGCTTATGCTATTGATGCTGTGGCGAAGTTTGCCAAGGATATTTTAAACTAGACTCTTTTTTTTATTTCTTGTATAATGGTTTTGTAATAGGTAGGTCCGTGTGGGACATATTTACCCACGGAGGCCAGTCCCCAAGTTTCTTCGGCAAACTTGAACAGGGGTAGCAGGGCCAAATTTTCTACTTCGTTTTTTTGTTTAACAAGTTGGTCCAGTGGTGATTTGAGTTGGCACAAGTAAATGTGATGCAGCTCGGCATCGATAAAATCCTCGGAAATTTTATGTACAGCTTTAAAAGTTCCCAGGGATTTCAGGTCAGTTTCGTTTATAGTCAGGCCTATTTCTTCCCTAACTTCCCTTATGGCCGCAGCAACAACATTCTCGCCAGCGGAAACATGCCCTGCGACCGAAACATCCCAAAGTAAAGGATGGGTGGCCTTGTTTTTCCCCCGTTGCTGTATCAAAATACGACCATCTATAGTGTATAACCAAACATGGACGGTAGGATGCAAAAGCCCTTTTTGATGGGCTTCCGATTTTAAACAGGATTTCCCCGTCGGTTTTCCATGTTCGTCCAAAATGTCGATGCGCTCATCCATATTACCTAAAGATAAAAAAAAGTCACCCCGAAAATGTTTCAGGGTGACAGAATTTTATTAGCTGAAAATATGGATGGGGTTCAGTTAATCAAAATAACTAAAAGTTTCCCCATCTTTTATATTCAACAATGTTTCGTAGATCAAGCGGATTACGTTTTCCACATCGTCCTTATGTACTGTTTCCACTGTAGTGTGCATATAGCGCAACGGAAGTGAGATCAAGGCAGAGGCAACACCGCCATTGCTGTAGGCAAAGGCATCGGTATCCGTACCCGTAAAGCGGGAAGAGGCATTTCGCTGGAAGGGTATTTTATGGGCTTCTGCAGTTTCCAAAATACGCTCACGAAGTTTGTTCTGTACCGCTGGAGCATACGAAACCACCGGACCGTCGCCGATCTTTGTTTCTCCTTCCGTCTTTTTATTGATCATTGGGGTAGTGGTGTCGTGGCAAACATCTGTAACGATCGCAACATTGGGTTTTATGGTCTGTGTAATCATTTCTGCACCACGTAGTCCAATTTCCTCTTGTACCGAATTGGTAATGTACAATCCAAAAGGAAGTTCTTTTTTGTTCTCTTTGAGCAAACGGGCCACTTCGGCAATCATAAATCCGCCCATACGGTTGTCCAAGGCCCTACAAACAAACTTGTCCTTGTTCAATATATGGAATTGGTCCGGGTAAGTGATCACGCAACCAACATGAACGCCCATTTTTTCCACTTCCTCCTTGTTCTTGGCACCTATATCGATAAAAATGTTGTCCAATTTTGGAGGCTCCTCCTTGGCTTTGTTCCTAGTGTGGATGGCAGGCCATCCAAAAACACCTTTTACAATACCATTTTTGGTGTGGATGTTCACCCATTTCGAAGGTGCTATTTGGTGGTCGCTTCCTCCATTTCGGATAACGTAGAGCAAACCCTCCTCAGTAATATAATTAACGTACCAAGAAATTTCATCAGAGTGTCCTTCTATAACCACTCTATATTTGGCATCTGGATTGATTACCCCAACGGCAGTGCCGTAAGTGTCCGTAATAAACTCGTCCACATAAGGTTTTAAGTAATCCATCCAGATTTTTTGACCTTCCCATTCGTATCCGGTGGGAGAGGCGTTGTTTAAATATTTTTCTAGAAATTCGAGGGATTTTTCGTTGATGATATTCTTTTTTGCCATGAATATGATTTAGTCTACAAAAATAAGAATATTCACTTTTATTTAATAACCATATCATACCTTTATCCTTACTTTTGGCAAGACTATTGAGTAAAAAATCTTATGCTGCGTAACTGCTTACTTTTTGTTTTTATGGCAATTACGGCTCTTGGGTTTGCTCAGGAGCCTGCAAAGGATTCCCTTATGGTACCGTTGGATTCCACGGTAAATGATGCTTTTGATGACTACTATGTCCGATTTGAAGGGGACTCTATTTTAATGAGTTCAATTGCCTTGGACGAAGTTTATATTTTTGGTAAACTGGAATTCGCCGACCAAAAGGATAAACTCAGATATTACATTCTTCGAAGAAAAACGTTAAAAGTGTATCCATACGCTAAATTGGCCGCTGAACGATTGGTGGAGTTGAACGATAGCCTACAGCACATCAAAAAACGGAAACACCAAAGACGTTATACCCGAAAGGTCCAAAAATATATAGAAGGGGAATTTTCCGAAGAATTAAAAAAGTTGACCCGGACCGAAGGTCAAATTCTAGTAAAGTTGATACACCGTCAAACCGGGACAACAGCCTTTGATTTGGTTAAAGAACTGCGTAACGGTTGGCGGGCCTTTTGGTACAATACCACAGCAAGTTTGTTCAAAATCAGTTTAAAGGAAGAGTTTAGGCCAGAAATTGTCCACGAGGATTATTTAATCGAGGATATTTTGCAAAGGGCTTTTGCTGCCAGTCGATTGGAGCGACAAAAATCAGTTTTGGATTACGATTATGCCCAATTGACCAATAAATGGAAAAACACACCACCAAGTGCAGAGAATTAATCTTTGGGCTTTTTTCCAAATATGGCTTCCATTACAATGCCTACCGATCTAAATCCCAAATAAATAGCCAAAATGGCAAAGAGGGCACCTAAAATTAAAACGGGCCAGTAGAATGGATGCCCTTCATTCTTAAAGGCCTGATAAATTAAAACAGGTCCCATGAACATGGCCAGCACTGTGTAACCAAACGATTTTATTCCTTTTACCAGAAGTTCCTTGTTCGTATGCCTCATGGGACCAAAGTAGGAATATTAGCTTATATTTAAAGGATATCGAACCAATAAATTAAGCATGGAGCTACTAATTCTCGGAGTTGTCGTCCTTTTTATCGTTATTGCCACCGTAAAATTTAAAATGCACCCAATTTTCTCTTTGACCATTGCTGCGGTGGCCTCTGGTTTTTTGTTGGGGATCGCACCTCAAGAAATAATGTCGACCATGGCGGAAGGTTTCGGGAAAACACTTTCGGGCATAGGTTTGGTGATCGCTTTTGGAACCGTAATAGGGATTTATTTGGAAAAAACGGGAAGTACCCAGATTTTGGCCAATAGTATTTTAAAAGTAATCGGGCTTAAAAGGTCTCCTTTGGCCATTAATTTGGCGGGATTCGTAATATCCATTCCTGTTTATTGTGATTCGGGATACATAATACTTTCATCTTTGAACAGGGCCATAAGTAAAAAAACCGGTATCCCTGCTTTGGTATTTGCCATTGCGTTGGCGACCGGATTGTATTCGGCGCACGTATTTGTGCCGCCAACACCGGGACCGTTGGCCGCTGCCGCCATTTTAGATGCTGATTTAGGTACAGTTTTAATTCTAGGGCTTTTGGTTGCGGTCCCTGTTTCTATCTCTGGTTACGTTTGGGCGCGGTTTATAGGAAAAACTTTGAACGAGGAGGAGCATAAGGAGCAAGTGGTGGAAAAAAGCGAGCTTGGCGCTACTATAAAACCATATAGAGCTTTTCTGCCTTTATTGGTGCCTATTGTTTTGATCGCTATGAATTCCATTGTGAACTACCCAACAAGACCGTTGGGGGAAGGGTGGGTGTTTTTTACTTTTGATTTTATAGGGAGTCCCGTAATTGCATTGTTGGTCGGGGTAATTTTTGCCTTTGCGCTGGGCAGTAAATTTTCGTCAGAACAAAAAAAAGATTGGGTTCCCGAAGCGTTTAGGCAAGCAGGGTCCATAGTGCTGATTACTGGGGCCGGAGGTGCATTTGGAGCCATTTTAAGGACTATGGACATTGCTTCTATCATAAATTTGGAGTCCAGTAGCGGTATTGGTGGTCTGCTGATAGCTTTTGTGATTGCAGCGGTTCTCAAAACAGCCCAGGGCTCGTCCACTGTTGCCATAATTACCACATCCGCAATTATAGCACCTTTATTGGAAACCTTTGGTTTGATTTCCATAACGGAAAAAGCACTCGCAGTTTTGGCCATAGGCGCTGGGGCCATGACAGTTTCGCATATAAACGACAGCTATTTTTGGGTGGTTTCTCAATTTTCCAATATGAACGTAAAAACAGCCCTGAGAGGACATACTTTGGGTACACTCATCCAAGGTGTAATCGGTATTTTAATGATTTTGATCCTCTATGTGCTGCTCTAAAATGCTATTGGACAATAAGGCTCGAAGTATATTCCTGTGCCACGGCAAAGAAACCCAGCGCATAGTCGTTGGGCCGTTCCACATTATCCAAAATAGTGATATTGTCCAGTCCGGTAATATCGAAAACATTGCCGCGAACGGTTGCCACCGGAGTTTGAAAAACCCCACCATCGTTCTGGGTCTGCTCAAGAACCAAATTCATATAGTTGTAGAATTCCTCTGTAGAGCCTAGAATACTAACGGTTACCTCGTCGCCGGCAGAAATTTCATCATCGTAGAAATAGGAGAATTCAAATTGTTGACCTTGGAAGAATTCATCTTCGATCACCAAGAACTCATTGAACATAAAATCGAACACATAGTAATTGTCCTTAGTACCATCATCGGTAAATGTTACCTTTATTTCGGTTTCATCTTCATCTATAAATGTGTCCATACCCTGTTCCAAATTGTCTATGGGCACCGTATGTGCATATTCCGTCTGCGCAAAGTACTTCCTGTCCTTGTGTGTAAGCTGTAGGATAAACACAACACCTGGCTCTGCCGAGGCAGTCCTAATTCGCTGATCTGTTGTAAAATTTGGGTCTGGAACATATACTCCTGTACCCGGTGCTTCCTCGGTCAGGTTGCAAAAAGATAGCGTTTCAAACAATCCTTCGTCTGTTAGAACCCCATAGCTTATCACTGCATTTTCCACTTGTGTGGGTTGGTTCTCATCAAAAAACTGACTGGTTTCGCGCATGGTGATTCTTACGTCCACAAATTCTTCACTTTTGTCAACACGTAAAAGTCCATCAACTACCAGTCGTGCTTCCACTTCGGGTAGATCCACATCGATGGGGTCTTCGCAAGCGCCAATAATTAAAGTGATAAAAATGTATCTTATAATCCTTTTCATATCACTAGAATTTAAAATTATAGGTTACGGACGGAACTATGCCAAAAATAGCGGTACGAACGGCTTCGTTGCGTCCAGTATCCTCATTTTCCCTAAAATTGATGGATGCCGCATTTTTACGGCTGTAGGCATTATAAATACTAAATACCCATTCGGATTGTATTTTCTTGCGGCTGTTTCGTTTGGGTGTTAGGGTGGCGGAAATATCCAATCGATGATAATCCGGTAACCGTTCTTTATTGCGCAAACCGTAATAGGGGACATTTACACCTTCAAACTCGAACTGACCAATGGGATAGTTGGTAGGTTGCCCTGTTTGATAAACAAAATTGGCATTGATATTCCATTTTTCGTTTAGGTCAAAGCTTCCGTAAAGGGAAAGGTCGTGGGTTTTGTCATACGGAGTATTGTACCAATCCCCAAAATTGATTCCGGTCTCCAGATTGGAACGTCCAGAATCGAACCCTAGCTCCCTGCCAGGGGTTCTTTGTTCCGATTTGGAGAGTGTATAGGCCAGCCAACCCTTGAACCGTCCTTCATTTTTTCGGAACAGGACCTCCAATCCGTATGCCCTTGCCTCTCCGTTCAGTATTACCCTTTCTATAGCCTTGTTCGCAATAAGGTTGGCTCCATCTATATAATCTATCCTGTTTTGGATGTCCTTATAAAAGGCCTCGGTCTCCAAACTGTATTCACCATTTTTTATATTTCTAAAATATCCCACGGCGTATTGATCTAGCAATTGCGGCTTTACAAAAGGGCCACTTGGTGTCCAAACATCCAAGGGCGTAGGGGAGTTAGTATTGGATAATAAGTGCAGATACTGGGCCAATCGGGTGTAACTTGCTTTAATGGAGTTTTTTTCCTTGAACGAATAAGACATGGAAATTCTAGGCTCCAGATTAAAAAAGGTCTTGAGGGTTTCTTCTCGCCCAGGACTAATCGTATCTATTGCCTCCCCTTCACGGTAAGTAAGGGTAAAAGGGTCAAATTCAACTGGGTTGTTGTTCTCGTATACGTAAAATTCATCTTGTCCAAAACGATTGAATTGGCTGGCCCTTAACCCATATTGTATACTTAGGTTGTTTGTTATTTTTTGTTCTACGTCGATATATGCAGCATTTTCATTTGCATATTTTTTGGTCAACTGTTCTTCCAGAATGCCTGAGTCGGGACTGTTGGGTACAATTTTTCCGGGATTGAACACATAGTAAATACCGTTCACACCATAATTTAATTGAAACTTGTCGTTCAAGTAGTGTTTGAGGTCATATTTAATGTTAAAGTTACGAATGCCCGAATCCCATTCAAACCCCACAAAATCAAGTTCTAAGCCATAATAATAATCGGAATAGATCAAAGAAAGATTGGAGAACAGTTTGTCGGAGAACAAATGGTTCCAGCGTAAATTTCCGACGGCATTCCCATAGACATTAACAAATCTCTCGTTTACATTAAAAAGGTCGCGGCCAAAGTACCCGGATAGGAATATGTTGTTGTTTTCGTTTATTCTGTGATTGATTTTTGCGTTCAGATCATAAAAGTATGCCTTGCTGTTGATGTCGAACAAGGGCAAGAACAAATGGGCGTACGAAGCTCTACCGCCAATTAAAAAGGCTGCTCTATCTTTTTGGATGGGTCCTTCCACGAGCAATCGACTGGCTACCGCACCGATACCTCCGTTTACTTTTAAATCTTTACTATTGCCCTCTTTCTGAAAAATATCGAGTACGGATGAGACCCTACCACCATACCTAGCGGGAATTCCTCCTTTAAAAAGCTTGACATCCTTAATGGCATCCGGATTAAAAACGGAGAAGAACCCGAAAAGGTGGGAAGAGTTAAAAACGGTCGCCTCATCCAATAAAATCAGATTTTGGTCGGCGGCCCCACCGCGTACATTAAATCCGGAAGAGGCTTCACCGGCATTTGTGACCCCGGGCAACAACACCAAGGATTTTATAACATCTGCCTCGCCAAGTACCACGGGCACTTGCTTTATGGTCTTTGCGGCCAAAGTGGTCACGCTCATTTGTGGTTTACGGATATCCAGTCGTTCTACATCTTCCGTGACCACAACTTCCTCTAATTCTTCGGCTTTTTCAAAAAGATTAAAGTCCTGCTTCCGATTTTGGTCGAGATTTATGGTCTCTATTACTTCTTGAAAACCGAGATAACTAACGATTACCTGGTACTGCCCTTTGGGCAGGGTGATGGAATAAAAACCGTATTCGTTTGTGGTCGTACCGGTTTTGAGCTCGGAAATGGCCACGGTTACTCCGATCAGGGTCTCGTTACTGGTAGCTTCGGAAATTGTACCGCTCAGGGTATAGCGCTGTTGGGCCTGGAGCACAAAAAAATGCCCAAACAGGGCGAGCAATAGTGCAAGTAAATGTCTGGGCATTCGATTGGTTTTTTTAAAAGTACACATTTCCACAAAAGAAGAAAAATGAAAATGGTGAACTCGGGTTTTTTAACATATCCCACCACAAAAATAAAAGGGTGACCTTGATCAGATCACCCTTTTGTATGTTTATATGTTGTTTTTATTGCCCAATGGAGTTCAAAATCCTGTTGAATGTATCACTAGGTCGCATTGCTTTGGATGCCAATTCCGGATTTGGCAGGTAATACCCTCCAATATCCACGGGTGATCCTTGAGCATCTATCAATTCTTTTGCAATGGTACTTTCATTGGAAGATAGGTCCTTGTACGCTTTCGAGAAAATTTCTTTAAGCTCTGTATCATCGTTTTGTTGGGACAATTGCCCGGCCCAATATAGCGATAGGTAAAAATGGCTACCGCGCGTGTCCAGTTCGTTAACTTTTCTGGATGGTGATTTGTCCTGGTTCAAGAACTCTTCCGTTGCCTTGTCGAGAGCGTCGGCAAGAACTTGGGCTTTTTTGTTGTTGTTCTTTTCCCCAAAAAACTCCAAGGAAACGGCCAAGGCCAAAAATTCACCAAGGGAGTCCCATCTTAAGTGTCCTTCTTCCAAGAACTGTTCTACATGTTTAGGGGCTGAGCCACCTGCTCCTGTTTCGAACAGTCCTCCACCATTCATCAATGGAACAATGGAGAGCATTTTGGCGCTGGTTCCTACCTCTAAAATTGGAAACAGGTCAGTCAAGTAATCCCTCAATACGTTACCTGATACGGAAATGGTGTCTTTTCCATCCTTCATGCGTTTTAAGGTAAACTTAGTAGCCTCGATAGGGGAAAGGATTCGGATATCCAGACCATCGGTATTGTGATCCTTTAGATATAGATTTACTTTTTTAATGAGTTCGGCATCGTGTGCTCTGTTTTCATCCAGCCAGAATACCGCAGGGGTGTCGGTGGCCCTTGCACGAGAAACGGCCAATTTGACCCAATCCTGAACGGGTGCATCTTTAACTTGGCACATTCTCCAGATATCACCTTTTTCCACGGCATGTTCTATTAATGTATCGCCAGCCGCATTGATCACTTTTACCGTACCTGTTTTCTCTATTTCGAAAGTTTTATCGTGTGATCCGTACTCTTCGGCCTTTTGTGCCATTAACCCAACATTGGGCACCGTACCCATAGTGGTCGGGTCGAATGCACCGTGCTCTTTACAAAAGTCGATGGTTGCTTGGTAAATACCGGAATAGCTGCTATCTGGAATTATAGCTTTTGTATCCTGAAGTTCTCCATTTTTGTCCCACATTTTACCGGAGTTTCTGATCATTGCAGGCATGGAGGCATCAATGATTACATCGCTCGGTACATGTAGATTGGTGATTCCCTTGTCGGAATTTACCATGGCCAGGTCAGGACCTTTATCGATACTGTCCTTGATTGCTTTTTCGATTTCTTTATGCTTCGCTTCGGGCAACTCTCCGATTTTATCCAACAGGGATTCTAGACCGTTGTTCGGGTTTATCCCTAATTTATCGAAGGTCTCCCCATAGTTTTTGAACAGTTCCGCGAAATATACTTCCAAGGCATGGCCAAATATAATTGGGTCGGAAACCTTCATCATTGTTGCCTTAAAGTGCAAGGACAATAAAATATTGTTCTCTCTTGCATCGGCAATTTCTTTTGTCAAGAATTCCACCAATGCTTTTTTGCTCATAACCGTGGCATCGATAACCTCGCCTTGTAAAAGCGAAAGATTGTTTTTAAGTACGGTGGTCTCTCCATCGTTGCCGACCAACTCAATGCGGATATTGTCAGCATGTGACAAGGTCATTGATTTTTCGTTGGATTTAAAATCGCCGTGAGACATGGTGGCCACATGGGTCTTGGAGTCTGAAGACCATTTGCCCATGGTGTGAGGATGAGCCTTTGCGTAGTTTTTAACGGCTTTTGGAGCACGTCTGTCCGAGTTCCCTTCTCGAAGCACTGGATTTACCGCACTACCTTTTACTTTGTCGTATTTTGCTTTGATTACCTTTTCTTCGTCGGTCTTTGGTTCGTCCGGGTAATCGGGAAGTTTGTATCCCTTTGCTTGTAGTTCCTCAATGGCCTCTTTTAACTGAGGGATGGAGGCGCTGATATTCGGAAGCTTAATGATATTGGCTTCTGGTGTTTTTGCGAGTTCGCCAAGGATTGCCAGGTCGTCCGTAACTTTTTGGTCGTCGGTCAATAGTTCGGGGAACACAGCGGCAATTCTACCGGCCAAGGAGATGTCCTTGGTCTCTACTGCGATATTGGCGGTCTCGGTAAATGATTTAACAATGGGCAAGAATGATAATGTTGCTAAGGCGGGAGCCTCATCTGTTTTTGTGTAATATAGTTTTGCCATTTATCTGAATTTGTTTGAGCGGTTGCAAATATACGATTTATGGACGTTGAAGTACGAATGGAAAAGAGTAAAAAGTAGGTTCTTTTGTTGTGAATTTATTAAAAACAAAAGCCATATCCTCTTTTTTAAGAAGGATATGGCTTTCAGATAGGACCAAAAATTTGTTCTGTTGCCAAAACTGTGGTAATCTGTTAGATTACATTTTTTAAGTCCCTTCGACGTTTACTCTGCCATGCTTCTAATTTTTCAATTAACTACATGCTGCAAAGTGATACTATGGCATTCCTAAATTTTATCAAAATGAAAAATTGCTCTTTCATTCGCACATAAAATTTATTCTTTCTCCTGTAGAATTGCCTGAGCGCCTCCCCAATCGAAAATCCTTTTGTGATCAGTAGTGTTACCAATTAAAAGGGAATACATAGTTTTAAAGAACGTCAACTTTAAATAGATATCATTGTGATGGTATCCCAATCATATCTTTGTCTAAAGTAGAGGGAAAATTTGTATCGCGCAACTTTTTAAACGATTAAAAATCAACACGATATGAACCGTGGTTATTAACAATTGTTCATAAAAAAAGCACCTGTAACAGGTGCTTTTTCATGTTGTACGGAATATGGATTATCCCTTGATCTCTTTAATACGGGCCTTTTTACCGGTAAGACCTCTAAAGTAGAAGATTCTTGATCTACGTACTTTACCTTTTTTGTTTACTTCAATTCTTTGCAAAGCAGGCATGTTCACTGGGAAAATTCTTTCCACACCAACAGTACCGGACATTTTACGAATGGTAAAAGTTTCTGTGGCGCCACTTCCTCTTCGTTGGATCACAACACCTTTAAAGAACTGGGTACGTGTTTTTTCACCTTCCTTGATTTCGTAATAAACAGTGATGGTATCACCAGCTGAAAATTTTGGAAATTCTTTTTTTGGAACAAATTCGTCTTCAACAAATTTTACTAAGGATTCCATTTTTGTCTTTTTAATTGTTTTGGACAAGACCAACTTTCACGGATTTCGTCAGAGGTTGATTTTGAGATTGCAAAAGTAATGCAATATTTAGAAATAGCAAGTGGTTTTTTGCTTTTTGAACCTGTTAATGATTTTTGGGATGTTTCTTCACCTGCTTTAGGGAGAACCAGAACAAACCAATCGCAAAGAGAATGTAGGGGAGGGGTGTCAACAAACTACCCAGCGCATTGGCTTTGATAACCGATTCGGGTCCTGCTTGGGCCGAGAATGTGGTAAGGAGAAGAGTGCCGAGGGAAAATACAATGGAAAGCAGGCTGCCCAGAAGCATAAGTGTAGTGCCCAGGTTTCTTTGCTTGGTGAAAAGAATGCCGCTCGCCAACACAAGAATTAGTTTTCCCAATATTTGGAGAGCACCTCCGGCCATAAAATATGCATCGTAATTTTCCATAGTATCTTATTCCAAAAGGTCAGGTCTTCTTTCGCGGGTGCGCTGCAATGCTTGTTCTTCCCGCCATTTTTCAATCTTTGGAAAGTTACCGCTCAGCAATATCCTTGGAACCTCCATGCCCTTGTATTCTGCAGGTCTGGTATAGACCGGGGGAGCCAATAAGTTATCCTGAAAAGTATCTGTTAGCGCCGAAGTTTCATCGTTAAGTACACCGGGCAGCAGTCTAATCACCGCATCGCACAAAATGGCAGCGCCCAATTCACCTCCGGAGAGCACGTAGTCGCCCACCGAGATTTCCTTTGTTACAAACAAATCCCTTACCCGTTGGTCCACTCCTTTATAATGTCCGCAGAGTATGATCAAGTTTTTTTTAAGGGATATCTGGTTGGCCATTCCCTGGTTCAAGGTTTGGCCATCCGGTGTCATATAAATGATCTCGTCGTACTCTCTTTCGGATTTTAGTTTTGAGATGCATTTGTCGATAGGCTCGATCATCATCACCATGCCTGCACCACCACCAAATTGGTAATCGTCCACTTGCTTATAATTGCCCGTGGTATAATCCCTTAAATTATGCATGTGTACTTCTACCAGTCCTTTTTCGATGGCCCTTTTTAAAATAGATGCTTCGAAAGGACTTTTTAAAAGCTCTGGAAGAACTGTGATAATGTCTATCCGCATGGACTTTTGTATGAATGTTTATTCCTGCCAAAAGTAATGAAAGCTATCCTAACGGGCATAAAAAAGAAAGGCTCCTATTTTAGGGAGCCTTATGGTTTACTTTTTTTGCTTATTGAGCTCATCCTGTAGTTGCCGGCTAATTTTCTGTTCACGTTCCAGTGCGCGACGCCTATGGTTTTGGTACTCTTCTTCCAAATCGGCCAGTGCGGATTTGGCTTGCTGCGTAAGGAAATTACTATTTCTGAATCGATAAATGAAAAAGAGCAATAGCAGTAAAAGACCAAAAATAATGGCCCATAAAATAAAATTATAGGTGCCTTTGCTGATCAGTGCCCCAAAAAAGGAGATACTGTCCTTTTCTTCGGTAACGTTGTTCAGCTTGTTTGTGGTATCCTGTAATTTCTCGTTTAGATCTTCGATTTCGGACTTGTTCGCATCTATAGTGGCGGACAGGTCCTTTATGGTTTTATTGGCCGTATCAATGGAGTCAAAAATATTGTTTTTGGTTTCGTACAGCTCGGATAGCTTGATTACTTCATAGCGGATCCCATTGGCCCGATAATTTCCAGACTTTCTTTCCAGTTCTTCAAACTGCCCTCTCAGGGTGTTGTCGGCTTCTTGGACAGGAGGTTCTTCTTCCTGCGCATGGACCAAAAATGATGGAATAAGTAAAAATAGGCTGAATAAAATGCGTAATTGCTTCATGTTCAATAATGTTCTCGTATTAAATTTTAGATTAAGGGCGGGACGAAATTACGCCAATATACCTAATTATGAAAAAGAAAACCGGTTCTTTGAACAATTCGTCATCCACTAATAGTAGGTATAACGCCTAACTTTTGCGATATATTTTGCCAATCGTATTACTTGATGGGAATACCCGTACTCATTGTCATACCAAATATATAGAACCACATTTTTACCATCTGCCGAAACAATTGTGGCATTACTGTCATAAATGGATGGAGCAGTGGTGCCAATTATATCCGAAGATACGAGTTCGTTGCTCAGGGCGTATTTTATTTGCTCTACCAAGTCTCCTTCCAAAGCATATTTTTTTATGATGGTGTCTATACCCTCTTTGGAAGTCTTGTTTTTTACTTCCAAATTTAGAATGGCCAATGATCCATTGGGTACGGGAACTCTAATGGCGTTGGACGTTAGCTTGCCTTGCAAGGAGGGCAACGCCTTGGCCACGGCTGAGCCGGCACCGGTTTCCGTGATCACCATGTTTAGGGCGGCGGCACGGCCACGACGGTATTTTTTGTGCATATTGTCCACCAGATTTTGGTCGTTGGTATAGGCATGTATGGTTTCCAGATGTCCCTTCTTAATGCCCAAAGAGTCCTCCACCACTTTTAAAATTGGGGTAATGGCGTTGGTCGTGCAAGACGCTGCGGAATAAATCTTGGTTTTGTCCGGATTAAAATCCTTATGGTTTACGCCATGAACAATATTAGGTACTTCCTTACCAGGAGCGGTCAGCAATACTTTGCTTGCCCCTTTGGATTTTAAATGCCTGGAAAGGGCAACATTGTCCCTAAAGGCCCCTGTGTTGTCGATGATCAGGGCGTTGGTAATGCCATATTTGGTATAATCTATATCCTCCGGCTGATTGGCACTGATGATCCTTACTGTTGTGCCATTGATCACCAAGGCTTGCTTTTCCTCGTCAATGTCCACCGTTCCGGTAAATGGCCCGTGAACGGAATCCGTTTTTAAAAGTGCAGCCCTTTTTTCCAAGATTTCCTTGTTCAATTCTCCACGAACCACAATGGCACGCAAGCGCAGCTGACTGCCACGTCCTGTTTTGGCCATAAGTTCCCTGGCCACTAGGCGTCCAATGCGGCCGAATCCATAGAGTACAACATCTTTAGGTTTTATGGCCTTGGAAGATTCCGCATCCTTTAGTTTATCTATCACAAAGGCCTTTACGTTCAAATGGGCGTTTTGGTTATTGTTGTATTCGTACGTTAGTTTTCCAATATCCAATTTGGCTGGAGGCAGATTGAGGTCGCTGATTGCCCTAAGAATTTCTACTGAATCAAAGATCGACATCGGCTTTTGGACAAATTCACCGGCATACTCGTGCAGGTTGATGATGTCGCTCACATTTTTATCGATTATCTGATTTTTAAAGAGTACGACTTCTATGGCCTTGTCGTACCATAAATCGCTAATGATTTTAATAAATTCCGTGGTTGCCTTTCTTCTATCCGCTTGGAACGCAAGCTCTTTTTCGTACGAATTGTTGTTGCTCATGGATGATGGTTACAGTTGTGTAGTTTAATTTTCGGCAAAATTAGATATTTCAAACGTTTTCGTAAAACTTATTGGACATAAAAAAAGCGTCTTTTTAAAGACGCTTTAAAAGTGTGACCCTCAGTTTACTGAAGTATCATGTGTTCTTTTTCTCCATTTGCATTGATCATGGTAAAACTGGTTCTACCGTATCTGGATATCTGACCAAATTTTTCTTTGGCATCTTCTATGTTGCTGATAGGCTCACCATCCAGTTCAATGATTATTTTATTGGTAAGGTCGTATCGGGCATAACCTTGTGGGACATCGATTATTTTTACGCCTTTGGATACGCCAAATTTCTTTTTATCCTCTTTTGTCAAGTTCATTACCTTGAACGAAGTTGCGGGAAGGATAACACTGTTCTGTTTTTTTAAGGTAACATTTTTTACAAGACTTTCGCCGTCGCGCTCTAACGTTACCCTAACTACATCACCGGGTCTTTTTGCGGAGAGGTACCCCGTAAGTTCCGAGAATTTTTGAATATCTATATTATCCACTTTTTTAATAATGTCGCCTTCCTGCAAACCTGCATCGTCAGCACCGGATTCTTCTTCGACCCCGGCAACATATACTCCTTCCAATTGATCCAGTCCCATTTCGATTGCGGCCTTGGACTTGGTATTTGCCGCCGATATGCCCAAAAGTCCTTTCTGCACATTGCCAAACTCCATTATATCTTCCACTACTTTTTTGGCGATATTGCTCGGTACTGCAAAGGCATATCCAACATAAGAACCTGTTTGAGAGGTAATGGCAGTATTGATTCCGATCAGGTCCCCGTTGGTGTTTACCAACGCACCACCACTGTTTCCAGGATTTACGGCAGCATCGGTCTGGATAAAGGATTGTGTTCTGGTAGGTGATAAAGACCGGGCTTTTGCACTAACAATACCCGCTGTTACGGTTGAGGTAAGGTTAAACGGGTTGCCTACTGCCAGCACCCACTCCCCGATTTTGGTATGGTCGGAATCACCAAAGGCCAAATAAGGAAGCGCATCGTCCGTATCAATTTTTATAAGGGCGATATCCGAATCTGCATCGGTCCCGATTACTTCAGCTTCATAGGTTTTGTTATTGTTCAAGGTAACTTCCAATTGACTGGAATTGGCAATTACGTGATTGTTGGTCACTATATAACCGTCCGGGGAAATAATTACCCCTGATCCTGTTCCCACCTGTGGGGTTTGCTGACGTTCGTAACCATAAAAGAATTCCGCAATACTGGAAGGGCCTCTACTAATGGTCATGTTTTTAACGTGCACCACGGAATGCACCGTTTTTTCGGCAGCCAAGGTAAAGTCGACCTCATTGATTCCGGCACCTCTTGCCGAAGTATCTAGATTGCTAGTGGACAAAAATGGAGTCTCTTGTTCAGAAGTGACCCATTTATAGCTTTCCTTCTCAAAAAATAATTTGTAGGCTCCCAGGGTAATTGCTCCTGCAAATACGGAAACCAAGAGTAAACTCGCTATTTTCTTCATAATTCAATAATTATTTAACATTTAGCTTTGTCAAAATTAAAATAATTCAATTTTTGATCAAGTTGGTTTAACGCTGTTTTAACTACAAAAAAAACCTTAAAGAATCCCCTATATTTGTTCCTTTGTAGATAATCATGGAACTACACTTTTTTAAATACCAAGGAACGGGAAACGATTTTGTAATTATCGATAATCGTCAACATATTTTCCCCAAAAACGATACCAAGCTGATTTCAAAACTCTGTGATAGAAGATTTGGCATAGGTGGCGATGGCTTGATGCTGCTTGAGAATGACAATATGTCGGATTTTAAAATGGTTTATTTTAATGCCGACGGCAAAGAGGGCAGTATGTGTGGCAATGGAGGACGATGTTTGGTAGCTTTTGCACATTATCTGGGCATATTTAAGGAAGAGACCACGTTCAACGCAGTGGATGGACTGCATTTCGCAACTATAAGCGGAAAACAGGTGAAGCTAAAAATGATCGATGTGGACAAAATCCATCAAAAGCCCAACCACAGCTTTTTGGATACGGGTTCCCCGCACCATGTGCAGCTTGTTGACGAACTGGAAAAATTTGATGTGCCCAAAGAGGGAAAGAAACTTAGATATGGTATTTATGGCGAGTCGGGTAGCAATATCAATTTTGTGGAACAAAAAGCGGAAGATGCTTTTCGGGTAAGAACCTATGAACGTGGCGTAGAAGACGAAACATATTCCTGTGGAACCGGGGTCACCGCAGCGGCTCTAACCATGTTCGAGCTAGGTAAGACTGCCGCTAAACAAATACATATTGAGACCATTGGAGGTGATCTTATCATTTATTTTGAAAAGCATAACGGTAAATACACCAACATTTTTTTAGAAGGACCTGCCGAACAGGTATTTAAAGGAACCATTACATGCTCAATATAAAAGGAGAACATATTTATTTGCGCGCGCTAGAGCCTACCGATTTGGATTTTCTGTACAAATTGGAAAACGATACATCGGTCTGGGAGGTGAGCGGTACCTTAAAACCGTATTCCAAGAAAGTGCTTCAATCCTATCTGGACAATGCCCACAGGGATATTTACGATGTTAAACAGCTGCGGCTTTGCATTGGCGATCAAAATGATCCATGTATCGGATTGATAGATCTTTTTGATTTTGATCCCAAAAATCGGAGGGCGGGAATCGGAATCGTTATTGCCGAACCTAGTTATAGAAACAGGGGTGTAGGAGCGGAGGCATTATCACTATTGTGCGATTATGCATTTTCCGTTTTGGATATGCATCAATTATATGCCAATATTTTGGAAGATAATCTCGCTAGTATCCACTTGTTCAAAAAGTTGGGATTCAAGGAAATAGGCATCAAAAAAGAATGGATACGGACCCATAAAGGGTTCAAAAACGAAATAATGTTTCAAAAGATCAACACCAATGAATCTTAAAAAAGTACTTTGGGCCACGGCCATACTTGGACTGATAATTTGTGGCTTTATCGCATATCGGATTTATAGCGCCATTTTTAGCCCCAATACACAGTTCAATAATAGCGAAGCATATGTTTACATTGCTTCGGATGCTTCGTTTTCCGATGTTGCCACCTCCGTTGAGCCTTTATTGAAAGATATGTCTTCTTTTGAGGCTGTTGCCAAACGCAAGGGATATATCAATAACATAAAAGCAGGAAAATATGCACTCAAAAAAGGGATGAACAATAACGACATCATCAATACCTTGCGCAGTGCCAATATTCCTGTGCAGGTTTCCTTTAATAATCAAGAATCGTTGGCTTTGTTGGCGGGACGGGTCGCTGAGCAAATAGAGGCAGATAGCTTATCGTTGTTACAAACATTCAATGATCCCGGTTTTCTGCAAGAGCAAGGGTTTGATGAAGATACCAAGTTGGCCATGTATATTCCCAATACCTACGAATTTTTCTGGAATACAAATGCAGAGGGCTTTAGGGATAGGATGAAAAAAGAATATGACCGCTTTTGGACAGATACCCGACTACAAAAGGCCAAAAGTTTGGGCCTAACGCCAAACGAGGTTATTTCTTTGGCCGCCATTGTACAAAAAGAAACCGCAAAGGTGGATGAGCGACCTCGTGTTGCCGGGGTTTACCTCAACAGAATCAAAAGAGGGATGTTGCTCCAGGCCGATCCTACCGTAATCTATGCCATTAAAAAAGAGACCGGTAACTATGATACAATTATAAAAAGAGTACTCTTTCGTGATCTGGAAATGGATTCTCCATACAATACCTATAAATATGCAGGTGTTCCACCGGGACCGATTACCATGCCGGACATTACCTCGATAGATGCCGTTTTGAATCCAGAAAAGCACGATTATCTCTATTTTGTGGCAGACGTTTCCAACTTTGGGTACCACATGTTTGCCAAAACTTTGGCGCAGCACAACCGAAATAAAGTGCAGTACACCCGTTGGTTAAATCAACAAAAGGTACTTAGATAGGGCGCTTTACCGTTGATATTCATCACTTTAACGGATTTTAAGCCTCATTTAAGAAATCTTTATGAGCTTTAGGGTACCCGTTAAAATATCTCCCCCTATATTTGCCGGCCAAATTGATTTTTGATACGTATATGTATTGAGATCACAAAAGAGAACATTATGAAAAGATGGATTGGTTTTATACTGCATCTTGCCATGATCGTAGTTTTGACAAGTTTTGGTACCTACACCGTAATGAAAAAGGAAACTGTTGAAATTCCTGATTCACTTAAGGTTATGGCCAATTCGGAGATTTTTGCGCCACAAAGCTCCATTGCACTTTTAGAAGAGGATGAGGTAACACCTCCTTTTTTGGGCAAAGCCTTTAATGGCTTTAAGGAAGCGCTCGCTTTCAAAGAATCCCAGGGTAAATATCATAGAGTAAACACATTGGGTTATTTAGGTAAGTACCAATTTGGTAGTAGTACCTTAAATTTGATGGGCGTTTACGATATGGATGATTTTCTGTCGAACCCAGAACTTCAAGAAAAGGCTTTTGAGGCCAACATTGCCCGTAACAAATGGATTTTGCGAAGAGATATCAAACGTTTCAAAGGCAAAACGATCGGTGGCATTCAAGTTACCGAATCCGGAATATTGGCTGCGGCACATTTGGCCGGAGCCGGTAACGTAAAAAAATATCTGCGATCTTATGGGCAAAACGATGTAACCGATGCGTACGGAAGTAGCATCTCCTACTATATGAAGAAATTTGCAGGCTATGATATTTCCAATATCAAGCAACAAAAAAATGCCAAGGTTTAATTGAAACTGCGTATTGAAACAAAAAGCCCCGAATTATCGGGGCTTTTTTTATGCTTGTAAAATATAAATGGTAGGTCTTTTGTCTAAATCTAAATCGATTTCCCCCCATTCGTGTACGGTTTTGGTGGCGATAAACTCCGTAGGTAACGTAATATCGCAGGCAATACACAACCGTGTTGATTTTTGAAGTGTTTTTATCAGCTCCTTGAGCATTTTATTGTTGCGGTAGGGAGTCTCCATAAAAATTTGGGATTGGCCTTTGTCCCTGGAAAGTCGCTCCAAACTTTTCAAAATTTTCTTTCGTTCTACATTGTCTATGGGCAAATAGCCGTTAAAGGCAAAGTTTTGCCCGTTCATGCCACTGCTCATCATGGCCATTAGAATGGAGGAGGGGCCTACCAATGGAACTACTTGTATTCTTTTTTCGTGTGCCACACGCACTACATCTGCACCTGGGTCGGCAATACCCGGACAACCAGCTTCGGAAAGAACACCAATATCGAACCCATGTATACAGGGATCTAAAAAGGATGGTATTTCTTCAGGGTTGGTGTACTTGTTGAGTAATTGCAACTTAAGTTCGGGTTGTGGCTTGTTGGGACTGACTCGTTTAATGAACCTACGGGCAGTTTTTTCATTTTCAACAATGTAGTGGTCTATCCTTTCTATGGTGCCTTTTACCGAAATGGGCAAAACTTCCAAGGGAGCATTGTCTCCAAGTGTGGTTGGGATCAAATAGATTTTGCCAACTACCAAACCGGGTTTTTCATCTTCCATGGGTTTAATTTAGCTTTTTCGCAATTGCCTCACAAGCGGTATCGATCATTTGGTACACATTTTCAAAACCATCGTCCCCGCCGTAGTAGGGGTCGGGTACTTCGATATGTCCCAATTCCACTTCGGTCAGAAGTAGTTTTACCTTAGCAGCTTCTTTTTGGTCGCTTGCCAAACTGGCCACATCGGAAAAATTGCTGCGGTCCATTACGTAAATGTGGTCGAACTCCAAAAAATCCTTTTTGGAGAACTTTCTGCATTTTTGGTCTTGTATGTTTAGGCCATATTTTTGGGCAACGGCAATAGAACGCTGATCGGGCGGATTGCCCACGTGGTAACCGGCCGTACCTGCAGAATCGACCAGTACCTTATCGGGATCAACTTTGGATTGCAGTATGCCTTCGGCCAAAGGTGATCTGCAAATATTGCCAAGGCAGACCATCAATACTTTGGTTTTCATAAGGAAAAAGTGAAGTTGGGTTTAGGTGAACTTTTTGTTCAGGTCTTCAATATATTTTCTGAATTGCTTGTCCGTTTCCGCTAAGTTATCCACTGTTTTACAGGCGTGGAGTACCGTTGCATGGTCACGTTTTCCGATTTGTGACCCAATACTTGCCAAGGATGCCTTAGTAAACTTTTTCGCAAAGAACATGGCCAACTGTCTCGCCTGTACAATATGTCGCTTTCTTGTTTTGGACTGTAAGGTGGCCACATCCATTTCGAAATAATCCGAAACCACTTTTTGAATGTAATCGATGGATACTTCGCGCTTTGTGTTCTTTACAAATTTGTCCACTACCTGTTGGGCCAATTCCAGAGTTACCTCCCGCTTATTGAAAGAAGATTGGGCTATCAACGAAATAATGGCCCCTTCCAGTTCGCGAATGTTGGTCTTAATGTTTTTGGCCACGTGGTCTATGATCTCTTCCGGCATTTCAACGCCATCGCGGTAGAGTTTATTTTTTAAGATGGAAACCCGTGTTTCGTAATCTGGACTTTGCAATTCTGCAGACAATCCCCATTTAAAACGGGAGAGCAAGCGTTGTTCAATGTCCTGCATGTCCACAGGAGCTTTGTCCGAAGTCAATATCACCTGCTTGCCATTTTGGTGCAAATGGTTGAAAATGTGGAAAAATACATCCTGGGTTCCAGATTTACCGGATAGAAATTGTACATCATCTATGATAAGTACATCTATCAATTGGTAAAAATGGATAAAGTCGTTTCGAGTGTTCTTTTTTACCGATTCGATATATTGTTGCGTGAATTTTTCCGCGGAAATATAAAGAACGGTCTTTTCCGGATACTTATCCTTTATTTCCACACCAATGGCGTGGGCCAAGTGTGTTTTCCCCAATCCCACTCCTCCAAAAACCAACAATGGGTTAAAGGAAGTTCCCCCGGGTTTGTTGGCCACGGCCATACCCGCGGAACGGGCCAAACGGTTGGAATCTCCTTCGAGGAAATTATCGAAATTGTAGTTGGGGTTTAATTGGGATTCAATCTTAATGTTCCGAATTCCTGGAATCACAAATGGATTTTTTAGCTCGGGACTTTTGGAGGTGATCGGCACATCCAATTCTTGGGGTCCAACAGCGGTACGGTTGGAACTTGGGATTTGCTCCGTAAAGGGTTCCTTGTTACCGTATTTGTTTTCCATTTTTATCACATAGATCAGCTTTGCATTGTTGCCCAACTCTCTGGTCATGGCAACTTTTAAAAGCTTAACATAGTGTTCTTCGAGCCATTCGTAGAAAAACTTACTGGGAACCTGAATGCTCAAAGCCTTATCTGTTAATTTAATAGGCTTTATAGGCTCAAACCAAGTTTTGAATGCCTGCGGTTGGATGTTATCTTGGATAAAAGCCAAACAGTTGTTCCATACGGAATTAGCAGTAGCACTCATAGAAGTTTTTCCTTGTTTTAATGGTTAGCTTATAATTTAAGAGTAAGCATTTATAGGGTTATTAAATGCTTATTGGATGCGACAAATATGTGAACAATTCTTTTAAAAAAAAAATCAAATAGTCATTGAAAGTTCTGTTTTTTTTTCGCATGTTACTCTCAAAATCAACGAGCCTCTAAATATATAATTTTTAAGTTAAAAATGGGTTTAAATTCACATTCTTTTCGGGTCCGATATGCAGAAACCGACCAAATGGGAGTCGTTTATCACGGCAATTATGCACAGTATTTTGAGATGGGCCGGGTGGAGTGGTTAAGGGCCTTGGGAATTACCTACAAAAGTATGGAGGAGAATGGGGTTATGTTGCCCGTAATTTCCTTACGTATTGATTACAAAAAGTCTGCGCTTTACGATGACCTTATTACGGTTAAAACAAAGCTGAAGTCCAAACCCATGGTCAAGATAGAGTTCGATTACGAGCTAATAAATGAATCTGGTGAGCTATTGGCCGTTGCAAATACAGTTTTGGCCTTTATGGACAAGAAAACGGGAAGACCTATTAAGTGTCCGGAATATATCTTGGAAAAACTGAATAATGGATTCTTAGGTGAACCGTAGGAGGAATTCAGATGTCAGTAATGGGTAGAGGCTTTGAGTTACTGGATATTTTATCAATTATGTAATGGGCGTTATGGCCACAGCTTGCATTTCATCGAAAATTTGAAACACGTCTTCGGACTCACTTAACCGGACAGAAATAACAAAATCACAATCCAACTCCATTTTTTGTGAAACAAGGTCCAGATTTTTCTGTTTGATGATACGCATTACCTTATCCATGTCTGCATAACCAAATTGCAACCGGTATTGCGACTTAATGATCTTTTTTACGATCTTGGAATTTTCCAGGGCCATTTGTGCTGCAGTTTTGTAAGCCTGTATCAATCCTCCGACCCCAAGTTTGGTGCCGCCAAATATCCGGGTCACGGTGATGAGTACATTGGTAACATCAAAAGATTGTATTTGGCCATAAATGGGCATGCCGGCCGAGTTGTTCGGCTCCCCATCATCATTGGCCCTATAGATTGGATTTTCCGTTCCCAATTGCCATGCATAGCAAACATGGTTGGCCGTATGGTATTTTTTTCTCAGCTCCTCTACGATGGGTTTTACATCATCTTCGGATCTAATGGGGAAAACCTGTGCATAGAATTTACTCTTTCTATCCTTATATAGTATCTCCTCGGAAGGTCGATGTAAAGTTTTGTAGGTATCCGGTCGCTCCATTAAAACAAAGCTACCAATATTATACTCAAAACGGAGAGTGCTACACCTGCCCAGTTTTTAGGTGTAAGTTTTTCCTTGAACAGTAGAATACCGATCAAGGTGGATAGCATAACGATCGCCACATTGTTTATGGTAAATATAGCGGCACTGCCCAATAAGTCCGCCCGTAGCGCACGGATAAGAAAATAGATGGAAAAGTAATTGGGTATGCCCAAGGCAACTCCGCCCAGTACATTTTTCATGTTCAATTTCATTTCCTTTTTGTTGGGTCTAATAGCGATAAATACCAATCCCGATAAAGCTGCGAACCCAAAGATCATGGACGAAAAAATTGGAATTTCAGGGTCCGATAAATGTTCTTCTTCAAAATACTTAATGCTGGAATCAATAACCCCGGAACCTAAAAATACCAATATGGGCAGTATTAAATGTTTACGGTCCACATGGATTCCCTTTCCCTTACCGGACACCAAATACACTGCGGCCAATGCCAACAGGATACCTATGGTCTCGAATGCACTTAACTGCTCCCTATATAATAGAACGCCTAGCAATACCGGTATTACAAGCGACATTTTTGTGGCCACAGATGCTACCGATACACCGGCAACCTGCGATGTTTTTGCCATTAAATTAAAAATAGTGATGAAAAGCACCCCCATAAATATGGGTCCCCATATCCAAGATGCGCCCAAAATTTGTTGTATTTCCAATGGTTGGTCGTACAGGAGCAATCCAACCGAGCAAGCCGTAAAGTAATTCACTATAATGGCGATCAGGGTCTGTACTTTGTACACATCGTACAGTTTAAATACCACAAAAATCCAAGTGGAACTCAGTACACTAAGGGCTAGGTAGAGCATTTATAATTTCGATTTTAATTGGGTTATGTCCTCTTTCCCTACAGCTAAGTTCCAAGTATTTATGCCCAATGCGGCGGCGGCATCGGTATTCTCGCTCACATCGTCCACAAAATAAGTTTCTTGGGGCACTAGGTTGTTTTCCTGTAATACAAATTCGAATATTTCGCTGTCCGGCTTTCGCATGCCAATTTCGTAGCTTAGGTAGAACACATCAAATGCATTTTTGAACCTATTATAACGTTCCATCCCCATTTCTTGCTTTACACATTCTATATGTAAGTCGTTCGTATTGCTCAGCAATAACAGTTTGTATTCGTTTTCTGCGGCCAACTGCTCAATAAAGTTCAATCGCCTTTCGGGAAAATCCAGTAATATGGAGTTCCAGGCATCCACTAAATATTCTCTGCTGGCATTTGGGAAATAGGAGGAAACAGTGTCCAAAAACTCCGAAGAATCCAATAGTCCTTTCTCATAATTCTGAAACAGCTGTTCCAAATCTGGCGTTATGCCTCTAAAACCATGTTGGACCATGGCTTTTGCGGTGGCAGGTTTATCTAAATTAATAAGTACATCACCAAAATCGAGAATTATATTTTTAATCATTTATATATATGGATAGGGTGTCGGTTAAAATTTGTGTTCTTTTTTGCAATATTCCTTGATGTTTTGGTGCGGGCAATCCATTTTTAAAGCGAACGGAACCTTTAAAGGCCCGTGCTTCGTCCCATAAATTTTCATCTATAAAGGTTTGAAGTGTTCGTGAGCCTCCTTCAACAATTACACTATTGATGTTGTGCCTGTATAGAGCATTGCAAATTTGTTGAGCCAAAGGTTTTGAAAAATCAACCAAGGCGTAATCCACTCCTTTAATATATTTTTTTCCATTGGTAACCTCGGTCAACACGATTGTTTTTACGGAGGCATCCAATACGTGAAAACGTTGGTCTAATTTTAAATCACGGTCCAATATCACACGAACCGGGCTTTTGCCTACCCAATTGCGAGTGGTCAAACTTGGGTTGTCTTCCAAAACCGTGTTGGTACCGACCAGAATTGCTTGCTCTTGGCTTCGCCATTGGTGCACCAACTGTTTGGAATGGGCATTGGTGATCCAAAAAGGCTCAGGGTTGTCACTTCGCTTAGCGGCATCGGGAGCTAAAAAGCCATCATCGGAAGCGGCCCATTTTAGAATTATGTAAGGCCGTTTTTTCTCCATATAGGTCAGAAACCGCTTGTGGTGTGCCCTACATGCGTTTTCAAGAATGCCGACCGTAACCTCACATCCGGCAGCTTGTAATTTTTTGATGCCTTTTCCGGCTACTTTATCATGTGGATCCTGTAACCCAATAAAAACCTCTTTTAGTTTATGTTTAGCAATTAAATCAGCACAGGGAGGTGTTTTTCCATAGTGGGAACAGGGTTCTAAAGTAACATATAACGTGGCTTCTTTCAGCAAAGTTTTGTCCTTTACCGAACGTATGGCGTTTACCTCTGCATGTGGACCACCATAAGGATCGGTAAAACCCTCTCCAATAATTTTGTTATTATGCACGATAACACAGCCCACCATAGGGTTTGGAGCTGTAGTTCCCAGACCTTTTTTGGCCAGTTCAATGCAGCGAAGGATGTATTTTTGATGTATCTTCACCCGGCAAAAATAGAACAATAATAGCACAAAATGGGAGATACGGCGATTCGTGAAATAACCCCCGACGACAACCCTCAGGTGGCCCAGGTAATACGCAAAGTTTTTGAAGATATGGGAATTCCCAAAGTGGGCACTGCCTATGCCGATAAATCCTTGGATGATATGTTTTCAGCTTACAATGTGCCCAAAGCAGCTTATTTTGTGGTGGAGCACCAAGGAAGGATTGTCGGATGCGCCGGTGTGGCACAACTGGACAACTACGATGGCAACGTATGCGAGTTGCAAAAAATGTATTTTTTGGAAGAGGCCAGAGGGAAAGGGTTGGGCGCGCAAATGATCCATGTATGCTTGCAAAAAGCAAAGGAGTTCGGTTTTGAGGCATGTTATCTGGAAACCATGCCTTATATGGAAGCAGCGCAAAAACTTTACAAAAAGAACGGATTTGACTATATCGATGCCCCAATGGGCAGTACGGGACATTATTCCTGTCCAGTCTGGATGCTTAAAAAATTATAATGCAATTAAAAGAAGTCAAAAACATTTTCCATAAGGAATTGGGCGAGATTTACCCAAAAGAAGAGATCGATTCTTTTTTTTACTCTTGCATAGAGCATTATCTAAATCTACAACGTTTTGTTTTGGCCATACAGCCCGGTTTAACCTTGTTAAAAGAAGAGGAGCAGCCGCTTTTTGAAGCTTTGTCCGAACTAAAAATGGAGAAACCCATACAGTATATATTGGGAACTGCCCATTTTATGGACCTGGAATTACAAGTAAATAAAAATGTACTGATTCCACGGCCCGAAACAGAGGAATTGGTTCAGTGGATTCTGGATGATTTTCCAGTGAAAAAACCGTCTAAAAAGGACGCTGGGCGAAGTCGAAGCGTAATTTCGACCCCGCTCAATGACCGTTCGTTTAAAATTCTTGACATTGGAACAGGAAGCGGGTGCATTGCAATAGCATTGGCCAAACATCTACCGGGTGCTAAAGTATATGCACTGGATGTTTCCGAGGGAGCGTTGAGCGTTGCTCGAAAAAATGCGGAAATGAACGAAGTGGATATTACATTTTTGCACCATAACATTCTGAATCCTGGACTTGAACTTGAGTCTGAACTTGTGTTTGATGTAATTGTATCCAACCCACCCTATGTCAGGGAGTTGGAAAAAAGTCAAATCCATAAAAATGTGAAAGATTTTGAACCCCATACGGCGCTATTTGTCCCAAATAACGACCCATTGGTGTTTTACAGGGCAATTACAGATTTTGCTGAAAAATATTTATCAAAAAAAGGAAAGTTGTATTTTGAGATCAATCAATATTTGGGAGACGAGACCAAAGCGCTTTTCCACACCCAGCACTTTTCGGAAATTGAAATGCGCAATGATATTTTTGGTAACCCGAGAATGCTAAAAGCTGATAGAAAATGAACATCCAAGAACAAATAGCATCGCTTCGTAACGAACTTCGCGAACACAATTATAAATATTATGTGCTCGACGAGCCTTCCATTTCCGATTATGAGTTCGATATGAAGCTCAAGGAACTCCAAAAATTGGAAGAAGAACATCCGGAATATTATGATGCCGCATCACCAAGTCTGCGAGTAGGTGGTATGGTCACCAAAAATTTTGAAACCGTTGCCCATGAACATCGTATGTATTCTTTGGACAATTCGTATTCCAAGGAGGATTTGGAAGATTGGGAAAAACGTATCCAGCGGATTTTGGGCGATGTGGAAGTAGAGTTCACATGTGAACTCAAGTATGACGGGGCCTCTATCAGTCTAACCTATGAAAATGGAAAATTGGTCAAAGCCGTTACCCGTGGCGATGGTTTTCAGGGGGATGATGTAACCAACAACATCAAGACCATAAAATCCGTTCCCTTGCAGTTAAAAGGGGATTATCCATCAAAATTTGACATTAGGGGAGAGATTATTTTGACACTCGAAGGTTTTGCTAAAATGAACGCCGAGCGGGTGGAAGCGGGCGAGGACCCTTACATGAATCCAAGGAACACGGCTTCCGGCAGTTTAAAATTACAAGATAGTGCCTTGGTGGCACAGCGTCCGTTGGAATGTCTGTTGTATAGTGTGGTTGGCGACAATTTGGGTATCAATTCGCAGTTCGAGATGTTGGAGAAAGCGCGTTCTTGGGGATTTAAGGTCCCAACCGTGGCCAAATTGTGTAAATCCACCGATGAGGTGCTTCAATTTGTAAATCATTGGGACACAAACCGTCATCATCTGCCCTACGAAACGGATGGTGTAGTGGTCAAGGTGAACAGTTTGCAACAACAAGAGGAATTGGGTTATACGGCGAAGTCGCCCCGTTGGGCCATGGCCTATAAATTTAAGGCTGAGCAGGCCGTGACCATTCTCAATAAGATAACCTATCAAGTGGGGCGTACCGGCGCGATCACCCCTGTTGCCAATCTTGAACCGGTTTTGCTGGCAGGGACTACGGTAAAGCGCGCATCCTTGCACAATGCGGACCAAATAGCCAAGTTGGACGTTCGCGAAGGGGATACCGTTTTTGTGGAAAAGGGAGGAGAGATTATTCCAAAAATTGTGGGGGTTGATTTTACCCAACGCAGTCCAGACTCAAAACCCACCCAGTATATTGCCCATTGCCCTGAATGCGGAACGGAACTGATCCGAAAAGAGGGCGAAGCCCAACATTTTTGCCCCAATGATGTAGGTTGCCCGCCGCAGATAACCGGCAGGATCCAACATTTTATTTCGCGAAAAGCCATGGATATTGAAGGTTTGGGGGGAGAAACCGTGGAATTATTGTTTAAAGAGGGTTTGATTCAGAACTATGCTGACCTTTACACGTTGACCAAAGAACAAATTCTACCATTGGAACGAATGGCGGATAAATCTGCTGAAAATTTGGTGAATGGAGTGCAAGCTTCAAAAACCATTCCGTTTGAACGTGTCCTTTTTGCTTTAGGAATTAGATATGTTGGAGAAACCGTGGCCAAAAAATTGGCAAAGGCATTCAAGGATATTGATGCTTTGATGACTGCTTCTCACGAAGAGCTTGTGGCTGTGGATGAAATTGGTGATAGGATAGCGGAAAGTGTACTCGATTTTTTCTCAGAACCTGCAAATGTTCAGGTGGTAGATCGATTAAAATCTTACGGTCTTCAGTTTTCGTTGTCCGAGGAGCAATTGAAAAATCAAACAGAGCTGCTAAAGGGGCAGACATTCGTTGTTTCTGGAGTATTCGAGACGATTAGCCGAAACGATTTAAAGAAGATGATAGAGGATAACGGAGGAAAAGTCTCTTCTTCCATTTCTTCAAAAACCAGTTTTTTGGTCGCAGGCGATAAAATGGGTCCCAGTAAACGGACCAAAGCGGAAACCTTAGGTGTGCCCATTATATCGGAACAGGAATTTTTGCAAAAATTGGAAGTATGAGGCCAAAGACTTTTAAGCAATTTGCATCTAGCTTAGATTTGGATGTGCCGCCAAACGATTGGCCCGAAGCTTTACAATCTTTATGGTTCGACGCCAAGGGAGATTGGGAAGCGTCCCATAATATAGCCCAAGACCTCCCTACGACCATGGGTAGTTGGATCCATGCCTACTTGCACCGTAAGGAAGGAGATAAGTGGAATGCCGGATATTGGTACGATAGGGCAGGCCGTTCTTTTCCAAATTATAGTTTGGAGGAGGAGTTAGAAGAGTTGGTGGAGGCTAATCTATAGCCTTATTTGTTCTACTGATTTTCCTAAACCCTAATACTCACTCCCTTGGCAGAGGCTTTACTATCGGCATCAAAATAAAAATCGATTCGCCCTACATTGATACCGTAGCAGCCCACTTGGTTCACCAGTACTGAATTGCCGTTTTGGTTGATACGCACATCGGGCTGGTCCAAAAAGGTGTGGGTATGCCCACCAATGATAAGGTCGGTGTGGTACGTTTGCTGTGCCAATCGAGTATCGCACGGTCTATCCGGTTCTTTGTAGTCATAACCCAAATGAGAGAGGCAAACGATCAAATCACATTGTTCCTCCTCTTTGAGTCTTTTTTCCATGTCCAAGGCGATATCAAAAGGATCCAGATATTGGGTTTCCTTGTACAGTTTTTTGGTTACCAGACCATCTAACTCTATCCCGAGTCCGTAAACGCCTATTTTTAGGCCATCCACAGTATAAATTTTGTAAGGCTTCACGTAACCATCCATTACGGTATTGGAAAAGTCGTAATTGGCAGAGATCATTTCAAAGGAGGCATTGGGCATTTGGGCCAATAAGCCATCAATTCCATTATCAAAATCATGATTGCCCACCGTGGCGGCATCATAGTTAAGGGCGCTCATTAGTTTAAACTCCAATTCACCACCATAAAAGTTAAAATAGGGAGTGCCTTGAAAAATATCCCCGGCATCAAACAGCAGCGTGTTCGGATTTTCGTTGCGAATTTGTTCCACTAAAGTGGCCCTGCGGGCCACTCCGCCCAAATTAGCATATTTGGAATGGGAATTGGGAAAAGAGTCGATATGGCTGTGCACATCGTTGGTGTGCAAAATCGTGATATGCTTTTTGCCCAGGTTGGTGCATGAGGCCAAGCTAAGGCCGCCAAGCCCCACCAATGTGGAGGCAGCGGTGGTATTGGTTATAAAATCTCTTCTTTTCATTTAATCCAATTGTTTTATGCGGTCGTCTACTTCAGATTTTAGGGTATCCACTTTTTTTAGGTGGTCGATGATGGCATTACGTAGAAGATAATCGATTTCTGTCGTAGAAACGATTTCGTCGAAAAAGCCAACGCTCGGACCTCCATTTACCAAGTAATCGGAGGTGGCCACGTAGTAATTTCGACTTTCATCAAAAGGTTGCCCTTTAATATTTACGGACTCCAAGGAACGGTTTTTGTCCGTTAAAATCTGTAATCGCGAAACGGGGTGGGGTCTCGAAGATTTGGCTACAAAATCAATAAGTTTCCTAGCGGCCGAACCGCTCAGTTCTACCACTACGATATAGTTTTCAAAAGGCATTACTTCATATGCGTTTCTTGCACTTACGTTGCCCTGCGAAATTATGGAGCGAACACCCCCGGCGTTAAGTACAACAAAATCCAGTTCTTTTCCGGTTCTGGAATTAAATACGGGCGCAGTTTCTTCAAAAACGATATCCGCCATTAGGTTGCCCATGGATGTGTTTCGTTTCCCATCGTTCAATAAAAGAGGTTGGGGGGCGTAGGCCAATGTACTGTCCAGTACTTCATTTATCCTACTTCGGAAAGGAGCAATATACTTTTCAATGGAGTCGTTTCCGGTAAAGGTGGTGTCCACAGGAATCTGCTTACCCTTGATTTCTGTTAGTTGGACAGCATCATTTTTGCATGAAACCACAACAATTAATGTTATAAATATAACAAAGTGTTTAATTTTTAAAATCTTCACAAGCGTATCTTTGTTAAGTCGTCTTGGTATAATATTTACCTTTGTAAAAATCATCAAAAATATGTTTTTGAAAGGACTCCAAGACAAATTTAAAGTTAAATCCGGGCTAAAATATTTAAAGGAGGAAATGGAAAAACCTCCTAAGTCCGTGACCAGGGAGAAGGGAGTTGCCAGCATTGGCTGTATAGTGGATGTGGACAATTTCTCCAAAGCGGAGGTCTTTTATGAACTGATCGAAGAGTTTTCGTTAAGGCCCAATGCCATTAAGATCATAGGCTATAAAAGTGAGTACGATAAAAACTCGCCCTACGCCATTCAAATGTTTTCGGACAAGGATCTTGGCTGGAAAGGGCAAATAGAAAATGGCTATGTTCTTGAGTTTTTGGGACGGGAGTACGATATCCTTATCAATTATTACGAAAGAGATAGTTTAATGATGAAGCTGTTGTCCGTTAAAACACCTGCCCGGCTAAAGGTCGGTCTCGCTGCCCAAGACCCCAAGGTCAACGATTTGATTTTAAATACACCCTTGAACGATTTTGAATTGTTCAAGAGCGAATTAAAAAAGTATTTAAAGGTCTTAAAAGAAATTTAATATAATGGAGCAGTTTGTTGGAACAGGTGTGGCCTTGGTCACTCCTTTCAAGGATGATTTTTCGGTGGATGCAAATGCACTGGCAAAAATTGTTGAATACAATATTCAGGGCGGCACGGATTATTTGGTGGTATTGGGCACAACGGCCGAAACGGCCACACTTTCCCCGGCCGATAAACAATTGGTGGTCGATGTTGTAGTACGGACCAACGCGGGTAGACTGCCGTTGGTTTTGGGTGTTGGCGGGAACAATACAATGGCTGTGGTCAAAGATCTGCAAATGTTAGATCTTTCCGATTTTGATGCGATCTTATCTGTTTCGCCCTATTACAACAAACCAACACAGGAAGGGATTTATCAACACTTTAAAAAGATTGCTAGCACATCGCCCGTTCCAATAATCCTCTATAATGTACCCTCGAGGACAGGAAGCAACATGTTGCCCGAGACAACGTTGAGATTGGCACAGGATTTTCCCAACATTGTGGCCATAAAAGAAGCATGCGGGGAAATGGCTCAGATAGATAAGATCATTCAACAAAAACCAGAGGGATTTTTGGTGATCTCCGGAGACGATTCCACGGCTTTACCTACCGTTCTGGCAGGTGGGTCCGGTGTGATTTCCGTTTTGGGCCAAGGTTTGCCCTCCCTTTTTTCTGAAATGATACAATTGGGATTGGATGGTAGTGCCAAGAAAGCATTTCAAATCCATCATACATTATCTCCGTTGATGGGTCAGATTTTTGAAGAAGGAAACCCGGCAGGAATCAAAAGTATCTTCGAACATAAGGGAATCTGCACAGCCGCTGTTAGGTTGCCATTGGTCGAAGCCTCCCAAAACCTTAAGGAGAAAATCAACAATTCATTGAAAAAACTGGACAAGGCCGCTGTTTAAAAATAGTTAAATGTTGCACAAATTGTTGTGTGTTGGCCAATGTACCCTTTACATTTGAGAGGTAAAATTCATTTTTTATATCCATTCAATATCACTAATTTTGCAAAATGTTTTTGAAAATGAGGTCAATACTTCTCTTCTGTTTAGTAGCAGTTTTTCTCGTATCCTGCAGCGAGTACCAAAAGGTACTTAAGGAAACCGATGTAAAGGCCAAGTACGATATGGCCGAAAAACTTTATAACGAAGGTGATTATAAAAGAGCGGTGCGTCTGTTCGAACAGATAGCGCCAAAGTATGTGGGCAAACCACAAGGGGAGAGGGTTATGTTTTTCTTTGCGGATTCTTATTTCAAGAACAAGGATTATTATTTGGCCGGATACCAGTTCGAACGTTTTGTAAAGTCGTATCCACGTAGCGATAAAATCCAAGAAGCCAGTTTCTTGGGCGCAAAAAGCTATTATATGCTTTCCCCGAGGTATTCGCTGGATCAGTCGGAAACAGATAAGGCATTGGCAAAACTCCAGACATTCATCAATAATTATTCGGAATCGGAGTATTTTGAGGAAGCCAATACAATGGCCAAGGAGTTAACGGCGAAAAAAGAAAAGAAACAAATTGAGATTGCCAAGCAGTTCAATAAACTGGGAGAATTTAACTTGCCGGTTTTGGTTTCCGCCATCACGGCATTCGACAATTTTATCACAGATAATCCAGGTTCCATTTACAGGGAAGAAGCGCTATACTACAGGATAGAAGCTTCCACTCTGTTGGCATTGAACAGTACGGAGGATAAGAAAAAGGAGCGCTTGGAAGACGCGCTCAGTTCCTATAAAAATTTAATGCGTTATTTTCCAGAAACGCAGTTTAAGAAAGAAGCTGATAAGCTTGCGGAAACAGTTCGAGAAGAATTGAGCGCTTATCAAAATACCACATTGTCCAAATAAAAATTAGTTTTTAAACCACTGCACATGCAAGATTTGAAAAACACCAAGGCACCGGTTTCCACTGTTACTCTTAACAAAAACGAGTTCGACGCAAAGACCGAAAATGTTTATGAAGCCATTTCGATTGTGGCAAAAAGAGCGGTTCAGATCAACTCCGATATTAAAAAAGAGTTGTTGGAAAAGCTAGAGGAATTTGCCACGTACAGCGATAGCTTGGAAGAGGTATTCGAAAACAAGGAGCAAATAGAGGTTTCCAAGTTTTACGAGAAACTGCCAAAACCACATGCGCTTGCCGTACAAGAGTGGTTGGAAGATAAAATCTACCATAGAAACACAGAGAAAGACTCTTAAGTAATGCTGGGCGGTAAAAATATCCTTTTGGGAATTTCCGGGGGAATTGCCGCGTACAAAACTACATTTCTGGTAAGGTTACTGATCAAAGCTGGTGCACAGGTCAAAGTTGTTATGACCCAGAGTGCCAGCTCTTTTGTTTCTCCACTTACGCTTTCCACCCTTTCCAAAAATCCGGTCTTGCTCGATTTTATAAATGAGGAAGACGGGAGTCTGTCATGGAACAACCACGTGGAACTTGGCCTTTGGGCGGATATCATGATCATAGCCCCGGCCACGGCCAATACCCTTTCCAAAATGGCCAATGGAACCTGCGACAACCTGTTGTTGGCCACATATTTGTCAGCTAAATGTCCGGTATATTTTGCACCGGCGATGGATTTGGATATGTACAAGCACCCTTCTACCGAGGCTTCTATAAAAAAACTGGAATCCTATGGAAACAGTTTGATTCCTGCTGAGTCTGGCGAACTTGCCAGTGGTTTGCATGGCGAAGGCCGAATGGCAGAACCTGAAAATATAATTTCTTTTGTTCAAAATGATTTAAGCAAAGGACTGCCTTTGTCTGGCAAGCAAGTATTGATTACCGCAGGACCAACACACGAGGCAATCGACCCTGTTCGCTTTTTGGGCAATCGTTCTACTGGCACCATGGGTTTTGAATTGGCCAAGAAAGCGGCCGACTTGGGGGCAAATGTAATTTTAGTGTCAGGTCCAACGCATTTGAACGTAAATCATAATAATATCCAATTGATTCGCGTGGCCTCTGCACAAAATATGTACGAAGCCTGTCACGAACACTATGGGGATGTCGACATTGCTATATGTGCTGCCGCGGTGGCAGATTATCGTCCTAAGTCCATTGCTTCGGAAAAATTGAAGAAGAAGGACGACGATTTAAATATTGAACTGGAACGTACACCGGATATTTTAATGTCGCTTGGGGAGGTAAAGACCACCCAGTTCTTAGTAGGTTTTGCCTTAGAGACCCAAAATGAGCTTGAAAATGCCAAAAACAAACTCAAAAGAAAGAATTTGGACGGCATTGTGCTAAATTCATTAAAAGACGATGGCGCGGGATTTGGGGGGCACACGAATAAAATTACCTTTATAGATAAGAATTCGGGGATAAAAACGTTTGATTTGAAAACGAAGCCCGAAGTGGCTTCCGATATTTGGGAAGAAATCATCTCCAGAATCCATGCGTAACATACTTTTTGTCATTTTTCTTTTGTTTGCTGTCTTAAGGACCTATGCACAGGAACTCAATTGTCAGGTCACTGTAAACTCGGACCAAGTAGGGCAGACCAATCAGCAGATATTCAGGACACTGGAGCGTTCGCTCAACGATTTTGTGAACAAGACCAAATGGACCAATAGGGTGTACAGGGAAAACGAACGGGTCAATGCCCGTATGTTCATCACGGTTACCCAATACGAATCGGACCGTTTCGAGGCCAATATCCAAATACAGTCCACCAGACCGGTGTTCAATACGTCTTACGAAAGCCCTGTTTTTAATTACAAGGACAATGCCTTTAATTTTCAATATCAGGAATTTCAGCCTTTGGTATACAACCCAAACTCATTCGATTCCAATTTGGTTGCGGTAATCTCGTATTATGTTTATGTTATGTTGGGTTTGGATGCCGATACTTTTTCTTTGGAAGGGGGCAACGATTTTTATCGTAGGGCGCAGAATATCGTAACTCAGGCACAAAGCTCCAGTTATAGTGGATGGAGTCAAGAAACCGGGGATAGGAGCCGTTTTGAACTTGTGGACAATCTTTTGAGCAATTCTTTCAGGGAGTATCGGATTGCCATGTACAATTACCACAGAAAAGGACTCGATATTTTGGCGGACAATAACAGTACGGGAAAACAAATCATTATGGGGAGCCTTCGCCTGTTCGAAACATTGATCAGTAGAAGACCGAACGCATTTTTGATTCAAACTTTTTTCGATGCCAAATCCGAGGAAATCCAAAACATCTTTTCCGATGGCCCCAAGGTGGATGTTGTAAAACTTAAAGAAACCTTGAACAAGGTGGCCCCATTTTACTCTAGCACTTGGAATGAGATAAAATACTAGGGCAGTTCTATAAAGAGGATTATCTTTACGGATAAATTCTTCAATATTGTTAGCAAATCTTTCCATTCAAAATTATGCGCTCATCGATGATGTAAGTGTGTCATTTTTCGACGGTTTTACAACAATTACCGGGGAGACCGGAGCAGGAAAATCCATACTGTTGGGAGGTTTGTCCCTAGTTTTGGGAAAACGAGCCGACTTATCCTCTCTAAAAAGCAAGGACCAAAAATGTGTGATCGAAGCTGAATTCGATATATCCAAATACCAGCTTAAATCATTTTTTGAGGAAAATGACCTTGATTATGAGGAAACCACTATCCTGCGCAGGGAAATATTGCCCAGTGGCAAATCCAGGGCGTTTGTAAACGATTCCCCTGTTACCCTTGATGTAATGCGATCGTTGGGCGATCAATTGGTAGATGTACATTCCCAGCACCAGACCATGCGGCTTACCGATAACGATTTTCAGATGAAGGTGCTCGATGCCCTTGCAAACAATGCAGAATATCTTTCTAATTATGCCAAGTCCTTGGATGAGCTGAAAAAGGTGTCGAAAGAACTCCAAAAATTAGTGGATTTCCAGTCCGAGGCGGATAAAGAGCAGGATTACAATACCTTTTTGTTGAAAGAGCTTGAGGATGCCAAGTTAAAGGAAGGCATGCAGGAAGAACTGGAGGAGGAATATGAGCAACTGAACAATGTGGAACAGATTATGGAGCAATTGTCCGCAGGGCATCAGTTGTTGAACGATGAGCAATTAGGGGTCGTGGGGCGCCTAACTGACCTAAAACGGGCATTCCAAGGCTTAGTGGATTTTGGAACTGACTATAAAACATTGTATGATAGAATTCAATCCGTTCTGATCGAGACCGATGATATTTCTTCGGAACTGGAACGATTAAAAGATGGAGTGGAGGCCGATCCGGAACGGTTGGAAGTGGTTAACGGTCAATTGCAACAATTATACAATCTTCAGAAAAAACACCATACCGATTCGGTAACGGATTTAATCGAAATTCGCGAGGAACTGGCCAAAAAGGTCGAGACCGTGGCCAATATCGAAGATAGTATAGGACAAAAACGAGAAGAGGTAAATATGCTCACGCAAAAAACTGATGCTTGGGCAAAAAAAATAAGTGAAGGCAGAAAAGCTGTAATTCCAAAATTGAACGAAAGGCTGCAAAAAAACCTGGCATCGCTCGGCATGCCGTCCGCTACATTTAAAATTGAGGTAAACTCTTCTAAATCATTTAAAACCAACGGAAAAGATGATTTGGTATTTTTGTTTTCAGCTAATAAAGGTTCCAATTATGGAGAGTTGAAAAAGGTAGCTTCGGGAGGGGAAATGTCCCGTATTATGTTGACGATAAAATCCATTTTGGCGGAATATGAGAGTTTGCCGACCATGATGTTTGATGAAATAGATACGGGCGTCTCAGGTGAAATATCCAACCGTATGGGGGAAATTATGCAACAAATGAGCAGTACCATGCAGGTGTTCTCTATTACGCACTTGCCGCAGGTAGCATCTAAAGGAAGCTATCAATTTAAAGTTTACAAACAAGAAAGCTCGGAAGGTACAAGTACGCACATTAAACAATTGAGCAAGGATGAGCGTATCCAGGAATTGGCAGAGATGTTGGGGGGCAAGTCCTTATCCGAATCCGCCTTGGCACACGCCAGGGAGCTGCTGCAGTAAAACCATGGGATTTATAGAAATTTCACTATCAAAATTGTTGATCGCTACCTTGTATTTAGCTCAGGGCCTTATTAAAAAAAAGCATCTGAAGATGTAATATGCACAAACAAGTTGAGTATAACTGGAATCTATATACTCGTGCAGGATTAACATTCAATTAGTTTAAATATCTTTGTTGAACAATTAACAATCGCAAAAAATTATGGCATACAATCTTTTAAAAGGTAAAAAAGGAATCATTTTTGGGGCTTTGGATTCGAATTCCATTGCTTGGAAAACCGCAGAACGCGTTCATGAAGAAGGAGGTGAGTTTGTTTTGACCAATGCACCCATTGCCATGCGAATGGGACAAATAAACGAATTGGCAGAAAAGACCAACTCTCAGATTGTTCCTGCAGATGCCACCAACGAGGAAGATTTGAAAAATCTCGTTGAGCAGTCCATGGAAATTTTGGGCGGAAAACTGGATTTTGTGCTACATTCCATCGGAATGTCCGTAAACGTTCGAAAAGGAAGACATTACACGAACGAGAACTATAGCTTTACCGAAAAGGGTTGGGATGTGTCCGCATTGTCTTTTCACAAAGTAATGCAATCGCTATACAAAGCTGAGGCCATGAACGAGTGGGGAAGTATTGTTGCCTTGACCTATATGGCGGCTCAAAGAACATTTCCGGACTATAACGATATGGCCGATAACAAGGCGTACTTGGAGTCGGTTGCAAGAAGTTTTGGATACTTTTTTGGAAAAGAACACAAAGTAAGGGTGAATACCATTTCGCAATCACCGACGCCCACTACGGCAGGACAAGGGGTTAAAGGCTTTGATGGATTTATCAACTATGCGGAGAAAATGTCACCCTTGGGCAACGCATCAGCAGACGATTGTGCAAATTATACGGTATCTCTTTTCTCTGATCTTACCAAAAAGGTTACCATGCAGAACCTATTCCATGATGGTGGATTCTCCAATACAGGTGTAAGCCAAGAGGTGATCGATGAATTTTCAAAGTAAGATTACATTCCAATAAATCAAGATCAATTCGAGCGTAGCCCAAATATTTGTCAAACCAGGCAATGAAATTTTGGATTACGCTCGTACTGATGTTTCGCCACAGAACCTCGCTTTTTGATGAACACATTTTTTTCCATAATAGTTCCGGTTTACAATAGGCCCGAAGAGGTTCGTGAGCTATTGGAAAGCTTGCAATCGCAGAATTATGCCGAGGATTTTGAAGTGGTTATTGTGGAGGACGGATCTGCCGATAGTTCTGAGCAAATTGTAAACTTTTTTCGGGAAAACCTTCAGATTTCCTACTATTTCAAAGAAAATTCCGGGCCTGGCGACTCCAGAAACTACGGAATGGAACGCGCAAAAGGGAATTACTTTATAGTTTTGGATTCGGATTGTATTCTCCCCAAACAATATTTGTCCGAGGTCGATAAAGAACTTAAAAAAGAGTTTGTCCATTGTTTTGGCGGTCCTGATGCCGCCGACACTTCTTTTACTACAATTCAGAAGGCCATCAACTTTGTAATGACCTCTTTTTTGACCACAGGAGGGATTCGTGGGGGCAAAAAAGCAGTAGGCAAATTTCAGCCCCGTAGTTTTAACATGGGCATTTCCCGAGAGGCTTTCGAAAAGGCCGGAGGGTTTGGCAGGATTCATCCTGGAGAAGACCCTGACCTTACTTTTCGAATTTGGAAAGCAGGTTTCGATACAAGGTTGTTTCCAGATGCCTACGTCTACCACAAGAGGCGTATCGATTGGAACAAATTTTATATTCAGGTGAATAAATTTGGCAGTGTACGCCCCATTTTGAACAAATGGCACCCCGGAACGGCGAAACCGACCTATTGGTTCCCTACTTTGTTCATACTGGGACTGAGTGTTGCGATCATTCTTTCAATCTTTGGACTTTGGTTGCCATTATTGCTCTATGTATTCTATTTTTCGATCCTGTTTTTGGATGCATTGATCAAAAGTAAAAACCTAATTGTGTCATTTTTGGCCATATTTGCTGCTTTAATTCAGTTTACCGGATATGGAATTGGTTTTTTCAAGTCCACAATGTTGCTTAACTTTAGTAGTAAGGAGCCAGAGGAACTGTTTCCAAAATTGTTTTTCAAGAAAAAGTAAAAGTGTTCAAAAGGGTATTGCATGGCCTCAATAAAAAGAAAGTGAAGGTGTTTTCACTTTTCTTGTTATGCTCATTTTTGGCGTGGTTTATCAGTAATCTTTCCGAAACCTATGAGTCCCGGACAATTTTTACATTAAATTATCGCAATTTGCCAGATTCATTATTGTTGGGTAAGAATGCCGAAAATCAAATAGAAGCAAAGCTACGGACCAGTGGATTCCAGTTTTTATACTATAAAATTTTTAAACGACGAATTGATGTGGACCTGTCCCAAGTAATTTATAGCAATGGCGGTTATGTTATAGGCGAAGATGCCCTTAAAAAGCAAATGGATCAGCAATTGTCCCAAAATATTTCTCTGTTGGAATTGGACAGGGACCCGTTGGAAGTAGATCTGTACCAAGTGAATTCCAGAAAAATACCAATACAGCCTAAATTGGACCTTAAGCTTAAACAGAATTATATTTTGGACGGTAAAATCTCAATGTCTCCCGATTCTGTGGTGGTCAAGGGGCCTAAAAATGAAATCGATACTATTCAAACCATAAAAACCGCTATTGTTCAGCTTAGTGATGTAAGCGCGGATTTTTCGAGAACTGTATCCTTGACTTTTCCAAAAGGTCTGGACAATAGTATTTTTTCGATCTCCACCGCTACAATGAGTGGCAAGGTGTCCAAGTTTTCTGAAAAAATATTCGAGGTTCCGATCAATGTCGTTAACGTGCCGGAAGGCTATCAGATTAAAACCTTCCCGAATACCGTCACCATACTTTGTAAGGCCACTATAGATAGATTGAAGGAAATCGCCGCATCTGACTTCGAAGTTGTGGCCGATTACGAACAACTGGCAGGTTCCGGCAGTAGCACCTTGTTTCTGGATGTGGTACAGAGTCCTTTAAAAGTATATGACATTAAATTGGAAGATAACAGTGTAAACTTTGTTTTGGAACAACAATGATGATAGTTGGACTTACAGGGGGTATAGGCAGCGGTAAGAGCACAGTGGCCAAAATGTTCAAGGAGCTTGGAGTGCCCGTGTACGATTCGGATAAAGAAGCCAAAAAGTTGATGGTGGACTCCAAAGAAGTAAGATTCAAAATTGAGCAGTTGTTTGGTAACAATGCCTATGCTAATGGCGGTTTAAACAGACAATATATTGCCGGTAAGGTGTTTAAAAGTCCGGAACTACTTCAAAAATTGAACAATATTGTGCACCCGGCAGTTAGAACCCACTTTTTGGAATGGGCCAAAACGCAAGAAAGTCCCTATGTAATCCAAGAGACTGCATTGATATTTGAGAACGGGGCACAAGAAAAATATGACCGTACCATTTTGGTGACCGCTCCGGTCGAAAATCGAATTCAAAGGGTCATCGATAGGGACAATGTGGGCAAGCAAGCGGTTTTGGACCGAATGGAAAATCAGCTGAACGATGAAAAAAAGCGAAGAATGGCCCATTATTCAATAGAGAACCTGGACTTGGAGAAAACCAAGGAAAAGGTTAAAGAACTACACCTCAAACTTTTAGCAATGGCCATTAAATTTTAACATTTATGTTAAGTTTTGGTTAAACGCTCAAATTACTAAATGTTAAATTTTTAATTTTACCCCAATGAACAAGAAGCTATTCGTTCTTCTGGTTGTTCTTATGAGCTTATCCCTTTTAGGGATAATTTTTGTGCAGGTATATTGGATTCGAACATCCATAAACGACAAGGAAGAACAATTCTCAAGAACAGTTACGGACATACTGGATAAAGTAGCGAGTAGGGTGGAGAAACGGGAGATGAAGGAATACTCGGACCGTTTGGCTTCTCTTGCAGATAGTGTTGGTGAGCCAAAAAGTGCCCACTACAAAAATTTTATGTTTGTAGAAAGGGACCTTAATTCGGACGAAATCCTTTTCTACTCACATGGTATCCTGGAAGAAGATTATACAATAACCTCGGCGTTCTTTGATAATGGATTGGGTGGAAACGATTCCACTACATTTAAAAACTTTACCAGCCGAAGAACCAAAAGTGTTTTTAAGGAAGAATTTGGTATTGATGGTAAAAGCTATAGTTTAACTCCAATTGAGAAAGTAACCAATATCGGTAAGCTAGACAAAATTGAGTTGGCTGCATGGGAAGATGTGTTTATGGAGTATTCCAAAACACAACCCATACACAAACGGGTTTCCAATCAAGAACTGGAACTTCTCCTTGGTCAAGAATTGAGCAATAGGAATATTGATATCGATTACGAATATGGTGTTTACAGTCAAGGCTATCCTACTAAAATAAGATCCAGAAAGTTTAAGTTCTCTGGCTCTAAAATGTACAAAGCCCCAATTTTCAAGGATAGTGAGGGAGTTTCCAATTTCTCATTGCTGTTAACCTTCCCGAGTATGAAGAAATACATATTCAGTTCGGTGATGGGAATGGCCGTATTGTCCTTTGTGTTCACGTTGGTAATTTTATTGGCGTATTCCAGTGCCATTTACCAGTTGATCAAACAAAAACGGATTTCGGAGATCAAATCCGATTTTATCAACAACATGACACACGAGTTTAAAACGCCCATTGCCACCATAAATTTAGCGGTAGAGGCCATTAGGAACCCAAAATCCATTGAGGATAAGGAAAAGGTGTTACGATATTTGGGCATGATTCGTGATGAGAACAAGCGCATGCATGCGCAAGTAGAAAATGTGCTGAGAATATCCAAGTTGGAGAAAAACCAATTGGACATAAGTAAAGATAGGGTAAACATGCACGATATTATAACCGATGCCATCGCCCATATCGAGTTGATTGTTCAGGATAGAGGGGGGTATGTAAATGCCCATCTCGATGCAGAAAGATCGGAGGTTTTGGCCAACGATATGCACTTGACCAATGTGGTGGTCAATATTTTGGACAATGCCGTAAAATATTCACCGGAAACACCAAAGATTGATGTGTTTACCGAAGTGGCAAAGAACAGCATAATAATAAAAGTACAAGATCAAGGCTCGGGAATGAGCAAGGCAGTACTCAAAAAAGTATTTGAAAAATTTTACCGGGAACATACCGGCGATATACACAACGTTAAAGGTCACGGATTGGGATTGGCCTACGTAAAACGAATAATAGACGATCATCAAGGCGAGGTTTATGCCGAAAGTGAAAAAGGAAAAGGAAGCACTTTCTTTATAAAACTCCCTTTAATTTAAAAAGCGAACTATGGATACAGAGAAAAAGAAGATACTATTAGTGGAGGACGATCCAAATTTTGGAATTGTGCTAAAAGATTATTTGAACATGAACGACTTTGATGTTGTTCTGGCCAAAAACGGAATGGAAGGTTTTGAAAAATTCAAAAAGGACAATTTTGATGTTTGTATTTTGGATGTAATGATGCCTTATAAAGACGGATTTACCCTAGCACGGGAAATCCGTGAAAAGAACGAAAATGTTCCGATCATCTTTTTAACGGCCAAGACCATGAAAGAAGATGTATTGAAAGGATATAAAGCAGGTGCGGACGATTATTTGAACAAACCTTTCGATTCTGAAGTATTGCTTATGAAGTTGAAGGCGATTCTGCAAAGAAAAGCTTCTAGTTCCTTGGCGGACAGCAAACAGTTCGAGTTCGAAATTGGAAACTTCCATTTAAACTCCAAACTACGTTTTCTAAAATATAAAGAAGAGGAGCCCATTAAACTATCACCAAAAGAAAATGAACTTTTACGTTTGTTGGCGCTTCATGAGAATGATCTAATGCCACGAGAATTGGCACTAACAAAGATTTGGAGAGATGACAACTACTTTACATCGAGGAGTATGGATGTTTATATCGCCAAGTTGAGAAAATACCTTAAGAAAGACGATTTGGTCGAGATCTTGAATATTCACGGCGAAGGTTTTAGACTTGTGGTAAAAGCCGAAAACGAGCAATAAAAAAGGTTTTCATACCAAAAAAAGCCACCTTTTATGGTGGCTTTTTTTATGCAAAGGCATAAATTATAGAAACGGTCAGTACCCCAACAAAAGCCAATATAGTGGTCATTATGGTCCAAGAACGGAAGGTCTGCTTTTCCGTTATGCCCAAATACTGACCGACCAGCCAGAAACCACTATCGTTGACATGCGAAAATATACTGGCGCCGGATGCAATTGCAATAACCAAACAGGCAAGTTCAATAGAGTTTAAACTGCTATTGACCAATAAGGGGGAAACCAAACCTGCCGCGGTAATCATGGCAACTGTGGACGAACCCTGAACAATACGGACTATAGCAGCACTAATAAAGGCAAAGGCCAAAACAGGAATTCCTGCATTACTCAAAGAGGAGGCTAAAAGTTCGCCTGCCCCTGTATCTGTCAACACTTGTTTAAAAACGCCTCCTGCACCCGTCAAAAGGATTATGGTTCCTGCTGGGGCCAAGGATTTGGTGGATATCTTTAATAGTTGGTCTTTGGTAAATCCTTTTTTTAGCCCAAAAAAGTACCAGGCCAATAAGTTCGCAATGATCAATGCAGAAAATGGATGGCCGACCAATGCGGTAATATTCAATAAATTGGTATTTAAAGTTCCAAAAGTTCCCGCAGAAGCCATTGTATTCAACAAAATCAAAACGATGGGCAGCCCTATAATTAGTAATACTTGAGTAATTGGGGGGAGTTTAGGATGGTTTTCTTCTTCAATTCCTTCCGGTGCCGCAACAAATATCTTTTTCGAAATGTGTTTTCCGAACCATAGCCCGGCGATCAATGCTGTTGGAATTCCTGCGGCAAAGCCCATCAATATTACCCAGCCCAGATCTACTCCAATAATGTCGGCCACTGCTATTGGTCCTGGTGTTGGTGGGATAAAAGCGTGAGTAATAGCCAAACCTGCCAACAGGGGTATGGCATATAGGAGAAGTGATTTACCGGTCCTACGCTGTAGGGCATAGATCATGGGGACCAATATGATAAAAGCTACATCGAAAAAAACGGGAATAGCAATCAGAAAACCTGAAATTACCATAGCTGAAGGAGCTTTTTTTAATCCAAACTTGGCAACCATAAAATCGGCAATGGCCTTTGCACCGCCCGATGCTTCCAAAATTCCACCAAAAATAGCGCCCAAACCTACCACCGTTGCCACAAAACCCAAGGTCCCGCCCATCCCTTTCTGTACCGTTCCGATGATCTGGCCGGCATCCAGCCCGGCAATAAGGCCAACGGTAATACTACCGATCAATAAAGCAACGAACGCGTGAATGCGGAGCTTTAAAATCAGGAATAATAGAATGGCTATTCCAATAAGAACGGCCAACAGTAGATTAATTTCCATGGTTAGTTGAGTTGTTTGAGTATGTCCTTGACAATACTGTCGGGAGACTTGTCAATGGAAACCGAAATTTCGTTGGAAGGAGGTTCCAATGTATCGAACTGTGATTTTAGCAGGTCCATGGGCATAAAATGGTCTTTTCTGGTTTCCAATCTGGACCGAATTAATTCAAAAGTGCCGTTCAAATAAACAAACGCCATACAATTTCCCATTCCTGCTCGTAAGATGCTCCTGTAGTTTTTTTTAAGTGCCGAACATGCTATTATTGCACCGACTTTTTTGTTTTTCAACGCCAATTTATTGAGTTCGATAAGCCATTCTTTTCGATCGTTATCGTTCAATGGGGTGCCGGAGCTCATTTTTTCGATATTGGCTTCGGGGTGAAAGTCATCGCCATCATAAAAAGGCAAGTTGAGTTTTTTTGAAAGCAGTTTGCCGATTTTGGATTTACCGGAGCCACTGACTCCCATAACTACGAGCACGGTTTTATTATGAGGCATAAAGGTCGGTTTTTAATTGGTCTGTAACCATTTGTATCACTTTCTCCGGCTTACTATCAAAAGGGACCCACAAAATAGAATTATTTTTTCGCAGCCATGTTAGCTGCCGTTTTGCAAATCTCCGGGTATTTTTCTTGATTTCAGATACGGCAAATTCCAAAGTGCAATTATCGTCAAGATATTCAAAAAGTTCCTTGTAACCAACAGTTTGCAGTGCATTAAGTCTTTTATGCTCGTGTAGTTTTCTGGCTTCGTCCAATAATCCGGCCTCCATCATTAGATCTACGCGCTTATTTATTCTTTGGTAAATGATTTCCCTGGGGGCATCAATTCCAATATAGAGTGTTTTAAAGGGTCTTTTGGCTTTGGGTCGGTTTAGAAAAGAAGAATAAGGTTGATTGGAAGTTCTGCAAACCTCAAGGGCACGGATCAATCTATGCGGATTTTCCATATCCACTTTTTGGGCGTATTCCGGGTCTCTCTTTTTAAGTTCGGTCTGAAGGCTTTTTAAGCCTTCCTTTTCCAAAGTTTGGTTCAGTGCCAGTCTAATTTCCGGGTCAACATGGGGAAACTCATCCAGTCCGTTGACCACGGCATCCACATACAGTCCACTGCCACCAACCATTACGGCAATATTGTTTTCCTTAAATAGGTGTGTGAGCAATGCAATGGCATCTTTTTCAAAATCGCCTACGGAATAGGGTTCAAAAATGCTTTTATGCTGAATACAATGATGGTTGGCTTCTTGTAGCTCCTCCAGGGAGGGCACTGCAGTTCCGATATTCATTTCCTTAAAAAACTGACGGGAATCTGCCGATATGATCTCCGTATCGAAATATTTGGCCAGTGTAATGCCCAACGCTGTTTTGCCTATTGCAGTTGGGCCAACTATAGCAAGTAGGATCTTAGTGCTCATAAACCATGTCCGCAGTTATAACAATGCGATGCATCGTCTCTGTGCCCCCCAATACCACAGCATGGACAAGCTTGTGTATTTACGTGGACCATGGGTTCTTTATCAATATCCTTTTTGTCATCTTTACCGCTCTTGGCAATTTCTGCGGTCACAATTCCAGTGGGCACCGCAATAATACCATACCCCAAGATCATAATAACCGTGGCCAAAAACTGTCCTAAACTGGTTACAGGCGTAATGTCACCATAGCCTACGGTGGTCAGGGTAACAACGGTCCAATAGATACTCCTTGGGATACTCGTGAAACCAGCTTCGTTTCCTTCAACAATGTACATCATCGTACCCAGGATCACCGAAAGGATCAAGACCACATAAATAAATACTGCGATTTTAGTTCTACTGGCTTTTAGTGCTTTTTTTAGCTGTGAGGCTTCCCCAATGAACTTGACGAGCTTTAATATCCTGAAAATCCTTAGCAAGCGAAAAGCCCTTACCGCCAAAAGTACTTGTGAGCCGGCCAAAATATAGGAAAGGTACAAGGGAATGGTCGATAAAAAATCTATGATGCCATAAAAACTAAAGATGTATTTCCATGGTTTTTTTATACTGATGATCCTTGCAATATATTCGATGGAAAAAAAGATGGTCACAATCCATTCCATTGCAAGAAGGCTCTTGTGGTACTTCTGATCGATTTCCTGAACACTTTCCAGCATTACCAGAATTACACTGATAATGATCAATACAAAGAGCATCAGGTCAAAAAACTTGCCCGCAGGGGTATCCGCTTCATAAATTATTTCATGAAGGGTATTTTGCCATTTGGGAAGTGGTTTATTGTCCATAAGAAGGTCAGGTGGTTAACGGTATGGTTTTTAGTCGATGGTTTTTTCTTAAGTAGGTTTCCACTATAAAAGTAGTGTTTTCATCGCTACGCAACGGAGTCATAATCGATTCTAAGATATGAATATTATTGATCTGATGATTGAGTTCAACGTACCCAAATCCTTGAAGCTTACCATTTTTGACCAAAACAAAGCTTCGTTCCCCGGTCTCGCGCCCGCGATCTGTTAATGCAATGTTTTTATCTTGAATACTGTACTTTTCAAAAACGGACAATACTTTTTTGTTGCAACAATCTGGGTTGGATCGATTTTCCTTTTCTTGATTGTTAGTTTCCCATCCGAGAGACGCGGGGCACAGGTCAAACTCTTCAGCAACTTTTTTTAGAAAGCTTTTTGCAGCTTGCGTTCCGTTGAATGCCATTTTTTTGTATTCCAAAGCCTTGCTTTTTTCCACGTCCAGAATTATGTGGTCCGTTCCGTTCCGATTAAAGTCTATGGTGTGGGTAAACAGTTTCTTTCTGGAAACATGATTGTACCGTGGTTTGGTTCTCTTTTGCTCTAAATATGCTTTTAGAATGGCAATAAGTTCACTGCCCGTAGTTTCGTAGGTAACCTTTTTGGTTTCTTTTTGCAGTTTGCGAGCTAATTTCCCAACATTGGTGAAATGCTGGTTCACACGCTTTTTAATGTTTTTTGTTTTACCTAAATAAATGATTTCGCCATCCTTGTTGTGCATATAGTACACACCGGTATCGGATGGGAGGTTAAAAACCATGTCCAATTGATTGGGGGATAGTTCTCCGTGGGTTTCTTCGCGTATGACTTCGGTAATGATCTTCTTTTCCAAGTCCTTGTTCAGCAACAATTTAAAAAGCTTCAAAGTAGCAAGGGCGTCGCCATTGGCACGGTGCCTATCACTCATGGGAATACCCAGTGATCGTGCCAATTTGCCCAGGCTGTGCGATTCTGCTTCGGGTATGAGTTGTTTGGAAAGGTCCACGGTACAAAGTGTCTTGCGTTGAAAATCATAGCCCAATCGCCTAAATTCCGTTCTAAGGATGCGATAGTCGAACTGGGCATTATGTGCCACTAGAACAGCTCCTTCGGTAATTTCAACGATACGCTTGGCCACTTCATGAAATTTTGGCGCCGACCGCAACATTTTATTGTTGATACCGGTAAGTTTGGCCACAAATGGCTGTATTTCCCTCTCTGGGTTGATCAAGCAGATAAATTTATCGACTACCTCGTGCCCATCGAACCTATGGATGGCAATCTCTGTAATGCCCTCCTCGTTATATTTTCCTCCGGTGCTTTCAATGTCGAGTATCGCGTACATGGAAAATTACTGGTTATGAATAGTTTCTAGCCCCAAATATACTGCTTCCGATCCGCACCATGTTACTGCCTTCCTTTATGGCTAATTGGTAATCACCGCTCATTCCCATGGAAAGAATGCCGATGTCGGGCAATTCTGTTTTAAGATCATCAAACAAAGATTTAAGTAGGGCAAACTCCTTACTAACTTGTTTTTTGTCATCCGTAAAAGTTGCCATGCCCATCAAACCAACAATTTTGATGTTTTCCATGGTCTTAAATTCCTCGGAATTGATGAGTTGATCGAGTTCGTTCTTATCAAGACCAAATTTAGTGTCCTCTTCGGCAATATGTATTTGTAGTAAGCAAGGTATTACACGGTCATGCTTTTTTGCCTGTTTGTCGATTTCCTTGAGTAACCGAGGGCTGTCCACCCCATGGATCAAGGAGACAAACTCGGCCATGTATTTTACCTTATTGCGTTGTAGGTGGCCTATCATGTGCCATTCGATGTCCTTGGGCAAATCTTGCCATTTTTGGACCATTTCCTGTACTTTATTTTCTCCAAACACCCGTTGCCCGGCATCATAGGCTTGCATAATATCTTTATTGGGCTTGGTTTTGGAAACGGCAACCAAGGTAACCCCTAAAGGGAGTTCGGATTTTATTTTATCGAGATTATCTTTTATGGACATAGTTTTCTATAATTCATAAATCGCCAGACCGCTGCGGAGCTTAGGCTCAATATACGTGCTTTTTGGGGGCATTACCAAACCTGCATCGGCAATGGCCTTAATTTCTTCTATGGTTGTGGGAACAAGGCTAAAACCAACGGCAAAAGCTCCCGAATCCACCATATCTTTCATTTGGATCAGGTTGTTTTTGCCATAACCGTAACATATCCGGTCGTCGTTTCGTAGGTCTGTAATCCCCAAAATGGGTTCCAAAACAGTTTTGTACAAAATTTGAGTGTCCAATTTACTCAAAGCATCGGGAAAAACGTGATTGGTTTTTCTAAAATGAAGGGTATAAAACTCTCCGGCCAAATACATGCTGAACTCATGTTTTTTGGAGGGTTTTCTCAGTCCGTCCATTCTTTTCTCGATACGGAAATGTTCGTCCAACTGGATAAGGAATTCTTTCTTGGAAAATCCGTTCAAATCCTTCACCATTCGATTGAACTCAAAAATTTTCATCTGGGACTCAGGAATCAGATAAGCCATAAAATAATTGTAGGCTTCCTCTCCGGTATGGTTGGGGTTTTCGGTCTTTTTAATATCGGCCAACAAACTGGAAGAGGCGCTACGGTGGTGTCCGTCCGCTATGTAGAGCGAGTTTAGGTCTCCAAAAGCACTTTCCAGTTTTTTTATGCCCTCGGGGTATGAAATTTTCCAAAGCTTGTGGTTTACTTTGTCCGTAGTGGTAAAATCATATTCGGGCTCGCGCTGTATTTTTCGTTGGAATATTTCATCTACCAAATCACTGTCCTCGTAAGTCATTAAAACCGGTTCTGCATTAAAACCTACGGTGTGCAGGTAATCTGCAAAAAGTTCTTCCCGGTCTTGTATGGTGTCCTCATGTTTTTTGATGACGTTGCTCCTGTAATCATCCACGCTACATGCACAAAAGAAGCCTAAACTCTTAAAATCATCCTTTTCTATTTGATAGAGATAAAAACTGGGCTCTTCGTCCTTTTGAAAGATGTTTTCTTCCAAAAACTCCAAATACCGATTATGTACAAGTCCAAAACGCTCCTTACCCTTAATGTTTTTATCGAACTTGAATCCTGGATTGATGATATGTAAAAACGAGAACGGGTTGTACTTCAGTACAGCCTTGAGCTCTTCTTTTGAATATTCCTCGTAGGAGCGCGATGCAACAAAAAAAGCTTTGTCCTTTGTGGGGCGAATGGCCTTAAAAGGCTTAACTATGGCCATGAAATTCCTTATATAGTTAAAAGAGGTGCTTCCCTCTAATTATTAATTATCGCTACTTAATTTCAAAATATTTGGTCTTCTTTGTCATTTCGAATGTAGTGAGAAATCTCAGTAGTATTTAAAGTTATGAGATTCCTCGTCGCTTTGTTCTGTTGGAATAACGATCAAATTCTTTTTAATCCTATTTAAATTGTGCGGAAACGTTTTCGGCTTTTCTGGACTCGGAATAATCGTAAAAGCCTTCACCTGATTTTACCCCTAATTTACCGGCCATCACCATATTCACAAGTAGAGGGCATGGGGCATATTTTGGGTTTTTGAAACCATCGTACATCACATTTAGGATGGAAAGACATACATCCAATCCAATAAAGTCGGCAAGTTGCAATGGGCCCATGGGGTGAGCCATTCCCAATTTCATTACCGTATCTATTTCTCTAACGCCGGCGACACCGTTGTACAAAGTTTCGATGGATTCGTTGATCATGGGCATTAAGATCCTGTTGGCCACAAATCCAGGATAATCGTTTACCTCGGTCGGGATTTTGCCCAATTTCTTGGATAGCTCCATAATGGTTTGGGTAACCTCGTTTGAGGTACTGTAGCCCCTTATGATCTCTACCAATTTCATAATTGGCACAGGGTTCATAAAATGCATTCCGATTACTTTTTCCGGGCGTTTCGTGGCCGCTCCTATTTGTGTTATGGAAATGGAAGAGGTGTTGGTTGCCAAAATGGTTTCGGGCTTGCATATTTCATCCAAATCCTTGAAGATCTTTAGTTTGATGTCCAAATTTTCCGTAGCTGCCTCTACCACAAGATCGGTATCGTTTACACCGTCCTTTACATTGGTGTAAGTGGTTATATTGGCCAATGTACCCTCTTTTTTGGCTTCGTCTATCACTTCCTTGGCGATCATACGGTCCAAATTTTTGGTTATTGTGGCCATTCCTTTGTCCAAAGATACTTGGGAAATGTCCACAAGATTTACATGATATCCGTTTTGTGCGAATACATGGGCAATTCCATTACCCATGGTTCCGGCACCGATTACAGCTATTTTTTTCATTGTATTTAGTTTGTATGGCTTTGTTCTCGGAACGGAGAACAACACTGAGTTAATTTTTAAAGGATTCGATTATTTGAAGGGCCACTCTAAGGGCATTGGCACCTTGCTCCAAGCTCACGATCGGTGTAGTATCGTTGTTGATGGCATTGGCAAAGGTTTCCAATTCGTCCAAAATGGCATTGTTGGCGTCTATTTCGGGGTTTTCAAAATAGATCTGCTTTTTATCGCCCTCGGCATTCTGGAGAATCATATCAAAATCACCAGGGTTTTCTGGTGCGTCCTTCATTTTTACAACCTCTACCTTTTTCTCTAAAAAGTCGACTGATATGTAGGCATCGCGCTGAAAGAACCTGGATTTACGCATATTTTTTAAGGAAATCCGACTCGATGTAAGATTGGCGACACAGCCGTTCTTAAATTGGATTCGGGCGTTTGCTATGTCTGGGGATTGACTGATCACCGAAACGCCACTTGCGTTTATTTTTTCGACTTCGGATGGAACAACGCTTAAAATAGCGTCAATATCATGGATCATTAAATCCAAGACCACGGGAACATCGGTTCCCCTGGGGTTAAATTCTGCCAAACGGTGCGTCTCTATGAACATGGGATTGTCGATCTTGTCCTTTACGGCCAAAAAAGCAGGGTTAAATCGCTCCACATGTCCCACTTGCCCTTTTACGCCATGCTGTTTGGTAAGTTCGAGCAATTCTTCGGCTTCTTCAAGTGTGTTGGTGATAGGTTTTTCAATAAATATGTGCTTGCCTTTTTCAATGGCCTTTTTGGCACAATCAAAATGTGAAAGGGTAGGGGTTACAATATCTACAACATCAACGGCATCGATCAATTTATTGATGTTCTCAAAATAATTATATCCAAATTCCGCTGCGACTTTCTTGGCGTTGATCTCATCGGGGTCATAAAACCCGACCAGTTCGTATTTGTCCGATTGGTTTAGGAGCCTCAGGTGTATTTTCCCTAAATGTCCTGCTCCAAGGACACCAACTTTTAGCATATTTCCTGTTTTCGTCAAAAATAAGGATATGATGTCAGTTTCCATAAATTTTTGATCGGAAGTAGAGGGATATTTTTAGGGAACTTTTTAAATTCGTGCCTCCAGACCACAGACCATGAAGGATACGCTCAAACATAGGGGAATGCGCAAGAACTTGGCAGAAGTTGTAGCGGCCAAGGGAATTACCGATCAAAAAGTTTTAGAGGCCATAAAGACTATTCCAAGGCACTTGTTTTTAGATAGCAGTTTTGAAGATCATGCGTATCAGGACAAGGCATTTCCCATTGGTGCGGATCAAACGATTTCCCAACCGTATACCGTAGCTTTCCAGACGGAATTGTTGCAGGTTGAACCCAATGCCAAGATTTTGGAGATAGGTACCGGGAGCGGGTATCAAACTGCTGTTTTATTGTATTTAAGGGCTAAAGTGTACACCATTGAAAGACAATCGGAACTGTTTAAATCCACCCGATTGTTTTTTAATAAAATGCACTATCGCCCCAAGAAGATGATTTTTGGGGATGGATATAAAGGATTGCCGCAAGAAGCTCCTTTTGATGGTATTATTGTTACTGCTGGCGCCCCAGAAGTGCCCAAACCGTTGTTGTCCCAACTAAAAATAGGTGGTAGGCTGGTAATCCCGGTGGGTGTTGACGAGCAGATCATGACACTATTTGTGCGTAAGTCTGAAAAGGAATTCGAGAAAAAGGAATTTGGGTCGTTTCGGTTTGTTCCGCTGTTGGAAGACAAAAATTAATTGTTGAAACTCTTTTTGATCCGGGAGAGATTGCGCTTATTGTCACGATCCTTTATGGTTTCCCGCTTATCGTACAGTTTTTTCCCCTTGGCAAGTCCAATATTCATTTTGGCGAGACCTCGATCATTTATAAAAACATTTAAGGAAACAATGGTCAATCCGGTTGTGGCGACCTCTTTTTGAAGTTTTTTCAACTCCCTTTTGTTGAGCAATAATTTACGTTCTGCTTTTGGCCTATGATTGTAATGCCCACCATGGCTATACTCATCGATCTGCATATTGATCACAAACAGCTCGCCCTTGGGATTAAACTCACAAAAACTTTGCGAAATAGAGGCTTTGCCCAATCGAAGGGATTTAATTTCGGTGCCGCCCAAAACTATACCTGCTGTGTAGGTATCCAGGATTTCGTAATCGAACCGGGCTCTTCTGTTTTTTATGTTGATATTTTTCTGCATTGGGGACAAAAATATAAACTCTTTAGCAAGATTTTTGTAATGTTACGTTAGATTTTACGAATAAGTATCAAAACTCATCTATGAAAAGAATTTTATCCCTGCTCCTCTTAGTTATTGTTATTAGTTGCAAACAAGAACCTAAAAAAGAACTGACCGCCCAAGATATTGTAAATAAATCCATTGAAGATAGCGGAGGTAAACTGTTCGAAACCCATGAAGTGACCTTCGATTTTAGGGATTTAAAGTATAGATCGGAAAATATTGACGGTAATCGGGTGTATACGCGTACAAGGGATTTGGACTCGGTAGTCGTAAAAGATATTATGACCATGGATAATTTTGAGCGATACATGAATGACTCCTTGGTAAAAGTCAAGGATTCCATGGCTCAACTTTATACCAACTCCATTAACTCTGTCCACTATTTTGTGCGGTTGCCATTGGGGTTGAACGATGCCGCAGTAAACAAAGAGCTATTGGGCAAGGAGACCATTAAAAATAAAGAATACTACAAGATCAAGGTAACATTCGACCAGCAAGGTGGAGGAGTCGATTTCGAAGATACTTATGTATATTGGTTTAACACAGAATCATTTAAACCTGATTACTTGGCCTATAGCTTCCATGTAAACGGTGGAGGACAGCGATTTAGAAAGGCATATAACGAGCGTTATATTGGCGGTATCCGTTTTGTGGATTATGAAAATTATAAACCCAAACAAGAAGGAAGCGATATATTGGAAATTGGCCAGTTGTTCCATACGGACGGGCTGGAACTATTATCCAAAATAGAAACTAAAAATATTACCGTTACGGACGAATCGGAATAAGGCTATCTTTGGTCAATACAATTTTTTTGGAATAGAAATGGTTAATCCATTTTTAGTCGAATGTCGGTTGGGACACCATCGACAAAACGAACAATAAAAAGACTGCTGTTGTCCGAGTCGTCCATTTGATCGTATTTTTCCAAGCCTAAAATTTTATTTACCAGCATGGGGGTGGTATTGCTGTGGCCTACCACTAATATGTTCTTACCTTCATTAATAAGCTTAAACTCCTCAATATCCAAAGTTTGTGGATCGTAGTACTCAATATCGATATCTTTTTTGATAGAGGTCGGCGCAGCGGTCATGGATGTGCGCTCGTAATTGGTGGAATACACTTTGTCCAAAGAAATAGGGTCGAAAACTTCTGCCCAGCGAATAGCTCTGTCGAGACCATCTTGATTTAGCTCCGGGTCCGGGTTGTCCGGGTCGGTCCTGTCCTTTTCTGCATGACGAATAAAATAAAAGGTGGAGATAACAGGGTCTTCCACAATTTTTGTATCTTTTTTGCATCCGATACTTCCAACGAGTATAATTGCAAGAGCAATTAGCGGTTTGATGGTTCGCATAGTTCTATTCAAAGTTCCCTAGTTTTTATTTGTCCGTTTAAAAGTAACGTTTAATTTTTATTTTCTTGTATGCGAAAATTAGTGGTTTGTATTTTGGTACTGGTAAATTTCTGGTTTAGTAGGGGGCAAGAACTTGTTTTGCCATCGGATTTTAGGCAACATACGCTCACTCAGTTCAATGCCAGTTTGTGGAACCCTACCTATTCCCTGGATTGGAACAGGCCGAACTCACTATCCATTTGGACGCGTTGGCAATGGCAGAGTATCGACGGAGACCCAACATCTATCTTTGTAAATTATACCCATCAATTAAATCCGATGGCCGTTGTCGCAGGTGGTTTTTTGCAACATAATACGGGCTTATTTTTATACACGGGAGGCAACTTGAATTTTGCGCAAACTTTTCAGCTCGATGATGGAGTCGACCTAATGGCCGGACTAAATACATTTGCTTTTAGGCAAACCGTGGCAGATGAGCGGTTTGGGCTGGAAGACGAACTGACCCCTGAGGAACTGGAAGATCTTGAGGGATTTAGGGTCCAATTTTCACCAGCTCTTCGACTAATGGTCAATCGTTTTAGTGTTGGTGTGGCATTTGAAAATGCTGTGGGTTTTAGTGTATCCGGGAATGGCGAGAATATGGATAGTTTTCAGGTGGTTACCGGAACATTGGCCAACGACTTTCCAGTAACGATATCAGATGCTTTTGGGGACAGTTTTGTTCGGCCTGTGGTATATGTAAAATCTGTGCCAGAGGGCGATACCCAATATGGCATTAATGGGCTTTTGTCCACATCCAAGTTTTGGGTGCAGGGCGGGTATAATAGTTTTTATGGTGCATCCGGAGGGCTGGGTGTTACTATAGCCAATACTTTTTCCCTAGGTGGGCTTATGGAATTTGGAACAGACGATCTATTGACCGATGAAGATACTACCATAGAAATTGTAGCGTCTTATCACTTTGGAAAAACAAAATCTAGGGAAAAGCATCAAGACCCTGAAGATGACAAAGAAAAATCAAGGCAGCTCGAAGAAGAAATCGATCGACAACGCAAAGAAAAGGAACAAAGGGAACTCCAAGCTAGAAGAGAGATGGAGCGAGAGAAAGATTCGTTGTCCGAAATCCAACGAAAGAACGGGCAATTGGAGCTTCAACGTAAAAAAGATAGTATTGCACGTTTACAGAATCAAACAGTGGAAGTAAAACCCAATGAACGATATGAGGAAGTTGAAAGCGAGGACGGTCTGCAGGCCGGTTTTTATCTGATCGCCAATGTGTACGGCACAAAGAAATATTTCGAGAGTTTTATGGAAACGGTCCGTGAGATGGGACTAGAGCCCAAATCTTTCTACAGAAAATCCAATAGATATAATTATGTATACTTGGAAAGGTATAACACCATGGAAGAGGCCAGAAAAGCAAGGGACAGTAAATTTTATGGTAAATACGTGTACAAAACATGGATTTTTAGGGTGAGAGGGAATTAATTCTATTCAACTATCCATGTTTGCCTCAAGTTGTAAGTCATCGATAGTGGCGAAAAGGGGGGTATCTGGTCGCAATGCATTCTTTCCTGTCCGAACCATTTTGAAAGCAACCAAAGGATTCGTCTTATTTTCTAAGCTCTTGTTTTATCAAATATTCCAAATAGGTGATGGTGTTCATCAAATATTTGCGATCCTGTGTCATCGTACTCATTGCAATGGCACCTTGGATCATGGTGAATAATTGCTTGGCAAACTGCAGAGGCGGGACCGCAAGTCTGATTTCGTTTTGTTTGGCACCGTTTTCTAGTACGAGTGCGATTTTGCCCTCGACCTCCTTTATGGTTTCTTTTACGGCAGCGGCCAAGAGCTTGTTGTTTCCTTGTGCATCAACACCAACATTTAGCAGTGGGCATCCACCCATGGGCAGTGTAAATACGTCATATTGTTTGTAAAAACCCAGTAAGGAGTACAGTTTATCCAAAGCAGCCGTTCCAAACTCCAGTTTATGGTCTATGGCGGACAACAATAAATTTCTATTGTACTCGAAAGAAGAAAGGGCCAGGGCCTCTTTGTTTTCAAAATTACCATAAATAGCACCTTTGGTCAGGCCGGTGGCCTCTGTAAGATCACTCATACTGGTGCCCACGTAGCCATGTTTGTTGAAAATGGGGGCCACGGTTTCAATAATGTACGCTGTGGTCCTTTCGGCTTTCTTGGTCATTTTAGTAAAGGTTGGTATTGGTGGAAACTAAGATATAAAAAATCAGATACTGTCTGGTATTTTCCAAAACAAAAGCCCCTACTTTAACAAAGTAAGGGCTCGTTTTAAGGGCGATTTAATGTTATTCCACCAATTCGTTCTGATTTCTGAACACCAATTGGTCGTCAAAAGAATCCAGTAGAACAATACTGTCCGAGCTAATTTTGCCCGAAAGCAGTTCTTTGGACAAGCTGTTCAATACTTCTTTTTGAATCAATCTTTTGACCGGTCTGGCGCCGTATTGGGGGTCGTAACCTTTCTCTGCCAAATAAGCGATGGCTTCTTGTGTGGCATCCAACGTAATATTTTGCTTGGACAACATTTTCTTTAAGTTTTCCAATTGAAGCCCTACAATGTCCTTGATATCCGATTTGCTCAACGGGGTAAACATGATAATGTCGTCTATTCGGTTCAAAAACTCTGGCCTAATGGTTTTCCTTAGTAATCCCAGCACCTCTAATCGAGCTGCATCGGAAGCACTTTCCACATCCACGGCATCTTCGAACTTCTCTTGGATAATGTGGCTGCCCATGTTACTGGTCATTATAATAATGGAGTTTTTAAAATCTGCCACTCGACCTTTGTTGTCGGTCAGTCTTCCCTCGTCCAGCACTTGCAAAAGGATGTTGAACGTATCTGGGTGTGCTTTTTCTATCTCGTCCAACAGGATTACCGAATAAGGCTTCCGCCGTACGGCTTCCGTTAATTGTCCACCTTCATCATATCCTACATACCCCGGAGGGGCCCCGACCAACCTGCTAACGGAATGGCGTTCTTGGTACTCGCTCATATCGATCCGAGTAATTGCATTTTCATCATCGAACAAGTATGAGGCCAGGGTTTTTGCCAACTCGGTTTTACCTACCCCTGTTGTACCTAGAAATAGAAAAGAGCCTATAGGTTTTTTGGCATCTTGCAATCCGGCTCTACTTCTTCGGATGGCATCGGAGACGGCAATTATTGCCTCATCTTGGCCCACTACGCGCTTGTGGAGTACATCTTCCAATTTTAAAAGTTTCTCCCTTTCGCTCTGCATCATCTTGTTGACCGGGATACCTGTCCATTTGGCAACTACTTCCGCAATATCCTCATAGGTTACTTCTTCTTTGATCAAAGTACCTGCGGTTTGCTGCGTTGCAAGCTCTTCTTGTAACTTGTCCAATTTTTCCTGGGCTTCTTTGATCTTGCCATATCGCAATTCTGCTACCTTACCGTAATCGCCGTTGCGTTCGGCACGTTCGGCCTCTACTTTATAATGTTCGATATCCTCTTTGGTTTTTTGGATATTGTCCACCACGGTTTTTTCACTCTCCCATTTGGCGAAAATTTCGTTACGGTCTTCCTTAAGGTTGGCCAGTTCCAAATTCAACGACTTAAGTTTGGTTGTATCGTTTTCTCGTTTAATGGCTTCGACCTCAATTTCCAGTTGCATGATCTTTCTGTCCAAAACGTCCAGTTCTTCGGGTTTGGAATTAATTTCCATTCGAAGTTTGGAAGCGGCCTCGTCCATAAGGTCGATTGCCTTGTCCGGCAAAAAGCGATTGGTAATGTAGCGTTGAGATAGTTCCACGGCACCGATTACGGCATCATCCTTAATTCGGACCTTGTGGTGGGCTTCGTACTTTTCCTTTATACCTCTAAGTATGGAAATGGCACTTTCGGTATCGGGTTCGTCCACGATTACCTTTTGGAACCTGCGCTCCAGGGCTTTGTCCTTTTCAAAATATTTTTGATATTCATCCAAAGTTGTGGCTCCTATGGCTCTGAGTTCACCACGTGCCAATGCAGGTTTTAGAATATTTGCAGCGTCCATTGCACCCTGTCCGCCACCTGCGCCTACCAGTGTGTGAATTTCATCTATAAATAGTACAATATTGCCATCGGAGGAGGTAACTTCCTTGATTACGGCCTTAAGGCGCTCCTCGAACTCCCCCTTGTATTTTGCTCCTGCAATAAGGGCACCCATATCGAGCGAATAGATTACTTTGTCCTTTAGGTTTTCCGGTACGTCTCCTTGAATAATTCGGTGCGCCAGACCCTCCGCGATCGCGGTTTTACCTACCCCGGGCTCACCAACGAGCATGGGATTGTTTTTTGTTCTACGGGACAAAATTTGCAGTACCCTTCGAATTTCTTCGTCCCTCCCGATTACGGGGTCCAATTTGCCGCTATCGGCCATTTGGTTAAGGTTGTTTGCATATTTATCCAAGGAATTATAGGTGTCCTCGGCACTTTGCGAGGTAACCTTTCCACCTTTTCGCAGTTCTTGAATGGCAGTTTTAAAATCTTTCTCCGTAGCACCCTGATCTTTTAAGATCTGGGCAATTTTACTTTTGGATTTAAAAATGGCCAATAGCAAATGCTCGACCGAAACATATTCATCGCCCATGTTCTTTGCAATGATGCTGGCCTCGTTCACCGTTTTACCTGCTTCTCTGGATAGCATTGTTTCCCCTCCCGAGACCTTGGCAAAACTCTGCAGTTCTTTGTCCAATATTTGGTTGATGAGGTTGGTATTGACATTCAATTTTTTTAGTATGAAAGGCAATACGTTTTCATCGACTTCGGCAATAGCCTTGAACAAATGCTCGTTTTCGATTTGTTGATGCCCAAATTCTTGGGCCAACTGTTGAGCCCTTTGAATGGCTTCTTGTGATTTTATGGTAAAATTATTAAAGTTCATAGTTGTTGTTTTTTTTTTGAATTAAGTCAACAACCTTACCATGAAGAAGATACCGTCAAAATGTCTGTAAAACTCAATAAAAATAAGACATTTAGTCAGTTGTAAGCTTTTTGTTCCCCTACGACTTATCCTGTAAATTTGTGATATGGGATTATTTGACAGTGTTTTCGGAAAAAAGGAGAAAACCAATACGGAAAAGAAGGAATTGCCCTGGGTTCCATTGGAATCATTGGAGCAATTGGAGACGATTAAGGAGAAATCAAAAGCGAGACCCCAAATTGTTTATAAGCATTCCAGTACATGCGGTATCAGCAGAATGGTATTGGGCATGTTTACCGAAGGATATGATATGGATTTGGAGGTCGATATTCATTTTTTGACGATTCAGCGCAATCGGGATGTATCGAACGCGATAGAGGACCAGTTCAAAGTACGGCATGAGTCGCCACAATTGCTAGTAATCAAGAATGGCGAAGTGGTTTTCCATACATCCCACGGAGCTATTTCGGATGTAGATTTGAAAAAGTACCTGTAGGTTTTGGATAGGTTTCGACTCGAGCGTGGCCAAGAACGTTAATACATCTCGACCATGCTCGATACGTAACCATTTTTTAATTGAACTGGTACTTGGAAACAATGCTCTTTAGGCGTGCTTTTAGATCTTCGCCTGCATCGTAGACCATTTGCTCGTTCGACGGAAAAGGAACTTCCCTAGCGTTCAGGTACAACAAAAGGTCGTCTTCCAAGGCTCTTTTGTCTCCTTGATAATTGGCGAAGATATGTTCAAAAATAAATTCGCTCGATAGGGGGTAGGAGTTGATTTCCTGTCCGCTTCGTAAATCTGTAAAACTCACTTTTGCGCCAATTTGAGCACTTTTGGTCTGGGTAAACTGGAACAATTTACAAGTAACCGTTCGCATTTTATCTACTTTTATTTTGTTTCCCAAACTATCCTTTACCACATTGCCATCGTTGTCCAAGAGGTATTGCCAACCGTCTTTGATTTGTCTCTCTTTTATCACTTGGGTTTCGTTGATACGCTCCGGAGACACATTGATCTCCATAAAATCCAAGTTCATGGCATAATCATATTTTACATTTTTCAAGGGGTTGGTGTGGTATTGCAACCAGAAGTTATCAATGCCAAAGGCATTATAATCCAAAAGCTCCGACTCCAATCGCTCCGGGATGATCTGTTGTGTCTGATTTGCAATGTCCACCCTTACGAATTCCAAACCTTTATTGTAGGCTTCATCCATTTTTGCTACCGTTTCCCGGTAGCCCGGGTTAATTTCCTGCAAATATTTTAAATCATCATAGGCATTTCTGTAATCCGATTTATACTTGGCCGTGGACAGTAGGTTCAGGGCATTTTGGTATAAATGCTCGGAAAGTTCGTCCTTGGTATTTAAGATATTGTTATCGTAGTTCACAAAATTGAACTCGGCGTTTCTTCCTTCATCTGAAATATATAAAGGTAGTAAAGGTCTTATACGCTGTTGGATTTGTTTTAACTGTAAATATTTATTGTAGATGTTTTCCAAATTCGCGGGATTGCCATCATTTTGAAGAAATGAAATTTCTTGTTGCTCCCTCGCGGCATTTTTGGCAAAGGCCTCTTCCAATAAAACAATGTACTGTTGATGTCCTTTTTTGGTCTTGTTCTCGGCCAGGTTCTTTATGGCCTTGTTCATTGCTGTAATGTAGTTGCCCGTATTGAGGGCCTCCTGTGTTTTCTTTACGCCGCTGCAAGCGCTAAAAACAATTATTGCGGTTAAGAGTAAAATTTTTTTCATAGGTTCAACTTTATTGGTTTGATTAGGGGGAATTCAATAGCTGTGCCAAAATTCCCCAATTTATAAACGAAAAAGGTCGAAGGGTAGTATATCGTGGACCAAAAGGCTTAAAAACAAGGTTTTTATTACTTTTTGGGATTTGGCACATTGTTAACTGTTGTTTAATAAAAATACACAGCTAACGGTTTTTTATAGATAAAAATCTACTGGCAATTCGTAATTTTACCGCTTATTAAAAACAAAGGCAAATGCAACGAGACCACAAAATTTTTGAACTAATAGCACAAGAAAAGGATAGACAATTGGAAGGTATTGAATTGATAGCTTCAGAAAACTTTGTAAGTCCACAGGTAATGGAAGCTGCAGGTTCCGTACTTACCAATAAATATGCAGAGGGATATCCTGGAAAGCGCTATTATGGTGGTTGCGAAGTGGTGGACCAAGTAGAGCAATTGGCCATTGACAGGGCCAAGGAACTTTTTGGAGCGGCATACGCCAATGTACAACCACATTCGGGTTCGCAGGCCAATGCATCGGTTTACCATGCATGTTTAAAGCCGGGTGACACTATTTTAGGTTTCGACCTCTCCCACGGAGGCCATTTAACACACGGTTCGCCGGTAAACTTCTCCGGAAAATTGTACAACCCGGTCTTTTATGGTGTGGACGAGGAAACAGGCATGCTGAACTACGACAGAATTCAGGAGATTGCTGATAAGGAAAAACCCAAATTGATCATTGCCGGGGCATCTGCCTATTCGCGCGATATGGATTTTAAACGATTTAGGGAAATTGCCGATAGTGTAGGCGCTATTTTGTTGGCCGATATATCGCACCCAGCAGGATTGATCGCAAAAGGAATTTTGAACGATCCTATTCCGCATTGCCATATTGTGACTACCACTACCCACAAAACATTGCGTGGTCCACGTGGTGGCCTTATTTTAATGGGTGAAAATTTTGATAACCCATTTGGCATACGATTAAAGAACGGTAACCTTAGAAAAATGTCGGCACTTTTGGACCTAGCGGTTTTCCCAGGAAACCAAGGAGGCCCACTGGAGCATGTGATCGCTGCCAAAGCGGTTGCTTTTGGTGAAGCACTTTCCGACGAGTTCTTACACTATATGGTACAGGTGAAGAAAAATGCCGCTGCCATGGCCAAAGCCTTTATGGATAAGGACTACAAAGTAATATCGGGCGGTACGGACAACCACATGATGTTGATCGATTTGAGGAATAAAAACATATCCGGCAAGGAAGCCGAACAAGTTTTGGTAAAAGCGGATATTACTGCCAATAAGAATATGGTACCTTTTGATGATAAATCACCATTTATAACCTCAGGTATACGTTTTGGAACGTCGGCAATAACCACAAGAGGCCTTAAAGAAGAAGATATGGAGACCATTGTTGGGTTCATCGATGAAATTTTAATGGATGCTGAGAACGAGGCCAAAATTGCCCAGATAAAACAAAAGGTCAACGATTTAATGAAATCGAGACCCTTGTTCAGTGTTTAGTAATCGCTAGCGTAAAGCGTTATTCGTACAAGAAAATACTTTCGTCGAACAGTTTTTTCTTTCGTAGGGAATATATTAGGGCCTTGTGCTTTTGCCCTTTATCAAAGTAAAGGCCCCAATAATCGTAATAACCGCACTTTGTCCGTAGTGTAGAGGTTTTCTTTTGGATAGCGGCGTTATTGTCTTCAAAAACAGGAACAAAAATCTCATACGGCATTTCGGTCAATCCTTTGGTAAAATAAACAAAGTGTTTGCCTAAGGCTGTTAAAATATTGCTGGCCTCTTCGAGGATGCTGTTCTTGTGCAAACGGGTTATAACGATAGAGGTATCCTTAAAATGGAGAGATAGCTCTAAAATGTCCATGGGATAGGGACTTTTATTGTTCAGGACCTCCAGTGCTTTGTCCAACGATTTGGATATGTCCGAGTGGGTCTCTTCTACAAAATTATAATTGCCCCAATCGCCATTGTTAAAATGACGTAGGCATTCCCCTATACCAAAATTATGATGAAGGTCGATGACCAGATTAGTGGAATGGTTTTTTGAATCGTGCCTGCAAATTACTTTGGCAGTAGCGAAAAAATACTTTTCGAGTACGCGTAAAAAATCATCCAATCCATCGGTGGCCAAATAGGTTTTTGGACCAGATTTTTTATGATTGTTATTTGGTTTATTTGATGATGACATGTGGAGTTGATTGAACTTCGTGATTCCTTCAACATAAAATTAGGATGAATCTTTTGCATGGGATTGCAGATTATCCTTAAAAATTCTGGGGGTTTTCCCTTGTTTGTAAGTTTTTTTTGATTTTTTGGGCCTAAACCAACCACAAAATCGTTACAACGCCTTATTTTACGGTATTCGAGCCTAAATAAAACCTCGGTTTTTTGCGGCTAAGATCAGGGCAAGATCGTTTTCGTTTTCGGTTCCGAACAATGTCTTTAGGTGCCTTTTTCTATTTTCAATGGAAGATGGGGAGAGCCTGATAAATTTTTCCAGGTCCTTGTTCTTTGTTCCTTTGGAAAGGTGATATAGTATTTGTTTGTCCTTCTCATCTATTTCTATGTCATTGGCCATCTTTTTTCTTATGGCCCCCAATGCCTTGGACGAATAATAAGGAGGCTCTGTCATTATGGTTCTAACGGCTTCTTCCAGCGTTTTGGGGTCAATATCCGTTTTAACCAGGTAACCATCTGGATCCACGGATTTCAATATACTGTTGATCCTAAAGTTGTCGCTAAAGGAAGACATAAAAACAATTTTACTCTCGGGAACAATTTTACGGGCCAAAATACCAAGATCCTCACCGGTATAGGGCTGGTCTTCATTTGGGGCAAAAAGTTGGACATCCAAAAAAAGGATATCGTATTTAAAGGTATTAACGGAATCCTCTATCAGTTTTTTACCTGTGTGGTAAGAGGTAGCTGTATCGACTATAATATTGTGGCCATCGAATTCTATGCCTTCGAGTATGAACTTGTACCCGAGCATGGTCATTTCATGGTCGTCTATTGCAAGTATTCGTAGTGTTTTCATCGTAGGTATTCTTATTAATTTGGGGGACTATGCGTTTACAACATGGTTTTGGTCCGTTGTTTCGAACTCAACATATTTGGCCGGCATGGTAACCGATATAGAGGTACCTTTCCCGGGCCGACTGTCAATGTCCAAAACTCCTTTAACTTTTTTAACTCTGGAAACAATGTTCCTTAACCCGATTCCTTTCTTTTTTCTACTGGGATCAAAACCAACACCGTCGTCGGTTATGGTTAGTTTTAATTTGCCGTTGGTTGATTGAAAGAATATGGATACATTTTGACTTTTTGCGTGTTTTACACAGTTTTTTAATGATTCTTGAACTATTCTATAGGCATTGATCTTAATGTCTCCCAGCAAATTGTCCCAATTTAATTTTTTGTCGTAAGCAAAGGAACAATTCATGCCGGACGATTTTTCAATTTCGTTGATCATGTCTTCCATGGACACGATAAAATTATGAAATTTTTCATAGGATGCATGGTTCAGTTCATGGGAAATTGTACGAATTTCCTCTTCAACAAGACGTAGTTTTTCTATTAAATTGGTTCTTTTGTCAATTGAGGCTTGGTCGTTTCTTTCGTTCAATCCACTTAAAATAAGCCGTATGCCCAGCATTTCTCCCAAAATACCATCGTGCAGCTCTTCGGATATTCGTTTTTGTTCCAATTGTTTACCTTCTTTAAACTTACCTTGTTGGGATAGCATTAAATTGTAAATTTCTTGATTGCTCTCCTGTAGGCGCTGTTTCGATTTTAATTGACTGTTGCTCACATAAAGGGAAATAATGATCAAAAATCCGATACCAAAAGTTATAAAAAGAGCGGTAAAGTATATCCATACTTGTTTTTCCTTGATCAAAATTTGGTTGGCTTCGATAACTTGATCGGTTTCCAATCGTATTCTGGCAAATTTATCTCGTTTGGTTCGTTCCTCTACCTTTATAATATCGCTTAATTGGGCATATTCCTCAAAATACGATTTAGAATTGGCCGGGTCTAGGCCGTTCAACAACCGCAGTGCGTCCAACATACGGTCGTTGTTGTAGGTTTCTTTGGCAACCTCGAACGATTCCTTGGCTTGGGCAATAGCTTGTAGGGTATCTTTTTTAGCGGCCAAGACCTCTGCATAGTAATAATTAAGGCGGGCACGATCGTATAAATCGCCATATTCTGCGTTTACCACAAAAGCTTCGTTTAGGAGCTGTTCTGCTTGCTCGGCATCGTTGTCCAGTTTTAAAACAGTGTAGGCAAAACTGCCCAAGGCTTTTTGGTATGTGCCCGGTAAGTTTTGCTTAAAAGCATTATCCGATAAAAGCTGTTTGTATTCTTGCTTAGCTTTTTCATAATCCCCTGCATTTAAATACACACTGGCGATATTGTTTTGGATAACCCATTTCGATTTGTTTTTACCGGGATTATCTGATTTATCCAAATATTCGAGGGCTTTATTGTAGGATTCAATCGATTTTTCGGTATTTCCCAATCCTTTGGCAAGCACACCTAGTAAATTGTAACTACTATGAAGTCTATAATTATCTTCCAGGTCATCGAATATTTTTATGGCGGCAGTGGTGCTGATCTCACCGCCCAAATAATCCTTGTAAGAGTCCTGTACCCGAGCCATTCCGTAATACATTCTTGCGCGGAGTGATTTTGAAGTGGAGTCCACAGGCATTTTTTCGAAACTTTTTAATGCATTGCGATAATAAAACATAGCACTGTCCATAACGCCTTTGGATTGTAAAAAAAGAGCCAAGTCCCAATTGGAATAGCCCAACACCTTGTTTGATTTAGCGTTCTGCGATAGCTTGATCAATTCTTGATTGGATCTCCTAAAATTTAAAGAGTCCCTTAGTTTTAAATAGGCCAAAGAAATTTTAGAGAGTTGTTCAAGCTTTATGGAGTCGTTCGAAAGGGCCATGGATTTTTCTTCCGCTTGTTTTAAATAGGCTTTTTTGTCCTCCAAGGACAGCTCTTTTGCGGTCTTGGCAATGTTTACCAGCTCCTGTATGGAATCTAGTTCCGGGCTGGTAGTTGCCTCGGTTTTTGGGGACTGCTTGGTGCACCCCCAGGTTAATACTGCCAGTATAGCAAAGGTTACTTTCTTCAAACTAATGCGGTTTATTTAACCAAGGTAACAAAAAAAGCCCCAAAGCAGTATGGTTTGGGGCGTGGTTTTATTGTATTGTTACATTGGTTTTAGCGAATATCCGTGGGGCTTTGTTGTAACCTTATAAGGCTATTCTTTCTCAGGCCCATTTCAATTCTTTGTTGTAACGATATTTCTTGTTGACTTAATTCAGTGGTAAGAGCTAGGCTCTGCTCCAATTTCTCGTCTTTTTTATATAAAAGTATGGTCAATACAATCAGAACTAAGGCAAAAAGTTTATTTATGTGAGGTTTTGGCATAATTAGCAAGATCAATTATTCGTTGTCACCACGTCCGTCTGGAGGAATAACATCATCATCGTTTGCACTCTCGTCAATGGTAAGTTGTTCGAACAGGGCCTCGGTTTCCTGTACATCCGTTTCGGTTTCACAAGAGTAGAATCCTACTGTTAACAAGGCCAATGCTAAAATGCTAAATACTTTTTTCATAATATTAGGTTTTTGGTATAAATATTAGGTTTATACCGGCTAAATTATGGGGCATTTAAAGTAAGCGAAGTAGTTTTGGCCGGGGAGTAGTAAAGCCAAGGTTTCTGCTAGAATTTGGCTATGATCTGTTAGAATTCTGTTAATTAAGGGCCTTTGTTGCCGTTTTGGAGAGTGTCTGCTTTAAAAGATCCACCTTGTCCTTGTAGGTCTTGGAAAAAGGAAGTTCCTCTACTTTACCATAATTAAGGCTGCAAATGGATTTGCCATAGTTTATCCGAGAAACATATCGGCTGTTGATGATATAACTCTGGTGTACCCGGATAAATTGCCCTGGCAATTGTTTTTCGAAAGATTTCAGGGTTTTAAAAGCGCTGACAACGCTCCCGTCCTTCATAAAAAAATCGGTAGAGTTGTTATCGGATTTTAGATATAGGATGTTGTTCATATCCAAGTATCTGTAATCTTTATATGATTTTAAACAGATAGTGGAGGGGGTATCTTGCTTTGGATGCATCTTGCGCAAACGCAAAACTGTTTTTCTTATATCAAACTCGTTATGGGGCAGGATCCAATAATCAAAAAATCCGCTCTTAATGGCATTGTATGCATATGCCTTGGTTTTGGCGTACCCTATTATTAAGGGAAGTGTCTGCATATATTGGTTGAGTTCCGCGACCATTTGGAAGTAATCCACACCATCTTTACCTAGATTGATAAGCACCACATCGGGGTTGAACTTTAAAATGGAATTTAGACCTGCCGAGGCATTGGTGTCGACACTTGTGCACAGAAAATCATCGTATTCCTCCAAGTACAGCTGTAACTGTAGCTTAGAAGATGCATCCGAGTCTATTATGTTATAGGTGTATTCCATTTACAAATTGCTGATTGCAAGTTACTAACGCACGAAAAAAACTCATTGCAGTTTTCCCTTAAAAAAACTAGGGATTTCTTCCTAAAACGGGTTATTTTCCTACAGTTTTCCATAAAAAAACGTTAAACAGGAAATAACTGTAATTTTTCTTGGAGAATTTTTAACCCAAATTTTAGGTCAGAATTAATGGTGGTCCACACCCTTTTTTATTACAAGTTTTTTAAGAAAAAATCAAAATAGGGTTTGGAAAGATGTGTGTTTAGTAGGTTCAATAAATAGCTTTGGTTTATGTTTGGTCTACCACTATATTACAATTTGTACTGTAAGGCTCAAAATTTTAATCGGAAGAATTTCGGTTTTGCCCTATAAATTCGATGAACTGCTGTTTTTTAATGGGATCAAAGCGAAAAAACATGGTCAAAACTTTGTTTTACAGAGTCTTAGTCGTGCAAGGGAGAGGTGCTGTTATTCAAAAAGTGCTTTGATTTCTTCAGGAATTCTTTTGGGACGGAAAGTCTTTGCGTCCAACAGGCACCATTCCGTTACACTTTTTACCAAAAAATCTCCCGTTTTGCGGTCTGTAATTTCCACCACACGGGTCGATATGGGCCCTTTGCTGCTTTTTATGTACGTTTTCAGGTGTAGGGTATTGCCCAATAAGGCTGATTTATGGTATGTGATATTGTGGTTGCGGACCACCCAGATCATACTCTTTTGAGTTTCTTGCGACGTAGTAGAGGTCCAATGTTTTTTGGAAATATCCTGGATCCATTCAATATACCGGATATTGTTTACGTGGTTCAGGTCGTCCAGATCATTTTGGACAACCTTTAAGGTTTCGGTATAACTCCGCATTACTGCTTCTTAAGGATTTTTACCTCAAAAAGTTTGTCCCAGTTTTTACCGGTCACAAAAAAAGTTTTCTTTTCTGGATGATAGGCAACCCCATTGAGCACCGAATTGCTATCGTCCCATTCAGCACCTTTCTTCACTTTATTTTTTAGACCTCCAAAATTAATTACACCCTCTATAGCACCGGATGTTGCATCTATGATCATCATGCTCTCCTTTTGGTACACGTTGGCATAAATTTTTCCGTTCACATATTCCAGTTCGTTGGCCTTATTAAAAATTGATTTGTTGGTCGCTATCTCAATGTATCCGGTTTCTTCAAGGGTATCTGGGTCCAAGAACCATATTTTTTCGGTGCCGTCGCTTTTGAATATTTTATCGCCATCGTTGCACAGGCCCCATCCTTCGCGACTTTTACCATAGGTAAAGTTTTTGATTTTTTCCAAATCGCCAATGTTGTACACAAAGCCGATACCGCTCTGCCAGGTAAGTTGATACAATTTATCGTTCAGTATAGTAATGCCCTCTCCGAATATAGAGGCATCCATATCGATCTGTTGCATGACTTCTCCCGACTCAAAATTGACCTTTCGCACAGTGGAAGCTCCTTTTTTGCCCGTACTCTCATATAAAACTCCTTCATGAAACTCCAGGCCCTGTGTATAGGCACCGGTATCGTGGGGGTAGGTGTTCAAAATTTCGTAGGTATAAATTTCAGGTGCCGACTCCGCCAATACCCTGATCTCTTTTTCAACTTCTACGGTTTGATCTTCAATATTGAACTTGGCAATAAGTGTTTTGGTGCCCAAAGTGGGCAGGTCCATGGTCAATTTTCCATTGGTGAGGGGCATTTCCTTACCATCTATTAAGTACTGCAGATTCGAAATTTCGATGTCCTTTTTGTTCTTTAAAGCAACACCCACCTGCTGGTTTAGCTGTATTGATTTGTTTTCCAGCTGAATGGAGAAGTGCTTGGCCGGGTCGGGATTACCGCCACAGGCCAAAAAGAAAAGCAATGTAGTTGTTGCGAAAAAAAGTTTGCCCATGGTTTTGAGTGTTTGTGTCATAGCAAGTTATCAAGAATCTTCGAAATTAAGAATGAAATGGGATTGCCACAAATTTTAAAAGGTCGTATATTTGCACTCGGCAAGTCCTACACGACCAGCTCCTGCAGAATCCCCCAGGGCGGGAACGCAGCAAGGGTATGTGGTCGTAGCGGTGCGATGTAGGTAGCTTGCCTTTTTTTGTACCCAAAAATCAGATGATCATGGATAAAAAAGTTGTACTGATCACAGGCGGTTCTTCAGGAATTGGTAAGTCCATTGGCTCATTTTTGACCCAAAAAGGCCTTACGGTTTATGGTACTACGCGAAATCCTAAAAATTATCCCGACTTTGATTATTTTGAACTGGTCCAATTGGACGTGAAGGACGTGGAAAGTATACAAAAAGCAGTTTCCTACGTTATTTCCAAGGAAAACCGATTGGATGTTTTGATCAACAATGCCGGTGTCGGCATTACAGGGCCTATTGAAGAGACACCGCATGAGGAAATTCTACATGTTTTCGATACAAACTTTCATGGTCCCGTACATGTAATGAAGGCGGTATTGCCACAAATGCGCCAACAGGGTGGGGGTACCATCATCAATATAACCTCTATTGCAGGATATATGGGATTGCCTTTCCGAGGATTCTATTCCGCCACCAAAGGTGCTTTGGGGCTAATCACAGAGGCATTGCGTATGGAAACCAAAGATTTTGGCGTTACCATTACCAATGTCGCACCAGGGGATTTTGCGACCAACATAGCCTCTGGCAGGTACCATTCCCCGGTTATCAAAGGTTCGGCTTATGCAGAAAAATATGGTCAAACCCTTAAAGGGATCGATGAAGATGTGGATAGTGGGGGGGACCCCGTTCAAGTAGCTGAGGCTGTATATAAGATCATAAACCAAAAGAAACCCAAGGTCCATAATCCGGTAGGGGCATTTTTACAAAAATTTTCACTTAGGTTAAAGAAGATATTACCCGATAAAGTCTACGAAAAATTACTCCTCAACCATTATAAATTGTAATTTTATACCTCTTACGAACCTATATAAATACTTAGAAATGAAGTTTTTTATCGATACTGCCAATTTGGACCAGATTAAGGAAGCCCAAGAGTTGGGCGTACTGGACGGTGTAACCACCAATCCCTCCCTAATGGCCAAAGAAGGTATTACTGGAAAAGATAATATCCTTAAACATTATGTGGACATTTGCAATATTGTGGATGGTGACGTTTCCGCCGAAGTGGTGGCCACGGAGTTCAACGAAATGGTGAAGGAAGGTGAGGAGCTTGCCAAATTGCACGATCAGATCGTGGTAAAAGTCCCTATGATAAAAGATGGGGTAAAGGCATTGAAATACTTTTCCGATAACGGTATCCGTACCAATTGTACTTTGGTTTTTTCACCAGGGCAAGCGCTGTTGGCCGCTAAAGCCGGAGCAACTTATGTTTCTCCTTTCTTGGGTAGATTGGACGATATTTCCACCGATGGACTTAACCTGATAGCGGAAATCCGTTTGATTTATGATAACTACAATTTTGATACCCAGATATTGGCAGCATCAATCCGTCACACGATGCACGTAATCGACTGTGCAAAGTTGGGTGCCGATGTAATGACCGGCCCATTGTCCTCAATCGATGGATTGTTGAAACACCCCTTGACGGATATTGGATTGGAAAAATTCTTGGCGGATTATAGAAAGGGAAATTCCTAATAGAAAAGAATAAACAATTAAACAGGCCCTGAATGAAAATCGTTCGGGGCTTTTTTATTCGCTATAAGGAAGTGTAAAGATTGGCAAATCCATCTACTATTACCGTATCCTTGGCAATAACGCATTTGTTGAGCCCGTCAATGATCATGGCCATCTGGAGCTCCTTAAAGTTTTCTCCAAAATACTGTTTATTGGTGTCCAACTGATACTCTTCCATTAGCTGTTGCCATTGGTTGTAATTGGTTCTTAGGTTAATCCCTATAAAATTGTAATGCGGGTATTTTTCTTCAAGAGATGTAATATGCTGGTTTACATTTCTAAAATGTCTTTTTTGCTCAGCGGTCCAGAAGTAAAACACCGTATTCTTTTTGTTGTTGGCCAGTTCCTTTATGGACACTTCCTCATTGTTCATGTTTTTGACCAACAAATTGGGCAGAGCCGTGTTCGGCTGCAAATTTTTGATGCCTTTGTAAAGTAAATCGATCTCTTCCTTGTGTTGATCGTTGGATGATAGCTTTTTGAACTTCTCGATAAAAGCTGATGCCTCCTCGCTGGTTTTGTGTTCCCTCAATAAGTAATCCATGGCAACATTTCTAAATAAAATGTCTCTTAGCTCTACCTGATGCACCAAACTGTCAACAAGGGCCAATTTATGTTTGTTAAAGTGCAATCTATCTACAACAGGCTCTTTATTGTCGGAAGTACAATCTTCCAAACAAGCGGTATAGGACATATTGCCAAAATGCCATTTCATAAAATCAAAATAGGGTCTAAAATAAGTCAGGTCCTTATTGTTTAGATCTATCTTTTTTCGGTATTCGTAAAAGCTGTCGTCCAACTCGTGGATGGTTTCCTCCCCGGTTCGTTTTTTATGATAAAAAGGATATTTCTCTTTGGTAATGTAGGTGTTGTAATCTATGGAAGCCTCCGCCATTGCATAAGCACGATCGGAGAATTCGTTCTCCAGGGCCAAATCTTTTAAGTGATTCACTTTAGCGGTATGCAATGAATCTATTTTTTTGCTAAAAGTTTCTGGATCCATTACGTAAAAATCTTTAACGACATCCTCCTCTTTTTCGTTCTTGAGGAAAACCTCGATCAAGAAATTATTGATTTCGCTTCCTTTTCCGGAGTAGACCAAAGATTCGTCGAACTCAACCGTGTTCAGTCTGGCCAAAAGACTATCCCCTTTGCTTAAGTAGACATACTGTAGTTCTGGGGCATGATCAAAATGATATAACCCTTCTTCTATGTTATCAAACCTGAAAGCAAAATGGTTGTTGTTGTCCAACTTTACGGAATCAACATAGGCATCGTTGTGATACAGCACCACATAATCACTAGTGGGGTTCACAATTTCACCCCCAAAATAGATGAAGGATTTGTTTTCTGACGTACCAGAACAAGATACAAGTGAAGAAAGTACAGTGAGGCCGAGTAATAATCTTACCATATATAGCTAAGGATACAATTGAATCAAAAATAAACAACCCGATTAGCCTAACTTGTTAACGTGTAGTTAAATGTTGTTAAACGGTTATTTTTGATCGTCTAAATATGGGCATTTAAATTAGAATTACGAATCCTATTTAACTATTTTTGCAAAAAATAAAGATAGTTGCATGTTATCAGTATCGAATTTATCCGTACAGTTTGGCAAAAGAGTTTTGTTCGATGAGGTCAATGTAACCTTTGCCCAGGGAAATTGTTACGGTATTATTGGCGCCAACGGCGCTGGAAAATCCACTTTTTTAAAGATTTTATCGGGACAGATAGATCCCACCTCGGGACATGTGCACTTGGAGCCCGGCAAGCGTATGTCCATTTTGGAGCAAAACCACAATGCCTACGATGAGTTTCCTGTGTTGGAGACCGTGGTAATGGGCAACAAGCCTTTGGCCAAAATTAAAAAAGAGATCGATGCACTGTACGCAGACTATACAGATGAAAATGCAGAAAAAATCGGGGAGCTCCAGGTCAAGTTCGAGGAAATGAACGGCTGGAACGCCGATAGTGATGCTGCCGCCATGCTTTCCAATCTAGGAATTACCGAAGATTTGCATTACACCAACATGGGCGATCTGGATCCCAAGTTAAAAGTAAGGGTACTTTTGGCACAGGCCCTTTTTGGAAGCCCGGATGTATTGATCATGGATGAGCCGACCAACGATTTGGATTATGATACCATAAATTGGTTGGAAAACTTTTTGGCCAATTACGACAATACGGTGATCGTGGTTTCCCACGATAGGCACTTTTTGGATGCCGTTTGTACCACTATTGCCGATATCGATTTTGGAAAGATCAACCTGTTTTCCGGAAACTATACGTTCTGGTACGAGAGCAGCCAATTGGCAGCCCGACAAAGAGCACAGCAGAACAAAAAAGCGGAAGAAAAAGCAAAGGAGCTCAACGAGTTCATACAACGTTTCAGTGCGAACGTAGCCAAGAGCAAACAGGCTACTTCCCGTAAAAAAATGTTGGAGAAACTAAAGGTCGAGGACATTAAACCGTCCAGTCGAAGGTATCCGGCCATCATCTTTGACCGCGAACGCGAGGCTGGGGACCAGATTCTGAACGTAGAAAAGCTCTCTGCGATCTCTGATGATGGAGACCTGCTGTTCAAAGATGTCAACATCAATTTGGCGAAAGGGGATAAGGTGGCCATTTTGTCCAAAGACTCCCGTGCCACTACGGCATTTTACGACATTGTAGCCAATAAGATAAAGCCCGAGAGCGGTAAATTTCAATGGGGCGTAACCACCACACAATCGTATTTGCCGGCCGATAATTCGGATTTTTTCCAAGAGGACGTCAACCTTGTGGACTGGCTGCGTCAATGGGCCAAAACCGAAGAAGAAAGGGAAGAGGTGTACATTAGGGGATTCCTGGGCAAGATGTTGTTCAGTGGAGAAGAAGCCCTAAAAAAGTGTACGGTACTTTCAGGTGGTGAAAAAGTGCGTTGTATGCTAAGCCGTATGATGATGCTCCGTGCCAACGTACTAATGCTGGACGAACCAACTAACCACTTGGATCTAGAAAGTATAACGGCGTTCAACAATTCCTTAAAAAACTTTAAAGGCACCATACTGCTCACCACGCACGATCATGAGTTCGTTAACACGGTAGCGAACAGAATTATTGAGCTTACACCAAACGGTGTTATCGACCGCTATCTGAGTTTTGACGAATATATGTCGGATAAATCCATTAAGGCCCAGCGCGAAAAAATGTACGCAGTAACCGCCTAGGCGTTAAAATATTTGCTTTTCCAGATAGCGGGGTTAAAGTTTTTTCCAAGGGCAAATCCATAAAAAATAACTATGGATGCGATACATTTGAACATAAAAAAGAAGATAAGGAAAAACTCCGCTGTGGAACTTTTTTTGGAAAAAAGTCCTTCAGGGACCAATAAGGTTGTCAAATAACTGATCAACAATACCAGAACGATCAGATTCACCATATTTTTGAACGGCCAGGCAAACCATTTGCGCAAGGGGTGAAGGTCGTTGCCCCATTTGTGGATCAAATAATAATAATTGTTACCTATTGGTGCGAACAAAAGAGGGTCGTCCTTGTCCTCTAATTTGAACAACTTGGAAGGAGCTATGATCTTAAATCCTTTGAGTTGGGTTTGATGCATAGCTTCCAAGTGCTTTATTTTTGAAATGGCTTCCTGTGGAATGTCACCTTTAAATAGAGAACTGTCCAAAAAGCGTAATCTGTAGTCGATACAGATATCCTTAATTTGATCAATGTGATAGATTTTTTCTGTTTCCAAGAGCTCAAAATCAAAGGTATTGGCCAAGGTGTTGCTTGGTGCATCAATACGCGTGGCAATTTGCTCTTCGTTAAGTGCGTCTTCATATAAAATACGTTGCACTTCAGCTAGAATGTTATTGTCGTTTTTGGCTCTACGTTTTCTGTCCTTAAGTTTTTGTTCGATGTTTGTTCCTTTCAAAATCATGCTATTTTTTTTGGTAATCTTCTCAAATTTAAGCATTTGATTTTTTGATCATGACATCCATCATAAACCATGAATGTTAAGTTTGTGTTAAATGAAATCTTGGTTATAAAAAAGTACTTCGTTCTCTCGTAAAAAGATGTATCTTATCGAAGTTTTTGGCATTTAATCGTATAACAGTACCTTAAAATATAAAGTTTCGGCTTTTGATCGCAGTATAATGAAGACCCCCATCTCTAAATTCCTACTTGGCCTTGGTTTGGCTTTTAGCCTTTTTGCCTCTGCACAAAATACATCAAACGCATTGGCCTATGGGTCAGATAAACTCGATAATCACAAAATCTTGTTCAATGCTGTAAATGCAACCGAATTGGGGTCTCTTCTTGCTAAATCGGGCCCATTTACCATATTTGCACCTTCCGATGCAGCGTTCGCTAAGTTTTCCAATAATAAGATAACGGAATTGATCAATGCAGAGGATAAGAGTGCGTTAAAATCATTGTTGGCCTACCATATTGTAGCTGGCCAATTAACGGCATCAAGAATGTTGAGAGCTATCGGTAGAGGAAATGGCACAGCGGCTTTTACCACAGTTCAGGGCAAAAAGCTCACGGCTCATTTGGATGGTTACGACATTGTACTGACCGATCCGGTCGGAAACACGGCCAGAATTACTACGGCAGACTTAAATCTCGAGAACAAAGGGGTTATCCACGAGATTGACAGTGTTATTTTGCCTGCACAAATGTAATTATCGAAGTTCAGCTCCCAGTTGCTTCTGGTATTGGGTCAATAATTTCCCCATTATTTTGTCGATTTGCTTATCGGTAAGGGTTTTGTTTTCGTCCATAAGGGTGAAGCTTACCGCATAGGATTTTTTACCATCAGGAAGATTTTTACCTGTATAAACATCGAATAGGTTTACCTTTTTAAGTAACTTTTTCTCCGTGCTCCAAGCAATATCGTATACCTTTTGAAAAGTAATGGAGTCGTCCAATAACAGGGCGAAATCCCTTGTTACCTCTGGGAATTTTGGAATTTCTTTAAAAATAATATTGTTCCTGTTAACGGCATTGAGAACGGAATCCCAATCCAAATTGGCATAGAATACCTCTTGCTTAATATCAAAACGTTTCAATGCTGATTTAGCCACCAAACCAAGGGAAGCTATTTGATTGCTGCCCTTCACAAAGGTAATACCCTCGGCAAGATTATCGTCAGTAGCTGGCTCAACGTCCAAGTTTCCTAGACCAAGGCGTTCAAAAAGAATTTCAACAATTCCTTTTAAATAGAAAAAATCGGATTTTCGTGAACTTGTTGCCCAACTATTTTCCGTGCGTTCTCCCGAGATAAAAATGGATAAATGCTGATTTTCTTGGAAACCTTCATCCATTTTGTGGTAGGTTTTCCCAAATTCGAACAATTTTAGGTCGTTTTTTTGCCTATTATGATTGTAGCTCACAGTTTGTAGACCAGAGTGCAGCATGGAGGTTCTTAAGATGGATAGGTCCGAACTTAATGGGTTCAACATTTCCACGGCAGATGTATTTTCCTCAACAAAATCCGAAGAAACCAAGCTATTGGTCATGATCTCATAGAATCCCTTTGCAGCCAAGGTATTCCCGATGATATCCTGTAATCTGTGGTTTTCAAAGCGGGAAGATTTGGCAATGGATGCGTTTAGTTTTTCCTTAAAATCAACATTATTGTATCCGAACACCCTTAAGATCTCCTCAATAACATCCACCTCTCTTGTTACATCGACTCTGTAGGTAGGGATGGTAAGACCCAATCCGGACTCTGTTACATTGTTGATGCGTATTTCTAGCGAGGATAATATCGATTTTATGGTATCTTGGGGTATCTCTTGTCCAATTAGTGAGTTTATTTTATTAAAAGTCAAGAAAACCTGTCTGTCCTGTGGTTTTTTAGGGAAAAGATCAATAATATCCGAAGTGATATATCCCCCAGCTATCTCCCTAATAAGCAAGGCGGCTCTTTTTAGTGCATATTTGGAAAGGTTGATATCGATACCTCTTTCAAACCTGAAGGAAGCATCCGTGCTCAGACCATGTCTTTTGGCTGTTTTCCGGATGGATACAGGGTCAAAATAAGCGCTCTCCAGGAAGATGGATGTAGTGTGCTCGGTGACCCCGGAGTGAATACCTCCAAATACACCGGCAATACACATGGGCTTTTCACCATCACAGATCATGAGGTCGTCCTCGTGCAATTCCCGTTCCACCTCGTCCAGAGTAGTAAACTTTGAGCCTGCTGGTAGTGTTTTGACCTCAACTTTGTTGCCCTTTATTTTCGAAGCATCAAAAGCGTGCAAAGGCTGTCCTAATTCGTGCAATACATAATTGGTTACATCCACTACATTGTTAATGGGGGTAAGTCCAATAGATTTCAAGCGATTTTTTAGCCAATCTGGCGACTCCTGAACAATCAAGTTGCTAATAGTGACCCCGCAGTATCTTGGTGCTAGATCACTATCCTTGACCTCAACATCAATTTTTAAAGATCTATTGTCAACGGAGAAGTTGCTGGTAGATGGTGTAACCAGTTCTTTCTGTATCTCTTTTTGTTCCAGCCCGGCCTTAAGATCGCGAGCCACACCAAAATGGCTCATGGCGTCGGCCCGGTTAGGGGTCAGTCCTATCTCAAAAACCTCATCGTTCTCAATATCAAAAACTTGGGCGCATGGAGTTCCGGGAACCAAGTCATCATTTAGGACCATAATACCATCATGACCGTCACCAAGACCTATTTCGTCTTCTGCACAGATCATACCTTGGCTTACTTCGCCTCGGATTTTTCCTTTTTTAATCGTCCAAGCCTCACCTTCTTTAGTGTACAATGTGGTCCCAACGGTGGCAACCGGTACCTTTTGGCCGGCAGCTACGTTTGGAGCGCCACATACAATCTGCAATGGGGCTTCTTGTCCAACATCTACGGTGGTCAGTTTAAGTTTATCTGCATTTGGGTGCTTTTCGCAGGTCAGAACTTGTCCGACCACTATGCCCTTTAACCCACCTTTAACTGATTCGAATTGGGCAATACCCTCAACCTCCAGGCCTAAATCCGTTAATAGCTCACCTGTTTTATGAGCATCCCAATCAATTTGCACAAATTGCTTTAACCAGTTGTAAGAAATCTTCATACCCCATTTTTAGAGGGCACAAATATATAACAATAGAGCAACAGATTCAACGATTATAATGACCTTAGACCGTAACTGATTCTTCAAATTAAAATGTAATTGCTACATTTAAGAAAAATCTCTCACTATATGAATAGGATAGCCTTGGTAATGGCTGGGCTTTTTTTGTTATTGGCCTCTTGTAAGAATAATAAAACACCAGAGCTTAAGGAGGGGCAATGGCTTGCCGAAATCGAAGTTTCGAATGGGCAACGCTTGCCTTTTGAATTTACTTTGTCCAAAAGCATGGACAGTGGTTACGTTATGAAAGTTTTTAATGCTGAAGAAGTAATTACCATTGATGAATTTGAATTTAATGGTGATTCCATTGATATCCGTATGCCCATTTTTGAGGGTCACATATCCGGAACATTTACTGATGAGCAGATCACGGGACAATTTTTGGAAGAAAGTAAAGGCAGGAGTGTGCCGTTTAAAGCTACTTATGGTTTTTCCGAACGCTTTAAAACTGCAAAAGACGCTCAAGTGAACATTTCCGGTATCTGGGAAACCTATTTTAATGTAAATACCGAAGGGGAATACCCTGCCAAGGGTATTTTTATGCAAAATGGAAACAAAGTAAAGGGCACCTTTAGGACCAATACGGGAGATTACCGTTACTTGGATGGGGTGGTTACGGGAGATAGTCTAAAACTATCCGCTTTTGATGGTTCACATGTATTTTTGTTCTTGGCCCAAGTGACCGATAGCACCCTAAACGGCACATTTTACTCTGGAGAGCATACCGTTCAGGAGTTTATGGGAGCAAGAAACGAAGCTTTTGAACTGCCCGACTCGAATAGTTTAACTTATTTGAGGGAAGGCTACGATAGATTCAATTTTTCTTTTCCCAATATAGAAGGGGTAGAAGTGTCCTTGGACGACCCCATGTTCAAAAACAAGACGGTTTTGGTGCAAATTATGGGTACTTGGTGCCCCAATTGTTTGGATGAGACGCGTTTTTATGTGGATTATATAAAAAACAATCCAGAACTGGACGTACAATTTGTAGGGTTGGCTTTTGAGTATGCTAAAACCGAGGAAAAAGCATTTGAAGGGATTCAACGCTTAAAAGAAAGGGAAGAGGTCCCTTATCCAATTTTATTGGCGCAATACGGAACATCCAATAAGCAAAAGGCGAACGAAAAATTACCTATGTTAAACCACATTTTGTCCTACCCAACAACTATTTATATAGATAAAAATGGGGATGTAAGGAAAATCCATACAGGTTTTAACGGCCCGGCAACTGGAGATAAGTTTGTTGAATTTAAAAAGGAGTTCAACAAGACCATACAGGAACTGGTCAATACCGAAGATGGTAATTTAGGTAATTGATCTATATAATGGTCGACTTGCCTAAATCTATATTTTCATCGTTCATAAGGGTGTCGTCCTCAAAGTCGACTATACTATGCGCTATAAAGTCCCCGACGTGATTGGTGCCGTATGGGCTATCCTTCTTTAAGTCTGGGGTGACTATTCCTTTTTTCAGTGATTTATCCACTGCTTTTTTAACGGCCAAAGCCTCTTCGTTAAGGCCAAAATGCTCCAAAAGCATGGCTGCGGAGAGTATAGATGCGATCGGGTTGGCAATATCCTTGCCCTTGGCTTGTGGGTAGGAGCCATGTATGGGTTCGAACAATGCATTTTCCTCTCCTATGGAGGCGGATGCCAATAACCCAATGGAACCACCAATTACACTGCCTTCGTCGGAAATAATATCCCCGAACATATTTTCTGTCAGGATAACATCAAACTGTTTGGGATTCAATATAATCTGCATTGCCGCATTGTCCACAAATAAATAGTCCAATGTAACCTCCGGATAACTCTCGCCGATTTTGGTCACCACTTTGCGCCATAAACGCGAGGACTCCAGTACGTTGGCCTTGTCAACCAAGGTAAGTTTCTTATTTCGACCTTTCGCAGCTTTAAAGGCCAAATGTGCAATTCGGCTTATTTCTTCTTCGGTATATTCGCAAAGGTCGGATGCTTTGGTGCCTTCCTCGTTCAGTTTTTTCTCGCCAAAATATATACCTCCGGTAAGCTCTCTGTAGATTACAAAATCCGTTCCCTGGATTACTTCTTTTTTTAAAGGCGACCTGTCCAAAAGAGTTGGGTAGGCTTTAACCGGCCTAATGTTCGCAAACAATTCAAGTTCCTTGCGTAATTGCAATAAACCTTGTTCCGGACGAACCTTGGCCTCAGGGTCATTATCGTACTTTGGGTCGCCAATGGCACCAAAAAGTACAGCATCTGCCTCTTTGCACAATTTTAATGTGTTATTGGGTAGGGGAACTCCTTTTTTGTCTATGGCGATAGCGCCTACCGGTGCCTCTTTAAAAAGAAAATGTTGATTGAATCTTTCTTCGACCGCCTCCAAACATTTCACCGTTTGGGCCAAAACTTCCGGTCCAATACCATCTCCGGGGAGCAATGCTATTTTTAATGCCATATTCAATTGTTGTTAAGCTAAACTCTTCATTCCAATATTGCTGGTTTCCACAATTTCGTGAATGTCCTCGTCCATGATTTCCTTTTTTCTATCGGCATACTGCAAAAAGTTCTGATATACCGTATCCAATTGAAGCTTGGTGAGTTCGTAACCAATATTTTTTGCTCGATAGGCGAGGGCAGCACGCCCGCTACGTGCCGTAAGCACAATGGATGATTCGCTCACTCCTACATCTTTTGGATCTATGATCTCGTAGGTCTCTCTTTGTTTGATCACCCCGTCTTGGTGGATTCCAGAACTATGCGCAAATGCATTGGACCCTACAATGGCTTTGTTCGGTTGAACCGGCATACCCATTTTTTGTGAAACCATGGTACTGGTGTCCCAAAGCAATTTGCTATTGATGTCCGTGTCCAAATTTAGGTAAGGATGTTGCCTCATGATCATTACCACTTCCTCCAAAGAAGTGTTCCCGGCTCTTTCCCCAATACCGTTTATGGTACACTCGATTTGCCTAGCACCATTGATAACTCCCGCAATGGAGTTGGCCGTGGCCAATCCCAGGTCGTTGTGGCAGTGACAAGATAGAATAGCTTTGTCGATTCCGGTTACGTTCTCCTTCAAGTACTTCATTTTTGCACCGTACTCTTCGGGCAGGCAATAACCCGTGGTGTCTGGAATATTGAGCACTGTGGCCCCTGCTTTGATTACCGCTTCGCAGACTCGGGCCAAAAACTCATTGTCGGTTCTACCTGCATCTTCTGCATAAAACTCAACGTCCTCCACAAAAGACTTTGCATAGGAAACGGCCTCAACGGCACGTTCAATAATTTTATCTTGTGTGGAATTGAATTTATATTTAATATGGGATTCGGAAGTTCCGATTCCAGTATGAATTCTTGGTCTTTTAGCATCTTTTATGGCTTCGGCGGCAACTTCAATATCTTTTTTTACCGCGCGGGTCAATCCACAGACCGTTGCATTTTTGACCAATTTGGCAATTTCGTTGACAGATGTAAAATCACCTGGGCTAGATATGGGGAACCCTGCTTCGATTACATCAACACCAAGCTCATCCAGTCTTTCGGCAATGATTAATTTTTGTTCGGTATCCAGTTTACAGCCTGGTACCTGTTCTCCATCCCGTAGCGTTGTATCAAAAATTTCTACCTTATCTTTACCCATTATATCAACCTGTTTTTTTCTATGACTTACGAAAATAGAGAAGGAGGGCTGAAGACGAAAAGCAATTGCGTAACCGTTACAACGTTAAACTGCTTTTAGGTTGATTCAATACGCTGATAATCAATTGTGTAAATAATATTTTTTACGATGACAAATGCCCATAAGGATGCTTTGTTCGTTTTGGTAAAGTCGCTATCAAAATCCGAAAAACGCCAATTTAAGCTGTATGTTGGGAGATTGGGTGTAAACGCCGATGCTAAATTTTTGGCATTGTTCAATCTTTTGGACAAACTCCGTAAGTATGATGAAAAGCAGATTTTGGATAGTGGCATTGTCAAAAAATCACAACTCTCCAACCTCAAGGCACATTTGTACAAGCAAATATTGGTGAGCCTGCGATTGAATCCGGTAAACCAGAACGTCCGTATCCAAATTCGGGAACAATTGGATTTTGCTACAATTCTATACCAGAAGGGACTGTACAAGCAAAGCTTGAAGATTTTAGAGAAAGCCAAAAGCTTTGCTATCGAAAACGAGGAGAAAAATGTGGCATACGAAATTGTAGAGCTGGAAAAAGTAATAGAGACCCAATACATTACCCGAAGTATTCCGGATAGAGCGGACGAACTTGCTGTGGAAGCCAAGGAATTGTCGGAGCTCAATGTGTTGACCAGTAAGCTTTCCAACCTTTCTTTACAATTGTACGGAATGATGTTGAAAGTTGGCTATGCAAGAAGTGACGAGGATCTTAATAAGGTCAAGACGTATTTTGATGCACATATGCCGGACTATACAATTGAGAAAATGGGTTTTCGGGAAAAATTATGGCTGTACAAAGCACATTTATGGTACAGTTTGTTAATTCAGGACTTTTTGTCAGCCTATAAATATTCCAGCAAATGGGTGGACCTTTTCTATGAGAACGATCATATGATATCCTTGAACCCAGTATTCTTTTTAAAAGGGAACCATTATCTGTTGGAGTCTCTTTTCTTCGTAAAATATGCATCACAGTTTAGGGAGACGCTGGAGCGTTTGGAACAACAGGTAGGTGATGACAGGTTCCCCAAGAACGACAACATTGCCTCGCTTGCGTTTTTGTACATCAATACCAATAAATTGAACCTTCATTTTTTGGAAGGCACGTTCGATAAAGGCATTTATTTGGTCAATATTATAGAATATGGTATCAAAAAACATAGGCAACAGATAGACGAGCACCATATTATGTTGCTCTATTATAAAATCGCGTGTTTGTATTTTGGAAATGGGGATAACAAGAACTGTATTGCCTATCTAAAAAAGATAATATCCAACAAGCAACTTAAAATGCGCGAGGATTTGATGTGTTTTGCAAGGGTCTTGAGCCTTGTTGCGCATTATGAGGCCGGTATGGATTATCATTTGGAAGTACAACTTAAAAGTACGTACAAGTTTTTGTTGAAAATGAACGATTTACATGAAGTTCAAAAGGAGATGATAAAGTTTCTTCGAAACCTTGGGGACATCTATCCGACCGATTTAAAAGGCGAGTTTCAGAAATTGTACAACGAGCTCAAAAAATATGAGAACCATCCTTACGAGAAAAGGGCATTTCTCTATTTGGACATTTTATCTTGGCTGGAAAGTCATTTGCACAACAAACCCGTTTCCGAAGTCATCAGGGAAAAAGCCTTGGCTCTTACTCGTTAAGGCAAGCGCTCCAAACAGGATCGATCGGTGGTGGGGCCAAAAATGCAATCGGTTCTTTTTTTACCGGGTGCAACATGGCCAAACTTCTGGCATGTAAATGGATTCCACCATCTTTGTTGCTGCGGTCAGCGCCATATTTTAAATCGCCCTTAATAGTGCAGCCGATAGCTGCCAATTGCGCCCTTATTTGGTGGTGTCGGCCAGTTTTAAGGTCAATTTCCAATAAATAATAACTATTCAATTTTTTAATAACCTTATATTCTAAAATTGCTTTTTTGCTATTGGGCACCTCCTTGTTATGGGCGTAGGATTTGTTCTGTTTTGGATTCCTGACCAACCAATGGGTCAGCGTGTCTTTTTCTTTTGGAGGTGCATCCTTAACGACCGCCCAATATATTTTTTTGGTATCACCCTCTGCAAACATTTTATTTAAACGGGGTAAAGCCTTCGATGTTTTTGCAAAAAGAACTATTCCAGAAGTAGGCCTGTCCAATCGGTGCACAACACCCAAGTACACATTGCCAGGTTTGTTATATTTTGCTTTTATGTATTTTTTTACGACTTCGCTCAAAGGGTCGTCGCCGGTTTTGTCGCCCTGGACGATATCCCCGACACGTTTATTTACAACGATGAGATGATTGTCTTCAAAAAGCACTTGAAGGTTCGAGGGGACGGAATACTCTTTATTGCTAACTGACAATTGTAAATTGTAATTTAATACGATTCTTCTTCATTCGGGAAATCCTGACTTTTAACATCATCCACATATTGGGAAATGGCATTGCTCATTTCATCGTAGAGGTTTAAATACCTTCGTAAAAATCTTGGGTTGAATTCATGCGTCATTCCCAGCATATCGTGCACTACCAGAACCTGTCCATCTACATCGCCCCCTGCACCTATTCCAATTATGGGAATGGAGACGCTTTCTGCCACCTCTTTCGCCAATTTTGCAGGTATTTTTTCCAAAACAATGGCAAAACAGCCCAGTTCTTCCAATAATTTGGCATCGGACTTTAATTTTTCTGCCTCTTCTTCTTCTTTGGCGCGTACCGTGTAGGTTCCAAATTTATAGATGGATTGTGGGGTAAGTCCCAAGTGCCCCATTACAGGGATGCCCGCCTCAAGAATTCGGCTAATGGATATCTTTATTTCTTCACCACCTTCTACCTTTACGGCGTGGGCCCCACTTTCCTTCATAATTCGGATAGCGGAACGCAATGCCTCTTTGGAGTCACCTTGGTAACTGCCAAAAGGGATGTCCACCACGACCAATGCCCTTTTTGCCGCTCTTACAACAGAGGTGGCATGATAGATCATTTGATCCAAGGTTATGGGCAAGGTAGTCTCGTGTCCAGCCATAACATTACTGGCGGAATCGCCTACCAAAATAGCATCCACATTGGCACCATCCACGATTTTGGCCATGGAATAGTCGTAGGAGGTAAGCATGCTTATTTTTTCTCCATGCTTTTTCATTTCCACCAACGATTTTACCGTTACCCTCTTGTATTCTTTTTTAGCTGTAGACATCGAAATTATTTTTGATGGTTAAAAGTAAGCAGATTTGTTTAATTTAGGAGGTAATCAAAAAACTAATAAAATGAGAAAACTGTTTAGTACCGTGATTTTTTTTGCGGTAGTGTTATTTGGAAACGCCCAAGGTCCAAACCCATCTAGCGAAGAAACCAAAGCCGAGGTAAAACAGGTTATCGAAACTTTTTTTGATGGATTCCACAAACAAGATTCTACGATTATAAAAAGTACCGTGGCGAATAATGTTGTTTTGCAGACCACGGGTAGGAATCCAGAAGGGAAGACTCTGTTCAGAACGGAGGAATTTTCAAATTTTCTAAAATCGATAGTGGGTATTCCGGACACGATGGAGTTTGATGAAAAACTCACTTCTTTCTCCATTCAGGTGGACAGGACCATGGCCAACGCCTGGGTGGGCTATGAGTTTTGGTTGAACGGGGAGTTTAGTCATTGCGGCATTAATTCTTTCCAATTGATCAATTTTGATGGCGAATGGAAGATTATTTACCTTATTGATACCAGGGGCAAGGAAGGCTGTATGGACTAGCAGTCGCTCAAAAACACACCCACAGCGAGACCACCTTCCGAGGTTTCCTTGTACTTGGAACTCATATCTTTTGCGGTTTCCCACATGGTATTCACTACTTTGTCCAAAGGTACTTTACAATCTTTTGGGTCGGTGTCCAAAGCCAACTCCGCCGCATTAATGGCTTTAATGGCCCCCATTGCATTGCGTTCTATACAAGGAACTTGGACCAAGCCGCCAATGGGATCACAGGTAAGTCCTAAGTGATGCTCCATAGCGATTTCGGCAGCGATCAATACTTGTTCCGGGGAACCGCCCATCAATTCGGTTAAACCAGCTGCGGCCATAGCGGAAGAAACTCCGATCTCGGCTTGGCAACCGCCCATAGCTGCGGAAATTGTGGCACCTTTTTTAAAAATACTGCCCACTTCGCTCGCAACCAACAAAAATTGCTTAACATCGTCAAAGTCGGCGTCGTGGTTCTCGATAACCATGTAGTACATTAAAACGGCAGGAATAACACCTGCACTGCCATTGGTTGGGGCAGTGACCACGCGTCCGAGCGATGCATTCACTTCGTTTACGCTCAGAGCAAAGCAGCTTACCCATTTTATGATCTGTCGGAACTTCACTTCGGTATCCCGTATGCTCTCCAACCACTCCTGCGGGTTGGAGTAGGGTACATCGCCCTTTAATTTTTGATGAATCTCGAAAGCACGCCGCTTAACGTTCAATCCGCCCGGAAGCTTTCCTTCGGTATGGCAACCCACATACATACATTCCAGCATGGTGTCCCAGATTCGCGCAATACCTTTGTCAATTTCGGGTTCCGTTCGCAATGAAAGTTCGTTTTCCATCACGATCATTGAAATGGATTTGTTTTGTGAACTACAGTGTTCAAGAAGTTCGTTGCCGGTTTTTACTGGGTGGGGGAATGCTTTAAAGGTCTCTTTGTTTTCCTTGGCATGGGTTCGCTCTTCCTTTACCACAAAACCGCCACCAATGGAATAATAGGTTTCGGAAATTACATCTCCGGTGTTCAATGTTGCTTCGAACAACATTCCGTTGGCATGGAATGGCAAAAACTCTTTTTTAAAGAGAATATCGTTCTGAAAGCTAAAGGGAATTGTTCTTTTTCCGCCAAAATTTAATTGGTTTTCTGCTTTTATTCTGTCAATACTTCCTGCAATACTGTCAATATCCACAGTTTCTGGGTCGGTTCCCAATAGTCCCATGACCACGGCAATGTCGGTGGCATGTCCCTTTCCTGTTAGGCATAGTGAGCCATAAAGATGCACTTTTATATGTTGGACGTTGTCAAAGACATTTTGTTCTTCAAGTTCGGCGATCCACCTTTCGGCTGCACGCCATGGGCCAAGTGTGTGGGAACTGGAAGGTCCCACGCCTATTTTTAGCATATCGAACACACTAATACACTCCATAAACTCAATTTATAGTTTCAAATATAGGAAGCTAAGAAATACAAAAATGAGAATTTTTAAATATTGAGAGTCACATTTTGTGACAATCCGAACAAACCTTGCTGTAACAGAGTTAAAATCAAATAATCCTCAAAAATATGACAGCTTGTCATATTACGGCCCGTGGCATGAACATTGACATTTAAAGAGCAAACGAAAATATTTTTAAACAGACATAACTTTAGATACGATGAGCAAAATTATAGGTATAGACTTAGGTACGACCAACTCCTGCGTCTCTGTAATGGAAGGTAACGAGCCTGTGGTAATTCCAAACGCCGAAGGTAAGCGAACCACTCCATCGATGATTGCATTTGTTGAAGGAGGGGAAATCAAGGTAGGTGATCCGGCAAAAAGACAAGCGGTAACCAACCCTCACAAAACGATTTACTCCATTAAGCGGTTTATGGGCAACAAATACTCAGAATCCAGCAAGGAAGCCAATAGGGTTCCTTATAATGTGGTAAAAGGGGACAACGATACGCCACGGGTGGATATCGATGGTCGTTTGTACACACCTCAAGAATTATCCGCAATGATTCTTCAAAAAATGAAGAAGACGGCAGAGGATTACTTGGGTCAAGATGTTAGCAGAGCGGTAATCACCGTTCCTGCATATTTTAACGATTCGCAAAGGCAAGCTACCAAAGAAGCTGGAGAAATAGCGGGTCTAACCGTAGAACGTATAATCAACGAGCCAACCGCAGCATCTTTGGCGTACGGTTTGGACAAAAAAGACACGGACCAAAAAATAGTGGTATTCGACTTTGGTGGTGGTACGCACGACGTTTCCATTTTGGAATTGGGCGATGGTGTTTTTGAAGTATTGGCTACAGATGGCGATACCCATTTGGGTGGTGACGATGTGGACCAAAAAATAATTGATTGGTTAGCAGAAGAGTTCATTAAGGATGAGGACATGGACCTTCGTAAAGACCCGATGGCCCTTCAGCGTTTGAGGGAGGCTGCCGAAAAGGCCAAAATTGAATTGTCTTCTTCTGCACAAACAGAAATCAATTTACCTTATGTAACCGCCACGGCATCAGGTCCAAAGCATTTGGTGAGAACATTGTCTCGTTCCAAATTCGAGCAATTGATCGCGGATCTGGTAAAAAGAACGATCGATCCATGTGAGAAAGCATTGAAATCCGCTGGACTTTCCAAAAGCGATATCGACGAGATCATATTAGTGGGAGGTTCTACCCGTATTCCTGCGGTACAGGAAGCCGTTGAGAAGTTCTTCGGCAAAAAACCGTCCAAAGGTGTAAACCCGGATGAGGTTGTGGCTGTTGGTGCTGCAATACAAGGTGGTGTGCTAACAGGAGATGTAAAAGACGTTCTTCTTTTGGATGTTACCCCGCTATCTTTGGGTATCGAGACCATGGGAAGTGTATTTACCAAATTGATCGAGGCGAATACGACCATCCCGACCAAGAAGTCACAAGTGTTCTCCACGGCGGCGGACAATCAACCGTCGGTTGAAATCCACGTGTTGCAAGGAGAGCGCCCAATGGCAGCCGATAACAAGACAATAGGTAGGTTCCATTTGGATGGAATTCCACCTGCGCCAAGAGGTACGCCTCAGATTGAAGTGACCTTTGATATTGATGCCAATGGTATCATCAAGGTTTCTGCTACCGACAAGGCTACTGGAAAATCCCAAGATATCCGTATCGAGGCTTCTTCTGGTTTGACCGAGGAGGAAATCAAAAAGATGAAGGCGGAAGCCGAGGCAAATGCCGAAGCAGATAAAAAAGCGAAGGAAACTGCCGATAAATTGAACGAGGCCGATGCGATGATCTTCCAAACAGAAAAGCAACTGAGCGAGTTTGGTGATAAATTGTCCGATGACAAGAAAAAGCCAATCGAAGAGGCTTTGGAGGAGTTGAAGAAAGCTTATGAAGGCAAGGACCTTGCGGTGATCACACCAGCTTTGGAAAAAATCAACGAGGCATGGAAAGTTGCTTCCGAAGAAATGTACAAAGCACAGGCCGAAGCGCAAGGTGGTGCCGCAGGAGCATCTGCCGGTGGAGCTGAAGGTGCTGCCAATAATGGTGGAGCAGCTGAAGGCGACAACGTGGAAGATGTGGACTTTGAAGAAGTGAAGTAAATCAAATACGTTTTACTATATAGAAAAAACCCTGACGATTATGTCAGGGTTTTTTGTTTAATGAAAGTTTCCGGTTTACGCGGCGTTCAATTGTTGTGTCTCCATTTCCTTGATTTTTCTCAACGCTTCCGATTTTGAGTTCACATTTAACTTTACATAAATGTTCTGTATATGAAAATTCACGGCGCTGGGTGTAACAAATAGCTTGTCCGCAATCATTTTATAGGTAAAGCCCTGGGTGAGCAACTCTATGATCTCGTTCTCCTTTTTAGAGAAGACATCGAACGATTTTGTTTGGAACGAATCGATGATTTTTTTTGCCACATCCAGTTCCAGGGCAATCCCGTGCCGGTCCAGCGCATCGAGGGCATTTAACAACCTATCTTTGGTAATCGGTTTGATCAAGTAGCCATTGGCACCCTTCTTAAAGGCTTCCTTTATGAGTTGAAAATCGTTTTTTCGACTCATCATCAAAACCTTAAGGTCCTTGTTTTTACGATAAAAATAATCTAGGCCCTCTATTCCAGAAATACCGTTGAGCATGGTTTCGCAGATTATAATGTCCGGATGGGAACGAACAAAACTAGATAATAGACCATGAACCGAGGTGTAGACCCCGAGAAGTTCGTAGTCTTCAGTTTCTTGGAAGTACTTGGTGTAAATGCCAGCAAGCGTGTCGTCATTGTCGATGACAGCAATTTTTAATGCATTCTTTTTCATGATAAGAAAGATTTGGGGGTAAACTGTTACATAAATTTTTGTAGGTTAAGCTTAGGACAATATCGTCCACATCCACAATTTTGAAGTTGGGACAAACCAATAAAATGCTTTACTGCATTGTCCAATACAAGGGCAACAACAGTATGAACACCATATTGGGTTCTCCAAAATTGGGTCTGATCCCTAAAGGGATCAAGAGCTATACATTGTGTAGTTGAGGATTTTACTCGTCAAAAAAGTAAAGTAAAAAGAGGTTTTGGGACGCCTTTTTTTAGAGTGTTGTAATTTTTTTTCATGACATAATAGATTTGGGATTGTATTATTTCACTAACGAATTTAGAAAATTTTAACTATCGCAAGTAATATTTGTAGTCATTTTCGTTCAAATGCACTTTTTTACATTTGCTCCAAAGTGGTTTTTATATGATCTTACACACTATAAATTAGTGTAAATAATATATAATCAAGTAGTTGTAAAAAAAATAGGATGCCGTCCCATCAGCATCCTATTCTTGAAGTAAATCGGTCAGATTGAAATAATACAACCCGCTATTATGATAGTCTGTCAGTTTCCCCCTGTCTTTCTTATCATTGTCATGAGTGTTTCTAATCTCGGCTATGAAACAGTTTCACAAGACACGTATCAGGTTTATTGACCGATTCAGTATGTAAATTGTAACCTATTATTATTGTTGATCTTGGAAAGACGTATCCGCGTATTCACGGGTATCATCGTTCAGCACAGTTTCGAATCCGGCGTTATTGCTGGCAACATCGATATACTGTTTCTGCTTACTTGAACGTCCGTAGGCTACAGTATATTGTGATACCGTGTTGTTGAAACCTCTATTGGACACCACAAACCCCATTTTTTTCTCTGGACTTAGCTGTATCGCGTATTCGTCGCTATCACTATTAATATGGGCGCCAAGGTTTACGGATGTGGTGAGTGTGTTTTTTACCACTTGTGAGGCATATAGGTCTAATCCTCCATATCCATCTCTTCCTTCGGAAGCAAAAAACAGTAGAGTTTCATTATAGATGCTTGGGTAAAGTTCATCTTCTTTGGTATTGACTTTGGGGCCCAAGTTTTTGGAAACGCCCACGGAGCCATCGGCTGCAATCTCCGTAACGTAAATATCGTACTTGCCAAATGAGCCTTTCATGTTCGAGGCAAAGAACAAACGCTTGCCATCTGCGGTAACAGTAGGATGTTTGGCAGAGTAGTGTTTTGGACATACCTCCAATTGGGTAATATTGGCCCACTCACCGTTCACTTTTTCGGCACGGTACACGTGGTATACCAATTCTTTTTTGGAAAAAACACCATAAAGGGGCTTCTGGTAAGTGCCCTTGCTAAAATAAGCAGTTTTTCCATCTTCCGTTATCGACATGGAAGGCACATAACCATCAATAGTGGAAACGCTCCCGTTCATTGTATCGTTTATTATTTTTTCGTCTGCCTGTGCAAAAGTAGTCTGGCCGGTTAGCATTAATCCTGAAACAAGTAGGCTGTAAATAGTAGATCGTGTCATGATGTATAGATTTGGGGGTTAATACACAGCAAAGATCAAAAACAATTGCAGGGAATACTTATCAATTTTTCATAGGTTTTTACTTTTAACGACTAAAAAGTGCATTTCACCGATTATTTTTTAGCTAATTAACACGGGTGTCCACTTAAAAATGTATTTAAACGTGGTTTTTGTGTTTTTTGACGACTGTCGCGATAATTTAAAAATCAGCCTTTAAAAACCAAAACTTGATTCAGGTGATTCGTTCGGTGGTCGGATTGCTTATTATGGAGCTAAAATCAAACTAATTGAATTAACTTCGTGATTCTGAAAATTCAGCAAATAATTGATGTTGTCTGTTGTCCTACTTTAAATCCTTGCTACCATATGAACATCACCATAGAAAACATCATATTAATAGGTTCGGTATTATTGCTGATCAGTATTTTGGCAGGTAAGACCACCTATCGCTTCGGAATTCCCACTTTATTGTTGTTTTTGACCATTGGTATGTTGGCCGGATCGGATGGAATAGGGGGGATTTATTTCGATAATCCCAAAATAGCACAGTTTGTTGGTGTTGTATCCTTAAACTTTATATTGTTCTCGGGCGGACTGGATACCAATTGGCAGTCTGTAAAACCTGTGTTGAAGGAAGGAATTGCACTGTCCACCTTGGGGGTGTTGTTAACGGCTGTAGGGTTAGGTTATTTTGTGTATTTGATAACCGATTTTACTTTATACGAAAGTCTTTTGTTGGGGGCAATTGTGTCTTCTACGGATGCAGCTGCGGTATTTTCGATATTACGAGGCAAGAATTTGGCGCTAAAGAAAAACCTAAGGCCCACACTAGAGCTGGAAAGCGGGAGTAACGACCCCATGGCCTATGTGCTTACCATTGCTTTTTTAACCTTGGTGCAGTATCCCGAAAAAAACATTGTATCGGTTTTGCCCATGTTTTTACTACAAATGGTGCTCGGTGGAGCAGCTGGCTTTTTGTTCGGAAAACTAAGTAAGATCATTATAAATAAGATTCGGTTGGATTTTGAGGGGTTGTACCCCGTGCTTACCATTGCTTTGATGTTCATTACTTTTTCGGCTACCGATTTTATTGGGGGCAACGGCTTTTTGGCAATTTATATTTGTTCCGTATACCTTGGTAATCAGAATATAATCCATAAAAAAACCATCATGCGAATGTTCGATGGACTTGCATGGCTTATGCAGATTGTTTTGTTCCTTACCTTGGGCCTGCTGGTATTTCCAACAGAAATAGTGCCTTTTATTGGAATAGGAATAATGATTTCCCTATTTCTGATTTTTGTGGCCCGGCCATTGGCCGTACTGATTTCCCTTTTGCCTTTTCGTATGAAGATGAGACGACGATTCTACATTTCTTGGGTCGGGTTGCGGGGAGCAGTGCCCATTGTATTTGCAACCTATCCGCTTTTGGCAGGAATAGATAAGGCAAATGTTATTTTTAATATTGTCTTCTTTGTTTCGATCACATCCGTTTTAATTCAGGGGAGTACGCTGTCCATTGTGGCCAAATGGCTCCATGTGGGATTACCGGAGCGTGTAAAACCCTTGTCCGCTACGGATGAGTTGTTGTCCGAGCATCCAAAGGCGATAATGAAGGAAATAAAAATAACGAAAACTTGTCCTTCCAATGGAGTTAAGATCGTTGATCTTGGATTTCCAAAAAATGCCATTATCGCCATGATCGAACGCAATGGAAACTATATTACCCCGAACGGACTTACCGAAATAGCGGCAAACGATAAATTGGTAGTATTGACCGATAAGCCCGAAATCCTCGATAAGGTATACGAATCCCTCTCTTTAAAAAAGAAAGAAGAAGAAACTGGAGATTAGGTTATTGGTCTATAGTGTTTCGACCTGTCAAAGGTTTAAAAATTTTTTGTACAAACTTAGGAGGGTCAAACCGGTAACCTATATAAACTGAACCGTAGAGCTGGTCGTTTTCAGTTGATGAAACTTTGTCTTCGTTGTACCAGTCTGCACTAAATGTAAAGTTCAACCCATAAATTACCCTTTTTGAGCTGTATCCCACATTAAGACCACCAGCCAGTCGGCGCACAATATAAGTATTGTTTTCAATAATGGGATTGCTGTCAACTTCCGATTCTGTTTTGGAAAATCGCAAACCTAGTGAAGGGGACATGTTTGCAGATAAAAACCAATTATCACGAAGTACAAATGTGTAATAATAGGCAGGTTCCAATCGTACATTAAAAAACTTTTCCCTGCTTATTATCTCTTCTTCATTTAAATCAAAAATGCTGTAGTCGTAATGCAATGAGCCTATTAGACTTCCACTGCTTATCTTTTGCCATTCGTTTTGGTAAACAATGTTTCTATAGGAAAAATTAGGGTTAAAAACATATGAAGTGGACATTCCGAATACCTCACTGAACAAATTGTTGAACTGTAAGTAAGGGTCTGTCCCTTTGATCCAATTAGGGGCAAAATCCTTAGTGTTCCGAATATAATATCCTGAAATTTTACGGTAATGGAGCCCTTGAACCCATTTGCCAAGAAAAAATCTGAACTGATAGTCCGAGAAAGTAGATTCTCCTTTTAGGTTTTCATCGTTGTTTGCATCCAGGAATTTTGGCACAAAACCGACACTAACTCCTAAAAACTCGTAATCCAGGGATAAAAACAAGCGGTATCTAGTATTGGGTTTTAAGTGAAGTCGGGTGTTTTCTTCTTTATTTCTATAGAAAAATGCATCGTTTCGGGTATCGATGTTGGCCTTTACAATAATTTTATCCGAATAGTTGATAAGTGCGACCGTATCATTCTGGGCATTACAGTTGAACCCATACCCAAAAAGGAATAAAATAGTGCACCCTGCAAAGTAATGGATAGATGGACAAAAGTTAGTGTAAAAAGCCATACCCATACAAGATATGTTGTTATTTGGTAAAATTCGGTTTTTACATGCTATTTGTTCAAATATGGGATTTGATTTCGGTTGACCCAAACAAGAATTACGCAGAAAATAAAAGTAACCAAAGCCAGGGTAAAAAGTACACCTCCATCATTTTGTACCACTATACCCAATTCTGTAATATGGGAAAATATGGCGCCCAGCATAATGCCAATGCCCAAAATGGCACCTATCCAAGTAGTTTTGGGAACCAAAATAAGAATGGCTACGATCAATTCGATTATACCAAGACCAATTCTGCCATAAGGCTCCAAACCGAGTGTTGTAAAAATATGGACGGATTCCGGGGCTGCCGAAAATTTAAAGTAAAGCGTTTGTAAAAGGATAGCTGCTGGAACCAATCTTAAAATTAAATGGACAATGTTTTTTGTTTTCATAATGTTACTGTTTGTGTTGAATGATAGATTGGTCGTTACAACATGGGGTAAATAACCGTAAATCAGTAAATAAGTGTCCGATCTGTGAATTCTTCATTCTCTGGTCAAGCTATTTTTAGAGTTAGGGAAAGAGTAGAATCCAAAGCAGAATTGGTTACTTTTATGACCATGAAAAATTCACTGAAACTTCTCATTTTATTTCTGTTCGCATTGCATTCCTGTTCGGATACTCCATGGCTTTCAGGGTCTCTTCATTTGGAAAATGCAGAAGATTGGAAGCCTATGATTTATGTGGTCCATCCAGAAAAATTTAACGATATCGCCCAAAGTTTTGTGGGAAAGGTATTGGATTCGACCGAAGTAAACAGCGATGGGAGCTTTCAACTGGGAAAATTGCCAGACTTTCAAGATAAAACGGTGTTGATGCTTGTGGTGCAGAAAAGAGGGGAGAAGTACCCCAATAAATTACTGAACGAAAACCCGAGTACGGACAATTATTTTCCTTTGGTGTATGAGCCAGGCACTTCTTTAAGGGTTGATGCCGAAATGGCAAATTTTCAATCGAGCTTCTCCATTGCGAATCCATCACCTGCCAATGCAGCGATGTTGGAATTGAGGGATTTGCGTAGGGATGCTTATAAATATCACTTTGAAAAGGAAAACAGCTCGAACTTAACCGATGAGGGATTATTGGAGCGCGAGAAAAATCTAAAAGCATATCAAGGCAAGTTAATTGATTTTGCGGATACCACAGCGCACCTATTGCCAGCCTTAATGGCCATTCGTTGGGCGAGTCCGGAAGGTAATTTTGAGCGTATTGCGGAAATGGTCTATGCACAATCCCTAAAATGGAGCAACTTATATCCTGGTCATAAATGGGTACAACAATTTACAGTAACAGTCGATAAAAAAAACTTACCAGTTCTTATAGGGGATTCGATTCCAGAGATACATTTACCCATGATGGATGGAACGGAAACTTCTTTGCGGCAATTGTCCAAAAACAAAAAACTGATATTGTTGGATGTTTGGGCATCTTGGTGCGCACCCTGTAGAGTGGAAAATCGAAATGTACTGGTGCCTTTGTGGGAAAGGTATGGTTCCAAAGATTTTATGATCGTGGCCTATGGTTTGGAGAGTAGCAAGAAAGCATGGGCCAAAGCTATTGAAAAAGACGGAGCATATAGGTGGTTACATGCTTCACATGTGCAAGGCGACCAGAGCCCTGTAATGGAGGAGTTAAGGTTAAAGACAATTCCGGCCAATTTCTTGTTGGACCCAGAGGGAAAAGTCTTGGCCAAAAATTTACATGGTCAGGATTTAGTTCGGTTTGTTGATGAATATATGGTTAAGAAGTAATGTATGTTACAAAAATTGATAGTAATAATTGAAGGAAAGCTCGATTATGGTTCCTAAAACAAAACTGATAATAAGCTCGGGCACGGAAATTTTTCCAAGGTTATACGTATTGGAAAAAGCCAAGTATAATGCCCAAAAAGAACAGCCCAGCAGGATAATTGTGGCATAAACAGGTACGTTGGAAGTAAAAAGACCTGCTAAATCAAAAATGGGGTCCAATACTGCGGTAAAAGCGAACAGGGCAAGCGTAAAATTACTTTTTTTATGCCCTTTGAACAGATAAATGCCGGCAATGAACAATTCAATACAAATGGCAATAGGCCCAAACTGATTGTAAAATTGAGGTTTAAAGTAGGCCTCAAAATTTTTCGGAAAAATACTGTTTGCGTAAAACAGAGCACCCAAAGCAAGGGCAATTGCCATAAATAGTATAGCGTTTAACTTTCTTTTCATCATAATTTGGTTAAGGTATTTCCGCAATCGCCGGAACAGTTTAACCCATTACTCACCAGATTTCCAAATAAAGTTTGGAGCCTGCTGATAGGTATAGGTGTCATCGGTCAAAATTTTCAATTCTTTGGTTTCCCAATTCATCAATCCTATATGAAATTGGGATTGCTCGTTGTCGAAGAGCTCAATGGCCAACCAATTACCATCCGGACTCCAATCGTGCCAGCCTTCATTTTGCTTGTTCTCAGTAAGTTTCCAACTTTTATTTCCATCAAGACTCACCGCATACAGACTATATTTCCCATTTTGTTTGCTTTGATAGGTCACGAAATTTTCGGTAGGGTGCAATTTAGGAGCTCCCGCCCTGTATCCGTATTGGGCGGCAGTGGTGTCTTGTTCAGGATAATGGGTGAGTTGTTTTAGGTTTTTTCCGTCCTCATCAATTATGTAAAGTTCTTCATTGAATCCTTGGACTCTTTTGCTGTTGGTGCGACCGCCCCTAAAAACAATCTGTTCTCCATTATTGACAAACAACGGGTCGGCTGCAAATGGTAGTCCCGTTTCCAGTCTTTTTATGATTTTTCCGTTTTTGTTGAGCACATAAAAAGTAGATTCATCAATAAGTTTGGGTTTAACGATGAGTTCGGAGCCATTATGTCTAGTACTCATCCAACTATCGGCCAACTCCAAATCGGATACTTTTTGGATATTTTCGCCATCAAAGCTGCTTTTGTAGAGAAAGTAGCAGCGTTTACAGGCATTTCTATCCGAAATAAAATATAAGGTGTCCTCTTGAGAAAAGTAGGTCCATTCCAGATCGGGCCGATCGGTAATGTTCGTTTTGTTGGAACCATCGAGTTCCATGGAGAACACCTCATAATTATCAATATCAGCATCTAACAAAACATTATATACCAACCCTAATTCGGGTTGATTCTTTTGTTTGTCCGTATTGCAAGACATCAAAAGCAAAACAATTCCAAGGGAGGTGATAACTTTGACCATGATTCTTCTATTTTTAAGAATATCAGGCTGAAGTTACTAAACTCCCCGAAATATTAAAATGCAGGTACTCTATTAAGCCTTCACTGTTTTATGCGTAAAATATTTTTTCTTGAGCCAAAATGAAACTTTCACCAATAAAATTAGTGCTGGCACCTCTACCAATGGTCCAATAACTCCCGTAAATGCCTGTCCGGAGTTAAGGCCAAAAACGGCAATGGCCACGGCAATGGCCAGCTCAAAATTGTTTCCCGCAGCTGTGAAGGCAACTGCAGCAGTTTTGTCGTACTCGGCTCCCATTGCTTTTGTGGTGAAAAATCCAATAATGAACATAAGCGCAAAATAAATCAACAAGGGTACGGCAATGATCAATACATCCATTGGTATTTCAACAATAAGCTCTCCTTTTAACGAGAACATCACAACAATGGTGAACAATAGTGCAATCAAGGTAATCGGTGAAATGGCAGGAATAAAGGTTTCCGTATACCAATCTTCCCCTTTAAGTTTCACCAAAATTTGGCGGCTTAAAATCCCCAATAAAAAGGGTATCCCTAGGTAAATGGCCACACTCTCGGCAATGGTACCAATGGATATATCTACGATCGCACCTTCAAATCCAAAATAGGGAGGGAGGACGGTAATGAAAATCCATGCGTAAAAACTATAGGCAAATACTTGAAAAATACTGTTCAGAGCTACCAATCCGGCACCATATTCGCTGCTGCCTTCGGCCAAATCGTTCCAAACCAAAACCATGGCAATACAACGAGCCAAACCAATTAAAATAAGCCCGACCATATATTCAGGGTAATCCCACAGAAAGATTATGGCCAGTGCAAACATCAAAACAGGCCCCACGATCCAATTCAGAAAAAGTGATATGGAAAGAATTTTGGTGTTTTTAAAAACCTTTGGGAGCAAGGAGTATTTTACCTTGGCCAATGGCGGATACATCATTAAAATCAATCCAATGGCAATGGGAATATTGGTAGACCCGCTGCTGAAAGAATTTACGAAATCCGGAAATGTCGGAAAAAAGTAACCTATTCCGACCCCAATGGCCATCGCCACAAATATCCAAAGAGTTAGATTTCTATCTAAAAAGCTTAATTTTTTGGTTGCCATTATTTTTGTATTTGAGAAAAAACATAAAACATTTCAGTTGCGATTTGCTCGCTTCGTTCCCTGTATTTTTGAGCCTGTTCGGGTGTGCCATCAAAAGCTTTGGGATCCTCGTATGTAATTGGAATCCGCTTTTCCGCACCCGGAACAAACGGACACCCCTCATCAGCCTGGGAACAGGTCATGATGGCCGCAAAATCTGATTTTGGGTTGAAATCATCATCCATTTTTTTGGAAAAACAGATGATAGGGTGTACGTTTTCGGAAAACTTGATGCCATACACTGGGTTTTTTCCTTCGGAGAGCATGTTTATGTCAAACCCGCAGTTTGCTAAAGTTGAAGCCACCATCGGAAATAGGGCAGTGGCTTCTGTTCCCCCAGAAAAACAGCTCACATTATCAATCCCAAAATAATGGGCCATGGTCTGTGCCCAAACTTGAGATAAATGACTTCTACGTGAGTTGTGGGTGCAGATTAAATTCAGTCGAATGGGTTGGTGGTTATCCAATTTTTCCTGAATGTACTCCACAAGAGGTGATAAGGTTTGTTTTCTTTCCTCAGCAATTGATGTTGTATCCAAATCGGAAACAAATTGGTTTAATTTTTCAAAAAGTGCCATAAGTTGGGTTTTAGCAGCATCCACTTCCAGGAGTGCAAGTTTGTGTGTTTTGCAATTCGGATAACTTTACTTTGGGCTTTTCGGTTGGAATACCACAATTGTCCTTGGCCAAACAGTCGGTTTGCTTGGTGGTCAATAGAAAGTTGGTTCCGTCAAAATCAAGAGCAAATTTTTCAATGGTCTGCCCTTGGTATTCCACTTCTACTTCTAGATTACCGATGCCCAATGTTTTTCGGGACAATTCTATAATATGGATCAATTTTTCTGGATGAAGTCTATGGTCGTAATCATCGGCGTTCCAAAGTTGAAAGTTGACCACCTCCTCGTTGCGAACTGTTCCACCACAGTCAATGAAGTGCTTTGTGATTTTACCCACTTCGGTAACATGAAAATGGTTGGGAACCAAATTTCCGTTGGGTAATTTAAAGGCGATGGTGTTCAATTTGCTCAAGGCGGATTTAACTTCTTCTAATTTCATATCTATATATTTATTGTAATATTGCGATTAATTGTTTTAAATTTTTTTAGCAACACTCTTTGGTTTTGGTATCTTGATTCAGAAAATCGGACATTACGGATTTCATTTGTTTCCATTCGTCCTCATCAATACAATAACAGACACTTGTGCCCTCGACATTTCCTTTGATTAGGCCAATTTTTTTCAGTTCCTTCAAATGTTGGGAAATAGTGGGTTGTGCCAAACCAATTTCATCTACCAAATCACCGCACACACAGGTATTGAGCTTAAACAGGTATTGCAAGATAGCCACGCGGGCTGGATGTCCAAAAGCCTTGGCGTACTGCGCAATCCGATTTTCTTTCTCGGCAAATATTTCTGTTTTGGCTAAGCCCATTGTCTTATTTGTATATTGCAATATTACGATTAAAGAAGTGCATACCAAAGAAAATAGCTAAATAATTTTAAAACGAAATTTAAAACTCTGTGCAAACTCTTATTATTCTTAGTACATTGCGTTGTGTACATCTATGCATAACGCTAAATTCTTGAAAGTAACACGTAAAATATATTTGGATTATAATGCAACCACACCCACCGACACAAAGGTAGTGGAGGCCATGCTGCCGTATTTTACCCAAAATTTTGGCAATGCGAACAGCGACCATTCTTTTGGTTGGTATGCTGAGGACGCAGTCGAAACTGCTAGAAATCAAGTTGCCAAACTGGTAAATTGTAGGGCAACTGAAATAACATTTACATCTGGAGCTACGGAAGCCGCCAATCTGGCTTTGTTCGGATTTTGCAAAGGGAACAGGAATAAGGGAAATCATATCATTTCCTGTAAAACCGAGCATAAAGCACTTCTAGAATCTTTGGAAGCATTGGAATCTGATGGTTTTGAAGTCACTTATTTGGATGTGGACAGACAAGGAAACTTTGATCTGAATGTATTGAAGGCAACGATAAAGCCGTCCACAATTTTGGCGTGTTTAATGTTGGCCAACAACGAAACAGGTCTAATTCATCCAATAAAAACCATAGCCGAAATAGCGCATTCCAAAAATGTTCCTGTGATGTCCGACATTACTCAGGCAGTTGGAAAAATTCCTGTTGATTTACAAGAATTGGGAATCGATATCGCTATTTTTTCATCACACAAACTCTATGGACCTAAAGGTGTTGGCGCACTTTACTTAAATAAAAGAAAAAATATTTCCATTGATAAACACCTTTATGGAGGCAGTCACGAAAAAGGAGTCAGACCAGGAACTTTGAATGTTCCTGGCATTGTTGGTTTTGGTGCAGCTTGTGAAATTGCAAAGCAAAGCTTGGTAGAGAATCAGCAAAAATTCAAAAGTCTTCAAAACCAATTGGAGGAGGGGTTGTTGACAATAGAAGGAGCAACCATTAATTGCCTGGATGAAGAACGGTTATCCAATACCACAAATGTATCGTTCAAAGGGGTCGATGGCACCAAACTGCTTCGATATTTGAACACCTTGGCCGTTTCGCGAGGTTCTGCCTGTACTTCGAATCAAGTAAAACCATCCCACGTGCTAAAAGCTATGGGAGTAGAAGATGAGCTTGCTTTGGCGAGTTTGCGCATCAGTACTGGGCGAAATACAACTTCTGAGGACATAGAAACTGCTGTTTCTCAAATCAAAAAAGCAGTCAACCAACTAAAAACGATTACGGTATGAGGGAGTTGGACATGATCATATCAAAGTATCAAGAGCTCAGGTTGCAAGAAATCCGTTGCATTTTGGCCACCGTAGTACATGTTGAGGGCTCATCATATCGGAGAGCCGGTGCACGAATGTTGGTGGACGAATATGGAAATATCACAGGAGCTATAAGTGGAGGCTGTTTGGAAGGTGATGCGCTTAGAAAGGCCCTTTTTACATTGGACCAACAGGAAAACAAATTGGTCACTTATGATACCAGCGATGAGGATGATGCGGTAATCGGTGCACAATTGGGCTGTAATGGAATTATTCAGGTGTTGTTTGAACCGATTAATTATACCGATGAGAATAATCCCTGTGAGCTATTGAGAACTGTTACCGAACAGGAGGTTCCAATGGCTGTTACTGTAGTTTTTGACTTGGACAAATCCCAACAACAACTAGGGACCAGTTTGGTTGCGGATGAAAATCAGGCAGTTTCAGGGCGGCAACTTCCCGAGGAACTGCAACAAGCTTTGCTTGTTAAAAGTAGAGAGGTCATCAATGAAAATGCATCTTGTTTTGCAGAGCTCACAACGGAAGAGAAAACACATTTTGTGTTCATCCAAATCCATCAACCCCCAGTAAAATTGATTTTGGTAGGAGCAGGGAACGATGCCCAAACCCTCGCGCAACAAGCCGATTTACTGGGTTGGAAAGTTACTGTTATCGACGGACGTCCCACGCACGCGAATAAAGAACGTTTTGTCGGATCATGTCAAGTTATTGTTACTAAACCAGAAGAAACACTAAAAAACATCAATATAGATCAACGCACTTGTTTAGTGTTGATGAGCCATAATTATAATTATGACCTAGCGGTACTCAAGTTATTGCTTGGAAATGCAGAGACACCATATATCGGTATCCTTGGGCCGTTAAAAAAGTACAATCGTATGCTTAACGAGCTTTTGGATGAAGATATTGAAGTGTCAAAGGAAGATCTAGCCAAAATACACGCACCTGTTGGATTGGAAATAGGGGCTGAGACCCCTGCTGAAATTGGATTGTCCATTTTAGTTGAGATTCAGAGTGTATTGACCAACAAGGGAGCGCGACCCCTAAAACAGAAAACTGAGCCGATTCACGATACAAAACAGAATCAATTTCAAAAAATAACCCTATGAGTTCAGAAGAAAACATTGCGGTGGTTGTTTTGGCAGCAGGTGGCTCTACCCGTTTAGGTCGACCAAAGCAGTTGGTTGAATTCAAAGGGAAAACACTTTTGAAACATACCATGGATGAAGTTGATGACTTGGGTTTCCAAACCAAGATTTTGGTACTAGGGGCTAGGCAAGAAGAAATTCAGAATAAAATTGACCCCAAAGGCTTTAAAGTGGTCATTAATACCGATTGGGAGCAGGGAATGGCATCCAGCATCAACGTTGGATTGAAAGCAGCGATAGCGGAGGAAGAAGGATTGAACCATGTATTGTTTCTGGTATCCGACCAACCCTTTTTGGAACGCGCCAACCTAATCAAACTGGTGCATACACAATTGACTCAACGTCCAAATGCCACCTATTCTCAATATGGGAGAAATATAGGGGTGCCAGCCATTTTTGCTAAGGAAGCTTTTCCACTATTATTGAATTTGAAAGGAGACGAAGGAGCGAAAAAGTTGATTTACGCAAAAGAATTCGACTATGGTACTGAAACCTTTAACAAAGGCGGGTTTGATGTGGATACGGAAGAGGATGTTCGACAATTAAAGAAAATGGAAGCATGAATGTGACCATAAAATATTTTGGTTTGGTGGCCGAAGCTGCTGAAAAGTCCGAAGAGATTTTGGAACTGCACGGAGCGATTACCGCTTCGGAGCTGAAAGCACAATGTTTGAACGGCTTGGCTATAGTGGACAAAGAGTCCGTACAGATAGCCGTAAACCAAAATTTGGATGATAAAATAACGATAAAGGACGGAGACGAAGTGGCCTTGTTGCCACCGTTCGCTGGAGGATGAGCAGGTACGATAGACAAATAAAACTCACGGAAGTTGGGCCAGAAGGTCAGGAAAAGCTTCGCGATGCCAAAGTGTTGCTAGTTGGTGTTGGGGGGCTTGGCTGCCCTGCTGCGATGTATTTGGTAGGGGCAGGAGTCGGCAAAATTGGTTTGATGGACCATGATAAGGTCGATTTATCAAATTTACACAGACAAGTTTTGTTTCAAGAGTCGGATGTAGGAAGGTCAAAGGCTACTGTCGCCAAGGAACGACTGGAAAAACAAAACAGTGAGGTAGAGTTTGAAGTGTACCAAGAGCCGTTGACAATCGAGAACGCAGAAAACATCATCAATCAATACGATGTTGTTTTGGATGGTACTGATAATTTTGAAACCAAGTACCTCATCAACGATGCTTGTATTTTGGCAGATAAACCTTGGGTTTTTGCATCCATTTACAAAAATGAAGGACAATTGTCTGTCTTCAATTATAAGAATGGCCCTACCTATCGTTGTCTGTTTCCGAAAAGTACGCGACAGAACATCAGTTGTGAGGCTACAGGGGTTTTGGGTGTATTACCGGGCATCTTGGGAACGCTTCAGGCAGCCGAAGTCCTTAAAATCATCCTTGGGGAGGGAGAGGTGCTTTCTGGTAAGCTAAAGTTGATCAATATGATGCAAGCTAGCGAGCAGACCATCAACATAAACAAACGCCCTGCAGAAGTAGAAAGAATTCGCAATAACGGAATAGCGCCCGTTTACATCGATTGTGATTTAAAACATAAAGAACATTGGTATCTCGACGTGCGAGAAGTGTTCGAACAGCCCAAACCGAAAGGCAAAAAGGTGCTGAGCATTCCAATGGGGGATTTAACATCTCGATACCAAGAAATACCAAGCAATCAGGACGTTTTTGTGTTCTGCCAGTCAGGAAAACGAAGCAAAAACGCCATAGAAATACTTAAAAACGAATTCGGCTTTCACAATTTGAAAAACGTAGAAGGCGGTATAGAAACAATTATTGATGGATAAGAAGAAACCAAAAAAAGTATTTGTACAAGGAGCGATTCCTCCCGAAAAAATAGCAACTTCGGTGGCGAACCACCAGAGCAAGACCAATATTGGCGCCCATAGCATTTTTTTGGGGCAAGTAAGAGCGGACAAAGTGGATGGCAAAACCGTCACCGCAATTGATTACACGGCTTATGAAGAAATGGCGGAAAAAGTGTTCCATGAAATTCGGGAAGAGGCCTTTGCCAAGTTCGATATAACCTGTGCCCATATTTATCATAGTTTGGGCAAGGTAAAGGTTGGCGAGTTGTGCTTGTTCGTGTTCACCTCTTCGGCACATCGAAAAATCACTATTGAAGCGACCAACTTTTTTGTGGAGGAAATAAAGGCGAAAGTACCTGTGTTTGGCAAGGAGATTTTTGAAGACGAAACCCATCAATGGAAAGTAAATAGGTAAATGGTAGACATTACACATAAAGTAACCACTTTGCGGGAAGCCACCGCAGAAGCTATCGTAAAAACGAGTAGTCAAACTACGATTGATGCGATACAAAACAATGCCGTTCCCAAAGGGAATGTGTTTGAAATGGCAAAGGCAGCCGGCTTGTTGGGTGTTAAAAAAACACCAGATTTGTTGCCTGATTGTCATCCCTTGCCCATTGAATACACGGGTATCGAATATGAAATCAACGGCTTGGAGATTATCATTTCCATGACGGTCAAGACCATTTACAAAACAGGGGTAGAGGTGGAGGCGATGCACGGAGCCAGTATAGTAGCACTCACCGTGTACGATATGCTGAAACCGATTGATAAAAACGTCGAAATAAGCACCATTCGGTTGAAATCCAAAAAAGGAGGGAAGTCCTCGTTTAAAATAAACTCAGAGGGATTGACTGCTGATGTGGTGGTCTGTTCCGATACCATTTCGAAAGGAAAAGGGGAGGACAAAGCAGGCGAAGCCATTATCGAGAAATTGAAGTCTTTGGGTGTGCCATCCCAAAAAAGCATCATTCCCGATGAAGCTGACGAAATCATCCAAAAATTGAAAAATACCAAAGCCGACCTGTTGATTTTTACAGGAGGAACAGGTGTAGGACCAAGAGATGTCACCCCACAGACCTTGGAGCCCTTGTTGGACATCAAACTAAAAGGAGTAGAAGAACAAATGCGAAGCTATGGGCAAAACCGGATGCCGTATGCGATGTTTTCACGTTCCATCGCGGGCATCAAGGACGGCAAATTGATATTGGCACTGCCGGGCTCCACCAAAGGTGCGGCAGAGTCCATGGATGCGATTTTCCCCCACGTGCTGCATGCATTTAAAGTGATAGAAGGAAAAAGGCATGATTGACAAGAAACCACAAATAATCGACAATTTCGGTAGGCCACATACCTATCTGCGTATTTCATTGACGGACCGTTGCAACCTGCGGTGCTTCTACTGTATGCCCGAAGAAGGTATTGAGTTAATGGAAAAACCCAGCATCATGACCTTGGAAGAAATCATTGAGATTACAAGGACATTTCGGGATTTGGGCGTGGATACGGTACGGTTGACGGGCGGCGAACCTTTGGTTCGGAAGAATTTCGGCTATTTGGTCGAAGAGTTGGCCAAGTTGGGTGTCACCCTAAAATTGACTACCAACGGCATTGTGCTGGACAAATATTTGGACTTGTTCGATAAAATTGGCCTGCGTAAAATCAATTTTAGTCTGGATACCTTGGATAAGGCAAAATCGATATTCATCACCAAGCGGGATTATTACCAGCGTATTATGCGAAATCTCGAAATGGCGCTCGATATGGACATGCATATCAAACTAAATGTGGTATTGATCAAAGGGGTTAACGATAATGAGATCAACGATTTTATTGCACTGACCAAACATAAAGATTTAAGTGTCAAATTTATTGAGTTTATGCCTTTTAAGGGGAATAAATGGGACTGGAGCAAGGGAGTATCCAAAGAAGAAATTTTACAGACAGTCGGAGACAAATTCGGGAAAATAGAGACTTTGCAAAACCCAAAACACAGTACGTCCACCAACTTTAAGGTGAAAGGGCACCAAGGCAGTTTTGGGATTGTGAGCACCATTACCAATCCGTTTTGTGATGAGTGCAACCGTATTCGATTGACGGCCGATGGAAAAATGAAAAATTGCCTTTTTGCCACCTCCGAAACCGATTTATTGACCGCGTTTCGCAATGGAGAACCCATAGAAAACATCATTTTGGAGTCCATCAAATCCAAAAAACATTCCCGGGACGGTATGGACGTAAAAATGGATGCAGAACACTACGAGCAAAACCGTTCAATGATTTCAATAGGAGGCTGATGGTTACGATAGAAGAAGCACTTGGCATTATAGAAGACCAGAAAATTGACCTGAAAACTGAGGTTAGACCTCTTGAGGCATCACTTGGGTATGCCCTTTCTAAAAATATTATATCGCCTTTTGATGTCCCTGAGTTTGATAATTCGGCTATGGACGGATATGCGCTGAGCGGATTGTATCAAGAATATCGATTGGTAGGGGAGGTGGCTGCAGGTGATTCCACGATTATTTCTTTAAACGATGGTGAAGCCGTTCGGATTTTTACTGGTGCGAAGGTACCTGAAAATACTATGGCTGTGATGATGCAGGAGAAAACTTCTGTTAAAGACAAGACGCTATTTCTTGATGAAATGCCCAAAGTGGGTCAGAACATCCGAAAAAAGGGCGGTCAGTTGGTGGAAGGGCAAGTGGTTTTTGAAAAAGGTCATATTTTGAATCCACCCTCTTTGGCGTTAATGGGCAGTTTGGGAAGGTCTGAACTGGAAGTTTTTTCCAAGCCGCGAGTCAACATCATCACAACAGGGAATGAACTCGTAAAACCCGGTCAACCAAAGTTGGAGGGACAGATATATGAATCCAACAGCTACGCAATTTCTGGAGCATTACAGCAATTCGGGTTTGAGCATCATCAAAAAACACAGATACAAGATGATTTTGAGGCCACAAAGGCGGGCATTCAAACCGCATTGGAGTCTTGTGATGTGTTGATTATTTCTGGAGGTATTTCGGTCGGGGATTATGATTTTGTAAAACAATCCCTCGAAGAAAATGGAGTTAATGAGTTGTTTTACAAGGTGTTTCAAAAACCAGGAAAACCGCTCTATTTTGGAAGAAAGGACAATAAGTTCGTGTTTGCTTTGCCAGGAAACCCGGCCTCATCGCTGACTTGTTTTTATGTGTACGTGCTTCCGTTGCTTCACAAATTATCGGGATATCGGAGGACTGGTTTGCCAACCTATCAATTCCCAATAAAACATGGGTATGAAAACCGTTTTGGGCGCCCATCTTTTCTAAAAGCTGCTATTTTGGATGGAAAAGTTGAGGTTTTGGACGGTCAAGGTTCCTCTATGATTCAATCCATGGCCAAAGGAAATGTACTTGCTTTTGTGGATGATGGAGAAAAGTTAACAGCAGGTGATTTGATCAGGTGTAAATTAATTTCCTAAGCAATGAGCGTTGAATATTTGCCCATTGTCTTCTTTTTAATCGCGCTGTTTTATAGTTCGGTCGGCTTTGGGGGTGGGTCCAGTTATTTGGCTATCCTCAGTCTTTTTTTGACAGACTTTTACGAGATACGCTCCACAGCGCTAATTCTGAATATTTGCGTGGTCAGCATAGGAACTCTGTTTTATATTAAGAATCGGGTGTTCAACCTTAAAAAGTTTTGGCCTTTTTTGGTGGCAAGCATTCCATTGGCCTATCTGGGTGCGCAATTGCGACTTTCAGAGGCTTCTTTCTTTTTAATTTTGGGAACTGCATTGATCTTGGCAGGTATTTTTATGCTCTTGCGTTTTGTGAAGAAAAAAATGGACACCAAAGCATTTTCAAATCCCAATAAAGTGATATTGGGAGGGGGTATAGGATTACTTTCAGGAGTTTCGGGGATTGGTGGGGGTATTTTCCTTTCTCCGGTATTGAATCTATTAAAATGGGCGAATCCAAGAACGGTGGCTTCGTTGGCATCTGTTTTTATTTTGGTCAATTCCATTTCTGGGTTGATCGGTCTGAATATGTCGGGGACCTTTACATGGAACAGTGAATTGATATGGCAGCTCATAGTTGCCGTTGTGATCGGTGGAAGTATTGGTTCCTATCTGTCCAACAAAAAATTTAATCTTAAGTTTTTGGGAATGCTCACCAGTATTTTGGTGCTCTATGTGGGTTTTCGTTTGATATTACTTCACGGATTTGGTATCCGTATTTAAATCAGCTCTAACATTTCTTGAGCGTGTTGCTCCACGGTTGCCTGAATCTGGGTATTCATCTGTTGAAAGGCAGATAGCACCTTTTTGCCCCTTGGTGTCAATTCGGCGCCTCCACCTTGAGTACCGCCTTTATGAAGTTTCACATAAGGCTGTTGTCCCCGTTGGTTCATATCCTCCACCATGGCCCATGCTTTTCGGTAGGACATGCCCATTTCCTTGGCCGCTTTGGATAGGGAACCGTTTTTATCGATCAAAATCAATAGTTGTGCTCGCCCTGGTCCAAAAAACTTTTTTCCATCGATATCGATCCAGCATCGTACTTTGAGATCTTTTTTATCTGTCATTGTAGTCCAATTTAAGAATCAATTGCAAAAAATAAGAAGAGTTTGGTATAAAAACCACCACTGGGCGAATATCAAACTGAAAGTGTTTAATGTATAGCTAAAAAAGATAGCATCATGCTTTTCCAGAATAAAAAATATTTTGAAGTAAGTCGAGATAAAATATTTATCTAAAGTATTGTTTTATAACCGATAAGAATTAATGTCTGTTTTTACGCATATTAGTCATTCTAATTTATAGCTAATATTCAATACTAAAGGCAAGGGTAATCCGTTTAAGTACTTTAAATCAAGAAAAAGACTACAGATCATATAAGATATTCTCATTTCATTTATTGTAGAAGCATAAACCAAAGTTCCCTTACATGATAGAACCTTACTAACCACACCACCCAAATCCGAAAGTTTTATTCCACTCCCCATAGTTGATATATCCATTGTGGCGGAACCAACATAGTTGCCGATAGGTGACCTGGATTTCTTGTGTCCTTACCTGGGCAGTTTATTTTAATATTTAACCAACAGTAATGCAATCAACCATTATTTAATATGAAGCAACTTTTAACTCCTATTTTATCCTTCTTTTTTCTGATTCTACTATATGGGTCGGTAAATGGACAGACCGTAACATCCGCAACCTCTTGTGGTGAGTTAACTACAAATTACACGGATAGTTCCCATTCGGGAAATACCAACGATCCGATTTTTCTTTTTGAGGGCGGCACTAGTTCGGGCGAGCTCTCGTTCGAAGAGGTGGTTGGGGCCACTTATGACTGGTATATCTTTAACCCTTCCACAAACTCCTATGACGAACACGCATTGAATTCAACCCCGACCCAAACCAACTTGTCGGACGGCGGCTACCTAGTGGTAAGGACAGATGGAGGGGGTACCATTACAGAAGGCAGAGCTTGGGTATGGAGCACTAGTTTAGTGGCGGATGCAGGAGCCGATATCAATATTTGCAATGGGTCCAGCACTACCATCAATGGGTCAGGAACCGTTCTTAACCCTAGTTTTACGTATTATGATCCTGTCCCGAGACCGTTTAAAATAGATAACAATACCATAATTACAGTAACATTTGATGCTGTTCATAGCTATGTCTCCGATTTGGCCTTCTATTTAATGCCGCCGGATGAGGCAACTATTGTGACTTTAGGTGTGAACGAACCAGGAAATGCTTGTAATCCAGGAAACGATGTTTCCAATTTGAGTTTTACCAATGACCCCTCCATAGGAACACAAATTTATGATCTATGTGGAATGGGAGCTCCATTAACGGGCACCTATAACCACTATTATGCCGATTATTCGCCAGCATCGGGTGCAACTGCTATAGATATGTCTTCATTAATTGGATATGATGCCGGACAAGGGGGCTGGAAAGTAATGATATATGATTGTGAAAACTTGGATACAGGCAGTCTTACGAGCGCGTCCATTACTTTTAATGATGGTTTGGGCAATACCAGAACATATAGCAGTGGGGCAATTAATGTAGCTATTAATGACAACTCTTGCAGTTCCGGTTCAGCCTCAATTTATGAAGTCCCATATATTACAGCTGCCCCAGCATCGGAAACCTTGACGATTGCCACAGGTACAGGTGTTAATAGTACGGGTGGTTTTGAATGGTCTTCGAGTACAGTAGGGCCAAACGGTCCTTGGGGCGCATCATTCAATAATTCAACGGCATCGCCGGTTATAAGTCCCGATCAAACAACTTGGTATCGATTGCAAATCGATAATGGTCTGGGTTGTAGCTCCGAAGATGTAATACAAGTCTCAGTTACCAATGCTCCAAATTCTGGAGTGGGAACCGATACGCAGGCATGTATTGGGGATACTGCGATAGACTTGAATGGTTTGCTATCGGGAGAGGACACCGGTGGTGTTTGGTCGGTTTCAGGAACTTCTGTCGATGCACCAGGTATGGATTTCGATGCAGCGGCCGGTACTTATGACCCTACAACAGCAGGCGCCTATACCTTCGAATATAATGTAACAGCGGTGTCACCGTGTACCATCGATGCCATTACATCGGTAACCGTTACTGTATCATCATTATCGGACACGGGAACGGATCAGCAACTTTCTATAACAAATGCATCTGGTACTATCGACCTCTTTTCTAGTTTGGGAGGTGCTCCGGATGTTGGTGGTATTTGGTCTATGGATGCCACGTCCACCGATGCGGGATCAAGTTTCGATGCAGTTATGGGAACGGTGGATACTTCCGGACTTTCCTTTGGAACTTATGTGTTTAACTATACCATTGCCAGTTGTATTACATCGGTAAGTACAATCACCTTGGAGTACCCAAATCCTTGTGGGGCCGTGGACACCGATGGTGATTTAATCAATGATTTATGTGATGATGATGACGATGGAGATGGATATTCGGATATTATGGAGATGGCTGAGGGCACAGACCCAAAAGATGAAAACAGTGTTCCCTTGGACACGGATATGGATGGGGACCCCAATAGTACCGACCCCGATGATGACGGGGATGGCACTACGGATGCCAATGATGCCTTTCCGTTAGATGATTCGGAAGATACTGACACCGATGGTGACGGAACAGGGGACAATGCCGATATTGATGACGATGGAGATGGATATTCGGATATTATGGAGATGGCTGAGGGCACAGACCCAAAAGATGAAAACAGTGTTCCCTTGGACACGGATATGGATGGTGACCCCAATAGTACCGACCCCGATGATGACGGGGATGGCACTACGGATGCCAATGATGCCTTTCCGTTAGATGATTCGGAAGATACTGACACCGATGGGGATGGAACAGGGAACAATGCCGATACTGATGATGATGGGGACGGATTTTCGGATCAGGCAGAAATTGATAGGGGAACAGACCCTCTGGATGCTACAAGTTTTCCACAAGAGGATGATCTTGAAGAAGAACCAATTGTTCCCGAATCAAAAATAGTGCCCGCCCAGGCATTTACTCCGAATGGTGATGGAAATAATGATTTTTGGGTCGTACCAGGTTTGGCAAATTACCCTAACAATCGAGTAACTATTTTCAACAGGTCGGGCCATGAGGTTTTCAAAACGCAATCCTATCAGAACAATTGGGGGGGCTTTTATAAGAATAACAATAAAAAACTACCAGCTGGCTCATACTTCTATATAATAGATTTAGGTGATGGCAGCGCACCGCTTCAAGGCTGGATTTTCATCAATTACTAATACATACCAAATAACCAAAATGATATTTTTAAAAAATAAACCACAAGTTTTAATCATGGCCCTGCTATTTACGATTATGGCAGCAGGTCAACAAGACCCCAATTATTCTTTTTATCGATATAGTATGAATATTATAAACCCTGCATTCGCAGGTAGTTCAGAAACTTCTGAGCTGGTGTTGGGTTTTAGGAGTCAATGGGCAGGTGTGGAAGGCGCACCAGAAAGCCAAAGTGCTATTTTTGGGATGCCTGTTGGCAAAAAACTTGGATTGGGAGTATCTATCCTAAACGACCAGACCTTTATTGAGAAGCAAACATGGTTGGCTGTGGACGTTTCGTACTTTATTCAACTTAATGAAGAAATAAAACTATATTTTGGTTTAAAAGGTAGTGCAAACTCCTATAAGGCCAATACCGATGGATTGGTAACATACGGGGTAGGGCAAGATGCAGCTTTAACTAACGTAGATAGCCGATTTACGCCGAACATTGGAGCAGGGACCTACCTCCAACATGAGCGCTATTTTATTTCCTTGTCCACGCCCAAGCTTTTGAGCTCGGACCGTTTGGAGGAGCGTGATGGCAATGCGTATCTAAGTGAAAACCGATTGCATACCTATTTGAGCGGTGGCTATACATTTTTATTGGGCAAGACCTTGGATTTGAAAACCTCTGGAATGTTTCGTTATGTAGATGCATCGCCTATCTCTTTGGAATTGACCGGTATCCTTGATTTTGGGGAACGGTTTGAGTTCGGAGCTTTGTACAGATTCGATGAGAGTTTTGGAGGGCTGGTGCTGTTCAATATCAGCAACGGTTTTAATATTGGTTATGCCTATGAAGCATCTACCAGTAAAAACATTGATAATCTTAGCAACAATACCCATGAAATGTTCATGAGGTTAAAAATGTAGTAGGTCGATAAACCTACGTTTAGGCCCCATGAACTTCATGGGGCTTTTTTATGTTGATTAACGGATAAATATGGATTACCTTAGGTTTTCCATATTGATACATTTTGCAAATGCAACTTTGCATTGCTTTTGAATCCTCATCTTAAAAAAACAAAATCCCGTTCAAGAAAACTTGACGGGATTTATTTTTTCAAGCAGAACCAAAGTTGCGCTTGATTGCGGAGGAAGAGGGATTCGAACCCCCGGAGGTGTGACCCTCAACAGTTTTCAAGACTGCCGCATTCGACCACTCTGCCATTCCTCCTAAGCGGGTGCAAATATATAAAGGTTTTTGTTATCCCAAAAGACCTTTTTATAATATTCTGAAAATAAATTCCCCATCCTGCCATCTTTACAAATCACCTTCAAACTTTGGTAGATTCATAAAGCTATTTTAAGGCAATGGTCATACCTTTGCTGTTATGCTAGAATGGTATCATTATTGCCTCTTGGTCGCAGTCGGATTTGCAGTTGGATTTATTAACACTGTTGCAGGAGGAGGTTCCTTGCTCTCCTTGCCCACACTTATATTTTTGGGATTGCCTCCCGCTATGGCCAATGGCACCAATCGTGTGGCTATTGTGATTCAGAACGCTATGGCCACCGCTGGGTTTAAAAGCAAGGGGATCAGTACTTATCCATTTAATATTTATTTGGGGATTTCCGCTTTTTTGGGGGCTATAATCGGTGCATATATTGCAGTGGATATTGATGATGAAACCTTCAATAGAATATTGGCCATAGTGATGATGGCCGTGGTGCTCATCATTATTTTTAAACCTAAAATGAGGATAGATGACATTCAAGAGCGACTTACGGGAAAATATCTGTGGATTGCCATTATCGTATTCTTCTTTTTTGGAATTTATGGAGGCTTTATCAATGCGGGCCTCGGGTTTTTAACAATACTTTTTTTGCATTATTTTAATCATATGAGTTTGGTGCGGTCCAATGCTACCAAAGTTGTTGTGGTATTGATATATATGTTATCGGCACTGGTCGTATTTGCTTATAACGATAAAGTAGACTGGAAATTAGGTCTTATACTCGCCATTGGAAATGGCTCGGGCGCGTGGTTCGCCAGTAGGTTTTCGGTAAATAAGGGAGACGGATTTATTAAAACATTTTTAGTTATCGCCGTAGTTTTAATGGCCATTAAACTATGGTTCTTTTAAAATAAGATTAGTATGCCAGGATTTGAACTTTTTGGAGACAAGGAAAGAAAAGAAGTACAGGACGTTATGGACTCCGGAGTGTTAATGCGCTACGGGTTTGATGCCATGCGAAATGGACACTGGAAAACCAAAGAGCTGGAGACTGCTTTGGCGAAAAGAATGCAGGTTAAATATGCCCACGCAGTAAGTAGTGGAACAGCCGCTTTAACAGTGGCGTTGGCCAGTGCAGGAGTAGGGGCGGGTGACGAAGTAATAATGCCAACGTTTACATTTGTCGCAAGTTTTGAATCCATATTGGCACTTGGAGCTGTACCGATTTTGGCCGATATTGATGATACGCTAACATTAAAACCCGAAGCCGTTGAAAAAGCAATCTCTCCAAGAACCAAGGTAATTATGCCCGTACATATGTGCGGATCTATGGCCAATTTGGATGCGCTGAAAGCCATTTGTGATCAATATGGATTGTTGTTATTGGAAGATGCTTGCCAAGCGATTGGGGGCACCTACAAAGGTAAACCTTTGGGTAGTATTGGTGATATGGGATGTTTTTCGTTTGATTATGTTAAGACCATTACCTGTGGTGAAGGCGGAGCCATAATCACCAATAATGGCACATATTATGAAAATGCCCATAAATATGCCGATCATGGCCACGACCACATAGGAAACAACAGGGGAGCAGAAGAGCACCCATTTTTAGGATATAATTTCCGTATTTCTGAAATGAACTCAGCAGTTGGGGTGGCTCAACTTTCTCGGCTGGATGAGTTTTTAAATATTCAAAAACGGAACTATAGTATTTTGCGAGAAGCATTGTCCAGCATTCCCGAAGTGGTTTTTAGAACCGTACCGAACGGAGGAGAAGAGAACTATTCATTCCTAAGTTATTTCCTTCCTTCGGAAAATCTAGCCCAAAAAGCGCACCAAGTGTTAGGTGATAAGGGAGTAGATGGATGTTTTTATTGGTATAACAACAATTGGCACTATTATAAAAAGTGGGAGCATTTGACCAATATGAAGTCGTTGGGAAATCTTCCAAAAGATGTAAAGGAGGTATTGCCAGATTACAACGAAGCTGATTTCTCTGAATCTGATAAATGGATGTCCAGGAACATTTCCTGTTTGATCAAATTGGGATGGTCGGAAGAGGAGGTTAAAACACGGGCCAAGCAAATGGTCGATGCCATCAAGGCAGTGTTATAAGTGGTCTGTTATCGATTGCATCTAGTTCGGTGATGTTGAACTTTCGAATCAGTATTTTACATACTCCACGATTTCCAAGCCATAGCCTACCATACCAACGCGCCTGGTTTGCCCAGAATTGGTAAGCAAACGGATCTTGGAAATATTTAAGTCGTGTAAAATTTGTGCGCCGATTCCAAAATCCTTGTTGTCCATTTCAATTTTTGGAGCCTTGTTTATGCCTTCTCCTTGTAGTTTTTTAAATTCGGACAACCTGCTCAATAAATTCATGGATTGGTTGCCTTGATTTATAAAGATCATCGCACTTTTGTCTTCTGTGTTCAAGGCATTGAACATACGCTGTAAAGTTTCATCGGGATTATTGGTCAATGTCCCCAGAATATCGTTGTTTACCAAGGTAGAGTTGATACGGGTCAATACTGGTTCACCGCTCTTCCAATTACCTTTCAACAAAGCAACGTGCACCTGATTGTTGGTGGTTTGCTTGTAGGCCCGCAAACGAAATGCACCAAACCTGGTATTTATGGTAAACGACTCTTTGAGCTCGATAAGGCTATCGTGCTCCATACGATAGGCGATCAGATCCTCTATCGAAACAATTTTTAGGTCAAACTTTTTGGCAACTTTCATTAACTGTGGCAAACGGGCCATAGATCCATCTTCGTTCATGATTTCCACAATTACCCCGGCCGGTTGCAGTCCGGCCAATCTGGCAAAGTCAATGGCAGCTTCGGTGTGGCCTGTACGGCGCAGTACCCCTCCCTCTTTGGCAATCAACGGAAAAATATGTCCTGGACGCGCCAGTTCGTGGGGTTTGGTTTCCTCTTTGGTCAGTGCCAGAACCGTTTTGGCCCTATCGGAAGCCGAAATCCCTGTGGTAACCCCATGTCCTCTTAAATCCACAGAAACAGTAAAAGCGGTCTCCAAAGGGTCGGTGTTGTTATTTACCATTTTATGTAGCCCTAGTTCTTTACAACGACCCTCGGTAAGAGGTGCACAGATAAGGCCCCGGCCATGTGTGGCCATAAAATTGATGGTCTCCGGTGTGATCAGTTCTGCCGCCGCCAAAAAATCACCTTCGTTCTCTCTGTTTTCATCATCCACTACAATTATTACCTTCCCTTCCCTAATATCGGCTATAGCATCTTCTATGGCATCCAATTCTATTTTTTTGTCCATGGCGATCATTGGTCTTCTTCTGAGTCTTTCTTTTTAAATAATGATTTGATGCGGTCTATAAAATGACCGAATCCTACCAACCCCTTATCCGCAGTTGCACGTCTGGTAAGCGAAATGCCCAAGGGCAGCATGATCAACGTGGGCAGCCAAGCCCCAATTGCGGGGTGAATGTTTCCTTCTTTGGCGTAATTTCCGGCAAATACACCGATAAAGTAATACGTCAAAAATAAGATTATTGCAACGACCATGGGCAATCCCAGTCCTCCTTTTCGAATAATGGCCCCTAAGGGCGCCCCAACGAAAAACAAAATGATACAGGATAGGGCAAGGGCATACTTTTGGTGCAGGGACAAAATATGGCTATTATAAAATTTATACCTGCTTTGAAGTTCGTTCTTTTTTGATTTTACTGTATTTAAAATACTTGAAATCTCATTTTGGGCCTTTTTCATTACCTGGATCTGTTCCCATTGTTCCAAACTTTCAATAAACCCATCGATGGTTGTAATGGAGTCCTCTTCTTTTTCTGTATTTTTCTTGATTTCGGGTTGGATGAGTTCCAATTTTTTTTGGGTAGTGTCCCGTGGTCTTTTAACCGGAAAAGCTCCCATTCGATTGGTCACGTTTTTGGAAAAGGCTTCCACTTTTTCCAAATTGTTTTCACGTAATGAGTCGATATCCTTTATCAATCGACCTACATTTTTCATTTTGTTGGTCGTAATATTTTGATCTTCTTCCAGGTCCTGCTCATCGAGCTCGGAAATATCGATATTAATGGTGTACTTTTCAAAATCTGCCTTGGCAAAGGGCTGTTTTCTACGTTCTTTGGAATCGTTGGGCATTACATCTTCGTAGTAGTTTCCATCTTTAAGTACGAGTTGAATGATATCGGATTCCTCACTACTGATCAATTCACCGGATTTCGCCTTGATCACCGTGTTGTTGATGTTTTGTTTCGTTTTTTTATGGATGATCACATTATCTAAAAAACGGTCCTGTTCACCATATTTTTTATCAACTTTTATGTTCATGCCCTCACCTGTTCCTTCAAAATCACTAAAAACACCTTCTGTAATGGCTGCTGCCGGTTTTACTTTGGCTATATTTTTTCTGAGGTTGAACATTTTCTGCTCCGATTTTGGGATTACATCATTTGCAAAAAAGAAAGTGACCAGGCCAAGGAACAGTACAAAAAGGATCAAGCTTCGCATTCCCCGTTGCAAAGATATTCCCGAAGCTTTCATTGCCGCAAACTCATAGTTTTCGGCAAAAGTACCAAAGGTAAGGATGGAGGAGAGGAGCACCGTTAAAGGTAATACCTTGTCCACCAAGGTTGGGATAAAGTAGAAAATAAACTTACCAATAATAACCATGCCCAGTCCTTTTCCCGCAAGATCATCTATGAAAAGCCATATTCCCTGAAAGATGAATATGACGATCAGAATGAAGAAGGAACTGAAGAAGTTGTATAAAAATCTTCTTAGTATATACTGATCAAGTATTTTCAATGCCTAGTTTCTTATAATGTAGTACCCTTTGTCCTCGTACTTTTTCTCGTCAAAGGTAAACAGAGTACTTGAAATGGGCTGATTGGTTTTGAAAGAATTAACGGTGATAGTGGTTTTTGTACCGTTGTTTCCCGTTTGGATCAATTTATAAATGTGCTTGGTCTGTGTATCGATACCCAGTAAAACGGATTTGATCTCGGTGTTGGAGTCGATGGGGATCAGTTTAACGTACTGTATTTTTCTTCCTCCCACATTTTGTAGGATGTCCCACTTAAAGTTATGTCCCGTTTTGTAGAAGGTCAACATTTTGGAAGGACTTACGTTGTCGTTGTCCTCGTTGACATTCTCTATGGTCACCTCTTCATTTTCTGGAACCACGGTGTACACTTTTTTTCCATCGTAAAGTTGATTGGCCCCGAAATAGTTAAGTACATATTTTTCGCCGGCAAGGGTTACGTTACCGTTGGTTTCCTGTTTTAGGTTCGCTTCTGTGTTTTCCAAAGTGGATTGGAAATCAATATATATGTTGTCGTAACTTTGAACTTTGTTGTAAACTTCATCCAAAAGTGCCTTGGCTTTTTCCGAGTTTTGGCCGTAAGAAAAAAGCCCTGCGGTAAACAATACAATTAAAAGAATACTTTTCTTGATCATCATGGTCTTATTTTGCTTCATTTTCTAATAGTTGATCTAGGGCGTACATATCGGGAACCAGAACTTGTCTTGCCTTGCTTCCTTCGAATGGTCCAACAATTCCTGCTGCCTCCAACTGATCTATGATTCGACCAGCTCTGTTGTACCCTAATTTTAATTTACGTTGGATCAAAGATGCGGAACCCTGTTGGGCCGTCACGATAACCTCGGCAGCCTCCCTGAACATGGCATCCCTGTCCGCGATATCATTATCAAGACTTGTGCCACTTTCTTCACCGACATACTCTGGTAGTAAGTGCGCTTCTGGGTAAGCCCGTTGGGAGCCTATGTAGTCCGTTATTTTAGCTACCTCGGGCGTGTCCACAAAAGCACATTGCAGCCTTGTAACATCGTTTCCTTGGGTATAGAGCATATCTCCGCGACCGATGAGCTGGTCGGCACCTTGTGCATCTAAAATAGTTCTGGAGTCAATCTTAGAGGTTACCCTAAAAGCTATCCGTGCGGGGAAGTTAGCCTTGATTATACCGGTAATCACATTAACCGATGGTCTTTGTGTAGCAATGATCAAGTGGATTCCAATGGCTCGTGCCAATTGTGCCAATCTGGCAATTGGGGTTTCCACTTCCTTGCCGGCCGTCATGATCAGGTCGGCGAACTCATCAATGACCAATACAATGTAGGGTAAAAACTTGTGCCCATCATTCGGGTTTAATTTTCTTGCCTTGAATTTTGCATTGTATTCTTTAATGTTCCGGACCATGGCAGTTTTTAACAGCTCATATCTATTGTCCATTTCAATACAAAGCGAGTTCAAGGTATTGATCACTTTTGTGTTGTCCGTAATAATGGCCTCGTCGGAATCGGGCAATTTGGCCAAAAAATGACGTTCGATTTTATTGTAAAGGGTCAATTCCACCTTCTTGGGATCTACGAAAATAAACTTGACCTCTGCTGGGTGTTTTTTATAGAGCAAAGATGTAATTACAGCATTTAAACCTACGGACTTTCCTTGTCCCGTTGCACCGGCCATGAGCAGGTGGGGCATTTTGGCAAGGTCGACCACAAATGTTTCGTTACTGATTGTTTTTCCAAAGGCAATAGGTAGTTCCATTTCGGCCTTTTGGAACTTATTGGATGCAATAACAGACCTCATGGATACAATGGTTGCGTTTTTGTTGGGTACCTCGATACCTACCGTTCCTTTGCCGGGAATCGGGGCAATGATCCGAATGCCCAGTGCAGCCAAAGAGAGAGCGATGTCGTCTTCCAGGTTTTTGATCTTGGAGATACGGATTCCGGCTTCGGGAACAATTTCGTAGAGGGTAACAGTTGGTCCAATGGTAGCCTTGATCTGTGCAATCCCGATTTTATAATTTTTGAGGGTGCTTACAATCCGGTTTTTGTTCTCCTCCAGTTCTTCTTGATTGATGGTAATGCCTCCCGAAGCACCGTGTGCCTCCAAAAGGTCCATTGTTGGAAATTTATAGTTCCCCAATTCCAATTTTGGGTCGAACTCACCAAAGTCTTCTACCAATTTGGCAGCCTTGGCATCGGTTTCCTCTTCGACAGGGGTTTCCTCTACTTTTAGGGATATATCGGATTCTTCCTCCTCGGGAATGTTTACGTCGAGCCCAGCTACATCCAATGGAGGAATATCTTTCTTATGGGTATAGGTGTCTACTTTTTCGGGCACGGTATCTTCTGTGGTCAATACCAAACCGTCTTCTTCATATTCAATAGGGGATTCCGTGGTTTTTGTTGATGGTTCGACCTTCAAGTCCGATTGTATTTTCTGTTTTTGCCTTTTAAAGAAATTGGCAAATCCTTCTGGAGTAAAGTTGAACAATTGCACCAATATTACCATGAGAACAAAAACCAGAATTAAGAAGACTCCGATCTTACCGGTATAGTCCTGAAGAAAATCGTTTATTTCGTAACCAATAAGACCTCCCAAAAGTGGAAAATCGGCAGCAAAGAAACCAAGGGCCACAGCCCCCCAGATTACTCCGATCAATCCCCATATCCATTTAGAGACCAATCGTTTAGTGTTTAGGCCAAGAAATAGGTACAATCCTGTTATGGCCAATAAAAACGGAAATGTAAAAGAGGCCAGCCCGAATCCTTTGTACATAAAAAAGTGGCTCACATTGGCCCCAAATTTGTTGAGCAAATTACTGGCCTCGGCATTGCGGTCCGCAAATTGGGACAGCATACTTTGATCCTCTTGCCAAGTAAAATAAAACGACATAAATGAAAAGAAAAGCGCAATGCTCAGAACAATCAATAGGCTACCAAAAATAATCTTGTTCTGCTTGGAAAGTGTAAAGGACACTTTCTTTTTGGCAGTTTTGGTGGTCTTGCTCGATTTGGATTTTGTTCTTTTTTTGGCCATCAATCGGTTTTAAGCGGGGCTAAGTTACAAATTTACGTTGCTTATTGGGTTGTTGGATTTTTTCTAAAATATCTTGGGTACATAGATAATCAATCCAATGATGCTCGCAATTATGGACACTATCATAACGGCTCCTGCCGAAATATCTTTTATTAGACCAATTTTAGGATCTAAATTCGGTTGAACATAGTCACAGATTTTTTCAATTGCAGTATTTGCACCTTCAATTCCCATAACCATACCTATGGATAAAAGTTGTAAGGCCCATTCGGTTTCCGTTATTTGAAAGTAAAACCCAAGGGCCGTAACTATCAAAGCAATAACAAACTGGATTTTTATGCTGGGTTCTGTCCGTAATAACAAAAACATGCCCTTGAGGGCGTAACCCACGCTTTTGATCCTATTTTTTAAGAAAGATTCTTTAGGCATCCATCAATGCTTCAAGGGCGGCTTTGTAATTGGGTTCGTCCACAGTTTCCGCCACTTGTTCGGAATAGACTACTTCCCCATTTTCGTTGACCACTACTACCGATCGAGAATGTAGGCCTTGCAATGGGCCATCGGTAAATTCCACATTGTAGGATTTACCAAAGTTACCATCCCTAAAATCGGAAAGGGTCTCTACTTTATCAATTCCTTCTGCACCACAAAAACGTGCCTGGGCAAAGGGAAGATCCTTGGATATGCACAATATTTTGGTGTTTTCCAATTCGGCCGCTTCTTGGTTGAACTGGCGCACGGATTGTGCACATGTTCCCGTATCGATGCTCGGAAAAATATTGAGAACGACCTTTTGGCCTTTGTAGTTGGATAGGTCTACGGTTGAAAGATCATTTTTTACTAAAGTAAAATTCGGTGCCTGGGCACCTATTTCGGGTAGATTCCCGAGGGTATGTATTTCGTTTCCTTTTAATGTTACAGTTGCCATATTCGTAGTTTTGATTCGAATCCAAAAATACTAAAAAAACCTTCCCGAAGTCTGTTACGGGAAGGTTCTTATTTCTACTTGCAATTCAATGTCCGCTACTTGTCTATTGAGCCGAGTACCCTGGACATAAAACCATTCAGGGCTTCTTTCTTGGGAGTCCCTTTTTTGATTTCGTTGGATACCTCTATGGCACCATAAAGATTAGAGATCAGCTCGCCGATAATGTCCAGTTCCTCATCTTTCAAGCTGGAAACCTCACAAACACTTTCCAAAGTGTCCGCCGTTTCTTGAAGATAATCCTCATCGTGCTCTTCGGCAAAGTTGACCATTTGTTTAATTATGGGCAATTTCATTGATCAAGTCTTTTAAAACATCGTACTTATTGGTCTGTACCTGATTTTTCAAAGATCCCTTGGAGAAAGTGGCAAAAGTGGGCAGGTTGTCCACATTGGCCAATTTTCTGGATTCTGGGAATTTTTCGGCATCGACCATTACAAACTTAATATTCTCGTTCAACGAAGCTTCTTTTTTGAACTTCGGCTTCATGATCCTGCAGTTGCCGCACCACGATGCGCTGTATTGCACCACAACGTTGTCGTTGCCGGCAATGACCTCACTCAAATTGTCTTTGTCCAATTCTAGAACCATATCGTCTTAGTTTACGTGGTTGGCCAAGTAATTGGATACACCAGCTCTGTCGGCGTTCATGGCTTCTTTACCTTCTTCCCAGTTTGCTGGACAAACCTCGCCTTTTTCCTGTACGTGGGTATATGCGTCCACCAAGCGTAAGAATTCGCTAACATTTCTTCCCAATGGCATGTGGTTGATACTCTCATGAAAAACGGTCCCTTCTTCATCGATCAAGTAAGTGGCTCTGTAGGTTACATTGTCGCCCTCTACCATAACGGAATTGGTTTCCTCGTTATAGTCTTCCTTCATAATGTCCAATATCCCCAAGGCAGATGCCAAATTCCTGTTGCTATCGGAAACTAGGGGATAAGAAACACCTTCTATTCCACCATTGTCCTTTTCAGTGTTCAACCATGCGAAATGAACTTCGGCAGTATCGCAAGAAGCACCGATCACTATGGTATTTTTTTTTTCAAACTCGCTTAAGTTTTGCTGAAAGGCAAAGAGTTCTGTTGGGCACACAAAAGTGAAATCTTTAGGGTACCAGAACAACAATACTTTTTTGTTCTCTGCCTTGGCTTTCTCTAAAATATTGATTTTGAACGTATCGCCCATTTCATCGATGGCGTTTACCTCAATACTTGGAAATTTTCTTCCTACTAAAGTCATTTATTGGATTTTTTTTGATTTTCTAGTAGCAAAAATAGAGTGGTTTTATGGCTTTTTCAAGAATGTAAATTGCTATTTCTTATAGCTGGATAATCCGTTACTATGCCATAAAAAAGAGGTGTTTAAATTGAGCATGTCTCAAAAATGAGCAACATATTTTGAAGAGTTCTCAATAAAATAAAGTTGTTTAAAAACCAGAACGAAAATTTATTCTCCGCTTGGAGTGGCCAGTTGTTTTATCTTGATTCTAAAAGCGGCAAAAAGTAATGTCATAATCGGACTTAACCAGTTAAAAATAGCATATACCGCATATTCGGCTACCCCTACACCCAAAACACCGCTGTGGTATGCCCCACATGTATTCCAAGGGACCAAAACAGAAGTTACGGTTCCCGAATCTTCAAGGGACCTACTCAGGTTTTCGGGGGCCAGTCCCCTTTCTTCGTAAGCTTTGGAGAACATTTTGCCGGGTACTACAATTGCTAAATACTGATCGGACGCTGTTACATTCAATGCCAAACAACTGCCTACTGTACTGGCAAACAGCCCAAAAGTGGTCTTGGCCAATTTTAAGAGCGATTCCGTAATGCGTTCCAGAGCTCCGATACCATCCATAATACCACCAAATACCATGGCACATACAATTAACCAGATGGTACCGAGCATACCCGACATACCGCCTGAGGAGAACAAATCGTTCAATACGGGATCTTCGGTCGTAATTGCAGCATCAACAGTTATGGCATTTAAAATGCCTTTGTAGCCTGACTCGAAATTTAGGGAGGTCCCGCCACCAATGTTGGCAACAATGTCCGGCTGAAAAATTAGTGCGAATACGCCACCCAGCAAGGTTCCTATCAAAAGCGCCATTAACGGCGGGGCTTTTTTAACGATCAATGCGATTACGGCCAAGGGTACGATAAAAAGCCAACCGTTTATGTTAAAGGTAGAACCTATATTCTCGAGCAGATAACTTGTATCCGCCACTCCGGATGTATCAATGGTGAAACCAAGAATAATAAAAACGATCAGGGTTACCATAATAGTGGGAACTGTGGTGTAGGTCATGTAGCGTATGTGGGAGAACAAATCCCCACCGGCCATGGCGGGTGCCAAATTGGTCGTATCGCTCAAAGGAGACATTTTATCTCCAAAATACGCTCCAGAGAGTACGGCACCGGCCGTCATTCCCAACGAAATGCCCAAAGCATCCCCGATACCGATCAAGGCAATACCAACGGTAGCTGCAGTGGTCCAACTACTTCCCGTGGCAATGGAGATTATGGCACAGATTACAACGCTGGCGGCCAAAAATATGGTAGGATTCAATATTTGAAGGCCATAATAGATCATTGCCGGAATAATTCCGCTGATCAACCAAGTGCCGGACAAAGCACCTACCATTAAAAGGATAAGTAGGGCACCTGTAGTGGACCGAACATTTTCGGCCACTTCTGCAATCATACTTTTGTACGATACCTTATTAAAAATACCAACTACCGCTGCAACGGCACCGCCCATTAAAAGGATAAACTGGTTGGAGCCACTAAGGGCATCGTCCCCAAAAACATAGACATTGTATGCCAACATGGCAACAAGAGCAATAACTGGAATCAGTGCTTCCCCAATTGACAAATTTTTATTTTCTACTATGTTTTCATCTTCCCTAAATTTAGGCTTTTCCGTATTTTTCGGCATTTGGTCTGAGTTTGTTAGAAGGTAATATTACGATTTTGCACTATGTTGTGCAAGCCCCTTACGCTCGAGAACTAGGCCAAACTCGTATCTGGAGCCAAGATTCCCAGCTCTTCCATGCACTCCCGCATGGTTTTGTATGTTTTTTTTATATCGTTGTCCAAACCAATGGAAAAGCGGATAAGTCCTTGCGATAGGCCAAGTTCTTTTTGTTCCTCTTCCGGAATTTCGGAGGAGGTCGATGTGCCAGAAGCACTGAAAAGGGTTTTGTAAAAGCCCAAGCTTACAGCTAAATACCCGAGTTTTTTTCGTTGCATCGATTCCATTAGGGCGTTTGCTTTTTCCACTGACCCAACATCTAGGGTGAGCATTCCCCCATAACCGTATTCGGGATTCATTTGGGCGTTCATCAGATCATGGCCAGGATGGTTTTCCAATCCGGGGTACACAACTGTTAAACCATCGTTCTGGAACTGTTTTGCCAAATAATCGGCATTTTCGCTATGCTTTTTTATCCGGATGTGGAGGGTTCGCATATTTTTCAAAATGGAGGCGGCCCTCAAACTGTCCATAGTGCTGCCCAACAACATACCAGCTCCGTTGTTCACATCTTTTAGGCTCAAGCAAAAATCGGTAGAGGCACAAACGGCACCTGCAACACAGTCACTGCTTCCGTTTATAAATTTGGTTAGACTGTGCACAACAATGTCGGCCCCCAATTGTGCAGCGCTTATGCTCAACGGGGAAAAGGTGTTGTCCACTATGAGCGGCATACTATTTTTCTTTGCGATTTTGGAGAGAGAAGGGATGTCCGCTATTTCCAAAAGAGGATTGCTTATCGCTTCGCAATATATCATTTTGGTTTTTGGTGTGATGGATTTTTCGACCGTATTTAAATCGGTGATATCGATAAAGGATACCGAGATATTGAACTTTTTTACGAAATTTTTCAAAAACGCGTAGGTGCCCCCATAAATGGTTCTACTGCAGACAATGTGGTCTCCAGCATTGCATAATTGAAGGATTACCGCAGTTATTGCTCCCATACCACTTGCATAAACATTGGCCGATTCGGTACCTTCCAATTGTGCCATGGCCTCGCCCAAATACAAGTTAGAAGGGGAGGAGTGACGGCTATACAAATAGCAGCCTTCCGTGTTTCCTTCGAAGGTGTCGAACATGGTTTTTGCAGATAGGAAGGTATAGGTTGATGAGTCTGATATAGAAGGATTTACGCCTCCAAATTCACCAAAATATTGAAGGTCCTGTATGTGTTCTGAAGCTTTATAGTCCATAATGAGTTGTTTTTTGATAAAAATAAGATATCACAGGAATATTGTCAATCCTTTGGGATAAATCAGGAACTATGTTCTTTAAAATGATAAATATTAGGAAATTGTTCTTAAATGACGCAATTTAGCCAAGCATGTTAGGAAAATTGACGTTATGAAATTGGATAAATTGGATATTGAATTGATCAGATTACTTCAAAATGATAGTAAAAAAACCACAAAACAATACGCGGATGCTTTGCATTTGTCCAAAACTGCGGTCTACGAACGAATTCGTCGTCTGGAACGCAATGGTGTGGTTACCCAATACACGGCATTGGTGAACAAGCACAAAGTCGGTAGGGATTTTATGGTGCTCTGTCAAATACGGTTGATACATCATACCAAAGAAAATGTACTAAAATTTGAACAGGAGATTTTACAATTGAAAGAGGTTTCCGAGTGCTTCCATGTCGGGGGGGATTACGATTATATTCTGAAAATCTATGTTGCCGATATGAAAAGCTATCGAGATTTTATGCTCACAAAGCTTACTGCCATTGCCAATATTGGCAACACCCAAAGTTCTTTTGTGATCAACGAGGTAAAGAATAGTCCATCCGTTCATATCTAATGCACAATCAACAATTATCAATTGACAAAAACCAAACAATCCCACTTTGTACTTTTTTAAACGAATCTGCATTATCGGTAGACAGGTTTCAAAATGCTCAAAGGTTTATGATTCTTTATGTATTACAAAAGGACTGTTTGCTGACAACTGTTCACTAGTAACCTCTCACTTCATACCTCTTACTTCGTACTTCCCCCATCCCCACTTTTAACAATTTCAATCGGCTGCAAATTGTTAAAAAATCCTCATCCGTCAATTCAAAACGGTCATCCGTCAATTGAGAGGGTATAAACAGGGTCTTTTTGAGTTGTTTTGCTCAAAATCTTTAAAACTTAGAATAATTATTATGATTAGAAAAAAACCATGTAAAAATGGGTGCAATCATAAAATGAGGTTCTTCACCGGCCTATTTGTTTTATGTGCGGCGCTTAGTTTTACGGATTCCAGGGCTCAGAGCGCTGAGATCGAAGGAGAACTTGCCATTGGCGCCAAAGTAGGTATCGGATTTAGTCAATTTAGTCAGCCAGGAAATGTGGTCGCTGCTACGGCCGGAGGTTTTGTTCGCCGTCAGTTTCTACCATATTTACAGGCCGAAGGGGGATTGTCCTTTGACCTATATGGGGGTGGGCGTGCAGACATGGACAGGGATCTCGGCCTTCTTTCAGGGCAATCATCTTTCTATGGAGCTAATGGTAACATCAGCCGACTGCAATACCTTAATCGTCAGGTATTGTTACATGCAGCCAAGGCACATGTATCTGCCCGATTGGGGCTTCCAGAGCTAAAAGATGCGCCAATGGTACCTAAACTTATTGTTGGTGGGAGCGGCTCTTACATTTTTAGGGCAGTAGAAAACCACGATTCCTATTTTGTTTTTACAGATAATACAAGCATCATCCTTTCCAACCAATGGGAAAATGTAGGCGGTGACTACGACAGTTTTGATTTTGCCGTGCACTTTGGCTTTGCCCTGGACTTTAAAATGCGCAATGGTCAGATTTTCTCCTTGGAAATCATCTATGAAAAGGGGTTAAAGGATATCAACAACATAATGGTGGGGCAGCCTGCGAACATAACCGAACTGCGTGTGCAACGGTTAGGGTTCAATTTTGCATATACCATCTTCTAACACTACAACGAGTTCAATATAAACTATATCCAAATTCCATTACAATTATTTTAAATACACAAATCATGAAAAAAATTATGAAAAAAAGCATGAAAAAAAACAGGCTCATATACAGTTCCATTTTGGCATTGGCCAGTGTGGTATTTGTATCTTCCTGTCAGGATGATTTCTCTGAAGGAGATCTTCTAGAATTGCAGAACGACCTTGCTAAAGAATCCGATTCAATTGCCGCTGCCAAGTCTTTGGAGGCGCTCAACGCCGCCGGTGAAATGGTGAGCTTTCAATTTAAGGTCGTTGATACGGATGGCCTAGGGGTAGAAGGGTTGAATGTATCCATGGTAGCTGCAGCCGAGAGTGGTACGGCAGACAACCAAACCTTGGTGACCGATGCTTCGGGATCCGTGTTCTTTGATCGTGTGGCAGTTGGTGGAAACACGGTTACGGTATCAGGAGAAAGCATTATCGATGTCACGCTTAATGTGGATTTTGGTCAAATTCAGGAAGGGAAGCACTTCCAGATCGTTCATCAACAGATTATTCCAACGCCCGTGACCGAAAATGCGATCATTACCGTTTTGGGGGGCAATTCGGCTACGGCAACCGTTAAAGGTGTGGCCACTATTGAAACTGATTTGACAAACGATACAAAAGAGGTGCCACAGGACATAAGGATCATGGCCAATTTTGATGATAGCTTGGTAAGCCAGGGTTCTGTTGATATAGACTATTTTTATGCAACCAATGACAATGCATTAAGTTTAGGCTCCGCTATGGTGGACAATGCCACCGGGGAGTACACCATGGAAGTTCCGGCCGGAGTGAATTTTGATTTGATGGTTCCCGAGGTACAGGCAGAGCAGCGTTTGGCCATAAATGGTGTTGATGGAAAGGATCTGGACCAACCGGAATACCGAAATATACTGACCAGCTATGGCCCTCAATATGGAACTGATTTTATTCCTACCGTACCTGGCGCAAGAATTGTTTTTGATCAACCGGAGAGTGCCGGAGGCGAAGGCTTTACATTGGCTTTGAGTAAAGTAGGTCGCACTTTGCCAGTGGTAAGCATTTCATCTTCAACACCGCAGATTAACAATTATATGATCAATCAGTTTACAAACCGTGGCTCGGGCTATATAGCATCACCCAAAGTAAGTGTTAGCGATCCAACGGGTTATGGGGCTTACGTAAGGGCTGAAATTAGGGTTAATTCAATTACTGGTGCTACTTTGGCGAATGCTGGTACTGGGTACGTTGCCAATACTGAGTATGACTTTGATTTTGAAATAGATTACACCAATGCAAATGGAGATATCTTTACGTATGAATATCCTTCAGGTGACAACCTAATCGCAGTTACTACCAATGGTACAGGTGAATTTACACAAGCGGCTTTTGATAATGCTTTATCTACTGCTACAGGTAACTTTTTCGATAACCCCATCAGTATATCTAATTTTGATGTTGTAGAAATGAGGATTGTCCAAAACGATAATGCTAACGGAGATGCGGTATATATTGTAACAGCAGCTAATTCTGAAGTGTTTGAGATTCAAGTTATTGATGGGGGAGAAGATTATACCGATCCTTCGTTCACTTTTGATTCTGGTAGTGCAGCGATCACAACGCACGCTTTTGGTACTCAATGGAGGTATGATGTGGATAATTCTGGAGTAACCGCCCCATATACTTTGGTGCCTTCTGATATTAGTATTCATTACCAACCAGTATCAACAGCTAGTGTATTTGAGGATTATGACTATTTGGATATGTCCGATTTTACTATAGATGCAAATGGTAATGTTCAGTTTCAGGACCCATTGGCCGATGACCATATAACAGAATTTTTCTCTTCAGAAATGCCAAGAATAACGGTGGTTGAGCCAGAGTCCACGTCTGCATCCAAGTATATCAATTCTTTCGATATTAATGAAGATGGACAGGTTGAAGACATAAGTACGTATAGCGATGAGTTGAATGATTTCTCTAACAGCAACGGGGAAGGTTATACGGATAACTTTGGGGCGGCCATAGTACCAAGTATTGATGGCGCACCAGGTAGCGGTGCTACAATAGAAATCACAGATGGAATTTATTACTCTAACGGAGAATATCAGTGGTTTGGAGATTATATTATCACCGACCAAGGTAGCGGATACTTGCAGAACCTTAATGTACAGAATTCTACATCTAGCTATAGTTTAGGTGGTGATGCAACAAATGTTACGCTGGAAGAAGGAACTACCCATGTAGTGAACATTAGGTATGGTACGGGTAATAAGAGTGAAGATGTCTATTAATATATAAAGTGAATTTTTTAGAGTTTACTTTTATAAAAGCCGGATCGTATGGTCCGGCTTTTTCTTTAGATAAGGCCTCAATGGGTTAGTTAAGTGTTATTTGATTGTAGTTTAAAAGAGATTGTCCCAAAACAAGGCGGCAATCTCTTTTTTTGTTTTGATCAAATCCGTAAAGAAGCTGTGCTATTAGGATAAACATTGTTATTTTTGTTTTGTTTATCGAATCGAAAATAATACTATGAATCAATATGATGTAGCTATCATCGGCTCTGGACCAGGAGGTTATGTAGCGGCCATTCGATGTGCCCAATTGGGGATGAAAACGGCAATAATAGAAAAATATACCACACTTGGGGGAACTTGTTTAAATGTAGGTTGTATCCCATCCAAGGCGTTATTGGATTCTTCCCACCATTACGAAGATGCCGTAAAACATTTTGAGGAGCATGGAATCGAAATACCCGGCGAGATAAAAGTCAACCTCGAGCAAATGATTGCCCGTAAACAAGGTGTTGTGGACCAGACTACAAAGGGTATCGAGTTTTTAATGGGCAAGAATAAAATAGATGTGTATCACGGTATCGGCAGTTTTAAGGATGCCACCCATGTTATCATTGCAAAAGAAGATGGTGAAGAGACGATTGAGGCGAAAAATATAATTATAGCCACAGGTTCCAAACCTTCTTCCTTACCCTTTATCGAAATTGATAAGGAGCGAGTGATTACCTCTACCGAAGCCTTAAAACTGAAAGAGGTTCCCAAGCACTTGATCGTAATCGGAGGTGGAGTTATTGGATTGGAGCTCGGTCAGGTGTACAAAAGATTAGGGGCGGATGTGACCGTGGTGGAGTATATGGATCGAATTATTCCTGGAATGGACGGGGCACTCTCCAAAGAACTTACCAAAGTGATGAAAAAGCAAAAGGTAAAGTTCAATCTTTCCCACAAAGTAAAATCTGTTGAGCGCAAAGGTGATGAAGTAATTGTAAAAGCCGACGATAAAAAAGGAAACGAGGTTACCATTACTGGCGACTACTGCCTGGTAAGTGTTGGTCGTAAACCTTATACTGATGGGTTGAATGCCGAAGCCGCCGGAGTGAAATTGGATGATAGGGGAAGAGTAGAGGTGAACGAACACCTGCAAACCAATGTGTCCAATATTTATGCCATCGGCGATGTGGTGAAAGGAGCTATGTTGGCGCACAAGGCCGAGGAAGAAGGAACTATGGTCGCTGAACTATTGGCAGGACAAAAACCACATATTGATTATAACTTGATTCCCGGTGTGGTTTACACTTGGCCGGAAGTTGCTGCTGTTGGCAAAACCGAGGAACAGCTAAAGGAAGAAGGGGTGGAGTACAAAACAGGGCAATTCCCTATGCGCGCCTTGGGAAGAGCAAGAGCCAGTATGGACATCGATGGTTTTGTAAAAATCCTTGCAGATAAAAATACCGACGAAGTATTGGGGATCCACATGATCGGGGCACGTTGTGCCGATTTGATCGCAGAAGGTGTTACCGCTATGGAGTTTAGGGCGTCTGCGGAGGATATTTCTCGAATGAGCCATGCGCACCCAACTTTTGCAGAGGCAGTTAAAGAAGCGGCATTGGCAGCGACCGATGATAGGGCACTGCACGTGTAATCAAAAAAGTAGGGTTGAATTTGATTCTAATATCAGCTTAGAATATACCCGCAAATAGATAGAAGAAGATAAGTACAAAAAGAGCATTCAATCTTAGGATTGGATGCTTTTTTAGCTCCGAACAATTCGTAATAATCGTCGCAAAAAGAGCCTAAACCGTACATAAAGTTCACGGAAAACAGGGATTGACGCCTCTCTTAATTCCAGTAGCTGGATTCGGGCGAACCTAGCGCCCAAAACAACCTGAGATTCAATAAGCGTCTCGTACTTGTTGTATTGCAATGCAAAATAACTACAAGCTATCATAAAAAGGATTGCTCCGGGTATAATTATTTCAGGGGATAGCGAACGATTAAAAAATCGGTACAGCCCCAACCCGGTAAAACTGCCGTATAAAATGATGAAGTGTATTACATAAATGGATAAGGTGCTTGCCCCGATTTTTAAAACCGTTTTGTTGGTCATTAACTGCCTTAGGACCATAAACACGGCAAAAACAACAAAAACATTGCCTAATCGAATAAATAGGTAGTTATTGGACAAAATCAATTTGAGGAATTCAAAGCCGGTCCAATCGTATAGTAGGGCAAACACGTCGGTGGATTGATAAATTAGCAGGTATCCCATTCCCAGTGAAAGTGCAATGGCGGAGGGATATAAATATTTAAAATCCTTATAACGGGTAAACAATACCGAAATAAAAGCACCTAAAGTGGCATAACCGAACCAAGGTATTATAGTGAACACAGAGCCATTCGCCTTTGTGAAATAGTTGGCAAGGAAATCGGGTAAAAATGCAAAAGACCAATCCTTATAAACCCTCTCAAAAAGGAATAGAATCAAGGTGAAGCTGATCAAAACCAAAGGGAACATCCATTTTTTTCTTTTCGATGTGAATACATAGATTCCAATAAGTCCCAAGATGGACATTCCAATACAATGTAATACGTCGACCAGATAGAAAGCGTTGTAAATCTGTCCTTTAAATAGTCCTCCGAGGTTTAACCTTAGCAAATATCCAATGGCCAAAAGTTGTAATCCCCGTCGAATTCCTTTAGCAACCCTGGGATTTTCCATACCCGATTGAGGCACTCTAATGAGGAGGTATGTAAATATAAAACCCGATACCGTAAAAAATACCGGAGCGGTAATTCCTCGAAAATACAGCCAAATGCTGTAAACCGGATTGTCCGGGTCTCTATAAACAGGGTCGAGCAAACCGTCGATAAAGTGACCTTGGAGCATCATTAATATGGCCCAGGCCCGCATGGCATCAATAAAAAATAACCTATTACTTTTGGCTGTCATCTAAATTTACTTCGACCTATATACTTGTTTTGCAGTATGTTTGGATGTTCTGTGCGTCAAAAATATACAAAATAGTCGCATCTCTGCTTTGATCGAGGTATTTTAGCGAAACAATCAACAATTTTATACTATGGCTGCAATTTTGGCACTGGCCGGAAGCAATTCTTTAACATCCATCAATTTTAAATTGGTAAAGCATACGGTTTCATTGGTGCAAGACAATGATATTCAGGTGTTGAACATGGCAGAACACCCTTTTCCGATGTACAGCGAAGATCACGAAAAAGAAAATGGTTTTCCAAAGCAAGTACAAGAACTACAAACTAAGATCAAAAATTCCGAGGCGCTTATTTTATCCGTAAACGAACACAATGGAAATCCTTCGGCTTTTTTTAAGAACGTATTGGATTGGCTATCTAGATCGAACAGGGGTTTTTTGGAAGGAACCAAGGTTTTTTTAATGTCAACATCCGGGGGAAAAAGAGGAGCCAAGGGCTCTATTGAAGTCGTAGGGAATATGTTGCCGAGATTTGGGGCAGAGATAACAGCGACCTTTTCCTTGCCTTCATTTTATGATAATTTTGATGGTACAATTGTTGACAAGGCTTTAAAGGAAGATCACCAAAAGGCACTCGACACATTTTTAGATTCGTTAAAATAAATAGGTATTGCGGACGAACCGTTCTTTTAAGATAAGCCCTGACTTACAAAGTAAAATGGCGTTGCTACAGTGGTCCAGGTCGAACAGGGAAGTGGTTTGGCTGGACAGTAACCGGCACCAAGACCCATACTCCACTTTCGAGGCATGTTTGGCAGTTGGCGCTCAAGAATGGGTCAATACCGACGCCGAACTTCAAACATTTATAGAACGAAGAAGGGATTGGTTGTTCGGCTACTTTTCGTATGATTTTAAAAATGAACTTGAAGATTTAACGTCCAACAATTTTGATGGACTTGGATTCCCTTTACTTCGTTTTTTTTGTCCCAAAAAGATCATCATTATAGCAGACGGACAACTTAGGTTCAACTATTTAAACGATTATGCCTGCGAAATTGATGGCGACTTGGCCAAAATTCGGGAATACGGCTCTCTGGATCTACCCAAGAGTGATGCCGAGCCCATCAAAATAAAAATGCGGATCCACAAGGATGCCTATTTTGAAAAAGCCAATCGCTTTTTGGAACATATTCATCGAGGCGACATTTACGAGGCCAACTTTTGTCAAGAATTTTATGCAGAAGACGTTGTTATAGAACCATTGGAAACCTACATTAGATTGAACAATATATCCGAACCCCCGTTCGCGGCGTATGTAAAAATGCATGATCAATATTTAATGTGTGCCTCACCGGAACGCTATATAAAAAAGATAGGCCAAAAGGTAATCTCTCAACCGATCAAAGGAACTGCCCCGAGGGGAAAAGATGCCAATGAGGATGAAAAAATTAAGGATGAATTGGCAAGGAACAAGAAAGAACGGGCAGAAAATATTATGATTGCCGATTTGGTGCGCAATGATCTTTCCAAGAGTGCCATAAAGGGTACCGTTAAGGTTGAGGAATTGTGCAAGGTGTACACTTTTAAGCAAGTACACCAATTGATTTCAACAATAATTTCAAAAGTTGAAGAAAATAAAAACCCAGTTGAAATCATAAAAGAAACTTTTCCGATGGGCAGTATGACGGGGGCCCCAAAAATTTCCGCCATGAAGATCATTGAAGACTTGGAAGAGACCCGAAGAGGGTTGTACAGTGGAACGGTCGGATATTTTGATCCTCAAGGTAACTTTGATTTTAATGTGGTGATCCGAAGTATTTTGTACAACGCCGAAAAAAAATATATTTCTTATTCTGTTGGCGGTGCCATAACTGCAGAATCCAAACCAGAGATGGAGTATCAGGAATGTCTGCTCAAGGCCAAAGCAATGCGAACCGTTTTGGAGGAAGGCTAAGGTTTATTCGTAAATTCGCACTATGTTTTTAAAATTCAAGGAGCATATTGCCAAAAATCTACCTTCATTAAAGGATAATAGGCTATTGTTGGCTTGTAGTGGCGGATTGGACAGCATGGTGCTTGCACATTTATGTCTTGGACTGGGATTGGATATAGAATTGGCCCATTGCAATTTTAAGCTCAGGGGAGCAGAGAGTAACGGTGATGAAGATTTTGTTCGTAATTCTGGAAGGCAATGGGGGGTTCAAGTGCATGTAAAACATTTTGAAACAGAAGAGTATGCCAGGAATCATGGCATTTCCATTCAAATGGCGGCACGTGACCTTCGCTACCAATGGTTTACCGAGATATTGGACAACACAAGTTGTGGGTATGTGCTTACGGCGCATCATGCAGACGATAGTCTCGAAACCTTTTTGATCAATTTGTCACGTGGAACAGGGCTCGATGGGCTGTCTGGAATTCCTGAAATCAATGGAAAGGTGATACGTCCTCTCTTGCCATTTTCTCAAAAAGAACTTTTGGGATATGCTAAATCAGAAAATATAAATTGGCGAGAGGATAGTAGCAATGCCAGCACCAAATATCTTCGAAATAAAATCCGCCATCAAATAGTTCCTCTCTTAAAGGAACTGCACCCTACTTTTCTTCAAAACTTTTTGCGTACGCAGAATAATCTGGGCCAATCCAACGGTATTCTTAAAAACTCCATACTAGAATTAAAGGATCGCGTGTTCCAGCCTTGGAAAGGTGACATCAAAATAAGAATTGAAGATTTACGGCAACTCCACCCATTGGATGCCCATCTATATGGCCTATTTAATGATTTTGGGTTTACGGAGTGGGATGATGTAAAAGGTCTACTGTCCGCGGAGAGTGGAAAACAAGTGTTTTCAAGAACTCATCGGATGGTAAAGGATAGGGATTGTCTAATCCTGTCAAAACTGCAAAGTAATGCGGGTCAATCCTACTATGTCCATATAGCGGACACTCGCATTGATCGACCTGTTAAATTACTGTTGGAAGATGTGCGATGCATTGATGAAAGGGCTAAAAATGTCGTATTTTTGGACAAGGAAAAGTTAAACTTTCCGTTAGTGTTAAGGAATTGGATAAATGGCGACTATTTTTATCCATTCGGCATGAAAGGAAAGAAAAAAGTGTCCAAATTTTTCAAGGATGAAAAAATGGATCTTGTTTCCAAAGAAAAACAGTGGCTTCTCTGCTCGGACAACAAAATTGTTTGGGTTGTGGGCAAACGGGCCGACGAACGATTTAAGGTTGATGATTCAACCCGGAAAATACTTAAGATTACCCAAATTACATGAGATTAGCAGTACTCTTTCTAGGATTTCTCTTTATTAATTTTACCATTTTTGCCCAAACCGATGAAAACCCTGCAGTTTGGAGCCACGAAGTGCATAAAATTTCGGATGCCGAATACGAATTGGTGTTCAAAGGGAAGATCATGGACGGGTGGCATGTGTATTCCCAATATACCGCAGAAGGAGGTTCACTGCCCAGTGAGTTTACTTTTGAAAAGGCAGGAGAGGATTACGAGCTTTTAGGAAAGACCCAGGAAAGTGAAACTATCAAAGAGTACAGCGATATCTTCGAAGTTGAGGAGACCTTTTTTAAAGAGGAAGCCATTTTTACCCAAAAAATAAAACTACTGGATACCTCCGTCAATCAAATTTCGGTGAACCTTTTTTATCAAATCTGTAAAGAAGTTTGCCTTCCAGTGGATGAATATTTTCAGATATCGTTGGACGGTAGCGGTTTTGTGGCCGAAGAAACTGCTTTGGACGACCGAAGTGCTGCTCTTGGGGAGTCTCTTAAAGTTGATTTTAAAAACAAACAGTTGTTGAACCAAAATGGAGTAGGGGGATCTGATGGAAAATCCAGTCTTTGGGTGATTTTTGGGCTTGGTTTTTTGGGAGGTCTGATCGCTTTGTTGACCCCATGTGTTTTTCCAATGATTCCATTAACGGTTTCCTTTTTCACCAAACAATCGCAGAATAGGTCTAAAGGAGTGGGCAATGCCATATTGTACGGTTTCTTTATTGTGTTGATCTATTTTCTGTTGAGCCTGCCCTTTCATCTGTTCAATTCGGTCGATTCTCAAATATTGAATACCATCGCCACCAATATTTGGCTCAATGTGTTCTTCTTTGTCATTTTTGTGTTCTTTGCCTTTTCATTTTTTGGTTATTACGAATTGACGTTGCCAAGTTCATGGGCCAACAAAATGGACGCCGCCTCGTCCAAAGTAGGAGGTGGGTTGGGCATCTTTTTTATGGCGTTGACCCTTGCCATCGTATCCTTTTCCTGTACCGGGCCCATTTTGGGAGGACTTTTGGGGAGTACAACATTGGCAGAAGGCAATGTGGCCACAAATCTAACCATGGGAATGGTAGGGTTTGGCCTGGCTTTGGCGCTCCCCTTTGCTTTGTTCGCCATGTTCCCGGCCTGGTTAAATTCTTTGCCCAAGTCCGGCGGTTGGATGACCACAGTTAAGGTGGTTCTCGGATTTTTGGAATTGGCCCTCGCATTCAAATTTTTGTCGAATGCTGATTTGGTGGGCAATTGGGGTATTTTTAAAAGAGAAATATTTATTGGGATATGGGTCGTACTTTTTGTGTTGACCACACTGTATTTGTTCGGTGTGATTAGATTTCCTCATGACGGACCAAGAAAAAATCTTTCACCAGCACGAAAGCTAACGGGAATAGTAAGTTTGGTTTTTACGGTGTATTTGGTTTTAGGGCTATTTAATGTCAACCAATTGCAATTGTTGAGCGGTTTCCCGCCACCAAGCTTTTATAGTGTAGTGGAAACGGAAAGTGATTGTCCCTTGGGATTGGATTGTTTTAAGGATTTTGACGAGGGCGTGGCCTTTGCCAAAGAAGTAAACAAACCCATTCTGCTCGATTTTACGGGATGGGCATGTGTCAATTGCAGAAAAATGGAAGAAAATGTATGGAGCGATCCAAGCATCTATCCAATTCTAAAAGAGGAATACGTGCTAATTTCACTTTATGTGGACGATAGAAAGGAGCTGCCTAAATCGGAACAGTTCAATTTTAAATTCGACTCCGGAAGAATTAAAGCTATCGAGACCATCGGTCAAAAATGGGGTACCTTCCAAACTGTTAACTTTAATGCGGCCTCTCAACCCTATTATGTGTTATTGTCCCCAAATATGGAAATCTTGAACCAAGCGGTACAATATGTAGATGTGGAAACCTACGGGGCATGGTTAAGATCGGGATTGGAAAAGCATAACCTTTCCATGGGAAATTAGTTGACATTCGTCAAATTTTTTTAAGTGGATTAAGAAAATAATTATAACTTAGGATGGACAAATTGACTTAACCCATCTTCGTGAAAAAACTCAAAAAGGTACTCTTTGTACTTCTAGGATTACTTCTACTAACAATTATTGGCGTTGCCATATTTTTAAACAGCCTTAAACCCGATTATGGAGGAAAAAAAACGTTGCCTGGCATATCTGGCGAGGTAACCACTTATTTTGATCCATACGGAATACCTCATATTTATGCCAAAAATGAAAAAGATGCCCTAAAAGCGCTTGGATATGTACACGCACAGGACAGATTGTGGCAAATGGAGTTGTTGAGACGTGTGGCAAAAGGAAGGCTGGCAGAGGTTTTTGGAGAAGATATGGTTAAAACGGATAAATTTTTTCTATCCCTTGGCATTGATGACCATACCAAAAAAACAGTTAGTGAACTGGATAAGGATAGTGAGGCCATTGTACTTACGCAAGCCTATTTGGATGGTATTAACGAATTTGTAAAAAACGGTCCGACCCCCATCGAATTTTATTTAACGGGTCTGGAAAAAGAGCCATTTACCATTGACGATGTCTACAATGCCGTAGGATATATGGCCTTTAGTTTTGCCATGGCTCACAAAACGGACCCCTTGTTGACCAGTATGCGCAATAAATTGGGAGACGATATTATAAAGGACCTGGCGATCACGTCCGATACTTCTACCGTTTGGATAAAAAATTATAAAGGAGTCAAAACCGATACACTGGGCACTCAAATTACCGCAAGTGTCACGGCTGCCCTAGAAAACCTGCCGATTCCAATGTTGGAAGGAAGCAACAGTTGGGTATTGGCGCCCGATAAGACCAAAAACGGTAAAGTCCTTTTTGCGAACGACCCGCATATAGGATTTGCACAGCCATCCGTTTGGTACGAAGCGCACATTAGCACGCCTACCTACGAGAAATACGGGTATCATATGGCAGGGATTCCTTTTCCTTTATTGGGTCACGATAGAAACTTGGCCTACGGTATGACGATGTTCGAAAACGACGACATCGACTTTTACTACGAGGAGACCAATCCCACCGATAGCACGCAGTATAAAACAGTTGAAGGCTGGAAAAACTATGAGGTCGTTAACAAGACCATTAAAGTAAAAGATGGGAAAGACGTTGCTTTTACTTATCGGAAAACACATCACGGTCCTATTTTAAATAATATAGCGGATCAAATTACGGGCGATCGACCTGTTGCCATGTCCTGGATTTATACCAAGCCAAAAAATAAGGTAATGCATGCATTGCATGGGATCAGCCATGCAAAGAACATGGAGGAGTTTAAAAGTGCTTTGCCCAATATACATGCGCCCGGACTTAATATTATGTACGGCGATGCAGAAGGGAATGTTGCTTGGTGGGCGAGTGCTCAGCTATACCAAATGCCGGATAGTTTATCTACAAAATTTATTTTGGACGGAGCCTCGGGAAAAGACGAACCCTTGCGCTATTTGGACTTTTCAGAGAATCCAATGGCCGAAAATCCACCCTGGAACTATGTGTATTCGGCGAACAATCAACCCGATTCCATCTCCGGCATGTTGTATCCTGGGTATTATCTGCCCGAAAACAGGGCCAAACGTATAGTTCAGCTGCTCGATGCCAAGAATGATTGGGACAAGGAAGCCATGTCGGAAATGATTCTGGATGTAACCTCCCCGGTAAACAAAGAAGTTATCAATGAGTTGATCAAGTTGTTCGATGTTACCCATTTGTCCGGTAAACAATTGGTCCTATTGGACTCTTTAAAAAATTGGAACGGAGAATATACGCTTAACTCAACGAGCCCGGTAATTTATCACCGAACATTGTACCAAATGGTCAAAAACACAATGGAAGATGAGATGGGGCCAGAGATGTTCAAACAATTCTTGTCAACCCATTTATTCAAAAGACAGATTGCCTGGGGTGCCCAAATGAAGGAAGGTGAATGGTGGGATAACATTAACACGCCCAATGTGGTCGAAACCAGGGAAGATATTGTAATGATATCCTTTGCACAAACTTGGGAATCGCTGGTCAAGGATTTTGGAGACGACCCGAGCCAATGGACCTGGGACAAGGTACATACTTTGGAGCACCAGCATCCATTCGGGCAAGTGGAATGGCTCCGTAAGTATTTTAATGTAGGTCCTTTCCCCATTGTAGGAACAAGGGAAGTAATAAACAACCTAGCTTTTCCTTATGATGAAACTGGTTTTTACAAAGTAAACTCGGGACCATCTACCAGAAGGATCATCGATTTTTCAGATATTGAGAACAGCATCAGTATTTTACCTACCGGTCAATCCGGGAATCCATTGAGCAAGCATTACAAAGATCAAGCGGAAATGTATGTGAACGGCGAATTCCGTAAAATGATGATGAACAAACAAGAGATCGAGGAAACCGCAGAATCGGTATTGATCTTTTATTGATCCAGATGGGCCATCCATCAATTCAAAACAGGGCATTCATCAAAAAGCGATTCTTTTTGAAACAGGATTGATTACTTTTTCAATCATTTTCAACAAGAATGCTTATGCTCATAAAAGTTTACGGAAGTGCCGTGTTCGGTATCGAGGCAACTACCATTGCTGTGGAGGTCAACATCGATAAGGGAATCGGGTATCATTTGGTAGGATTGCCGGACAATGCCATAAAAGAAAGTAATTATCGAATTGCTGCAGCACTCCAAAACAACGGTTTCAAAATACCGGGAAAAAAGATTACCATAAACATGGCCCCGGCCGATTTAAGAAAAGAAGGCTCGGCCTACGACCTTACTTTGGCCCTGGGTATTTTGGCGGCATCCAACCAGATAAAATCCGACAACATTGAAAACTATTTAATTATGGGCGAGCTTTCGCTGGATGGTAGTCTGCAACCCATAAAAGGAGCCCTGCCGATAGCTATAAAAGCCAGGGAGGAAGGCTTTGAAGGATTTATCCTCCCTTCCGAGAACGCAAGCGAAGCCGCCATAGTGGACGGTCTAAAAGTTTACGGGGTTGAAAATATTGAACAGGTCATAAATTTTTTTGATACCAAGGCTCCTTTGGTGCAAACCCATGTGGATACTCGCCAGGAGTTTTATGAGCATCTTCAATTTCCAGAATTTGATTTTGCCGATGTAAAAGGACAGGAAAGCATTAAACGTTGCATGGAAATAGCAGCGGCCGGTGGGCATAATATAATTTTAATCGGTCCGCCTGGAGCCGGTAAGACCATGCTCGCCAAAAGGTTGCCATCCATTTTACCGCCCATGACCTTGCATGAGGCTTTGGAAACCACTAAAATACATAGCGTTGTCGGCAAGGTGAAAAATAAGGGGCTGATGAGTCAGCGGCCTTTTAGAAACCCACATCACACCATAAGTTCTGCCGCTTTGGTAGGGGGAGGAAGTTATCCTCAACCGGGAGAGATCTCTTTATCGCACAATGGTGTTCTTTTTTTGGATGAACTCCCAGAATTCGAGCGTCGGGTGCTGGAAGTAATGCGACAACCTATGGAAGATAGAGAAGTAACCATTGCCAGAGCGCAATTTACGGTCACCTATCCCAGTAGTTTTATGCTAGTAGCGAGTATGAATCCAAGTCCAGGAGGATATTTTAACGACCCGGACGCTCCGGTTACTTCGTCGCCGGCAGAAATGCAACGGTATTTGAGCAAAATATCGGGCCCGTTATTGGATAGGATAGACATTCACATTGAAGTGACTCCGGTTCCTTTTGATAAATTGTCCGATGAACGTAAGGGAGAAAGCAGCGTTGTAATAAGAAAAAGGGTAGAGGCGGCTCGAGAAATCCAAACCAAAAGGTTTGTGGACATAGAAAGTATCCATTACAACGCCCAAATGGGAACCAAACAAATCCGTACGTATTGTAAGTTGGGTCCTTCTTCTAAAAATTTATTAAAAGAAGCCATGCAACGCCTCAACCTATCGGCCAGGGCATATGATCGTATTTTAAAGGTGTCCCGAACCATTGCAGATTTGGAGCAATCCGAACAAGTTCAAGAAAATCACATTTCCGAAGCCATACAGTACCGAAGTCTGGATCGCGAAGGATGGTTGGGTTAAAGCCCCCAAAGAACCCGACCATAAGATTGATGTGATATCAAGGTCCAATTTGGAATTCTTGTGTATCAAACACACAAGATCGGAAAAATTGAAAAGGTAAAATCTACAATAGGCTAAATGGCTTTAATATTGGCTTTTAGTCCAGAAATGATTCCCAAAATATTTTCTACGGTTTCGTCCAAATAATATTTAATGGCCAAATGGGGTATCCTGACTGTGGTAAATCCATTTTTAAAGGAATGCATGGCATCTTCAAGATCATTTATGGCCTGTTCATGGGTTATCATGTTGTAATCTTTGTCAATCTCTATATTGAGCTTAACTCGCGAAATGGCAATATCCACGGATTTTTTACCGTCCCACCATTCCAACATGGGATGGACCCCGGCTTCCTTTAATGCATAAAATAGGTGTATAGCCTCAAGCGGGGTGCTGTTATCCAGTATTACCCTTTTGATTAGCTTTGAGTGTCTTTCGCAAAGTGTAATGCCAAGAGAGTCTTTGGATGCCTTATATTGTTGGGGGCCAATAGTTTTGCCGCAATCCTTACATGTCATAAGTTTTTGTCAGGTTTAAGTCTAAGTATGATTTGGGACTATTATAACTTTCAGAAAGTTGAAATAGTATAAAAAATCGATGTACCGCACCCTACTTTTAGATGAAATACGCTTTTTTGGATGAAATGCACGATTTGTCCATTTATCCTATTAAATTGAAGGCTTCAAAAAAAAGAATATAATGTTTAAAAAAATTGGGCCAGGTGTTTTGGTCGCGGCCGCCTTTGTCGGACCTGGGACCATTACCATGTGTACTTTGGCGGGAGCCCGTTTTGGCTATGCCCTAATCTGGGCTTTGGTGGTCTCCATTATTGCAACCATTCTTTTACAGGGAATGGCCGGTAGAATAGGACTTGTTACCCAGAACGGGCTGGTGGATGTGGTTAGGTCCGAATTAAAAACACAGTGGGTCAAGAATATGGTGATAATTATTGTGTTGGGGGCCATTTTAATAGGAAATGCGGCCTACGAAGCTGGAAATATTGGAGGTGCCACCCTTGGGTTGGAGCAGCTATTGCCCCAGCCACAATTAAAACCATTTTTACCCGCATTTATTGGGGGCATCATTTTTTTGCTATTGTGGTTTAGCGGTTATAAAACATTGGAAAAAATATTTGTGGGCCTGGTGGGGATCATGGGTGTGAGCTTTGTGGTTTGCGCCATTATAACAAAACCATCGATTTATGGAATACTAAAAGGCATGTTCGTGCCCAGATTACCGGAAGATGGGCTATTGACCGTGATAGCTTTGGTAGGCACAACGGTGGTTCCCTACAACCTATTCTTGCACGCATCTTTGGTAAAGGAGAAATGGAAAAACAAATCCGATTTAAAAGCTGTGAATTGGGATACCATAGTGTCCATTGGATTGGGAGGGTTGGTTTCCATAGCCATTTTGATAACCGCCTCTGCCGCACCCATTTCTGATATAAACAATGCCTTGGACATGGCATTGGCACTGGAGCCCTTGTTTGGTAAAATGGCATTTTTGTTTATGGCAGCTGGGCTCTTGGCCGCTGGTATAACATCCGCCATAACGGCACCTTTGGCCGCAGCCTATGTGGCCAGTAGTTGTTTTGGTTGGGAAGGTGGAATGCAGAACAAAAAGTTTAAAATGGTATGGGGAAGTATTGTGCTGTGCGGAATAGTATTCCTTTCGTTTGATATAAAACCCATCGAAGTTATTCAGTTTGCACAGATTGCCAACGGTATTTTATTGCCCGTAATGGCCTTGTTGCTTTTATGGATTGTGAACAAAAAATCGGTGATGGGAGAACACCAAAATTCTGTGATTCAAAATGTGTTTGGTACCGCAATCGTCGCTTTTGCCATTTTTCTCGGTGCAAAAAGTATTTTAAAAGTAATAGGTTTGTTGTAAATGGATCATTTTACCATAGATATCAATTGTGATGTAGGTGAAGGAGTAGGCAATGAGGCGGACATTCTTCCTTTTATAAGTTCCTGCAATATTGCCTGCGGCGGCCACGCTGGGGACAGTGAAACCATGGGGCATGTGGTTGCTTTGGCCAAACGGCATCATGTTAAGGTAGGTTCACATCCATCTTACCCGGACAGAATAAATTTTGGAAGGGAAGTGATGCATATTTCAAACCATGAGTTATCAAAAAGTATTAAAAAACAATTGGCGGACTTTGATGAGATTTTAAAACAGCAGAACGTTTCTTTACATCATATTAAGGCCCATGGGGCACTATATAATCAAATTGCAAAGGACGAGGATTTGGCAAATGTATTTTTGAGTGCCATTGATGGTTATAAAGATAGGGCGATACTCTATGTTCCCTTTGATTCGGTAATAGCAAAAATTGGAGAAGAACGCGGTTTTAAAATTTGGTTTGAGGCTTTTGCCGACAGGAATTACAATCGCGACCTATCCTTGGTTTCCAGAAAAGAGAACAATGCCCTCATCGAAAATCCCGAAGCGGTATTGGCGCATATATTGCTCATGATCAAAAAACAAGAGGTTCTTACCATAGAGGAAGAAAGGCATCATATTCAGGCCAAAACATTTTGCGTTCATGGTGATACGGTTTCTGCCTTGAAAATATTGATGTATCTTTCAGAAAAATTACCCCAAAATCAGGTGCACCTAAACTCATGAAAAGTTACCCCATAAGCATCAAACCCTTTGGAGAGCGAGCCATTTTAGTGGAATGGCCCAAAGAGGTAAACGAAGCCATTCTGGCCGATATTCTGGATTTTATGGATGCCTTTAAGGAAAAGGGCATTCTTGGCTGGGAAATGTCCGTAGCCTACAATTCCGTTACTATGGTGTACAATTTTGGTCCGGTGGATTTTGATGAAACCAAGGTCGTAATCCAAGAGTGCCGTAAAAATCAAACAAAGTCCAAGACCCAACGCATTCAGCATTTATGGACACTGCCGGTGTGCTACGATCTTGAGTTTGGCCTGGATATGGAAAATGTCGTGAGAACTTTGAACCTATCCACCGACGAATTGATCAAGCAGCACACTTCGCATGAGTATGTGGTGTATGGCATTGGTTTTTTGCCCGGATTTATGTATTTGGGAGGACTGCCATCAACTTTGGAAATTCCACGACGCGCCGAACCGAGACTAAAGGTCGAGAAAGGGGCTGTTGGATTGGCGGGCAAACAAACAGGAATTTATCCTCAGGAGTCTCCCGGCGGTTGGAACATTATAGGAAACTGTCCGGTGAACCTTTTTGACCCCGATAAGTCAACCCCTTGTTTTATAAATGTGGGGGATAAAATTCGATTTACGAGTATTTCCGAGGCGGAGCATAAACTTCATAAAATAGAAGGGGAGGTGGGTATTTATAAACCGGAAAAAATTGCTCTCAATGCTTAAGGTGCTAAAAGCAGGACTTTATTCGAGCATCCAAGACCTTGGCAGGCTTGGGTATCGCGATATAGGTGTGCCGGTAGCTGGAGCAATGGATAGCGAATCGGTAAAAAAAGCCAATCTTTTGTTGGACAATGAAGAAAACGATGCCGTTATGGAAATTACCATGACAGGACCCACGCTTCAATTCAATTACGACACTTATATAAGTTTGTCCGGCGCACAAATAATGGCCACTTTGAACAATGAACCCGTGGAAAATTATACCGTAATCAAGGTAAAAGAGGGAGACATATTGTCTTATGGGCGACTCGAAACTGGTTTTAGGGGATATTTGGCCATCAAAGGAGGGTTTAAGACCGGAAAAGTACTAAATAGCCGCTCATTTTTTTATCCGGTTACAAAAATGGGTAGAATAAAAGATGGTGATGAAATACCCTACGAAGCCACTCAAAACTATGCCCCTAAAATTTCTGGGGTCAAAATTGAAGAGCTATTTGGCCTGGGCACCTTAAAAGTGTTTAAAGGACCGGAGTTTTCCTTGTTGTCCGATACACAACTTGCCGATATTTTCACAAGAACCTTTAGGGTTTCCAAGGAAAACAACCGAATGGCCTATCAGCTTGCCGAATTGATTACCGGACATTCCCATTCCATATTGACTTCCGGAACTTTACCGGGAACCATTCAGTTGACCCCTGCAGGGCGTATGATCATTTTAATGAAGGATGGTCAAACCACCGGTGGTTACCCACGTATTTTGCAACTTTCAGAAGCGTCTATCTCCATTTTGGCCCAAAAGAAATACGGGGATGAATTGCGGTTTAAGCTTGTTTAAGATATTTACAGCCAATTCATTACTTAAAACAGCCATATCCCACACGATACAGGCCTTTTTTATTTCCAATAAAATTAATTGAATGTTGGATTTTTAATCAGTCTAAAAATCTGATAATAAGATAATTAAGTTTATTATGTTTCCAGTGGATTTGAACAGTGTACAACTGTTAAAAATCTAGGGCTTTTTAAACATTTATCTTTGAAATTCGGTATAAATTAAGAAGAATACCGTGTTTGAATGAATATTTGATAATGGAATTGAACAAGTTTAGCAAAAAAGTAACCCAAGACCCAACGTTGCCAGCAGCACAGGCCATGTTACATGCCATAGGTCTAACGGATAATGATCTTCAAAAACCCTTAATCGGAATTGCCAGCACGGGATACGAGGGAAACCCTTGTAATATGCATCTTAACGATTTGGCCCTCGATGTAAAAAAGGGTGTCGAGTCCTCCAATTTAGTGGGACTTGTCTTCAATACGATCGGGGTGAGTGATGGAATATCCAATGGCACTCCCGGAATGCGTTACTCATTGCCATCAAGAGATATTATTGCAGATTCCATTGAAACCGTAATCCATGCCATGAGCTACGATGGCCTGGTAACTGTGGTTGGTTGCGATAAAAACATGCCGGGCGCCCTAATGGCCCAATTACGATTGAATCGTCCATCCATTTTGGTATACGGGGGAACCATTGCACCAGGATGCCACAATAACAAAAAGCTAGATATTATTTCTGCATTCGAGGCTTACGGACAAAAGGTCGCAGGCGCTATAGACGAAAAAGAATACAAAGAGGTCATCCATAAAGCATGTCCGGGTGCCGGAGCTTGTGGAGGAATGTACACCGCAAATACCATGGCGTCGGCTATTGAGGCTATGGGGATGTCCATGCCTTTTAATTCTTCCATTCCAGCGGTGAACGATAAAAAACAAGCAGATTGTGAAGCCTCTGGTGCTGCATTGTACCATTTGCTCAAGGAAGATATAAAACCAAGGGATATTGTGACCAAAAAATCCTTGGAAAACGCCTTTAGGTTGGTTACGGTACTTGGCGGGTCAACCAATGCCGTACTTCATTTTATGGCCATTGCACACGCTGCAGAAGTTGATTTTACCTTGGAAGACATTACAAAAATAAGTGAGTCAACCCCATTACTGGCCGATCTAAAACCTAGTGGAAAATACTTGATGGAAGACTTGCATAAGGTGGGAGGAGTTCCAGCGGTATTAAAATATATGTTGAAAGAAGGTATGCTTCATGGTGATTGTATTACGGTTACAGGGAAAACCTTGGCCGAAAATCTGTTGGATGCTCCAGATTTGGCCGAAGGACAGGATATTATTAGAAAAAAAGAACAGCCCATTAAGGATACGGGACATATACGAGTTTTGTACGGAAACCTGGCATCTGAAGGAGCGGTAGCCAAAATCACAGGCAAAGAGGGGCTGGAATTTACTGGAACCGCACGTGTTTTTGATAGTGAGGCTGATGTAAATGAAGGTATTCACAATGGAAAAGTTCAAAAAGGAGATGTAGTGGTCATTCGTTACGAGGGCCCAAAAGGAGCTCCCGGAATGCCAGAGATGCTGAAACCCACATCTGCCATTATGGGCGCCGGCCTTGGAAAGGATGTGGCCTTGATCACCGATGGCAGGTTCTCCGGAGGCTCTCACGGATTTGTGGTAGGGCATGTTTCACCAGAAGCTCAAGTTGGTGGTGGAATTGCCTTGGTAAAAGACGGCGACGAAATCACCATTGATGCGGTTAAGAACACCATCAACATCAACATCTCCGATGAAGAGCTGGAGCAGCGAAGAAAAGAATGGAAACAACCCGAACTAAAAGTAAAGTCGGGCAGTTTGTACAAATATGCAAAAACGGTATCGTCTGCAGCTAAAGGCTGTGTTACCGATATGTTTTAATACTATAGGGAAGAAATCCCCAATAACATGCTTATGGAAACATTAAAAGCACAGAAAAAGAAGAATCAAAATAAGGAGACAATGCGGATTACGGGAGCAGAAGCCATTATCCATTGTTTGCTGGCGGAAGGTGTGGATTTGATCTATGGATACCCTGGAGGGGCCATTATGCCGGTTTACGACGAATTATATAAGTTCCAAGACAAACTCACCCATATTCTCACTCGTCACGAGCAAGGCGCTACACATGCGGCGCAAGGCTATGCCCGGGTAACAGGTAAGGTGGGTGTGGCCATGGCAACGTCGGGACCTGGTGCCACCAATTTGGTAACGGGTTTGGCAGATGCTCAGATAGATTCAACACCAATGGTCTGCATCACCGGACAAGTGCCGAGACACTTATTAGGTTCCGATGCTTTTCAAGAAACCGATATTGTTGGGATATCAACTCCTGTGACCAAATGGAACTATCAGATTACAAAAGTGGAAGAAATCCCAGAAATTATAGCCAAGGCATTTTACATTGCAAAATCCGGAAGGCCCGGACCTGTATTGGTCGATATCACTAAAAACGCGCAGTTCGATGAGCTGGATTTTGTTTACGAAAAATGTACCAAAGTAAGAAGCTATAAACCTGTGCCCAAGCCAGAACCAAACAGTCTGGAGAAAGCAGCGGAATTGATCAACAATGCCAAAAAACCGTTTATTGTATTTGGACAAGGTGTTATTTTAGGTGAGGCCGAAGCCCAACTAAAGGCTTTTGTGGAAAAAACAGGGATTCCTGCTGCATGGACCATATTGGGCCTATCCGCGATGGATACCGAACATCCTTTAAACGTGGGTATGGTGGGTATGCACGGTAACTATGCGCCCAATATCCTTACCAACGAATGCGATTTGCTTGTAGCCATAGGAATGCGTTTTGATGATAGGGTAACCGGAAATCTGGATACCTACGCAAAACAAGCCAAAATTGTGCATTTTGAGATAGATCCGGCCGAAGTGAACAAAAATGTAAAGGTAGATGTTGCTGTTCTGGGCAATGCCAAAGAAACATTGGAAAATGTTTTGCCCTTACTGGACAATAAAGAGCATGCTGACTGGAAAGCTGAATTTGATAAGCTTCATAAAATCGAATACGATACCTTGATCAAAAAGGATATTCATCCGACCAAAGAAGGTCTTACCATGGGCGAGGTTATTGAACAGATAAATGTGGCTTCCGCGCAAAAAGCGGTGATTGTTTCCGATGTAGGGCAGCACCAGATGATCGCTTGTCGCTATGCCAAGTTCAAACAATCCAAAAGCAATATTACTTCGGGAGGACTGGGGACCATGGGGTTTGGTCTTCCAGCGGCCATTGGCGCCAAAATGGGAGCCATGGACCGCGAAGTGGTCGCTATTATAGGCGATGGAGGGTATCAAATGACTATACAGGAACTTGGTGTAATTTTTCAGCACAATGTACCCGTTAAAATCGTGGTATTGAACAACGACCATCTAGGGATGGTGCGTCAGTGGCAAGAACTTTTCTTTGATAAGAGGTACGCCTCAACTGTGATGACAAATCCTGATTTTGTAAAGATTGCCGAAGGATATCATATCAAATCAAGAAGGGTGTCCGAGCGAGGCGACCTTCAAGATGCAGTACAAGAAATGATGGCATCCAAGGACCCATACTTTTTGGAAGTGAAAGTGGAAAAAGAGGATAACGTATTTCCCATGATTCCATCAGGGGCGTCCGTTTCCGACATCAGATTAAAATAAATACAGATAGCCCTTGATTGAAAACCTAAAGGGTTTTCTTAAGGGCTTTAGCATACAAAACACTATGGAAAAACAATGGTATACCATTTCGGTGTATTCCGAAAATCATGTGGGATTGCTCAATAGGATATCCGGGATATTCTTAAAGCGACATATTAATATAGAGAGCTTAAATGTTTCAAAATCAGAGATTGAAGGTGTTTCAAAATTCACGATTGTAGTTTTTACCACCGAGGATTGGACACGAAAGATTGTTGGTCAAATCGAGAAACAGATTGAGGTCATCAAGGCATACTATCACACCGATGATGAAACCATTTATCAAGAATCCGCCTTGTTTAAAATCGCTTCGCATTTGCTGTTCGATGAGCGTCAGATTCAGAATATTATCAAAGAGAGCAATGCGCAGATCGTAACGGTTAATCGTGAATTTTTTGCCTTGGCCAAAACAGGTCGTAGACACGAAATCGACGAAATGTACGATGCGCTGGAACCATACGGCATAATGCAGTTTGTTAGATCGGGCAGGATAACAGTGACCAAAGCAACCATGCCGATAACCGAAATGCTACAGGAATTTCAAGAAAACTAAATAGATAAAATCAAATATCAAAAATGGCAAATTACTTTAATTCACTATCACTTCGCGAACAATTGACCCAATTGGGAAAATGTAGATTTATGGATTCCAGCGAGTTCGCTGATGGTGTTACCGCACTAAAAGGAAAGAAAATTGTAATTGTTGGATGTGGCGCCCAGGGACTGAACCAAGGGTTGAACATGCGCGACTCTGGATTGGATATTTCGTATGCCCTACGTCCAGCGGCTATCAAAGAACAAAGGCAATCCTATAAAAATGCCGTTGAGAACAATTTTGTGGTGGGAACTTATGAAGAGTTGATTCCAACAGCCGATTTGGTCATCAATCTTACTCCGGACAAGCAACACACCAATGTGGTGAGCACTGTTATGCCCTTAATGAAGAAAGGAGCGACCTTGTCCTATTCCCACGGTTTCAATATTGTGGAAGAAGGAATGCAAATTCGTGAGGACCTTACCGTGATCATGGTGGCGCCCAAAAGTCCAGGTTCCGAGGTGCGTGAAGAGTACAAAAGAGGTTTTGGTGTACCGACCCTGATCGCCGTTCATCCAGAAAACGATCCGGAAGGAAAAGGTTTGGAACAAGCTAAAGCCTATGCTGCAGGAACAGGTGGAGATAAAGCGGGAGTTCTTGAATCATCATTTGTGGCGGAAGTAAAGTCGGATTTGATGGGTGAGCAGACCATTCTTTGTGGTTTGTTGCAGACAGGATCTATCCTTTCTTTCAATAAAATGGTTGAAAAAGGTATCGATGAAGCCTATGCATCCAAATTGATTCAATACGGATGGGAAACCATTACAGAAGGATTGAAACAAGGAGGAATTACCAATATGATGGACCGTTTGTCCAATCCAGCTAAAATCAAAGCTTTTGATTTGGCAGAAGAGTTGAAAGAGATCATGCGTCCCTTGTTCCAAAAACACATGGATGACATTATGAGCGGACATTTTTCCAAAACCATGATGGAAGATTGGGCCAATGGAGACAAAAACCTATTGGACTGGAGGGCTGCCACTGGCGAGACCGCTTTTGAAAAAACACCGGCAGGCGATATGGACATCTCCGAGCAAGAATATTACGATAATGGGGTCTTGATGGTGGCTTTTGTAAAATCTGGTGTGGAATTGGCCTATGAGACCATGACCGAATCCGGAATTATTGGCGAGTCTGCTTATTACGAATCTTTGCACGAGACGCCATTGATTGCCAACACCATTGCAAGAAAGAAATTGTTCGAAATGAACCGTGTAATCTCCGATACGGCGGAGTACGGTTGTTATTTGTTCGATCATGCATGTAAGCCGCTTTTGACCGATTTTATGAAGAAAGTGGAGACTGATATCATTGGTAAGCATTTTGGTGAAGGCAAAGATAATGGTGTGGACAACGTAAGATTGATAGCCGTAAACAAAGCTATCCGTGAGCACGATGTGGAAGTGGTTGGCTCCAGATTGCGTGCATCGATGACGGCGATGAAGCCGATCGGATAAAAACCTTTGGTCCCATGAGCAAAACTGTGGAAACATATTTTCCGCAAATAGCGGATATTTACCAAGCAGCGAAGACCATTGCCCAAGTGGCGGAGGAAACGCCATTGCAACGAAGTATCCGCTATTCCAAAGCTTATGGGGCCAATATTTTTCTTAAACGCGAAGACCTTCACAGAGTACGCAGTTACAAAATCCGTGGTGCGTACAATAAAATTAGCTCCCTAAGTCAAAAACAACTGGATAGTGGTGTGGTCTGTGCCAGCGCAGGGAACCACGCTCAGGGCGTTGCCTTTGCCTGTAGTCATTTACAAGTAAAAGGGACTATTTATATGCCGGTAGTGACGCCAAAACAAAAAATAGACCAGACCAAGATGTTTGGAGGGGAGTGGGTAGATGTGGTCCTGGAAGGGGATACCTTTGACGATTCCAAAAAGGCAGCTGAATTTTTCTGCAAACAGAAAGGCAAAACCTTTGTCCATCCGTTTGATGATGAAAAAACGATCGAGGGGCAGGCAACTGTGGGCCTGGAGATTTTACAGCAATCCAGCGAGCCGATTGATTATGTTTTTGTGGCCGTTGGTGGCGGAGGATTGGCATCGGGACTTTGTGGTACGTTCCAAGCATTGTCGCCCAGCACCAAAATAATAGGAGTGGAGCCCGAAGGGGCACCGTCCATGCTCCAATCCATTGAAAAAGGGGAATTGGTGGAGCTTGAAAACATTGATAAGTTTATCGATGGTGCAGCGGTTCAGAAAGTGGGATCGTTGACCTATCCTATTTGCAAAGAATATCTGCACAAAATGGTAACCGTTCCCGAAGGGAAAGTATGTCAGACTATATTAGATCTTTACAATAGGGATGCTATTGTTGTAGAACCTGCTGGGGCTTTGACCATTGCTGCATTGGACTATTTTAAGGAAGAAGTAAGGGGCAAAAATGTGGTTTGTGTGGTGAGCGGAAGCAATAACGATATTACCCGTACTGCCGAAATTAAAGAAAGGGCTTTACTCTATGCCCAACTAAAGCATTATTTTATTGTGAGGTTCCCTCAGCGACCGGGTGCGCTAAAGGAATTTGTTGTCAATATTTTAGGTCCAGATGACGACATCACGCATTTTGAATATTCCAAAAAATCGAGCAGGGAAAATGCCCCAGCCATTGTTGGGGTGGAACTAAAATCACCAGATGATTTGGAGCCTTTGATTCAACGGATGAAAAGCAACAATTTTTTTGGGGATTATCTTAACAATAAACCTGATCTGTTCCAATATTTGGTGTGATGCCGCCAACATTTTTAAATAGTATAATTAAAATTTTGTTTCTCCATCGATATAGATGTTCATTAGGCGTAAAACTAAGTGTTCTTAGCTTTTTTTTATGCTAGATTTGTGTGGATGGGATGACAGATATAACACCGGAATTCAAATAAAAAGAACATTAAATGGCAACAAAAGCAATACCAGAAGCATTTCGAATTACTGAAGAAATTCATCAAAAAACATATTTGGTCAACGGGGAGTTGCGCAAATGGGATGGGGCAACCAGTTCCGTGATTTCCACGATATCCTCAACTGAGGATTATGCCCCAACTACTTTGGGAAGTGTTCCCGATATGGGGGAGCCCGAAGCCTTGGAAGCATTGGATTCTGCCTTGAAGGCTTATGATAGAGGGCAAGGTCTCTGGCCTACCATGAAGGTAAAAGATCGAATTGAATGCATGGAAACCTTTGTGAAGAAAATGGAGCAGAAGCGCGAGCAAGTGGTTAAGCTTTTGATGTGGGAAATTGGTAAATCCAAGCCCGATTCTTATAAGGAGTTTGATCGTACCGTAGAGTATATTTACGATACTATTGAGGATTACAAACAATTGGATAGGGATTGTGCCAAATTCCAGAAACATGATGGGGTATACGCGCATATCCGAAGAGGGCCTCTTGGTGTGGTTTTATGTCTTGGGCCCTATAATTATCCCTTGAACGAAACTTTTGCTTTATTGATTCCAGCCATAATTATGGGGAATACCACCATTTTTAAGCCGGCAAAGCATGGGGTTTTATTGATCACGCCCCTTTTGGAGGCATTTCAGAGTAGTTTTCCCAAAGGAGTGGTAAATATACTTTTTGGTAGGGGCAGAGCCGTTGCGGCGCCCATAATGCAAACAGGCAAGGTAGATGTATTGGCACTGATAGGGAACAGCAAGTCGGCCAATGCTTTACAAGAGCAGCACCCTAAAAGCAATAGGTTGCGTTTGGTCTTGGGCTTGGAAGCCAAGAATCCGGCCATTGTACTTCCCGATGCCGAGTTGGATTTGACCATTAATGAGTGTATTTCGGGCACCTTGTCCTTCAATGGGCAGCGCTGTACCGCTCTAAAGGTAGTCTATGTCCACGATGAAGTAAAAGATGAGTTTTTAAAGCGATTTGCTGAAAAAGTAGATGGATTAAAATTCGGAAATCCCTGGGATAACGGTGTGAATCTGACCCCGCTTCCGGAACCCGATAAGCCTGCATATATTCAGGAATTGTTGGACGATGCCTTGGCAAAAGGAGCTAAAATCATCAACAAAAAAGGAGGAAAACATTTTGATAATTATATATGGCCAGCTGTATTATATCCAGTGACAAAAGATATGCGAGTGTACCAAGAAGAGCAGTTTGGGCCAATTATCCCAGTACTTTCGTTCCAAGATATTGAAGAGCCCTTGGACGATATGGCGGAATCCAACTACGGGCAACAGGTAAGCTTGTTCGGAAAGGATGTCTATACCCTTTCGCCACTTATCGATACGTTGGCAAACTTGGTGTGTCGTGTAAACCTGAACAGCTCTTGCCAACGTGGGCCAGATGTATATCCGTTTACAGGAAGAAAAGATTCTGCGCAATCTACATTAAGTGTTCACGATGCTTTGCGTTCGTTCTCCATCCGAACCTTTGTAGCATTTAAGGACAACAGCTTGAACAACCAGACCGTAGAACAATTAATGGAAGCCAAAGTGAGCAACTTTTTGAGTACGGACTATATTTTATAAAAAAGCATCGAGAACGGCAAAAAGTTCTAAGCAAAATAGAATTATTGTCAACCTGAACTCGTTTCAGGTTCTCACTTAGATAGGAATACTAAAGTGATGAGATTCTGAAATAAATTCAGAATGACGCATCGTGATTGTGGAATAGTAAAAAAATAGTTGAAGATTAAATTTTTTATAAAAATAAGAAAGCCCCGAACCTCGGGGCTTTCTTTTTGGTTTTTATGTGGGGTTGATTAAATGTGTTCAGACAACCAATTTCCAACTTCGCTGGTTTTGTAAGCTTTTCCACCATCGGCAAGATCTTCGGTCACAACTCCTTCGGCCAAGGACTTGTTCACTACTTCGCGAATAGCTTCAGCTTCGTCTTTAAGTCCAAATGCCGTTTCAAACATCATTGCTGCAGAAAGTACGGTGGCCAAAGGATTGGCAATGTCTTTTCCGGCAGCTTGCGGATAAGAACCGTGGATGGGTTCGAACAAAGATGTTTTTTCGCCCAATGATGCAGAAGGCATCAATCCCATAGATCCTGAAATCACCGAAGCTTCATCCGTTAAAATATCACCAAACAAGTTTTCTGTAATCAGTACGTCATAAGCACTTGGCCATTGCACCAAACGCATGGCCACGGCATCCACAAATTCATAGGATACTTCCACTTCTGGATAGTCCTTTTCCAATTTCTGAACTGTTTCCCTCCACAAACGCGAAGTTTCCAAAACGTTGGCCTTGTCTACGCAACAAAGCTTTTTGGAACGTTGCATCGCCATTTCAAAGCCTTTTTTGGCCAGGCGCTCCACTTCGGCACGTGTATAGGTGCAAGTATCGTAAGCAGTATTGTTGTTGTCTTCGCGACCTCGTTTTCCAAAGTAGATGCCTCCGGTCAATTCTCGAAGAAACACTAGATCAGTTCCTTCGATACGCTCTCTTTTCAATGGTGATTTGTCTATCAGTGATGGAAAGGTGAAAGTTGGTCTAACATTGGCGAACAATCCCAATTTTTGACGCATTTTCAACAAGCCTTGCTCAGGCCGTACCTTGGCGGAAGGGTCATTGTCAAAACGCGGATGACCAATGGCGCCAAAAAGAACGGCATCGGCTGCAACACAGGCTTCGTGGGTTTCGTCCGGGTAAGGTTCGCCAACGGCATCAATCGCTGCGGCACCTGTTAGGGCAGGGGTCCAGCTTATTTCGTGACCGAATTTTGCGGCTACGGCATCTGATACTTTTACGGCTTGATCAATTACTTCGGGGCCAATTCCATCTCCGGCCAAGAGCGCTATGTTTAGTTTCATTCTATTGATTATCTATTATACTAAATTCAACATTTTCTCCGTGGCCTTGATGGCAGATACCGTTTGGTCTGAATCGAGCCCACGGGTAGTAAAGTCTTTTTCTTTGGTCTGCCAAGTGATGATGGTCTCGCAAAGAGCATCTGAGTTACTGCCCGGAGGTATGCGTACAGCATAATCCACTAATTTGGGCAATCCCCTTCCTTCTTTTTTATACACCTTTTTCAATGCATTGATAAAAGCATCAAATTGTCCATCGCCCTGGGCATTTTCCTCATAGGTCTTCCCTTCGATTTCTATGGAAAGGGTAGTGGAAGGTTTTAAACCTTTGGAATGTGTCAGTACGTACGATTTAACAAAAACCTTTTGTTGGTGGAGGTCGCTATCGAGAACATCTGAAATGATATAAGGGAGGTCATCTTTGGTGACGCGTTCTTTTTTATCGCCAAGCTCGATGATTCGCTCCGTGACTTTTTTCAGTTCGTCATCGTTCAAGGTCAGTCCAAGCTCTTGAAGGTTCTTTTGAATATTGGCTTTCCCAGAGGTTTTACCTAGCGCATATTTGCGTTTTCTGCCAAAACGTTCGGGTAATAGGTCATTAAAGTAAAGATTCTTTTTACTGTCGCCATCCGCATGTATACCAGCAGTTTGTGTAAATACGTTGTCTCCAACAATAGGTTTGTTGTCAGGTATGCCGAAACCGGTAAAGGCAGACACCAATTTACTTACTTTGTATAGGGATGATTCCTTTACACCAATCTTGATCTCCGGTAAAAAATCGTTGATTACCGCCACGGCGCTAGCCAAAGGAGCATTGCCTGCACGTTCTCCCATTCCATTAACAGTTAGGTGCAGTCCGTGGGCACCAGCTTTCAACGCTTCCATCACGTTCGCTACACTCAAATCGTAATCGTTATGTCCATGAAAATCAAAATGGGTGTTTGGATACCTTTTAATTATTTCCTTGAAAAACGCGCCGGTTTCCGTATGGGTCAATACGCCCAAGGTGTCTGGAAGCAGAACTCGCTTGATGGGTTGTTGGGTCAAGAAATCCAAAAACTGAAACACATAGTCTTTGGAATTTCGCATTCCATTGCTCCAATCCTCCAGATACACATTGGTTTCAATGCCCAATTCTTTAGCTTTTTCAATTACTGATTGAATTTCACTAAAGTGCTGTTCTGGAGTCTTTTTGAGTTGATGGGTTAAATGGTTTAATGAGCCTTTTGTTAGCAAGTTCTGAACTTTTGCCCCGGCTTCTTGCATCCATTTAAGGGACACCCCTTTATCCACGAATGTCAAAACCTCCACTTTGGAGATATAACCTTCTGCCGCCGCCCAATCTGTAATGTTTTTAACCGCCTGTAGTTCTCCTTCCGACACACGGGCAGAGGCCACCTCAATACGGTCTACTTTGAGTTCTTCCAGCAGGAGTTTGGCCAAGGTGAGTTTTTCCGAGGCCGAAAAGGAAACCCCAGAGGTTTGTTCACCATCCCGTAGGGTGGTGTCCATTATTTCTATGGTGCGTGCTTTCATTTTTTGATGCCGTAGTGTTCCAGACGGATGGGTTATAAAGGCGTGCTTTCGGCGTATTTCTCAATGTCTTTCTGGATATTCAGCAAATAGTCGATATCATCAAAACCATTGAGCATATTGTCTTTTTTGTAATTGTTGATGTCGAAATTTTCACTTTCACCAGAAGCCAAAATGGTAATTTTCTGTTCCGGGAGATTTACCTCTAACTCGGTTTTTGGGTCGGCCTCAATGGCCTTGAAAATTTTATCCAAGAACTCTGGGCTCACCTGAACGGGGAGCACTCCAATGTTCAAACAGTTATTCCTAAAGATATCTGCAAAAAAACTGGACACCACACAACGGAAGCCGTAATCGTATACCGCCCATGCTGCGTGCTCCCTAGAGGAACCGGAACCAAAGTTTTTTCCTCCTACCAATATTTTGCCAGAATAGATAGGATTGTTGAGTACAAATTGTTCTTTGGGTGTGTCATCAGAATTATATCTCCAATCACGGAATAAATTGTCCCCGAAACCTTTACGCTCGGTAGCTTTTAGGAATCGTGCGGGGATGATCTGGTCCGTATCCACATTCTCAATAGGTAATGGTACCGCGGAACTTGTTAGTATGTTGAATTTATCGTAAGCCATTTTTCTTTTAATTATCAGTTATCAATCTTCAATTACCAATGGATTGTTCATTGATAATTGTTTATTGCTCATTGTAAATTTTTATTGTTAAGCTAAAACTTCTTCTTGCATTAATTCCCTTGGGTCGGTTACTTTTCCGGTAACAGCTGCTGCTGCGGCCACCAAAGGACTTGCCAACAAGGTACGGGCTCCTGGTCCTTGTCGTCCTTCAAAGTTTCTGTTGGAAGTACTTACCGCATATTTGCCAGCCGGAATTTTATCATCGTTCATCGCCAAACAAGCAGAACAGCCGGGCTCTCTCAATTCAAATCCGGCTTCGGTCAAAATATCCAAGATGCCTTCTTCTCTGATAGCTTCTTCCACTTTGTGTGAACCGGGAACCAACCAAGCGGTCACGTTGTCCGCTTTTTTCCTTCCTTTGATGATGGAAGCGAAAGCTCTAAAATCTTCAATTCTACCGTTGGTACAGCTTCCAAGGAACACAAAATCAATGGGTTTGCCCACCATGGCCTCACCTTCATTATAGTCCATATATTCCAAGGATTTTTTGTAGGTGGCAGCTGAGCCATCGATACTTGTAGCGGTAGGAATGTCCTTGCTAATTCCGATGCCCATTCCCGGATTGGTGCCAAAAGTGATCATGGGTTCTATCTCGCTGGCATCAAAAGTAATTTCTTTATCGAATTCTGCATCGTCATCAGAATATAGAGTACTCCAGTAGTCCATGGCCGTATCCCAATCTTTACCTTTTGGGGTGTACTCTCTTCCTTTAATGTACTCAAATGTGGTTTCGTCAGGGGCGATCATACCTCCGCGCGCGCCCATTTCAATACTCAGGTTGCAGACCGTCATACGACCTTCCATAGACATATTTTTGAAAACATCGCCAGCATATTCGGCAAAATAGCCGGTGGCGCCGGATGTGGATAATTTGGAAATGATGAAAAGCGCCACATCTTTTGGTGTTACGGCTTTGCTCAATTCTCCATTTATATTGATGCGCAAACTTTTGGGTTTTGGTTGCATGATGCACTGCGTGGACAGTACCATTTCCACTTCGCTGGTTCCGATTCCGAATGCAATGGCCCCAAATGCGCCGTGGGTAGAGGTGTGGGAATCCCCACAAACAATCGTTGCCCCGGGCAGTGTTATTCCATTTTCCGGACCAATTACGTGTACGATTCCGTTTTTCTCATGACCCAGTCCCCAGTAGGGGATACCGTGTGCATTGGCATTCTCTTCCAAGGCCTTTAACTGATTTGCGGACAAGGGGTCCTTAACGGGCAAGTGTTGGTTTCGGGTAGGGGTGTTGTGATCGGCGGTTGCAAAGGTGCGTTCCGGATATAACACTTTTATTCCTCTATTTTTTAAGCCTAAAAAGGCTACGGGGCTCGTTACTTCGTGAACTAGGTGCCTATCTATAAAAAGTACATCCGGGCCATTCTCGATATGTTTTACCACATGCGAATCCCAAACCTTATCAAATAATGTCTTGCTCATTGTGTCATCGATATTTTGTAAGCCTACGAAGTTAAAAATTGTGTATAGAAATGAATTTTGGTCAGTATTAAAATTACGATGTTCAACCGCTATTTCAATGAGCTGTTTTTAAATTGAATAAATCTTACAGGTTGATTTTCAGTTTGTAACGAAGATATTGGCAGGATTGTGCAATTTGTTGATTACAAACCTAAATCGCTGTTAACTTATATAATTCCAAATGGTTTTATTGGCCATCATTTTGGAATAGGCATTTAAAATAGGTGCATTTTCCGCTTTTTCCAAACGGGGGTCATCTTTCAGCAATTGAATGGCGTGGTAACGGGCTGTTTTCAGGATTTGGTTATCCTTTACAATATCAGCAATCTTAAGATTGAGCATACCGCTTTGTTGCGTACCCATAAGGTCTCCGGGCCCACGTAGTTTAAGGTCGACCTCCGCAATTTCAAAACCATCATTGGTGCGCACCATGGTCTGTAAACGGGTCTTGGAGTCCTCGGAAAGTTTGTTGCCCGTCATTAAAATACAAAAGCTTTGTTCGGCACCTCGGCCTACACGCCCTCGAAGCTGGTGCAATTGGGAAAGGCCGAAACGTTCAGCACTTTCAATGATCATTACAGAGGCATTGGGTACGTTTACACCTACCTCGATTACCGTTGTAGCAATCATGATCTGGGTTTCTCCTTTAACAAAACGCTCCATTTCATAGTCCTTGTCGGCTGGCTTCATTTTTCCGTGCACAATTGAAATTTGATACTCGGGCTGCGGGAAATCACGAACAATACTTTCATAGCCGTCCATTAAATCCTTGTAATCCAAAGCTTCGGACTCTTGGATCAGTGGATATACAATATAAATTTGTCGCCCTTTTTTGATTTCATCTTTGATGAACCTAAATACTTTCAAGCGGTTACTGTCAAAGCGATGTACTGTTTTAATGGGTTTTCGGCCAGGAGGGAGTTCATCAATTACCGAGATGTCCAAATCCCCGTACAGACTCATGGCCAAGGTTCTCGGGATCGGAGTCGCAGTCATCACCAAAATGTGAGGGGGCGTCTGATTTTTATGCCAAAGCTTGGAGCGTTGCGCCACGCCAAAACGGTGTTGTTCGTCCACGATGGCCAAGCCGAGGTTTTTAAACTGGACTTTATCCTCCAAAACCGCGTGGGTGCCTACCAAAATGTTCAAGTTCCCATTTTCCAGTTGATTGTGGAGCAAGGTGCGTTCGGATTTTTTGGTGGAACCTGTCAATAGGGCAATTTTGACGTCCATTTGTTCCAAAAGTTCCTTGAGGCCGTTGTAGTGTTGTGTGGCCAAAATCTCCGTTGGTGCCATCAAACACGTCTGGAAACCATTGTCTATTGCCAATAGCATGCACATTAGTGCCACAATAGTCTTTCCCGAACCCACATCGCCCTGTAAAAGTCGGTTTATTTGGGCGTTGCTGCCCAAATCGTTCCGGATTTCCTTAATGACCCTTTTCTGGGCGTTGGTCAATTCAAAAGGAAGATGGTTCTCAAAAAACTCGGTAAACCTTTCACCTACGGCATCAAACGGCATTCCTTTGATTTTTTTCTTGCGGAGCATTTTTTTGGAAATGAGCTGTAATTGCACAAAAAACAACTCTTCAAACTTTAACCGAAACTGTGCTTTGGCCAGGAGCTCCTGGTTTTTCGGAAAATGTATATTAAAAAGAGCGGAACTTTTCGATATCAACTTCAGTTCATCTAGAATACCGCGCGACAAAGATTCTTGAAACTTGCCCCCGCATTCCAAAAACAATTGTTGGATCATTTTGCCCAGTACGCGGTTGGTAATACCCTTATTACTTAATTTTTCTGTGGAAGGATAAATGGGCTGCATGGTCAATTTTACGCCCTGCTCATGCTTTTGCAAGGTTTCCATTTCGGGGTGTGGCATGGAGAATGTACTTCCATATTTGTTCACTCTACCAAAAACCACGTAGGGTTCGTTCAATTTTAAATTTTCCCTGATCCATTTATGGCCCCGGAACCAGACCAGTTCCATTTGTCCGGTTTCATCCACAAAAGTGGCTACCAAACGCTTTCCACGTTTTTGCTCTACGGTTTTTATATGCACAATTTTACCCACTACTTGTACATCGGCACCGCTGGGTTGCAATTGATTGATCTTGTAGTAGCTCGTCTTGTCCAAATAGCGATTGGGGAACAGATGGAGCAGGTCCCTAAAGGTCTCAATGCCCAATTCGGTCTTTAGGGTATCGGCCCGATTGGGACCGACACCTTTTAAATAGGCGATGGGAGTTTGTAGAAAATTGGGATTCATCGAACTAAAATATGTATTTTGGATAGACTTTTGATAAGATGATGGTATGAAGCTGAGCCCCGTAATCGTTTTTTTCTTGTTTTCACAGTTTTTGTCCGCTCAGATCCAGGATAAAGTGGATTTTCTGCGAGCCGATATTTTAATTGAGCCCACACCTGTCCATAAACAGATAAAGGGTAGTGTTTCTTATCATTTTAATGTGCTCGAGGATGTGGATTCCGTTTTTTTTGATGCTGTGAGCATGGATTTTTTTAATGTTTCTTTTGATGGTGTAAAAATCGATTTCGATTACAACGGCAAGAGAATTATGATCAAAAACGAAATGAAAGAAGGGGAGGACCATATCGTTTCCATGGATTATGTGGTAAAACCCGAACAAACGGTATATTTTCTAGGTTGGGACGATGCCGTGGATGGCAATGAACAGGTATGGACGCAAGGGCAGGGCAAGTACACCAGTCATTGGTTGCCCAGTTTCGATGATATGACCGAAAAGGTAGAGTTTGATCTTAAAATCATTTTAAGAGAGGATTATACCGTAATCGCCAACGGTAATCTTCTCAAGAAGGAAACATTGCCCAATTCCAACGGATATATGTGGCAGTTTGATATGGAGAAGCCCATGAGCAGTTATTTGATCGGTTTTGCCATTGGTAACTATAAGATGGAAACCATGGAATCATCCTCCGGAATCCCCATGGAACTCTATTATGAGCCTAAGGATAGCCTTAATGTGGAACCAACTTATCGGTACAGTAAGCGCATATTCGATTTTTTGGAAAACCGAATTGGCGTGGCCTATCCTTGGCAAAATTACAAGCAGGTGCCTGTTCACGATTTTCTGTACGCTGGGATGGAAAACACAACGTGCACAATTTTTTCAAATCAATATGTTGTGGATTCAACTGCTTTTGTGGATAAAAACTATGTTAACGTTAATGCCCACGAACTCGCCCATCAATGGTTTGGCAATTTGGTAACGGAGACCAGTAGCGAACATCATTGGCTGCACGAGGGGTTTGCTACATTTTATGCCTATTTAGCAGAAAAACACATTTTTGGCGATGATCACTATTATTGGAAATTGTTGGGGACCGCAGAAGCCTTGAAAAGCTTTTCCGAAGAGGATCAGGGCGAGGCGCTTTGGAATCCGAATGCAGGGAGTCTTACTTTCTATGAAAAAGGAGCATGGGCATTGGTCATGCTTCAAGAGCGGGTAGGGAAGATGGCCTTTAAAAAAGGAGTGCGCAAATATCTGAACAAATTCGCCTTTAAAAATGTGACCATACCCAATTTTATAGAAGAAATGGAAGAGGAATCGGGCACTGATCTTTCGGATTTTGAAGCATTGTGGTTGGAAAACCCGGATTTCCCCTTTGAAGAAGTCATTATGTTTTTGAAAGATAGAAACAGCTCAATCAGAACGTATTTTGAACTTAACAAACAGATAGCCCAAGAACCGGAGGGCACCGAGGAAATTTTGGTAAGAAACTGGAGCACTTTATCTTCAATCCACTTAAAGGAAAACCTTATTTTAGATTATGGAGAAGCAATGCCAACTCAATTATTAAGTGAAATTATAGCTTCCGAAGATATAAAGGCAAGACAGGCCGTGGTACTTTCCTTAAATAAAATACCACCGGAGCTAAGGGTGAGTATTGAGAATCTTTTGCGGGATAAAAGTTATACGACCATTGAAGCTGCCCTGTACCGTTTATGGACAGATTTCCCGGAGTACAGAACCAAATATCTTGATGAAACGGATGGAATTAAGGGCTTTCCCAACAAGAATATTCGAATACTATGGTTAACGTTGGCCTTGGTAACTCCCGAATACAGGCCGGACACCAAAGCAAGCTATTTTAACGAGTTAAGCGAATTAACGGGAGCTGAACATCATTTTGAGACCCGTATGATGGCTTTCCAGTATTTAAAAAATATCGGTGGATTTAACGATATGGTATTGAAAAACCTGATAGAAGCATGCGGGCATCATGTTTGGCATTTTAAAAAATCGGCCAGAAGCCTTTTAAAGGAGTTTCTTCAGTCCGACGAAAATACGGCAAGGATTAAACGCATATACCCTTTGCTAAGTCAGCAAGAAAAACAATATTTGGAAAAAACTATAGGTGAATGAGGGCATTGGTGATTTCGGGAGGAGGTAGCAAAGGAGCCTTTGCGGGCGGTGTTGCCCAGTTTTTGATCCAAGAGGCCAAGCACGAGTACGATCTGTTCGTCGGCACCTCCACTGGCAGCTTGTTGATTTCCCATCTGGCGCTGAACAAATTGGATAAGATCAAGAATATTTATTCCAATGTGAACCAGGATAGCATCTTCAATAACTGTCCGTTTATCATCAAGAAAAAACACGGTGTAGAGATCATAGCCATAAACCATTGGAACGTGATTCGAAATTTTATTAAGGGGAAAAAGACCTTCGGAGAAAGCGAAAATCTTAGAAAATTGATACGACGCTCTATAACCGAGGACGAGTTTAATGAGTTAAAACATGGTAATACGGACGTAGTGGTCACGGTGTCCAACCTATCCTTGAACCAAGTGGAATATAAGTCGATTAACGATTGTACTTACGAAGAATTTTGTGACTGGATTTGGATTTCTTCCAACTATACGCCGTTTATGAGTTTAGTGAAGAAGAACGGATGTGAGTATGCAGATGGTGGATTGGGCTCATTGGTACCCATTGAAGAGGCCTTAAATCGTGGAGCCACGGAGGTTGATGTTGTTGTGCTTCATACCGAAGTAAATCATTTGAACCGTATGTCCTCCAAAAACCCCTTTGATCTGATTACTACCATTTTTGGGTTTATGCTGGATCGGATAGAAAATCAAAATATTAGAATAGGAAAATTGGTGGCGAATCAAAAAAATGCCATTATCAATTTTTACTATACACCTACTGTTCTCACCACAAACTCCTTGGTGTTCAATAAGGACCGAATGACCTTGTGGTGGAAACGGGGATATTTATATGCCAAGAACAAGAACGATGAAACAAGCCCAATTGAGCCAGAAAAGCAGGAATAGCTTATTTCCAAAGATCGCTCACCTCTTTTTTAACATAGGCTAAAGCAGCGTTGGATGGGGATTCTTTCTCCATGGTCTGGTTAAGAATGTCCTCCCTAAGCTTGTCCGGAGAATCTGTCTCGCTCATTCCGGCCGATCGAATAATTTGAATGGTCGTATTTTTTGCAGTTTTGATAATGTTCCAGCAAGAATCGGACATGTATATCTGTTGGGACAGATTATGCTCAAATTCATTCTCGATTTGTTTGATCAATAGATTTTCGTAATCACTTTTGTTCTTGCCCTTGGGAGCGACCCGTACCACAAGATTGTTCAAGGTGATCCGCTCCAAGAATAGCGCCATACGTTCGTACGCCTGTAACCGGATGGGCAATGTTTCCTTTTGCGAATCTTTATGCAGTAAAAAACGTCTGCGCCCGTCTTCGTTTCGGGTGTGCAATCTAAAAAAGTAGAAGGCTACGGCACCGGTAACAACCGCTGGTAACAAATAAGCAAATAACTGAAGGATTTGATCTCCACTCATAAGGTAGTTTGGTTTTTGTTGATTTTACACTACTTACAACGTATCAAAATTCTAAAAAGTATTTTTTTAATAGGTTATTGCGCTGCCTTGGCGCTTTCTTTGGCCTGTGCGTAAAATGCTTTGTAGTTGGGCTGGAGCTTAATATTGATTCCTTCTTTGAAATTGCCATCTTTTGCAGAAATTGCAATGTTCTCTGCTGGGATTTCCGAATTCGTCACCAATTCCGTAGCTACCGATGCCACTTGATTGTACGTTGATTCAAATTCACCGGTAATGTTCAATCCCTCCACTTCGGCCTTAAAGTTGGGGTTGCTTTTAATAATGCTGGCTATTCCTGCCAACCAGGTTTTTCCCTCCGCTGTCAATTCGGACGATGTATCGGAGCCAAAAAGAACGTTTAAACTGCTGCCAATGCTAATTATACCTCCTTCTACAGCTACTTTGGCATTTTCTCCCAAGGTTTGTTTTATCCGTGTCAAAGACACAATGGCTGTCGAGTCGTTGGCGGATATCATGTCATTGATACCACTAAGTTGCTTTTCTTTTCTAGCGAGGGCCGCCATGGCCTTGTTAACGTTTTCTGAGTTTTGTTTGGATAGTTCCGAAAAGTTGCTCAAGTTGCCCAAAAGGGTGGCATTGGCATCTCGTAAACTTGCATTTTCTGTTTTAAGGGCCTCGGCTTCGGCACTGCTGGATGATATTTCTCGTTTTGCCTTTGCCAATTCCTGTTCTACTTGAGAGATTCTACTTTTAAGGGTATCGATTTCGGCAAATAGTTCACTTTTTCGTTGAGAAAATGTACTTGTCGAAACAACTAAAAATAGGATTGGGAGTAAACTTTTTTTCATAAGTAGCGTAATTGTATATTTAAAATTATTTGGGTTTGGATCATTAAACTTTTTCCATTGCTGCTTTTCCACCAAGGTGCTCACATTCGTAAAATTCTTGCATAGAATTAAAAGGTACTTTCTCTTTTTGATACTTGTACACCCTTCTAATGTCGCTGCTAAGATAATCATCATCCACATTTACCTGGACATCTTCCATATTAAATTGACAAGGATGCTCGTAACCGGCAGCATGGGTAATTTCCAAAAATTCTTTTTTAAAAGTGTTAAAGTATTGTGCCAGCCTATCGGATTTTAAAGGGATATTGATCCCGCTCTGGCGCCATTTACTCTGTGTGGCGACACCAGCAGGGCACCTATTGGTATGGCATACCTGTGCCTGAATACATCCGATGCTCATCATGGCCTCTCGGGCAACATTAATGCAATCCGCACCCATGGCAAATGCCATTGCTGCTTTTCCAGGAAAGCCCAATTTTCCACTTCCGATAAACACGATCCTATCTGTTAATCCATGTTCCAGGAACAATTTGTACACCGATGAAAATCCGTAGGACCACGGTAGCGATACATGATCGGCAAAGCTCGGAGGGGCAGCTCCGGTTCCCCCTTCGCCACCATCAATGGTAATAAAGTCAGGGCCTTTGCCCGTTTTCTTCATCAAATCGGCAAGTTCTTGCCATTGGTCTATTTTCCCGATGGCGCCCTTAATTCCTACGGGCAATCCTGTTTCCTCGGCAATGGATTCAATAAATTCCATTAACTCTGGAATTGTGGAAAATGCTTTGTGCGTAGGAGGGGAGATTACGTCCTTGCCAATCTCAACACCTCGGATTTCCGCTAGTTCCGGGGTAATCTTAGATCCTGGCAGAACACCCCCTTTTCCTGGTTTGGCACCTTGGGAGAGTTTTATCTCAATAGCTTTGATGCATGGGTTTTCATCAACCAAAACTTTTAGTTTATCCATAGAGAATCCTCCATCCCTGGATCGAACACCCAAATATCCCGTTCCAAAATGAAAAATAACATCTCCTCCCTGTTTATGATAGGGAGATAGCCCACCTTCTCCCGTATTATGGTAGGCTCCGCACTTTTCCACACCGCGGTTCAAAGATTCGATGGCTGCGGCGGACAAAGAACCAAAACTCATGGCCGAAACATTGATAATGGACGCGGGTCGATAGGGTTTTCTTCGTTTATTATGGGCGCCCATCACTTTGGCGCAGGGTAAAAAGTAGGGATGTGCGTGGTTTGGATGGTTTTCCGGCATTTGGAAACCGATCATCGCATTCTTTATAAAAATATGTTGGTGTTTGTAGATGTCCCTATCGGTGCCAAAGCCTTCATAATTATTTTCTTTTTTTGCCGAAGCATAGATCCAGCTGCGTTCAATCCGGTTAAAAGGCAGTTCTTCCCTATTGTTGGCCACAAAATACTGTCGCATTTCCGGACCTATACTTTCGAGCCAATACCGTAAATGTCCAACTATAGGGTAATTGTGACTGATCGTATGGGCTTTCTGAAGAAAAATGTCCCGAATAGCGACCAAAACCAGAAATAGTAATACCCAAGCCCACCAGGGCAATCCGGCAAAAAAATCAAGAAATGCTTCCATTGACGTCGTATAAAGTATAGTTACAAATATGAAGCCCCAATATTCAATTTCCAAATGTTGGTGAATATTGGGACTTGTTTAATTATAATCGGATATTATTTGCTTCTGTCCAGGTAATCCAGTGCAATTTCAGTCATGGCCTTAACGCCCAATTGAAGTCCGCTATCATCAATTTTAAAATCTGGGGTATGATGGGGAAAGTGTTCGTCTGGGCCGGCATTGGGGTCTTTTCCACCCAAAATATAAAAGAAGCCGGGTATTTTTTCCTGATAAAAAGAAAAATCCTCAGCTCCTGTAATTGCTTTGATCAAGTGTACATTTTCTGTACCCGCTACTTCTTGAAGGCTGGAGAGTGAGCTTGCGGTAAGGTCTGGGTCATTGTAAGTGATTGGCACACCTTTGGCTATTTCCACTGTGGCTTCGGCTCTGTAGGCTTTGGCGATGGTCTCTGCCATTTCCTTCATTCTTGTATTTACCTGCTTTTGCATATCGTAATCCAACGTTCGGATGGTTCCAACCAATTCGGCACTTTCAGGAATGATATTGTTACGAACACCACCGGAAATCTTTCCTACCGTGATTACGGCCGCCTCCTTGGTCAATTCCAATTCTCGGCTAATAATGGATTGAAAGCCATCTACTATTTTGGAAGCCACATAAATGGGATCTACACCGCCCCAAGGTTGTGAGCCGTGCGATTGTTTTCCTTTTATCTTTACAACAAAACGCTGTGCTGCTGCCAAAGCGCCTCCTGGTTTATACGCAATATGGCCAACAGGCAGGTAGGAACCAATGTGCAAACCATAAATGGCATCAACCTTGGGGTTTTCGAGAACTCCCTCTTTCACCATAAGTTCTGCGCCACCTTCTTCTCCCGGAGGGGCACCTTCTTCGGCCGGTTGGAATATAAATTTGATGGTTCCATGAATTTTGTCCTTATTGTTGGATAAGACTTCAGCTACCCCCATCATAATTGCGATATGGGTGTCGTGCCCACAAGCGTGCATTACCCCGACTTCCTGTCCCAAAAATTCCGAGGTGACTTCAGATTTGTAGGGAAGATCGTTTCTTTCGGTAACAGGCAGCGCATCGATATCAGCCCTAAGGGCCACTACTTTACCCGGATGGTCCCCTTTTAAAAGTCCTACAACACCAGTATGTGCGATTCCGGTCTGAACATCGATTCCTAAGGATTTTAGATGTTTGGCAATTTTTTCGGCGGTTTTAAACTCCCGGTTGCTCAGTTCCGGATTTTGGTGAAAATCACGGCGCCATTCAATTACCTTGGATTCAATAGCGGCAATGTCCTTTTCGAGCCCATGGTCCTGGGCATACATGGTTAAACTTGCGGAACATAGCGCAAGTGGCAGTAGTATTTTTTTCATAATCGGGCTGGTTATAGCTTAATTGGTCGGTACCCTTCGTTCTGCAGTAAGATATTGGCCGTCATCGCAGAGAGGGCAATCTTCACTCCAGGAATCAATTCTTCTTTAGGTAGTTTTCTGGTTTTTGACGATTGACCACACATAATAACTTCCACACCGGCATCCAATAAACTTTTAACAAGTTCAAGGTTCGGGTTGGCTGCTTCATACCTTTTTTTGTAGGCTTCGTTCGTTAATAAGTTTCTTGCGGCAGTTCCGTGGACTATTAGTGCTGCTTTTATTTGAGAAACCGGTACGCCGCTCTGGGCATGCATGTTTAAAAAACGCGCAACCGTATTGATATTTCGATTTAATTCGGTATCCGACTCAGGCCCATCCTTTACATCAAAAGCTACTTTGAACTCCTGTGTTGTATCGGTCACAAAATCTGGATTGTGTATTTCCCATACCGCACCATAATCTTCAATGATCGGGCCGGCCTTGGTAGATTGGGAATATCCATAAAATGTAAACAGAATTAAAACGAACAGGGGTAATCTTTGAAAATTCATTAGCAAAATAAGTTGAGTTGTTAAATATATTCAAAATTACATCCAATTCCGAAAACACTGTTTATAAAAATTGAAAGCTAGATTTTAGCAAAAGATCATTTATGGCTAATTTCACACCTACTTTTAAAAGCTTCTGGCCCTTGAGTAATTTTATAGATGAATTGAACGATGCGCAGCGGGCCCCCGTACTGCACAAAGATGGACCATTAATGGTAATTGCCGGTGCCGGTTCCGGAAAGACCCGAGTGCTTACCTACAGGATCGTCCACCTAATGGAACAGGGGGTAGACTCTTTTAATATTTTGGCACTGACCTTTACCAATAAGGCGGCTCGCGAAATGAAAAAGCGGATTGCGACCATAGTTGGGAACTCCGAGACCAAAAACTTATGGATGGGGACGTTCCACTCCGTTTTTGCCAAATTATTGCGATATGATGGCGATAAACTTGGATTCCCGAGCAATTTTACCATATACGACACGCAAGATTCGCAACGTTTGATCGCATCGATTATTAAAGAAATGGGGCTGGATAAGGATATTTACAAATATAAGCAAGTCCAGAACCGAATTTCGTCCTATAAGAACAGTCTCATTACGGTAAAGGCCTATTTTCAAAATCCTGAGCTGATGGAGGCCGACGCCATGGCCAAACGGCCAAGGCTGGGAGAAATTTATCAAAATTATGTGGATCGCTGCTTTAAGGCCGGTGCTATGGACTTTGACGACCTGCTCTTGCGCACCAATGAGTTATTGACCCGCTTTCCCGAGGTGTTGATGAAATATCAGGACCGTTTTAGATATATTTTGGTAGATGAGTACCAAGATACCAACCACTCCCAGTATTTGATCGTAAAAGCACTTTCGGATAGGTATCAAAATATTTGCGTGGTAGGAGACGATGCGCAGAGTATCTATTCTTTCCGAGGAGCGAATATCAGCAACATCCTTAACTTTCAGCGCGATTACGACAATGTGGCCGTGTACCGTTTGGAACAAAATTATAGATCTACCAAGAACATTGTAAATGCGGCCAACTCCATAATTGCGAACAACAAGAACCAGTTGGAGAAAAATGTGTGGACCTCCAACGACGATGGTGGTCTCATAAAAATACATCGCAGCCCCACAGATGCAGAAGAAGGACGTTATGTGGCAGGATCCATTTTTGAGAACAAGATGCAGCATCAAATGCAAAATGGAGAATTTGCCGTGCTGTACCGGACCAATTCACAATCCAGGGCCATAGAGGATGCCCTACGAAAACGGGATATTCCCTATCGAATTTATGGGGGCTTGTCTTTCTATCAAAGAAAAGAAATCAAGGACGTTTTGGCCTATTTACGGCTTGTCATCAATCCAAAAGACGAGGAAGCCCTAAAACGTGTGATCAACTTTCCTACAAGGGGGATTGGCCAGACAACTATCGATAAGCTTGTGGTCGCTGCCAACCATTACGGACGATCTATTTATGAGGTAATGGACAACCTGGACCGGATCAACCTGAACATTAATGCTGGAACCAAGCGTAAACTGACGGATTTTGTTACCATGATCAAAAGTTTTCAGATCATGAACGAGGGGTCGGATGCGTTTGCCCTAGCCGAACATGTGTGCAAAAAAACAGGCTTGCTATTGGAGTTTAAAAAGGACGGTACACCAGAAGGGATTGCCCGAATGGAGAATATTGAGGAACTCTTGAACGGAATCAAGGATTTTGTTGAAGGCCAAAAAGAGATTGCTGATGCTACGGGGAGTTTGACCGAGTTTTTGGAAGATGTAGCCCTGGCAACAGACATGGACAAAGATGTTGAGGATGACGATAGGGTGGCTTTAATGACCATCCATTTGGCAAAAGGACTGGAGTTTCCGTATGTATATATTGTGGGGATGGAGGAAGATCTGTTTCCATCCGCGATGAGCATGAATACACGAAGTGAGCTTGAAGAGGAGAGAAGATTGTTCTATGTGGCACTCACCCGGGCCGAAAAACAGGCTTTCTTGACCTATACCCAAAACCGATACCGATGGGGTAAATTAATAGATGCCGAACCCAGTAGATTTTTGGAGGAAATCGAGGAGAAATATGTAGAAAACCTGACTCCTGTAAACGATGGGTACCGATATAAATCCATGATCGATAAAAATATTTTTGGAGAGGTGGATAAAAGTAAACTTCGACAAATGAAACCGAAGAACGGTACCCCGCCAAGTGTGCAAAAACCCAACGAGGATCAGCTTAGAAAATTGAGAAAGCTGAAACCAGAGATATCTTCACCCACCAGTTCGGCCGATATAGACCCCGGAATAGTTGTAGGGGCCAGAGTGAACCATACCCGTTTCGGGAGAGGAAAAATATTGAATATCGAAGGTGTTGGCAACGATAGAAAAGCGGAAATCGGTTTTGATCAAGGTGGCATTAAAAAACTGCTGCTACGTTTTGCCAAATTGGAGGTGCTGGACAACGCTTGATCCAGTTTTGTACTTCGCGTTAAAAAGAACACCATTGATTTGTGGGTTTTTAAAGAATGACATAAAATTTGTGAGTGGATAAAATTGATTAAATTCAGAGCTTATATTTTGAATTTAACCACCAAACCAACCACTCACCAGATGAAAAACCTCTTTTTAAAACCTGTTTTTTTAGCTGTTGCCCTACTAATTGTAATCTTATTCGGGGTTGCCGGTTATCACTATGCCATCGGGTACCCTGCTTGGGTCACGATGGTTTTGGGAATACTCATTGGAGCTGTTCTGCTGGTCATTATAAAACTACTGCTCAGTTGGCTGGTTCCGTTGTTCAAAAAAATACCGCTTCCTTTTTTTACGTCGGTGTTGGCAGGTTTAATTTCTCTAGTAATTATGAGGATGTATGCTTTTGGTTGGCCATCCCTACTGTTTTATAGTTTGGTGTTGTTTGGTCTTGTCTGTTTGATTTTATTCACAACGGGTATTTGGCAAATCATTCAAAAACAGAATGTGAAAGTAGGAGGTATTCTTGTGGTTTCGAGCATTATATTAGTTGCTTTTGGATTTTATGGATTCAATTCTTTGGATGGTGACCCTTACTCGGAATCCACACAGGTAATTGATGGTGAAGGAATCACTACACTCAGCGATATGGGAATCGATGACCCTTCGACCAAGGGGAATAATGAAGTTGAAGTCTTTACATATGGCAGTGGAACGGATTCCAAAAGATTAGAATATGGGGAGGGGGCAAAAATAAAAACCCCTACCGTAGATGCATCTTTACTGCTACCAGAATGGAAGGGCAAAAAGAAAAAGTGGCGCGAAAAATATTGGGGTTTCGGTGTGGACAGTTTTCCGTTGAATGCCCGTGTGTATATGCCCAAAGGCACTGGGCCTTTCCCTATGGTTATGATGGTGCATGGGAACCACAGCATGCTCGACTATTCCGATGGAGGCTATGCCTACCTTGGGGAATTGCTGGCAAGCAGGGGAATTATTGGTGTTTCTGTAGATCAAAATTTTATCAATGGACACTGGTCCGGGGACTTTAGAGGAAAAGAAATGCCGGTTCGTGGTTGGTTATTGCTCAAACATTTGGAACAATGGAGCAAATGGAACCAAAACACTACATCGGGTTTGGCTGGTAAAGTGGATTTGGACAACGTCGTCCTTGTAGGACATTCCAGGGGAGGGGAGGCGGTATCCATTGCTGCTGCTTTTAACCAACTGGACAGATTTCCGGATAATGGCAATGAACAGTTCGATTTTGGATTTGGGATAAAAGGTGTGATCAGCATTGCTCCAACGGATTACAGGTACGATCGAGAGATTAGTTTGACCGACATTAATTATTTGTCAATTCAGGGAGCATACGACTCGGATGAAACCAGTTTCTGGGGTATGAGGCCATACCATCGTTTGCAGTTTTCGGAAGGTTTCGATGGATTTAAGGCTGGGCTGTATATGAATCATGCAAATCACGGTCAGTTTAACTCCACTTGGGGCCGCTCGGACTTTGGAGCACCTATGAAATGGTTGCTCAACCTTACCCCATTGGTAACAGGAGAGGAACAGCGAAAAGTTGCCAAGGTATATATTGGTGCTTTTGCCGAAGTTGTTCTTAAGAAGAACAAAAGTTATTTGCCAATGTTCAAGAATATGGAACTGATCCATAATTGGTTGCCTAAAGAAACTTATAGAATTCAGTATGCGGACAATTTTAAAAATGTTCTGGTGGATTTTGAAAGGGATTTGGACCTTTCCAATGGATTGGATGGTATAAAACTCAATGCCGAACATTTTAACATTTGGCGGGAAATGGAATTATTGGCCAGAGACGGTGGTAGTCAGCAAAACAATGCTTTGGTACTTGGGTGGAGACATAGTTCGGATATTCAAAGTGATTCAATTCCCGTTTATTCCATTGAGCTGCCGGAAGCATTGAAGAATTTTGGGGAAATGGATACTTTGGCACTTTCCTTGGCCATGGGCGATTTATCTGAATTGGCGATAAATGAAGAAGGAGAAGGGAGGAATTTGACTCCAAAAAGTGGTTTTAATTTTAGCATTATGCTTAAGGATAGTTTAGGAAATTCTGCTTCGGTTCCTTTGGCAGAGAACAATAAACTTCCGGGTGTGGTCAAAAGCAAGTTTACCAAGTTTGATTTTTTGGATAGGAATATGATAGGTGATGAATCCGAGACCCAATTAAAAAGCTGTTTTGTTCCGATCTCCTCTTTTTTAAAACAAAATAACAGTCTAAACATGAACAATCTGAAAAGCATTGATCTGGTTTTTGATAAAGATACCATGGGAGTTGTTATTTTGGATGACATCGGGTTTTATCAAAAAAGAATAGATTGATACTGGAACTACTGATCCTCCATTTCTGAAATGGTGTGATTATGAGATAGTGGACTTATGAAGAGAAACTTTTGATTTATGCCAAGTACCAATATATCTTATCTTTGTGATAAATGCCTTGTACATTAACTAGTTTGTAAATAGATGGCGGAGCTGATTAGACTATATGAAGAAAATCCAAATCCTAAGCAGGTTCAAAAAGTAGTGGATGTGCTAAAAAAGGGTGGATTGGTCATTTATCCGACCGATACGGTTTACGGTCTCGGCTGCGACATAACCAACTCAAAAGCCTTACAACGGATAGCCCGTATTAAAGGAGTAAAGCTGGCAAAGGCCAATTGGTCTTTTATCTGTGCCGATTTGAGCAATCTTTCGGATTACGTTCGACAAATAGACAGTCCTACTTTTAAAATTCTAAAAAGAACACTTCCGGGACCTTATACTTTTATACTCCCGGGAAACAATAATCTTCCCAAAGATTTCAAAAAAAAGAAAACGGTGGGTATCCGTGTTCCGGACAATGCCATTGCAAGGGCATTGGTTACCGGGCTGGGGCATCCAATTGTATCTACATCTATTCATGATGATGATGATATACTTGAGTATACTACCGATCCGGAGCTTATTTTTGAGAAGTGGCAAAATCTTGTAGATGTGGTCATCGATGGAGGGTACGGTGACAATGTAGCCTCTACGGTCATAGATCTTTCGGGAGACGAACCAGAGGTAATACGTGAAGGTAAAGGGAGTTTGGATATCTACTAATAAAAAAAGCGGCCAAATGGCCGCTTTTCTTTTTAAGCTTTAGCTTCTATTTTCTTATTTACCGGTTCCACCGATAGCAGGATCTTTCATTCCTTCTTCGATCATGTTATAGAACTGATCGATTTTTGGAAGTACAACAATTCGTGTTCTTCTGTTCTTAGCTCTGTTGGCAGAAGTGTTGTTGTCCACAAGTGGTACATAGTGGCTACGTCCAGCAGCAGTCATTCTAGATGGTTCTACACCAAAATCGTTCTGAAGGATTCGAACAACGGAAGTTGCTCTTTTTACACTCAAATCCCAGTTATCTGCTAGTTCGGAAGTTTTAATTGGCACGTTATCCGTGTGTCCTTCTACCATAAACTCAAAGTCAGGCTTGTTGTTTACGACTTTCGCCACTTTACCAAGTACTTCCTTTGCAGCGTTGGTTACGTTGTAGCTTCCGCTTCTGAACAACAATTTATCGGAGATGGAAACGAAAACAACACCTTTCTCTACGCTGATCTCAATGTCCTCATCATCCAAGTTGCCCAATACACCTTTTAAACTCTGAACCAAGGCAAGGTTTACAGAATCCCTACGGGTAACGGCATCTTGTAATTTTCTGATGGTAAGGTCTTTTTCGCGAAGACTTTCCAAAGATTTTTCAAGGTTCTCGGCACCTTTAGTGGTAAGGGTGGTCAAGTTGCCCATGTTGTTGATGAGCTCTTGGTTGTTTGCTTTAAGGAAGGCATTTTGGTCTTCGAGGGTTTTTAGCCTAGAGTCTGCAGTTGCCTTTTCTTCCAAGCAATCGTTTAGTTTAACGGTTGCAGAATTCAATAGGTCTTGGGTTTCTTTGTGTTTGGCCTCTAGTTCGGAATATTTCTTCTGCGATACACAAGAAGATAATAGAACTGTCATTGCCAATGCTCCTAGAAAAACTTTTTTCATAGTTCAGAATATAATTTAAGGATTGTTAGATTTATCAAATGTTAAAAAACTACACCAAAATTAGATAAAAAGCAAGGTCCCTATATTTCGGCTTCGTTAATCTTTTACTAAATTGTTAAAATTCTCTACCTGATGTACGAAATAAGACCATACTATGGATGTCGCGGCGTAGTACTTTAATAAAAAATTAGCTTTTTCGCGCTTTTTGTACATTTTTGTAAAGTTAGCGTAAAAACTTAAATGAGCTTTTAAGATAGCGGAACAGTGATCGAACTTCAATTGAAAAATAAAACGCAGAGCAGCGATACCATCTAGCAATAAGCGGGCAAAAACCAAAGGAAGCGCCTTTTTTCTTGGAAGGTTTTTGGTTATGGAGTAGAGGGAGTTCCTAAAATTAAGGAAGGTTTTTTTGGGATTCATATTGGATAAGGTGCTGCCTCCTAAATGGTACACGTGGCTATGGCCTACATAATACACTTTATGTCCGGCATTTTTTGCTCTCCAACATAGGTCTATTTCTTCTTGGTGGGCAAAATAGTCTTCATCAAACCCATTAAGCGATCTAAAAACCTCACTTCTTATAAACATACAGGCACCTGTCGCCCAGAATACCTCTTGGATATCGTTATACTGGCCTTCGTCCTTTTCTATGGTCTGGAAGACCCTTCCTCTACAAAAGGGGTAACCGAACATATCGATGAAACCTCCCGCCGCCCCTGCATATTCAAAATGGTCCCTTTTGTTCAAATCCAATATTTTTGGTTGGATTATGGCCGCATTCGGAAGTGTTTCAAAGGCCTTTTTTATAGGCCCCAACCAATCAGGGGCTACTTCAACATCGGAATTGAGCAAACAGAAGATATCTGCCTTTATGTTCTTCAACCCGTCGTTATAGCCCTTTGCAAAACCACCATTGGTGCTGTTTTGTACAATGCCTACCGTGGGATAATGTTGTTTTATAAAATCTACCGAACCATCGGTGCTCGCATTGTCCACTACATAAATATCGGCACCTTGGGAATACTCCATCACAGAGGGAAGAAATCTCTCCAGCAGAGCTTCTCCATTCCAATTGAGTATGACTACGGCGATTTTCAAAACGGAGGCAAATTAACGGCTAAATTCAGGAATATCCTCTAAAAACATGTATTTTTCATTCTTATGATCCATTTCGCAATAATAATGCGCCAACCCATTGGTGACCATTAGATATTTGGATTTTAATTGTAGGTTGTACCGAGCTATCTGATCAAAAACCGCTTGGGTAATGTTCACCTCGGGAGCTTTACATTCTATTAATAGAAAAATAGAACCGTCGGGATTGAACACGACCACATCGTAACGTTTTTTTAAGTTGTTTATGGTAAGTTGTTTTTCCACATTGATCAGGCTCTTCGGGTAGTTTTTTGTGAACACCAGATACCGAAGCACATGTTGCCGGACCCATTCTTCGGGTTGGAGGACCACAAATTTTTTACGTATCCCATCGAAAATGTACTGCCTATTTTGGCTATTTTTGATTCGGAACGAATAAGGTGGAAAGTTCAAATCTTGCATTTTACAAAACTGGTGATATAATTTGAATGGACAAAGTAAAAGAGATCGTAGGGGAAATCAATAAGGGCAATCCAAAGCCCATTTATTTTTTGATGGGAGAGGAGCCATATTATATTGACCGAATTTCCCAGTACATTGCAGAAAATGTGCTGACAGATGACGAAAAAGGGTTTAATCAGATGGTGTTGTACGGGAAGGATACCACGGTGGACGAAGTTGTTGCCAATGCCAAGAGGTTCCCGATGATGGCAGAATATCAGGTTGTAATTGTAAAAGAGGCGCAGCATCTTTCCAGAACCATAGAAAATTTATCCTCTTACGCAGAGAACCCCCAACCGACCACCATTCTTGTGCTTTGCTACAAATACAAAAAGTTGGACAAGCGAAAAAAGTTGTACAAGACCATTAAAAAAACGGGAGAGCTCTTTGAGAGCAAAAAACTGTACGATAATCAGGTTGCGGATTGGATCAGAAGGACCTTGGCCAACAAAAAATATAAAATATCGCCCAAGTCCTGTGTTATGCTAGTGGAGTTTTTGGGCACGGATCTGAGCAAAATAAGCAACGAGCTGGACAAACTCATGTTGATCGTGCCTCCATCAACCGAAATTACGCCCGACCTTATCGAAGAGCATATTGGCATTAGCAAGGATTTCAATAATTTTGAATTGAAGAAGGCGATCGGAGAGCGCAACGTAAAAAAAGCGTCCAGGATCATTGATTATTTTGCCCAAAATCCCAAGGACAATCCTTTTGTGGTCACCATAACCCTTTTGAATACATTTTTCACGCAATTATTGCAATATCATGGACTGAGCGACCATTCTCCCGGGAATGTGGCCAAAGTACTCGGTGTAAACCCATATTTTGTAAATGAGTATGTTGTGGCGGCCCGAAACTACCCCATGAAAAGGGTAAGCGGCATCATCTCCAATTTAAGGGTATTGGATTTAAAAAGTAAAGGAGTAGGAGCGAGTAACATGGCACAGGCCGATCTGTTGAAAGAACTCCTATCTGAAATAATCTAAACGATTGTTACTTTTTATCCACGCTGTATTTGCCAGGCCCCAATAGCATTATAACCACAAATACGGTAAGGTAAAGCAAAGCTTTTTCCTTTGTGCCGAATGGATCAGCACCGTGAATCATAAAACCGGCAACGAACATGGTAATTGCGGTGGGTATGGCAGCCCATCGGGTCTTAAAACCAATAATGATCAATAGCGGGCATATAAATTCGGCCACAACGGCCAAAAAAAGTGAAGGCGCCTGCCCAATACCAAATGGGTTGGCGAATTCTGTGTTGCCATTGATGAGATTCATTAATTTGGGGTAACCATGGGTTAGCATAAATGCAGATGGTACAATCCTTAAAAGTGCCAGCCCAAAGTGGATCAAAGTGTTGTTTTTCATGTGGGGAAAAAATTAATCCCCGTGAAAATATAAATTATGTTTCTAAAAACACAACTTTAATTGACGAAAGGTACTTTTGAGTTGATCTTTATGTGAAACTACCGCAGGGCGGGATAAGTTTGTGGGTCGGATTCGTGCATTATGTGGTACACTTTTTCAAAAATATCCTCCGCATTTGGTTTTGAAAAATAATCCCCGTCCGATGCATAGGCCGGTCGATGTGCCTTAGCTGTCAACGTTTGTGGTTTGCTATCCAAATAGCGGTAGCCTCCTTGTTTTTCCACCACTTCTTGCATCAGATATGCCGAACATCCGCCTGGCACATCCTCATCGATAACCAAAAGCCTATTGGTTTTTTGCAGACTTTTTACCACATCGTGTTCCAAATCAAAAGGCAACAAGGATTGGGCGTCTATAACTTCGGCATCAATACCAACTTCCAAAAGATCTTGGGCTACTTTTTCTACAATCCTTAAGGTGGAACCGTAAGATAGCAGGGTAATGTCCTTGCCCTCTTTTAATGTTTCGACCTTGCCGATTGGTGTACAGTACTCACCTAAGTTGTCCGGTTTTCTTTCTTTTAGGCGATATCCGTTCAAACTTTCAATGATCAAGGCCGGTTCATCACTCTTCATCAAAGTATTGTAAAAGCCTGCAGCCTGTGTCATGTTCCTTGGGGCCAGAATATACATGCCCCGCAATAAGTGCACTAGGCCGCCCATGGGTGAACCGGAGTGCCATATTCCTTCTAAACGGTGTCCTCTGGTACGAACGATCAACGGTGCTTTTTGTTTTCCTACGGTTCTGTACATTAAGGTAGCCAAATCGTCGCTCAAGGTTTGGATCGCATACAGGATATAATCCAAATATTGTATTTCCGCAATTGGGCGGAGTCCTCTAAGGGCCATACCGATTCCCTGACCAATTATAGTGGTCTCGCGGATACCCGTATCGGCGACCCTAAGTTTGCCAAACTTTTTTTGAAGTCCTTCCAGACCTTGGTTAACATCGCCAATATTGCCCGTATCCTCGCCAAATACCAAAGCTTCTGGATATTTGGTGAACAGTTTGTCAAAATTGTCCCTAAGGATTACACGTCCGTCAACTTCTTCGGCATCTTCAGAGTAGATGGGGGGTACCGGTGCAATGGATGTTGCTTTATTGCCAATTTCGTTATAAAGATGCGAACCATACTCGTATTCACCATTTTTAATATAGTTGTCCACCCACTGCTGAAGCGCTTTCTTTTCCGGGCTTGTTTCGCCCAAGAGATAACGCAATGCCTTTCGGGATTTAGTGGCCAAATCTTTTTTAAGGGGCTCCTCAATTGCGATCAAGTCATTTTTTAGCTTAGTGATAAAAGCTCTGTTCGGACTTTTACTTGCTGCTTGGTCCAATAACTGAACCAATACTTTTTTAGCTTGTATTTGAGGGCTCAGGAATTCGGTCCAAGCTTCTTTTTTGGCAGCCCTTACCTTTTGTTTGATCTCCCTCTCCGTTTTTTTGAGTTCTTCTTCGGTGCTAATACCGTTTTCTATGATCCACTCCCTAAAACGCTTGTTGCAATCGTTTTCGCGTTCCCACTCCAAACGCTCGGAAGATTTGTATCTTTCGTGTGACCCAGAGGTAGAGTGACCCTGTGGCTGCGTAAGTTCCGTTACATGTAAAATTACGGGTACATGTTGTTCCCGAGCAATGTCGGAGGCATTCTCAAAGGTGTGGATAAGTGCCGTATAATCCCAACCGTGTACTTTTAAAATCTCAAAACCATTCTTTTCTTCGTCCCTTTGCAGTCCGCTAAGTGCTTCAGAAATACTTCCTTTGGTGGTATGGAATTCGGATGGGACCGAAATGCCGTACTCATCGTCCCAAATACAGATAACCATGGGAACTTGCATTACCCCGGCAGCATTGAGTGTTTCAAAAAAATGTCCTTCGCTGGTACTTGCGTTTCCTATAGTGCCCCAAGCGACTTCATTTCCATTGTTGGAAAAATTCGATTGTTCTATTCCTTCTACGTTTCGGTAAATTTTGGAAGCTTGTGCAAGTCCTAGCAAACGAGGCATTTGACCTGCGGTACACGAGATATCGGCACTACTGTTTTTTTGTTCGGTCAGGTTTTTCCAAGTTCCATCCTCGTTTAAGCTGTGCGTACCAAAATGGCCTCCCATTTGGCGGCCTGCACTCATGGGTTCTTTATCCAAATCTGTAGTGGCGTATAGGCCATGAAAGAAAGATTTTGGGTCCAAATAACCCAATGCCATCATAAATGTTTGGTCGCGATAGTATCCGCTCCTAAAATCCCCATTCTGAAAAGCCCTTGCCATTGCCAACTGTGGGAGCTCTTTTCCGTCCCCAAAAATTCCGAACTTGGCCTTTCCGGACAGTACTTCCCGTCTTCCCATTAAACTACATTCCCTGCTGGTAACGGCAATCTCATAATCTTGAAGGATTTGCGTTTTGAAATCGTCAAAAGAAATATCGTTGCTAGTACTTGGGTTGGGTTTCATAAGGTATTGAAGATTTCTGCAAAAGTATTAAAAACGAGTCAAAATAGCAATAGCAATCCGCACTAATAAATTGAAAAAAAGTTAAAAATACACTGAAAAAATCTATTATATGTTAATTATATAACCAAAAAGAAGTGTTCAATTATCAATATGATAATCAAAACCACTTCCTTGTGAAGAGCCCGATAAGGGTTTTCGGGCTTATGGTGACTATAAAACGGATTCTTTCTTCGTAATTGTCCTGGGCGATTTCCCAACCTCTATTTGAATATACGGGAAAGTAAAGCTCAAAGTAATCCGTAACCAAATTTAGGCGAACACCGGAGTCGTATACAAAACGGGTGTTTTGGCCTTTATTTTTAATGAAACCCAAATCGCCATAGGCTTCCACCCAACGCCATATGTTTGTGCTCGCGTTGGTCGTAGCTATCCAATCGTTGGCATATGGATTTTCGAGTTTCGATTTAAACCCTCCTTCGGCAATAATTACCTGTTGGCTATATATTCCAGAACTTTCGGACCTTCCCAGATAGTTTAGGTCGAACATATAGTCCGTGGGTCTGTCCAGCGCAAAGCTGAAAAAATTGGATTCAGTTGTGTTCCTCAAGAATTTTCCGGCATACACTCGAAGGTTCAATTGTCTATTGCTTTGGAACAGTTTTCTGTATTCCCATTCAAACGCAACTTTGGTGAAGTCACTGGAATGTTGGGCATCAATAAACCAAGAGGAATAATTCAAAATGTTATTGTCCACATCGGTAAACCGAACATTCATAACACCATAGTCGGGTTCGGTGTCCAATTGGCCTTCCAAATTCTCGTCTATATTCCTAAAAACGTTCCTGTACCTAAACAATAAGTATTGTCTTCGGTTGGATAAAAGGTCGTCCGGTCGCCACCCAAAACTAACGGCAGGTGTCAATGTGGTAAATCTGGAATTTTCCTGAAAGTGCGATGTAGATGTGGAAAACGAATAATTGGTTACAAACAATCCAGTTTTGTTATGGTACTTGCGATAGCGTAAACTGGCCTTTCCCACCAAGGTACGCTCCAAAAAGGAATACGTCGGGGAAATATCGTATTGGAAAGGGCGTTCCAAAAAGGTTTTGTTATAGAGGCGTAATCCTGGGGTTATCCCGTCGTATAAATTAAAGTTGACTATGGGCACATAAAATATCTGGTTGTAATAGGGATCTTCCGTATCCTTGAAAAATTGAAACTTGAGCTTTTTGTTACTGGAAAAAAAACCGTTCAAGGTTTTCCAATTGTCCCTTTGGTTGAACTCAGGTATTTTTTGATCATAGTTCAGCACTAAACGATCTTCACCTTGTCTTGGTATGGTAACGCTCTTGGTGGTATCAATTCCGGAAAACCAATATTGCGAAACCACGGAATCCTTTTCGAGCCCAAAAACGGATATGGGCACATTGGTTCCTCGTTTGTTCTTTAGTACAAAAGTGATGGAATCCTCTGTTTTTTTGATTTTTTTGATTTTGAAATCGATTTTTTTGTCCGTGTTCACATAAGAATCAAAGAACCAATCCACTTCTTTATCCGCATATTTTTTGATTGTGTTATGAAAATCTTTAGCGGATACGTATTGTTTCAGTTTATGGTTCTGATAAAAATCAAGTACGGTACTGTCCACTTTTTTCTCGCCCAAATAGGCCGATAAATAGGACATGCCCAGCCCGGCCTTGTAACTATTCGCGATCTTTTGGTTGAATTTGATTAGGGAATCGTTTCGGGTGGTCAGGGCCTGATCGATGTTTTTCCTTGCCGAGAGCATACTAAATAGTGCGTATTGCTCATTAAAATCCATTTGTGCAAAATGAAAGTTCTTTATGCCCCAAATTCGTGATAGCTTTCCTGCCAGTTTTTGATCGGGATAGTACTCTTCCACATATTTTATCATAAGGTAGTAACCGATTGCATCGTTCACCCAGCGTTCTTCGCGCGGATTTAGGTACAAAGACTCTTTCAGATAATTGCGGATGGCCGTTTTTAGGAACTTCATTTCAAACTGAAATTGCTCCTCGTACGGCCTAATAAATGAAGGGAGTTGGCTTATGCCATATAAAGGTGATTTGCTATAGTCGAACTCGCTGACCAATAGGTTGCCATGGGGGTAACGGCCCAAATTTTCGTTTAAAAATTGCGAAACCCTATTAATGGAAATACCTTGGGCTATTTCGCCATATTTATTGGATTCTATATCTGTGGTTATGGTAACGTGCTCGGTAACATGTTTGGTGAATCTATCATCAGCTGTTAAGATAATCTCGCAATTTTTTCTATTGTCCCCGAGAAGCTGTACATGATGCCCACCAGGAAAATTGGAAATGTTGGATGTGCGATAGTTGGACGCCAAAAACAAGTCTTCGGGATAGGTAAAATTGATTCTGGTATCGGTAACATCGGTATATAGATCATCCAAGTTAATGTTGTTGTATAATTTCCAATCATCATCGAAGACAGCAGGGGTAAAATACCAATCCTTAAGGTTGAAACCTTGGTTGTTTAAATGGCCATAGCCGGTAAACTTGGCATCGGGCAATCTAATGGTATAGGTAAAAAACAGTTGGATCGATTCCCCCGGTTTAAGTACCTCATTAAGGGAAACGGCAATATAATCCATGTTACCTATTCGATTCCAGTCGAGCCCGGCATAGTTTTGATCAACTATGGTCCGTATCGTGGTTTTTCCCCTTTCCCTATCTTTTGCCAAATGGAGACTGCGGTTAAACTCTTCCGCGAATCTTTTTGCCAATGCTGTATTTTTATTGGAATAGGCATGGTTCCAATCGTTAAAATAAAGGGTGGAAAGTCCTTTGTCCGATTGGTTTACATAGGTAAAATGTTGCCGTATTCGTATTTGATGGGTAGGTCCATCGAGGGTAGCCACAATTTCATTGGTATGTTGCGCCGATATATTCGGGCACAACAAAATGCATTGCAGCAGAACGCCAAAAAATACGAAACGATAAGCCAATGTGGTAATGTTAAAAGTTTGGGCTTAAGGTTCGGCCTTTGTAGAAAGCATCTATTATTTCCACAACTTCATCCTCTGTATCGGCCAATTTAATCAAATCTAGGTCTTTTGGACTTATGTTCCCTTCCTCGACCAAGGTGTTCTTGATCCAATCGAGCAGACCTTTCCAAAATTCACTGCCCACAAGAATTATAGGGAATGTATGGATCTTATGTGTCTGGATAAGTGTCAGGGCCTCAAAAAACTCGTCCAATGTACCAAAGCCTCCGGGCATCACAACAAAGCCTTGTGAGTATTTTACGAACATTACCTTTCTAACAAAAAAGTAATCAAAATCCAGACTTTTATCATCGTCGATATAGGGGTTATCGTGCTGTTCGAAGGGTAGGTCTATATTTAAGCCCACAGAAGTACCGCCGGCCAGGTTGGCTCCTTTGTTTCCCGCTTCCATAATTCCGGGTCCACCGCCAGTAATGACTCCATAACCCGCTTCCGCGATTTTTTGTGAGATCCGTACGGCTAAATCGTAATATTGATGTCCCGGTCGTACCCGCGCCGATCCAAAAATGGAGACACACGGCCCGATTACGCTCATTTTTTCGAATCCATTAACAAATTCGCCCATAATTTTAAATATGGCCCACGAATCGTTTGTCTTAATTTCATTCCATCCTTTGGAATGTTGTTCTTTGCGCATTTGCATAGTTGTATAGTGTTTTAAACTGCGTGTTTTATTTTTTGTTTTGTGTTCTCCAACTCCTTTTTCAAAAATTTGGCGGTATAGCTCTTTTTGTCCTTGGCCACTTCTTCGGGGGTACCCTTGGCAACTACCGTTCCGCCGCCTCTACCACCTTCATGCCCAATGTCTATAATGTGGTCCATCATTTTTATCACATCCATATTATGCTCGATGACCAAGATGGTATTGCCTTTGTCCACCAATTGGTTCAGTACCTCCATAAGCACCCTGATATCTTCGAAATGAAGACCGGTGGTAGGTTCGTCGAGGATGTAAAAAGTATTTCCTGTGTCCCGTTTGGACAGTTCGGTGGCCAGTTTGACCCGTTGTGCCTCGCCTCCGGATAGGGTAGTGGACTGTTGCCCCAATGATATATAACCCAAACCTACATCTTTTATTGTCTTTAGCTTTCGGTGGATTTTTGGAATGTTCTCAAAAAAATCCACAGCTTCATTGATGGTCATTTCCAGGACATCGGCAATGGATTTGCCTTTGTACCGGATCTCCAAGGTTTCCCTATTGAAGCGTTTGCCGTTACAGGTCTCGCATTCTACGTACACATCGGGCAAAAAATTCATTTCAATTACTTTGAGCCCACCTCCCTGACAAGTTTCACATCGTCCACCGGCAACGTTAAAACTAAATCTACCTGGTTTGTAACCACGGATGGTTGCTTCGGTGGTTTTGGCGAACAGGGATCGAATTTCACTAAAAACCCCGGTGTACGTGGCCGGATTGGACCGTGGTGTGCGCCCTATCGGGGATTGGTTGATATCGATGACCTTGTCTATATGTTCCAAACCTGTAATTTTTTTGTAGGGCATCGGTTTTTTTACACCATTAAAATAATGGGCATTCATAATAGGGTAGAGGGTCTCGTTCACCAAGGTGGATTTACCACTTCCCGATACGCCGGTTACCCCGATCAGTTTTCCCAAAGGGAAATCAACAGTTACATTTTTTAGGTTATTGCCCGTACAACCAGATAGAGTTATCTTTTTACCGGTTCCTTTCCGACGTTTTTCTGGTACGGGAATTTCCATTTCGCCGGAAATGTACTTTGCTGTAATCGTGTTTTGACCCAACATTTCTTTTGGGCTTCCTTCGGAAATAATTTCACCTCCATGTTTACCTGCCCGTGGCCCTATATCGATTACATGGTCGGCACATTCGATCATGTCGCGATCATGTTCCACTACGATTACGGAATTGCCGATATCACGCAGCGCTTCGAGAGAATGTATCAATCGCTCATTGTCCCTTTGGTGAAGTCCTATGCTGGGTTCGTCCAGGATATAGAGAACACCCACCAATTGAGAACCTATTTGGGTGGCCAATCGGATACGTTGTGCCTCACCTCCAGAAAGTGATTTGGAGCTTCGGTTCAATGATAGATAATCCAGGCCTACATCCAATAAAAATCCAACACGGGCACTGATTTCCTTTATAATCTCGTTCGCAATGATCTTTTGGTTGCCCTCCAAGGTATCATCCAAGTGTTTGAAGAAATCGGCCAACTCTGCGATATCCATTTGCGCGAGTTCCGCAATATTTTTGCCATCAATTTTAAAATACAATGATTCTTGGCGTAACCGCGATCCATTGCAACTTGGGCATTCCACTTTGTCCATATAATCTTTTGCCCATCTTTTTATAGACGTTGAGTTGGCTTCGTTATATTGGGTTTTGATAAAGTTGGAGATGCCCTCGTAATCGATTTTATATTGTCTTTTAACCCCTAGACTTTTAGAATCCACCTCAAAACTTTCCTTACCACCGTTCAAAATAACGTCCATGGCTTCTTCTGGAATTTTTTCAATGGGATCGGTCAATTCAAAATTGTAGCGCTGCGCAATAGTTTCCAATTGTTTAAAGGCCCAAGACTTTTTGTACTCTCCCAAGGGAGCTAGGCCTCCGGATTTTATGGATAATTTTCTGTTTGGAATGATTTTATCCACATTTACCTGGTATACATGCCCCAAACCACTGCACTCTGGACACATTCCTTTAGGTGAGTTAAAAGAAAAGGTGTTGGGTTCCGGTGTTGGATAGGAGATACCTGTGGTCGGGCACATTAGGTCCCGACTGAAATATCTTGGCACCGTTTCCCCTTCTTCCAAGATCATAAGAACATTTTCACCACTGTACATCGCCGTATTTATGGTCTCGCTCAAGCGTTTATGGAAATCCTCGCTATTTCCCACTTTTAAACGATCTATCACAATTTCAATATTGTGGGTTTTGTAACGGTCAACCTTCATTCCTTTGGTAATGTCGGTAATTTCCCCATCGACCCGCACTTTTACAAATCCTTGCTTTGCAATCTGCTCAAAAAGTTCGCGGTAGTGTCCTTTTCTGGATTTGATCACGGGAGCCAACACATTTATTTTTTTGTCCTGGTAAGACTCAATGATCAAATCCTTGATCTGTTCGTCGCTGTAACTCACCATTTTTTCACCCGTGTTATAGCTGTATGCATCGCCTGCTCTAGCAAAAAGTAGACGTAAAAAATCGTAAACCTCTGTAATGGTTCCCACAGTGGAACGTGGGGATTTGGAGGTGGTTTTCTGCTCTATGGCGATCACAGGAGAGAGCCCATCGATCTTATCCACATCCGGGCGTTCCAAACCGCCCAAAAACTGTCTGGCGTAGGCCGAAAAAGTTTCAATATATCTTCGTTGCCCCTCGGCATAGATCGTATCAAAGGCCAAAGAGGACTTTCCACTGCCCGAAAGTCCGGTGATGACCACCAATTTTTCACGTGGGATCGTAACATCAATATTCTTTAGATTATGGACCCTTGCGCCCTTAACCTCAATATGTTCTTCGTAATTGATCATAAATCATAGCAAACTTCAAAAGTAGCGATTTGAGATGTAAAAAGGAAGCGGCCTCCAAGTTTCGTTTTTATGAATTGATGGTTTATTTTTACCGTGTACATTGTCACTTTGAGCGCAGTCGAGAGGTGCTTGTTTATCCAATGTTGGGTCTCGACTGCGCTCGACCTGACAGAATAAAAAGAAACAAATATGAAAATATTAGGCATTGGCTCAAGAATAGATCATCCAGATTATGGTAAAGGTGTGGTAACCAACGTATCGTCCAAACACTATTGGGTGACCTTTTTGGAAAATGGATTGGAAACCATTGATTTGGATTCAGATTTTGAAGTTATTGAAGCTGTGGAAGATGAAGTGGACAGTGTAAGTTTTTTTGATGTGGAGCGATCTTTGGTGAAAATATTGGAAAAATGGAGCGACACCCACGAAAAAGTGGCCATGGCCGATAAATGGAAAGGTGGAAAATTGGTTATGGAACCCGGTGACTCAACTGCCAATAAGGAAATGCCCATTGATACTTTTTTCCATAAAATTGTGATGGTGCGCGATCGTATCCGTGTAATGGAACAAAAAATCAACAGTAGCAAAAACTTGGACGATCAAGAAAAAGTGGACCTACAACAATATATTACCCGGATATATGGCAGTTTGACCAGTTTCAACGTACTGTTCAAGACCAAAAGCGACCATTTTGTGGGGGAGAAAAGCAAAGGATAGATTACACCGCCTCCTTCTTCTCGCTCAAATACTTCCAATAGCGTTTAGGTACGTGCTGCGTATGTAATTTTGGGTTGATGCGCGAGGCAATATTGGTACTTTTAAAATAATCGTTCCAAAGGGTCTGGTATTCGTATTCCTCGGTGGTAAAGGCATCACTTTTTATAGTTTTGTTGTGGTGGATGTCTTTCAAATTGAGGGATACCATTTCTACGTGGTCCAAATTATAATAGATGCCATATTTACGTTTTACATCATAAATTAACCATTTTTGGTCCGCATAGCGATTACGGAAATGTTTGGAAATTAAGGGGAGTACATCAAAATCGGGTTCAATGTTGGCAAAGTAAATGTCGTCCTTGGTCAATTGAAACCTGACAAAGGCTTCCATCCGATGTTTTTCGCGTCCCACTTTTTTGGCCAATTGCGCGATGTGCAATACTGTCGGGTCCGAATAGTCCAAATACTTGCCATTTTTGGTGCGCATTAATTTTTGGATGTAAGAGTAAAGCATCATTTCCACTCCTTCGGTTTCACTTAAAAAAGCAAAATAGACACTGGAAATGGCATTGTTACTCTTATTTCGGATACCGTTCCAAACTCGTTTAGCTTTTTCCACGTGGGTAAAAACGGTTTCGGTTTCAGAAAACAATCCGCTTTGGGTTTGATTATTCTTTTGGATGTCGGCCACATTGATTTTTTCGTCAAAAGCGACAAATACGGCGGTGAGGAAGCCATTAAAACTACCGTCGTAAACTAAGGTTGTTGAAGTATTCATAGTGCTTTCGTTTTTTTAGATGTCCTTTCGAAGGAATTTATGACTGAGAAATCTAGGTGTCCCAATACTATCTCGACTACGCTCGACATGAAAGTTCGAAATGACTTATCTGTTAATTGAACAAGGACAATTGCGTGCTGTATTGATTCCGGAATTTCCCTTTGGAATTCTGAAGAATCATCCCTTTTATCTTATCCGCATCCAAGTCTCGGCGCTCCCAATCTCGCGATTCGCACACCATAAAATATTGGGCACGGTTGAGGGCCACACCAATTTTTTTGAGATGGTCCCAGTTCAGTTTTCTAAATTTTCTGGCCTTTATAATTTTTGATACGGACTGCATTCCAATACCAGGGATTCGTGCCAATAGTCGCTTGTCCGCAGTGTTCACATCCACTGGAAAATAGTGTAGGTTGCGCAGTGCCCATGAGAGTTTAGGATCTACGTCCATATCCAGATTTGGATGTTGCTTGTTCAAGATTTCACCAATGGAAAACCCATAAAAGCGCAATAGCCAATCCGTTTGGTACAATCTGTTCTCGCGTAACATGGGCACCTCTGAACCTATCGATGGCAATCTGGAGTCCTGGGTTACAGGCACATATCCGGAATAATATACACGCTTCATATGATATTTTTTGTAATAGTATGTCGCTGAATACATTATATCCTTATCCGATTCTCCTGATGCACCCACGATCATTTGTGTACTTTGGCCGGCAGGAGCATATTTTGGGGTGTTTTTTATAATCTTTCGCTCCGATGTATACCGTACTATTTCATTTTTTACCTTTTCCATCGGTCTGGTAAAATCCTCGTGCTTTTTATCTGGAGCCAATAGTTTTAGGCCAGAAATTGTGGGCACTTCAATATTTACGGAAAGGCGATCTGCATAAAGCCCTGCTTCGTACATTAATTCATCACTCGCTCCAGGAATGGATTTTAAATGAATATAACCGTTGAAATTTTCTTCTTCGCGCAGTTTTTTGGCAACAGCTACCAAACGTTCCATGGTGTGGTCGGGGCTTTTAAAAATACCGGAACTCAAAAAAAGACCTTCGATATAGTTTCTTCGATAAAAATTGATGGTAAGATCAACAACTTCCTGCACCTTAAAAGCGGCCCTGGGAACATCGTTGGATTTACGGGTTACGCAATAGGCGCAATCAAAAATACAATGGTTGGTGAGCAAAATCTTTAGTAGCGATACACAACGGCCGTCCGCGGTGTAGGTATGGCAAATACCCATTTTGGACGCATTGCCCAATCCTTTATTGGAATTGGTGCGATTGCTGCCACTGCTTGCACACGAAACATCATATTTGGCAGCATCGGCAAGAATGTTCAGTTTATCACGTATTCTGTCAAAATTCATAACTTGGAAATATTCCAATCAAAAATATGGAAATAATCCAATTAATGGAAATAATCCATAAATTATTTTGGAAATAATCCAAAAGTGGTATATTTGAGAATAGATTGTCTGTATGATTGTTTTCGATAATAATTAATTTTTAAATATCTCGACTGCTTTCGACACGACATTATTGACTTGATGATGGAAAATGAAATAACCCTAAAACGATTTACCGATATCCGAAGGGAACTAGGTTATACACAAACGGATTTTGCCAATTTGCTGGGCGTTAAAAATACCACTGCGGATATTGAGCGGGGGAGAACCAAGCTTTCCGGAAAGGTGGTTGCCGAACTTTTGAAACAATTTAAGATAAACCCATTGTGGTTATTCGGTGAGAGCGACCAAAAGCACTTGGATACTTCCAAGACCAGCGTTATTCCTAAAGTGGTTACGGTGGACAATAGTGAAAATGACAACATGGTGATGGTGAACGCCAAAGCTGCGGCAGGATACCCCCAAAATATTTCCGATACGAGCTGGTACCGGCAACTACCCGCTTTTGATATGCCCATTCCCGAGTTTAGAAATGCCACCTATCGGGGTTTTCAGGTAGAGGGGGACAGTATGCTGCCCAATTTGAGGCCCAACGATTGGGTGTTGGCGCGGGCCATAGAGCATATAGATCATGTAAGCTCCAATAAAATGTATGTGGTGGTTTTACAGGACTCGGTAATGGTGAAGAAAATAGAGCGAAAGCCCAATTCCAACAACATTACCCTTGTTTCATTAAACGAAACCTATCCACCTTACGAAATCAAGCCCTATCAGATCCAAGAAATCTGGGAAGTGAGCAGTAAACTTACCTTTAACGTGGATGCTACTACCGAAACGGGCTTATTGAAACAATTGCAACAGTCCATGGAGGAATTAAAAAAGCAGATTGCCAAATAGTTTTAAGAGAAAAACTTGTCTTTAATGGTCTTGGCAAGGGTGTGTGCAGCTGTTGGGTTTAGACGAAACCATAATTCCGGTTCAAAAATTTCCAGTTCGGCCAAGGCCCAGTTACCCTCGTTATCCCTAAAGATATCCACTCTGGCATAAACTGGTAATTCTGGTGCTGCCTTAACAACACTTCGGGCAAATACGATTTGTTCTTGATTGGGGGTGTACTTTTGAACAGTTCCGCCAAAATCATCCTGAACCCTAAAATCCCCGGGTTTGGCTGTTTTTAAAACTGCATGGGTAAACGCTCCGTTAAAGACCATCATGGATATTTCTCCTTCCGAAACAATGTTTTTTTGAAACTCCTGTAGCATCATTGCTTCTTTGGCAATTAATTCCTGGAAAATACTTTCATGTTCTATAATCTTATTTTTTTCAATTTTATAAGTGTGCCTTGCCGATGCGGAGACACAGGGTTTTAAAATAAAAGTATCAGCATTGAACCTGTGGTTCGCTTCAGAATTTGAAATTGCATCTGCCAGCGTGGTGGTTGTGCCTTTCTCGATAAAAACTGTTTTGGGAATTGTTACTCCGTTGATTGATAGGTCTTGTAAATAATGCTTATCTATGTTCCAATGAATGAGTTGCTGGGAATTAATGAACCGCGTTTTTTTCGAGGCCGTTTCCAACCATTTGGAAAATTCGGAATATCGGTCAAAATAATCCCAAGTGGTTCGAAACAGGGCAAGTTTTGTAGTCGACCAATCAAAACTGGGGTCGTCCCACGATTTTCGCCCTACTTTTAAACCCTGATTTTCCAAAGCTTCCAAAACCAACCGGTCTTCGAGCAATACATTTTCAATATAAGTGTTACTTTTTTTCGGGGCCACATACCTATGGTCCGTCAAAATAACAACATCAAAATCCATTTCAAAGGATGTTTAATAACCAACTGCCGTATCGTCTCCACGTTTGTCTGCGCCACCTTCCAGTTTACCGTTGGGCAATACCCGTATGGCATCCACCTTTCCGATAATCGGGGTTCGCTCTTCATTAATGATATATCCTTTGGATTTTAATTCTGCCTTAAGTTCTTCGGAGAAGCCTTCGGGTTCAAAAATCACCATATCCGGTAACCATTGGTGGTGAAAGCGAGGCGCGTTCACGGCTTCTTGCATACTTAAATTAAATTCGTAAACATTTAAAATGGTCTGAGCAACTGCGGTAATTATTGTAGAACCTCCTGGGGTGCCCACAACCATATACAGTTCACCATCCTTTTCAACAATGGTGGGCGTCATACTGCTTAACATGCGTTTTTCCGGAGCAATGCTGTTGGCTTCGGCACCGATTAGCCCGAACATGTTGGGAACTCCGGGCTTGGAACTAAAATCGTCCATTTCGTTATTGAGAAAAATTCCTACTTCTTCACAAAAGAGTTTGGACCCATATCCTCCATTGAGGGTTGAAGTGACGGAAACTGCGTTACCTTCACTATCCACTATAGAAAAATGTGTGGTCTGATCACTTTCAATAATTTCAACCTCACCATGGCTAACATCTGATGAAAGTGTGGCTTTATCAAAAGAAAAATTGGACATTCTGCCCTCTAGATATTCATCGCTCAACAGCATATCGTAAGGGATGTCCACAAAATCGGGGTCGCCCAAAAAATAGTTTCTATCGGCATAGGCCCTTCGAGAGGCTTCGGTAAACAATTGAATGGTCTTGGTTGAGTTGTGACCAAATTTTGAGATATCGTAGGGTTCCATCATTTTAAACATTTGATTGATCGTGACCCCTCCGCTGCTGGGCGGGCTCATGGAGATGATCTTTACTCCTTTATAATCAAAAACAATGGGATCTCTCCATACAGCTTCATATTTGGCCAAATCTTCCTCGGTGATCAAACCACCGTTTTCTTGCACAAAAGCAGCCAATTTTTGCGCCACTTCGCCTTTATAGAAACCATCACGCCCTTCTTCCATGATTTTTTGAAGGGTTTTGGCGTAGGCCGGATATTTTATGGTGTCGCCCGCTACAAATGGAGAGGCGAATTTAGAGCTATCCCCATTGGCTTTAATAAATTGTTCTCTGTAACCTTCCAATCGCCGAGCTTGTTTATCGGTAACTACCACGCCTTGGTTGGCAAGCTCTATAATTGGTTGAATGATATCCTTTAGTGGTAATTTTCCAAATTTTTTATGGACCTCGAGGACGCCGGCAACGGTTCCGGGCACACCAATTGCTGTTCCGCCAAAGGTGCTCAGACCAGGAATTACATTGCCCAAAGAATCCAGATACATATCTTTGTGCGCTGCGAGCGGAGCCTTTTCCCTATAATCGATTCCACCGACCTCTCCATTGCTTTTACGGTAAACCATAAATCCACCACCACCTACACTACCTGCAAAAGGGTAAGCAATTACCAAAGTAAGCTCCGTAGCGACCATGGCATCAAAAGCATTTCCGCCTTCTTTCATAATATCTACGGCCAGTTGAGAGGCTTCTTTACGAGCAGAGACGGCCATGGCCTTGTCTGCCACCAATCCGGTCGGACTAGCTGGTTGGGGCTGCTGTTTACAATGTACAAAGAGAAGTAGGGGCAGAAGGAGAATCAGTTTTCGCATAGAGCATTAAATTTTTGTTTGGAAAAGGTAATCAATTCTTCAAAAAAAGAGCAGAATTCATTTTCGAACTCTGCATAGTATTCCTCCAGATCCAAAATGGCAAAATTCATTCTGGACTTGTTCTTGGTACGTCGGTTCATACCATTGAGTACGCGTTCAATGCCTTCGAGGTTGGCATAGTTGAGCAACCAGTTGTCCGCGATCATATAGGGCATCATTCGTTTGGTGGCAATGGGCAAGATATCGTAATTATCGCCCAATAAGTCATAAAACCCTTCAACATATTCAGCTAGGGGTACGTTGGAATAATTGTCCCAATTTTTGGCGAGGAAATGATCATAATAGATATCGACGATAACCCTGCTGTAATGATGATAGTTTTTATGAAGCCGTTTGCTGCTTTGTTTAGCAATGGGGTGGGCATCCGTAAAGGTGTCGATTTCCCTGTGCAATAGAATCCCTTTTTGAATTCTATCGGGAAAGTGTTTGAATTTATTTCCACGGATATGGTCGGCAAAAAAATTGCCCAAGGTAATTTCCGAGTCATCAAAAGATAAGTAGATATGTGCTAAGAAGTTCATCGGGACAAATTCCTTTTCTGTCGAAATTTACAAATTCAAAACATGGAATCGGATATGCCCCACTATATTTGCAAAAACTTTTTTAACAATTATGACACTGATCAAATCAATTTCTGGAATACGAGGAACCATTGGAGGAAACACAAACGACAACCTTACTCCTGTAGATGCGGTTAAATTTGCTGCTGCTTACGGTACTTGGTTAAAATCGTATGCCAACAAGGAACATTTGAAAGTCGTAATTGGCAGGGATGCCCGATTGTCCGGGGAAATGATCCAGAATTTGGTGGTTTCCACATTGGTTGGTCTGGGCATCGATGTGATTGATTTGGGACTTTCTACTACGCCCACTGTAGAAATAGCGGTTCCATTGGAAAAAGCTGACGGGGGAATTATTTTAACAGCAAGCCATAACCCAAAACAATGGAACGCTCTTAAGTTGTTGAACGAAAGAGGGGAGTTTTTGGATGCAGAACAAGGAGCCAAAATATTGGCTTTAGCGGAAAAAGAGGATTTTGAATTTGCTGAAGTGGACAATCTGGGTGAGATCACAAAGAATGATTCGTATATCGATATCCATATTGATGAAGTCTTGGAATTACCTTTGGTGGATGCGGAGACCATTAAAAAAGCCGGTTTTAAAGTTGTTGTGGACGGTGTAAATTCAACAGGGGGGATTGCTATCCCCAAACTATTGGAAGAATTGGGCGTAGAAGTGGTGAAACTCTATTGCGATCCCACGGGGCACTTTCCGCACAACCCTGAACCACTAAAAGAACATTTGGGTGACATTTGTAAAAAAGTAGTGGAGGAAAAAGCCGATTTTGGCATTGTGGTGGACCCAGATGTGGACCGTTTGGCCTTTATAAGTAATGATGGCGAAATGTTCGGGGAAGAATATACCTTGGTCGCCTGCGCGGATTATGTGCTATCCAAGACCAAAGGGAATACAGTTTCCAACTTGTCGTCTTCAAGAGCTCTGCGCGATATTACCGAAAAACACGGAGGCACATATGAAGCAGCAGCCGTTGGAGAAGTGAACGTGGTGACCAAGATGAAGGCAAACAATGCCATTATAGGAGGAGAGGGCAATGGAGGAATTATTTACCCAGAGAGTCATTATGGGCGAGATGCATTGGTGGGAACAGCGTTGTTCTTGATGTTGATGTCTGAGCGTGGAGGAACCGTTGCCGAACTCAAGGCCAGTTACCCCAGCTATTTTATGAGTAAAAAGAAGATACAATTGACTCCCGATCTGGATGTGGATGCCCTTTTGGAGGCCATGTTCAATAAATATAAAGATGAAGAGGTATCCACGATCGATGGAGTCAAGATTGATTTTCCAGAAAATTGGGTGCACCTGAGAAAGTCCAACACGGAACCGATAATACGAATTTATACGGAGGCTAAATCACAGGAAGAAGCCGATGCCTTGGCAGATAGAATCATTGGTGAAATAAAAGAAGAGGCAGGAATTTAGAACGCCATCACCCAATTGCATCCCTATTGGAACTTTTGGGGCATCTTGTCCTTGTGTTTCCAGCGTTTGTGGGTCCAAAAGTAATATTCGGGCGCTTCGTTTATGGATTCTTCAACAAGGGCCAAGAATGCTTTTGTAAGCGCAAACTCTTCCATTTCTTTTGGATTTTCGGTAATCAAAGAAAAGGTACCGCTGTAGTGACCACGTTTTTCCTTGCTCACTTTTAAATATACGGCCGGTAGGTCCAATTTTTTGCACAGCATCTCCGCACCTGTATGCGCCGGAACGGTAATACCCATAAAAGGGGTCCACAACAAAGCCTTTTTTATCATTGGGGATTGATCGCTCAAAATACCGTACATGCTTAAATTACCTTCCTTTTTATTTTGGGCCACAATATCCCGGGTTTCCTTGGTGGTGATCAATGTAGTGCCGAATTTCTCCCGGATGTCCCTTACCAATTTATCAAAATACCTATTGCCTATTTTTTGATAGATGGCATATCCTTTTGAGGCAATGTGGGCATCTAGCGCAATTACCCATTCCCAACTGGCATAATGTGGGAACATGAGCATTATGCTTTTGTTCTTTGCTTCGAGCTGATGCAATACTTCCAAATTGGAAAAAGTAAACCGTCGTTGAAGTTGTTTGTTGGAAATGCCCATGGTCTTGATCATTTCCAAGAACATATCGCACATATGCTGGTAGAACTTTTTCTCTATCAAGATCCGTTCAGCGTCCGATTTATCTGGAAACACTAATTTTAAGTTGCCGCGGACTACTTTTTTACGATAGCCGATTACTTTATAGAGCAGCACATATACGCCATCGGAAATAAAATATATAATTTTAAAGGGAAGTCTGGAAATCAACCAGAGCAATGGATAAACAAGGATATAAACTACCAGCTGCATAGACTATTCTTGTCTGCAAATATAGCTATATTTGAACCCAAACCTTTGTTTACATGCTCAATTTACATATTGCGACCATTGTTATAATGGCAGCCAATGTTTTGGTATCCATCCGAGGATTCAATAGTATGGCTTTCTTTGATCGGTATAAGTTCAGTATCAGTGCAATTCAGGCTGGACAAAAGGAAAGAATGGTCTCATCTGGATTTTTACATGTGGATGTATCTCATTTGTTCCTGAATATGTTCACCTTGTATTTTTTTGCCCCGGTGGTTATAAGTTGGTTGGGATCGGGAAAGTTTTTGATCATTTATTTTGTGAGTTTGGTTGCCGGGAGTCTTTTGGCGCTGTTTTTCCATAAAAACGAACCGTTTTATAGTGCCGTTGGTGCCAGTGGAGCGGTAATGGGTGTTTTGTATGCTGCCATTCTTCTTAATCCGGATATGCAATTGGGAATAATGTTTATCCCGATACCATTGCCAGCCTACGTACTGGGCATAGCTTATCTATTGTACTCCATTTATGGGATGAAAAGCAGGCACGGCAATATAGGGCATACCGCGCACTTTGGTGGTGCCGTGGGAGGGTATGCGACCACTTTGCTTTTTAGGCCCGAACTTTTTGTTACGGATACATTGATTGTTGTTCTTTTGGCCATTCCTATAGTTATTCTTTTTGTTCTGGAGAAATTGGGCAAAATATAATTCAATAAAAAAAGCCTGGAACAATCCAGGCTTTTATTTTTTTGCGCTTTGTCGACTCAATTATTAATTGAGCAGTTCCGATACTTTTTCTTCCAGTGCGGGACCTCTAAGGTCTCTTGCCACTATAACCCCTTTATCATCCAATAAAAATGCTGCAGGGATTGCGTTGATATTGTACAATCGGGCAATAGGATCTTGGAAACGTTGTAAGTTGGAAATATGGTTCCATTCCAATCCGTCGGATTGGATGGCTTGGTTCCAATGGTCCGCATTGTTGTCCAAGGATACACCCAGAACATCGAAACCCTTTTCGCGGTATTTTTTGTACACCGCTACAATATTTGGATTTTCTGCCCTACAAGGTCTGCACCATGCTGCCCAAAAATCGACCAAGGTAAGTTTGGCATTGCTTGTTACATCGCTGAGGGCCAATACATCGCCGGAAGGCGTTGGGGCAGAAAAATCTGGAGCTATCGAGCCTATTTGAGTGGACTTTAAGTTTTCCAACTGTTCTGCAATCTGTTTTCCGGGCTCGGTCGCCTTCATTTCTGGGGAAAGCGCTTCGAACATGGAACGGATTTCCTCAACGGGCAATGTTTTGGTGGCCAATAAGTTTCCAATGATCAATACGGATACGTAGGCATTGGGATGCTCTTTGGCGTAGGTGGTGTTGAAATTTTTAGCGTCCTCTTGGAATTCGATGAATTCCTCGCGCAAAGCGGTTACCGTTGCAGTATCCCTCTGTTGTGCAGCTACTCGCATATCGTCCTGCATGGATCTTGCACGCTGCGAAAGTTTGCGGGTTTCCGTTAGAAAGTCCATGAACATATCGTTTTGTTCTGTGCCCTTGATCTGAGCTTGATCAATACTGTCCTTTTGGAACTTTACCTCAATAGATCCGTTCTCTACGATCACGGGAACATTGCCGCGAAGTTGGTCAACAAAAATATAGTGCATTTTTGGCTCCACTTGATTTCCGCTAAAACTAAAAAGTCCATTCTCCACTTTTACGGTGTCAATGTCCACCAATTGATTTAGGGAATCCGTGGTCTTTAAAAATATTTGGGTGCCGTTTTCGGTTTCCCCGGTTATGGTACCACTCAATGTGTATCCTTTTGGGTCTGATTTACAGGAAGCTATAAATACGGCCACTAAGGATAGAACAAATAATTTTTTCATGTTTAATTGTTTAAGTCCGCTAAGGTATTCAATACTTATGGCAAAAAAAAACCCTTGGCTATTGGATGGGCCAAGGGTTTTTGGTAAAATTTTCTTAATTAGAACTGATAGCGGATTCCAAGCGCAATATCAAAATCAAAATCGTTATCAAAGCCATCGTACCCTATAAGGCCTATTTCCGGTCTAAAATCCAAGGATAGCAACAGGGGGATATCAAAGTCGTATTCAATCCCGATATCACCTGCGGCAAAAACAAAAAGGCCGTCGTTGTCCTCGTCAAATCCGGGATAATCAAAATCGACGCTTCCCAGTCCTCCACCTACACCATAGTACCAGTTAAAGTTTCCATCCAGTTGATGCACCCATTGGTAAACTCCTGTAAGTTTAAAGGCGTCAAAATCCCTGCTGTCCCTCCAACCTAGGTCAAATTCGGCCCTGTTGTAACGCCCGATGGATTTTTGATAGGATATTTCGGCACCAAAACCATCACTATCGCCCAATCTTAGGCCAAGTGCATGTTCGGATATATTTTGAGCGCTAAGGTTTGCTGTAACAAACAAAATAAATACAGAAAATAATGTGGTAATCTTCATGAGGTTCTCGTTAAGTTAAAAATTAGAGATAGTTTTGTACTAGATTTACGATTGAAAAACATTTTTAGTTCCCAAAAAGTATTCCAAATTGGATAAATATTTGTTAAAAGACCTTTCCCAAAACTTGAAAGGCGAGCTCTTGTTCGATGATTTAAGTAAAGCCCTATATGCCACCGACGGCTCCGTTTATCGCATTTTGCCGTTGGCGGTGGCCTATCCTAAAAACGCGGAAGATATAAAAGTACTGGTTGATTTTGCCTATGCCAACAAAGTTGGTCTCATACCACGAACGGCAGGAACGTCTCTGGCCGGACAGTGCGTGGGTCCTGGCATTGTAGTGGATGTGAGCCGATACCTTACCAAGATAGTTAGTTTGAACAAGGAGAAAAGGCAGGTTACCGTACAACCTGGTGTGGTTCGGGATGAGCTCAATCAGTATTTGAAACCGTTCGGCCTGTTTTTTGGGCCAAATACCTCAACCTCCAACCGTTGTATGATCGGGGGAATGGTCGGGAACAATTCCTCGGGGACTACATCGATACAATATGGGGTAACAAGGGATAAAGTGGTGGCCATGCAATGTATTTTGTCCGATGGCAGTGAGGCATACTTTTCGAGTCTCACCAAAAAGGAATTCGATGCAAAGAAACAGACCGATTCCCTTGAGGGAAGAATCTATCACAAATTATATGAAGAGCTTTCCAATCCCGACATTCAGGGCAACATAAAGGCAGAATTTCCGAAACCCAGTATACATCGAAGAAATACAGGGTATGCGGTGGACGAATTGCTCAAGAACAACATTTTTGGCGAAGACTCGGATGAATTCAATTTATGTAAATTACTTTCGGGTAGCGAGGGAACTTTGGCTTTTACTACCGAGGTTACACTTCAACTGGATGACTTACCTCCCGAGTTTTCTGCTATGGTGGCCACGCATTATAAAACCTTGGAAGATTGTTTGGCGGATGTGGCCCCAGTAATGGAACACAAGCTCCATTTATGCGAAATGATGGACAAAGTGATTCTAGACTGTACCAAAAACAATAGGGCGCAATCGGCCAACCGTTTTTTTGTGGATGGCGATCCTGTAGCCATTTTAATGTTGGAAGTAAAGGCCGAAACGGAGGAGGATCTGGAAAAACAGCTGGAATTACTCTTGAAAACCATCGCAAAGTCCGGGTTGAGCTATGCCAGCCCTGTTCTCTATGGGGACGACATCAATAAGGCCATAGAACTGCGCAAAGCTGGTCTGGGACTTTTGGGAAATATGGTGGGCGACAAAAAAGCTGTTGCCTGTATTGAGGATACCGCCGTGGCATTGGAGGATCTAAAGGATTTTATAGGAGAGTTTACCAAGATCATGAAAGGCTATGACCAAAGTGCGGTTTATTACGCCCATGCGGGTGCGGGCGAACTGCATTTGCGACCAATTCTGAATCTAAAAAAATCCGAAGATGTGGTCCTTTTCCGTAGCATAACCACCGATGTGGCAAAACTCACCAAAAAATATCAAGGTAGTTTTAGTGGGGAGCACGGCGATGGGATTGTACGTGCGGAGTTTATTCCCTTAATGATCGGGGAGGCCAATTATCAATTATTAAAAAGAGTAAAGAGCTTATTTGATCCCAATGGTATTCTGAACCCCGGTAAAATTGTGGATGCCTACGCCATGGACGAATCTTTGCGGTACGAGGTGGACCGTGAAGAACCCGAGGTAAAAACGCTCATGGACTTTTCGGACAGTGAGGGCATATTAAAAGCGGCGGAGAAATGTAATGGTAGTGGCGACTGCAGAAAGAGTCATCATATGAGCGGAGCCATGTGCCCAAGTTACCAAGCAACAAAAAACGAAAGGCATACAACCCGTGGAAGAGCCAATGCCTTGCGAGAATTTTTGACCAATTCCCAAAAAGCCAATCGTTTTGATCATAAAGAGCTTAAAACCGCATTCGATCTATGCTTGAGCTGTAAGGCTTGTGCCAGTGAATGTCCCAGTAACGTGGATGTGGCCGCGCTTAAGGCCGAGTTCCTGTACAATTATCAAGAAGCCAATGGATATTCTTTACGGAGCAAGTTGTTCGCCCATAACACTCGATTGAACGCATTGGGCAGTAAAATGCCCGGCATTACCAATTGGGTGTACAAATCCAAATCGGTGGGTGCATTGCTCAAAAAAGCATCGGGAGTGGCCCCAGAGCGAAGTTTGCCGGAAGTAGGTCGTTTTAATTTTACCAAGCATTTAAAAAAACATCGGGTAAAACGCACGGACCTTTCCAAAAAACAAGTCATCCTTTATGTAGATGAGTTTGTTAAATATTTGGATATCCAAGTAGGTAAGGATGCGATTGAACTGTTGTGCAAATTAGGTTACGACGTTGAACTGTTTTATGGTGAAAGTGGCAGGACATATTTATCTAAAGGGTATTTAAAACAGGCGAAAAAACTGGTTGCCCAGAATATGGAGCGTTTAAAGGATATTTTGAACCAAGGTCTGCCCATTGTTGGGTTGGAACCATCGGCCATTCTATCGTTCAGGGATGAGTACCAGCGATTGTACGATGATAAGGAGCAATTACGGAAGTTGGCTTCCCAATCATTTTTGATTGAAGAATTCTTAGCTGCCGAAATTGCAGAAGGGCATATTACATCCGAAAGTTTTACCGATGAGGAGAAGACCATCAAAATACATGGACATTGTCATCAAAAAGCATTGAGCAACCAAAAAGTAACTTTTGATATGCTGAACCTGCCCAAGAATTACAAAGTAACGATAATAGCATCTGGATGTTGTGGTATGGCAGGTTCCTTTGGGTACGAAAAAGAACATTACGAGACCAGCATGAAGGTGGGCAGCCTAAAATTGTTCCCTGCGGTAGCAAAGAGCTCGGAAGAGACCTTGATCGCAGCGAACGGCACAAGTTGTAGGCATCAGATTATGGATGGGACAAAAAGGGAGGCACAGCACCCGGTTTCAATCTTGAGACAGGCCCTTGTCATCTAAAAAATCTCGATCGACACTTTCTTCTTCAATTTCGCTGATGTGCTCTTGGGTAATATCTTCGATATCAACCTCTTTATCGGTAATGGAGGCAATCAGTTCGTTCATGTTCATTTCCTTTAGGTCTTCGTCCACAAAGAAAGGAGAAAGTCTATCGTGGTTGTAATGGTAGACTCTCCATCGCTTAAAAGAATACTCCAAAGCAGTGAGGTTCTCAACCCAATCACCCGAATTTAGATAGGTGCAGCTGCCATATTTGTTCTGGTATATTTCTTTTTTTGGTTGATGGATATGGCCGCAGATCACGTAGTCGTAATCGTTTTCAATAGCAAGCTCTGCAGCTGTCTTTTCAAAATTGTTGATATATTTTACGGCGCCCTTTACGCTATTTTTAATGCGTTTGGACAATGAATATTTTTCGCGCCCCATTTTGGCCAGGCACCAGTTGAGGAAGCTATTGATCAAAATAAGAAGATCGTAGCCATAACCGCCCAGTTTGGCCAACCATTTGGCATTTTGGATGGAAACATCAAATACATCGCCATGAAAAATCCATGCCTTTTTGCCGTCCAAGTTCAATACCAATTTGTTCATTATCTTAAAATTCCCCATTGAAGTATCACTGAACTTACGCAGCATTTCATCATGATTTCCAGTGATATAGAACACCTCGGTGCCTTTAGAGGCCATGCCTATGATCTTTCTCAGTACCTTTAAATGTGATGGGGGGAAATACCTTTTACTGAACTGCCAAATATCGATAATATCCCCGTTCAGAATCAGTTTTTTGGGCTGTATACTGTTCAGGTAGGTAATAAGCTCATCTGCATGGCAGCCATATGTTCCTAGGTGAACATCCGAGATGACTGCTAAATCTATCTTCCTTTTTTTCAATCTGATAAGGTTTATTACAAAATAAAGGAGTGGGAATAACATAGAAATCAACACGAGGTCAATAATTTATGAGCATATCGTTAAAAAAATATCACCTAAGAATGAAATATGTTATAATAACATTAAGCCAAAGGCTTGTTTTTGAATTAACTTTGTAAGCTCTACCTTTGATGGCATCATATTTTATACCGAATGGCAGGAAATTCTTTTGGACAACTTTTTAGGGTTACCACTTTTGGCGAATCCCACGGAAAAGCATTGGGCGGCATTATTGATGGCTGCCCTGCAGGAATAGAATTGGACTTGGAGCGGATCCAATTGGATTTGAACCGAAGAAAACCAGGGCAATCGTCCATAGTTACCCAGCGAAAAGAACCCGATACGGTAGAGATATACTCAGGTATTTTTGAAGGAAAGACCACAGGGACTCCCATTGGCTTTGCTATTCACAATACCAATCAGAAATCAAAGGATTACTCCCATATCAAGGATTCGTACAGACCATCGCATGCAGATTATGTGTACGATAGAAAATATGGTTTCCGAGATTATCGTGGTGGAGGCAGGAGTTCTGCCAGGGAGACTGCAAGTAGGGTAGTGGCCGGTGCTATTGCCAAACAATTTTTACATGGTGTCCAAATAAATGCTTTCGTGTCGCAAGTGGGTGGCATGAAGCTGGATAAACCTTATCAAGAGTTGGATTTTTCCAAAATTGAATCCAATGCAGTTCGTTGTCCCGATACGGAAATGGCCCAAAAAATGGAAGATTATATCAAATCCATTAAAAAGGAGGGCGACACCATAGGGGGTGTGATCACTTGTGTAATCCAAAATGTACCGGTTGGTCTTGGCGAACCGGTTTTTGATAAACTCCACGCCAAATTGGGAGAGGCCATGCTGTCCATTAACGCGGTAAAGGGATTTGAATACGGAAGCGGATTTGCCGGGGTTGCCATGAAAGGGAGTGAGCACAACGATGCGTATAATGCCGATGGTACCACCAAAACCAATCGTAGCGGAGGAGTGCAAGGAGGTATTAGCAATGGAATGGATATTTATTTTAATGTAGCTTTTAAACCCGTCGCAACAGTTTTACAATCCTACGAAACCATTAACAAGGACGGAGAAAAAGTTATCACCCAAGGCAAGGGAAGGCACGATCCATGCGTGGTTCCAAGAGCTGTGCCCATTGTGGAGGCAATGGCGGCAATGGTATTGGCCGATTATTCCCTGTTGGCCCGTACCAACAAAATCTGATTGACCCATTAGGAGGTTTCCATACAATAAAGTATATTACCCTCAATAAATATACTTTATGAAGAAATTGGAATTGCACTGGCAGATTCTTATCGGAATGCTTTTAGGTATTCTTTTCGGATTTGCAATGACCCAAATTAGCTGGGGCAAGGAATTTGTATCTGATTGGATCCAACCATTGGGGACCATTTTTGTAAAACTTCTTAAACTAATCGCCATACCATTGATCTTGGCATCCTTGGTAAAAGGTATCTCCGACCTAAAGGATATATCAAAATTCAGAAATATAGGGCTAAGAACCATAGGGATTTACATCCTTACAACTGTAGTTGCGATTACCATTGGGTTATTGTTGGTAAACGTGATGAATCCGGGCAGTGGCATTTCCGAGGATACGGTAACAAAGTTAACTGACACTTATGCGGGAGATGCAGGTGTTACATCCAAAATAGAGGAAGCATCCCGACAGAAAGATAGTGGGCCATTGCAATTTATTGTAGATATGGTCCCCGACAATGCCATGGCGGCCATGACGGACAATGCTTTGATGTTGCAAGTAATATTTTTTACCATTTTCTTGGGAATTTCCATGTTATTGATAGGCGAGAAAAAGGCAAAGCCCTTAAAGGATTTTTTTGATGCCCTGAACGATGTGGTACTAAAAATGGTAGACCTGATCATGCTTACGGCACCCTATGCCGTGTTTGCCCTTTTGGCGGGAGTAGTGGTATCTTCCAGTGACCCCGATTTGTTACTGGCGTTGCTTAAATATGCCGGCGTAGTCGTTTTGGGTCTTGCCCTAATGATTGTTTTTTATGCAACAATAGTAGGTGTAGTTACCAAGAAAAACCCATTCTGGTTCTTAAAAGAGATCAGTCCTGCCCAATTATTGGCGTTCTCGACAAGTTCCAGTGCGGCCACTTTGCCAGTTACAATGGAAAGGGTAGAGGAACACATTGGTGTAGATAAAGAAGTGTCCAGTTTTGTATTGCCCGTGGGAGCAACCATTAATATGGATGGTACCAGCCTGTACCAAGGGGTCGCAGCAGTATTTATATCACAGGCACTTGGATTCGACCTTACTTTTGGAAATCAGTTGACCATTGTTTTGACTGCCTTATTGGCATCCATTGGATCGGCGGCGGTACCCGGAGCGGGAATGGTTATGTTGGTTATTGTATTGGAATCCATAGGTTTTCCTTCCGATAAATTGGCCATTGGTCTTGCACTGATTTTTGCAGTAGATAGGCCTTTGGACATGTGTAGGACCATTGTAAATGTCACTGGTGATGCAACAGTTTCCATGGTAGTGGCCAAATCAGTAGGTAAATTGGGAGAACCGCACGTGCAAGAGTGGGACGATCATTACGATGAGGTGAAATAAATCAATCCAAGAACTTCGCTCTTAACTCAGGGGTCGGAATCATGCAGGACCCCTGCTTACCAAACCATTTATAGCGGTTTTTTGCCACAAAATCGTAAATGCGGTTTCTTAAGGTTGCAGGTATCCAGGAGAATATGGCGGATAATTTCCATAATCCGCCCAAATGCTGTGCAATTTCCAAGGCAGCGTCGGACTTGGTGTAATAGGCTACGCCCGGCTCGATCAAGATTATTGAGTCCACGGCAATGGAGTCTATATGGCGCTGTTTCAATAACTGTTGGCCCACATCACTCTGGAGCGCCGCATAGCGGAATACATCGTTTTTATCCCGTTTTATTACAAATTGGACAGAGTTGTTGCAGAGGTTACATACCCCATCGAACAAAATTATTTTTTTACCGTTTTCCATGCTATTGATGTATAGCTAGCATTATTTTATTGTATAGACCGCCTTCTTGTGGTTTTTGAATACCCTGGAATAAGTGTGCAAACTCCAGTTACCATATTTTTGCAAGACTACTTATTTCGAAATAAGGATTGCTGCGCAAAGATAGGACGTATTGGTGTCAAAGTACGAACTGGTAAAGCAATATCTTCTGTTTGTTCACTAAGGCTCATATTGCTTGTTAATAGTTTCAATAGATGGAGTTCTAGCGCTTTCAGCAATTCTACATTGTTCAAATTCCATTTCGGGATAAGCTTCATTTGCCCAATCACTTAACATTCTTAAAACGGGCAAAAGTCCAACTGCTTTTTCTGTTAATGAATATTCAACTCTAGGTGGAATTTCAGCAAAAGACTGCCTCAAAAGCAAACCATCGTTTTCCAATTCTTTCAATTGGTTCGTAAGTACCTTTTTTGAAATTGTTGGAATTAGTGTATTGAGCATTCCAAATCGCATAGAACCATTTGATAATAAATATAAAATAATCGGTTTCCATTTATTGCCAATGATGTTCATCGTATGCACAAGGGAACAAGCATTCGGGTTGTCTATATATTTTCTTGCCATTAGTTACTTTTTGGTTACCACTATTTGTTCAGATGAAAGCATAATAGTTTCTTTATTGAACTAATATTAGTTTCTTTGTGAAACAAATGTAATCAAAATTTTAAAATGAAAAATATTTTTATCATCAACGGTCATCAGAAATATCCGTTTTCAGAAGGAAAATTAAACGCAAGTTTAACTGAAAAAGCAGAAAGCTACTTTAAAAGTAATGGTTACATCATTAAGAAAACTACTATGGACGATGATTATGATGTTACTGAGGAAATCGAAAAATTCAAGTGGGCAGATGTGGTCTTTTTTCAAACTCCTTTAAACTGGATGGGTGTAAGTTGGTCGTTTAAAAAATACATTGATGAAGTATTTTCGATGGGTATGATGGGCGAAATGTCTGATGGTGATGGAAGAAGTAAAGAAGCACCGAAGAAGAATTATGGATTAGGTGGAAAGTTAAACGGAAAGTACATGATGTCGGTAACTGCTAATGCACCAAAAGAAGCTTTTAATAATCCAGAGGAACCATTTTTTAATGGAATGAGTGAAGATGATTTGCTAAAACCAATGCATCTTAATTTTAAGTGGTTTGGTTTTGAACCATTACCAACATTTATGGCATATGATGTAATGAAAAATCCAGAAATAGAGAATGATTTTATTCGTTTTGAAAATCATTTAAAAGCAAACTTTTAAAGTATTAATTGTGAATAGACCAACACCAAAGCATACAGCACCAGATTTACAATTTCCATTATTAGATGGAAGGCAATGGCATTTAGCGGACCAAAATCCAGACAATTTTACTTTAGTTGTTTTTTATCGTGGGTTACATTGTCCATTATGTAAAAAGTACTTACAACAATTACAAGAATTGTTACCAGAATTTGAGCAAAGAGGTGTTAATGTAGTAGCAGTAAGTATGGATACCGAAAAGAGAGCTAGACTTTCTCGTCAAAAGTGGGAATTGTCTAATCTTACTTTGGGCTATGGTTTATCTGAAAAATCAGCAAGAGATTGGGCTTTGTATTTAAGTGCAGGTGTAAAAGATGGTGAACCAAGTGAATTTAGTGAACCAGGATTATTTTTAGTTGACAATAGTAATCAAGTTTATTATTCAGCCATTAACAGTAACCCTTGGGGAAGACCATATTTACCATCTTTTGTAAAAGCGGTAGATTATATAGTTCAGTCAGGCTATCCTGCAAGAGGTGAAATGCTATAAATCTGTGATATGGATATAAAGACAAAAGAAAGATTGATAAAATTGGCAGAAGAAGAGATTCCAATACACAAGTATTTTGGTCTAAAAGTGGAGGTTATCGAAAAAGAACTCATAAAAGTAAGAGTCCCTTTCAGAAAGGACTTGGTAGGTGATGTTCGGACCAACCATTGGCATGGTGGAATAATTGCCACAATACTGGATTCTGTGGGCGGTGCAATCGGGGTCGCCAATTTTAAATCGCCCGAAGACAAATTGTCCACCATAGATTTAAGAGTGGATTATCTGAGGTTTGCTGATGGTAAAGATTTAATGTTTGAAGGAAAATTGGTCAGAATGGGAAATCGGATAATGGTCACCAAAATGAAGGCTTTCCAAGATGATGTTCTGGTTGCAGAGGGTAAAGGAGTATATAACTTTATAAGGGCATAAATTTTAAAAATACATGTTCCTTCTAAGCTGGGGCTCGTATAACACGTACCTACAGTCCGGACAGTTTATAAATTTCATCGGGAGTAAGTTCGCTGAGTTCAAGAACGTCTTTGCCTGAATTGGTCATTGCTTTTCTAATAAGATAGTTTCCGGTTCTGTAACCAACGGCCTGTCTGCCATCGGGGTGTTGGAACATCCAATGTTGATAGTTCGCATTTAGGGGCAAAGACCTAATCTCTTCCGCCCACTGCTCCGCAATGGCTGCTTCTGGTGGGGTATCCGCTTCCATGGCTTTACCGGTATATTCCTCAGAGAAAACAACGGCCAAACCTTCGTTTATGGCAGCTGTGGAAATACCAGGCCCATATTTGTTGTCCTGAATGGCCCAACCTCGGTACAAATGGTGAAATTCATGGTAAATTGTGTGTCTTAGAGCTACATGCACGGCATTGGTAATGCCCCCTGGATATTTATCAGAGATTTGAATTAGAACCAAGGGAGGGGAATTGGATTCGGTACGTCCGGTAACACCTCCGACCACATCAAGGTCCCAATCCACAATTTCCAGGGATACGGTTATACTGTCCGGTAGGGTCGGTATTAGGGGTCGAATTTCTTGTTCAGATTCCAGTACTGTTTCTCGAATGAGTTCTTTTTCCGATGTGGTAAATTTACCACCATCTTCGGTAAAGGTGACCATAGAACTTGCTGCTTCTGTACTATTCGGGCTCTTCTTGCAATTGCTGATAACTAATAACGCAAAAAGGAATAATAGGATTTTGATTGATCTCATTGATGTTCGTTTTACTTGTAGACTCCATAGCCCCAATAATGTTACATCCAAAGGAAAAGACATCAAAACCGGTCATAATGTGGCCAATCATCAGAATGTATGAGAAATTTAGATTTCTCAATAGGAACATAGTTCCACATTTCGAAATGTGTTTTCAAAGGGTTGAGTTTTTATGGGATTTCAAGTTTTGAGAAATATCCAATAAAAACAAAAGTTCGTGTAAATGGTTCTTACTATCCGCACGATTATTCGCAATCCTCGTTCAGTTTCTGATATTCGGATAAGGTCACCGTAGGTATTTCCTGTCCGCTTTTTATTTTGATACAGCTTAAGTTCGGATTTCTATCCACACGTAAATCTATCAGCGCTGGATTTTGGCTTACGTCCAATTGCGTCATCATATTGGAAGAGGCATAAAAATATTGCAAGTTCGGGTTATCTGCCAGATGGATGCCCTCGAGGCTGTTGTCCGATATTACCAAGGTTTCTAAAGACGGATTGGAACTGAGGTCCACTGAGCCAAGTTGATTGGTGGTCAATAGAATACTTTTTAGATTGGGCGCTCCGGAAGAACTAAAAGAGGTCAGTAGATTATTGCTGATGAGCAAATGTTCCAGTGACTCGTTGGTAATGCTAAAACCCTCAAAGTAGTTGTAGGACAGGTTCAAAAATTTTAATCGCGTTGCTTGCTCCAGTCCGGAAACGGTATTCACCTCGTTTTGCAATACATTCACCAAGATCAAACGGGTATTTTTACTTAAATCGATGGTTTTCAGGTTGTTGTTTTGAAGATACAAGGTGTCCAATTTTGTGTTGGAACTTAAATCGATTTCCTGCAGGTTCTGACCGATCGCGGACAAAAAAGTAATGTTTACAAACCCTTCGACGCCCGTGAGGTCCTCTATATCCCCAAAGTGACTGTTCAGGTTTATATCCAGTCGCTCAACTTTTTCGGCATCTTCCCGTAACATTTGCCCGTTAAGTGTACCATCGGTATCGATTCCCTGATCAATAAGTAATTGCTCAAAATGGTTGTCCGGGATAAGAAGATACTGGTCATTTACCAGATTATCGTCGGCATTGTCGTTGGAGCACGAGCCCAAAAGCGCTAAGGAAAAAATACAAGCAAGGGCAAAGCATGTATTTGCCATTTTACGGATGGTCATTCTGATTGTTTTTTGATGAAGAATCCATAGGACTCAGAATCATCTAAAATGTTACACTTTTTTTAATTAGAATTTAAAAAATCAATGAGGACGGTGAGCAAGAATTACCACTAAGTAGAGGATTACATCAATGCATTTATTCACTGTCGGCCGTTCAAGTGGGGTTCAACCACTTAATGTCAGCCGTTTTTATTTCTTTGGATTGCTCATGGCCGAATCCCCAATATTTTGTTGGTTTCAGAAATCAACTGGGTAATTTTCCCTTTATCATAGGCATCGGGATGGGCTTCGCCAAAGGACCCTTTGTCGTTGTCAAAATATTGACCACTACTTTGGTTATAAACATCCGATAAGGCCAAATCACATAATATTTCTACACCCTTGCTTGCTGGCGACCAATGTTGCCCGAATGCTTCTTGAGCCATTTTGGTGTTTAAAAGCGAGCCTGGGTTCACAGCGATTACATTCAGGGATTTTTTTGTTTTTGCCAAATAAAAACTCCACATGGTCAGTGCCAATTTACTCTGTGCGTATGCCTTTTGCTCCGTTAGCAATTCTTTTCCCATCAAGGCATTGAACGATACCGGGGATTGCGCAGCGGAACTCAAATTAATGATCCGTGGGGCACTGCTTTTTTCCAGAAGTGGTATAAGTCCATAAGTTAAAAGGTATGGAGCAAAATAATTTACGGCAAACCGCATGTCCAATTGGTTTGAGTTAACTCTGTTGGGACTGACATAAATCCCTGCATTGTTGATCAAAACATCGATGGCTGAAACTTCTTTCGAAATTTCACCGACCATATGTCGTATGCTTTCAAAATCTGATAAATCCGAGACGAAACCGATTATTTTTTCATGGTTGGCTGCTTCCTTTAGTTCAGTGATCGTCTTTTCCAATTTCTTGGGGTTTCTCCCATGCAACAGAATCCGGTTTCCATTTTTGGCCAACGCAATGGCCGTCAATTTACCGATACCGTCCGTGCTCCCTGTAACCAAAATTGTTTTCATTTATTATCAATATTAAGGGAACCGTTGGTTCGTATGTACAGGATTGTTTCCTTATCGGAGGTGTTGGCAATGGAATGTAAAGCCCGATCGGACGAAGTAAAGTAACTACCGATATCCAATGCTTTAATTTCGTTGGTCTGCGGCAAGGTGTAATCCAAACCGCCCTGGACCACGACCGCATGAAAAATATTTCCAGTACTGTGGAGCTTGCCGTTGAATCTTTTTGGAAGCTTAACGAATACGCCTTGGAGCGCATCATCTGTATGGCTTTTCCATAGAAAACTGATTTCCGCTTTGCTGTCCTTGGCAAGCCACTCGCTTTTTTCGTAATTCAACCAAACCACATTGGAAGCATCTATATTGATGGGCCTTTCGCCATTGTCAAAAGCTTTATCCGTGGGCTTTACCAAATAAGGGCCATGGTCAATTTCCACATAAGCAATGTTTTCGTCGCCTTTGGCCGATGTAATGTGTGCTTCTCCTTGCGGTTGTGTCCAAAAGCTGCCAGGGGTCATCCACATATGTTCCGCTTTGGGGTCATCATTGTGTATGGTGCCTTTTAACACCACTGCCCTGTAGGTTACATTGTGAATATGGGGAGGAGAGGAAAATCCATCCGTAAATTTCGCTAGAAAGCCAGTGGCGACCTTTCCATTCCTATTGCCCCATATTGTGCCCGCCTGTGGACTTTGATCGCCACGGGCGGGATTCAATTTTTGCCAAACAATATCAGAGCTCAACACCACCTTGTTTGTGGGTTCAATTGTCTTTTCGGTAGCCCCACCGTTTTTGGGTTCTACAGATTCTTTGTGTTGGTTGCACCCAAGCGCAATGAATAAGGATGTTATCGCTATAAATGTGTTTGTTCTTGTTTGCATGGTACTCTATATCTCTGTGAAAATTTCCGTTTTCGGCAATCGGGACTTTGGTAAGCCGGCATTAAAATCGTTTGCTGATCTATAGCCCAAACCTACCATCACAAGTGAGGTATATCCTTTTTCGCGCAGTCCAAACTCTTCGTCCAGAGCCTTTACATCAATTCCTTCCATAGGGACAGCATCAATGCCAAGGGCCGCGACGCCAAGAAGGAAATTGCCAATGTTCAGATACACTTGTTTTTCCATCCAATGTTGGGCATCCTTTAGATCAAACCTGTGGATGTTGGTAAACAATTGTTTTGCCCCAAAATTCTGTGTTTTGAACTCTTCCTTTGCAAATCGGCCGTCTGCATCCTCGATATCCGTTACATGATGGAGGTAATCATCATCTATATCCGTTTTGGAGCAGAACAGAACCACATGCGAGGCATCTAAAACCTTTGGTTTGTTAAAACTGAAAAAACCTTCGGTTCCCTTCGCCAGTCTTTGTTTGCCTTCATCCGTGCTGGCGATTATAAAATGCCATGGCTGTGAGTTGATGGACGAAGCACTCATTTGCAGCAATGCTTTAATGTTGTCTTCGTCTTCTTTTGCGATTTTTTTGGTTGGATCAAACTCTTTTGTGGTATACCTCCAATTCAGTACTTCTTTTAAATCAATTTGATTATTAACTTTTGCTTCCATTTCTATATACAAATATTAGTTGCTATACTATTTATAGTTGCAAACGTAAGTATAGTATTCTATCTTTGCAATAACGGTCATAAATGATAGTATAGCCTTATGGAAGAAAATGAACCAAAGATGCTCAATTATAAAGGGACCAAATATCCATGTTGCGCCAGTTTGACGATGGGGCTGATCGGCGGTAAATGGAAAACTGTGATTCTTTATCATTTAATGCATGATACTTTAAGGTACAGTGAGTTGCGAAAAACAATGCCTACAGTTACCGAAAGGACCTTGAGCCTACAATTAAAAGCATTGGAAGAAGATGGCTTGATCAAAAGAAAGGTGTACACTTCAAAACCGCCGTTAAAAGTGGAATATTCGTTGACCGATTTTGGCAAAACTTTAATACCCTTGATCCAATCTATTGCGGATTGGGGAGATTATGTTGTTGAAAATTATTCAGATGCGTAAAATTTGACCTTGGAAGAGCTGTGGCGTGGCTATTTTTTAGCCTCGACCAAATCCAATTGGTCAACACTTACATTAGTGGTAAACATACCGTAATTTACAACGGCTTTGCCTTTTTCCAAAGTGTCAATGGTGCCCACTGCCTTGCCATCTAATAAACGGACACGATCGCCTACTTTGAACACGGGGCGGGGTTTGTTCTTTTCGGCCTGGATTTCCTTTTTCTTTTTTATTTTCTTTTCCACACGGACCTTCTTGATTTTTTGCTCCAGCTCTTGGGCCACTTGCTTCTTTTCTTCTTGTTGGGCCTTGGCCTTTTTGGCTGTGGTTTTTTTACGCTTGCTGTTCTCGGTTTCCACGATTCGGAGCATTTCCGATATCAATGGTCGTTTCTTTTTGTCAATAAAATATTTTTCGGCAGCTGTGTTTACTTTATTTCCCAATTGGATCATGCGCTGGTTGTGGTCGTACATTTCCTGGTAGCTCTCCAACTTGGATTTGATTTTGGAGTTTAATTGTTCCAAGCGCTCGGATTCCTCTCTGGCCTTAATTTCTTCTTCCTTTAATTTAGAGCCGGTTTCCACCATTTTGCTGCGTTCTTTTTGCAGTTTGGCAATAGTGGCATCAAAACGGACCTTGCCACGTTCAATTTTCTTTTTTGCCTTGTTGATCAGGGAGTAGGGGATGCCGTTCTTTTGCGCCACCTCGAAAGTGAAGGAGCTTCCTGCTTCTCCCAACACCAACTGAAAAGTAGGTTCCAAGGTTTTGGAGTTGAACAACATATTCGCATTGGTTGCATGGGGCAATTCGTTGGCCAAAGCCTTTAAATTGGCATAGTGAGTGGTGATAACGCCATAGGCTTCACGTTCGTAGAATACTTCCAAGAATGCTTCTGCCAAAGCCCCACCCAATTCAGGGTCGCTACCTGTACCGAACTCATCGATCAGGAACAAGGTTTTATCGTTGCATTTTCTTAGAAAATGATTCATGTTCTTAAGTCGATAACTGTAGGTACTCAAATGATTTTCAATGGATTGATTGTCTCCAATATCCGTTAATATCTTATCAAAAAAGCAAACTGAACTGCGCTCGTGTACAGGAATCAGCATACCGCTCTGGAGCATTACTTGAAGCAACCCGATTGTCTTAAGAGTGATACTTTTTCCACCTGCATTGGGGCCGGAAATTACGATAATTCGATTTTCCTGGTGCAGTTTTATGGTCTGCGGCCAGGTTTTTTCGTTTTTTCTTTTATTGGATAAAAAGAGTAGTGGATGGTAGGCATCACGAAGGAACAATTCCCTTTCTTCGTTGACCTCGGGCAAAATGCCGTTCATCTCGTTGGCATATTTTGCCTTGGCTGCGGTGATATCCGTATTGGACAAATAGGTTTGATAGTCCATTAGTACATCCCGATAGGGCCTGATGGTATCCGTAAGCTGGTTCAGTATGCGCTGTACCTCTTCTGTTTCCTCAAACTCCAAATTACCAAGTTCCCTGGTATAGGTTAGCGTAGCTTCTGGCACAATGTAAACGATACTACCGGTTTTGGACGTACCCATTACGGTACCTTTCACTTTTTTTCGGTGCATGGCTTTTACCGCCAAAACCCGGCGGTTTTCCACTACGGACTCACGGATTTCATCCAGAAAATCCAAGGACTGATATCGTCCGAGGGCAGCCCCAAAACTCTGATTGATCTTACCGCGGACTTCGTTGATCTGTGTCCGAATCTGCCTCAGTTCAGTGGAGGCGGAATCTTTGATTTCTCCAAATTTGTCGATAACTTCATCGATGGCACCGGGAATGTCCGGCCGTAGCTCCAAAGCATCAATTTTTTCAAAAAGCAATGGGTAGTATTCCTTGAACTTTTTAAAGAATTTTTGATGGATCGCCACAGTTTTGCAGATGCCGCCAATTTTTCGGAACCCTGCAATCTCCAAGGTGCTGTTGTCTATCTTTAAAAGACCAAGTTCACTATTGATTTGGTCGAAGCCGTGGTTAGGAATACGGTTGTCGTTGGAAAAGGAAGCCAAATACTCCGAAGTTTCCCCCAGTACATGCATAAGTTCCTCTTTTTGTTTAAATGGAACTATGTTCAAGGCATCTGCTTTTCCCAGTTCAGTATTGCAGCGCAAGGCTATTTGGGTCAATACAGTTGGGAATTCTAAATCTTGAAGTGTTTTGGGGTGGATCTGTTGCATCTATTTCTTCTAGCATCGCAAAGATAGGATTTTGATGTGTTTTTAAAGACACGCCCTTTGGCAAAAACAAGTTGGTTTGTGTACTTTTGATTGCAGCTTAATCCTTTACATAGATCTAAGTTAAAATGAGGGGCGACAATACCGTTATTTATATTATAGCTGGGGTGATATTGCTACATTTTGTGGTTGGAATCGGGTATTTGATCTATAAACTGACCAAAAAGAAGTAAAGTTATCACATGGACGTAAACATTGGGCCTAGTTGGAAAATTCAACTTCAAAAGGAGTTTGATAAACCTTATTTTAAGGAGTTGACCGGATTTGTAAAACAGGAATATCAGCAATACACTTGCTACCCAAAGGACCACGAGATTTTTTCGGCATTTAATCATTTTCCGTTTCACGAAACCAAGGTTGTTGTGATCGGTCAAGATCCTTATCATGGCCCCGATCAAGCCAATGGGCTGTGCTTTTCGGTCAAAGACGGGATTCCACATCCGCTATCTTTGATGAATATTTTTAAAGAGATCAATATGGATTTGGGCAAACCTTATCCAGAAAGTGGTAATCTGCAACGTTGGGCCGATCAAGGGGTTCTATTGTTGAACGCTACGCTTACAGTAAGGGCGCAACAGGCTGGAAGCCATCAAAAAAAAGGTTGGGAGCAATTTACCGATGCGGTGATACAAACAGTTTCAAATGAATTGGAGGGCGTTATTTTTTTGCTCTGGGGTGGATTTGCCAAGAAAAAATCATCATTGATCGATACGACGAAGCATCACATTTTGACCTCCGGTCATCCATCGCCATTGAGCGCCAACCGTGGACTGTGGTTCGGCAATCAGCATTTCAGCAAAACAAATACATTATTGGCCCGAATGGGCAAAACGCCCATTGATTGGTAGGACGGTACTTTTGCCCCAACTGGATCTTATTTCCAAAGAAAGGTTTTCGGCGATTTTACTTCGTCAATCAAGTTTAGATCAAATAGTCTGGATTGAACCTCATTTACGGTTTGTTCAGGCAATTGCTTTTGTCCCCAAGTGGTTTTGGAAAGCCATTCTTTTATGTCTTCCAGTTTTTGCCCGTATCTGTTGGACAATGTCCTGTCTATACTTGGAATTTGCTTAAATTCTGAAGTATAGGTGTTGATGATATCCAGAATATGAGCCAGGGCACCGGCGTTTTTGGAAATAAATGTGTCCGTGGCAGCGATCACAAAACAAGGCCAAGGGGTAGGGCAGTCGCCCAAACGCTTAAAGGTGTCATTGTCCACAAGCGGTTTTGTGGTAAAATGTTCCCACATAAAATAAGCGTTGGAACCATTTGATAGGTTTTCTACTGCTCCATCCAAATTATTGATGATTTCAAACTCCAGGTTTTCCGTATCCCAGCCACGGTCCTGCGCATGGATATAGGCCATTAAATGACTTCCACTTCCCATTCGGCTAATGGCAACTTTATCATCTTTAAGAGCTGCGACAGAATTTCGTTCACTGTTGGCATCCACATGAATGCCCCAAAGTAGGGGAGAGGATACATATTCTTGCACAATTTTTACGGGATTTCCCTGTGAAATACTTTTAATGACCCCTTCGGTGAGGATTACGCCAAGGTCCGCTTCGCCGTGTTGAAGCATTTGGGTCATTTTTCCGGTACCTTCGGGTATATCGGTCCACTCGAGTTGGATGCCCCTATCCTTAAAGGCATTGTCCTCGAGTGCCAGGTGCCATGGCAGGTTAAAATGTTCTGGAACCCCAATAATCTTTACTCTTTTCATTTGGCGATTTTTTTCATGGTTTGTTTCATAGGGTTCCGGTCGGTATATTTTAAAAAACTGAAGATATAAAATTATACCAGTTAACTTTTGACTATGCGCTCCAAGGTATATTGTATCAACTCATCTATGGTCTTTTTTCCATCCTTGGAAAACTCGCTTGTTGCCCTATTGGCAATTATGGCATTTAATGAAATAGCTCTATGTCCATGTAATTTGGCAATACCGTACATGGCAGCGGTTTCCATTTCCAGATTGGTGATCTTTAGGTTTTTATAGGTAAAACCAGCAAGTTTTTCGTTAAAGTCAGGAATTGCCGGTTGTAGTCTTAATACTCTTCCTTGAGGCCCATAAAATCCTGAATTTGTTCCTGTTATACCTAATCGTATACGATTTGAACGCATTACTTCACCTAATTTTTCATCAAAATCGACCACATACGGGTGTATATGGTAATCGTCCCATGACAAGTAATTGGTAAGATGAGATTCCAGTTCGGTGTTCCGAACATCTGTACTATCATAAAAGTGCATCAGGTTGTCAAAACCTATTCCTGCAGCACTCATCAAAAAAGAGTCAACGGGAATATCAGCTTGTAGTGAGCCAGATGTACCGACCCGTATAAAATTAAGCTGTTTCTTTTCTGATTTAATTTGTCTAGAAGTAAAATCTATGTTTACGAGTGCGTCGAGTTCATTAAAAACAATGTCGATATTGTCGGTACCGATGCCTGTGGAGATTACCGTAATCCGTTTACCGGAACAATATCCGGTATGTGTAACAAATTCGCGTTTACTCTTTTTTACTTCAATGGAATCAAAGTATTTGGAAACTTCATGGACTCGATTTTGATCGCCCACGGTAATTATGGTATGGGCAATGTCACCTGGGTGCAGGTTCAGGTGATAGATACTTCCATCAGGATTCAGAATAAGCTCTGAGTTGCCCAAAGATGAATCCATTTTGGTTACAATTTAAGAATGCGGTTTGTATCGGTATTGTATAAGAAGTTATACTTTAAGGAGCCTCCCAAATACATTTGATTATCACGTATTTCTGAATAATAATTAGTGTCCTGCTTTAAAACATCCAGTCCCTTTTTTGTAAGTTTTACCGGGTCAAAAGAACTAAAAAGCGGTTTTAGGGATAAAATCATTCGTTCGTACTGTGTATCACCAAAACCATAAAATCCTTGATTTGTCAACAACTCGCGCATCAATTCCTTTTTGGATTTAGGTTTTTGGCTCTTTGCGGTTTCCAAAATATGGTTCTCAAGGTCGTTCAATCCATTTTTAATGGTAGGGAATCGTTTAAGATGGGTTTTGAGGGCATCGGAGAGGTATTCGAATTGGAAATCGTTGTTGGCAATTTGATTTTCTAATCGGATAGGGTTGTCGCTACAATATAATTGCCAAATGTAGTCCGCATATTCAATGTCATCCTGGGTCAGTACCTTTCGATTATCGTAAAGCTCCAATAATTTGTCATCGCTCAGTTCGTTAAGACCGTATAGTCTGCCGGAATTGTCTTCTTTGCCACTGCATACCAGAGATACTTCGGCATGTCTTCTATGAGTTTTTAGCCAGCTCAATACCGCCAGCATATTTATTTGACAAAAAAGATCGTATTCGAACCACAAAACAATTTGATCTTGTTGTTTATGGTTGCATAGTGATCTATATTCCTTTAAGGTTTTTTCAATAAACCAAGACTTGGAGACTTTGTAATTTTTATTGAGGAATTCGAACCTGGTTTTCCAGAACGATTCGCTCCCTACTGTGGAGAGTGTTTTGCCTTCGCAAAGCATTTCCCTCCATGTAATTACATCTCCTTTTAACTGTAAAGACTGTAGTTTGGATGTGAAACTGTCCCCGTTGGTTATGTGCAACAGTGATTTCATTTTCAGCTTTATTTTCGTTGGTTAGGAATAATAAAAGTAAGACTTAAAGCAACAACACAAAAATTTTTTAAAAAAACATTGGTGTCCCCGGGTTGCTTGACTATCAATAAATCCACTTTATTCTATTGCGGAATGGTTGAACATCATCCACCGACGCGTTTTACCGAAAACCCATTTTCCTTTAGGAAATCCATTATTTTATCCCTGTAATCCCCTTGTATGATTATGGTTTCGTTCTTAAAACTGCCGCCAACCCCTAAAAAAGTTTTTAGGTCTTTGGTCAATTTTTTGAAGTCACTGTTGGCTCCATTGTACCCTTCAATAATGGTTATGGGCTTGCCTTTGCGTTTTTCATATTTGCAGATAACAGGTTCATCCTGCAGCCAATATGGCGATTTTCCCTGTTCTTTATCGGGTTCTTCTTCTGGAACGTGGTCTGGAAATAGGTTTTTTAATTGGTCTCCCAGGTCCATATTTATTTCTTTATCAGTCCTAAATCGATTAATCTTTCGTGCAAAAACTCTCCCGCAGTGATGTCATCAAATGCTTTCGGGTGCTCTTCGTCGATGCAATTTTCCAAACAATTTAAAGGCATATCGCTTACTGGATGCATAAAAAATGGAATGGAATAACGCGAAGTGCCCCAAAGTTCCCTTGGTGGGTTTACTACCTGGTGAATAGTGGATTTCAGCTTATTGTTGGACAATCTGGACAGCATGTCCCCGACATTGATCATCAACTGGTCGGGTTTGGCAATGGCATCCACCCAATTGCCTTGGTGATCTTTTACTTGAAGCCCCTTGCCATGGGCGCCCATCAACAAAGTAATAAGATTAATGTCCCCATGGGCCGCAGCTCTTACCGCATTCTTGGGTTCTTCGGTAATAGGAGGGTAGTGTATGGGTCTCAAAATGGAATTGCCATTTTTAATGTAATCATCAAAGTAGTTTTCCTCTAGCCCTAGGTGCAATGCCAGGGCACGCAACACATATTTTGCTGTTTTTTCCAGCATTTGGTATGTTTCTTTACCAACACTGTTAAAGTTCGGCAGTTCTTTGACCGTTACATTATCCGGATATTCAGCTTCTAGTTTTGGGTTGTCCTCAACGTATTGGCCAAAATGCCAAAACTCTTTAAGATCGCCTTCCTTTTTCCCCTTGGCGTGTTCTTTTCCGAAGGAAGTGTAGCCTCTTTGCCCCCCAATGCCCTCTATCTCGTATGTGTCTTTAACTTCTTGTGGTAGCTCAAAGAATTTTTTAATCTCGGAATAAAGACTTTCGACCAGTTCATCGGATAAAAAATGTCCGCCCAAGGCAACAAAACCGATATCCTCGAAAGCGGCACCAATTTCTTTCACAAATTTATCCTTTCGTTCTGGATCGCCCGAAACAAAATCTTTCAGGTCCACGCTTGGTATAGCACTCATAATATCATCTTTGGAATAATATCAAAAATAGGAAATTCTGCTTTAGGATTTTCTTTTCTTAAGAGTTTGAACGGCTTTTTACTACATTTACCGAACAGAATTTTATTGTATGAGATATCATGTGGGCAACTTGGAAGAACATAAGTTGCTGGATTTGTACAAAGGTATGCTGAAGCCTAGAATGATAGAGGAAAAGATGCTGATTTTACTTAGGCAGGGCAAAATTTCAAAATGGTTTAGCGGTATGGGCCAAGAGGCCATTTCTGTAGGGGTTACACAAGCTCTTAAGGAAAACGAGTACATTTTGCCCATGCACCGAAATCTAGGGGTCTTTACCTCGCGCAACATCCCATTGAACCGACTTTTTTCCCAATGGCAAGGCAAGCAGAACGGATTTACACAAGGTAGGGACCGAAGTTTCCATTTTGGAACCCAAGAATATAAAATCGTGGGGATGATTTCCCATTTGGGCCCACAATTAGGTGTTGCCGATGGAATTGCATTGGCCGATATGCTAAGGAGAAAAAAGCGGGTAACGGCTGTTTTCACAGGAGAAGGGGCGACCAGCGAAGGGGATTTTCACGAAGCGTTGAACGTAGCCTCCGTTTGGAATTTACCTGTGTTGTTCTGTATCGAGAACAACGGTTATGGCCTGTCCACACCCACAAACGAACAATATAATTGCGAGCACCTGGCGGATAGGGCCAAAGGATATGGCATAGAGTCCAGGATTATCGACGGAAACAACATTTTGGAGGTCTTTACCAAAGTTGATGAGCTTTGCAGGGCAATTCGCAAAAGACCGAGACCTGTATTGTTGGAGTTTAAGACATTTAGGATGCGGGGGCACGAAGAGGCCAGTGGCACCAAATACGTTCCGGATAAATTAATGAAAGAATGGGGAGAGAAAGACCCTATTTCCAATTACGAAAGCTTTTTGTTGGAGGAAGGTGTACTGACCAACGAAATAATCGAGACATTAAAAACTGAGATTACCGAGGAAATCAACTCGAATCTTCAGTTGGCTTTTGATGAACCGGCCGTGACCTGTAGTGAAAGTAAGGAGTTAAAAGAAGTGTATCAAGAATTTGATTATCAAGATATTGTTCCTGAAAAAAATGCAACTGAAGAAATCCGGTTCGTAGATGCAATTTCCCAAGGCCTGGAACAATCCATGTACAGGCACAACGAATTGATTATAATGGGGCAGGACGTTGCCGATTATGGCGGAGTTTTTAAAATTACCGAGGGTTTTGTGTCCAAGTTTGGAAAACGAAGGGTTAGAAATACGCCTATTTGCGAGTCTGCTATAGTATCTGCTGCGATGGGCCTGTCCATAAACGGGATGAAAGCCGTAATGGAAATGCAGTTCGCCGATTTTGTTAGTTCAGGATTCAATCCCATTGTCAATTACTTGGCCAAGGTGCATTATCGTTGGAACGAAAATGCCGATGTAGTGGTAAGAATGCCATGTGGTGGTGGTGTCGGAGCAGGCCCGTTCCATTCGCAGACCAACGAAGCCTGGTTTACCAAAACACCGGGGTTAAAGGTGGTGTACCCGGCATTTCCGGTCGATGCCAAAGGCTTGCTCAATACCGCAATTAACGACCCCAACCCAGTTCTATTTTTTGAGCATAAGGGATTGTACCGTAGTGTAAAGGGCGAAGTCCCTACGGATTATTACACGCTCCCGTTTGGTAAAGCAAATATTTTGAAGAAAGGAAATGCAATTTCCATTGTTACTTATGGTGCCGGTGTGCACTGGGCTTTGGAAACGTTGAAAAACCACCCGGAGATCAACGCCGACCTGATAGATTTGAGAACCTTGCAGCCTTTGGATACAGATACCATTTACGAGTCCGTGAGAAAAACGGGTAAATTGATAATTTTACAAGAAGATACCTTATTTGGAGGGGTGGCAAGTGACATTTCCGCCATGGTCATGGAAAATTGTTTTAAATACCTCGATGCCCCGGTAAAAAGGGTGGGAAGTTTGGAAACACCGGTACCTTTTGCCAAACCGCTCGAAGAGAATTATCTGCCAAAGAAAAGATTTGAAACAGAATTAATTGAGCTGTATCAATATTAATATGAGTGGTTTACCTATTTTTTTAATACTTTAACAACTGTAAATACGTCCCCAATCGTATATTTTTTGAACATTAACTTAATACTTATGATGAAACGATCACTATTATTAATTGCCGTGATGGGGCTTTTGCTCACATCATGTTCCGTTTCCAAGAGCGCGAGAACACAAAGAAATTTGTTCAGTGGAACTTGGAACTTGGACAACGTTTACTACGAAAACAATTCAGGTAACTTTAAATCCACCATCTTTAACGATGCAGAGGATATCTGCTTTGAGGATAGCGAGTGGTTTTTTAGGGATAACAACAGTACTGGCCGCTACACGATCAAGCAAAGTTCGCTTTGCCAAGGCGGTGACCGCTTTTTTAGATGGTCCGTTGTAGAGCCCCAACAAAATTACCAAAGCCAATTGCAATTTAAGTTTATTGACGAAAAACGAAAGGATATATCCGGAGGATACGGATACCGTTTGAACATCGTTGATCTAACGGAACAATCCATGACACTTAAATCCAATGTGTCCGTTGATGGTCAGCCTGTAACCGTAGTTTATGAATTCTCAAAAAAATAATTACATGAAAAATATACTTTTAAAAAGTGCAACGGCTTTTTTGGCCCTGACACTAATCATTAGTTGTGATGCCGTTAAAAATGCCAACAATACCCAAAAAGGTGCTGCGATCGGTGCAGGAGGCGGAGCTGTGATCGGCGGAATTATAGGAAACAATGTAGGAAAAGGAAATACTGCCCTGGGCGCCATTATCGGAGCTGTTGTGGGTGGAGCGGCCGGTGGCTATATAGGTAATCGTATGGATCGCCAGGCAGAACAAATCGAAGAAGAAATCCCTGGTGCCGAGGTACAAAGGGTAGGAGAGGGCATCAATGTTACCTTTAGTGGGGAGAATGGTGTTTATTTCGACACTAACAAATCCGACATTAAAGGCGCTTCTGCTGCAACTTTGGATAAATTGGCGGGAATTTTTAAAGAATATCCTAAAACCAATATTCTAATAGAGGGGCACACCGATAGCGATGGCGCGGCCGAATACAATATGGGCCTATCTCAGCGCCGGGCACAATCCGTAACCAGCTATTTAGTTTCCAAAGGAATTTCCAGTGGTCGCTTTACCACGAAATGGTATGGCGAAGAACAGCCTATAGAATCCAACGAAACTGCCGCAGGAAAAGCGGCCAACAGACGAGTGGAGCTTGCTATTATAGCGAGCGATGAGCTAAAACAGGAAGCCTACGAGAAGACCGAAAACTAGGATTCATCTTTTATAACACATCAAGGTCCGGTACTATATCGGACCTTTTTTGTTTACGGATGTTAAATAAACCATTAAATGTGGGTTAAACTAGCACAATTTGAAAGAAATTATGTAAATTATCTAGGTAAAAGGTTAAAAATGAAACCCTTGAGTTGCCATGGAAAGTAAAGCACCAAAAAGTATTCAAGATCGGCAAGAAATGTTGCTGTTGAGGGTTGAAAGAAACGATAGAATGGTTCAACGGCTTTCCCAAAAATTAAATTCTTATACCTATGAACCAAAATGTCCACAGCGGTTCGAAAAATTCCATGAACTAAAGGATGGCATCCATAATTTTAGAAAGCATCAATAAAGCCTGATGCAAAAAGTGCAGCAGAAGAAGAACGATCTCTCCCATGGTCTGGAAAAGGAAATAAGGGTTCATTTAGATCGCTTCAAAAAATTGGAAAGCGATTTTGCATCCTATTTGTTCAGCCTTGACCGACCTTTATAATACCTAAGATCCTTTTTTACGTTTATTTTGTTTGGAAGTACTTCTTTACACCATAAACATGCGTAATATTGCAGGACGGTAAAACTGTCGTGGAATGGGAAAATCATCAAACTCTGCATTGGTCGTATTGGCTTTTTTTGCCATCTATGTAATATGGGGGTCGACCTATTTGCTGAACAAGATTGCGGTATTGGAACTAGCTCCGTTTATGTTGGCCAGTTGCAGGTTCACGTTGGCAGGCCTATTTATTTTTCTTTTGGCCAAAATAATGGGTATCTCTCTTCGGATTACCAAAAAGCAAGCACTAAACACTATAATTGCCGGAATACTTTTTTTAAGTGTGGGCAACGGTCTTGTGGTTTGGGCGTTGCGTTATGTGGATACCGGTTTTGCGGCCTTGGAAATTTCTTCCCAACCTCTGATCATACTTTTAATGATGCGAGTTTTGCAGGGTAAAAAAATTCAACCCATGTCTGTAGTTGGGGTGGTCTTGGGGATAATTGGCATTTATTTGTTGGTAAGCCAAAAAGAGATCATTACTCAAGAAGAATCGATTTTGGGCATGATGATGATTTTCTTTTGTATGGTCTGCTGGGCCTATGCCAGTCTTTTTGTGGCCAAAGCGGATTTACCGAGCAATTACTTTGTAAATACCGGCTACCAGATGTTTTTTGCAGGCCTTATTCTTAGTTTAATGAGCATGGCCTTTGGTGAGGAGTGGTCCTCTCCATTGGTTTGGAGTACAGAGGTGCAGATTTCCATGGTACTGCTCATTATTTTTGGAAGTATTGTCGCATTTACCTCTTTCAATTATTTGTTAAAGACGGTTTCTCCCGAAAAAGTGGCTACCTCCACCTATGTTAACCCCATTGTTGCCTTACTATTGGGCTGGTATTTTTTGGATGAGAAGATTACACTGCAATCGGTAGCTGCGGCCGCCATTCTTTTAACAGGAGTATATTTCATCAACACCAAAAAAACCTTGGCTATATTTGAGCGGTTCAAACGTTAACGCACCGTTATTTCTTTCGGATTTGATGTCAATATTTTGTATTTTATCGGTAACAATGCTGAAATCGATGAAACCATTACAAAAATTCATACTTTATTCGCTGTTATTGTCTTTGGTGGCTTGTGCCTCTTCACAAAACAAAGCTACACCGGAACAAGTATCGGCACTGGAAGAAATGGTCGCAAACAAGCATTTTGAAATCAGGGCGCTCTGGGCGCAACCATTGGTCACGCAAAGCATGAACAGTATCGCAAATGCAGGCTTGTTGCCTCCGGGCAGCACTGCAAACCGCATTGAAATTACAGGTGCTGCAAATTATTTTAAAATGGTAGGGGACAGCGTTATGGCCGATCTGCCCTTTTTTGGAGAACGTAGAATGGGAGGTGGCTACAATCAAAATAAGGGAGGTATTGTTTTTGAAGGCATTCCTAGGGACTTGACCATAGTTCCAACAAAAAAGGATAATGGGAAAACCATCCGTTTTTCGATCAATGGTGATTCCGAAGGGTATCAGGTAATTGCCCAATTATACCCTAACGGTACCGCCAGGCTCAATATTTCCAGTACCCATCGGACCAATATGTGGTTTCAGGGGGATCTTGTCCCATTCAAAGAGGAATAAACGGTTTATCAAAAAAAGTAATGCGCAGTGACGCATGGTTTTCTTCATTTTGTCTTAGCTTTATCAATTCAAAACCACAACACTTAAAAAATCACTATGAAAATGTACGCGCTGACCTTTAGGTCATTATGTTTGCTCACATTTGCGATTACTACGCTTTCCTGCAATGGAAAAAAAGAAGACAAAGACAAAGAAACTTCCGAAGAGATCACCGAGAACACAGAAGAATCTAATGGCGATTTACCCTTGGAAAGGCTGAATCTTCCCGAGGGCTTTAATATCGAGTTATATGCAGAAAACCTCGAGGGAGCGCGCTCCATGGCCATGGGAGCCGATGGCACCTTGTTCGTGGGAACTCGTAACGAGGGAGTGGTGTATGCATTGAAGGACACCAATGGTGATTATAAAGCGGACAAGACCTACACCATTGCCTCCGATTTGGAGCAGCCCAATGGTGTGGCTTTCAAGGATGGTAATCTGTATGTGGCCGAAGTAAGCAGACTCTTCAAGTTTTCTGATATAGAAACACAATTGGAAAACCCTGCGGAACCAGAATTGATCTATGATGATTATCCAACGGAGTTCCATCACGGTTGGAAATATATTGCATTTGGACCAGACGATAAACTCTACGTGCCGGTTGGCGCGCCCTGTAATATTTGCGATAGTGCAACGGTAGATAAACGCTATGCTTCCATAACACGAATGAATGCCGACGGGAGCAACCGGGAGATAGTGGCACATGGTGTGCGAAATACGGTTGGCTTTACGTGGCACCCAAGTACCAAAGAGTTATGGTTTACCGATAACGGACGGGATATGATGGGAGACGATATTCCTCCCGGTGAGTTGAACAAGCTTACCGAAACCGGGCAACATTTTGGCTATCCGTTCTGCCATGGGGGAACCGTAAAAGATCCCGAGTTCGGCGATCAACGCCCTTGTTCCGATTTTGTACCTCCTGTTCAACCTTTGGATGCGCATGTAGCCGCTTTGGGCGTAAAATTTGGGAAAGGACCCATGTTCCCGGAGTCGTATCAAGGACATGCTTTTCTGGCAGAGCACGGCTCATGGAACCGCTCGTCTAAAATTGGCTATCGGGTAACTTTGGTAAAATTGGAAAATGGCAAGGCAATAAGTTATACTCCTTTTATCGATGGTTGGTTAAACGAAGAAACCCAAGAGGCATTTGGTAGACCGGTGGACCTGTTGTTTTTGGAAGATGGCTCGCTGTTAATTTCGGACGATTATGGAAATGCCATATATAGGGTTACCTATAAAGGTTAGGGCAATAATATCATAAATTTAAAAGGTACTTGGGAATGGTCAATTCGTTCATTTTCCAAGTACTTTTTTTTTGGTCTTTGCTCACCACTTCAACAAAATAGTAATTAATACCGCCCTCAATTTTGGAGACCAAATGTTCTATGGTAAAAGTGGAGCCTTCGTGGTGGAAAACATACTGTGTAATTCTTTTGTTTGGGTTTTTGGTGACCTGTCCGTTCCTAAGGATCAATTGGGGCCTGCCCAAAATACTTCTCTTATTGTGCCAGCATAGGTAGCGGAATTCTCCGGTACGGAGCCTATCGATCCTTACAGTGAACTGCTCATCGCCAAAATAGGCCAGTATACGATCAAGTGATGGGTCGCTCCAAAAAATAGCTGCGTAGGTTTAAAATGATTTGGAATTAGTGGTAACGGCAAAACAGGGCATTATATTACACCCTGTGTCTGGATCCCCAATGGGCACCGGCCAACCAACCGATCATAAAAATAATAATTCCGGCCATGATCAAACAAAAGATCTGTAAGGCATTTATAGTTTCGAGTGTAGTCATATTCCCGTTTTTTTAGCAAGCTACACGTTGTGCAATTATTTTACGCAACCAATTGACGAATGTAGGTTTTCAATTGATGAATACTGCATTTGAATATACGGATAGCTATTCTTTGCACTTAAAAATTCCGGAAAAGGAAAATTGTCCATTCACTGGCGAACTCTGTCCATTTTTTAAGCCTCTTCATTACCGGAACTTTGTCTCATCAAAATTTAAGTTTAATCAGTTAAAGAAAAATAGAATGAAAAATTTAATGCGAACACTTAGCGTGTTTATGATCACCATTTCGGGGCTACATGCCCAATTGCCAGAACCCGGTTTTGTAATCGATGGCTCTACCGCCATTGTGATCACCGATCCACAAAACGATTTCCTTAGCCCCGACGGAGTGGCTTGGGGGGCCGTAGGGCAAAGTGTACAGGAAAACAACACTATCGAGAACTTGGAGACCATGTTCAAATTGGGAGAAAAGTATAACATTCCTGTGTTTATTTCTCCCCATTACTACTACGAGCACGATCACCAATGGAAATTCGAAGGAACCCTGGAAAAGTTGATGCACAACATTACCATGTTCGATCGTGGAGATCAATTGAACGTAAAAGGATTTGAAGGCTCTGGCGCCGACTGGTTGCCACGGTACAAAAAATACATTAACAAGGATAGGGTAGTGGTTACCGGTCCCCATAAAGTGTTCGGTTCCGAATCCAACGATTTGGCCCTACAGCTAAGAAAACAAGGGGTGGACAAGGTGATCTTGGCCGGAATGTCCGGTAACCTTTGTGCAGAATCGCACATGAGGGAGTTGGTGGAAAACGGTTTCGAGGTAGCTGTTGTTGGCGATGCCACAGCTTCTGCCAAGCTACCTGGGTTGGATGGCGACCAAGCTGCTCAGACCAATTATAAAATGATCTCCAGTAAAGTGTTTACCACGGACGAATTAGTGAAAGAACTAAAAATGCACGGCATAAAGTAAGACTTAAGTGTTTGTGATGTTGCAGTAGGTTGACAAGGGGTTCGATGTAGATCGGGCCCCTTGTTTTTTTGACGGTCAAGTAGTTAACCCATGTAAAAATGTCCGAGAAGGATATCCAAGGAGGTAGTTTTCGTCAACCTGAACTTGTTTCAGGTTCTCATAATGATTTGCTCAAAACCATGATGGGATTCTGAAATGAATTCAGAATGACGCATCTCAATGTTTTTGCTTGATATTCAATGCTTTCAATTTCCAAAGGGAAAATTGTCCAAGGACTGGCGAAATCTGTCCATTTTATACTAGCTATCATCAACGCACCTTTGTATCGTCAATAAAGACAAAGCATTTACGAATTTAAAAAACAGAAAATTATGACACGTTTACAAGCATTAGATCCAAAGGAAGCAACCGGAAGATCAAAAGAATTATTTGAAGGTATCCAATCCAAATTGGGAATGGTTCCCAATATGATGAAAACCATGGGGAACTCCTCTGTGGTGTTGGAAAGTTACCTAAACCTTAGCGATACATTGGGCAAAGGCTCTTTGGGCGGAAAATTGGGCGAATTATTGGCCTTGTCCGTAGCAGAGTCCAACGCCTGTAACTATTGCCTTTCCGCACATTCTTTTATAGGTGAAAAATTGGTAGGGATAGACACAGCTACCTTACAGGCCGCAAGAGGTGGTGAAAACGGGGACGCAAAAATCGAGGCAGCGCTTCAATTTGCCAAAACCTTGATCGCCAAGAACGGACGGGTTTCTGCAGAAGATGTGGCAGCTGTTAAAGATGCCGGATATACCGATGGCGCCATCGGCGAGATCGTTGCCCATGTGGCCTTGAACATTTTTACCAATTATTTTAACAATACGGCCAATACCGATATCGATTTCCCAGTAGTGGAAGCTGCAACGGTATAACCCATCATTACAACTTAAAATCAAAAACAGATGAAAACATTTAGAAATCTATTGCTTGTGGCATTCACATTGTTTGCAGCCATAAGTGTACAGGCCCAGACCCCTCCGGTAGACGATAACGGTCTTGCCATTGGTGGGTACGATGTAGTCTCCTACTTTTCCGGAGAAGCCAAAAAAGGAAGCAAGAGTTATGCGGTAAAGCACCACGGGGCTACCTATTATTTTGCCAGCAAGGCAAATCAGAACGCCTTTAAAAAATCGCCCAAGAACTATTTGCCCCAATTCGATGGGTATTGTGCGTGGGGCGTTGGTGCCAAAGACGCCAAGTTTCCCATCAATCCGGAAACCTATACGGTGATCGATGGAAAATTGTACCTGTTCTTTAACGGACCCTTTAACGGAGAGCCCTTTAATACGTACCAAGATTGGGCACAACGCACCACCGAGCTTAAAAAAGCGGCGCATGCCAAATGGCCCAAAGTAAAAAATAGCAAGTAGGTTTTAATTGCCTGAGAGGGGTGGGGTCGTAAAGGTCCTGCCCTTTTTCAATCTAAAAAACACGATTATGGAAACAGAAAAGAAATATCCGTTGCCTCCCTTTACCGAGGCAACCGCAAAGGAAAAAGTACAATTGGCCGAAGATGCCTGGAACAGCCAGAACCCGGAAAAAGTGAGCAAGGCCTACACCGTGGATACCGAATGGCGCAACCGTTCCCAATTTGTGAACGGACGAGAAGAGGTAGTTGCCTTTTTGACCGAAAAGTGGCAAAAAGAAAAAAACTACAAACTACGAAAGGAACTATGGGCCTTTACCGACAATAAGATTGCAGTTCGTTTTGAATACGAATACCAAAATGCCGAAGGAGCGTGGATACGCGCGTACGGGAACGAAAATTGGGAGTTCAACGAGCACGGGCTTATGCAAAAGCGCTTTGCCAGCATCAACGATCTGCCGATAACCGAATCGGAGAGAAGACTTTAATTTCAGAGGTCAGGTATAAGATTTCTAATTACTCAAAACTAAAACTGACCATTGATAATTGACAACTGTTTATTGAACATTGATATGGACATCTACAACACCAACACACTTATTAACGAACAGACCGGGAACTTGGCCTTTAAACTCTCCGAATTTGATAATAGCTGTCAGTTTTGCGATACCCATCGGTTCAATTACTATTCCCTGATCTGGATAAAAAAGGGGAGGGGCACCGCCCAAGTGGATTTTACGGAATATCCCTTTACCCCGAACACGCTTTTTGCCGTAACGCCCTATCAACCCTTTACCTTTACCGAAGAAGAACCTTTGGAGGGCGTGGTTTTGAATTTTCACCCCGATTTTTTCTGCATTCACAAACACCACGAACAAGTGGCCTGCAACGGGATCCTTTTTAACAATATCTATAGCCCGCCCATGCTCTGTGTTACGGACGATATGAAAAACGAGCTGGAACGCATTATAGAGCAGATGTATGCCGAAGTGCAAAAATCCGAATTGGCACAGTACGAACTTTTGGTATCCTATCTTAAAATATTTTTGATATCCGCCTCCCGCGCCAAGGCCAAGCAACAGCCCGAAGCCTTGGAGGGCAGCACCGACGAAAAAGAGCCCTTTATTTTACAAAAGCTCAAAAACCTGATAGAGACCCATTACAAGACCATGCACTCCGCCGGCGAATATGCCGATCTGCTGAACATTAGCCCCAAAGCCCTGGCCAAAATGACCAAGAACCATTTTAACAAGACCATGACCAACCTGATCAGCGAGCGGATCATTATAGAGGCCAAGCGGGAGCTGTACCTTACCAACAAAACGGTAAAGGAGATTGCCTACGACCTGGGGTACGACGATGAGCACTACTTTAGCCGATTTTTTAAGAACAATGCGGACATATCCCCCAAAACCTATCGCGAAACCGTGGGCTTTGCCCGTGCCGCCTCCGCGTAAACCTTTTTATGAAAGCACATGTATCCCACCAAACCTTACCGTTGCCCTTTGGGCAGGTGTACAAAACCTTGAAACAACGAATTACGGAGCAGGGTTTTTTGCTCCTGCACGAAATAGACACCCAGGCCATTGTGGCCAAACATGGGGTAAGCATAGCGCCGTTGCGGCAATTGCTCTTTTTTGAGCCCAAATACATTGCCCAGATCATGGAAAATGATCCTTTGGCCATAAACGATATTCCCTTAAAACTGGTACTGCACCAACTGGATGAGACCACCACCCAACTGAGTTTTAAAAACCCTGTGCACAGCTTACAGGATTATGGGTTAAAGCCCGAAATGGCAGCCGAGTTGTTGGAGCGGGTGCAGGGGATTCTTTCTTTTTAAGGAGAGTTGGATTTTTGGATTTTTTGGAATGACATATAAAGCCGTTATGCCTGCTATTTCTTAATCATATAATTTAATGTTTTACTAATCAACATTTTACTGTTGATAAGTGTAATTTCTTTCCTGTTAATTCTGAAATAAAAGCATTTAACTTTGAAAATATTTTCAAAAGTCTATGCTTGAACCCATTAGTGTAATAAATGCAATATCCGTTGATAGGGAAATCTACACCGATGGTCACAGTCCTCTTCTAACTATAGGTGAAGATTATGAAAAATATGTAGTTAAAAACTCAAGAGGTAGAATACCCGCATTTGATCTTATCAATGAATTTCTAGCAAATGGGCTTCTTCATTGTTGGAATATACCTACTCCTGAATGTGCAATCTTAAAAATTGATCCGTCGCTTGTAGTTGGTTATTCAAATAATCATCAAGCTAGATTTTATAACTATTCTTCTTTTGGGTCTAGAGTGATTCCCAAAAAATTAGATTTAAATGAATTTACAGTTGCCAAAAACAAGTCTGTTTTTAACAAACTTTACAATCCGATTGATATTTTAAGAATTGGTCTCTTCGATTTATGGGTATCAAACGATGATAGAAAACCTACAAATCAAAATTTAATTCTTTCAATTGATGATGGTGGTAAATATACCATTACAGCAATTGATCATGCATTCATTTTTGAAACTCTTGGTTATCAACACTTAAATCCAAAACACTTTTCTCCCTCAGTTAATGACCATATAATACTCTCCGATTTAGCCAAAATTGTTAAGCGCTATACGAACATTGATGAGTCATTCGTTAAATCAGAAAAAGAATATTTCTATTTTTGCCTTGAAGAATCACTTAAAAACTTTGAAAAGATCATTAATAATATCCCAATTGATTTGGGTTTGAGCAATGACTTGACTAACTTTCTAAGTCAATTTCTATTCAATCAAGAAAGAAACGAAAAAGTGTTTGCCGAACATATATATAGGCTTTCAAACTAATGAAGAAATTTTATAGCATAGTAAAAATAGTGACCGACATTACGGTGAATGACAGTATTTCTACAGGAATCATTGTTAATGATGGCAGCAGGCTATTGTTTAAATTTTCTGATTATAAAAAAAGTATAGCAAAAAGACTTTTTCAATCTGATTCTGATGATATTGATTTTGCGATAAAGCAACTTGAAAAAAGAATTGAAGAAATTAATAAAAGCATCAATTTAGAGGGGACAATAGGGCTGTTTGATTTTACAGAGAATAATAGTCAATTAAAATCAGATTATTTCACTTACCTTAATGCTTACACCACGGGGTTAATACAATTCGGTTCTCCGAAACTAATTCTGGATTCTCATTCAATTGACTTGGATAAGCTGTTCAAGCTTTATGTTGATCCAATTGAACATATAAAAGATAATAAAGGGGAGGAAGATCTTCTAATGATCAAATCTCATGTTCAAAAAAGGTTGATTTCTAAAGTAGAGGAAAGAATTCATACTAATATTAAAATTGACAGTAATTTAATTTCTGATATAATTTTTCCATACGAATTAGATTGTATTGGAATGAATGGATCTTTAGTCGGGGCTAAATCTTTGTCATTTGAACATTCTCATCAAACTGTTGATAAATACGTTTCTCACTATATTACTTTGATAACATCCCTTAGTTATAAGTATAGTAAAAGCCTTAAGGAGAATAGATTTTATCTCATTGCAAATGAACCTAAAGATGTAAAGAGTGAAACGTATAAGATTTGGGACAGGGTTTATAACAACAAGCTAATTGATATATTACATCCTGATCAGTCAGATATTGTTGCTGAACGTGTTTTTGAAACCAATGCAACAAAATTTCTTAATTAAGGAAAGACTAATCAAATCCCCCCAATCTCCTTTAAACTCAACCCTGTTACTTTTTTTATAACCTCGTCAGTCAATCCTTCACCTTTCATCCTTTTAGCTACTTTTTGTAGCTCCTCCTTGCGTGCCCTTTTTTTCTCGGTATCAATCTTAAATTGCTCCAATTCCTGCTTTTCAGGGCCCATAATTTCAAAAAGGCCACTTTTCTTCAGTTCGTCCATTACGCCTTGGTCGGCAAAACTGGTGTAGTGGGTCTCGGTGATCACCAAATGGTCGAGCACCTCCACTTTGATCAATTTCCCCACTTTTAGCATGTGGTCGGTAAAGGTAATATCGGCATCGGTAACTTCGTGCGTTCCACTGGGGTGGTTGTGCACCAAGATTAGTTTACTGGCCAGTTTGTAGATCGCCATGCGGAACACATCGGGCGGGTCGGCATTTACGCGGTTGCTGGCACCCAGGCCAATAAGCTCCACAAACAGTATTTTGTTGTTGTGGTTGAGCCCCACCACCCAAAAATGCTCTTGGTTGCGGCGTATCTTGTTTTCGCGCAGCAAAACCTGTTGCATGATCGCATATATGTCCGCAGAGTTGAGCACTTGTATCTTTTGATCTTTGGTAAGTCGTACATTCATGGTAGGTGTTTATAATTTTTGGGTAGGGGAAAGGTAGTCCATGCCTGGGAGAAAAACAAAAATGCGATTTGGGCATAAAAAACCGCTCCAAACTATGTTCTTGGGGCGGAGGAATTTATTTTTATGGTTAAGGATTGCCTCTTACATTTAATGGACCGTTTTTCAACTTACAAAAACTAAAGTTGTGCTAGGAGCAATAAATCCTCAAGGAATTTGTATTTTTTCGGAGCAGACCCTCCTCAAACTAAAAGTTATGAACCCTAAAGTCGATTTCTTTTTTGAAAAACCATCCCAATGGCAAAGTGCATTCAGGGAATTACGAAGAATTGCACTCGAAACAGGTTTGACCGAAGAGCTTAAATGGGGCAAGCCCTGCTACACCTTAAATGGCGGCAATATATTTTTAATACATGGATTTAAAGAGTACTGTGCCTTGTTGTTCCACAAAGGAGCATTGCTAAAGGATACCAAAGGTATTTTGTTTCAGCAAACAAAAAATGTACAATCCGCTCGGCAGCTGCGCTTTACCAATGTAGATGAGGTTAGGGAACAAGAAAAGGTGATAAAGACCTACATATACGAAGCCGTTGAGGTGGAAAGGGCAGGCCTACAAGTAAAAATGAAGAAGACTTCCGAGTTCGATATGCCCGAAGAGCTTGAACATAAACTGGAAAAGGATAAAGATTTTAAAACTGCTTTTGAAGCATTGACCCCGGGACGGCAGCGTGGGTACATGCTGTACATTTCTGAAGCCAAACAATCCAAAACCCGCGAAAACCGCATCGAGAAATGTGTTCCTAAGATTTTGCAGGGCAAAGGATATAACGAAAGGTAAATGATCGGCAATTGCCCTTGTACAATAAACCAATAACCTTAAAACCAACCAAACTATGACCCAACGTAGAAAATTCCTGAAACAAGGTGCAGCGGCGATGATGTCCCTGCCCCTCCTGTCTTTCGACCATCAAAAAGAGTGGTCGCTGACCCCATTGCAAACCAATGCCCCCAAGGATGAAACCTATTGGGGCATGGTACGCAAACAGTTTCCTTTAAAGGAAGGTCAGACCTATTTTAACAACGGAACCATGGGGCCTACATCGGGCTATGCCCTGGACAAAATGTTCCACCACATGATGCACTGGAACGTGGAAGCCGCTACGGTGGACTATAAAAATGGCTCGGGCCCCGAACTGTTGACCGGCTATTTTCCATACGAGGAGCTTCGTACCAAATTGGGCAACATTATCAATTGTGATTTTAAGGAGATCTCCTTGGTGCAGAATGCCACTTTTGGAATGAACTACGTGGGTATGGGCCTCGATTTAAAAAAAGGAGACGAATTGCTCAATACCAATCAAGAACATGGCGGTGGTTTTGGCGCTTGGCAATTGCTCGCCAAGCGAAAGGGCTGTGTGTACAAGCAGGCCATTATGCCCGAACCTGCCAACGACCCGCAGGAAATTGTGGATGCCATTTTTAAGGAAGTCACCCCAAAGACCAAGATAATCGCCATTCCACATATTATTTCCGGTTTTGGAACGGTAATGCCGGTAAAGGCTATTTGTACCGAAGCCAAAAAACGGGACATTTTTACCATTTTGGACGGAGCGCAATGTGTGGGCCATGTTTCGGTGGACGTTAAGGATATCGGTTGCGATGCTTATTACTCCAGTCTGCATAAATGGCTGTTGGCCCCTGCAGGAAGTGGGTTGTTGTACATAAGCAAAGAGGTGGTGGGCGATATTTGGAGCACCATTGCCAGTTATAATTGGGACAATAAGGATGATCATGGTTTTCGTTTGATGCAAAACGGAACGGGCAATGCCGGACTTATGGCCGGTTATGATGCCGCCGTGGACTTTTTTAACACTATTGGCCAAGATGTGTGGTTGGCCCGAGTAAAAGAATTGGGTAAATACCTTCGCGATGGCCTCAAGGAAATAAAGCATGTCACTTTTTATTCATCCACCAACGAGGAATTGGCAGCGGGCATCACCACCTATGGTGTTAGTGGCATGAGCGGCCCTGAGCTTCAAAAATATATGTGGGAAAAGGAACGTTTGCAGCCACGCACGGTGGGCAACGAAATGTTGCGCCATTCCGTCCATATTTACAATTCCAAGGCAGAGATCGATACCGCTCTGAGATTGATAGAGGGGTTGGGCTGATTTTTAAGGCCGTCGTATCAATTTCAAATATTTTGAAAACTCTTGCTTCACTTTGGGAAACAGGATGAGTAGTCCTATCATGTTGGGGAAAACCATGGCCAGGATCATGGCGTCCGAAAATTTGATGACCGCGTCCATGGTAATGGCCGCCCCGAGTACGGTAAACAACAGAAATATGATCTTATAGGTAAGATCTATCCATTTTCCACGGCCAAAAAGGTATTTCCATGCCTGTAAACCATAGTAGGACCACGACAAGATCGTGGAGAAGGCAAAGAGACAAACGGCGGCCATAAGTACATAAGAGGAGCCGCTTATCGAATTTTCAAAAGCCATGGAGGTAATGTTCACGCCGCCCAAGCGGCTGCCATCGTACATTAAAGCCTGACCATTCACCACATCGCCATACACGAACATGCCATCCATGTTAAAAAGGATGATCACAATGGCCGTCATGGTACAGATCAGTACGGTATCGATAAAAGGCTCCAGCAGTCCCACCAGACCTTCGGAAGCAGGGTGCGCCGTATTTACCGCAGAGTGTGCAATAGCGGCCGAACCGGCTCCGGCTTCGTTGGAGAAGGCGGCCCTTCTGAATCCTTGGATCAGCACGCCTACAAATCCGCCCGTAATGGTGGCCTTGGGGGTAAATGCTTCGGAAACGATCAGTCCAAAGGCATCGTCGACCCATTCGATGTGGGAAAAAATGATAAAAAGCGAAGCGCCCACATATAGAATGGCCATAAAGGGCACCACTTTTTCGGTCACTTTGGCAATCCGTTTAATGCCGCCAATGATCACAATTCCTGCCAAAAGGGCAAAAACAAGCCCGATAATACTACCGGAAGAAGCTCCGCTGAACCCAAAACGCTCAATGATCTGTGCCGCAGCCTGATTGCTCTGGAAGGCATTTCCGCCACCAAAGGAAGCACCCACGCAGAGCACTGCAAAAACAATAGAAAGGAACTTGCCCAACTGCGTTAATCCCATTTCTTTTAATCCTTTGGATAAATAGTACATGGGGCCACCGAACACATTTCCCTTACTATCGATATCCCTATACTTTACGCCCAAGGTACATTCCACAAATTTGGAGGACATGCCGAGCAGTCCCGCCAAGATCATCCAAAAAGTGGCACCGGGACCACCAATGGAAATGGCTACCGCGACCATAGCTATATTGCCAAGGCCCACTGTGCCAGAAACTGCTGTTGCCAGTGCCTGAAAATGGTTGACCTCGCCAAAGTGGCCTTCGTCTTTAATAGTATCCTTTAAATCACCTTCGACCTCAAAAACGTGTGGTTGTAATGGGGGTTGATTTTTTTCTAGGTTATCGTACTTGCCACGTACCACTTGAATGGCGGTTGGAAAATGCCGGATGTTCACAAAACCAAAATAAAGGGTAAAAAAAAGTGCACCCACTATCAAAATAATGAGCACTACCGGAATGCTATGACCAAAAATGGGGATTTCTGCCAACACTAGGCTTTCCCACCAAACGGCAAATGGCATAAAACCATCATTGATTTTTTCATCCAACCCTTTGGTTGAGGTTGATGCTAACAATGTAGTACTTGATAGTGATAATAAACTGAATAACAGCGTTCTGCCCATGACTTGAAATTTTCCTGAATTTCTATCCCTGATTTGGATTTTTGGGCAATTGTCGGAAAGAATCCTAAAATGTCAGTAATGCCAAAACTGACAAATCATGCCTAAGTCACTCATTTTCAAAATAAATATTTTCTTTGGGCAATTGAAGACGAATTTTTCGTTCTCGGTTTTCCGACATTTCGAACAAGGTGTTTTTTAGGGGGATATAGTGTTTGTCCTTGGTCCAATTCTGTTTGCCAAAGAGTCCGTTGAGCAAAGCTTGTAGCAAACGCTTAAGCTCATTGTGGTCGTTGATATCGTAATTTTTGGAGCCATCAAAATTTTTAGGTTTGATCTCGAGCCAATCTTCGGTCGAGGCCAATCTACGTTCCGCAAAAGTTTTGAGCAATTTGTACAATGCAGGTGTCAGGGATATATTTCTATCTGTTTGGCCGGGAAATCCTTTTAGGATGACTTCGCAGGTATTGCGATCCCCTTTTTTAAAATTCAGCCGTAATTGATATGCGCTTGGGATAACGTTTTCGGTAAGCTCTTTTACCCAACTTAGTGCCAGGGCGAAAAAGAGCATGATCAACGATGTTTTAAAAATGGCCGAGAACAATAACAAATTAATGGTATTGTCCATAAGCTTATATACTTGTGCTACCAAGGTAATCAATACCGTGAACAAAGAGAGTATCCCAAGTAATGGGAGCCTACGTTTTGTAAAGGATTCCCAGAGTACAAAACCCAAAAAAACAAGGGTCATAAGGGCATAATATACATCCAGTTCGTTTATGGCCGATGCGGACCGGCCCAATATCATTTTATGAAGGGTAGGGAGCAGGGCAAAAACAAAGGGTATTCCAATAACAAAGGGCCAGAACTTGTTTTTTATTAAACCAGAGAACGGTTTGGGCAAATATTTGAACCAAGGGAGGGCCATAAGGATAAATAGGCTGTTCAATAGGGAAAAAACACTCCGAAATCCTTCCTTGGCCGTGGAGCCCCAACCATTTTCGTTGGGCAACAATACCTCCGATAGGCCAGAAAATGCCCAACAGAGTATGGAAAGTGCTAGCCAAACGGGCCCAAAATCCCGTTGTCTTCGACCAATGTGGTACCAAATGGACATAAGGGCCATAAAGGCAAAAAGGCAGACAGCAAATTGCCACCAGCCATAAAATTTGGATATCTCCAAGGCGGAGGCTGAGATGGACCTTGCTTTTTGGTATGATGGACTAAGTAGAAACAATTGGGTCGGTTATTGTTTGTGCAACAATATATGAAAATAGTAGAGGATAGGGATTTTTAGTTCTTTCATTATTAGTATATTGGCCGTTAACCATTAACGAATCCTTTTTTTTTTGAAAAGCAAACTCAATATTTGGCTGTTGGTCAGTTTTCTTATAGCAGGCATATTAACGCTTTGGCTCTATTTTAAATTGACCGGATATATTTGGGACATTTCGTATGATGAAGCAGTAGATTCAGAGGAATTCAGTCCCTGCGGAGAATATAGTATTTACCCCTATTATAATGTCGGTACGTATCATCGAGGAGGTAAAAAGCATATCAAAAAGAAGCTGTTATCAAAAATAAATACAGAAGGATTACCGTCAAACGGTTTGTTAACTGTTCGTTTTGTAGTGAATTGCAAGGGTGAAACAGGCTACTTTAGAACCAAGATGACCGATTCGGAGTTAAAAGAAATCAATGTGCCAACCAGTACATTGGAACATTTTTACAATTTAATTTTGGAATTGGAAGAATGGATGCCGGGAAAAATTAAGGGCACGGCAGTGGACAGTTATGCACAGATCGTTTTTAAGGTGGAACAAGGTAAGATTACGGATATTTTTTAGATGAGGATAGTTTTAAAAATCATAAAAATAGTTCTGGCTACGGTATTTACGCTTTACGTTGGCTTAATTGCTTATCAACTGGTGTTCCAATCCAAAGAAGCACGATTTAAAGTTGCCGCAGGTGCGCAGGGAAATAATCTTTCGCAGGCCATATTCGAGATACTTAACTGGCAGCATCCGGAGTATGATGCAGCGTTTTTTGAGCGATCGGTACCTTTCAATAAAAATGGCGACTACGAAACCGGTTTTTCCTATTTGAACAGGGCTGTGGAATTGAACCCCTTGAACCATCTTGGGTATCGCGGGTACATGAAGTTACGTTTCTTAAGGGACTACAATTCGGCCTTGGCCGATTTTGACCGATTGGATGCCTTGACACCCGAGGTTGTGGATGCTCCCTGGGGAGAGGATATCGATTTTTTGCGTGGAGAATGTTATTACGGCCTTGGTGATTACCCAAAAGCACTAAAACATTTTAAGCAAAGTATCACCAACCAAGGAGCAGAATGGGTAGATGTTCAGGCCTTTGTTTATGTTGGCCTTTGCCATTACAATATGCAAAATTATAATGAGGCCATTGGTGCTTTTAAAACAGGAATAGAGCAATATGGGAACACTTGCGAAGCCTATTATGGTCTGGCCAAGACTTACTTGACAATGGGGGACTCCATAAATGCCCAAATTAATTTACAGAAGGCACAGGATAATATTCAATATAAATATTCCGATGGCTATAAAGAATACCTCAATGAAATCTACCAAGAGGATTTGGATGAACTGAAAACCAAATTTTAACTCCAACACGGTTTTTATGTCCTAAAGCCAACTTTTACAAAAGCTATGGTCAACTTCTTCGTTGAACCATTATATACCCTGTATATTTGCAACGTTTTGATTTTTAAAACTGTAAAACAAAATTATGAGTAAAGTAAAAGAAAACGATACCGTAAAAGTACATTACACGGGCAAACTTGTTGATGGGCAGATATTTGACAGCTCATTGCAAAGAGAGCCCTTGGAAATAAAATTGGGTGAGGGCCAGCTGATACCCGGATTTGAAAAAGGACTTATTGATATGGCCGTTAACGAAAAGAAGACGATTACCATAGATAAGAAAGATGCCTACGGAGAGGTGAACGAAGCACTTTTTCAAAAGATTTCCAAGTCACAATTGCCAGAGGACCTTGAACCAGAAGTAGGTATGGGGCTTGTGGGGGCCAATGCCGCCGGACAGGAACAACAGTTCAGGGTCGCCAAAGTAGAGGAGGAGGACATTATTATCGATGCCAACCACCCGTTGGCAGGACAAGATTTGGTGTTCGATTTGGAATTGGTGGAGATACTATAGTTTACGTAGCCAACATTGTTGGGAACCAAATATTGAAAAGGAGAAAGCCCGGTTTGCGGTTTTCTCCTTTTTTGCTGGATATCACCTTCTTTTTATAAAACCGAACACAACCTGTGCTTAGTTAATTGGGAGGCGATTTGGTGGGATTAAAAGTGTACAGAATTGGTTTGAGGCTCAGGTTCCACGAATTCTACCTGCAAAACAACTGCTTGCAAGTGTTTTTTATGTAATCTGTAATTTTTGCAACAATTCCTCTTTGTATTTACTGCCAATCGGCAATTGAATCTCTGTTCCAATTTGGACCGTGTTTCCATAAACCGCCGTAATAGTTTCGTGCGGAACAATATAGGACCTATGGATTCTGGTAAATTGCTTTTCGGGTAAAAGGGTTTGTAATAATTTTAAGTGCATACTGACCAAAAGTGCCCCGTCTGTTTTAAAAACCGAACTGTATTCTTGCTCCGCTTTGATATATAGGATATCGGAAAAATTAAGCTTTAAGAGCTTTCCATCGTGTTTTACAAAAAGATAGGTTATTTCTTTTTTACTTGGTTTGGATGCATCATTTAGCAATTCCAATGTTTTGTTCACTTTCTCCACAGTTTGATAAAAGCGAGCAAAAGAAATAGGCTTTAACAGGTAATCCACCGCATTTAATTCAAACCCCTTAAGGGCATACTCGGAATAGGCCGTGGTAAAAACTACCAAAGGCGGGTTTTGTAACGATTCTATAAATTCAATTCCGGTTATTACCGGCATTTGAATATCCAAGAACAACACATCTATTTTGTTCTTTACCAGTATTTCAAAAGCTTCTTTGGCATCTATGCAGGTATCAACAACCGTCCAATTTGGGATTTTACTTATATGCGTTTGAATTATTTCTCGCGCCAGCGGTTCATCATCAACAATTAAAACATTAATATTCTTCATGCTAAGACTAATTTCAACGATACCTTGTACACGGAATTATCAATGTCCATATCGTACGTATAATTTTCTGAATAATGTAAATCCAAGCGTTTTTTTAAATTGGTCAATCCCAAGCCTCCGTTATCATTTTTAGTTTTGGCCTCTGCAAAGCCATTTTCGACTTTCAATTGTAGCGTATTTGAATTTACCGATAAATCTATACGAATGTCCGTATCTTTTTTATCCACATTATACTTAAAGGCATTCTCGACTATAGGTATAAACAGTAAAGGCGGAATGTTGGCATTGGTATTGTCAACCTGGGTTGTAAAAGAGACTTTTGTATGGTTTAACCGCAAACTCTCCAACTCGATATAATTACGGGTCAATTCAATTTCATCTGACAATGGGATACTTTTCTTATTGGCATTATCCAAGGAATATCGCAAATAATCCGACAAACGTGTCACGGTTTCCGCTGAAGCATCTGTGCGATCATGTAAAATTAATCCATATAGATTGTTCAATGTATTGAACAGGAAATGCGGATTTACCTGAGCCTTTAGAAAGTTCAATTCCAACTGTACTTTCTCTTTCTCCAATTCAAGGTTTCTAGTGTGGATTTGATAATACCCCAGACTGCTTTTTATGGCTATGGGCAGCAATAAACCGGAAAACAGGTTAAAATATAAACCAATACTTGACGATTTAAACAAAAAATTATCGAGAACCGGTTTTTGAAGAATACTTAAATAATCAGGATCTCTTTCCTGCGCCATCGCCGCACAGGTATCACAATAATGAAAGGTGATTTTTTCACCTACTGCTTCAATAAAAATAATAAAAAATAGGAGTAAGAGGAGATTTAAAATAAAAGGAACCCAGCGTTTTCTTTCGAAGAAATACGGAATCAATACGTACATCAACGGATAAAAAAACAGTATTAATTCCAGTGTCCGTCTTAGGGGGAACAAATAGCCCAAAGGGGTCGCAGAATAAGGATCATAGGACGATTTTGATAAGAAATATGAACTGAAAAACAGAACTATCCAAAATAGGATATGAGAGCCAATTCTAATGGTTTTCGAAGAATTTCTTTGTTTTATGAATGTATCTAATATCATAAGTGGCAACAATATACTTTTTTATATACAATAGATCTTGGCTATAGAATTATACCAACTTATTTTTTCAGGAGGTAATTAAAAACATCTTTGGACAATACCAAAGTAACGCTGTCACTCAAAACCGGATGCATTTTTTTAAAGGTAACGTCGGTTAAATTTGCTACAGAAGTATTCGTCATCTTTAAAGCTATAGAATCTGCTAAATTGTGCTCCACAAATTGAAGATGACTCTTATTTCCCATAGCAATCGATAAGGTTTGTACGTTACAGTTCTGCAATTCTACATGCGAGTATCCCTTTAAATTTAATGTGAAATGTTCGGTCTCAAATCCAGAAACCCTTTGGTGCGTGTTCGTGGCAATTATTCCGGCGAGATTGTTTTTATAAATTATAATTCCAGATGGAGTAGTGCTCAAAAAGCTTTTTTGCATTGAAATATTAGCTCCCGTAAATTCAATAAAGAGTGTATCGTTCTTCACCACACTTTTAAAATGTTCCAATCTCGAACGCAGTACTTTTATGGCATTGGTATCCTTTTGTACAATTTCTATGGGATATCCATTACTTCCGGAAATCGATAGGACAGTATAGTGTTCCGAACTTACCGAGACATAGTTTTTGAAAACATCGTCCAGATCAATTTTATCATACTCTTTTTTTAGGCTTAGATTGGTTGCAAATAGCATTCCGGATATGGAAATACTTAAAATGATGATAAATACATTACTTGTCTTCATATCTTAAATTTCTTTTTCTTTCAATTTCAACCAAACCAAGATCCATAGTGCAATGGGTAAAAATGCATGCACAAAAAGAGCACTGTATAAGTTGATGTTATCGGGTAAAAACACTTTTACATTTTCTCCGTGGTGCGAAAACAAAAAACTATCGAAGGCAATGGTGGAAACTATGGTGGCTTCGGGGATCAGAAAGCTCAATAACCATCCGTTTAGATAGTTTAAAAGGAAGAAAAGCACGGCAATGGTCAACAGCATTTTTATAAAACTGTTTTTGTTGAAGATGACACTTCCCAATAGCATTAATGCGTTAAATGTTAGGTAGATAAAAAAGAATTGATAAAAATCGTTCTTAAACGGATTCAGCATGGCCTTAAAAGTTAATGTGCCAGCAAAAAGCAAATAGAAAAAATCCGCGATGTAGAATATGATCACATAAGCAGTTAAAAAGAAAACAGTGGAAATCACTATGCTCGACACCACTTTTTCCGAAGCTTTTGCCGGAATGCCCAAAAGCCACATGCCACTCTGCGGAGTGGAAAACTCACTGAACATAGCATTGGAAAAAACACCGCCGGCAATAAATAGACCAATTACAAATACCCCATTCTGTACAGCCCCCGAAAAGCTATCTTTCCATTGATGTACGACCAGGAACATAAAAACCAGAAAAATAAGCAGGACCAATAGACCAATTACATAGGTTTTATAATGCTCTTTACATTGTCTTTTAATCAATAAGCACAGCGTTGAATAATTCATGGTGTTTTATAATTTTAGTTTTTGGGCCAACACTGCATTAAAGAGCAGTTCAATGTCTACATATCCCAGTATGTCGGAGGTGTTCTTTTGAATGGAAGCGAATCCGTTGCTAACTTTTTCTTGGTACAGTACTGCGGCATCATCCTTTTTGTTGTCAGACAATTCAAACTGTAATTTATTTGCGATATCATCCTTATCAAGGTTCAGTAAAATCTGTCCATCGTGCATAATGATCACGGTATCGATCAATTCGTCCAGATCCCTCACTTGGTGAGAGGTGATGATGACAATTCTATCCTCTTTAAACGCATCCTTGATCATATTTCTAAAGGTGATTTTGGAAGGAATGTCCAAGCCATTGGTGGGTTCGTCCATGATCAACACTTTGGTATTGGCGGACAGGGCAAAGCCAATTAAAATTTTCTTTTTCTGACCTAAGGAGAGCTCGGTAGTTCTTTTGTCTTTAGATATGTTGAATTCATTGATGTAGGCATCAAATTGATCGATATCAAATTTTGGATAAAAATCTTTATAAACGGAAATAAGCTCTTTAATGGTCAGGTTGGGTAAATGATATTCTTCTGGAACAAAAAACAAGTATTGTAGAAACTTGACCTCTCGTTTACCAGGTGTCAGACCAAAAACTTCACAACTGCCTTTGGTCGGAAAAAGCATGCCGGTAATATTTTTGATCAAGGTAGATTTCCCTACACCGTTTTTGCCCAATAAACCATAAATTTTCCCAGAAGAAAACTCAAGGTTCATGTCTTTAAATATGTTGATTTTCTTGGAATAGTTATATTCCATACTTTGAATTTTTATCATACCCTTTTTGTGCGCTATGTGTTGTTGTGCAACACTATAAAGGATTTTCCGATGCATAAAATAAAATCAACGAATGCGATCGATCGCTCAATAAAGGATATGTTTTAACTAATGGAGAAAATCAACAATTTTGCAAATAGATTGATCGTGGGTACAAAAACGTGGTAAAACAAAAGTTTAAAGCAAATTGCTTTGGCGGAAAGATGGTGCGCTGGGGATGTTTGTACACTACTTTTTGAAATTTAATATATGTGTTTTTGGGTTTTATTTCTGATTTTGCCCGAGATTTTACATTAATTTTCCGTAGTAATACGTTTAAGAGCGTATTCTTTAACCGTATCTACCTCGTTCAGGTAGTCCTCAATATTTTGAGCGACGTAATGGTCTGGTAATATGCCCTTTTCATCTGGGAGGTTGGTGTTGGCTAATTTTGATGTAAAATTGGCAACATAATATACCAGCTTGGTATTGGTAAGACGTAATATGGTTTGTCCAGAGGTACAGAATTGATTTGAACCCAATTCTTCGCCGATAATTGTTCCAAGATTCAATTTCTTTACCAATGCCATAAAATGCCCGGTTGTTGACTTTCCATGCCCATCAATCAAAAAGAAGAGGTTGCCATTAAAGCTGTTCTCAAAAGGTTGTTGCATGCCATACCCTTTCGAATTATCGGTTTCTGAAAAATAGGCAAAAGGTTGCTTCGAAAGGTATTTTAGGAGGTAGATGCTGGATTCTGGCGAACCCCCTCCATTAAAACGTACATCTATAATCAAGTTTTCGATTTGTTTCTCCTTAATTTTTTTAAAACTGTCATCAATAAATTGTTGAAATTCATCAAGGTTGTTCCATGGATAGTAGTTAAAAGAATAGATAGTCATGATCGCAGTGTTATCATCCTTAATTATCTCAAGACATAAGTCTTCTCCACAAAACGGAATGGAGTTATCCCTATACGGAACTTTTATTTCATTGGAAGACATATTGAGATGAATGGGAAGTTGCTCTCCTTTAATCTTCACTTGGTAACTTTTTGGAAAGTTAAGTGCGTAGGGAATAATAGTTGTAGACCACAAATTAAAATCTAACCGCTTTGAGGTCTCAACGTGGCCTTGTGACTGCAAGTGCTTATAAATATCCGTGATGAGCTGAGGAACGGGGACGTTATTTATATGGGTGATTTCTCCTTTCACGGCTACTTTTCCTTTATTTGAATAGGCATCAATAACATAAAGCTTACCATCTACGAGCCTTGTTTGAACTGGGAACCTTAAATTGTTTGGTAGCATCTCATTTTCAAAAAAGAAACTGCCCATTGATGTATGCGAACAATTGATGTTGGCAATAATTTCGCTACAATGCCAAGCAAATTCAGCAAAAGTGGTATGTTCTGTTATAAGTGAGTTTTTGTTTTCTATGGTTTCCCAGAAATCCTTTTCAGAGATAAATTTTAAGGCATTGGGATGCACTTCCAGCAGTTTTTCACCAAGTTGTTGCAGGTCTTCAATGTAAGCATTCTTTGTATAGACCATATGAAACTTTTCTTTAGGTGAAATAGGCTTTCTATTCGGATATTTTATCCGTTCAATTTGGTCTTCTGCATTAAAATTGTCAGGATTCAGTTTTAAGGAAATCTCATAATTTTTTAAGGACAAAACAGAATCGCCAACGGCTAAATACCCTTCACCTAAGCTATCATAGGGATTTGATGAGTTGGGAAATTCTTCCACGATCAATTTAAAAATCTCCAGAGCATCGTTTGGCTGATTGTTCCAAAGGTGTCTATATCCATACATGGTCATTTCATCCTCATTTTCAAAATTGTAGGCATCAGGACTTTCCTTTTTTAGTTTTCGATACAACGCAATACGCTCTTCAATGGACAAATGCTCTTGTGCTTGTAAGGTTTGTGCGATTGACTTTTTTGAGGTGTTTACCGTCGCCAGTGGATCTTGTTGCGCGTCTTGTTCAACGGCTTTGTTGGTATTGCATGCCACGCATAGCAATAATAGGAAAAGGTATGGTTTTATGTCCATGTTGATTTTTTTATAAACCTATGCTCTTAAGAATTACGAAGTGTCAAAAAACTGTCAAAAGACTGTCAATGCATGTAAAAAGCCATTAAATTATCAGTTATTTGTATAGAAATGAATACAAAAAAGACCTACTTACTTATCTTCTTAATAATTGTATTGAGCATTTCATGGATTCTTACTAACGCTAAAAACGTTGTCGAGGTTAATGCAGAAGATATCAAAATTGCATTACGTGAAGTAGGTCATAGAATGTTATTGGTCGATAAAGATTCCACCTCATTAGTTTTACCCATAATAGAGCAGGGGAATTTAGAATACAAATTGACTTTTGAAAAAAACTTGGCAATTATACCCGATAGCTTGGTTAAAATCGTTGGACAAAGTTTTGGCAAATCTAATCTTCCAGAAAATTATTTAGTTGAAGTAACACAATGTATAAATGGTGCAGTCGCATATAGTTTTAAAATGCGAAATGAAAAAGGAAAGAATGTCATTCCCTGTCGGGGACGTTTTCTGCCAAATGGGTGCTACGAAATAAAAGTAAAATTTATAACGGGAGGTGATTTTGCCTTACTTAATGGATTTTTTGCGTTAGCAATTGGTCTACTAACACTTTGCTTACTATGGGGACTATTTAAGACCAAGTCTAAACTGAACAATGTTGATATTGAACATGGAGATAAGATTTTTATCGGTAATTACCGGTTTTATCCAAACCAAAATAAACTGATCTTACTGCAAGAAGAAGTTTTACTTTCTAAAAAAGAAGGAGAGTTATTGACCATTTTAGCGTCTAATTTGAATAGCGTAGTAAAACGTGAGGATTTAACCAAAAAAGTATGGGAAGATAATGGTGTGGTTGTGGGTAGAAGTTTAGATACTTATATTTCAAAACTTCGAAAGCGACTGCAAGAAGATGAAGCTATAAAATTAAAAAACGTTCATGGTGTAGGGTATAAGTTAATATACGATTCATCTGGTGGTTCTTAACCGTAAAACTTTGGCCAAAACAATAGGAGGGTGGGTGACCCTTAAAAAAGGTGTATGAAATGGGTTTTAGGCACAATTATTTTGCTCAACATGGATTTTTAAAACAGCTTCCTTGAGTTCCATAAGCACATAACAAACATTTTGACGCTCCGTTTCTGAAAAAGTATCAGTTGGAAGATAATGGAGCATATAAATTGCTTTATCCAGCCATTGCGTAAAGGAAAGTAGGTCTCCCTCGTGACAATTTTCAAAGTAGGAGAGTAGGGGGAGTAGGTTAATTTCATTTGGAATCATATAGTTGATTATTTAATTGTTGAAAAAACCGTAAAATATTAAAATGTATCGTTTAAACACCAAATAATTAATTAAAACGATGCTATTTATAATTAAAACGATTCATAAATATCGTTTAAAGTTATTAATTAAATGCGAATAAGAAGACTAAGTTTGTTTAAAATGCTACAGATTTAACGTAAAACGATTCAAATGAGTACCAAAAAGCCAATCAATAGAATTAGAGTAGTCCTTGCAGAACAGGATAGAACCAATAAATGGTTGGCTGAAAAAGTTGGGAAGAGCAGGACTACTGTCTCTCGTTGGTGCACAAATGAGATGCAGCCCTCTTTAGAAACACTTCGTGAAATTGCAGAGGTTTTAGGAGTTGATATTAGAGAACTTTTGGTTTCTACAAAGTGATATATGGCTTGTTGGAGAAAATTAAGTTGATAAAATGAGAAATGGTCTACTGAAAATATCACTGTTTGTTATAATTCTTTTGCCACTATTTGCTTGGTCACAGAATAAATTGACAAGAATAGAATCGATTCAGAGTTTGTTTCTTGAATTATATTATAAAGATACTAAACTTGGTACAGCAACTGGTTTTGTTATTCGTTCGGAAACACAGAACTACTTAGTTACAAATTACCATGTAGTTACAAATAAAAGACCAGATAACGGAGAATGGTTAAACCCAAAAATCCCTATTTCTCCAGATATGGTTAAAATTCAATTTCTCTCTAAGGACACAACTGAAAATATGATAGAAATTGAGGAACGTTTACTTGATAAAAACGGACAACCATTATGGTATGAAAATGAGATAGGTAATGAAAAAGTAGATGTTGTTGAATTACCACTTAAAGATACAACTGGGGTTGAAATTTTTCCAGTAAACTATAAAACCTCTGCATACGATAATGTCCTAATAACACCTACGGAAAGAGTGTTTATCCTTGGTTTCCCCCTTGGTCTTAGAAGTGATCATGATTTACCAATATGGAAGTCTGGTCTAATTGCTTCAGAGCCAGATTTTAACCAAGAAGGAAAACCAATAATTTGGATAGATGCAGAGACATTTCAAGGAATGTCAGGTGCGCCTGTTTATTTTATGAGCAAGGGAATGGTGACTTTAAAAGATGGTAAATCAGCTATTATATCTGGTCCTTCTAAATTTATGGGAGTTTTTTCTCATAAGCTTCCAGTGTATGGAGCGCTTTGGAAAGCGTCTTATTTAAAAGATATATTTGACAAATTACCCTAATATTTTTGGCCAGAAGAAAATGCGGGCCGGCGTCGGGGTGAATTTATTCATGTACTTGTCTATTGTTTTTTTAGGAATTCGTCAATGCTACGCATGTGTGGCTGGGCACACGCGAGAAAAAGTGATTGTCCAGCGGATGATTTTATTTGGCGGCGAGATGGTGCGTTGGAAATAAAACAACGAATGTTTAAAGCAAATTGCTTTGACATAAAATCGGTATCGTTATGACGCTAAAGCATCAGAACTGATTTTATATCAAATAGCATAGCTATACACAATTTGCTGTACGATAACATTTGTACTATAATGTTCTCGCGTTATGTAACTTGAGCTTTGGTAAAAGCGAAAGTTGGTACTGCACTTCCTGAAAAATTTCTTCTAAAAGTTTTTTTTAAAATAGAATGGAATACTGTTTTGCCGAACCCGCAGAGTGGGGGAGGTGAAAGTGTATGGAATGGGTTTTAAGCACAATTATCTTGCTCAACCCGGATTTTTAAAACAGCTTCTTTTAACTCCATAAGCACATGACAAACATTTTGCCGTTCCGTTTCTGAAAATGTATCTGTTGGAAGATAATGGAACATATAAATGGCCTTGTCCAGCCATTGTGTAAAGGACAGCAAATCTCCCTCATGGCATTCTTCTAAGTAGGAGAATAGAGGGAGAAGGTTATTTGGTTTTAAGCTCATTTTTGAACAAATCTATTTGTTTTTACGATGGAAATATTGATAATAACCATATAAATATAGGTTTTATATATAAAAATGAAAACAAAATTTACTGTTTTAAATTATAAAAACATTGTTTGAAACAGTATTTATATTGTTTTATTGATGCCTGTTAAAATTCAACGTTGTCTCAAACCTTGATTATTTCTAGCTTTAGGCTATGTCTGAGCGAATAAACAGAATTAAAGAAGTACTCGTTATCAAGGGAATGAGTCAAAAGGAATTGGCGGTTAAACTTAACCGAAATCCAAATACAATTACTTCAATTTGTAATAACAAATCACAGCCACATTTAAAAGATTTAAAGAAGATTGCTGAAATACTTGATGTGGATATTCGAGAGTTATTGGTATCGACAAAATAATTTAAATGGCTGTTTACAATACTTCATCTGATTCCGCTAATACTGCAATTCGAGCATTCTTAACTAAGGTTGGGGAATATTATTGGGGAAAAAGTTTTAATACCGCGTCTGGCAGTTCAAAGAAAATTTTTGAACATATAAAAAATGAGGTATTTCAGGGCAGGTGTGCATATTGTGGAAAGCAAGCTAATAAACTTCAAATTGAACATTTGATTATGTTTAATAGAAGCCAGTATGGGTTACATCATCCTGGAAATATTGTTCCATCATGTCCACCATGTAATAAACGTAGAAAAAATAGTGCTAAAGAATATTTAGACTGGGAAGACCATCTTGAACAAGTTTGCAGAGAAAATGGAGACTTAGATTCTTTTTTTGAAAGAAAGAAAAAAATCAAATCTCATATGCACCAAGGAAAATATAAATATCCAGATTTAAACGAAGCAGAGCAGCATGCCATAAGAGTTATAGCAAATTCGTTATATGATAATATCAAAATGGAGAATGATAAGGCATTAAAGATGTATCAAGAATTGGATAGTGCCTTTGTAAAAAGATAAATTAAATTCCAATGAGCATTGAAAAATTAATTATTTATACAGCTATAGGAGTTATAGTTATTGGAACACTTGGGGTAGTTTTTAATAGGATTTATTTAAAAAGAGGAATAGGCTTCCGGACAATACAGGCCTTGGCGATTCTTGTTGTTTTTCCTTTTCTTATAATATTAAATGTTATGGAAATACTTCCAATCTCAACAACAGCAGTTGTGGCTGGTTCCTTATTTGGGTATGCATTTTCCTTAAGTAAAGAAAAGGGTGAAAATCCTAAAAATGATTAATACTTGTTCAATAAAAACCATTGCCAGAAGAAAATGCGGGCCGGCGTTGGAGTGAATTTGTGGCTTGGCACAAAGAGCCATTGCCCTGGGCTTTGTGCGAGGGCGTAAACGCCTAAATAGCGAAGCTATAAGACACAAAGAGCGCATGGAAGCATATTTTCTTCTTGATTTTTTGTTTCTTTTTTATCATGAAAAAAGAAAGTTAACTAAACTCTATAATTATGGATAATTTAGAACTAAAGAAGTATAAAGAAGTGCTCGTCGAGCTCAATAAATTAGGCCTTAATATAATACAAAATGATTCAATTAGTTTTACAAGAATCTTTGATTTTAATATACTAAAGTATGCTGGGATAGATGAGGATGGGGTTGTTAAGTTTAATAATAGAGAAGAGTTTATTATGCTTTTGAAAAAACTCATGTCTAATGAAATAACCCAAAGAAATATCTCCAGAATAGATAATAACCTTCAACGGCTTAGTATTAATGCTGAAGATGAATTCTATGTCAAATTTTTCGCCTCTTAACATTTCTATTTGACATAATATTAAAGGTTGCAGAATTATAAGTTTCAATTAGGGGAGCATTTGAGCAAGTGCTTAGAAATTTACGCTTCAGCGAAATTTTAAGCTTTTGCGACAAGCTGACGAGATTTTCCTGAAATTTTTCTTTTCCAAATTTTCAATTAATCCAAAGGTTTCAACAAATACGAAAAGCTGAGCTTTTAATGGCGCTGGCCAAGTGGCTGAGAATTGCGTATAAAAATAAATGCTTGGGCATTTACTTTTTATGAAAGCAATGTGCTGTTGGCCGAGCGGCTATTTTACATAGCGACTGATTATAGATACAAATGAAAAGATGCGGCGTAGCCGACCGCTAGTGAATGTTTCATGACCCCGTTGAAAATTTCAATCCATGACGCTCACATGAGGGATATTTTACATAATGGATAATTATAGCTTACACGTGACAGGAAAATTATCCAGCGGATGATTTTATTTGGCGGCGAGATGAAGCGTTGGAATTAAAATAACGAATGTTACAAGCAAATTGCTTTGACATAAAATCGGTGTCGTTATGACGCTAAAGCATCAGAACTGATTTTATATCAAATAGCATAGCTATACACAATTTGCTGTACGATAACATTTGTACTATAATTTACATTATGTAAAATAGAGAATAAAAGAAGCCCTAACAGCTTCCCTTTCCAATCTACCCTCCCAAAATCATTAATGGAACGTTGGCCTTTCGGATAACGGACTTTATGGGACTCGATTTAAAAAAATCAGAATCGTTTCCTTTCTGGGAAATACACAATAGCTGCGTATTTGTCCTAGAAACATAACTCACCAAGCCATCAACGGCATTACTTCCTCGACTAAAATTATAGGAAACCGTTTTTTGCCATGGATATGCACGGGTTTCCGATTCCTGTTCATCGGAAATTCCAAAATGTCGTACCGGCTTTTCGTTATCCCGTTTTAGTTCCAAAATTAGGTCTAGGTCGTTTTCCGCCAAATCATCGCCGAAAATACCCAGATTAATATCGTCGAACGAACGCAAGGTGTTATCGTTGCCCAATATTAGAACGTGGGTATGGCTAACCTGATCTATTACAAAATCGGTTATACTTTCAAAGAAAACTCCAATTTTTGGTCGTTGTTTGCCCAAAACCAAAAAATCGGGTGTCGCCTTGGCCAAATAGTCACCGACCCTGTTCCTAACATTGCCATATTCCAGTTTGTAGCCGATGGTGAAATCTTCATTCAAGCTAACGCGCGAAATCAACTGCTCCAATGCCGACCTCGTGGCCCTATCATCTTGGTTCAGCGTTCGAATGGCCGATAATTGGCTATCACCTTTGATTAGATTTGTAGCTGGTTTTACATGGAAGACCTCTATGTCACCATCAACACGCTTGGCGAGCTCTACCGCACTGGACAGGACAGATTCAGAGTTGTCCGTCATATCCAACAATACGGAGATACGATACTTTTTGTGATGTTTTTTCATACCTGATTGTGATTATCCTTTTACTTAAAGATACTACCTAACTCGCTTTTATCCCGTTTTTTAACGCAGGATTAATAGATAAATGTGATTTTCGCAACCAATTTCACATCAAATCAAAGATTTATAACCACTTTTTAGAAGAAATGTTTGATTTTTTTCATCAAACCCAAAGAAATCGTGTACGGCGCGTACCTCAATGGAATATCTAACCAATTGGCACGTTTTACAATCGATTTATGGTGCGAAAACAAATCAAAGGAATGTTTGCCGTGGTAGCCCCCTATTCCAGATTGGCCCACCCCACCAAAGGGCAAGGACTTATTGCTGATGTGTACCACGGTATCGTTTATGGTTCCCCCGCCAAAGGAGTATTGGAGCATCATCCGTTTTTGAAACTTTTTGTTGGTAGAGAACACATAAAAGGCCAAAGAGTTGGGGTAGCGAGAAATATAGTTGTCCAGTTCACTTTCGTCATCATACGAAATTATGGGCAAAATAGGACCAAAGACCTCCCCTTCCATAACAGTACTCTCCAAGGGCGGTTCGTCCACCAATGTAGGTTCCACAAAACGATCTTTATCGTTAAAATTACCTCCAAATAGTATTTTTTGACCTTGGAGCATGGCTTTCAGTTCTTCGTAATGCTTACTCGTGGTAATCCGTGCAAAATCCTCTGAGTTTTCAATAGTATTTCCATAAAATTGTTCAATGTGGGATTTTAACCCGGCCACAAGGTCATTTTTAACGCTCTTGTGCACCAAAATATAATCGGGGGCAATACATGTTTGCCCTGCATTTATAAATTTCCCCCATGCAATTCTTTTAGACGCCAATTTTATGGATGCGGTTTCGTCCACAATACATGGATTTTTGCCACTAAGTTCCAAAGTAACAGGTGTTAAATGTTCCGCTGCTTTTTGGTACACAATTTTACCGACACGTGTACTGCCCGTAAAAAAGATGTATTCCCACTTTTCGGCCAATAGTTCGGTAGATGCCTCTACTCCACCCTCAACAACGGTAACATACTCTGGCGGGAATACCTTTCGTACTATCCGTCCGATGATCTTAGAGGTGTTCGGGCTAAATTCCGATGGTTTAAGAATCGCCGTGTTTCCGGCGGACAAAGCTCCTATTAAGGGAGACATGGTGAGCAAAAAGGGATAGTTCCAGGGTGAAATGATGAGCACTTTGCCATAGGGTTCCGGTTGTATCCACTCTTTGGACGGAAAATTTAGCAAGGATGGTCCAACACTATTGGGTTCGCTCCACTCCTTTATATTTTTAATGGCATGCTTTAACTCGGCCAAGGTCAACTGGGTCTCGGTGGCCAGGCTTTCGAACTTTGGCTTTTTAAAATCGGCGTACAAGGCATCGCACACGGCATCTTCTTGATCCTCAATTTCTTGTAGTAATTTTTTCAGATATTTTTTTCTAAAAGCAACATCTTTTGATTTGTGAGTGGCAAAAAAATCATTTTGGGCCGTTACCAATTGCTTAACCATACGAGAAACGTTTCTTTAAATATAACCAAACAAAAAACAGTAACCTATTAAAACAAAAAAGCACCGATAACAGTCGGTGCTTTCCATTAATATTGTTGGGGTGATTTATAATGTAATCTCCTCAGTAGCTCCGTTTGGATAAATTATGGTGGCTACGTCATCGCATTCTCCGTTTCCAAAATCCACCGTAATGGCCAATCCGTTTTTGGAGATGGTCATGCTGCCCGTGGTCAGGTATTCACAAGTGGCATTCCCTTGAAGATCTTCGAGGGTTTGCACGGAATAGGTGTTTCCTTCGGTTTCCACGGTCCAGTTGCCCGAAAGACTGAATACCGTACTTTCCAATTCATCACCAAAGGTGATTCCAAAAGTTTTGGTTCCATTTTCCGAAATTATCGATTCGTCTTCCATCTCAATGGTCATGTCGCTCTCCACGGTGAAAGAAACCGAATTTTCTTGGCTTCCGGCCGAAATTTCGTAAGTTCTTGTTCCATTGATCTTAATGTTGCCCACATAAAAATCTTGGTACGTGGCCGTAAAGGACGATTCTTCCTCCCCTACTTCATACGTTACGGAAACGGTACCGTTTGCATTATCGGTTCCGTTGAGCAAACAATTGTTAAAAGTGGCCACAAATCCCGTTTCGGTATACTCGGCAGAATAACACTCACCGTCTTTCGCGGTAGCGGTTTTTGCCGTATTTCCTGCAAAAAGATCGGCCAATGCGGTATCTGCGGCGCCGGCGATCTCATCTGTATTTAAAATGGTCTGTAACTCCGCTTGTGTAAGCTTTTCGCCCTCACCTGGCATGGCATCCTCACTACAGGATTGAAAACCTGCCAACGCTATGGCAACTAAAGAAAAGGTTAAGATTTTAGAGCTAAGTTTCTTCATTATATATGGTTATGTATTTACTTAGCAAGAACGTGACGCGTATTTTTTTAGTGTATTTATCAGTTTTAGATCGATGAAATACCCATATGGGTTGGACTTTTTTATCTAAATTGTCTTATTTTCAGCCAAACAATACATAGGTCCCATGAAAAAATTCGGAAATGTTTTACTGCTTTTACTCCCTCTTATCTGTGTAATCTCTTGTAGTGATGATGATGGAAACGATGATGGATTTTCAAGTGCGGAACTTGTGGGTACATGGGAACTGGTGGAGGTTAACGTCAGTTCGCCGATAGATCTTGATGGAGATGGGTCATCATCCAATAATTTGTTGGATGAGGAAAATTGTATTGCGGGTACCATAACACTTAGGGACGATTCCACTTACCAGTTCGAGGAGTCCAATTTTATACTTACCCCTATCACCAATAATTTGTACGTGGCCAGCTGCAATGGCAGCAATTTGGCCACAGGCGTATGGGCCAGCAACGGATCCGAGGTGGCTTTTCAGGGCAGCACTTTACTTGGAACCTTGCAACTGAGCAATAATAGGATTATCAAAACCGTTGGCGAGGATTTGCCAGGTATTTCCTCGTTCATTTATGAACGGAGGTAGGCAATCCCTAAAATAGGAGCTGTCCATCCAATACAACATGGGTAAAACGCATGCATTACGGGACGAAGTAAAGGATCATTTACTGCTTCAAATCCAAACGGGTCAATTAATTGTAGGAAAAACAATTAATTTGGCTGCCCTTTCCAGGGACATGGGGATAAGCGTTACCCCTATCCGAGAGGCTTTGAGTCAATTAGAGCAGGCCCAGGTGCTACAGGCTGTTCCCAATCGGGGATTCATCGTGGCCCGACTGTCCCAACATGAAGTTAAAAACCTTATCGAGATCGTTGCCCAATTGGAGGTAATGGCTCTGGAAAATTCCGTTTTCCACCCTGATCAAATAGAATCATTGGCAATCCTACAGAAAAAAATGGAAGAGGCCAAGACTTTGGAAAAGGGCTTGGTACATCGGTTCAATTTTCACAATACATTGGTGCAGCACTGTACCAATAAAATCTTGCTTCAAATTTTAAAAGACCTTAAGCTCCGGCTTCATTTTTATGAGCATGATTTTATCCAAGACCATGATTTTTTCGAAAACATAAAAGTACAGGCCCAATCCGTTTTGGAAACCATACAGGAAAACAATCTTCCCACAGCCGCATTAATTTTACGTATGCACTGGATGTCTGTTTTGGGTCATATTGAAACGCAAATCTTAAAAAATTGATAACCTATTGGTTTTCAAAATAAAAAGAAGCCCTGTCCGTTCTATAAAAAATGCTTCATTATGCAATATTTAAATAAGGAAATAGAATTGCTTGCCAAACGGAAAAAATCTAGATCATTGATCAAAAAGCAAATTTCTTGTGGCATTTTCCAAGATTTGGATACGCTGGAACAGAATCAGGTCAAAAGAAAAACATTCCAGAAATAAGGGCACTACCCTCTCAACATATCTTTAGCATACGTATAATCTAAATCCGTATTTGCATTGAACAACGCCTGTTCGTTTTTTGGTGTTACTAATGTAATTTCGGAATCCATTAAAAACTTTCTGGGGCCATATTGTTCAGCCTTTTTTAAAAAGTGTACCGCTTTTTCCAATCCCCCAGGCTCCCAAATACAGGCCAATGGTTCGGGCTTTTCTGTTTTTGGACCAAGGAATGCGGTTGCCGATTTTTTTGGGTCTCTTGCGTTTATTAATTGTTGCAGTGTTGCCAAGTCCATAAAAGGCAGATCACAGGCCAAGACCAACCAAGCTGCGTTTTTATGGGTGTTGTGTGCACTCATAATCCCATTGAATGGTCCGTTGTACCGATTTTGATCCACTATGGCCCTTGCTCCTTTTGGAATATTTGAATATTGAGATGGGCGTACGCTCAAAAAAGTCATCTCACATAATTGGTCCAATAAACGGTACAAATGTTCGCGCTGTGGAACCTTATGGTATTTTATTAAACCTTTGTCCTTGCCCATGCGCTCGCTCTTGCCGCCAGAAAGTACAAGGCCGTAAAGATGGGCAGGTTTTTGGACCACATTGTTCAAACTGTTCTTTTTAATATGAAAGCTTCCACTACTCCTCTGGTGATGGAATAAGTGCAATTTCGTCATAAGAATTGATTCTCTCATGATCTTTGGCAAAATTCTGGTTGACGGCCACGGTTACCCTAGCAATTTTTTTGAGTTCAGGATAACGACTTTCCAAAAACTTCTTGAGCTCGCCTACCGTATTTGGGATTTTTTTTCCGGAGAGGCTTGCTGTTGGTACAGATAAAGATGGGGTTCCTACAATATCTTTGGTAGCCCCGAATAATAATATGGTCATACAGTTCAACCTAATAGTGTTAGTGTTCTTTTGATTTTGGTCAGGTAGGTTGGTAGGTTTGTGTTGCTTTGCAACGGACGTGAAAATATTAAAAATTAACTGGATCTGAATCATTTTAACAGCCCCGGTATTCTTTTAACTTTTCTTTAATTCAATTCCACGAAATCCAGATACTTTTCAATCGATTTCAACGTTGTGCAGAAGGGACCTTAACTAATTTGAAAATGAAAAATACACTTCAGCTCAGCTTTATTTTGGCGTTTAGCCTAATCCTTTTTTCTTGTGGAAATGCGGACGACGATGTTAGTTTCAACATCAACGACAGGGAATTGGGCCTTGGCGAAGAACCGGACGACTGCCTTGGTTTTGAAGAGAACGATCTTCTATTGTCCATTCAGGATGAGTTTACTACCCTACCCGGAAAAGTTTCCATACTTTTTAAAGTATCCGATCTTTTGGGCAATCCCATTTCTGGACTGACCGCCGAACAGTTTGCCATTTATGAGCAAGGCAGGAACGATGATTGTTTCAATTCCATTTCGTCATCGGAATCTTTTGCACGTATATCCCCCAACTCCCAAGTATTCAACAATAACACTGTTCTGGTCTTGGACCTGAGCAATAGTGTTCTGCAAAGTAGTTTGGATGAATTAAAGGCAGCATCGACAAGCTTTATCAATAATGTAATGCCGAGTCCTGCTACCGATTCGTTTAAAATGGCCATATATTGGTTTGATGGTGAGGACGAACTTCATTTATTGAACCCATTATCATCTTCTGCGACCGAATTGACCGCTTCTATTGATGGTATTACCACCGATATCAGTAACGACCCGTCCACTGATCTTTATGGAGCAGTGATAAAATCTACCGAAATAGCGGAAGATCTGCTCACCGAAAATTCCGATGTGATCGGCGCAGCTTCCGTGGTATTGTTTACCGATGGAACCGATCAAGCATCCCGTTATAGCGAATCGGATGCCTTGCGAGCTGTAAACGATGCCGATAGGAATATTTCATTTTTTACAATAGGACTCGGTGCGGAAATCGATACCGAAGTCCTTACGGAAATTGGAAAAACGGCCAGTGTTTTTGCGAGCAATTCCCAAGAGCTGGAAAATACCTTTAACGATATTTCCCAAAGAGTTGCCGAACAGGCGAATAGTTTTTATTTGTTCGAATATTGCACACCAAAGAGAGATGGAAGCGGCGAAAGCAACTTGGTGATCCAGCTTACCCACAATAGTCTTCAAGGGGCAGTGCAGACCAAATTTAGCGCCAACGGATTTACCGGTGGCTGCGAGTAGACCGAACATAAAAGCAGAAACATTTTTTGGATTATACGTATCTTGGGTCAGCAATAAAACTCAACAAACATATGATGACCCAAAAGAGAACTATTTACACCTTTATTTGTAGCTTTCTGCTCGCCTGTACAACAAGTATGTATTCCCAAAATATAAGCCCGTTGGAAGGCCGATGGGACTTGGAAATGGATTTTATGGACAAGACCGCGCCTTCCTGGTTGGAGATCAGGCATTCGGGCCATGCTACGTTGATCGGCCGTTTTGTATTTGCCTTTGGTAGCGCCAGGCCCATTTCCGAAGTAGAAACATATGGTGACAACAAGTTTACCTTTAGTATTCCCAACCAATGGGAGCCTAAAGGCAGCGACATGATTTTTCATGGAGTGCTGGAAAACGATAAACTAAAAGGCACCCTGATCTATACCGATGGATCTATTATTGATTGGATCGGGGTAAAAGCCCCAAAATTGACATATACCGAAAACCCTAAATGGGGTAAAACCATAAGTGTTTTTAACGGCAAGGACCTATCGGGCTGGCATATTGATGGAGAAAAGAACCAATGGCAGGTCAAGGATGGTATTTTGACCAGCCCAGAGTCTGGATCAAATCTGATCACGGATGAAAAATTTCAAGATTTTAAACTACATGTAGAGTTTAGGTATCCCGAAGGAAGCAATAGTGGAATCTATTTGCGTGGTCGGTATGAAGTTCAGATAGTGGACAGTCAAGGCTTGGAGCCTTCCGACATCTATTTAGGTGGTGTATATGGATTTTTGGAGCCCAATGAGAATGCTTCCAAACCTGCAGGAGAATGGCAAACTTATGACATTACCTTGATCGGAAGACGTGTTACTGTGGTATTGAATGGGAAAACGGTAATTTCCGATGCCACCATTCCCGGTATAACGGGAGGTGCTTTGGACAGTAAAGAAGGAGAACCGGGCCCTTTTATGATCCAAGGTGATCATGGACCTATTGAGTACCGAAGTTTTGAAGTGACCCCATTGAAAAAATAAAAAAATAACCCCTGTCAACACGCAGGGGTTATTTTTTATGATTCTTGTTTAGCGAAAAATCAATCCGTTTCCTGTATTTTGGCCATCCAATGGTTGGGATAGGTCAATTAAGAATCCGTTGATTACTGCATGTGTCAATATTCCGTCTTTCTTTAAAAAGAAAGTTGGATTAATGCCAGGTCTAATACTAAAATCCTTCATTTCAAACTCCTCATGTACCAGCATTAAAGGTAAATGAACAAATCTGCTTTTTTCCGGCATTTCGGTTTTTACATAAGCCACTCCATTTTTTAACAGATCCATGGCGTTGTTAATACGATCCACCTTAACCATTTTAGGCGGCACAATTTTGTACCCTTTGGCATCAAAGGTCTTGTACCCATAAAAGGTGGAAAGGTCGCCTTGATCACCGACCGAACCTCGATAATAAAATTGCTCATGGTCTTCCAAATCGATTTCGTGGTTAAAAATTCCTAAATCGAGGGTGTAATCATTTCCCAATAGTTCGTAGGTCACGTTTTCAATCTTTAAATCGAAAAGCTTACGGTCGTTACGTGGTATTTTTTCGTAATCCTCAATAGGGATGTCCTTATATGTTCCTTTGGCAATAGTGTACAAAGCAGAAAGAATTGATACATAATTTAGTTTTCTAATTTCTTGCTTTTCGGGATCGTTGGTATAGCCTCCGGATTCGATTAAAATTAAGCTTGTGCCCCATTTTGCAATATTGTCGCCAAATGCACGGGGTTCAAAATCGTCGCTATAGCGCCCAACCTGCCCCGGCGCATAGTTTTGGATGATCTTGTCCATGTATACGATTACCTTCATCGCATTGGCGCGTAGTTCGTTGATATCCTTTTCGTAGTTATAAGCAGTTGCCAAGTACGAAATAGTGGCTGGTTTTTCTGTGCGTTCGGCATTGTAGTACGTACTTTGATCGTGCAGATTAAATCCAAAATCGGCGTCCAAACTGTCACGGATTCTTTTTAAGGTCCGACCCTCGGGGGACTGTAATCGCAAAGCATCCCGGTTGATGTCGATTCCCAATGCATTCCTTCTGGTATATACCTCCGCCCCATCGGGATTAAGCATCGGTAAAAAATGTAATTTTAACTTGGAGAGTATTTCTTCTTTCTCGGTCTTGAATTCAGGCGCATCCAAAAAATTGATGATATCAAAAATTGCCTGCGTTGCCGTGGGCTCGTCTCCGTGCATTTGCGACCACAAAAAAATATTGATGTCCCCAGAACCAATACTGATCAAGTTTAAGTCCCTTCCTTGTATGGACTCTCCAACTTTTTGGACCTTGAACTTGGGATTGGCGGCCGTTTTCTGAATTAATGGCTGTATATCGGCATGTTTAATTCTTCTTTTGCCTATACTGGTTTCCTTGTATGTGTCGTATGTTTTGTACAATTGGGAAGTCAGTTCGTCTTGTGCGTGTACACAAACGGCCAACAAGATGGTTAATAACGACAATAACTGTTTCATATGGATTATTTTTTTGTTGGAACAGGTTTAAAATTAAATTTTTTGGTGGCGTTTCTTACCTTTTCTACGAAATCCATTCCAGGGTCGTTTTTTACAGTCCTATACCCATCATCTACTTCCAACCAGAGTGGGTGGTCTTCGAAATTGGTGTACTCTTGATGTCCTATTACATAGTCAATGTCATATTTGGAAGCCAAATATTCCACCAAAAATATATTGGCCTTCAGTTGTTGTTTGGTCATGGGCATATCTGTGGTACCACCAACATTCTCTATACCAATGGCACAATGGTTTAACCCGATTACGTGACGTGCCATGGTTGTTTCTGGCATTAAGCGATAAATAGTGCCATCTTGATCTACCAAAAAATGGGCAGAAACGTTAAGCCCGCTCACATTTTCCAGATCTGGACGCCAATTGGGCAGTGTGGGACGGTTAAAAGCGGTAAAGGATTTTGCCAACGATGGTATGGCCGTCCAGTGCAACACCACCATTTTTGGCGTAATTTCTGGTGTTTTTTGATCCAACTCATATCGGGTCAGCAGATATTCTTTTGTCAGTTCGATCCGTTGATCATCAAAAATAATAGGGATATCCACGATTTCCTTTTTTACGGAGCATCCTCCTAAGGCTATTGCCATTAGGGCAATCAGACTTGTTTTTCTCATTCAATTGTATTTATAATTGTATCCAAGGGAACTGCGTAGCAAATCATCAATTTCTTTTTGCCCCATTCCCTTGCTTTTTTTATGTTTTTGCCCATATATAGGTCTATACGGTTTTTCCATCTCCAGTGCATTTTATCTTTTACCAGAAATGTATCCGGAAAGGTATCTATTTTCACCATGGTGTTGTGCCTTAGTCCCATTTTTATGAGGTCCCTGGATACTGCAATGGATTTCATTCCCGGTTTTAGGGTGTCTCCCCAGGCGGCAACGGACGGACTAATGCTGTCTGTTTGCCAGAACACCGAATTGTATGCCGAAGCTATGACCTCGTGACCGTACCATTCGTATTTTGGCGCAAGTTTACTCTGCGGGCCCACTTTTTTCTGTGTACAACCCAACAGGATCAAAACTACTATGATCATCGGGATTTTCAATGCAACAAATTTTCCAAAACGGTTATGTCGACGTTACTATTGGTCCAGCGATCGGATAGAACTTTGGGTACCGGTGTAAAGCCCAAGGTCAACGAACTCAGTACAATATCCTCATCCCCATCGTTATCGATATCCGCAGCATCCATTAAAAACCAGCGTGCCATAACGGGATCTTCCAAAATATTGGTATTAAAGGTATAGCTTTCGGGGTTTATGTTTTCCAAATATACAAAGGTACGTTCGGGAAATTCCTGGTAGTTGGGAAAGGTGCTCACCAATCCAAAATCCAAATCACCATCTTGATCAAAGTCCCGAGCAACTACCCTAGTTGCCCCGTACATGGGATAAAAGTAAGATTCCTTAAAATGGTCGTTTCCCTGATTTAAATGGATTCGCATGCCATGGTAGGGCTTGTTGATATAGGATACATCGGCATTGTCCCCTTGTACCGTAACAATATCGTCCAACCCATCATCATTATAATCGACCAGTTCAAACCAGCTTGTTCCAAAAACAGGACTGAATTCGATTACTTTCATGGGTTCAAATTCCAAATCTTCTTTTTGATAAAAGATGGTTATACTCTCGTTGCTCTGTGTTATTAAGGCAACAATATCCTTTTTACCATCATTGTCCATGTCCCGCGCCACCGTTCTTATGGCTCCAGGGAGATTGAGCAAGACTTTTTTAGTGAAAGTACCTTGATCATTCTCTGTCAATAATGATAATCTGCCGGATTGGTTACCAAATTCGCTCACCACTATTTCATTTTTACCATCTCCGTCAAAATCTTCCAGCAGTGTATGCACCGGCCTATGAAAAGGGTTTTCCAGTACAAGGGTATCATCTCCTATCTTACGGGTGAGTTTCCCTTTTTCCAGTTCTGATGGACCTAGAATGCCCACTTCGCTGATCCATTCTATTGAATCTTTTTTGCTGTACCACGTAACTGGGGTATTACCTTGAAAAATTTGAAGACTCTTTTCCTGTAAATAGTCGAATGAGCTTAACTTTCCTGTAAGATCTCCATAAAATAGTGTGCTCTCTTGGTTCGCAAACTCCAAGTAGGTGATCATGGCACCATTTTTATCATCCAAAGCAAAAGGCTTATAGGCAAATTGTGTTAGGGTGTCCGCTTGCGGAACATTTATTGGTTTAAAAAGTTTGGGCGCGTTGGAAATTATATAATTTTCCAGTTTGGCCCAATCCTTTAGTGTAATTTTTGGCCTATAGCCTTTAATTACCTCGTTCGGATCCTGGTACATACCTTCTACATCCATACGATTTACCATAGCCGGCAAAACTGAGGTTTCCCAGATTTCTTTGGTAAGTTCATTAATTTTAGGGGCAACATGGCAACTAGCGCAATACTTGTTGTACAGTTGTACTTCTTCAGTTTGTTGTGGTTTTTTGTTACTGCACGAAACTAACGTCAAAACAATAGCAAGTAAAACGTATGTGGGGGTACTTTTCGGTTGATATGGCATTGGTTGGGTTATGTTTTCTTACCCTGGTAAGGGTACGTAAGAACTATCATTTTTCATCATCGGAAAATTTTTATCGCTCCATGCTTTTTTGGCCTGATCCAGCTTTTCTTGACTGGATGCAACAAAATTCCAATAAATATAGCGTTCCTCTGGAAAAGGTTCGCCACCAAATAACAATAAATGTGTATTGGGCTGTAGTTTTATGTTACAGGTGTCCTCTACCTTGGACACTAAAATATTGCCCTCCCCTACGGTTTCACCACAGGCTTCAATACTTCCCTTTACGATACAGATACCTATTTCGCCGCTCAAATTCCTGTTTACATTTAGAGCATAGGCTTCTGTGTTCTTGACCTCTACCATAAACAAGTTGGAATGCACGGGAACAGGGGATTCTTTTCCATATCCTTGTCCCGCCACCAATTTAAATTCGGCACTTTCGTCTGTCCATCTGGGAATATCTTTTTCTTCTATATGATGAAACTCTGGCGCCATATCTTCCAGCTCTTTGGGCAAAGCTACCCATATTTGATAGCCATGTGCCACAAATGTATTACCATTCCTTAGGTCTTTCGGGGTTCTTTCTGTATGGGTTACCCCCTTCCCTGCCGTCATCCAATTTACTGAGCCCGGTTTTATTCTTTGTTTGGTCCCAAGGCTGTCCTCGTGCATTATTTCGCCTTCCAGCATAAAAGTCAAAGTAGAAAGTCCCGTATGGGGATGCTGGTCCACATCCATATATTTATTTGGCCCCAATTTGGTAGGTCCCATGTGATCTATAAATATAAAAGGGCCGATCATGCGTTTTTTGCGAAAGGGTATCAACCTGCCCACTAAAAAATCACCTATATCACGGCTCCTTTCTTCTATGATCAATCCAATGTTCGACATGTTTAATTGTTTATATTTGGTTGCAGAAAGTTACAAATACATCCTTTTATAATGAAACTACTTAAGCGCGTTCTGTTACTCCTCCTTATCGTAATTGGAGTGGTCATATATCTTAATTATCCCAAATTGAACATTATTTCTGGTTATGCAGCCAAAAATATGGCCTCTGGTGTTTATGTGGCGCATCGTTCTGCCGCCAGTATGAACCAATACGATAACAGTGCGCCGTTAATAGAATTGGCATCCACCAAGGTCAATAAGACAGAATCTTCCGCTGCGTCCACTGTTTACGGCCTAATGGAGCGTAAAGCGGTGTACCGAGATGGATTGGGTGCTGTTTTAATAAACGATGATTACGATCCAGAAGCATTGAAGATCAGGCCACGTAGGAACCAACCCATCGATACTTTACCTTATCCTTTTGGCCAGGCCGAACCTGTGGACACTATTTTTTCCGAGGTGGACATGGATTTGATCAATAAAGCTGTAGCGATGGCATTTGCCGAGCCGGAAACTCAAAAAACCAGGACCCTGCTCATACTGTACAAAGGGCATTTGTTGGCAGAAAAATACATTGATGGATTTGATAAGGACACCCCAATTTTAGGTTGGTCCATGACCAAAAGCGTGCTTGCTACGTATTATGGAATATTGGAACATCAAGGAAAATTGGAAATGGATTGGCCTGCTCCCATAGTGGAATGGAAAGATGATGAGCGAAAGGACATTACTCTGGATCATTTGCTCCGTATGCAGAGCGGATTGGCTTGGGAAGAAGATTATACAGGTATTTCGGATGTGACCCGTATGCTTTTTTTGGATAGTGATATGACGGTGGCACAAAAAAATAAGGAAGCAATCGCCGAACCTACGGAAATTTGGAACTACTCTTCGGGAACTACCAACCTTTTGTCCGGAATATTAAGGCAACAGTTTAGAAGCCACCAAGAATATTTGGATTTTCCTTATGCATCCTTAATAGATAAGATCGGTATGTACTCCATGGTCATGGAGGCCGATATCGCTGGGAATTATGTGGGGTCTTCCTATGCATGGGCCAACACACGTGATTGGGCCCGATTTGGCCAATTGTATTTAAACAAAGGAAATTGGAACGGTGAACAATTGTTCGATTCAACATGGGTAGATTATATAACCACACCAACTGCTCATTCCAATGGAACCTATGGCGCTCATTTTTGGTTGAATGCCGAAGGTAAATATCCCGATGTTCCAAAAGACCTTTTTTCGTGCAATGGTTTCGAAGGCCAATATGTATTTATGATTCCTTCCAAGGATCTGGTCGTTGTAAGGACCGGTTTGGCCGAAGAGCCCTATTTTGATGTAAACGGGGTGCTGTCGAACATCGTAAAAGCGTTACCGTAAAACGATGAGATATATTGATCTTAAGCTATGACCACAATATTTTGATACTTCACAACAATAATTTCGCTTACGAGAACTCTAGTGGTACATTTACCATGTAATAAAAAACGAAAGTAATTTTTTCATTTTCATATAGTGTTCTCGTAAAAGAGTCCTGACCTAGCGGCAGGGCTCTTTTCAATTTATACCCTAACCAAAATATTGTTTGGTCAGGAATACATTTTGAAGCTTACCTCCATTGAGTAAACTTCTGCAGTGATTTAAAAAAGAGATTTACAATATACTTTTTGGAATATCTGCCCCATCTTCCCCTTTTTCCAGCGTATGAAAGTATAGGTTTCATCGACCTATAATTACAAAATCCATAGAATGACAACAGCCAGACCTGGCTTCACAACAATAATTTCGCCCACAAAAACTTTGGCGGTACTTTTACTATGTAATAAAAAACGAAAGTAATTTTTTCATTTTCATATAGTGTTCTCGTAAAAGAGTCCTGACCTAGCGGCAGGGCTCTTTTCAATTTATGGAAATCCTTAAATTATGTTTCTGTCTGAACAACAGAATGGTTTACGGAATCCACTTGTCCTTACCAAAATCTGGCTTACGTTTTTCCAAAAACGCATTTCTTCCCTCTATAGCTTCATCGGTCATATAGGCCAATCGAGTAGCTTCACCGGCAAAAACTTGTTGCCCTACCATACCGTCGTCGGTAAGGTTCATGGCAAATTTTAGCATTTTTATGGATGTTGGTGATTTTGCCAGGATTTCCTGAGCCCATTGGTAGGCTGTATCTTCGAGTTCCTCGTGGGGAACCACAGCATTCACCATGCCCATTTCATAGGCTTCTTGTGCTGAATAATTTCTACCTAAAAAGAAAATTTCGCGAGCCTTTTTTTGTCCGACCATTTTTGCCAGATAAGCAGAACCATAGCCGCCATCAAAACTGGTCACATCGGCATCCGTTTGCTTAAAAATGGCATGCTCCTTACTGGCCAAGGTCATATCACATACTACATGCAGGCTATGTCCACCGCCAACGGCCCAACCGGGAACAACGGCAATTACCACTTTGGGCATAAACCGAATTAGGCGCTGTACTTCCAAAATATTTAAACGATGATAACCATCTTCGCCCACATAACCTTTGTGTCCCCTGGCCTTTTGGTCCCCACCGCTGCAAAAGGCCCATTTACCATCTTTGGATGAGGGTCCTTCGCCAGAAAGCAATACCACCCCGATTGAGGTATCTTCCTGTGCATCGTAAAAAGCCCTGTAGAGCTCGCTCGTGGTTTTAGGACGGAAGGCGTTCCGAACATCAGGACGGTTGAAAGCGATGCGTGCAACCCCGTTACTTTTTTTATAGGTGATATCTTCAAATTCCATGGCGGTCTGCCAGTTGGGTGATTCCATAGTGGTATTTTTTATGAATCACAAAATAACGGAAAATATAGCTTATGGCCATTGATGTTGCCGTGGTAAGATTACTTTGAATAGGTTTCCAATTTATTCTTCAGATTATATGCTAAATATCTTCTGTATTGCTATTCAGATACTTGCGATAAAATAACCTGTCTTTAAATACGACTCAATTTTAATTATGAAATCTTTTGACACCCTCTATGAAAATTAGGCGAAACGGAATCGAAGCAATCCACCAACCGATGTACTTGGATTGGTTTTCTCGTAGTGAGCGTATCGTGTTTGAAAAAGCATCTTAATAATCAAATACACTATTCGTAAGATTAAACCTGGCATTCGTTAATTTGTATCGTCACAACAAGAAACTTCCATCTATCTTGATTCCATGAAACCGGTTTAGGAGAATGTTGGTTTATTTAGGTTTACTTTTATTGGGGTAGTAACCCACGAGTAGGCTCGCGGTATATTTCCATACTATGTCCCCGTTCAATTTACCATGATGACCAGCGGTGGCATGAAATATAGCTCGGAAACCATAACAAAAATTTTATCCCCTTTAGGGGATAGCCTAATCTTATACACAAGTTCGGGCCACATAACACCCCGAGAGAAAACAGGGATTAGAAATAGCAACTAGCCGTACTTCCAAAGATTGTTCAATTGGTGTAATTTTATCATGGATAGATAAAATTACTTATGGAAAACCAGTGGCTTAATAAATGGAATTCACGCTATAGCAAAAAAAGCTATGCCTATGGAACAGAACCAAACCTATACCTTAAAAAAAAACTCGATCAACTTAATACAGGAACCATACTTTTCCCTGCCGAGGGAGAAGGCCGCAATACTGTGTATGCTGCACAATTGGGCTGGGATGTTTCCGCTTTTGATATAAGTGAGGCAGGAAAACAAAAAGCGACCCAACTGGCTGAACAAAAGGAAGTTTCCATTGACTATAAAATTGGGGAATTGGAAGTATTGGACTATAAACCGGAACAATTTGATGCCATAGCGTTGATATATGCACACTTCCCGCCCAATATCCGTTCCAATTACCACAGATTATTGCACACATATCTAAAAAAAGGAGGAACAATCATTTTTGAAGCCTTTAGCAAGGACCATCTAAAATTCAGAAATAAAAACCCTCACGTAGGCGGACCAATGGACTTGGATTCCTTATTTTCACTGGAAGAGTTAACATCCGATTTTCAGGATTATGAAATTTTGGAACTTAAAAAAACAACCATCGAACTTAACGAGGGTGACGGCCATGTCGGTACAGGTTCCGTGATACGTTTTTTGGGAAGAAAGCGATAATCTCCGAAACGCATGTCTCTTTTACTATATCTTGCAACAAACCAGCTGTTTTGGTTTGCGGTATAAAATAGCCTAACTTGGTTAGTTTATTAATCGACCAAACCATGAAAAGCCTCAAGTATTTTACATTTTTATCGCTTATTTTTCTCTTCACCCAATGTTCGCAGCCTCAAAACTTTGATGTTTTAATTAAGAACGGTCAAATAGTCGACGGTTCAGGTAAGCCATCTTATGTTGGTGACCTTGGCATTAATGCAGACACCATTGCCGCAATAGGTAATTTAAGCTCTGCCGAAGGAACTCAGGAAATCGATGCAACAGGACTGGCCGTTGCCCCAGGGTTTATAAATATGCTGAGCTGGGCAGGCGAAACATTGATTGAGGATGGACGGTCCATGGGAGGAATTAAGCAAGGCGTGACCTTGGAAATATTTGGAGAAGGTTGGTCTATGGGACCACTTTCCGAATCCATGAAGAATCAAGAAGAGGAAAAACAAGGCGACATTAAATATGACATTGAATGGAACACCTTGGGCGAGTATTTGGAATTTTTGACAAACAAAGGGGTATCACCTAACGTGGCCTCCTTTGTCGGGGCAACTACTTTGCGAATTCATACGGTTGGATATGAGGACCGTGCCCCTACTCCTCAAGAACTTGATAATATGAAACTTATGGTCGGGCAAGCCATGGAAGAAGGTGCTTTGGGTGTTGGCACTTCATTGATCTATGCCCCAGCCTTTTATTCCAGCACCGAAGAATTGATAGAACTCTCCAAAGTAGCTGCAGATTACGATGGGATGTACATAAGCCATATGCGAAGCGAAGGACCACGTTTGTTGGAAAGTTTGGATGAATTGATTCGAATAGCCAATGAAGCTGGTATCAGGGCCGAAATTTATCATCTTAAACAAAGTGGCAAGGATAACTGGCATAAATTTGATGAGGTAGTGGCCAAAGTGGATTCCGCCAATGCAGCGGGATTGCATATTACCGCCAATATGTACAATTATATAGCTGGATCCACAGGATTGGATGCTTCCATGCCACCATGGGTGCAAGAAGGAGGTTATGATAAATGGGCCGAAAGGCTACAGGACCCCGAGATAAGAAAAAGGGTAAAACAAGAAATGATCGAACCTACGGACAAATGGGAGAGTCTAATGCAGGCTGCGGGAGATCCCTCAAAAATTCTCTTGGTCGGGTTCAATGCGGATTCCCTAAAGTACTTAACTGGAAAATCACTTAAAGAAATTGCAGAAATGAGAGGTACATCGCCCGAGGAGACCGCAATGGATTTAGTAGTACAAGATGGCAGTAGCGTTAGCACCATCTATTTTTTAATGTCCGAAGAAAATGTAAAAAAGCAAATAGCACTACCTTGGATGAGCTTTGGTTCCGATGCAAGGTCAATGGCCACAGAAGGAGTGTTCTTAAGATCGAGTACGCATCCTAGGGCCTATGGGAATGTAGCCCGATTGTTGGGTAAATATGTACGTGATGAAAAAGTGATTCCCTTGGAAGAAGCAGTGCATAAATTATCCAAATATCCCGCGAGCAACTTAAAAATAGAGAAAAGGGGAAGTCTTGAACGTGGCAATTATGCCGATGTGGTTTTGTTCGACCCGGAGGCCATAAACGATAAAGCCACATTCGAAGATCCCCATCAATATGCTGAAGGTGTAAAACATGTGTTTGTAAATGGCACCCAAGTGCTGAAAGATGGCGAACATACCGGTGAATTGCCAGGAATGGTAGTTCGTGGCCCGGGATATACCGGGAACTAACATTTACAAACCTATAAGTAAATAAATTATGCCATTTCGAGCTGTTCAACGGCTTCCTCAATACGGGTTTCACCGGTTAAAATCTCAAAGGCTTGATTTTTGGCAATTTGGTCATCCAGACTTTGTACCAAGGTCCTGGCGACATCCCATCGTGGAATAGTGCCATGTTCCTGTAGTTTGTTTGCAAGTTTTATTTTTCCGATACCCTCATTATTGGTTAGCGAACCAGGTCTAACAATGGTAAAGGTCAGACCGCTTATATCCAGATACTGGTCAGCATTCTGTTTGGCCTGCAAATATTCTTTAAGGTCTCCACGAGGATTGTCCACGCCCATGGAACTCAGCATTACAAATTTGTTCACTCGCTCCTTTTTTGCGGCATCGATCAGTCTCTTTGCTCCCTCTTGATCTACATTTACCACATCCTTTCCTTTGGAGCCTGCAGCAAAAATAACTTTATCGATTTCCTTGGTCGTTTTGGAGACATCCTTGGCCAAATCACCCATTACGGTCTCAATGCCCTGGGATTCAAATCGCGTTCTTTGATCCTCATTACGAACCATGGCGATAGGTTGATATTTTTCGTTCGATTTCAATAATTTTATGATTTTTTCTCCAGTGGTGCCGGTCGCACCTGCTACTAATATTTTTTCCATACCCATAAAATAAAAATACTGGGCAACCGACCATGGGGATTAACGTACTTTAACGGCCGTAAACAATACTTTAACAATATGATTTTCGGTTTGATGGCGTTTACAAAAATGTACTTTTTTATCTAATCAGGTTGTGGATGTAAAGAATAAAGGTCAAACTTTTTTATTCTTCTCCTCTATCCATTTGGCCATGTATTTGGAGCTCGTTAAAGTTTGATGCTGAAGTAACCTCCCTACAAAATTTTCGGTTCGATGATTTTCCAAGTCATAAATCAAATTATCCAATAGGGCTTTAAACTGTTTGGTTGATTTAGTTTTATTATAGTTGGATTCCAGTAAGGCAAATCCATTTTTTTGGGCCCTTTCCCACTCTAATTTGTTTTGGTATAATTTCACGGCAGCATTTGCAAAATCGTTCCAGTTGTCGGAAATAACCCCGTTCCAATGCTGGTCGCCATACATGCCTTCGGCACCTATAGTTGTGGTAACCGTAGGGGTTCCCGTTTTCATGCCATCCAAAAGTTTTCCTTTAATACCTGCGCCAAAGCGGAGCGGTGCCAATAATATCCTAGAATTTTCTAGAACCAAGTCGGCATTCTCTATCCATCCATCAATAAAAAAACCAGATTTGGGATGGTGCATCTCCTTAATTTGCTGTGGCAAATAAGCACCATAAACCCGTAATTGAGCTTCTGGTAAATTTTTGCGGATGTGTGGCCATATTTCCTGTTTCAACAGTTTTATGGCATCAACATTAGGGGCATGTTTTCCGTTCCCGATACTAACAAAGTCATTTCTCTCGGCAAATGTGGGCAATGTGTCTTTATGGTTTTTGGAAACTTCGACCATAAACGGTAAATGGAACAGCAGCTCTGCTGGAAACTTAATATGCTCCCGCAAAATTCGCATTTCGAAGGTGGAGATAATCAAACTAAGGTCGCACCGGTACATACTGGCCAATTCTCGTAAAGTGACCGGGTGGTTTTTCCAGTCGAGTAGTTTAAACCGTACATCCTTTTTATGGGCCTCTTCCCTGGCCTTTCGAAGTCCGTGTAAGTCTTCGGTGTTCAAAATTCGGACGGCATTCGGGGCAAATTCCGCTACGCGCCAACCAAATTGTTCTTCCACCATAAAACGATCGAACATTACCAGATCGGGTGCTAGCTGTTTTACAAAATCATCGAAACTGGAATGGTTCAGGGCAATAGTTGTTTCTTTAATGCCCCATGGCTTCAGGTCCAGGCTATACTCGGTTTTTACTGCAGTGCTCGCAAAGGTAATCCGGTATCCAAGCTCCAAAAAGGCATCCAGCAATTGCTGCATACGGCATCCGGCCGCCGTGGTATTCGGTTCGGGCCATACATAACCAATAACTAGGAGCTTTTTTGGCATATAATAAATGTATTACGTTAGGATCACAAGGACCCAGATATTGCAAACAGGGCCAAACAATCCGGCCAATACCCTGCCCTTACATTTTTGCGGCGAACATTTTAGAAATGCTGGAACGCAGTTTACGCTCATAATCTTCCTCCAACCACTCTTTGTAGTTTTTGGTATTGTTCATAATGCAATACGAATATTGCTTTACGCGATACTGGATCTCGTCTTTCAACTCTTTGGCCAAAATCCGTGCATCGAAAACATCTTCGCTGTTCTCTACACAGATCTGGGCATGTTGTTCGATACTTTTTTCCAGTACAAGTTTGGATTTTTTGCCTTGCGCAAATATTTTTTTATACTCTTCTTTTACATTGAAGGTAATATTATCGGATTTGCTGAATTTGGCCCGAAGATCATCTGGCATTTCATAAACAAAATCCCGTTCTATTTCTTCATCATTTTTTATGTTTTCCAAATAGAAATCTGGGAAGTGGAAGATTTCTTGCCAATCCACAGGCGCATCCCAAGGTCCAAAACGAGCAATATTGTTACCCATGTCGATTACGTTGAACTCGCTCTTGTTGGGGAGTACCCTGGAACCTCTTCCGATCATTTGAAAATAAAGAGTAAGCGAACGTGTGGCCCTGTTCAGAATAATGCTCTCTACCGTAGGCTCATCAAAACCTGTGGTTAAAATACTCACCGAGGTCAATATGGCATCTGGGGTCTCAGCGAACCATTCTAGAATTTCTTTTCGTTCGGTAGCCGTATTTTTATTGTCCAAATGCCTTACATTATATCCTGCCTTTTTAAAAGTTTCGTACACATAAAGCGATGTATTGATACCATTGTTGAAAATCAGGGTCTTGGTGCCCTTGGCAATTTCTTCGTATGCCGTAAGCAATTTGCCCAGCATGCTGTGAGCACTATAGAACTCGTCCGAAGATTTTACGGTATAGTCCCCGTTGATACCCAGTTTCAATGTTTTTAGACTAACATCGTAATTGTAGAGATTGGCCTTGGCCAAGAAATTCTTACTGATCAGCGATTGTATGGATTCCCCAATGATCAAATGTTTGTAATTGTCCTTCATGGGGAGTTTTATGTTGGAACTGAGCGGTGTTGCGGTAACTCCCAAAATGGTGGACTTTTCAAAATATTTGAAGAGTTTTCTAAACGAATTGTAATGGGCCTCGTCTATAATTACCAGGCCGATATTGTTGATCTTTACCTTTTCCTCTTGCAAACGATTGTTCAAAGTCTCCACCATGGCCACAAAGCACATGTAGTCGTCTTGGTCGTAGAGCTCTTTTACCTCACTGTTGATGACTTTATTGGCCACCCCAAAGCCTTTTAGCATTTTGGAAGTTTGCTTGCTCAGTTCTATTCGATGGGTAAGAACCATTACTTTTTTACCGGTTTGTTGGATAAATCGGCGCGTAATTTCGGAAAACACAACGGTCTTACCGCCCCCGGTGGGCAATTGATAGAGGATATTGGTGCCTTCCGGAAGCTTGTCCAATTGGGTGAATATTTTGTTCAGGTCTTCTTCCTGGTATCCGTATAGAGTTTTCTTCTTGATGGTTTTGTTTACTTCCAAAGGGAAAAGGGCATTAGGGATTCTTAATTAAAAAACCCTACAAAATTAGGGGTTTTTTGTGCTTGAGACCAACACTTGGGTGCTTTTCTATCAAAATAGTATCAACAATCAAGTTTTAGGGAACTTTCTACATTGTTACTCCTGTTGACTGATAACATTTTGATAACAATAACATTTTGTACTTGGAAAATCGGACATAAAAACGTATAATGAAAGCTTATAACACTTACAAAACCATAAATACGAATGAGGCAGCTAAAAATCATTAAGCAGGTCACGAACCGGGAATCCAAATCACTTGACAAATACTTGCAGGACATTAGTAAGATTGATCTTATAACTGCACAGGAAGAAGTTGAGTTGGCACAAAAGATAAGGGCCGGAGACCAAGCTGCTTTAGAAAAACTGACCAACGCCAACCTTAGGTTTGTTGTTTCTGTGGCCAAGCAATACCAAAACCAAGGTCTTAAACTGCCCGACCTGATCAACGAAGGTAATGTTGGGCTCGTTAAAGCAGCCAAGCGTTTTGATGAGACCCGTGGCTTTAAATTTATTTCCTACGCGGTATGGTGGATCAGGCAGTCCATTTTACAAGCTTTGGCCGAACAATCTCGAGTGGTTCGTTTGCCATTGAACAAAATTGGGTCGATCAACAAGATAAAAAAAACGTTTTCCTATCTGGAGCAGGCACATGAGCGGCCACCATCTCCAGAAGAAATTGCCAAGGAGCTGGACATGACGGTATCCGAGGTAAAACAGTCGTTAAAAAATACTGGACGCCATGTTTCCATGGATGCTCCCCTTAAGGAAGGTGAAACCTCAAATTTATATGATGTGCTCAATGCCGGTGATTCTCCTAAACCGGACAGGAGCCTAATGCACCAAAGTTTAAATACAGAGATCAACAGGGCATTGGATACACTATCGCCAAGAGAGGCGGATGTGGTGAGGTTGTACTACGGTATTGGAGACCAACCTTCCATGACCTTGGAGGAAATAGGCAGTACGTTTGACCTTACCCGAGAACGTGTGCGGCAAATCCGGGAAAAGGCCATTAGAAAATTAAGACATACATCCAAAAGCAAAATTTTAAAATCTTATTTGGGATAGGTAGGTATATGTTATAAATAAAAAAGGGGATGTTTTTGTACATCCCCTTTTTTATGATATTTACTTAAACTTTTAGGATTTGCTCAATAGACTAATATCAAAATCAGTGAGCATGTCTTTCAAATCTTGAATAAAATTCAAGTAAGCGGTGTTTTCTTTGTTGTGGTTTTTCATTTTGAACAGTTTTGGGGTATTGGTTTATAGGTAATCCAGTTCGGCAAGTTGGTTTACGCTCAAAATTTCGTTGAGTTCTTGTAAAAATGCCAAGTATTCTTCTCCGTAGGTATCGTATAACATGGTAATCTTTGGTTAATTTGTCGGGGTTTTAAGTATAACGTTAAATCATTTTAAAGATTATTTCTAAAAGATAGAATGTGGTGAAAATTCCACATTGGGTGGTGAAACCCTATTCTTTCTTCATATTCAATAAGTCGAGTTCAATTTCAAAGTCCAGTTCGTTGTCCACTTTACTGGGTCTTATGTTGAATTCATCATAAATAAAACAAAGGTTCATGGGCAATCTCCTGCGTTCAGTATCTGTCATAAGGCCCAACTTGGATTGGAGGGCGACCTTTATTTCAAATGCTTTATTGCTTATCTGGTGGTTTTTGTGGGATTCCAGCTCTGTGAGCAATGGAATTTCCTTTTTGTCCCCTACTTCCAACATTTCGTCCAAAAGCATAAGCTTACATTCCAAATCCTTTGCGTGTTTGAACAAAGGATAAAAAATACTTTGTAAATATTTTGGAAGATCGTTGCTTTCCATTTTTGTCCATGTTACATTGTACGGAACAGTTCCATTTCAAAATCTATTTGTTCCTGTACATTGGGGTATTCTTTCAAAAATTGATCATATAGAAACGAAAGGTGTTTTATGTCTTGGTCTGTTTTGCAAAGCCTGGAAATTTGTTGTGTGACCTCCAAAAGTCCGGTTGTCTGCATCATACGCAACGAAGGCATAATTTTTTGGCAGGTCAGTTCCAGTGCATTAAAGTTTTCGCACATTAAATTGGTTTTGGCGCTGCCGATAAACTCCAAAATATTGAGCTTGAACATACGGACCAGTTCTTCCAATAGTTCCATTTGGCCCATACAATCCTCCAAAACGGGTTTTAAGTCTATATTTTGGGAGGCAAATCCTGCTTTCAGGCTTTTCTCTATGAATTCAAAGTCGCGGGATACTTGGTTTGGAGCTTCCCCTGTATTTCGAGGGAATCCATCCTGCTCAATTTTCATCATAACTTTAAGGTCATTTATAATTTGAAGTTGTTCCTCGGTCAAACTTGTACCTTCCAAGGCCGCCATTAGCTTTAAAAATTTACTTTTATCATAGCCTTCGGCTTTTCTGGTATCAACACTTTGGATTCCAACCTTTTTGTAGATGTTCTCGAGCTGTCTCATTTCGGAAATACCAAAAACTTTGCTTTCCAGTCCAAATTTGAACATCTCAAAAGATTTTTTGAGTTCGCCTGCTTCAACAACACCTAGCTCTTCGTAAGAAAAAGAGCTTAATCCTATTTCAAGTTTTTCCAAATACGTTAACAATTCCCGTGTTCCCAAAGTACTGATGTAAAAGTGGTTATTAATCCTTCTAAAAATCTTGATAAAACCAAGGGAATACAATTAATTGTTCCGTAGTATTCGGATTTTGTTGTCAAATTGCGTTATTTGTATGTATAAATTAACCGACCATGAAATATTTTTATCTATTCCTTAGTATTACCTTATTGATCTCTTGCGGAGAGAAAAAAAATCAGAAAACCGAAAAAACTGAAACCTTGGAAGAAAAAGCACAGAGAATCCACGATTCAGTGATTACAATCGACACCCACGACGACATTAACGTCCAAAACTTTACCGACAGTATTAATTACACACAACGACTGGAGACCCAGATAAACCTTCCAAAAATGGAAGAAGGTGGATTGGATGCCGTTTTCTTGATCGTGTATACCGGGCAGGACGAACTGACATCTGATGGCTATGCGAAAGCCGCGGACAATGCCATGGCCAAATTTGATGCCATACATAGGCTTTGTGAAGATATTGCCCCGGACCAAATAGAATTGGCCTTAAACTCCGACGATGTAAGGAGAATTGTAGCGTCCGGTAAAAAAGTGGCCATGATCGGTGTAGAGAATGCCTACCCGATCGGTGAGGACCTTGCCTTGATCGAAGAATATCAAAAGCGTGGAGCACGTTATATTTCCCTTTCGCACAATGGGCACAGCCAGTTCAGCGATTCCAATACAGGAGAAAAAGATAGTGTATGGCTCCACAATGGATTAAGTGAACTCGGAAAACAAGCCGTTGCCGAAATGAACCGCGTGGGCATTATGATCGATGTGTCCCACCCTTCCAAAGAGGCCATGAAGCAAATGATCGAGTTGACCAAAGCTCCCATCATAGCTTCGCATTCGTCTGCAAGAGCGTTGTGCGATCATAGCCGTAACTTGGACGACGAGCAGCTAATGCTGATGAAGGAAAACGGGGGTGTGGTGCAGACCGTTGCATTTAGCTCTTACTTAAATACAGAAAAACACGAAGCTCGTGCCGCATATATGAAGGACGTGTACAAAAAAGTAGCGGATTCCTTGGAAATTGCCTGGTACGAACGTTCCCAATTTTCTACATTGACTCCCGATCAACGTAAAGAATTCTTTGCCAACTACAGGAAAGTGATGAATATTGGGGAAGAATTGGCAAAAGACGACTCCAACGCCCCACCGGCCGTTAACGTTTCAGATTTTGTGGACCACATAGATTATATGGTCGATCTTATCGGAATAGACCATGTGGGCATTAGTTCCGATTTTGATGGTGGTGGTGGTATCGAAGGCTGGTCAGATGCTTCTGAAACTTTTAATGTAACCCTTGAATTGGTCAAAAGAGGTTATACCGAAGCAGAGATAGCCCAATTGTGGGGTGGAAATCTGCTAAGGGTGCTGGACGAGGTGCAAGCAGTAGCCGAATCAATGAACTAAGAAGCGGCATTTTGTTCTTCCTTTTCCTTTTTGGCCAAACGATCTTTTACATATTCAATCTTTGTTTTGCCATGGGGTTTGGGATTGCCGTTTTCATCCAGGTTGACCATAATTATATTGTCGACCGTAACAATACTTTCGTGGGTCATCTTGTTTCTAACTTCGCAGTTTAAAGAAATCGAGGTGACCCCGAATTTTATTACTTCTATCCCTATTTCTACAATGTCACCTTCCCGTGCCGTGCTCATAAAGTTAATTTCGGACATGTACTTGGTGACCACTTTTTTGTTTTCGAGCTGAATTATACTGTAAAGGGCAGCTTCTTCATCTACCCAGGCTAGCACCTTTCCTCCGAAAAGTGTTCCGTTGGCATTTAAATCCTCTGGCTTGACCCATTTTCTAGTGTGAAATCGCATAGCAATGAATTTAATGTTTTAGACCACAAAGTTAGGGCAATAGCCCTAAGAAAGGTACTCTTAACTTCTTTAATTGATGCGAATTACGAATTTGAAATAATTTGATTGACCCTGATAATGAGTAATTAAATATTGTACCCAAAGATTTTAAACTTGATCAATTTACGCCACTTAATCGAACAAACCTTTTTCAGAGGATAGAGTTGTTCTTGGTACACGTAGATCAAAACCCATTTTAGTGTTAAGTTGTTCAATAAAATAGGCTGACAATAAAGGGGATTCCAACTCAAGGTTTTGATGTACAAAAAAATGAATGTTTTCCAAGCCCATGGATTTCCATGAAGCTAAACGCTCGATCCAATCATCCAAGCGGGGGTAATCCGATTTATGATTTGCACCAACATATCTAATAAAGGCTTCATTCTTGGTGAATCTCATATGCATAAGGTCTCTTCTGCCTGCTGTATCCACTAGGGTGTTGGCAATATTGTTTTCTTCCAATAAGTGGTAAAGCTCATTGGCCACATTTTTGTCGTTGAACCAATCCGTGTGTCTAAACTCTATGGCCAATGGGAACTCTTTTGGCCAATATTCTACAAAGCGCACTACCCTATCCCAGTTTTTTGGACCAAAATTATTGTGCATTTGTAAAAAAATGGTTCCGAGCTTTTCTCCAAGTAAAGACGTTACCTCTAAATAACGGTCAGTTGCTTCAAGAGCCTTATCGTTCATTCGGCGTAAATGACTTACTTCGTTGGTCATTTTCGGGAAAAACTTAAAACCTTCAGGAGTTTTGTCCCGCCATTTCTCATACTGTTCCGCCGGAAATATCCGATAAAATGTGGCGTTGAGCTCAATACTGTTGAATTGCGATGAGTAATATTCCAGCTCATCCTTTGTGCCCCTTGGGTAAAAATTCTTTAAATCTTGTCTATTCCATTTGGCGCAACCGACATAAATCTTTGCCTCAGCCCCCGTTTTGGTTTTGGATAACACCACGGGCGTATCTGGGTGGTCAGGTGGTATGGTAAAATCTATGTTTTCCGGATTATCTACTTTTCCGAATTTCATGAACGAATATATTTGGAATCAATTTATAAAAATAGGCTTTTCCTTGGTTAAGGGGTCAATCATCCATGGTTCATTTTTTTAATATATTTAAGTATACTGAACTTTAATCCATCTTCTAAATTCCCTAAACTATTCCGGTACTGGGTCCTGCACGAATTTTCAATCTGCCTGTTTTGTCTTATAGTTTATTGGGTCTCTAAATTGTTCTAAGATTTCCATATTCATTCTGACTATGCTGTTCATAACATCGTTGACAACTATTGCGATTATTAAATGTGCAGGGCGATTCATTCTGTAATTTTATTAAAAATCACAGCCATGGATTTAGAATCCGACCGCCGATTGGACATTCGTCCGAGTATTCCCGAGTCACATTTTAACAATCAAATGGGTTTTGATGAGCATTTCCAGAACAAGACCCTCCGCCCTGTTTTAAAACTCCAGAACTATTTATTGGTAGAAGCGTTCAAGAATTATGCGAACAAGCACAAAGGTGTTTTTTACGATCTTTCCTTAGAGAAAAAACTTCAATACATTGAGCGGGCCATCCAAAAGGACATCAAGTTCCGGAATTCCCTAAAAGGTATGATAATAGGTCAGTTCACGGTAGAAGAATACAGGGACTATATTACCAATTCGTCTGCCTTGAACAAGCGAATGATGCATATGGTGGTGGAACGTCTTAAGGATCAAATCCAACTTTTAGAGGCGGAGACGCTGTTACAAGATTGATTCTCCGTTCAAGTTGGTGGTGAGGATATCGCTCATTAAATCAAAATAGGGTCTAATGGCCCTAAAGGAATTGTCCACTTCTTCCAAAAATGACGCGGATAAAACTTCGCTGTCCGATAGATTTCGCACAAAAACAAATTGCTTTTTTCTAATTAGGTCTATGTCGGGGTGTTCCTTTTCGAAACCCTTTGGGGCAGTTTTTAACTCGTCCCCGCTTAGGTCTCCCCAAACGGTTTTCAATTGTTTTTGGTTTATGGTGTCCCTAAATTCCGAGGCATCCAATTCCAGTTCTTTCCGTATGCGAAATAGATCTTCTTTGTTGGGGGCCCAAAAACCTGCGGCCAAGAGTGATTCTCCTGGTTTTATATGTAGGTAATAACCGCCCCTTAAATGAGCGCCCAAACGGGAAAAAGAGCCTGCAAAATGACTCTTATATGGAGTTTTGTCCTTAGAAAAGCGAACATCCCTATAAATTCGGAACATCTTCATTTTCTCGATTTCGTCGTGCTGGTTCAGATTGTCTTTAACGGCTTCAAAAAATGCCTTTACCTGAGCTTCATGCTTTTTAAAAGTAGTCTTGTTGGCCTCGAACCATTCGCGGTTGTTGTTTTTTTTCAATTCATTTAAAAAGTCAAGGGAATCCTTGGAAATCGTTATGTTCGAGCTCATAAAATTATAATATGTTATTTTTAATCTAAAGTTACCCTTTTGTGCCCACTTGCGGTAAGGTTTTGACTAATTTTAGAGCGACAAATTGCACTATGGATAAGGAAAAAATAATCGAAGAGCTTATTAGGCATAAAAAAATGCCCTGCTTGGATTTTAAATTAAAGCAACTTACCGAGGATTTTACGAACACGCTCTTTTATACCTTATTTGACACCAATACCCCTGTGGCCGTAAACCTTGAGCTATTGGAAAAACAGTTCAACAAGCTTATGGATATGGCGTGTTGTGAATTGAAAAAGCCACATGATGAGCTATGGGGAGAATATGTTTCCCATCTTCCCGAAATACTGGAATTTTTAAACCTGGATGCCGAAGCTATCCTAGAATGTGACCCCGCATCTTCTTCGTTGCAAGAAATATACCTGGCTTACCCGGGATTTTATGCGATTGCCATTTATAGATTGGCACATGAGCTATATGTGGAAGGCATTCCTTTGATTCCCCGTTTGATGACGGAGTATGCCCATAGACAAACGGGAGTGGACATTAACCCTGGGGCCAAAATCGGTAAATCTTTTTTTATCGATCATGCTACCGGTGTAGTTATCGGTGAGACGGCAGTTATAGAAGACAACGTTAAGGTGTACCAGGGAGTTACGCTGGGTGCATTGTATGTATCCAAGAGCTTGGAAAAAACAAAGCGACACCCAACTATTAAAAACAATGTGACGATTTACGCCAACGCTACCATTTTAGGTGGCGACACCGTTATTGGTAAAAATTCCATTATAGGCGGTAATGCCTGGATAACCGAATCGGTGCCACCAAACTCTAAAGTGTACCATACCCCAGAAATTAAAATTAAGACGAGCCCTAATGTCTAACAGTATACTCGATTTAATCGGAAACACCCCATTGGTGGAATCCAAAGTATTGAACACCAATAAAAAAGTAAAAGTCCTTTTTAAACTAGAAGGAAATAATCCTGGCGGAAGTGTTAAGGACAGACCTGCGTACAATATGATCAAAAGTGGTCTGGAACGAGGCGACTTTACGAAAGACACCAAACTTATAGAAGCTACAAGCGGTAACACTGGGATAGGATTGGCCATGATCGCCGGTCTTTTTGGATTGAATATTGAATTGGTGATGCCGGAAAACTCTACCAAGGAACGAGTGCAGACCATGCGGGCCTACGGTGCAAAAGTTACCTTGACCCCTGCCGATGTTGGGATAGAGGGCGCACGAGATTATGCTGAAGCAAAAGTTGCCCAAGAAGGTTTTAGAATGCTGAACCAATTTGCCAATAATGATAATTGGTTGGCACATTACAAAACTACCGGACCGGAAATTTGGCGAGATACACAAGAGGAAATCACACATTTCGTTTCCAGTATGGGTACCACAGGGACAATTATGGGCACATCAACTTTTTTAAAGGAACAAAACCCCAATATTCAGATTGTAGGTGTACAGCCTACGGATAATTCCAAAATACCGGGAATTCGAAAATGGCCGCAAGAGTATCTGCCAAAAATTTTTGACCCTGCAAAAGTGGACACCGTAATGGAGGTGAGCGAGGAAGATGCCAGAACTATGGCAAAACAGTTGGCCAAAGAGGAAGGTATCTTCGCAGGAATGAGCAGTGGTGGTGCCGCAACAGTGGCCTTGCGCTTGGCAGAAACCTTGGAGAGCGGCACTATTGTTTCGATTGTGTGCGACCGTGGGGACCGTTATCTCTCTTCAGATCTATTTGACTAGTTGTTTTTACCATCTAAAATTTGGGTTTCATGTCGGTTTTTTCCCATTATCCAACATTGTTTGCCACTCAACGATTTTGTTAAAATAGTGGTGACAAAACCCCGTTCTTTACAGCAAGTATTATCCCAAATCTGAAATCAACATGAATACCTTGTCAAAAATCATTACCTGGAAAAGGAATATCCTAGCAAGTATAGTAGTTCTATTAACCTTGTCGGTATTGAGTTTTTATGGTATTTACACCAATCAGTTCTACTTTTTAAAACCGGACAATTATATATTCCCGATTCTATCCGTTGTACATTTGCTTTATTTGTACGTGGTTTGGTTCAAGATCACTGAAGATGAATTGCCAGACCCCAAAATGAGAAATATAGAGTATGTTCTGTACGTTGTGATGATCATATACTTGTTTAAAATCTATGACAGTGCTATGGTATTATACTCCATTGGTGGGTTTAATGAACATGTAATCCCTGCAACATTTAAGCCCATGGCCACACTTACCTTGGTTTTGTATAGTATACTACCTATTTTAACGCTTTACACTTTTTGGTTAAGAAAGCGTTACATAGGAATCTATAATTTCGAAAACTACAACGATAATCTAAATATTTGGCAGTAGGCCCATCAATGGGCTATAACCCACTAATGTAGCTCCCGTATAAATCTTTAAATTGATAACCCTGCTGAAAGCGGTGTTTGCTCAATTTCTTGTGGGCCACCAGCCCCCAAAGCAGAAGTTCTTTAAGAAAATAGGAATCCTCCATAGAAATTTCTGGCTGATATTCTCTGATTAAATGGTTCAAGGGACCAATGGCATCCAGTTTGGATTTATAATTTTCATCTTTTTCGTCGTCCAATAAATCAAATCCTTCACCATCAAAGAACCAACTCACGAGTTCATCATATTCGTTTTCCTCTTCTCGGCGCTGCAGCTTTTCTATCTTGGGAAAATAATTAGGGAACAAACTTTTTACAGCCTCTTCTATCAATGTTTCGGCCACATAACCAGCTCCCTCCTGCTCTCCTTCGTACACCAACTCAATTTTTCCGGTAATGGAGGGCACCACTCCCATAAAATCACTCAATCGAACGGTAGTTTTAGTATCACCTGCAATAATGGCCCTACGTTCTGCGGTGCTCAATAAGTTTTCAAAAGCGGTGATGCTCATACGCGCACTTACGCCACTTTTGGCATCTACAAACTCACTGTTTCTGGCTTCAAAACTGATTTGCTCCAACACATCCATGGCGATTTCAGGAACATATACAAAATCAGATTGGCGTTTGTCCAATTTGGCTTCTTGCTTGGTGATTTTTTTTGCGATTTCGATGTTATCCGGATAATGCGTCAAAATTTGCGAACCTATCCTATCTTTTAAAGGTGTAACGATACTTCCCCTATTGGTGTAATCTTCTGGGTTGGCGGTAAAAACAAATTGCATATCCAAATTGAGTCTAAGTTTAAACCCTCTAATTTGTATGTCTCCCTCTTGCAGAATATTAAACAACGCTACTTGAATTCTTGCTTGAAGATCGGGCAGTTCGTTGATCACAAAAATACAGCGGTTTGCTCTGGGTATCATCCCGAAATGAATTACTCGATCATCGGCATAGGATAATTTAAGATTTGCTGCTTTTATGGGATCTACATCTCCTATAAGGTCGGCTACGGTAACATCTGGGGTGGCCAGTTTTTCGTAAAATCGCTCATCCCTGTGCACCCAACCGATAGGTGTATTATCACCTTTTTCCTTGACCAGCTCTATGGCATATCGGGAGATGGGATGCATTGGATCGTCATGAATTTCGGAACCCTCTACGATTGGGATATATTCATCCAGCAATTGCACCATCAAACGGGCCAAGCGTGTTTTTGCCTGACCTCTCAACCCTAATAAATTTATATTGTGGCGTGATAAAATAGCTCTTTCCAATTCAGGAATCACCGAATTTTCGTAGCCCCAAACTCCTTCGAAGACCTGTTCTCCCTTCGATATTTTTTCCAAAAGATTGTCACGTAGTTCGTCCTTGATACTTTTACCTGTATACCCTGCCGATTTGAGTTGACCCAGGGTTGCGATGTTGTTGTGATCTAATTTCATTTGTGATATTAACCTTTAATTCTTTTTTTTCTGTTTTGTTCGTAGTCCTCAAAAATCATTTCACCCAATCCTTTAAGTCCTGTGTAGAAGGCCTTCCCCTTGTTGGCCTTTGTGAATTCACGAACGAATTGCATCAAATAAGGGTCTTCTGCAATCATAAATGTGGTAATAGGTATATGAAGTTTTCTGGCTTGTTGCGCCATGGCGTAGCATTTTTCAACAATGTATTCGTCCAAGCCTACACTGTTTTTATAATAATCTCCGTTTGGTAATCGCAAACAGGATGGCTTTCCATCGGTAATCATGAAAATTTGTTTGTTGGTATTACGTTTTCGGCGGAGCATGTCCATGGCCAGTTGCAAACCAGCTACGGTATTGGTATGGTATGGCCCTACTTTTAAATAGGGCAGGTCTTTAATGGGAATGGGCCAGGCATCGTTACCAAAAACCAAGATATCCAAGGTATCTTTTGGATAACGGGTGGTAATCAATTCTGCCAGAGCCATGGCCACTTTTTTGGCGGGTGTGATTCGGTCCTCGCCATATAAAATCATGCTATGGCTAATGTCTATCATGAGCACCGTACTCATCTGAGCTTTATGCATTGTATCCTCAACGACTAAATCTTCTTCATTTAGGGAGAAGTTATCCAACCCATGGTTTACTTGGGCATTTTTGAGGCTTTCCGTCATATTGATGTGCTCCAACGAATCTCCAAAACGGTATTCACGGAACTCCCCGGTATGCTCGTCTCCTTTTCCTGATTTTCCGGTCTTATGGTTACCCGAACCACTACGCTTTATTTTACCGAAGATTTGGTCTAAAGCCCGTTGACGCAGCATGCGCTCTAGTTTAGCGGTCAAAGAGAGTATACCACCACCGTTTTCATTACCCTCCTCACCTTCTCCACCTTGGGGATTATCAATATCAAACTCTTCGCGGATATAACCTTTTGCCTTTAGGTCCTCGATAAAGTCATCAATAGTGTAATCGTCGTCGGTAAGGTTGTATTCTTTATCCAATTCACGTAACCAGTCCAACGCTTCCTCCACATCGCCCGAGGTATGAGTGACGAGTTCTTGAAAAATTTCGAAGAGTTTTTCGAACGGAGTTTGGTCGGGTGCTTCGTAATTGGTAAAACGAAACCCTTTTCTTGTGTTCATAGCCATTACATAAATTTACGGCAAATTGAGGTAATGACTAAAGCTTTAGAAAAAACTTAACGCTTTCCGTAAGTTTGTTTAAGGATGAAAGCACTGTTAGAAGCATTTTACAATACTGCGCCACTTTGGACCCGAGAACAATTTGGATTACCGCAATTTGAATTTCCATCCATAGACATGGATTCTGTAAAAAATGTTGCCATTCCAGAAAAATTACGTTTAGGTCACCAAATGGAATACGTGTTTAGGCACCTGATAACAACTTCTGAAGCGTATGAGGTTGTATTAGCAAATGTTTTGATAGATGAAGGAAAAGTACGTTTGGGCGAATTGGATTTTATCTTAAAAAACAACCTTACCAATAACTATCTACACGTAGAACTAGCCTACAAATTCTATATCATAAATCCTAACATATCGGAACCTATACACCGACTGATGGGGCCTAATAAGTGGGATATGTTTTATACCAAATTGGATAAGCTCAAAGAAAAACAATTTCCTCTTCTACATCATACCAGTCTTAAACAAAAATGGGATGCCTTAGGGATTGACCCATTAGAAATGGAACAGCAATGCTGTTTTAAGGCACAACTTTTTACACCTTTTAAGGAGGAAAAACTAGCTATACGACCACTAAATACATCTTGCCATGCGGGCTATTGGGTGCGTTTTGAGCAATTCAATACTAATCTATTTAAAGATCATCAGTTCTACATTCCGGCTAAAAAAGAATGGCCGTTGCCACCCGATAATCAAGTTTTGTGGAACAACCATTACAACACGCTGCTAGACATCTATCTAAAACACCTTAAGCAGTACGCACCAATGCTATGGGTACGTACTACAGAAGGAGAATTATTTAAGCTGTTTGTGGTATGGTGGTAAAACAGAAAAATAGCGCCAGGACCTAGGAACCCAGCGCTACCACATCAATCACCTTTTATTCTGCTGTAAAGGTATAGGTAACCTTGTTTACCTCTGTAAGTCTAAAATATCCTAATGGTTGATTTTCTGGTTTGGTTTGGTTCACACAGTTTCCTTTTAAAGCAACAGGAGTTGAAGAGAACAAGCCAGCACCGCCCATTTGTTCAATTAAGATCTTTATGTATTCATAATAGCTTTTAGAAATACCGTGCATGCTAATGTAAACCGTATCACCTGGCTCAAAAGGCGTTAAGCCATCCATCTCATCTTCTTCAATTTCGTACCACCAATCGATCTCATTTCCGTTTATAAATTCGTCCTTTGCATCTTCAAATGCTGGAAACAATTCTCCCTCTTTTAAAAATTTGAACAGGTAATAATTTTCTTCCGCTTCGGGGTCCGTAAAAACCAAATGAACTTCTAGATCTTCATCATTAAAACCATCATCCCTAGACTGAAAAACTTCCTTGATTTCTGGCACGGGAGTCATTTTCTCTGTAGCCGTAAATACTTCGTTTTTATAGTTTACGGTCAATGCATAGGTGTCGCCAATTACCGGCTCAAAATCAGTTGTAGTATAGTTTCCATCATTTTGGTCTACAAATAAAACTTCTGTTCCGCTATTTACATTTAGAACGCTAACTGTAGCTCCTATTGCAGGCTGAAAACTTGTATCAAAATAAGGTGTAGAGGTGGATAGTTTTATAGTTTGATAATTACCTTCTGTTCCTTTTTCCCAATCTAAAGAAGCTTCTATTACAAGTCTTGTTGGTCCTTCTTGCACATCTATATCTACTACGTCTTCACAGGCGGTTAGAACCAAAAAAATTACTAACGATATATATTTTATAATGGTTTTCATGATCAGAATTTAAAATTATAAGTGATGGATGGTAATATGCCAAATATGGCGGTTCTTGTAGCCTCGTTGGCTCCTGTTTCAAAGTTTTGTCCAAAAGAAATACTGGCCGCATTTTTACGGTGATAGAGGTTGTAAATGCTTAAAACCCATTCTCCCTTAAATCGCTTATTTAAAGATTTTTTGGGCGTGTAAGTTATAGATGCATCCAAACGGTGATACGCTGGTAAACGGTCTGAATTTCGACTTGCATAACTTGCAATGGACACCCCCTCGTAACTATACTGCCCATTGGGGTAAGTCACTGGTCTCCCTGTTTGATATACTAGGTTTGTTCCAAAGCTCCAATGATCGTTTAACCGGTATGCGCCAGAAATGGATATATCATGGGTTCTATCAAAAAAAGTAGGATACCAATTACCGTTGGCAATTCCAGGTCCGCCAGCTGTATCACCAAGAGTACGTTGTTCAGATTTTGACCACGTATAAGCTAACCAACCCGTAAAATTCCCTGTGTTTTTGCGTAGCAAGAGCTCTAAACCGTAGGCACGCATTTCTCCATTCAATATTTCGGTTTCTATGGTATTTTGGCCTATAAGGTCAGAACCATCTATATAATCTATCCGATTTGCCACGGTTTTAAAGTAACCTTCTACCTCCAAGGAATATTTCTTATCCTTAAAGTCATAAAAGTAACCAAGCGCATATTGATTGGACAATTGCGGCTTTATAAAGGGCCCGCTTGGAGTCCAAACGTCTAAAGGTGTTACAGAAGAGGTGTTTGATAAAAGATGAATATACTGGGCTGTTCTTGAAAACCCTGCCTTTAAAGAACTGTTATCATTAATTAAGTAGGCCAAAGATGCTCTAGGTTCTAGATTGCGAAAAGAAGTAATAACGTCACTCTTTTTATACGTAGTTTCATCAATTACCTCCCCTCTCTCATAGATTTCTAAATCCGAATTATATACAACCGGCTGGTTGTTTTGATATATCGAAATAGGTTGCCCGCCCAATCTGGAAAATCCACTTAAACGTAATCCGTATTGTGCCGTTAGTCTATTGCTTAATTTATGCTCAGCATTTACATAAACCGCACTTTCTAAAGCTCTCTTTTTATCTAATGCCAAGGGATTTATGGCAGATGTTTCTGATGTTGGTTTTATCTGGCCAGGGTCAAACTCATAGAGCAGACTGCTGGCCCCAAAACCCAAAGTAAAACCATCATTTAAGTAATATTTAAAATCATACTTAAGATTGTAGTTGTTTATGGAGGACATCCACTCAAACTCTTCAAAATCCAAGTCTAAATCATAATCATACCTACTGACAATTGCGGAAAGATTAGAGAATAATTTATCGTTGAAAATATGGTTCCATCGTAAATTGCCAGAGGCATTGCCATAACTACTGGCAAAGCTTTGACCGATTTCAAATGCATCTCTTCCAAAATAACCACTCAGGTATATTCTATTATTTGGATTAATGCTGTAATTGGTTTTAAGGTTTAAATCATAGAACATTACGGAATTCTCTTCACCCGCAGCTTTAAGAAAAAGATCTAGATAGGAACGTCTACCAGCAACCAAAAAAGAGCCCTTGTTTTTGAACATTGGCCCTTCTGCTGTTAACCTACTAGAAATTGCACCGATACCACCAGTAAGTGCAAAATTTTTATTGTTCCCGTCTTTTTGTCTGATATCCAAAACAGAAGAAACCCTACCTCCAAACCGAGCCGGAATACCACCTTTATACAATTTTAAGTCTTTAATGGCATCTGCATTAAAAACAGAAAAGAAGCCAAACATATGAGAGGTGTTGTAAATGATAGCCTCATCTAACAAAACTAAATTTTGGTCCTGGGCTCCACCCCGTACATGAAAACCTCCAGTGCCTTCTCCATTGTTAGTGACCCCGGGAAGCAATTGTAACGATTTTAAAATATCTACCTCGCCTAATACAACAGGCATCTTTTTAACAGTTCCAATATTCATTTTTAGTACACTCATTTCTGGTTTCCGAAGCAAGGCTTTTTCTGGTTCTTCGGCAGTTACGATAACCTCGTTCAGCTCAGTAGATAATTGTTCAATCTCTATATCCTTTTTTACATCTGCGTGTAAATTCACTTTTATTTTAACATCGGTAAAACCCATGTAAGAGACATTTAGTTCATAGATGCCTTCTGGTGCGGTAATAGAATAAAAACCGTATTCATTTGTGGTAGTTCCTATTGTTGTACCGGCAAGGAAAATAGAAGCACCATAAAGTGTTTCTCCATTATTATTATCTCTGATAGTGCCACTTAGCGTGTAATTGGTTTGGCTAAAACTCCAAAAAGAGTTTAATACTAAAACTACCATTACCCATGGTATTTTTTTTGAATTCATTTTCTGATTTGTTTTTTGATGTTTGAATTAAAATGTATACCACCAATAGACAATTCAAAAAAGACAAGGTTGCATTGCTTCTAAAAAAAATGCAGTTTCTTCACCTAATTAAAAAAACTTCACACTTTTTTTACTCTAGGTGCAACCCTTTAGTATTTCCTTTGTCTTTAGAGCAATAAGCATCAAACCGAACCATTGAAAACGGACATTCGTTTTACACATCAATCATTAGTAGAACAGTGCAAAGCAGGCCATAGTAGTTCTCAATACGAGCTCTATAGTTACTATGTGGATGCCATGTATAATGTTGGTTTTAGGTTTTTAGGAAATAAAGAAGATGCTGAAGATATTGTACAAGACAGCTTTATAGATGCTTTTAAACAATTACACTCTTTTAAATACCAAAGCAGTTTTGGAGCTTGGTTAAAGCGGATTGTGATTAATAAAAGTATTAACCATCTTAAAGCTAAAAAGGTAGATTTAGTACCTATGGAGGAAAGCGAATATCAGATGACCCAAACCACGGAGACTGTGATACCGGATGTAAAAGATATTAGTAAAATTAAACGTGGCATTGCGTTATTACCAGATGGCTACAAGCAAATTATAAATCTATATCTAGTAGAAGGATATGATCATGTAGAAATTGCAACAATCTTAGAAATAACAGTAAGTACCTCGAAATCCCAATACCACAGAGCCAAAAAGAGGTTAATGCAAATTGTAAGTGAATTATGATGGATGATTTTGAAAAATACATAAGCGACAATGCAGAAGCTTTTAACACAGAAAGAGCGGATCGAGATAACATGTGGCTGCAGATCAATACCGTTTTAGAAGCAGGTAAAACTAAAGTTGTGCCGCTTTATAAAAGGAAACTGTTCTTAAAAATTGCTGCTAGTTTGATGGCTCTGATGGTAATTACATTTTTCTACACACATTTTAAACCTAGCATAGTTACAGAGAACCAGCTGGCATCAAAAGAGTTGCTGGAAATAGACATGCATTACAAAAGTTTGGTTAATTACCAAGTAGCGTTGGTACAGAAAAATCCAAAACTTAGTACAGCCGATAAAAATGAATTTTTGTCTTTTATGGACGAGTTAGATGCGGAATACCTGGCACTAAAAAAAGAAATGGAGATCAATTTAGACAATGAGCAGGTCCTGGAAGCTATTGTTGCCAACTACAAAAAACGCATTGAGCTTATAGAGAAGCTTTTAGAACGACTTAATGAAACAAAAAAATTTGAGCAGAATTATGAGTACACTTTATAAAACTTACCTAGGATTGCTCTTATTACTAACTTCAGCTACTGTGGCAGCACAAGAGCACGTTGAAAAAACAATAGAAAAGCAATTTAAATTAGAGGCTAACGGAGAGCTACACATCGACAACAAATATGGAAATATAACCTTCACCGGTTGGGAACAGCCAAAAGTAAAAGTGGTTATTACTGTAAAAGTAAATCATAAAAAAGAAGAAAATGCCAAGGATTTACTTCAAAGAGTGCAACCAGAAATACGTGCCAATCAAAGCTATGTTTCCATAACATCTGTTATAGCCAATAGAAATACCGGATGGTTTGCAGATTTTTTTAATAAGACAAACCCAATAGATTCAGACCGTAGTAGAGTACAAATAGACTATGAAGTGTTTTTACCTAGGGATGCCAAATTGAATGTTACCAACAAATTTGGGGATATTCTTATAGAAGAATGGCAAGGGCAATTAGAGGCCAACTTAGAACATGGTGACTTGTGGTTAGGAGAAATGATCAGCAAAGCTACTATTCAATTAAAATTTGGAAAAATACGTGCTAAAAGCATCAATTATGCCAGAATAGTCCTAAAAAATGGTGAGTTAAGCATGGATGACGCCAAAAACTTGCAATTAACAACGGAAGGGAGCGAAATACAATTGAATGCTATAGCCACACTTGAGTTGTATTCAAACAAGGATGAAATACATGTAGAAGAAGTTAAACACCTTTTTGGAAGTCTTAAATTCTCTTCCATTAGAATAGAGCAATTACAAAAGGATATAGATAGCGAATTAAAAATTGTAGATTTTGTAGTTGCTAAAATAGGTAATCCCGATGCTGCTATAACGCTCACCCAAGAATCCTCTTATATTACCATCAAAACCACAAATTTCCCCCATCGCTTTATAGCTACACTGGAACAAGGAGTTGTAAGACTACCTAAAACCTTTGATAATGTTGCTTCCAAAATGTTGGATAAGGGTAAAAAACTTAGAAAAATAGAAGCTACCTACGGTAATAATGCCCTGGGAAAAATTACTATTTCTGGAGTTAAAGGAATTGTAACCATAAATGATTAAAATAGTCTTACACATGCAACCTTTTTAAAATTGGGTTGTCTTTAAATTATATCAATCAAAATTAGAATAATGTTCAATCAAAAAACGACAGTATTATTTATAGCATTAGTTAGTGTAATCACCACGCATGCGCAACAAAAAAGTAATGACGAATACATCACCTTTAACGACCGTAACAATGTAGTCCATGGTATATATCTCGGTATTCCATTGGCTATTGGTGAAATTGATGGAAAGGACACTTTTTTTGCCGGTCTAAAACTAGCTTACGTTGCTAACCGTAAATTAGAAATAGGCTTAGCAACCTATGGGTTTTATTCGCAACAAAACTTATCTGGCGAATTATCTATAGATAATGAAGATTTAATAGGTGGTTATGTAGGCTTACACTTGGAACCAATTCTTTTTGGTAAAAGAACAATTAGCCTGTCCTTTCCTCAATTTATAGGTGGCGGAGCTATTGGTTATGTAGATGGCGACACCTTTGAGAACGATGACAACGATTTTGATAATGAGGATTTTGACACTTCGGACTACATATTTGTTTACGAACCAGGAGTAAGTTTATTATTTAATATCAATAGGTACGTACAGTTAGAAGCTACTGGTAAATACCGGTTTTCTAGTAAAATTGAATTGGAGCAACAAGCACTGGATCGCATTAACGGCTTCTCTGCTGGTTTGGGTATTAAAGTAGGTATATTTAACATGGGTAAAAACCGTTATAAGAAACAAATAGATTAGGATGAAGGGAGAAAAAGCACCTAGTAAAATAACTATTCCTGTGACTAGAGTATTTGTTAAAAACAATACCGTTTATATTTGTAATCAGGACAAGATTATAAAACCAATCCAATTTACTTGGTCTCCCGTTACCTTATAAAAAAGCCTTTTTTAATGCCTTTCTATCAATACTTTTTCAATATCTTTTAAAGTGTATCCTTTGGCTTGGAGTAAAATCAAGTAATGGAATAAAAGATCTGCACTTTCGTTTAAGAACAATTCTTCGTTATCGTCTTTGGCTTCAATTACAGTTTCCACGGCCTCTTCCCCTACTTTTTGGGCAATTTTATTGATTCCCTTTCTAAAAAGTGAAGCTACATAGCTTTTTTCATCCTCTTTGTTTTCTTTTCGGGAAGCGATTACATTCTCTAATTCTGATAAAAAGCTAAAGTTGGGTGTGTTTTCTTCATCCCAACAGGTATCTGTACCCGTATGACAGGTGGGCCCAGCTGGCTTCACTTGGACCAATAAGGTATCCTTATCGCAATCTACCTTCATAGAAACCAATTCCAAAAAGTTGCCACTTTCCTCACCTTTTGTCCACAACCTATTTTTAGAACGACTAAAAAAAGTGACTTTACCCGTTTCTTGGGTTTTTTTGAATGCTTCCTGATCCATGTACCCTAGCATCAACACATTTTTGGTTGTTGCATCTTGAATTATTGCAGGAACTAGTCCGTCTGAATTTTTATTGAAGTCTATTTGCATTATTATAATCTTACAGGAATTCCTTTTTCCTTTAATTCTTTTTTGAGTGAATTGATTTCGATTTCCTTAAAATGAAAAACGCTTGCCGCTAAAGCTGCATCTGCCTTACCATATTTAAAAGTATCTGTGAAATGAGACACCGCTCCCGCCCCACCAGAGGCAATTATGGGAATGTTTACCAAACTCGATAGTTTAGCCAATTCCTCGTCAGCAAAGCCATTTTTGGTGCCATCATGGTCCATGGAGGTAAATAAAATTTCACCAGCACCACGCTGCTCTACCTCTTTTGCCCAATCAAATAAATCCAGCTCCGTTGGCACTTTGCCTCCCACCAAATGCACTTTCCAGCCATCGGTAGTTTTACGAGCATCTATGGCCACAACTATACATTGCGAACCAAATTTGGCCACCAATTCGTTGATTAATTCTGGATTTTTAACCGCTGATGAATTGATAGAAACTTTATCTGCTCCGTTTTTAAGTAAGATATCTACATCTTCCACGGAAGAGATTCCACCACCTACTGTAAATGGTATATTTAATTTTTCTGCTACGTGATACACCAACTCCGCCAGCGTTTTACGCTTTTGCTCGGTGGCAGAAATATCTAAGAAAACAAGTTCATCTGCACCTTCATCAGCATACCGTTGTGCCAATTCTACGGGGTCACCAGCATCACGTAAATCCACAAAATTGACACCTTTAACGGTTCTACCATCTTTTATGTCGAGGCAGGGAATTATTCTTTTTGTTAACATAATTATTCGTTCTTCACATTCAAGTTTACCCCAGAATAAAATCCAAGATCCTGATCGTTCAACATTTTAGTGTACAGTGCAATCTGACCCGTATGGTAAGATAAATGCTCTGTTACATGGATAATGTTGCCGACCCCAGAAAAATTAAACCCTTGAACATAACGTTTGCGCAAAAGCTCATGTAAGGGAGCATCATAAAATGCTCTTTTAGCTTCATCGACCGTATCTTCTAGTTTTTTGATTAACTCAGCTTTGGTGTAGCCAGATTCGGTGGCAAATTCTTCATCCCTTTTACGTTCATCCTCCAAGTTTTGAATGGAAGCAATCCCATATTGGGTGATGTTTCCGCATAAATGAAGAATAAGATTTGCAATGCTGTTGCACGAGTTGTTCGGCTTCTGCCAAACTTGTTCCTCAGACAATTGATCAAAACAAATTTTGATCATACGGAGGTTTTCGTTCATACGATACCCTGCATTCCAAACCAATTCTTCTTGGAGTTCTTTTTCTTTATCCATTCTCAAGAATATAATGTTCCAATTGTTTTAAACTGATCTTACCTTCATAAATGGCTTTGCCTATGATTGTGCCCTCACAACCAATTTCGGCAAGTTTGGGAAGTTCGTCAAAAGTGGAGATTCCACCACTGGCAATTAAATGTAATCCTTTTTTGGTTTGGGACAGCATTTTTTTGTATAACTGGAATGATGGTCCTTGTAACATACCATCCTTACTTATATCTGTGCAAATCACATAGGTTATGCCTTCCGATTGGTATTGTTGAACAAAAGGAATAAGTTGTAAATCTGATTCTTCTTGCCAGCCAGAAACGGCTACCTTTTCATTATTGGCATCGGCACCTAAAATTATTTTCTCTGGTCCGTAAGTTGATAGCCAACCCAAAAACGTGTCTCGGTCTTTTACAGCGATACTCCCACCTGTGATTTGTTTTGCACCACTTTCAAAAGCAATGTGCAGATCTTCATTGGATTTTAACCCTCCACCAAAATCAATTTGAAGATTGGTTTTTGATGCAATGGACTCCAAAACTTTATGGTTGACAATATGTTTGGATTTTGCGCCATCCAAATCCACCAAATGAAGATGTTGAATACCATGTTCCTCAAACTCCTTGGCTACTTCCAAAGGGTTTTCGTTATAGACTTTTTTGGTATTGTAATCGCCTTTGGAAAGACGCACGCATTTGCCGTCAATGATATCTATGGCTGGTATTATCCTCATACTTATAGATTTAAGAAATTTTGCAAAATTCCACTTCCTACTTCACTACTTTTTTCTGGATGAAACTGTACCCCATAAAAATTATCTTTCTGCAAAGCAGCGCTATATTCGACCTCATATTCAGATAAAGCAATGGATTCTTTACCGATAGGTGCATAAAAACTGTGCACTAAATAGATGTATGATTTATCAGGAACATTGGCAAAAAGCTCACTTTTTAAATCTGAAATCTGGTTCCATCCTATTTGAGGAACTTTTACTTTGTTTGAAAATTTTACCACATCCAAATCAAAAATTCCTAATCCTTCGGTGTTGCCCTCTTCAGAAGCATTACACATGAGCTGCATGCCCAAACAGATGCCCAAAACTGGTTGTTTTAGCTTTGGAATAAGCTTATCCAATCCCGTGGCTCTTAATTTTTCCATAGCGGAACTTGCCTCGCCAACTCCAGGAAAAATCACTTTATCGGCATTTCGGATTTCTTCGGTATCATGACTCAAAACGGCTTCATACCCTAACCGTTTTATGGCAAATATGATGCTTTGAATGTTTCCTGCGCCGTAATCGATAATTACAATTTTCATTTACTTAAAATCTTGATGTCATTTCGAGCAAAGCGAGAAATCTAGATTTCTCAGTCGCGAGCTCCTTCGAAATGACGGGAATTTATAACATGCCCTTCGTAGAGGGTAATATCATTTTTTCAGCATCTCGTTTTACCGCCATTTTAATGGATTTGGCAAAGGCCTTGAATATAGCTTCAATTTTATGGTGTTCGTTGGTACCTTCGGCTTTAATGTTCAAGTTCGCCTTGGCTCCATCGGTAAAGGACTTAAAAAAGTGCATAAACATTTCGGTTGGCATATCTCCTACTTTCTCTCGCTTGAATTCGGTATCCCAAACCAACCAATTTCGACCACCAAAATCGATGGCCACTTGTGCCAAGCAATCATCCATGGGCAATGCAAAACCATAGCGTTCAATACCCAATTTATTGCCCAAAGCTTTGGAGAACAACTCACCCAATGCAATTGCTGTGTCTTCAATGGTATGGTGTTCATCTACCTCCAAATCACCATCTACTTTAATATCTAAATCCATTTGTCCATGTCTGGCCAATTGGTCCAACATATGGTCAAAAAATGCCAATCCCGTGTTGATATTGCTTTTTCCAGTTCCGTCGAGGTTTATTTTGATGTAGATATCTGTCTCATTGGTTTTACGTGAGATTTCAGCAATACGATTTTCCAATTTCAAGAACTCGTAGATTTTCTCCCAATCATTACTTTCCAGAGCGATGAAGTCATCCAATTCTTCACGTTTTACTGTGATTTCTCCTGTTCCTAAATGGGTATTGTCATTGATGAAGATGCCTTTGGCTCCAAGATTCTTGGCCAACTCCACATCTGTCAAACGGTCACCGATCACAAATGAATTTTCCAAATCATATTCCTCGGAAAAATAGGAAGTCAACATGCCAGTGCCGGGTTTACGAGTGTCGGCATTGTCCTTTGGAAAGGTTTTATCGATGTAAACCGCATCGAAAACCACACCTTCATTTTCAAAAGATTTCATGATAAAATTATGAACAGGCCAAAAGGTATCCTCGGGAAAAATATCGGTTCCCAACCCATCTTGGTTGGTGATCATCACCAATTCATAGTCCAATTCCTTTGCAATTTTTCCTAAATACGTAAATGCCTTGGGATAGAAAATCATTTTTTCAAAGGCATCTATCTGCTCATCGATAGTTTCTTTGATGATCGTTCCATCACGATCAATAAATAGTACTTTTTTGGCCATTAGTTCAATTCTTTTAAAGTGGCTATCAACTTTTTGTTTTCATCTGGTGTACCAACGGTAAAGCGCAAAGTGTTTTCACAAAGCGGCTGCGTACTGCGGTTTCGCACCACTACTTGCTTTTCCAAAAGTTGTTGGTAGCGTTTGTTGGCATTATCGACCTTGGCCAACACAAAATTGGCGTCGGTGGGGTATATTTTTTTTACAAATCCCAAGTTATTTAAAGCAGTGATCAGTTGATCTCGTTCCTGTAGTATTTGTTGTATTTCTTTATTGACCAAATCTTGGTTTAAAACACGCTCGAGTGCTCTTTGCTGTGTTAATTGATTGACATTGTACGGTGGTTTGATTTTGTTCAAAACCTTAATTATTTCTTCGGATGCATAGCATATGCCTAACCGAATACCTGCCAAACCATAGGCCTTTGACAAGGTTTGCGTCACGATTAAGTTGGGATAGTTATTCAGTTGCGATAACCAACTTTCATCTTTTGAAAAGTCGATGTAGGCTTCATCGATAACAACCAATCCACTGAAAGATGCCAATAATTGTTCGATTCTTTCTTTTTTAAAGGAATTTCCTGTGGGATTGTTCGGCGAACAAATAAAAAGTAGCTTGGATTTGGCATCCACTACGCCTAAAATTTCTTTCACATTCGGTTCAAAATCGTCAGTCAGTAACACTTCCCTGTTTTCCACCGCATTAATGCCCGACAGTACCTTGTACATACCATAAGTTGGTGGCAACGTAATGATATTATCTTGATTTGGTTCGCAAAACGCCCGATAAATTAAATCCAATACTTCGTCGCTTCCATTACCTAACAAAATTTGACTTTCTGATACTCCTTTTTGTTCGGCCAATAATAATTTTAAGCTGCGTTGATATGGGTCGGGGTACCGATTTACCCCATTATCGAACGGGTTCTCGTTTGCGTCCAAGAATAGCATTTCGGAACCATCGGAGACATATTCGTCTCGTGCCGAAGAGTATGGCTGTAGTTTTTGTACGGACTCCCTAACCAATGTATTTAAATCAAACCCTTTCATTGTTTCAAACTATTTAATCTAAGGGTTACGGCGTTTTTGTGTGCTTGTAATCCTTCTGCTTCGGCCATTAATTCTATGGCAGTCCCGATCCCTTGAATTCCCTTTTCTGAAATCTTCTGAAAGGTCATGCTCTTCATAAAACTATCCAGGTTTACACCGCTGTATTGTTTGGCATAACCATTGGTCGGCAAGGTGTGGTTGGTGCCGGAAGCATAATCACCCGCACTTTCTGGGGTGTAATTTCCTATGAAAACCGAACCAGCATTCTGGATATTATCCAAATAAAATTCCTCGTTTTCCACACAAACAATAAAGTGCTCCGGACCATATTCGTTGATGAGCTCTATGGCTTCTTTATGGTCTTTGACCAAAATCAATCTACTGTTGCCGATAGATTTTCGAGCAATATCGACCCTTGGTAGTTGTTCAAGCTGAATTTCAACTTCCTTTTCAACAGCTTCAATCATTTTCTCAGAAGTAGAAACCAAAATAACCTGACTGTCTACTCCGTGTTCAGCCTGACTCAATAAATCCGAAGCAACAAATGCAGCATTGGCAGAATCATCAGCAACCACCAACAACTCACTTGGACCCGCAGGCATGTCGATTGCCACACCATACTTGGTGGCCAATTGCTTTGCAACGGTTACATATTGGTTACCTGGACCAAATATTTTGTACACTTTCGGAACACTCTCCGTGCCAAAGGTCATCCCTGCAATGGCCTGAATACCTCCAACCATAAAAATTTGTGTTACGCCACAAAGTTGGGCGGCATATAAAATGGCAGGATTGATTTTACCATTTTTATCTGGCGGGCTACATAGTACTATTTCTTTGCAGCCAGCAAGCTTCGCTGGAATGGCCAGCATCAAAATGGTTGAAAATAGAGGTGCTGTTCCGCCTGGAATGTACAACCCCACTTTTTGAATAGGACGTTTTTCCTGCCAACATTCCACACCAGGCATGGTCTCGACTTCAACTTTATCAGTTTTTTGGGCTGCGTGGAACTTTTCAATATTGGATTTGGCCAAATTGATAGCTTGCTTTAAAGCATCTGAAACGTTGTTGTTGGCAGTTTCAATTTCTGAAGCAGTCACTAAAACAGAGTCCAATTCTACCTTATCGAATTGCGCAGTGTACTTTTTGATGACCCCATCACCACCGGTCTGTACAGCCTTAAAAATATCGTTCACCGTTTCCTCTATGTCGGAAACAGTCTGTGTTGGCCTTTGAAGTAGTTTTGGCCAAGTGTCTTTATCTGGATATATATACTTTTTCATGGTTTTAGTCTTTTGATCATGTGAAAGCCCAAGGCTTCGTAACCTTGGTTTTCCCAGAATTGTTTACCTCTGTTATTATTGGCATAACAGTTAAGTTCCATGGTTTCGCAACCTATGGATTTTGCATAATCCGTTAAAAAGGACATCATTAAGTCGCCGATTTTCTTTCCTTGATATTCGGGATCAATAATCACATTATCCGGTTCCAAATGCTTTCCTGCATAGAGTTTGTTCAGTTCCCATACCCCACATATTCCCACTAATCTTTCTTGATCATAAACCCCGATACATTTATATCCCATGGGAATCATAGCGGCCAATCGTTGATGTAAGATATCCATGGAAACCTTTTTATTGTTCAGCACAAATGCCAAAGGTAAAATTGAGGACAGATTCTCTTCGGGAATCCATTTTATGTTGAACTCACCTATCATTCTACCTAATTTTAAAGGACCATTTTTTCGATTGGACAAACCAAGATACCTTCTGCTCCCGCTTGTTTCAGTTCATCGATTACTTCCCAAAAAGTCTCTCGATTTATTACCGTGTGCACAGAGCTCCATCCTTCTTCAGCCAAGGGCAATACCGTGGGGCTCCGCATTCCGGGGAGAATGGAAATAATCTCGTCCAGTTTCTCGTTTGGTGCATTCATGAGCACATATTTGTTCTGGCGTGCCTGCAAAACCGATTTGATCCTGAACTGTATTTTTTTTAAGAGTTCTTTGCGCTCTTCGGAAATGGTAGGCGAAACAGCGAGCACCGCTTCACTTTTTAGCATTACCTCGACTTCCTTTAAGTTGTTTTTGAACAACGTACTACCGCTCGAAACAATATCACAGATTCCATAGGCCAAACCGATATTGGGAGCAATTTCCACGGAACCATTTATAATATGAAGTTCTGCGTTTACCCCTCTGGCGGCCAGATACTCCTTGACCGTGTTTGGGTAGGAAGTTGCGATTTTCTTCCCTTCGAAATCCTTAATGGAATTGTAACTCTCGCTTTTTGGAACTGCCAGGGAAACCCGACATTTGGAAAATCCCAAACGTTCGGCTATGGAAATGTCCTTCCCTTTTTCTATAAGGACGTTTTCACCAATAATGGCTATGTCCACTACCCCATCTCGCAGGTACTGTGGAATATCCCCATTTCTTAGATAAAATACTTCCAAGGGAAAATTGCGGGAAGTAGCTTTTAATTGATCTTTCCCGTTGTCTATGGAAATACCGCAATCTTTTAAAATTTTGAGCGAATCTTCGTTTAAACGCCCACTCTTTTGAACAGCAATTCTAATTTTTGTCATTTTTCAAGTTTTTGTCCGAAAAACCAAAGGGGTACAAAAAACAAACCCGTTTGATTTCTCAAACGGGTTAGAATATATTTTAAATACAGCAATACATTCCTATCTCGCTTGAGAGCAAGTATAAAAATGATGATGATGTACGTTATTCGTTTTCATTATACGTCAAAAGTAGGATATATTTTTATATCAAAAAAGAGTTATTTAGTTATTTCCCAAAATTAATGGTAGGCCGTCGTCTCCCGATCCTACCACGATTACTTTGGTATTTGGTGATTCGGATAGTTTTATTGTAGCGTCTATACCTTTGTCCTGCAATATTTTATCGGTAAGTGAAGCACTTAAAATACGGTTGGCATCTGCCTTACCTTGTGCTTCTATCCTGACTTTTTCAGCTTCTTTTTCGGCTGTGACCAATCTAAATTCGTACTCCAAAGATTCCTGTTCTTGTTTTAATTTGCGTTCAATGGCATCTTTAATAGTGGGAGGCAATGTTACATCCCTTACCAAAACTTCGTTCAATTGGATGTATTGATCCTCAACTATTTTTTGGGTTTCTTCAAATATCTCTTGTTGTATGGCATCCCTTTTGCTCGAATAAAGTTGTTCGGGCGTATATCTTCCAACAACACTTCTTGCCGCAGAGCGTATAGCGGGAAGAAGTACTCGGTCGATGTACTGTTCGCTCTTTTCTTGGTGTAGTTTTCCCAATTCATCGTATTTAGGCTGGAACCATACGGAAGCTTCCAATTTAATATCCAGTCCGTTCGACGATAGCACATTCATTTTTTCGGTTTTTTCCTGCTGTCTTACTTCATAAATATATACCCTGTTCCAAGGCGCTACTAAATGAAAGCCTTCTCCCAAGGGTGGGGCATCCGTAACAACACCGCCACCAAAGGTTTTATACAATACACCTGCTTCACCGGAACCTATGGTCACTGCAGATTTTGAAATGATGATAATTAAGAAAATAACCGTTGCCAGTGCAGGCAACGCAATCTTGGGCAATTTGTCCATTTTTACTTCTATTTATATTAATCCATTATATTTTCTGATGAACCACTCCGACGTTAGGGATAGAGCAATTAATCCCAATAAAATACGGAAATCTATTAAAGATACGACATTCTCCTTGGTCTTTTGTACGGGCAAGAATTTTCCGGAAGTGGTCAATTCCGATTGTAAATCGTCCAGATTGTTCAAAAAGTAAAGGTGTCCGTTACTTTTGGATGCCAAACGACCCATTTTTTTATAGTTGGCGGAGATTAATTGCTTCTCGGGGTTAAAGTCCAAGATTCTAAATGTCCCGGACCTATTCAAGTTTTCATCTTCCACCTTGACGGTAAATTTATAGGAGCCGGCCTCTAAGTTGCTTAGATCGATTTCGTAAAAGCCCCCTTTAAGAAGTAATGGAGATACTCTGGTAAAATCATTGTCTTCTCCTTCTATTTTGATAGAAATACTTGCGTTGGCATTAAACTGGTAGCTTTCATCAAAATAGGAAGCTCTGATCTTGGCCATATTGGCATTGTCAAATACAAGTTCGTAGTCCAGTTCCAGTCGATTCCGTTGTTTATTGGAAACTAGATAGATCATTAAATTACCTATAAAGTCATCAAACTTTTTAAAATTTTGCTCGTTTCTGTACGTTTGGGCCCTCCATCTCCAAATATCTTCCCCGAACAATATCGCTTCCTTTTTATTGCGCTCCGTAAGAATGGTGAATAGGGGTTTATCCAAATTTACACCTTGTAACTGTTGGTACATTAAGGTTTCGCTCTCCTTGTTAAGTTCTATTTCACCCAGGGTTCCTTGCAGGGGCGGAAAGTCGTCAACCGAAAATTCGCCCAATCCAAACATCCCAAATGCATTGTTTAAAACGGGTAAAACATCCTCTTGCTGCCTACTGCCGGATACCGTAAAGCTATTTTGCGAGGCATTCACAAAATTCCAATCTGTTTTTGTCCCTACAATAGTGAGATAGTTTCCCCCATATTTTTCCAAATAATCGTATATAGTTTTAAAATTCCTGTTAGGCTGATATAGGATGAACAAACCTATTTCTTCCAACTCGGATGGGGTGGCATCTGGCTTTAGAAGGATTACGGAGCGTTGTTCGTTGGATTCAATGGATTTTTTGAGCGCACCGATATCCGGATGAAGTATATCCGAAACAATCGCAATATTGGTTTTTTCATCGATGACCTCTATGGCCGTTTCTTTGGAGTTATTGGTAACATTTCGTTCACTGTCCAAAGGTCTGATTTCTATTTTTATGGTTTTAACCCCTACACTTTTTGCCTCGACCAAAGTTTTAATCGTCCGGCTATTATTTTGCGCGCTCAGTTCAATACGTTCCTGGTGAACCCTACTGCCATCTAGATAAATAGAAATGGTACTGGATGCTGAACTGTTTCCTTGATAACGGACAGAGGTCTCGATCGGAAAGGTATTACGTAAAAATGCGTATTTATTAACGTTGATAAAGCCTACGGCGATATCCTCGTATTGAGTGGTGTCACCTACAACTACGGGATTTACAGTTAAATTGTTCTTTAAGTTGATGTATTCGAAATCCTTGCCCAAGGTCTGGTTCCCATCAGAAAATAATGCAATAACATTGTTTCCGTTTACAAAAACATCATTTACGGTAGTCAGCGCTTTGGAAAGATCGGTATTTCCTTGATCAAAACGAATGGAATCGGTTACTGAAACAATATCGCCAAAACCATATTGATGCACAGCAAACCTTTCATTTATGGCTTCACCCTGCTTTATTTGTTGTATGGCTTGGTAAATTTCGCCCTCTGATGAGGCTCCCTGCATGGATTCGGAATGGTCCACCAATAGAATCAAATTGGCTTTTTCGATAAAATAATCCCTATTGACAAACTTTGGATTTACCAAAAGTAAAAGGCCGCAAAACAAGGTGACAAACCTCAGTGCGGCCAATATAAATTTAAGTGAACCCTTTCTCGGGTCTTTATGATAATATTGAAAATAGACAAGGGCAAGCGCGGCAGCAACTGCTAAAACAATAAGAAGTACCGTGCTCAGTTCCATTCACTTATGTTAACATTCCTCCATCAACGTTCAATACCTGTCCGGTGACATAATCAGATAAGTCCGATGCCAAGAAAACACAGGCGTTGGCAACATCCTCGGGGCTACCACCTCGTTTTAAAGGAATACCTTCCCTCCAACCCTGAACTGTTTTTTCGTCCAACTTTTCGGTCATTTCAGTTTCGATAAAACCTGGCGCAATGGCATTGCAACGTATATTCCTAGACCCTAGTTCCAAGGCAACGGATTTTGTAAACCCGATCATTCCTGCTTTGGAAGCTGCGTAATTGGTCTGACCCGCATTGCCTTTTACTCCAACCACACTGCTCATATTGATTATAGAGCCTTTACGTTGCTTCAACATAGTACGTTGCACTGCTTTGGTCATATTGAAAACTGATTTTAGGTTGATTTCGATTACTTTATCAAAATCGTCCTCTCCCATTCGCATCAATAAATTGTCCTTGGTAATGCCTGCATTGTTGATGAGTACATCAATCCTGCCATCAAAATCCTCCAAGACCTTGGCAATAAGTGCTTCGGACTCTTCAAAACTTGCGGCGTTACTTTTATAGGCTTTGGCTTTGACGCCAAGTTTGGTCAATTCTTGTTCCAGTTCCAATGCTGGAGCTTCACTAGAGCTGTAAGTAAACGCCACATTTGCTCCATGTTTGGCAAATACTTCTGCGATTCCTTTTCCAATCCCCCTACTTGCTCCTGTTATAATTACGTTTTTCCCTTCCAAAAGTTTCATAAATCGATGGTGTTTGAATGGTTATTAACCAAATATAGTCGTTGTTTTATGTTTAGACGAAAAAAAATCCCGCATAAAACGGGATTTAGTATGGATTTAACGGTTGATTATCCAACCACTTCTTTCACTTTTACGCCAATTTCTGCGGGAGAATCCACAACATGGATACCACAGTCGCGCATGATTTTTTTCTTGGCCTGTGCGGTATCATCACTACCGCCTACAATAGCTCCGGCGTGTCCCATGGTACGTCCGGCAGGAGCAGTTTCACCAGCAATAAAACCTACAACAGGCTTTTTGCTACCGCTTTCTTTGTACCATCTTGCCGCTTCGGCCTCCAATTGGCCACCAATTTCACCGATCATTACCACACATTCGGTGTCCGGATCGTTGATCAACAATTCAACAGCTTGTTTTGTCGTGGTCCCGATAATAGGGTCACCACCAATTCCAATGGCTGTTGTGATTCCCAATCCCTGGCGAACAACTTGATCGGCAGCTTCATAAGTCAATGTTCCCGATTTGGACACAATGCCTACTTTTCCTTTTTTGAAGACAAATCCTGGCATAATACCAACTTTTGCCTCACCCGGAGTAATTACTCCTGGGCAGTTTGGACCGATCAACGTACAGTCCATATCCTTGATGTAATCGTTGGCTTTTACCATATCCGCTACGGGAATACCTTCGGTAATGGTAATGATCACCTTGATTCCTGCATCGGCAGCTTCCATAATGGCATCCGCAGCAAATGCGGGTGGAACAAAAATAATCGTGGTATCGGCACCAACTTCTTTTACAGCTTCCTCAACGGTGTTGAAAACTGGTTTTCCCAAATGTTCCTGACCACCTTTTCCTGGGGTCACACCACCGACTACGTTGGTTCCGTATTCAATCATTTGTTCGGCATGGAAAGTTCCTTCACTACCGGTAAATCCTTGTACAATTATGTTTGAATCCTTGTTTACTAAGACGCTCATATATTTAACTTAATGTAGATACAAAAATATGGTTTACTAAAGTTTTTTTCTATTGATTTCTTAAATCTTTTTTAGTTTTTTCAAGATTTCTGGAATCTTTTTGATGTATGCAATTTGTTTGAGTTTTTCCCGAGCTTCCTCGGCCGGGTAACCAAAATAGGTTTTACCGCCTTCCAGGGATTTGGATATACCCGATTGGGCCAATATTACCGCCTTTTTCCCAATGGTAGCACCACTGGTGATACCCACCTGGCCCCACAGTGTCACTTCGTCCTCAATAATGCAACAACCAGCGATACCTACGTGGGATGCGATCAAACATTTTTTTCCGATAACAGTATCGTGCCCCACTTGGATTTGGTTATCCAATTTAGCCCCTTCTTTTATGGTAGTTGAGCCTGTTACTCCACGGTCAATGGTGCATCCGGCTCCAATATCCACATTGTTCTCTATCACGACATTCCCTCCGGAAAGCAATTTGTCAAAACCTTCGGGCCTGTTTTTATAGTAGAACGCATCGGCCCCCAGCACGGTTCCTGCATGTATGGTTACGTTATCGCCCAATTTGCATCCATCGTAAATGGTTACGTTGGGATGAATTACGCAATTTTTACCAATTTCTACATGGTTGCCGATAAATACGTTGGGCTGGATAATGGTTCCCTCCCCTATTTGGGCAGTGGATGCAATAGATGAAGCAGCACTTTCAAAGGGTTTAAAGTGGCGTGTCAATTTGTTGAAGTCCCTAAAAGGATCATCCGAGACAAGCAAAGCTTTACCTTCTGGACATTCCACTTCTTTATTGATGAGAACTACGGTAGCCTTTGACTGTAGTGCCTTGTCATAATACTTGGGATGGTCCACAAATACAATGTCACCTTCTTCCACTACATGGATCTCGTTCATGCCCAAAACAGGAAAATCCTTATTCCCCACAAAATCGGCATCAATAAGTTCCGAAATTTCTTTTAAGGTATAGGTTTTTGGGAATTTCATTCAGCCTTATTCTTTGGAGCGCTCCAAATAGGAAGCTTTCTCCGTATCAATTTTTATCTTATCGCCTTCGTTGATAAAAAGAGGAACATTGATCGTGGCCCCAGTTTCTACCGTTGCCGGTTTTGTTGCGTTTGTAGCCGTGTTTCCCTTCACACCTGGCTCGGTGTGGGTAACTTCCAAAACTACGCTTGCGGGCATTTCAACGGAAAGCGGCATGTTGTCCTCAGCATTGAAAATAATGGTTACCACTTCACTTTCTTTCAAAAGATCGTAAGCATCCAATGCGTCTCTTTGCAATGCGATCTGAGTGTAATCGTCGGTGTTCATAAAATGATATGTTTCACCTTCGTCGTATAAAAATTGATAGCTGCGTGTTTCTACACGGACATCTTCAATTTTATGACCGGCGGAAAAAGTGTTGTCGATTACTTTTCCGGTGGTTACGCTCTTTAATTTGGTACGGACAAATGCAGGCCCTTTACCTGGTTTAACATGAAGAAACTCCACAATTTTGTAGATGTCGTTGTTGTACTTGATGCACAATCCTTTTCTTATATCTGAAGTACTTGCCATAAATTTTAGTTTGAACTGAAATATCCTTTCATAATTCCTCTTTGCGAATCTCTAATGAATTGAAGAATCTCATCCCTTTCCGGGGTTGCCTCCATTTCTGCTTCTATAATGGATGCAGCTTGGGAATTGTTATAGTTTTGTTGATAAAGTAGTCTGTAAATATTTTGAATCTCACGGATCTTATCGGATTCGAAACCTCTTCTTCGCAATCCAATGGAATTGATACCAACATAGGAAAGTGGTTCTCTCGCAGCCTTTACATAAGGAGGTACATCTTTACGAACCAAAGAGCCACCTGTTACAAATGCGTGGTTTCCAATGGATACAAATTGGTGAACTGCCACCATACCTGCCAGAACTACATTTTGACCTATTGTGACGTGTCCTGCCAAAGTGGAATTATTGCTAAATATACAACCGTCGCCCACCAAACAATCGTGTGCAATATGGCAATAGGCCATAATTAGACAATTGTTGCCGATTACGGTCTTCATCCGGTCGGATGTTCCCTTGTTGATAGTGGCGCATTCACGAATGGTGGTATTGTCGCCAATCTGGACCGTGGTATCTTCTCCTTGATATTTTAAGTCCTGGGGCATGGCCGAAATTACGGCACCGGGGAATATATTACAGTTTTTCCCGATACGGGCGCCCTCCATAATGGTCACATTGGAGCCTATCCATGTGCCTTCACCTATGGTAACATTGTTGTGTATGGTGGTAAAGGGTTCAATTACCACGTTTTTGGCAATTTTGGCCCCGGGGTGAACATATGCTAAAGGTTGGTTCATCTACGAATCTGTGTTTTTTGTTTTTACGATCTGCGCCATTAGTTCTGCTTCCGAAACCAACTTCCCGTTGGCATAGGCATAGGCCTGCATATGGCAAATTCCTCTTCGGATGGGCGAAATTAGATCACATTTAAAAATTAAGGTATCTCCCGGAACTACTTGTTGCTTAAATTTTACCTTATCAATCTTCATAAAGAATGTTAGGTAGTTCTCAGGGTCGGGAACAGTGCTCAATACAAGAATTCCTCCTGTTTGAGCCATTGCTTCCACTTGCAATACCCCTGGCATTACCGGTGCACCAGGAAAATGGCCCACAAAGAACGGCTCGTTCATGGTCACGTTTTTTACGCCCACCACATGTGTGTCGGATAGTTCCAAAATCTTATCGACCAATAAAAATGGAGGTCTGTGCGGCAGTCTTGCCATAATTTCGTTCACATCCATCAATGGTTCTTGGTTCAGGTCGTATGTGGGAACTTTGTTCCTTTTCTCGATCTTTATGATTTTGGATAGTTTTTTTGCAAACTGGGTGTTTACAAAATGCCCGGGTTTGTTGGCGATTACTTTTCCTCTGATCCGGGTTCCGGCAAGTGCCAAATCGCCGATCACATCCAATAACTTATGACGTGCAGCTTCATTTGGGTGGTGCAAAGTCAGGTTATCCAAAATACCGTTGGGCTTAACGGAGAGTTTTTCTTTATTGAAGGCTTTCTCCAACTTTTTCATGGTGGATTCGGAGATTTCCTTGTCCACATACACAATGGCATTGTTTAGGTCCCCACCTTTTATTAGTCCATGCTCCAACAACATTTCGAGTTCATGTAGAAAGCTAAATGTGCGGGCATCGGCTATTTCTTCTTTAAAATCCGACATTTTTTCCAATGTGGCATTCTGTGTTCCCAAAACTTTGGTGCCAAAGTCTACCATGGTGGTTACTTGGTATTCTTCTGCGGGAATAATGGTGATTTCGCTTCCCGTGGTCTCATCTTTATAAGAAATCACATCTTTTACCACATACTCTTCACGTTCCTGCTCTTGTTCCACTATTCCGGCCTCTTCCAAAGCCTCGACAAAAAATTTGGAAGAACCGTCCATGATCGGAGGTTCCGGTGCATCCAACTCTATGAGAACATTGTCTATATCCAAACCTACCAAAGCTGCTAAAACATGCTCCGATGTGTGGATCTTGACTCCGTTCTTTTCCAGATTGGTCCCACGTTGGGTGTTTACCACATAATTGGCATCGGCCTCTATTATGGGTTCACCTTCGAGATCTATTCTTTTAAACGCAAAACCATGGTTTTCGTCAGCAGGAAGAAAACTCATTGTTACATTTTCCCCAGTGTGCAAACCTACACCTTGTAGGGTTACTTTTTTGGCTATTGTGCGTTGTTTGTTACTTGTTTTGCTCACCTTCAACTTTTTTTTCTATGTTGGAGATTTGATTTGCCAATTTTGGCAAATTCTTAAAGTGTACGTACGATTTGTTGAAATCACCATAATTTAAGGCAGGAGATCCCTGGAGTACTTCATCGTCCTTTACATTTCTGCCTATTCCGGATTGTGCCTGTATACGAACCCTATCGCCAATGGTAATATGCCCTACGATACCTACCTGGCCGCCAATCAAACAGTTTTTTCCAATTTTGGTGGAACCAGCCACACCTGTTTGGGCCGCAATGGCTGTATGTTCACCAATTTCCACGTTATGGGCAATCTGGATTTGATTGTCCAGTTTTACTCCCTTCCTTAATATAGTGGACCCTAGGGTTGCTCGGTCTATTGTAGTTCCTGCACCAATATCAACGTTGTCCTCTATAATAACGTTGCCTGTTTGGGGCACTTTACTATATTCTCCGTTGGCATTGGGCGTAAATCCAAATCCGTCCGCCCCGATAATGGCACCACCATGGATTACACAGTTGTTGCCGATTATGGTTTCGGAATAGACTTTGGCACCTGCAAAAACGATTACATTGTTTCCAATGGTCACGTTATCGCCAATGTAGGCATTGGGATAGACTTTTACATTATTGCCTATGTTCACATTGTTTCCGAGGTAAGCAAACGCTCCCAGGTAAAATTCTTCGCCGTACTTTGCGGTTTCCGAAATATAACAGGGGTTTTCTATACCCACTTTGTTATTTTTAACCTGATTATAGTATTCCAATAATTTGGAAAAGGATTTGTACGCATCATCAACTTTGATCAATGTTGTTGTAATGGATTGCTCTGGAACAAAATCCTTATTTACTATGGTAATGGATGCCTTGGTGGAATAAATATAAGAGGTGTATTTAGGATTGGCCAAAAAGGTCAACGACCCTTTTTCACCCTCTTCGATCTTAGATAATTTATGGACAGCGATTTGAGGATTTCCCTCAACTTCCCCCTCTAGGATTCCGGCAATTTGGGTAGCTGTAAATTTCATTGGTGCAAAAGTAACAAAATTTGTTAAACGGCTTTCTTAGGATAACAGCTATAATATTTGGTCACGGTTTTTGCCAGTGCTTTTAAACTGAGTTGGTCCGATTCCTTCAGAACATCCGATATTTTGCCGTTACTCTTTAAAATTTTGATGGCTTCATCTTTGCTATAGGCCTTGTTGGATATCTCCCCTTGAAACACAAAATTGGAAGCTTCTTCTATGGAAAGATCGTGTTTTTCCATGATCCAATTCAATTTCTCTTCCATTTTTTCTGTGGAAAGGGCCCTTTTCTTTACCTTAACATGGAGCAGTCTTCTTTCCAATAGCATTTTGCAAAGTTTGGATAGGACAAAATCTTCATGGAATTGCCAAGTTTTCAGAGCTCCCAGGATATCCATATCATCAAGATCGGCAAAGGTCTTTAAAATTTCGGCATTAAATTTCAACGTGCCATTGTTCTTTAAAAAAAACAATAAGGGCTTGCTGCAGGTAAGTTCGGTGTTTTTACTCAAGAGAAGGCGGGCGCGTTGCATGACCCGGACCAATAATTGTTCCGCTACCAATCCAGTTTTGTGCAAATACACTTGCCAGTACATAAATCTACGGGCCATCAAAAATTTTTCCACCGCATATATGGCTTTCTCTTCCAACACTAAGTTTCCTTCCACTACATTGAGCATGGAAATAAGCCTTTCAGAATTTATGTTGCCTTCCGTTACCCCAGAATAAAAACTGTCCCGCTTTAAATAATCCAATCGGTCCATATCCAGTTGACTGGATACTAATTGGTTTAGAAAGGTTTTTGGGTAATCCCCCTTAAAAATGGCAATGGCCGTATCCAATTGTCCATTGAACTCTTTGTTGAGCTCCTGCATAAATTTTAAGGAAATCTGCTCATGGCTAATTTCCTTGGCAACAAAACCCTCCAAGGCGTGGGAAAATGGTCCATGACCAATATCGTGAAGCAATATGGCGCACAGAAGGCCTTTTTCTTCCTCTTCGGTTATGGGAACGTTTTTTATTTTTAGTACCTGGATGGCCTTAGTCATTAAATGCATACTGCCCAAGGCATGTGAAAACCGAGTGTGGTGTGCTCCCGGGTAAACCAAATAAGAAAGTCCCATTTGGGATATTCGCCTCAGCCTTTGAAAGTAAGGGTGTGCGATCAGACTAAAAATTAGTTCGTTGGGAGTTCCAATAAAACCGTAAATTGGATCGTTGAAAACATTAAGCTTATTGGTTTTTACCAAAGTTTTTTGTTTTATTTCCCACAAAGATAACTACTATATGAACAAGATTACAATTCTATGGGTCGATGATGAAATAGACCTGTTAAAACCACACATATTATTTTTACAAAGTAAAGGGTACAATGTAGTTACGAGCCAGAGTGGACAAGATGCCATCGAGGAGATCAAGGAGACCTTTTTTGATATTGTGTTTTTGGATGAAAATATGCCAGGTCTTTCTGGTTTGGAAACCTTGACCGAAATAAAAAAATACGATGGTTCCATTCCTGTGGTGATGATCACCAAAAGTGAGGAAGAATACATCATGGACGAGGCGATCGGATCCAAAATCGCCGACTATCTTATAAAACCCGTAAATCCCAACCAAATTTTATTGTCCCTAAAAAAGAGTTTGGACAACTCCCGATTGGTATCGGAAAAAACTACAGCCAATTATCAACAGGAATTTCGAAAGATTGCTATGGACCTTTCCATGATCAATACATATGAGGAGTGGATGGAGCTGTATAAAAAATTGATTTATTGGGAATTGGAACTGGAACAGATCGAGGATTCCGGAATGTTCGAAATACTGGAATCCCAAAAAGTGGAAGCCAACTCGCAATTCGGAAAATTTGTGGACAAAAACTATAAGGAATGGTTCAAGGGCGATAACGCTCCCGTTATGTCCCATACCTTGTTCAAAAATAAAATACAACCGGAGCTGGAAGGCAGTAAAACCCTTTTGGTGGTCATAGATAACTTAAGATATGATCAATGGTTGGCATTTGAGAAATCTTTATCCGTGCATTACAAGAAAAAACAGGAATGCGCATATTTCAGCATTTTGCCAACGGCTACGCAGTATGCCCGTAACGCCCTTTTTTCTGGCCTAATGCCCTCGGAAATGGAAAGGCGTTATCCGGATTGGTGGAAAAATGATACGGACGAAGGAGGGAAAAATCTTTTTGAAGCAGAGTTTTTGGGCGAACAATTACAACGTTTGGGGCTGGATTTAAATTGGGAATACCATAAAATTATCAACCTAAAGCAAGGAAAACAATTGGCCCAAAATTTTAAATGTCAAAAAGACAACGACCTAACAGTTGTGGTATATAATTTTGTGGATATGCTCTCCCACTCCAAAACCGAAATGGAAGTGGTAAAGGAACTTGCTTCGAATGACAAGGCTTATCGTTCCCTTACCCTAAGCTGGTTTAAAAATTCCCCTTTGCTGGAAATCATTCAACAAGCACAAGACTTGGGAATGAAACTGATCCTGACCACTGATCATGGTACCATTAATGTAAAGCAACCTTCCAAAGTAATCGGCGATAGAGAAACTAGCTTAAATCTGCGCTACAAAACCGGGCGAAGCCTAACTTATCAAGAAAAAGAAGTGCTGGCAACAAAGAACCCACAAGAAATACATTTGCCCAACATTAACCTGAGCAGCAGCTTTATTTTTGCCAAGAACGACCTCTTTTTTGCCTATCCCAATAATTATAATCATTACGTAAGTTACTACCGCAACACTTATCAACATGGTGGGGTTTCATTGGAAGAAATGATCGTTCCTTTTGTAGTTTTGGACCCAAAATAAAGTTATGTCGAAGAGAACGTTTCAATTGAAGGAGATCCATGAAATTGCCAAGACTGTTTTGCAAAAAGCCCCGAACAAAGTGCTGTGCCTCTATGGCGAAATGGGCGCGGGCAAAACCACTTTGGTAAAGGCCATGGTAAAGGAACTTGGCGCGGCCGATGTGGCCAACAGCCCTACATTCGGTTTGGTTAACGAATATTCGGATAAAAATAACACCCCCCTGGCCTATCATTTCGATTTTTATAGACTCAACGATGAAATGGAGGCGTTGGATATGGGGTTTGATGATTACTTGAACTCGGATGCTTGGCTATTTATAGAATGGCCCGATAAAATATCGTCCCTACTACCGGAAGATGCTGTGGGGGTATTCTTGCATTTTATCGATGAAAACACACGTTCAATCGAGTTAAATATTTCTTAAAACGCAATAGGTCTATATTCAAACAAATTATTGTTCTGGACGGGTCATTTTCGACAAAGTGTTGTTTTTTTGCGTTTAAAAACCAATTTTATCGATAAATGGCATGGAAAGTTGAAATATTTTCCTACATTTGTTCGGAAGAATGAATTCATTTATTAACCAAAAACTCTTTTACGATGAACACTAAAAAAGTTTTTTTTGGATTGCTAGCTGTTGCATTTTTGGCAATGACAGCTGTTTCTACAGATGTTGTTAAAGTTGACAAAGATCAAACAACTAGCATTAAAAAAAGTCAGCTAAAAAAATTATAGTAGACTTTATCCTAATTGTTTTAATAATCCCTTTTTTCGAGAAGGGATTATTTTTTTACAATAATCTTTTGTTTTTGTAGTTATCTACAACAATGAAGGATAAGGCCAGAATACGAAAGAAGTTTATTATAGAAGGGGTAGTTGCATTGCTTATCGCTGTTTCCCCAATATTTTTTTATGGATATAAGTACTTGCCTGTCGGTGTTACAAGCTGGAATTTTCTTGGCATTGAATTTGGTGACAACGGATTTGATGATGTAAGTCTGGCATTTTATTATTATTTGAATAAATTGGTTCCCTTGATTTTATTGGTAGTTTGGTTCGTTACATCCAAGAATTGGTGGTACCATGCTATACTGATTCCCATTGCTATGTATAGTTTTCAATTGTTTACAGTTTTGAACTATTCTAACAGTGAGCGGATCGATGAAAATGAAATCTTGTACATAATTGCCGTAACCATGGTAGTGATTCCAGTTGTTTATTTTATTAGGGTCAAGTTGGTGGATAAACACGTACATGGAATCGATCTTGAGGCTATGGATACCGAACTTCAAATTCTTAAGGAAAAAGAGGAATTGCGCAAGGAACGCGAGAAATTGGAGCAACGCCAAAAGACTACTTCAAAAAAAATGTAAATTTGCTCAAATGCCCTTGGGGCGTTTAGAATAGATTTACCCTATATGAGCCAAGCTTCCTCTCCATTTAGCAAACAACAGTTACTTCCACAAGAAGAAACTTTAGAGATCGATAAACAAAAAGGTGAGCTTTTTATAGGTATCCCAAAAGAAAATCAATATCAAGAAAAGCGGGTGTGCCTTACACCAGATGCCGTTAATGCCATCACGGCACATGGGCATAGGGTCTTAATTGAATCCGGGGCCGGTGAAGGGGCCAATTTTTTGGATATAGATTATACCAACGCAGGCGCAGAAATTACCCGCGATACCAAAAAAGTGTTTTCTTGCCCTATAATCTTAAAAGTTGAGCCACCTACCCTTACCGAAATTGATTACCTGAATCCGCAGACCATTATTATTTCTGCCTTGCAGATCAAGACGCAGAACAAGGAATATTTTGAGGTTATGGCCAAAAAGCGATTGACGGCCATCGCATTTGAATACATTCGGGACGACGATGGTAATTATCCTGCAGTTCGATCCCTAAGCGAGATCGCTGGGATTTCCTCTATTTTAATAGCTGCGGAGTTAATGGCCATGCCCAGCGAGGGGAACGGTTTAATGTTCGGTAACATAAGTGGTGTGCCGCCTGTAGAAGTTGTGATTATAGGCGCTGGAACCGTAGGTGAATTCGCAGCACGTTCGGCCTTGGGTTTGGGCGCCAATGTAAAAGTTTTTGATAATTCCATCAGTAAACTGCGAAAATTACAGACCAACCTGAATCAGACCCTGTACACCTCTACCGTACAGCCCAAGAACCTGATAAAATCCTTAAAACGTTGCGATGTTGCCATTGGTGCGACCCGAGGCAAGGACCGTTCGCCCGTTGTTGTATCCAGTTCCATGGTGGAAAATATGAAAAAAGGCGCAGTAGTTATAGATGTCAGTATTGATATGGGCGGTTGTTTTGAAACTTCCGAAGTGACCACACACCGGAAACCGACCTTCGAAAAATATGGCGTGATTCATTACGGTGTTCCCAATATTCCATCTAGATATCCTCGTACCTCTTCGATTTCCATTAGCAATATATTTACGCCGTATTTGTTAAAAATTGGTGAAGAAGGGGGATTGGAACATTCCCTTAGGTTCGACAAAGGGTTGCGCAACGGACTTTATATGTACCACGGTATTTTGACCAATAAATCGGTCGGGGATTGGTTTGGGTTAAATTACAACGATATTAATTTTCTTATTTTTTAATGTAGATGGGTTTTTTGAAACGATTGGGGTGGTACTTGGTTGGACTATCCATAGGATTGATATTTTTAGTATTCTTTTTGAAGAAAAAATCAGGTGAAGGGGGAATCGATTTCTGCTATTTACCCAATTGCAGGGTGCTCAAGGACTTGCGATCTAAACCCTTGACTTTCTCCGAATCCCTACGCGAGCAGTACCGAGACACTCTGCTTATCCAATCTTTCTTTAAGGATGGCGATGTGGATTTTAGTAAAAGCGAGACTAAATCCAAGCCGTGCAAAACCTATTTTATCTCACACGATTACAATGGGGAAGAGTTGGAGCTGAAAGTAAAAAATTGTGATAAAGACATTGAAGTTCAGGCAGTAAAACCGACTATTGACTAAAAAACTCTATTTTTCTTCCAGTTCTTTAAGGTTTTTCAGTAGTGTATTAAAGCTTAGAATGAATCTTTCATAAAAAAACATGTAGGCCTTATGAACCAGTACGATAAGGATAAGGGTCAATGCAGTACCAAAAACTATAATCCCGGGAACCACCAGCCCATGCTTGTTTTGCAATAACCCTACAAGCTGTTGATTATTGAAAAGCTCTCAAACAAAGCTTGTTAAAAACGTTAAACCAAACACTATGATGTTGTAGTTTACATAGTACGTAACAAGTTGTTTGCTTTGCAATATTCGGGATAGCATCTCTCTAACCCCGATATTTGTTTTAATTGTATTGTAAGACCATAAAAATGCAGCAATAAAAACAGCCAATACCAAGTAATTTATTTTTTCCAAAATAATCAATGGCTTAAACTGCAAGAAAGATTCAGGGATGTCTTTTTGAAAATAAACTTGAAGTACTATTCCTAGAACACCCCAAAGAGCGAACTCTAACATTGAAAAAACAAATAGCTTTCGGGCGGTATTTAAAGCTAAAACAGACTCTTTTTTTCTGATAATAGAAAAATCGGGCACTGCATCTTCACCTGTTTCAAAGTTTAATTTTTTCCAACTCTTTTTTAGTAGGTCCAGTTCCATAAAAATGGGATTTGACCTATAAGTGTCCAAAAGTAGAGAATTGTTACAGTTTGGTTACTGATCCCCCAACTTCCTCCGCTTCCGTTCTTTGGTGATCAGGGCAAGCTCCCGGGATGTTTGTCCGGCAACCGAAGTGTTTTCCTCTGCTCTTCTTATCAGATAGGGCATTACGTCGCGAACAGGACCGTAGGGCAAGTATTTTACAGAGTTATAACCTTCTGCGGCCAAATTATAGGTAATATGGTCGCTCATGCCAAACAACTGCCCAAACCAAATATGTTCATCGTTCGATGGAACTCCATTCTTTTCCATAAGATCTACCAGTTTAAGGCTACTCTGCTCGTTATGAGTACCTGCGAAGATGATAAAATGTTCTAAATGCTCCATCATAAATGCAATGGCAGCATCATAATTTTCGTCCGTGTCCTTTTTGGACTTGCAGATCGGGCTTTCATATCCGTTTTCATGGGCACGATCGTTTTCCTTTTCCATGTAGGCGCCCCGAACTACCTTGGCCCCAATTTTAAATCCTTCCGAGGTGGCCAGTCCATATATTTTTTTAATATACTCCATGCGGTCCCAACGGTACATTTGAAAGGTATTGAATACAACGGCCTTCTTTTTGTTGTATTTGCGCATTAGGTCCAAAATCAGGTCATCCGCGGCATCTTGCATCCAACTTTCTTCGGCGTCTATCAACAGCGCAACATCCAAATTGTATGCTTTTTGGCATACTTTCTCAAACCTCTGTACAATTCTCCCCCACTCTGCTTGCTCAGATTCCGTAAGTTCCTTCCGTGCAGATACTTTTTCAAAAAGCTTAAAACGACCAAAACCCGTGGGTTTGAACACGGCAAAGGGCATGGCGTCTTTTTCTTTTACAAAATCTAGGATCTCCAAGGTTTTTTCCATGGTAAAATCGAACTGATTGTCCACCTCCTTGCCCTCGGCGGAATAATCCAAAATGGAATATACCCCGTTACCGTACATATTATCTATGATCGGCAGACAGTCTTTTTCGCTTACCCCGCCACAAAAATGGTCGAATACCGTTGCCCGGATCAACCCTTCTACGGGAAGATGCGCCTTTATGGCAAAATTCGTGACCGCAGTACCGATTCGTACCAGGGGTTCTTTGGAAATCATTTTAAAAAGAAAATAAGCTCGCTCCAGCTGGGAGTCCGACTTTAGCTCGAATGCTATTGCAGTATTCTCAAAATTTGGTCGCATTATTTACAATACATTAAAGATTCAAAGATAAGTACGGAATCTATAACCATATAATTAAAATTAGTCTTTATTTAGCGGTGTAAATAAAATTATGGAGTCGGTTAAATCACAATCCTACGAGGTACACATCAACGAATTGGCAAAAGCTGCTCTCAATCAACATGTTGCCCAAAAAAAATATTCAAAAGTATTTCTTTTGGTAGATGAAAATACCAAGGAACATTGTTTGCCTGTCCTTAAAAATATTTTTGATGGACCGGTGGATGCCATCTTGGAAATAGCATCCGGTGAAGAAAATAAGCACATTAGGACTTGTTTACAACTTTGGGAGGAGCTTTCGCAGTTGGATGGAGACAGAAAAAGCCTTTTGATCAATTTGGGAGGTGGCGTTTTGACCGACATGGGTGGATTTGTTGCTTCTACCTTTAAAAGAGGGATAGATTTTATTAATATACCCACTACCCTGCTTTCTATGGTAGATGCCTCTATTGGAGGTAAAACGGGGGTAGACCTAGGTTCTTTGAAAAACCAGATCGGGGTGATCAACCAGCCACAAATGGTATTGATTTTTCCTGAATTTCTTAAAACATTAGATTCAAGGCAGACCAAAAGTGGCTATGCCGAGATGTTGAAGCACGGGCTTATTCAAAACAAGGAATATTGGAAAGAACTCACCTTAGAAGGTAATTTTGCCGAAGCTAGCTGTATTCAAAAATCCATAGCCATTAAAAATGAAGTGGTTATGCAGGACCCTACAGAACAGGGACTCCGTAAAATATTGAATTACGGTCACACCTTGGGGCATGCCATTGAGTCGTATTGTTTGGACAACCCAAATAGAACAACCTTGTTACATGGTGAGGCGATTGCCGTTGGTATGATCTTGGAAGGATACCTGTCTCACGAACTTCGAGGTCTCTCCAAGTTAGACCTGGACGAGATAAAAATGGGGTTTCTGCAGCATTTTGACCGTGTAGAGTTCACCGAAGATGATATTGATGCCATCCTAAAATTGCTAAAATATGACAAGAAAAACTCTCACGGAAATGTCAATTTTGTGCTGTTGCAGGCGATTGGCGAGGCAGTGACCGATATAAAAGTGCCCGAGGAATTGTTCCACAAAGCATTTGCATACTACAGCGAATAAGCCGTTCACCTACTTTTTTTTAATTTACGCAACTCTCTGTACCTATCAAGTTTAAAAATTTCTAGTTTAGGATTGGAATTTATAACTAACCATTATGAAACGAATTTTGATAGACTACAAAAAGTTGGACCACCACGTTGCGGGCACTTTGATCGATTCCTATCCCGACGGTTATGGTGACGACGACATAATTACCATAAAAAAACCGAATGGGGAAGTGATCGAGGCAGTGGAAGTTAAAACGGACGACACTATTTATATGGTAAAAATCAGCAAAAGCCTTTCCAATTTTATAGCCAATTTCGAGGAAGCCATTGAAAAGGAGTTGGACAACGACTTGGTTGCTTCTGAATTTGAGGAAGATGGTTTGGATGGTATGGAATCCGCTTCCGACGAATTGGATGGTGAAACCGACTATTGATCTACACCAAGTACCTTTCTTGGATAATTTTTAGGTGATGGGCCTGGTGGCCACTAATGATAAACCCTAATGCCCTTACACTCATTTTGGAATCGCTGGCAATACCTATTTGGTTCATCGCCACATCATCAAAAGAGGAAAACAGGGTGATGGTTGCAGCTCTTACAGCCTCATATTCTTCAATCAGACTTTGCTTCGTCCTCAGATGGGCATTGGAGTTTGGGACATAATCATCTTGATCGAACCCGGGCAACGGTGTTTTGTCTTTTCTGGCAAAACATAGTGCCCTATATTGAAAGATTCTTTCCGTATCGATCATATGGACAATCGACTCTGCCAACGTCCATTTGCCCTCGGCATAGGCAAAACTCATTTTTTTGTCTGTAATTTCATCAAAAAGAGACAAAAAAGCGGTTCTGCCCATTTTTAGCTCCTCCAACAGATCCACGTTTCCCAAAGCCATAATATAGGTTCGGTAAAATGGATTGTATTCAGAAGAAGGCAGTTCCGAAAGCAACATATAAGAGGTGTGGATTACAGCTCGTTGAAGATGGTGTGCATCAGTCGTCTTTTATCGTTGATGCTTTCTTCAAGAGAAATCATAGTTTCCGTTCTACTAATACCATCAATATCATCTATTTTAAAAATGATGTTTTTTGCGTGTGTTGTATCCCTGGCCCTAATTTTACAGAAAATATTGAATTTCCCGGTGGTAATATGGGCCACGGTCACGTAAGGTATTTGACTTAGACGTTCGAGCACGAATTTGGTTTGATGGGTTTTTTCCAAAAATATACCCACATATGCGATAAAGGAATAGCCCAACTTCACATAATCCAAGGTTAAAGAAGATCCTTTGATGATTCCGGATTCTTCCATTTTTTTAACGCGTACATGTACAGTACCCGCAGAAATCAGCAATTTTTTGGCAATATCCGTGAACGGTGTACGGGTATTGTCGATTAACATGTCCAATATCTGGTGGTCTATTTCGTCTAATTTGACTTTATTCATTACATTGATTTTGCAGCAAAATTAGTTAAAAAAGGAAATTTACGTAATAAAAATGGTTTTTTTTTAAATAAAATGCAAGAACAGGTTCGTATTAACGGTTATTCCTTGGTGTTTTTAAGTAAATCCAGTAAGGGTGTATCGGCGTATGTAAATCCAAATCCCTTGGTATCAACACATTCAATGGTTTTATGTCCGTAAAATCCATTTAGCGTGCCTACTTCCGTTATTTGGGGCTCAAAAACTACAGTGCCGTCGACCAAAACTTCTTTGTATCGGACACCAACTTTGTGAGTGTTAGAAATTCTGGGATTGACTATTCCGGCATTTTCTATGATGATGTCAAAAAATAATTTACGGTTTCCGGGAATAGAAAAATAATCTCCAACAGAAAACTCATCTACCTGATACTCGGCAATAATTTTGAAAGCTTCCAGTAAGGAAAGAAATATGTATTTCCGGGTAATCTCACGATCATAATCCCCCGGATAGTGTCCAGACTCGAACAATACAGTTGGTACACCGAGCATTTGGAACGTATCCCCTACGCAGTTATCGTTAAAACCATCATCGTACCGCCCAACTTGACCGGGAATATGTTCTTGCAGCATAACATTCATCCCAGCTATTAATTTCATTGTCGTTTCTCGTGTTGGGGTGATCTCACGTTCTTTATTACTGGCAGGAGATAAAAACGACACTGTTGCAGGTTTGTTGGTGTTCCCGGCACTGAACAGTGTGCGTTGATCGTGTAAATTAAAACAGAAATCTGGTTGAAAAGAATTGAACAATCTACGAAGCGCAACGCTTTCAGGCTGCGATTGCATCTTGGCGTCCCTATTCAAATCCACACCATTACTATTTTCTCGAGTATAAACATTTGCCCCATCTGGATTTAACATGGGTACAACCATTAAACTGCATTCCTTTAATATAGTATAGGCCAAGGGGTCGTTAGACCGTAAAAAATTCACCAAATCCCATAACGCTTTAGTGGTCGTGGATTCGTTACCATGCATTTGAGACCACAAGAGTACCTTGATAGGTCCATTCCCCAATTGAAAAGCATGAATTTGAACTTGGTTGACCGATTTGCCGATTTCAATAAGAGGCTCCGAAAGTTTGGAAAAGCATTTTTGGATAGAGTCCATGTTTATGTACCTGCCTTGAATAGAGCTTTCTTTAAACTTTGAATAGTGAATCATGTATACCGTTAATTAAAGCGTACAAAAATACCATAGGATAAGTTTACAAATGTAACACGTGCTTGTAAAATAATTACACATTTGTAAACTATAAAATTTACTAATAACATTGCTTTTTATACAAATGTAAACAGAATATATTTTAATTCAGTTATATCTCTTTATATCAGGTGAGTAATCTTATTTATTTAAATCTATAATGCAAGTATAAAGGTGATATTTAAGTGAATATCATTGTGGGGAATTTTATTTGTATTACTTTTATTGTATATAAATTTACAGATGTGAATTCCGATTTAATATTGCGCATACAACAGATCATAGATCATTTGGGGTTGTCCGTTTCCGCTTTTGCCGATGCTATTGGCGTGCAAAGATCCAGTATATCCCATTTGTTGAGCGGAAGAAACAAACCCAGCTTGGACTTTGTTATGAAGTTGGTCGATACCTACCCTGAGATTGACCTATATTGGTTGTTGAAAGGTAAGGGTTCCTTTCCAATAGAGAGCGATACGGAGGGTCCTGTCCAGATCAGAGAAAGACAATCTATTGTTGAAAGTACGGATGCAAAATACACGGAAGCTATGTCTTCAGCGCAAATTGAAAAATCCGGCTCAAGGAAAGAGAACCCTGCTCAAATTATATTGCTCTACAGGGATGGTAGCTTTAAGACTTTTGATCCAAAAAAGGATTGAACCTTTCGACTAGTTTCCGTTTCTTTGCACTTATGACAAGATTTCTACTTACAACTGCCATTATTCTATTGTGTTTCTCTTGTGGTCAACCACCGGAGCGAAATTGCGAAGATTTTAAAACGGGAACATTTTCTTTTAAAGCTACCATAAATGGGGAGGAAAAAGAGACGATTTTTCAAAGAACAATGGATTTGGAAGTTGATGAGTTCGAGGGTAAAACAGATTCTTCTTCGGTTCGCTGGATAAATGACTGCGAATACGTTTTAAAAAATCTGAATCCAAAAAGCAAGGCAGAAGAAAAACCTATTCACATTAAGATCTTGACGACCTCAGGGTCTTCCTACACTTTTGAATACAATATTGTCGGTGAAAGCAAAAAGTTCAAAGGTACTGCCCATAAAATAGATTGACGTATGACAATCAGGTTGTATTGTAATTGAAATACGACCTTTTTCAATTTGATTGATTGACCGTCTTTCGCTTATGTTGTTTAAAAAAACCTCCGACAGAAATGATTTCTTCGAAGGTTAAAATAAGGGTTAAATCCCTGCTTTTCTATTAATTGGGTCTTTGATATGCCAGTTCCGGACTGGACTCTTTGTGTTTTTTGAACAATCGTTGTTGCTGTTTAACGGTCAATGTGCTTCCGTCGTGGCTCCATCCCGGAGGTCCAAAAATATACATCAGCTTGTGCGATAGTTTGTCCACTTTTTTAACGTCGTTCCAAATATCTTTGAATTCATGGGTTAGGATAACCACTGGATTATAGGAATTAGGGGCATGGATTACACCGTACTTTACATCAATATTATCATCAAGTTCTTTCCAGGTCCCAAACATTTTATCGAAAATATTTAAGAAGCCCCCATGGTTCTTGTCCAAATACTCCACATTTTGAGCGTGGTGCACTTGGTGCATGGTATGGGTGTTGAATATTTTCTCCAAAAAGCCGAGTTTAGGTACATAAACAGTGTGTAGCTGGAACTGCCACAATGCTTCAATACCCAAACATACCACTACCATTTCCGGTGGAAAACCAATAGCTGGCATCCAAATGTAAAAGAAAGGTTTGTACAATATGGTGAACCATCCATTGCGAATTGCGGTACCTAAATTAAAATTGTCCGAAGAGTGGTGTACGATATGGGCCGCCCAAAGAATACGGACCTCGTGATTGGCCCTATGAAACCAATAATAGGTAAAATCGTCGGCCAATTGACATAAAATCCAAATATACCAAGCATACCCGAAGGATTGGTATCCCATAATGTTTGTTCTGACCCCGTCTATCTCGGGATTAAAAAGCTCATAGGTCCCTTCAAAAAGGAGGATGGCGAAGGCAACTTTGAACAAAGGTCCCAAAATGGCGGAGCCTATGCCCATAAAACTACTGGCGGCGAGATCTTTCCAGTTGTAAAGATGGTCGTCGTCGTGAGTTTTGCTGTAAGTTAATTCGAGTAAAATAAAGGCAATAAAAACTGGTACTCCGTATACCAGGGGGTTTGTAAAATCCATATAGCAATATTAAGCTTTAAGCTCTAGGTGTGTGTTGTTCGGAAAATTAGACATAAAAAGAATTAAAACAAAGAGGTTTGATCGGAACTATCATTCTTTGTGCCTATATCGTTATTATCGGTTTCTATCTGTTCTTCGTCCACTACTTCGATTTCTTCGGTTTTTTGCTCTTCGGGTTCCTCGAAGGGCAATGGTTCCATGGTGTTTATATTTTTCACTTTCTCTGGAGTAAGCTGATTTCCGAGGGCTTTAATTCCTTTTATCGCAATGAAATCCTCAACGTTTACCTCAAGATTTGGCTTCGGGTCTTTTCCGCGGGGCTTAACAAATTCAATTTCCAGTCTGGGCCTCCAATCGGTTGATACAAGCTCCAAATACGATTTGGGATCTTCATCGATCACCACTTCTTCCCTGTTTGGATTTTCTATCAGAAATCTTTTTAAGTAAAAACGTTCTTTGTCCCCTACATAGTGCACAACGGAAATGGGTTTTTCTGGATTCCATTTTTCCAGTACGATCATGTCGTCGTTAAAACGAGTGAGCATATCCGGTGGGATGGTTTTTACAATGCCTTTTTGGTCGATCACCAAAAGAAGATCATCTCCTTTAAATTCACCGAGTAGTTCTCCCCTACCGTCAACGTTCAATCTGTTCACAACATCATCGAACCAAATTTTCCTTGGTTTCAGGGTTGACACTCCTTTTTCTTTGAGTTCAATGCGTTTAATGGCATATTTTGTAACCAAATTTCCTTTGGAACTGCGTCCCTTAATCAACACATCGGAAAAGTCAAGGTCCCATTTCAGCTTTTTAATACTGCCGGACTGCCGTAGCATTACGGTAACAACTTCGGCTTCACCGTTTGGATTGGCGGAAAAATAAAGTACTTCGGAAGAGGTTTTGTCACCGGCCAGGGGGTAAAGTTTATCCCGGGTAATGCTGGTTACATTAAACCGCTTTACATAGCTCGGGCCACCTTTCATGCTTTTATAGATCATGTTGTAGGTGGTTCGCTTGTCCTTCTTTTTAAAAACGGCAACATGTATAATATTCTTCCCGATAAATACTTTGGAATCCACCTTGGTGACCATCATGTCCCCTTTTTGGGTAAAAACGATAATGTCATCAATATCGCTGCAGTCCGTAACATATTCGTCGCGTTTAAGGGAGGTGCCAATAAAGCCTTCTTCGCGGTTTACGTAGAGCTTAGTGTTGCGGATAACCACTTTGGTGGCTTCGATATCGTCAAAAATCTTGACCTCTGATTTCCGTTCCCGGCCTGCTCCATATTTCTTTTTGAGCTCTTTAAAATACGCAATGGCATAGTCCACCAAATGCTCTAGATGGTGTTTGGTTTCTTTTATTCTATCTTCAAGACTTTCAATGAGTTGTTGCGCCTTATCTAAATCAAACTTTGAAATACGCTTTATTCGGATTTCCGTCAATCTCACAATATCATCCTTGGTCACAGCTCTTTTCAAATGGGCAATATGCGGCTTTAGACCTTTGTCTATGGCATCGATAACACCTTCCCATGTCTCCTCTTCTTCAATTTCCCGATAGATCCTATTCTCGATAAAAATGCGTTCCAATGAAGAAAAGTGCCACTGTTCTTCCAGTTCATCCAATTGAATTTGGAGTTCGGCTTTGAGCAACTCTACCGTGTTGTCCGTAGATCTTTGAAGCATTTCTTTTACTCCAATAAACAAGGGCTTGTTGTCCTCGATAACACAACCTAATGGTGAGATGGAGGATTCGCAAGCGGTAAAGGCGTAAAGTGCGTCGATGGTTTTATCCGGTGAGATACCGTTTGGTAAATGTACCAAGATTTCTACCTCTGCTGCGGTATTGTCCTCAATCTTTTTTATTTTGATTTTCCCCTTATCGTTAGCCTTTAAGATGGAGTCAATTAAAGAGGATGTGTTGGTGCCGTAAGGTATTTCGTTGATGACCAAGGTGTTCTTGTCCAAAGTCGAAATTTTGGCTCTTACCCTGATCTTGCCGCCTCGCATACCATCGTTATAATTCGTCACATCAATAATCCCTGCTGTAGGGAAATCTGGAACAATGGTGAACCGCTTGCCCTGCAAGTGTTTTATCGAGGCATCGATAAGCTCGTTAAAGTTGTGTGGCAGTATCTTGGTGGAAAGGCCCACTGCAATTCCTTCCGCCCCTTGCGCGAGCAAAAGCGGAAATTTTACCGGTAAATTAACGGGTTCTTTTTTTCTACCGTCATAACTTAGCTGCCATTCGGTAATTTTTGGACTATAAATTACTTCAAGGGCGAACTTGGAAAGTCTTGCTTCGATATAACGTGGTGCGGCTGCTCCATCACCGGTTAGGATGTTCCCCCAGTTACCTTGAGTGTCTATCAGTAGATCTTTTTGTCCGATCTGTACCATGGCATCTGCAATACTGGCATCGCCATGAGGGTGGTATTGCATGGTGTGCCCCACTACGTTCGCGACCTTGTTGTAACGACCGTCGTCCAGTTCTTTTAGCGAATGCATAATTCTTCTTTGCACTGGCTTAAATCCATCTTCGATGGCGGGTACAGCTCGCTCCAATATTACATACGAAGCGTAATCCAAAAACCAATCCTTGTACATTCCGGTCACCTTGACCAGGCTATCTTGGGACTCTTCTTGGTTTTCTAAACTTTCATCGTTCAGTTCTTCGTTCTCTTCCATTTAGAAAGGTGGCATTTATTTGGGTTGTAGTTGGTTTTCTTCAACAAGGTCAAGCTCTACTTTAAGGTTGTTGATGATGAATTCCTGGCGGTCCGGTGTGTTTTTGCCCATATAAAATTTTAATAGGGCGTCTATGCTCATGGCTTTGTCCAGCATCACAGGTTCCAAACGGATATCATCGCCGATAAAGTTTTTGAACTCGTCCGGTGAAATTTCGCCCAATCCCTTAAATCGGGTAATTTCCGGTTTACCGGACAATTTTTCAATGGCTTGTCTTCTTTCCTCTTCACTGTAGCAATAAATGGTTTCTTTTTTATTGCGTACCCGAAATAACGGGGTTTGTAAGATGTATAAGTGATTCTCTTTGATCAATTCTGGGAAAAATTGTAAAAAGAACGTAATCAGTAATAAACGAATGTGCATCCCATCCACATCGGCATCGGTAGCTATTACGATATTGTTGTAGCGCAAGTCCTCCATGGAGTCCTCAATGTTGAGCGCGGCTTGCAGAAGATTGAACTCTTCGTTCTCGTAAACGATTTTTTTGGACATGCCGTAGGAGTTCAACGGTTTTCCCCGTAAGCTGAATACAGCCTGTGTGTTCACGTCCCTGGATTTTGTTATGGAACCAGATGCGGAATCTCCCTCGGTAATAAAAAGGGTGGTTTCCAAGCGTCGGTCCTTTTTCATATCCTGCAAATGAATTCGGCAATCCCGTAGTTTTTTATTGTGAAGGCTCGCTTTTTTGGCGCGATCTCTGGCTAACTTCCGTATGCCTGAAAGTTCCTTGCGCTCTTTCTCGGCCTGTACAATTTTCTTTTGGAGCGCATCTGCCGTTGCCTGATTTTTATGGAGGTAGTTGTCCAGATGGGTACCAATAAAATCATTGACATAGGTGCGCACTGTTGGTAGATCGCCCCCCATATCGGTGGAACCCAATTTGGTCTTGGTCTGACTCTCGAAAACGGGCTCCATCACTTTAATGGAAATTGCCGAGATAATGGATTTTCGAATATCCGAAGCATCGTAGTTTTTTCCGTAAAAATCACGTATGGTCTTAACAATGGCTTCCCTAAAAGCAGCTTGGTGAGTTCCGCCCTGTGTGGTGTGTTGTCCATTGACAAAAGAGTGGTACTCTTCGCTATATTGGGTTTTGCTATGGGTCATGGCCACCTCGATATCATCCCCTTTTAAGTGGATCACCGGGTACAGAAAATCCTCTTGGTTATTGTTGTCCTCGAGCAAATCCTTTAATCCGTTATCGGAATAGAATTTTTCCCCGTTAAAAACAATGGTCAATCCAGGATTTAGATATACATAATTTTTGAGCATGCGTTCCACATACTCGTTACGGTATTTGTATTTTTTGAAAATAGTTTCATCTGGAGTGAAACTTACTTTGGTTCCCTTTCTCCTGGATGATTCTTCCAAAAGTTCCTCGTTCACCAAGTTACCGGTCTCAAATTCTGCAGACTTGGATTGGCCGTCCCTGTTGGATTCCACTCTAAAATAGGTGGATAACGCATTGACCGCTTTGGTCCCTACCCCGTTAAGGCCTACGGATTTTTTAAAGGCCCGGGTATCGTATTTTCCCCCGGTATTCATTTTGGAAACTACATCTACCACTTTACCAAGTGGAATGCCACGACCATAATCTCGAACGTGAACGGTGTTTTCCTTAATATTGATTTCAATGGTTTTTCCTGCCCCCATCACAAATTCGTCAATGGAGTTGTCGAGGACTTCTTTTAGAAGAATATAAATTCCGTCGTCCGCGGAGGAACCATCTCCCAATTTTCCAATGTACATTCCCGGACGCATTCGAATATGCTCCTTCCAGTCCAGCGAACGGATGTTATCCTCAGTATATTGGGTATCTGCCATTAGTTAAGGGTTAATCATTGCAATATAAAATTTCGGGGCAAAAATAAAAGGGTGAACGCTAGAAAGTAATCAACAATGAAAAATAATAATTGTTAATATATATTAGTCCTTAGCCCTCTTTTTGCTTTGGATGGAGAGGTATGTTACCCCGAATATTACCACAAGCATTCCGATCAGTTGTCCGAGAGTGAGTTTTTCGTCCAAAAACAGAAAAGCGAGCAAAATTGTGGAAATGGGGCCCAAGCTTCCCAAAATTGAAAAGTTGGAGGCGCCCAATCGCTTTATTGCCGCGGAAACCAAAAAAGAAGGAATCAATGTGGCGAAAATGGCCATGGCCACACCATATGCATACACGGGCCATGGGTAATCCATAAATGTCCAATTACCAGCTATTGAATAGTGGACCATAATACAAAGGGTGGATACGATCATGGCATTGCATGTAAACCGTAAGACCCCAAATTTTGGAATCAACCATCCACTTCCCACCAAATACGAAGCATAGGTAATTGCACTCAATAAAACCAAAAAACCACCCATGAGGACTTTGTTACCGGACATATCCAATTCTTCCCAGAACGTGATCAGCACACCTAAATATGTGATAAGTATTGCAGTGAGCTGTACGCGTGTAATTTTCTGTCTAAAAATCAGCCAACTAAGAAACACCACTATGGTAGGGTACACAAAAAGAATAATACGTTCCAGGCCGGCTTTGATGTAATTGAGGCCCAAGAAATCGAAATAACTGGCCAAATAGTAACCAACAAACCCAAAAAGAAACAGCCAAACATAATCTTTGGGCAAAACTATTGTTTCTGTTGATTTTTTGCGAATCAAAAATAAAATAAGGATATAAAAGGGCAATGAGAACAACATCCGAAACAATAAAAGGTCGAGTGTGTCGACATGGTACCGATAGGCCAACTTTACCAATACAGCTTTGGAAGAAAACAGTACAACTCCCAAGACCCCGTATAAAACACCTAAACTTTTACTGGACATACAGCAAAGTTATTTTGCGTCCGGAAACTACTGTGTCGGAAATTTTATGGATTACAACAGCCAGTGCTTACACATTGAACCTAAAATGCATAACATCACCATCTTTTACGATATATTCTTTGCCTTCTACGCGCATACGACCAGCTTCTTTAACTTTGGCTTCGCTTCCAAATTGCACATAATCATCGTAGGCAATTACTTCTGCTCGGATAAATCCTTTTTCAAAATCCGTATGGATTACTCCTGCGGCTTGTGGTGCGGTGGCGCCAACAGGTATGGTCCAGGCCCTCACTTCTTTTACACCTGCGGTGAAATATGTTTCCAGGTCCAGAAGTTTATATGCCCCACGAATCAATTTGGCGGAACCTGGTTCGGATAGTCCAAGATCTTCCAAAAACATTTGACGTTCTTCGTAGGTTTCCAATTCGGTAATATCTGCTTCTGTACCGACGGCCAAAAAAATGACTTCGGCATTTTCGTGGGCTACTACTTCTTTTACTTTCTCCACGTAGGCATTGCCCTCTACGGCGGCAGCTTCGTCTACATTGCAAACGTACATTACGGGTTTGTCCGTGATCAGTTGCAAGGGTTTCACGAACTCAAGGCGTTCATCGTCTGAAAATTCAATGGCACGTACGGAAGTTCCAGCTTCCAAACCATCTTTCAATTTAATCAGAACCGCTTCTTCTTTTTGGGCTTCTTTGTTTCCAGTTTTAGCGGCTCGTTTTACCTTGTCGAGTTTCTTCTCAACACTCTCTAAATCTTTCAGCTGCAATTCCATATCAATGGTTTCCTTGTCCCTTATCGGGTCTACGGAGCCGTCAACGTGAACTACATTGTCATTGTCAAAACAGCGTAGCACGTGCAGAATAGCATCGGTTTCTCGGATGTTTCCCAAGAACTGGTTTCCCAACCCTTCTCCTTTACTGGCGCCTTTTACCAGACCGGCAATGTCCACAATTTCCACGGTGGCCGGAATTACGCGTTCAGGATTCACCAACTCTTCCAACTTCTCCAATCGTTGGTCGGGCACATTTACAACTCCAATATTAGGCTCTATGGTACAAAAAGGAAAGTTGGCACTTTGTGCCTTTGCATTGGACAAACAATTGAACAGCGTTGATTTTCCTACATTCGGCAATCCTACGATACCTGCTTTCATTCGCTAGAAATTAGATTTAAGAGTTCAGATTACAAAACAGTATTTTAGGTATGATGCTATCAATATAAAACACCGATAACCTACCAAATACCGATTTGAGGGTGCAAATATAAGTTGAAGTTTTGGTACTCCGACCTAATAATTGCCAATCAGTAGATAGAAGCCAATAATTAGCAATGTTATAATTCCAAAAATGGCTACAAGAGACAATATACAGCCGAGCTGTTTCCAAAAACCGTTATATTCCTTTTCTTTTTCCTGCATAAAAAACCCCGAACCTTGGTCCGGGGCAAAATTATAAGTTTTTTACATCTTAACCTTCTGGGTGCATAAACTTTTGCTTGCCCAAAAGCTCCTCCTCTGTTTCTACATGATCGTCATCGGGCACACAACAGTCTACCGGACATACGGCCGCGCACTGTGGCTCTTCGTGGAAGCCTTTGCATTCCGTACATTTATCGGGTACAATATAATACAGTTCATCGCTGACCGGTTCTTGAACTTCATCGGCATTGACTTCTTTACCATCTGGCAAAACCACATCACCGCTAAGAGAAGTTCCATCGCTATATCTCCATTCGTCCGCTCCCTCGTAAATTGCTGTATTTGGGCATTCTGGCTCGCAAGCACCACAATTTATGCATTCATCTGTAATTATTATTGCCATAATTTTCTTTTCCTTTTGGGTTGATTCTGATCAGCATGCTTACTTTTGACAAAAATAAACCCTAGTTAATTAGTGTACAAATTTAATGGCACCAGATACAAATACCATAGATGCTTTTGTTAAACTTGGAAAATACCTAACGGAATTTTGTCAAGATTGTTCTCAAAAAAGCCCAAAAACCGACCCGGGACTAAAAGAGGTCGTGGCAAGAGCAGGTCATCATAATGGATGGTTTACGGAGGAAAACATTTTATTTTCCCTGGAACAATGGGGAAATATCCTGTCCAGGCCGCATATAAACGATTGGTTGTCCCAATACTCCTTTAAAAGTGGAGAAAACACTAAAAAAGTGGGGGTAGTAATGGCGGGCAATATACCATTGGTAGGTTTTCACGATTTTTTATGTGTATTGCTTTCCGGTAATTCTGTATTGATTAAGCAGTCCTCCAATGACAAAGTGCTTCTCCCATTTCTCTCCGATTACTTAATGGAACAAGAGCCATCGCTCGCAGATAAAATCGAATTTGTAGACGAAAAACTAGAAAATTTCGATGCAGTGATCGCTACAGGGAGCAATAATACAAGTCGTTATTTTGAACATTATTTTGGAAAGAAACCGAATATCATCAGAAAAAATAGAAATTCGGTGGCAGTGCTCACCGGAGATGAAACCGAAGAAGAACTAGAGGCACTTGGCGAGGATATTTTTAGATATTATGGGCTGGGTTGCCGCAACGTATCCAAAATATTTGTACCCAAGGGATACAATTTTGACAGGCTGTTCCGAGCACTCTACACTTATAAAGATATTATCCACCAACATAAATATGCCAATAACTACGATTACAACAAAGCTGTTTATTTGATGAGTGAGTTCAAGATTTTGGATAACGGTTTTTTGATCTTAAAAGAGGATCAAAGTCTTTCCTCTCCCATTTCCGCATTGTTCTATTCATTTTATGATGATGAAGCCAGCTTGGAATTGGATTTATGGAGGATGGAAAAGCAAATTCAATGTGTGGTCTCCAAAATGGAAGGAGACATAAATTTTGGACAAACCCAAAAACCAAGCTTGAGCGACTACGCCGACGGAATTGATACCATGGAATTTTTATTGGGACTTTAAGAAAGTCCCCAACCTTTGGAGCCATTTTTAGATACAACAATTTTTAAGACCTTTACCCCTTAAACCTAGGAAATGAAAAAGCATAATTTTAGCGCCGGCCCCTGCATTCTGCCCGCAGAGGTAATGCAGAAGGCTTCCGAAGCTGTTCTGGAATTGGATGGCATTGGACTTTCACTGATTGAAATATCCCATCGCAGCAAAGAATTTGTTGAAATAATGGAAAAAGCCCGTTCCCTGGCCCTAGAGCTTTTGGGACTCCAGGGCAAAGGATACCATGCCTTGTTCCTACAAGGTGGGGCCAGTATGCAATTTTTAATGACCGCCTTTAACCTTTTGGATGCAAAAGCCGGGTATGTGAACACGGGCACATGGAGTCAGAAGGCGATCAAGGAAGCCCGAATGTTCGGAGATATTGTAGAAGTGGCTTCGTCTCAAGAAGATAATTTTAGGTACATACCAAAGGGATTCGAGATCCCATCTGATCTGGATTACCTTCATTTAACCTCCAACAATACCATCTATGGAACGCAGTTTAAGGAGTTTCCAAAAACAGCTGTTCCCTTAGTCTGCGATATGAGTTCCGATATATTTTCCAGACAAATGGACTTTTCCCAGTTCGATTTGATCTATGCCGGAGCGCAAAAGAATATGGGACCTGCCGGAACAACGCTGGTGGTGGTAAAAGAAGATATCTTGGGCAAAGTATCGCGCAAAATTCCCTCTATGATGGATTACTCGGTACATATTGCCAAGGACAGCATGTTCAACACGCCCCCTGTTTTTGCGGTGTATGTATCCATGCTTACCATGCAGTGGTTAAAAGATTTGGGAGGTATAGCCGCCATAGAAGAAATTAACGAGCGTAAAGCCAACCTTATTTATTCAGAAATAGAACTGAACCCAGTTTTTTCTGGCATTGCCGCCAAAGAGGATCGTTCTAGTATGAACGCTACTTTTAATATTACAGATGATGAGTTAAAGGATGTGTTCGACGAAATGTGCAAAGAAGCTGGAATAAGCGGTATCAATGGACATAGATCGGTTGGCGGCTACAGAGCCTCCATGTACAACGCACTGCCAATGGAAAGTGTTGGCGTATTGGTCGATATAATGAGCGAACTCGAAAAGAAAGGATAACTGTACTTAATTTTGGAAGTTGTTCGAGTTCGGACGTCTTCACTTACCATTACTTGCCATATTGATGGTGATGGGCCCCAGAGGACAATACCCAAAAAGAAATGCAGTACTCAAATTTTTAAATAAAAACATTTATGAAGGTCATATTGGCGAATGACGGAATTGCCCAGGAAGGAATTGTTCTACTGGAAAAGGAAGGATTCCAAGTCCAAAATACCAGGGTTGCCGAAGAACAGTTGGCAAACTATATCAACACAAATAAAGTCGATGCCCTTTTGGTACGCAGTGCTACCAGAGTGGATAAAAAACTTATCGATGCGTGCCCCGATCTAAAGTTGATCGGTCGTGGAGGCGTAGGCTTGGACAATATTGATGTAAAATATGCCGAATCAAAAGGAATTAAGGTATTCAATACACCAGAAGCGTCCTCTGAATCCGTAGCGGAGTTGGTTTTTGCCCACTTGTTGAACGGTGTCCGGTTTTTGCACGATTCCAATCGTAACATGCCATTGGATGGCGATAGCCAGTTCAAACAACTTAAAAAAAGTTATTCTGCCGGTGTCGAGCTCAAAGGCAAAACCTTGGGTATCGTCGGTTTTGGAAGAATTGGACAAGCTACTGCAAAAATGGCACTTGCTTTGGGCATGGAGGTCTTGTACACCGACCATCATGCAGACGAAACAACCTTGACCCTTTCTTTTTACAACGGACAGACTATTGACTTTTCCCTTCAAAAAAGTGAATTGAAAGATGTTCTGGCCAATTCAGACTTTGTGAGTCTACACGTACCTTCACAGGACACCTACCTGATCGGGAAAAAAGAATTGGGCCTAATGAAACCCGGAGCGGGAATAATCAATACCTCACGAGGTGGTGTACTGGACGAAGTAGCTTTGGTCGAGGCCTTGGAAAACAATCACCTGGCATTCGCAGGATTGGATGTTTTTGAATCCGAGCCCACTCCAGAAATCAAGATACTTATGAATCCGAAGATATCCCTTAGTCCCCATATTGGCGGTTCTACATTGGAGGCGCAACAGCGAATAGGCAAAGAACTGGCACAAAACGTAATTGACCTGCTTAAATAACAACTTTTATAGGCTTGTGAAAGAAGACAAAACTTGCTTTTTTGTACATTGCCACCTTTAACCTTAACACTAACATAATGACAGGATTACTAGACATGATCAACAGCCCAATGGGAAAACAATTGGTCAGCGGTGTTGCCGGACAAACAGGGCAATCGGAAAATAAGACGGCAGAAGTATTGAGCATGGCCATGCCATTGCTTATGGGAGCCATGAAAAAGAATGCATCCACACCAGGTGGAGCCCAAGGATTGATGAATGCACTATCCTCCAAGCACGATGGTGGTATTTTGGATGATTTAGGAGGTCTTTTCGGTGGAGGTGTAGATCAGAATGTAATGGATGATGGTGCCGGGATATTGGGCCATATCCTTGGGGCCAAACAACCACAGGTAGAGAATGCGCTAAGTTCTAAATCAGGGATCGATGCGGGGTCGATTGCCCAAATATTGAAAATAGCAGCACCAATCCTTTTGGGATATTTGGGAAAACAGACCAGACAACAAAACGTAAGCAGCCCTGAAGGACTCAACGGTCTATTGGGCGGCTTAATGGGCGGAGGTGCCGCGGCATCCAAGCAACAATCTTTAGTGGAAAGCTTTTTGGACAGCGATGGTGACGGAAGTGTCATCGATGATCTAGCAGGTATGGTGCTTAACAGTGGAAGCAGCAAAAAAAGTGGACTCGGCGGTATGCTGGGAGGACTTTTTGGAAAATAAAGGTCAAATCGATCAATATTTAACAAAGCCATTTGAACATTCAAGTGGCTTTTTTTGTAAATTAATATCATGAAAAAGAGAATATTACTTTTTGGTTTGACGTTTTGTATCGCGTTTGTTTCGTGTACTTCTCAAAAGGCTACATTGGATGTGTCCAACGAGGAACAAACCCTTTTTGATTCTGATGATGAGGAACCGGTAGAAATCAAGGATGCAGAATCCGAATACGAGATCATTATTATTGAGCCAGGGTTTTATACATGGCTAAACTCCATTGCCAGGCCGGAAGGCTACTATTCCCAATCCTTTTTGGAAAATAGAAATGCCATTATGGTAATTACCTGGAACCAGAGAGTATTGCAACCCAACAGGTTCAACCCAAATTTGTACGAATTGCAGATCAACTACGACCCAAGTATTGATTATGGATACGAGGTGAACTATAAATTGTACAATTACTTCATTTATTTTCAAAGAAAGTACAATCAAAGGCTAGGCCCTTTTCTGCCACGGATTTAAAGTGCTATTTTTGCATCAATTACGAGATTAAAAATGCAAAAAATAAAACAGCGTTGGGAAATCCAAAAGAATTGGCAGTTCTTGTTTCCGATCTTGGGCACATTCCTAAATTTACTTACAGCTTATCTTATTTCTCGAAGTCTGCTTCATATTTTTAATTTGAACAATACTATTTACGAATGGTTTTTTACCCTAGGGGTTATGCTTGCCATTCATCTGGTACTGATCAAGTTTTTTCTATGGTGTTTCAAAAAACTGGAGAATAAATGGAGAGTGGACTACAAATGGGAAATGATCGCCATATTTATTGTTTTTGCCATAACAGGTAGTTTATCCGGTAAATTGGCCGGCCCTCTGATTCACTGGCTTGGATTGGATGCGGAGAATATACCTGGTGCCTTATATTGGACCCTTCGGATCCTATTGATATTTCCTATCTATCAAATTTTACTTGTTTTGATCGGTTGGCTGTTTGGACAATATCAATTCTTCTGGAATTTTGAAAAAAAAATGCTGAAACGCATGGGCTTGGGCTCGTTTTTGCGATAACCGGGGAAAATTAAATTTTTAAGAGCTAGATAAGTTTTTGGTTCGTTCACGACAAATGTTGAAATGTACGGAACCATATGTTCAACCTTTATTAGTTTAAAATGAAACAACTATACATCACCCTATTAATGATATTTACGGTAGTTTATAGCTATTCACAACATACACTCTCCGGAAATATATCAGATATGGAAACGGGAGCGCCCTTGGAACAAGTATCCGTATATGTTCCACAACTTGAAAACGGTACTGTAACCGATAAAAATGGGAACTTTTCTTTGAAAAACTTGCCAGAAGGTATCTATAAGTTGGTTGTTTCCTATATAGGTTTTGAAACCTATTCCACATCCATTGAGATCAGTGAAGGAAATAACCGGTTCGATTATAAAATGGAACCATCGGCCATAGAAATGGACGAAGTGGTGCTCTCCACGCCTTTTCACAAATTACAGCGCGAAAATGTAATGAAAGTGGAGCAAAAGTCCATGGAGGAGCTCAAACAACAAGGAGGAATTACCCTTTCAGAAGGAATAACGAACATTCCAGGGGTTTCCTCGGTGTCGACCGGTGTCGGTATTGGAAAACCTGTAATACGTGGCTTAAGTTTTAACCGAGTTTTGGTGTATACCCAAGGGGTTAGATTGGAGAACCAGCAGTTTGGCGGTGAGCACGGGCTGGGACTCAACGACGCCGGAATTTCAAGTGTAGAAGTTATAAAAGGACCTGCCTCATTACTATATGGTTCGGATGCCCTAGGAGGTGTTTTGTACTTAAATCCCGAGAAATTTGAAATAGCAGGTGAAAGCTCTGGAGATATAAACATGAGGTATTTTACCAATACTTTGGGTTATAATGCAAACGCAGGTTTTAAAACGTCAGGGGAAAAATTAAAATTCTTGGTAAGAGGTGCATACGCATCCAATGCCGATTATGAAACGGGCGATGGCACAAGCGTTACCAATTCGAGGTTTAATGAAGCCGATTTAAAAACGGGACTTGCCTACCAAGCGTCCAAATTTAAAACAGAATTAAGGTATAACTACAATACTACGGAATTGGGCATTCCCGAAGAAATCGGGGTTCAAAACAACGATCGCGACCCTTTGTTGCCCTACCAAGAGCTCTCCACACATATATTAAGCTCCAAAAACAATTTGTTTTTTAAAAAATCGAGCTTGGAGGCTACGTTCGGGTATACTATAAACAACAGAAAGGAGTTTGAAGAGCATCACCACGAGGAAGATGGGCACGAACATGAGCACGAAGAAGCCGAGGAACATGAAGAAGAACATGAAGAAGAGGAAGAAGGCGCTGCCCTGGACATGAAGCTGAAAACCTTTAACTACAACATACAGTTTAACCCGCAGTGGGGAAATATAACAACTATTTTTGGGGTGCAGGGCATGCATCAAACCAACGAAAACTTTGGGGAGGAAATCTTGGTTCCCGATGCCGTGACCAACGATTTTGGGGTTTTGGCCACTTCTCACATTCATTTTGATAAAAGTGATCTGCAAATTGGATTGCGTTATGATCTAAGGTCTATAAACGGTGAAGCCAGTGGCATTGAGGGCGATGAGGAATATATTCCGGCACTGGACAGAAATTTTAATAATTTTAATGCGGCCTTGGGCTACCGAACGGACCTTGCCAAAACTATTATAGGACGTTTAAACTTGGCGACCGGTTTTAGGGCCCCCAACCTATCCGAACTGTCTTCCAATGGCCTGCACAGTGGCGCCAATCGAGTAGAAATAGGAAATCCGGACCTAGATAGCGAACAAAACTTTCAGATAGATCTTGCCCTAGAGTACGGGAACAAACATGTGGAAGCCTATATTAATTCATTTTATAATATTGTAAACGACTATATTTATTTGGAGCCTACCGGTGAATTTAGGGAACTGGATCCCATTTATAATTTCCAACAACAAGATGCCATTTTATACGGAGGCGAGTTTGGGTTCCACCTACACCCCCACCCTATTGATTGGCTGCACCTGGAAAGCAGTTACGATATTGTATATGGGCAATTGGATGATAAATCCAATTTGCCGCTAATACCTGCCAATCGCTGGACCAATACCTTTAGAGTGGAATGGAACAAAAGAAATCAGAACTACAAATGCTATGCTTTTGTAACGCTTCAAACATTTTTTGATCAGAACAAGGTTGCTGATTTTGAAACAAGAACACCCCGATATAATTTGTTCAATACGGGCATCGGAGGAGACTTGAATATTTTCAATCAAAAAGTTGGGTATTCGATTACAGCAAACAACCTGTTCAACAAGGATTATATTTCTCACCTATCCAGATTAAAAGCTGACGGCATAGCCAATATGGGAAGAAATATCTCTTTCAGTTTACATTTACCTTTGTAGCGTGCAGGACATAAGTTATCAAGAATTAAGGGTCAATCTTCTTAGGGTCGACCCTTTTTTTGCCCAACAAATAGGTATATATCCATGTTAAGGTAAAGGTCGGAATAACATCCAACCCTGGGATCAACTCTTCCGCAAAGGTAATCAGACCGGCAGCTTGACCGACCCTGCCTTTATACAAACGCGTCATGAGCCAACCAGCAATGGGCGCCCAAATTACATCGGAAAACTCTCCTATTCCCGGAATTGCAAAAGATAGCATACCAATGCCATCAAAAAGTAAACCTAAAAGTAGATTACGGTATTTTTTGTCCTTTTCTTCTGCCATATGGGAAAAATAGCAATTCCCGATTAATTTGAAAAGGGATTAGGACAAATCGGCACTAATAAGTTTCAAAAACTCGTTGCGGGTCTCAATTTTTTCGAACTGTCCTCTAAAACCCGAAGTTGTGGTAACAGAGTTTTGCTTTTGCACCCCTCGCATCATCATACACATATGGGAAGCCTCAATTACCACAGCGACACCTTTAGGTTTTAGAGTGGAATTGATGCACTCCAAGATATCGTGGGTCAACCGTTCTTGAACCTGTAACCTGCGCGCAAAAACATCCACAACGCGGGGAATTTTGCTCAAACCTACAATGTGGCCGTTGGGAATATAAGCAACATGGGCCTTCCCGAAAAAAGGCAACATATGGTGTTCGCATAAGGAATACAATTCGATATCCTTTATTATTACCATGTCGTCATATTCTTCCGCGAACATGGCCCCTTTTAATATTTCTTCTGCATTCTGCTTGTACCCCTGTGTTAAGAAAAGCATGGCCTTCGCCGCACGTTCTGGTGTTTTGATCAAACCTTCCCTGGTTACATCTTCCCCGATATCGTCCACAATTTTGGAAAAATGGTCTTTTACCTCATTGGTGATCTCTATGTTATATTCTTCGAGGTTTCTATATGGTGCCATGTTTTAGCTTTTTTGAAAAATAATTGTTCAATTTTTTGATCTTGGGATCTATTATAATTTGACAATACGGTTGCTCTCTATGTCCGTTGTAATAATCGTGATGCTCTTTTTCTGCCAAATAAAAAGGTTTTTCCTCGGATATCTGGGTAACAATAGGAGAATCAAAGATACTTTCGTTGTCCAACAAGTTGATAAAATCCTCGGCAATTTGTTTTTGCTCGGGCGAAGTATAAAAAATCTCACTTCGGTATTGCGTGCCAACATCGTTTCCCTGTCGGTTTAGCGTGGTGGGGTCATGTGTAGCAAAAAACACCTCCAAAAGTTCGGCATAGGATATTATCGATGGATCAAATGTTATTTTTACACCTTCGGCATGGCCCGTACGACCGGTACAAATTTCACGGTATGCTGGGTTTTTTATAGTCCCTCCCGTATATCCGGAAACTACTTCCACTACTCCATTTAACCTTTGGAATACGGCTTCGGTACACCAAAAACAACCTCCTGCTAAAATTGCAGTTTCCAATATTGAATCATTTTGTTTATTCATTTCTTTTCAAAGTTAAACAATATTTATATTGTATTACGATTTATAACAAATATTTATATGCAACTTAGTCGAACTTGGTTGCCCGGCCATTACTTTTAAATGGTATTTGCAAAAAAAATCCCACTTCGATCAAACTTTACAATACAACAGTAATCATTATCTTCGAACACCGAACAATTAGTTATGATCAAGGCTACAAATATTCAAAAAAGTTACGGAGACCTCAAGGTATTACAGGGAGTTGACCTCGATATTAAAAAAGGTGAAGTTGTTTCCATTGTTGGCGCTTCTGGAGCAGGAAAAACGACCCTGCTACAAATTCTGGGAACCCTGGACACCCCTACCAACAAGGAAGAAAGTGCTCTTTTGATCAATAACACGGACGTAAACCAATTGAATGACAAAAACTTGGCCCAATTTCGCAACGAGCATATCGGGTTTATTTTTCAGTTTCATCAATTACTGCCCGAGTTTACCGCATTGGAAAATGTATGCATACCTGCCTTTATTAAAAAAACATCCCGTACCGAAGCTGAAGAACGCGCCAAAGAGCTTTTAGATTTTCTGGGATTAAAGGACCGTTACGACCATAAACCCAACGCACTGTCCGGTGGGGAACAGCAGCGAGTGGCAGTTGCCCGTTCTTTAATGAACAAACCATCGGTGGTTTTGGCCGATGAGCCAAGTGGAAATTTGGATTCTGAGAGTGCCGACAATCTACACAAACTGTTTTTTCAACTGCGGGAAGAGTTTGGACAAACCTTTGTTCTGGTAACGCATAATCTGGACCTTGCCGATATGGCGGACCGAAAACTAACCATGGTAGATGGCCGGATTGTCTCCAAGAATTAGTATGACCAAAGCAGAACTCAAGGAATTTCTCAATGCCAAGGTAGAGGAATACAATCATCCTAAGTTTTTAGAGGACGACCCTTTACAGGTCCCGCACAAGTTTGCATTAAAAGAGGATATTGAGATCAGCGCTTTTTTAACGGCTACCATAGCCTGGGGCAACCGTAAGAGCATTATAAACAATGCAAACAAACTTATGGATTTAATGGGCAACTCGCCCTACGATTTTGTGATGGCCCATACCGCGGAGGACCTTAGTGAACTCTCGACATTTGTACACCGCACTTTTAATGGTATTGATCTTGGTTACTTTGTAACCAGTCTCCAAAACATCTACCTAGAACATGGAGGTTTGGAGACGATTTTTACCCAATATCAGACCAAGGATTCCATGCAGCCCGCAATTTCGGAGTTCAAACAACTATTTTTTGAACTCCCTCATCAAAATCGCACCCAAAAACATGTGTCCGACCCCAAAAAGGGATCTGCGGCAAAACGCATCAATATGTTTTTACGATGGATGGTCCGTGATAGCAGTACGGGAGTTGATTTTGGCTTATGGAAAGGCATTGCCCCTTCCAAACTCTCCTGCCCGTTGGATGTGCATTCTGGCAATGTGGCCCGCAAACTCAAATTACTAAAGCGTAAACAGAACGATGCCAAGGCATTACAGGAACTGGACAAAAACCTGAGAAAACTGGATGCCGTCGACCCTGTAAAATATGATTTTGCCCTATTTGGGTTGGGAGTTTTTGAGAGATTCTAAACCCTTAACAAACTACCATCAGTTCATTCTGATTATACCTATCAAAAAGCTAATTGTACATTTTTATATCTTGTATTTATTAAATCCAAAGAGAGATATAAATACGCTAGGTGATTTTTTTCAAACCTAGATTTAAGGAAACCATTATCAAATTCCTTATTTTTATGAACTAGACTAATTCAACCATATAAAATGAAAAAACTCTTATTATTGGGTATGGCGTTCTGTGCGACCATCACCTTTGCCCAAGAAAGAAAACTTCCTGTAGACACTACCATTACTACCCAGCACTCCGTTACCATAAATGGTGCACGAATCGATTATTCAGCTACCACGGGCACACAACCTGTTTGGGACGAAATGGGAGAGCCCGTTGCATCATTACATTATACCTATTATACCAAAAATGGGGTAAAAGACAGATCTTCCCGTCCATTGTTGATTTCGTTCAATGGAGGTCCGGGCTCTGGTTCCGTTTGGATGCATTTGGCCTACACCGGTCCAAGAATCCTAAAAATTGATGACGAAGGTTACCCTGTTCAGCCCTATGGCGTAAAGGAAAATCCATATTCTGTTTTGGATGTTACCGATATTGTTTACGTAAACCCGGTAAACACAGGTTATTCCAGAACCATACCGGAAACCGGAAAGGAAGTAGACCGAAAAAAATTCTTTGGGATCAATGCCGATACCAAATATTTGGCAGAATGGCTGAATACTTTTGTAACACGGAACAATAGATGGAACTCCCCAAAATATATTGTGGGTGAAAGCTATGGTGGAACACGTGTTATGGGATTGTCCTTGGCATTGCAAAACCAACAGTGGATGTACTTGAACGGTGTAATCATGGTTTCACCTGCGGATTACAAGGTGTTCCGCGACAATGATCCCGTTTCCAGTGCTTTAAACTTACCATACTTTGCAGCTGCGGCATGGCACCACAAAGCTTTGCCATCCGATTTGCAAAGCAAGGATTTGTTGGAAGTTTTGCCAGAAGTTGAAGAGTTCACCATAAACGAATTATTACCGGCCATTGCCAAGGGTGGGTTTATTGCAGATGCGGAACGGAAGTCCATCGCCGATAAAATGGCCCGCTACTCAGGTTTAAAAGTAAAAGATATCCTAGACCATAATTTGGATGTTCCCACACAGTTTTTTTGGAAGGCCCTTTTAAGGGAAAAAGGAGGATATACCGTTGGCCGATTGGATAGCCGCTATTTGGGAATAGATAAAACATTGGCAGGAACGCGCCCGGATTACTCTCCAGAACTGACTTCTTGGTTGCATAGCTTCACCCCAGCAATTAACTATTATTTGCAGGAAGAGCTAAACTTCAAGACCGATATAAAATACAATATGTTCGGTCCTGTACACCCATGGGACAACGAAAACGACAATGTGCGTGACAATCTAAGACAGGCCATGGCACAAAACCCGTACTTGAATGTTTTGGTGCAATCGGGATATTACGATGGCGCTTGCACCTATTTTGCAGCTAAATACACCATGTCCCAAGTTGATCCAAGTGGTAGAATGAAAGATCGTTTTGAATTTAAAGGGTACCGTTCCGGCCACATGATGTATTTGAGGAGAGAAGACCTAAAGGCCGCAAATGAAGACATACGGGCTTTTATTTTAAGAACACAAGCAAAAGGCAAGAGCGCAAAATATTAATCCCAATACTATTAAACCAAAATTAGGCGGTATAACATTTTTAGTTATATCGCTTTTTTATTGAGTAATTCCCTGTGGATTAAATTATGATGTAACAAAACCACAATAAAAGACACTGATATACTAAAATATATCAACTATGGGAGGAGAAGGTAGCATGATGCATGCCATAAAGAGTATGAAGCTCAATAGAAGCATGCTCAAAAAAAGAAAATTAAAATCTAAAGACGATGTTTACGGCACTAAAAATGTTACTGAATTATATTTTAAAAAATCCACCCAAAGGGATATAGCTCGTATTCGTAAAAAAATGTTTATTCAAAAAGAAAAAGAGAAAAGGCATATGATCTATGCTGTTATAGCCACTATTATCTTCTTTTTTATTCTGTATTTACTTTTAATACCCTGATATTTTTCTATTTTTAACCAAAACCATCCCTTGTGAAGAATCTAACCATTTATTGGATCATGTTTTCATTTTTAGGATTATCCATTTCATCAAAAATAAATGCTCAGGATTGGCCCAATTTGGAAAAATATAATAAGGAGAATACCCGTATTTCGACTTCCAACGGAACCGAAAACCGTGTAGTTTTTATGGGTAATTCCATTACCGAGATGTGGAAGGGCGCCAATCCGGATTTTTTTAGAAACCCGTACATAAACCGTGGTATCGGTGGACAAACAACTCCTCAAATGTTATTGCGCTTTAGGCAAGATGTAATTGACCTGAACCCAAAAGCGGTGGTAATTTTAGCCGGTACGAACGATATTGCCGGCAACACAGGTCCTATGACTTTGAAACAAATTCACGACAACATCCTATCCATGGTGGAACTGGCCCAAGCCAACCAGATCATACCCATTGTATGTTCAGTTCTTCCTGCTTTTGATTATCCGTGGAGCCCCGGTTTGCAGCCCAATATTAAAATCCCAAAACTTAACAGTATGCTCAAAAATATGGCTAGTGACAAGGGTGCCGTATATTTGGATTATTTTTCTAAAATGGCAGATCACAGAAATGGATTGCCACCCGAATTGACTACGGACGAGGTACATGTAACCAAGGCTGGCTACAAAATTATGGAGCAAATGGTCAAGGAAACCATAGATCAGGTCTTGCAATACCAATAAAAGAACAAGTCCTTTATTTTATGCAAAACGGCAAGATCAGTATAATAATACCCTTTAAAAACACTGCACACTATCTGCCCGAATGCCTAGATTCTATTTTAAACCAAACATATCCGGATTGGGAAATCTTAGCAGTAAACGATCATTCCACCGATACTTGTTTAGAGCTCTTAACCGCCTATTCTACAAAAGATTCACGCATCAAGGTTTTTGAAAATAAGGGGCAGGGAATAATACCAGCGTTACGTACGGGATATGCCCAAAGTACTGGCGCATATGTAACCCGTATGGATTCCGACGACATAATGAAGCCAGAACGATTGGAGGTAATGGTTTCATCATTGAAAAAACAAGGAATGGGGCACGTGGCCGTAGGGCAGGTAAAATATTTTTCACATAGGGGAATTAGTAATGGCTACGCTAGATACGAACAATGGCTTAATCGCCTTACGGAAAATGGGGCCAATTTTGAAGAGATTTACAAAGAATGCTCAATTCCCTCCCCATGCTGGATGGTCCATCGCCAAGATTTTGAAATATGCCAAGGATTTATACCGGACAGATATCCGGAAGACTACGACCTTACGTTCCGATTTTACAAAAACGGTTTGCAAATAATCCCATGTAACCAAATACTCCATTTATGGAGAGACTATGATACACGAACTTCTCGAACGCATGAGCACTACGCACAAAATTATTTTTTGGAGATCAAGCTCCATTATTTTTTAAAGTTGAATCGTACACCCAATAGACCCCTAGTGATCTGGGGTGCGGGATTTAAGGGAAAAAAGATTGCGAAGGGTCTTAAAAAACAAAACTTGGATTTTGTTTGGCTATGCGATAATCCCAAAAAAATCGGAAAAAACATTTATGGTAAAGAATTGGTACATTTTAATGCATTGAAGAAATTAAAAAATCCACAAAGCATCATAACCGTTGCCAACGAGGAAGCACAAGAGGAAATTCGAAGTTATTTTACTGAATTGGGCCAATCCCCGATGCAGGATTATTTCTTTTTCTGTTGATTTAAAATTGAAACGGTAAAAGGTATCGTTTACATACCAAATACAAAAATAGGGTATAAAAACGGTGCGATCAGTGTTGAAAAGATGGTTCCCCATGGCCAAAAATGATTACACTTTTACTGTTTTGCCCAAGGATTACGGACAATTGGCAAATCAATACTAAAATCCAAATATTTTAATCCCTATCTTTGATCAAGCAAAATTGGGAATGCAGTTTAAACATCCAGAAATTTTTTGGGCACTTTTTCTTCTCGTAATACCCATATTGATCCATTTATTTCAATTACGTCGATTTACCAAAACACCTTTTACCAATGTGGCAATGCTACAAAAGGTAGTTTCCGAATCCAGAAAAAGCAACAGCCTTAAAAAATGGTTGTTATTGTTTACACGGTTGTTGCTACTGGCAGCTATAATAATTGCCTTTGCACAACCTTTCAGTTCCTCGAGCACCGCTCTTCAAGAAAAAGAGATCGTGGTTTATTTGGATGATTCCTTTAGTATGCAAGGCAAGCAAAATGGGATTCCAGTTTTGGAAAAGGCTGTTCAGGATTTTATCAAAAATGTGGGGAGTGACACGGAATTCAGCTTGTTCACCAACGATAAAACCTATACCAACATCCGAATAGGAGATATTCAGAATACGCTCCTGGCACTACCTTACTCTTATAAACAGCTCAACCTGAATGAGATTGGTTTAAAGGCCAATAGTTTGTTTTCTACAAGCAAAACATCGATTAAAGATCTGATCGTAATTTCTGATTTTCAAGAAAGATTAGCTTCGCAAAACAACGTTTTGGATTCTACCATGAATGCCCATTTTGTTCCCGTACGACCACGGCAAGTCCCAAACGTGTCCATAGATTCGGTTTTTATGGATGATAGTGTAAACGATCAGGGGCGTCTTAAAGTACTGCTTTCAGGAGGTAACGAGGATGATCCCGTGCCGATTTCGTTGTATGACAATGGGGAACTAATCGCCAAAACGGCAGCAAAATTTACATCGAACGGAAATGCCGAAGTTGAATTCTCCATCCCTGTCCATCAAAAATTAGATGGCCACTTGAGTATTATGGACAATGCTTTGGCCTACGATAACCGATTTTATTTCAATATCAATGCCAGGGAAAAAATAAAAGTGTTGGCCATAAGCGAATCGGAAAGTGATTATTTGAACCGTCTGTTCCGAGGCGATGAGTTCGATTTTAACAAGTTCTCACCAGATCGACTCGATTATAGTGTTTTGGATGATAAAAACGTTATAGTATTGGATAATTTGAACGCTATTCCGAGTAGTTTGCAGACTGTTCTGCGGTCGTTTTTCAATACTGGAGGCACCGTGATCATTGTTCCCTCCAGTAACACCGATCTATCTTCATACAATTCCTTACTATCCAGTTTATCCTCTACGCGTTTTATCGAAAAAGTCTCATCGGAAGCTCAGTTGACCACGATTTCGTTCGATCATCCTTTGTACCAAAATGTCTTTGAACAACAAGTGACCAATTTTCAATACCCCACCACAAGTGGATATTTTAATGTACGGACCAACCTTGCTACGGCATTGGCCATGGACGGAGGAAACCCTTTTTTAATTGGTGACAATAGATTATATGTATTTACGGCGCCTTTGGAGCTGGCAAATTCCAATTTTGTTAATTCACCTTTGATTGTGCCCACTTTTTATAATATGGCACAATCGAGCTTACGATTGCCAAAGCTGTTTAATACATTGGGAAGTGCATCTACCGTGGATGTTGTTGTAGAATTGGACAATGATGATATTTTAAAAGTGACCAAGGAAGGGTACGAATTTATACCGCTGCAACAGAGTTTTCCCGCGAGGGTTCAGCTCTCCTTCGACCAGAATCCAACAGAAGATGGGGTTTATTCCATAGTACGGGACAATGAGATTTTACAAAATATCAGCTTTAATTACCCAAGAGCGGAAAGTCAGCTCAAATACCTGGATTTGGGGACATTGCAAAACATAAACACCCTGGATTCAATTCCAGAACTTTTTGAACAGCTAAAAGCGGAGAATAACATTTACGCTTATTGGAAATGGTTTGTTATTTTAGCGTTGCTTCTGGCACTTATAGAGGTACTCATTCAAAAATTTGTTACATGAACATTCTGCTGAAGTCTGCAAAAATTGTGTGCCCGGATAACAAGGGTCTGCATTTAAAAAAGCGTGATATTCTCATTAAAAAAGGTATTATTGATAAGATCGGTGTGTCCTTGGAAGCCCCTTCGAATGTAAAAGTTGTAGAAAAAGATAATCTACACGTGTCCTTAGGTTGGTTCGATAGCAGCGTAAGTTTTGGGGAGCCTGGCTTTGAAGAACGTGAAACCATTGCCAATGGACTTTTTACTGCGGGCAAGAGCGGATTTACGGATATTGTGTTAAATCCAAATACGAACCCTGTTCCCGATACCAGTTCCGATATAGTTTTTTTAAAAGAAAGAGGAAAGGGAAAAGCTACACAAGTTCACCCCATTGGCTCCCTGACCAAAAATTCCGACGGTGTAGACCTTGCGGAGCTATACGATATGAAAAATGCAGGTGCAGTGGCCTTTTATGATTTTAAAAAGCAGATAGCCAATCCCAATCTACTGAAAATTGCCCTGCTGTATGCGCAAAATTTTAATGGTTTGGTTCATTCCTTTCCTCAGGATAACAACATTAAGGGCAAAGGAGTGGTAAACGAAGGAGAAATATCCACCATGTTGGGCCTAAAAGGAATTCCCGCATTGGCGGAGGAGCTTCAGGTGGCCAGGGACTTGTTTATTCTGGAATACGCCGGTGGAAAATTGCATATTCCGACCATTTCCTCGGCCGGGTCGGTAAAACTAATAGCAGAAGCCAAGAAAAAAGGCTTGGACGTCACCTGCAGTACTGCCGTACATAATCTATTTTTTTCGGATGAGACCCTAAAGGGCTTTGATTCCAATTTTAAAGTGTCCCCTCCCCTTCGTGCAAAATCCGATTGTAAGGCATTGATCAAGGGGGTTAAAAATGGAACCATAGATTTTGTGACCTCAGATCATATACCGTTGGATGTAGAACACAAACGAGTTGAATTTGATAATGCGAAAAGCGGCAGTATTGGTCTGGAATCTGCTTTTGGCGCTTTGAACACCCTGTTCGAAATCGAGGAAACCATTAGGTTATTGACCAAAGGACGGGACAGATATCATATCGAGGAACCACAATTTACAGAAGGGAGCAAAGCCTGTTTTACCTTGTTCGACCCAGAACAGACCTATACTTTTGAAGTAAAGGATATTTTATCCACTTCAAAGAACAGTATGTTTATCGGTACTTCTTTAAAAGGAAAAGTTTACGGAATCATTAACAACGGCCAAAGCAATTTATAATGAGTAAGCCCCAACCTGGAAAAACTGCCGCAATAGTATCTTACCTTACCATTGTGGGTTGTTTGATCGCAATAACAATGAACATGGAACCAAAAAATACATTTGCCCGTTTCCACATTAGGCAAGCCTTTGGAATTCACATACTTTTCCATGCCCTCGCCATATTATTGACCTATACCGGATTAGCTTATTTGTCCATACCCATCTATCTTTTTTATTTGGTTATTTGGGTTTTTGGTTTTTTACAGGTTTTAAACGAGAACACAAAGCCTTTGCCGGTTTTGGGCAAGTATTTTCAACAATGGTTTACTTTCATATCATAAAATAGAAAAATGTCTCCTAAACCCCTATCCTTAACATATTTATTACGCCCTTCCTCAATACAATCCGGCAAAATACCGGCGCTGTTTATGTTCCACGGCTATGGAAGCAACGAGGAGGATTTATTTTCTTTTGCTTCGGAATTACCAGAAGAATTGATGGTTTTTTCCGTAAAGGCCCCGTATGATCTAGAACCTTTTGGGCATGCTTGGTATGCCATCAATTTTGATGCAGAACAAGGCAAATGGAGCGATGATGAGCAAGCGAAGGAATCAAGGGAAAAGATAGTAGCCTTTATTGATGAGGCCATCGAAGCTTATGACCTGGATGAGGATAATATTTCTCTTCTGGGCTTTAGCCAAGGCACAATTTTGAGTTATTCGGTGGCATTGTCGTATCCCGAAAAAATAAAGAATGTGGTTGCGCTCAGTGGTTACATCAATGAAAATATATTGGTGGAAGATTATGGACAAAAAGACCACAGTAAATTGAGTTTTTATGCTTCACATGGTCAAGTGGACCAAGTTATCCCTTTGGAATGGGCCCAAAAATCCCCTGAATTCCTCAAAAGCTTAAATATCCCAATTACTTACGAAGAGTTTCCGGTGGGACACGGGGTTTCCCAGCAAAACTTTTTTTCCTTTAAAAAGTGGTTGCAACAACGGATTTAAGCTATTTTGAGAAGAAAACTTAAGAATTCAGAAATGCGTTACAGATGATATATTTTTTGCATGTGTCGAGCTAAGTACTGACTTGAGGCAAATTAATAGTCCTGTGGTGCGTAAAGCAAATGTTCGGCCAAAGTAAAATCTACGCTTAGATCATCTTTTAGCTCATATTTGATGATTATATCCCCCCAGTATTTTCCATCTGAGAAATCGGCCAAAATCCATTTATGGTTCAGCACTTTGATCTTGTTTATCTTAAAATCACTTTCCATCCCTTCGTAGGGAATTAAAGGATTATCTCCTTTTTGTTCGTTGGTTTCCAGCAATTTATCCTGGATGTAGAGCGATGGGTTCTCCAGTTTTAAGTGGTCGTAATAGGCCAGGGCATCGTCGTTGTTCTCCAAGGTAAAGTATTGCATATCCAGTACCTTTAGATGCATGGTTTGTAGGGAATCTTCGAGTTTTACTACCTGGTTTTCCAATTTTTCCACATCAGAGCTCAATGCTTTTTGCATGTTACTACCAGTAACGTATTGAAAAAGTGCCAACAGAGCGGCAAAAACAAATAGGTATAGAAATATGTTTTTCTTCATGTATTTGAAAATTATATGAATCCTTAATTCCAATTAATGTCACATGAAACACAGTCGAGATGTTCCGTCCAGTATTGGGTAAGACTCAAAATGACAATCTGTTATTTTATAACCTGCCATGATAACGAATTAAGAACTTCTATATTTTTATCTTTAGGTTATCGTAGGCCAAATGTACATTTTCTGGCAGTTTTTTTTCAACTTCTTCATGAAAACCCAACAAAGCGCTGATATGGGTAAAATAGGTTTGTTCCGCGCCTACTTTTTCTACAAATTCCAATGCTTCTTCCAAATTAAAATGGGAATGGTGGGGCTCAATACGCAGTGCATTGACCACTAAAATTTTTGCGCCTTTTATTTTTTTGATTTCCTCCTCCTCCACTCTTTTAACATCGGTCATGTAAACAAACTCTCCAAAACGATAGCCAAAAACCTGTAAACGGTTATGGTAGGCTTCAATAGGTACCACGTCTAAATCGCCCAATGGAATATTCTTATTTTTAAAGACTTCGTGCACTTCTACCGCCGGGGCTCCGGGGTATCGGTCCTCATCGGCAAAAATATAATCAAACCGCTTACGGAGCGAATCCAAAACCCGTGGATGGGCATAAACGGGAATATCTCCCTGCCTAAAGAAAAATGGGCGAATATCATCGATGCCCGCTGTATGATCGGCATGCTCGTGGGTAAACAGAATGCCATCCAGTCTTTCAATGGGATTGGTCAACATTTGCTGTCGAAAATCAGGGCCACAATCAATAACATAATTATATTCTTCCCAAGAAATCAGTACCGATACACGCAGTCTTTTATCCTTAGGGTCTGTACTAAGACAAACGGGATGGTTGCTTCCGATCACGGGTATGCCCTGCGAAGTGCCCGTACCTAAAAAAGTAATGGTCATCTTATCATCCATTAAAACCAAAATTATAACTTATTTATTTAATAGATTGCCCGAAGAGTGTAACTTTGCCGTAGTTTAAAAATTTGGAAATGCCCAGCGTACCAAGCAAAGAAAATTCTTTTGAAAATATCCCTTCCATAAAGGCGAAAACCTTAAGGATAAATTTGAATCGAGATATTTACGGAACTTTTGCCGAGATCGGAGCGGGACAAGAAACCGCCAGACATTTTTTTAGAGCTGGTGGCGCGTCCGGAACTATTGCAAAGGCAATGAGCGCCTACGACAAATCTTTTAGCGATGCCATTTATGGAATCGAAGAGGATGGCCGTTACGTTACACAATCCCGATTAAAAAAGATGTTGGACCACGAAATGCGTTTGGTGGAAGAACGGATCAGCAGGGACAACAACCCCGATTACCTGTTCTTTAGTTATGCCAATACTGTGGCCACCATCGATTTTTCAAAAAGATACAAAGGGCATGGTTGGGTCGGTCTTCGTTTTCAATTAGATCCAGACCAAAAGGAGTACGACGAAATTATCCTCCATATTCGATTTAAACAAAACGAGGCCAGATTACAACAGGAAACCCTCGGTATTTTAGGTGTTAATTTAATTTACGGCGCCTTTTTTAAGTTCCATAAGCCCAAAAAGCTCTTAAAATATCTATACGATCATATCGACCACGATACTTTGGAGATTGATATGATCAACTTTACCGGGCCTAATTTTTCCGAGGTCGACAACCGTTTAATGAGTCTTCAACTTATTAAAAACGATATGACGGATGCGGTAATGTTCGGCCCCGATGGGCATAACCTTTTGCCTGCGGCCGTGCTTTACAAGAAAAACATTTTGGCTCTTCGCGGTAGTTTTAGACCGGTGACCAAGGTGAATATGGACATGTTCCAGAAATCGTACGATATTTTTATTCGGGAGCAAACAGTAGATATGGACAATGCCATTGTAGTTTTCGAAATTACCTTGTCCAACCTAAAAGCTTCGGGTGAAATAGATGAGCAAGACTTTATGGATCGTGCGGAGCTTCTTTGTTCTCTGGGGCATACGGTGCTTATTTCCAAATTCCAGGAATATTATAAGTTGGTGGAATACTTTAACAGCTACACCAAGGCCAAAATTGGATTGACCATGGGCGTGAACAACTTGGTAGATGTTTTTGATGAAAAATACTATCGTCACTTGAGCGGTGGTATTCTTGAAGCGTTCGGCAAACTGTTCTTTAAGGATTTAAAAGTGTACCTCTACCCTATGAAAGATCCAGAAACGGGACAGGTGCTTACCAGCAACAATGTAAAGGTTCATCCAAGAATGAAAGAATTGTACAAATTCTTTAAATATAACGGAAAGGTGATGGACATTATTGATTATGACCCGGATGTGCTCCATATTTTCTCCAGGGATGTTCTTAAAAGAATCATTAACAAGGATGATGGATGGGAAGAAGAATTACCGGAGGGTATTGCCGAAATAATCAAAGAAAAAAACTTATTTACCAGAAAGGTTCTTGAGAAAAAAGAATAAACAAAAAGGCACTGAAATCAGTGCCTTTTTTACTTTATTACGTTTTATTGTCCGTTCGAGCGCAATCGAGAACTTTAAAATGCCTCATGTTTATTGACATCTAGACTACGCTCGATGAGAAAAAAAGCATTTTAAGACAATATCTGCGCAGCGTGGTCTTTGGTTTTTACTTTACTAATAACGTTTTCTACCACTCCATCACCATCAATAATAAAAGTGGTACGATGGATACCGTCGTATTCTTTTCCCATAAATTTTTTTGGCCCCCAAACACCAAAGGTGTTGATTACGGTATGGTCTTCGTCTGCCAATAAGGGAAAAGGAAACTCGTATTTGTTCCTAAAATTGGATTGTCTTTTTTCTGAATCGGCACTAACGCCCAAAAGCTCAAAACCTTGATCTTGCAATTCATTATAATTGTCCCGTAAATTACAGGCTTCGGCCGTACATCCAGGAGTACTTGCTTTAGGGTAGAAAAATACCACTAACTTCTTGCCTTTGTAATCACTAAGATTAATTGTATTGCCGTCTTGGTCTTTTGCTGAAAAATCAGGTACTTTATCTCCTATTTTTAACATATTCATGATCTTTGTGATTGAATTTATTGTTTAATATTTACACAAGCAAAGTTAAACAAATATGACCAAACAAGAAAAGGTTGATTTCGCCGTAAAAACCTTGGATGAACTTTATCCTACCATTCCCATACCTTTAGATCATAAGGATCCCTATACCTTGTTGATTGCAGTTTTGCTATCCGCACAAAGTACCGATGTTCGTGTCAATCAAATTACCCCTCTTTTATTTGAAAAGGCAGATAATCCATACGATATGGTAAAGTTATCGGAGGAAGAGATTCGGGAGATCATTAAGCCAGTGGGTCTATCCCCTATGAAATCCAAAGGGATTTATGGACTTTCCAAAATACTGATAGAAAAGTACAATGGCAAGGTACCCAGGGATATTGCTTTGTTGGAAGAATTACCTGCAGTGGGACATAAAACCGCAAGTGTAGTGGTTTCACAAGCTTTTGGGATTCCAGCCTTTCCGGTGGACACCCATATTCATAGGTTGATGTACCGTTGGGGTTTTAGCAATGGCAAAAATGTGGTACAGACCGAACGTGATGCCAAACGTTTATTTCCAAAAGAAATCTGGAACAGGTTGCACCTTCAAATAATTTGGTATGGCCGGGAATATTCGCCTGCCAGGGGCTGGGACTTGGAAAAGGATATTATCACCAAGACTATTGGGCGCAAATCGGTGATTAACGAATACTATAAAAACAAAAAGAGCCGCTAATTGCGGCTCTTTTCGTCAGTTTGATCCTTAAATTAATTCAATGTTACTTCAAACTGGTGTTTTTTGTAGTCAACTACATGAATCGATTTTGAAAAGCTAAGTAAGAAATCAACAGTTTTCTGGCTCGCTTTTACCGTTTTTACGGATTTTTGTTCTTCAGAGTAAATGTTTTCCATATTCTAGCGTAAGTAATTGTTTCCATTATATAACGGAGCTAGATTGGAAATATTGCAGCGTTCGACGTAATACCGATTAATTCGTTAAAACGATGTTCTTACGCTCAACTATTTTTCTAAGATTAATAAGAGCGTATCGCATTCTACCCAAAGCTGTGTTAATACTAACGTTGGTGTTTTCGGATATCTCTTTGAAACTCATGTCCTTGTAGATTCGCATGATAAGTACTTCGCGCTGGTCGTCCGGTAATTCTTCGATCAAAAGGGTAAGATCACTTTCTATTTGATCTTTAATGATCTGTTTTTCGGCGTTCAATTTCTCGTCGTGGATTACGGAGAAGATGTTGAAATCGTCGCTTCCCTCAAATTTGGGCATTCTCTTGTTTTTACGGAAATGGTCAATCACCAAATTGTGGGCTATTCGCATTACCCAAGGTAAAAATTTACCCTCTTCGCTGTAGCTTCCTTTTTTCAAGGTTTTGATCACCTTAATAAAAGTGTCCTGGAAGATGTCCTCTGCCACATCTCTATCCAAAACTTTGCTGTATATAAAGCTGGTGATTCTTTGGTTGTGTCTGTTGATCAGGATTTCAAGAGCCTTTTCGTCTCCGTTAATGTAGTTCTTTACTAAAATCGAGTCATTAATCTGTAGTTGTTCCATACAAATTACTTTTTTGGGTTAAAATCACAGCCCTTCCTTTGCCAAGAAAGACTTTAGTTATTCAGTTTTTAATCTTTAAAAAGTAATTATTCTGTATAGGCCTATCAGGATTTTAATTACACTTCAAATATAGATAAATAGGGAGGCGATCTAAAAATCTATGTTGTGAGTTGACGATTTTTATATGTTAACTGATACAATATACGTATAAAGTGCAGTGTATCGTATCTTTGGAACCCTAATTTTAACATATGGCAATCAATATCAACGTAGATCCTAAGCAGAATATTATAATCAAAGGTGCCAAACTGCATAACCTAAAGAATATCGATGTTGTGATTCCAAGAAATAAGTTGGTGGTTATCACAGGATTATCCGGTTCTGGAAAATCGAGTTTGGCTTTTGATACACTTTATGCCGAAGGACAGCGTAGATATGTGGAAAGTCTTTCCTCCTATGCACGACAGTTCTTGGGAAAATTGGACAAACCCAAAGTGGACTATATTAAAGGTATAGCCCCTGCCATTGCCATAGAACAAAAAGTAAATTCCACCAACCCAAGATCTACGGTGGGCACTACCACGGAAATATATGATTATCTAAAACTGCTTTACGCACGTATTGGGAAAACCATTTCCCCTATTTCTGGCAAAGTGGTTAAAAAGCATACCGTAACCGATGTTATCGACTACATAAAGCAGTTGAACGAAAGGGACAAACTTCTTTTGTTGTCCCCCATAACCATATCCGACGAACGAGAACCGCTAAAATCGTTGGAGCTTTTTTCCAAACAAGGGTATGCCAGGATAAAATATAAGGGAGAAGTCATCCGTATTGATCAAGCCCCGGAAGATATCGGTAGGGAATTCGATCTTGTAGTAGATCGTATTATAGTGAAGAATGATGAGGATTTCTGGAACCGTTTGGCCAATGCAGTGGACAATGCGTTTTTTGAAGGTAAGGGAACCTGTGCCATAGAAAACCTTCAGACTGGCGAGATCAAAACATTCAGCAACCAGTTTGAGTTGGACGGAATGAAGTTTTTGGAACCCAATGTACACTTGTTCAGTTTTAACAATCCCTACGGTGCATGCCCAAAGTGCGAAGGATATGGTGATGTAATAGGTATTGATGAAGACCTGGTAATTCCCAACACCTCTTTATCCGTTTATGAAAATGCAATCTTCCCTTGGCGTGGCGAAAGTATGGGCTGGTACCGGGATCAATTGGTAAATTCGGCATACAAGTTCGACTTTCCCATACATAAACCTTGGTTCGAACTTTCGGATTCCCAAAAACAATTGGTTTGGGACGGCAACGAACATTTTATTGGTATACATAAATTTTTTGAGCAACTGGAGGAGAAAAGCTATAAAATCCAGAACAGGGTAATGTTGTCCAGATACCGAGGTAAAACCAAATGCTCCGTATGTAAAGGAAAACGCCTGCGCAAAGAAGCGAACTTTGTAAAAGTGGACAATAAATCCATTTCAGATCTAATAGAGCTGCCCATTAAACAATTAATGCCGTTTTTTAACGGCTTACAGCTGTCCGAGCACGACACGGCAATATCCAAACGATTGCTCAAGGAAATTACCACCCGATTGGAGTTTTTGGACAAGGTCGGTCTAGGTTATCTTACATTAAATCGAAAATCCAACACCCTTTCTGGAGGGGAAAGTCAACGGATCAATCTTGCCACATCCTTGGGAAGCAGTTTAGTGGGGTCCATGTATATTTTGGACGAACCCAGCATTGGACTTCATCCCAGGGACACCGAAAATTTGATCGAAGTATTAAAATCACTTCGTGATCTCGGGAATACCGTTATTGTAGTAGAACACGATGAAGATATTATGAAGGCTGCCGATGAAATTATCGATATTGGCCCAGAAGCGGGGACCCTTGGCGGAAACGTAGTGGCTACCGGGGATTGGGAAACCATCTTACAGGCCGATTCGTTAACGGCAAACTATCTTAATGGAACCATGGAAATCCCTGTTCCTTCAGAACGGAGAAACTCAAAGCATTACATTCAAATTAAAGGAGCGAGAGAGAACAATCTCAAAAACATAGATGTTACTTTTCCTTTGAATGTACTCACAGTGGTCACCGGAGTGTCGGGAAGTGGAAAAAGTACCTTGGTCCGTAAAATTCTGTATCCTTCTATTTTGAAGGAAACGGGGGGGTATGGTGAAAAGGCCGGACAGTTCTCGGAAATGTATGGCAAGTATGCCCATATCAAACATGTGGAATTTGTAGATCAAAACCCGATTGGCCGTTCCTCGCGCTCCAATCCGGTCACTTATATTAAAGCCTACGATGATATAAGAAGCCTGCTCGCTTCGCAAAAACTGAGCAAGCTACGTGGTTATAAGGCCAAACACTTTTCCTTTAATGTAGATGGTGGTCGTTGCGAAAAATGTAAGGGAGAGGGAGAGATTACCGTAGAGATGCAGTTTATGGCCGATGTACATTTGGAGTGTGATGTATGTGGCGGCAAACGTTTTAAAAAGGAAATCCTGGAAGTCCAGTTCGAAGGTAAGAACATAGATGATATCTTGAACATGACCATTGACGATGCCATTGATCACTTTGCCAAGTACAATCAGAACAAGATCGTAACCAAGCTAAAACCGTTGCAAGATGTAGGATTGGGTTATGTTACCTTGGGGCAATCCTCTTCCACCCTATCTGGCGGCGAGGCACAACGAATAAAACTTGCATCATTCCTGGTGAAAGGTCATACCAAGGAAAAAGCCTTGTTCATTTTTGATGAACCCACTACGGGTCTTCATTTTCACGATATCAAAAAACTGCTCAAATCCTTTGAAGAACTTTTGGACAAGGGACATTCCATTATTGTTATCGAACACAATATGGAGCTCATAAAATGTGCTGATTACATTATAGACCTAGGCCCCGAAGGCGGTGAAAAAGGTGGGAACTTGGTAGTCGAAGGTACTCCGGAGGAAATCGTTAAAAATAATTTGTCACATACGAGTAAATATCTCGCTCAAATAATCTAAAGTTAAAAAGCTGACAACTCTTAATAGGACCTTGAGCAGGAGAGTTTATATTTATAAATATAAAGGAGACCGTTGTACACAATTTGAAGAATGAAAAGAACATCCATTTTAATTTTGATATTTGTTGTAGTTATTTCTTGTAAACAGAAAAAAGAAGAAAAGGAACAAATAGCTACTGAAAAAACTAAGTTTACTGAAATTATAAAAGAAGATTACGAGCTTTATAAACCAAACAAAGAAATTAATGGTGTTTTAATTTTATTCGGAGGTTATCCTGAAAATGCTGATGATATTAAAAGGGAATTTCAAATTCTTGACATTGCGAGAGAAAACAGTATTGCAGTTTTGTTATCAAACTTTAATCAGAAGCTATGGCTTGAGGAAAGCGAAAAACGTCAACTCGCAAAAAAAATGCAGAATATAATTATTGAAAATCAGCTGCCAACTGAAAATATTTTTATCGGGGGCTTTTCAAGTGGTGGAGTTGTCAGTCTCTTAATAAGTAATTTTATTGTTGGGATGAAGCAATTCTATATTGACCCAAAAGGAGTGTTTATTGTAGATTCGCCAATAGACTTGGTTGCATTGTACAAATCTTCAGAAAAAAATTTAAAACGAAATTTTTCAGAACCTTCAATTCAAGAAAGTACTTGGCTTTTAGAAACTTTGGGCAGTAACTTCGGTAATCCAAAAGATAATATTGGAAAATATGAAAAAAAAGCTGTGTTCACATACAGCACGAATAACACTTCTAATATAAAAAAATTAAAACGGACTAAAATCAGACTTTATACAGAACCTGACACTCTTTGGTGGAAAGAAAATCGAATGGCGGATTACGAACAAATGAACGCTTTTTACATCAAAAAATTATCTGAAAGTCTTAACAAAAAAGGATATAAGAGTGTTGAATATATTCCGACAACTGATAAAGGATACAGAGCCAATGGCGAAAGACATCCTCATAGTTGGGCAATTGTAGACAAAACGGAATTAATAAATTGGATATTGAACAAATAAAAACTGTGTACAATGGCCATTAGTAATTGCTTGTTCTCCCCTACTTCTGAAAATCCGCGAGGATTTTCAGTTTGGTGTGTACTTGAAAAGTTAATTACTAAACCACGCAACTATTCATAGCCGTATTTCAAGTTTGTAAGAAACCACTTTTGTATTTGTAATCTTATATGTTTACCCCCTAATTTATGGGATTATCCCGTCAATTGATATGCTTATTTCGTCAATTCATATCATTGATTTATCAAATGACACCTAAGCCATCTTATTTATCTGCCTAAAATTGTGGGTTAAATAACAATTTATTCACGTATGGTGAATTTATACGTTCCACAACACATCCATCCGTTATTTGTAAACAAAAGTTCGAATACATCGAGCATAGCTTATTGTATCGGATTCTTCTTCCCGTTCCTTACCAATAACCACAAAGCTAATTGCCATGAAAACGAGATATAAAGAAAGTAACCAAAGGTTTCATATAGGGTCAATTTTGTTGCTTTTTACCTTGATCAGCTTTAGCTTGGCCCTAAGGGCCCATACATTGAATGGTTACTATACGGAAAATGCAATTTACAATAACACAACCGAAACAGGCACAAACCTCTATGTGCCAAGTATAGCAGTGGTCATGTCCGGAACCGTCAATGGAGATTGTGCTGCTATAAATTATACAGTATTTATAAGAAATAATAGTACCAATAGTGAATCACTAACAATTACAGAGGCCATTGATATAAATGATCCAGCGTTGATAGTAAACCTTACTCCCGTATCCGGTGATACTAATAACGATGGGATATTGGATGCAGGTGAATCTTGGGAACTCAATGCAACACGAAATTTAAGTCCCGATGACCTTAGTCAAGACTCCTTTCAAAACCAAGTAAGGGTCACGTGCGAAGTTGTGGGGCAACCGGGGGTAACCACAACTGATTTATCCGACAATAACTTGTTCAATGAAGATGATCCAACCGTTTTTGACATTTCTTCTTGTCGCAAAATTGGTGCTCAACTCTTGGCCCAAACCAGCGATTGGTTTGGTAATTCCCCGGGATGCGAAACTTTAGAATATCAACTCATTGTTGTAAACTTAAGTTCCTCTCCTCAAAGCTTAACCAATATCAATATTAGCAGTTTAAATACAAGCTTGAGTTTCGTATTGGTAGATGGAGATTCTAATAACAATAGTTTTTTTGACCCCGGCGAGACTTGGGAATATAGTGCTTCCAGACCATTAAATCAAAGTGACTTTAATACTACGATAACTGAACAAGTATCAATAACTGCCGAAGCAAACGGAACCCCTACCGCAACAGTCAACGATTTGTCACATCCTACAGATCTGTTGGACGATGGCAACACCAACATCGACATAACAAATTGTGAAAAAGGGAGCATTGGTCTGGTCAAGACAGGAGAAACCTTGGGCAATTGCAATCAAGTTTTATACACTTTTACCCTAACCCATTTAAATACCGTTCCATACAGCTTTATCAATGTTGTTCTTGAAGACCCCGCTTTAAATGGTGTTATTTCAGACCCCCCTGTGGAGAGTGGAGGAAGTATTGCTGGGGAATTGGAACCTGGTGAAACTTGGACCTACCAAGCATTCTATACTGTTGTACAAGATAATATTACAGATGGTTTTGTGCTGAACCAAGCCTATGTCACCGCTGAAGCAAAAAACCAAACTCCCCTAATAGTGGCAGTAGATGCCTCAGATCATAGCGATGTTGACCAAGATAGAGAGACCAATACTCCTTTAAGTAATTGCGATACCAGTATTGGTACGGTATTGAAAGGCAAAACCTTTGCATTCACTGATGTATCACCTGGTTGTTCATTTGTTCAATTTACCCTAGCAATACAAAACACAAGTATAAATCAAGAACCTTTGCACAACATCACCATAAATAATCTTGGCCCTAACGAAACCATCGAGGGTCCAATAGGTGTTGGCGTTGAGGATAACATCTTGGACTTTGGTGAAAATTGGGAATATGTGATCACGCGTAAGCTTTTGGATACGGAAATTGATGCAGGGCAAACACTCGACCAAGCTTTTGTTGAAGCTGAAATGGTAAACTCGCCCGGCACCATAGTATCCGATTTTTCGCATCCCAGTGATTTCAGTATAGATGGGGAAACATTAATAGACCTGAGTTTTTGTACCACTGGCGTTGCACTCACAAAAATAGGGCAATCCAAAGGTCCATTGGGAGAAGATAATGGTTGTTCATCAATAGAATATACGTTTTTTGTTACTCATACAGGACAACCGACTGAAACATTTTCCAGCATTGCAATTGAAGACCCAAAATTGGCTGGGATTATTCCTGCCCAACCCATTAATGGTGATAATGCCCCATTGGGTATATTGGAGCCTGGCGAAGTGTGGGAGTATGTGGTAGTTTATCCCCTTTCTGCCGAAGATATTACTACCGGGTCTGTAGAGAACCATGCGTATGTTCTAGCGGAATCCGATACCTTTCCAGGCAAAGTGGCGAGTGATATTTCCGATTTTGAAAATATTAATGAAGATCGACCTACAATAGTTGACATTCTAACCTGTACACCTCGTATAAGCCTTATAAAAAAAGGAGTGGCCAAAGATGGCCAAGGTGTGGAAGGAGGTTGCGCATTTATTGATTATTCCTTTGCAGTGACCAATGAAAGTACGGAAGGACAGATTCTGGAGAATGTGACCATTACCGATTTAAACCTACCCATATCCATTCCTCTAACACCGAATGAAGGCGATGATGTAAACCCAGGGCAATTGGATCCTGGTGAAACCTGGATTTTCAATACCATTGAGTACCAATTGACCACCGAAGACCGTTTAAATGGACAGGTGGAAAATTCTGCTTTAGTGAAGGCGGCCTTGGTCGGTTTTCCTGATGTGACCGTAGAGGATGTATCTGATTTTGAAAGCGCTGATGAGGACAGGCCGACCATTATACTCCTTAATGATTGTGAGCCCCGTATTGGGTTGATTAAGACCGGGGTCGTAAATGCAGATTGTACGGCCATAGATTACACCTTTACCGTGACCAACGAAAGTACATCCAACGAGCTACTTGAGAATGTGGTGCTCACTGACCTAAACCTGCCCATGGTAATCAATGGCCCCACAGGTGATGAAAACAATATTAGCTTATTAGATCCTAATGAGACCTGGGTTTATACTGCAACACAACCCATAACCCAAGACGACATCAATTTTGGATGTTTCCACAACCAGGCCCATGTAACCTCAAATGTACAGGCCTATCCGGATTTTCCAATTGAAGACCTATCGGATGACAACAGTCCAGATGAAGATGATGTTACCGAGGTAGATCTGAGCAGTTGCCAAAATATATCCGTCGGTTTGGTGAAAGAAGGAGAAACTGTGGATATTATTGATAACGATGGTTGTGATGACCACATTCAATATACCTTTACCGTGCACAATACCGGTGATGCTCCCTTGGCAACCGTTAGTATCGTTGATAATTTGTTACAAGGGAATCCCATTTTGGATGATACCTCGGACGATGGTTCGGATGGTATTTTGAGCGTGGGCGAAAACTGGGTGTTCTCTGGCCTATATCCTTTACAACAGTCCGACATAGATGCGGGCAATGTAGAAAATACCGCTACCGTTACCGCATTCAATCTATGTGGAACCGCTGAGGTACAGGACCAATCCGATGATGATTCCCCAAATGCCAATGAAAATGACCCCACAAACACCACAATATCTTCAGATGCCTGCGAGCAAGGTACGGCAAGCATAAGTCTCATAAAAACAGGGGCGCTGGAAGACTTGAACCAAGATGGCTGCCAAGAAAGTATATTGTACACTTTCACCGTCACAAACAATGGAGATGTGGCTTTGGATAGCGTTATCTTATTGGATAACTTATTTGGAGGTGAAATTGTTGGCCCCATCGCAGGATCGGACGTAAACGAGGATGGTGTGCTTTCACCAGCAGAAAGTTGGACATTTGAAGCCATTTACGCCATTGTTCAGGAAGATATAGATCTGACCTTTGTGGAAAATACAGCAACAGTAACCGCAGAAATCTTTGATACGGACATCCCGTTACAAGATGTTTCGCATCCTAGCGATGAAACTTTGGATGGGCCGACACAGACCAGTGTTACCGATACGGCGTGTACTACTGGAGCTCCAAGCATTGAACTCAATAAAATTGGTAATCTACATGATTTTAATAATGATGGTTGTATTGAAAGTATTCTCTACAGCTTTACCGTGACCAATACCGGGGATTTTGACTTGCTTGAGGTTGTTCTGCAAGATGATTTCTTGGGGGGAACCGTTGATGGCCCCGACCCCAATACCGATACGGGCAATGACAATGTACTGTCCATTGGGGAGAGCTGGAGCTATCAAGTCCTATATAGCCTAGTGCTAAATGATATCAATAGTACCATCAATAACCAAGCGGTGGTTTCTGCCAAACCAGAAAGCTTGAACGTACTAATTTCTGACGGTGACTCAGATTCCACAATGGTTCCATCCAATGTGTGTACCAGTGGTGGTCCAGGGATTGCTTTGGTAAAAACAGGGGGACTTGATGACCTAGATTTGGATGGATGCAACGAATCTATCCGATACACCTTTATCGTGAGCAATGTTGGCAGTACAAATCTCACCGACATAACACTAGAAGACCAAAAGTTAGATGATGTAATTTCCACACAGCTGAGCCCAGGAGAAGACATAGGGGACGATGGTATTCTATCTGTTGGCGAAAGCTGGACATTTACCGCTAATTATAGTATAACAGAAATGGATATAGAGAATGGATCAGTGGTAAATCAAGCTACGGTCTTTGCTTCTATAGTAGGCCAACAAACTAAGGTATCTGATTTATCTGACGATAACAGTCCTTTGGAAAACAACCCTACCGAAACGTTGGTACCCGAGGAGATTTGCACCTTTACGATTAATGACCCTGATTTTGAAATATTTAATGGGATTACACCAAATGGAGATGGAATCAATGATCATTTCCAAATAAACGGTATTGAGGCCTATCCCGATAACACTTTAAAAGTATTCAATAGATGGGGAGCCCTGGTTTATGAAGCCGAAGGATATGGAACCGGGAATAAATTGTTCACAGGGGTTTCAGAAGGCAAGGCTACAGTTTCCAAAGAAAATAAACTTCCTGGCGGTACTTATTTCTATATACTCGAATTTCCCAATGAAAATCCAGGCGCAAAGAGCTATTCAGGCTACCTCTTCCTAAGCAACAATAATTAAAATACCCATATCAACTTTTAAAGATGACAAATCCTTTGCTAAAAAGGTCAATAGACAAGAACGTGAAAAAAATAGTTTTCTATATATGCCTCCTGGGGTCAACTTTTTTGATGTGTGCCCAACAAGATGCACAATACACACAATATATGTACAATACCCAGATTATAAATCCAGCCTATGTGGGTTCAAGGGAAACATTGAGCTTTGGTGTGTTGGGCCGTTACCAATGGGTTGACCTGGAAGGTTCTCCAAAAACCGGGACTTTTACGGTAAACCTCCCTGTCGGTTTATATGACAATATGGGAATAGGGCTATCGATTATTCATGATCAAATAGGCCCGGCAGTTGAATCCAATGCTGCAATCGACTTTTCTTATGCACTTCATTTGGCCCGGAGAAATGTGAGCAAGCTTTCATTTGGATTGAAAGTCGGAGCAGATATGTTGGACGTGGATTATTCCAAATTAAATTTATCAAATCCCAACGACCCATTCTTTCAAAATAATATAGATTCCAAAATCCAACCACAAGTGGGGGCCGGAATATATTACAATACCCAAAAATTCTATGCCGGGGTATCCGTTCCAAATTTCCTTTCCATACAGCACTTTGATGAACAATCACTAGATGACGAAAACCTTGAAGGTGTTGTGGTGGAAAGGTTGCACTATTTTTTTATTGCCGGCTATGTATTCGACCTGAATCCCAATCTAAAATTAAAACCAGCAACCCTTTGGAGAATGGTAGATGGTGCTCCCCTTCAATGGGATTTATCGGCCAATTTTATGTTCAAGGAAAAGTTTGTCGTTGGGGCATCGTATAGATGGAACGCGTCCATAAGTGCATTATTGGGATTTCAAATTTCGGACAGCATCTTTGCAGGTGTAGGATATGATTACCAATCAACAGCAATTGAAGATTATAGCAACGGTTCTTATGAAGTTTTTCTTCGATTCGACATCTTTAACAAAGCGGAAAAAATAGTAGCCCCAAGATTTTTTTAATACACAGCATATGTTACCCCAAAAATACTTCCTACTCTCCTTATTTATTTGTTTTACCTGTGCAATGAACGCACAGTCGAGCATAATCAAAAAAGCAAACAAAGAATTTGATACCTACGATTTCATCAATGCGAGGGAAATATACCTTAAAGTTGTAGAAGATGGATATGAATCGGCTCAAGTCTATAAAAAGTTAGGAGACACGTACTATTTTAATAGTGATTATGCCAATGCTGTAAAATGGTATAAAGAGTTGATAAAAAAATACTCCGATGAGATGGAAGCTGTCTATTATTATAGAACTGCACAGAGCTTAAAAAGTATTGGGGAATATCAAGAATCGAAAAAGGTAATGGGCACATTTGCCGAAAAATCAGCAACCACCAGAATCGCTGAAATATATGCGAACGAGTATTCCGCTCTGGATAGCTTAGTGGATTTTCAATCCAAAAAATTTGAAGTGGATAACATTACAAAACTATTGTCCAGTTCAGATTTTGGCCCATCTTTTTTTATGGACAAGCTTGTATATGCCTCTTCTTCCCAAGAAACAGAAGGCTCTAAAGTTCATAATTGGTCTGGATTACCCTATGTTGATTTGTATGAGGCCGAAATTACCGATGACTGGGAAATCGCAAACCCTAAACCTATCAAGGGAGAAATAAATTCTCCATATCATGAAACAACCGCCGCTTTCACAAAAGACGGTAATACCATGTACTTTACCCGAAACAACTATATAAACGGTAAGAAAAAAAAGAACAAAGAAAAAATTGTGACGCTTAAAATTTATAGAGCGGAAAAAAATGATGAAGGGCTGTGGAGCAATGTCGAAGAATTGCCTTTTAATAGTGATTCATACTCTGTAGCACACCCTGCATTGAGTCCAGATGAAACGCGCTTGTACTTTTCATCCAACATGAAAGGAACATTGGGTGAATCTGATATTTGGTATGTAAAAATCAGTGAATCAAAAAACTATGGGACCCCTATTAACCTTGGGCCAGAAATTAACACAGAAGCGCGGGAGACTTTTCCCTATGTCAGCAAGAGCAATGTACTTTATTTTTCCAGCGATGGTCATTTAGGCTTGGGTGGTTTGGACATTTTTGCTGTTTCGCTGGACAGTGAAGGCGAGTTTATAAAAGTTACGAACCTAAAACAGCCCATAAACTCGAACAAGGATGATTTTGGTTTTATTATCAACGAGGAAAAACAAGTGGGATATGTTTCATCCAATAGAGACGGGGATGAAGGTAGCATTTCTGATGATATTTATAGAGTTTGGGAAAAATGTGGTGTAATAAATATTGAAGGATTGGTTTCGGATGCAAACACAACCCAACCATTGAGCAATTCAAAAGTTACCTTATTAGATGAAAACAATAATGTAGTTTCACAAACAAAAACCGATAAAAAAGGGAGATACACGTTTGAAAATTTAGTGGATTGTGGCAAACAATATTCCGTTAGGGCTGAAAACAATACTAGGGAATATACACCCACGGAAAAAAATATCAAGACTCCCAGAGGTTCAAAAACCGTGGAACTGAACTTGGAACTTACTCCACCAGATTGTGCAGTGGATGACCTCGGGTGTAGATTGAATCTTTTGCCCATATACTTTGACTATGGTAAGCATTACATAAGAAAGGATGCAGAAGTGGAGTTGGCCAAAATATTACAAGCATTAAAGCAATACCCTCAGTTAAAAATCCATATAGAATCCCATACTGATTCAAGATCTAGTAGCTCTTTCAACATGAAATTGTCTTCTAGAAGGGCACAATCCACCTTAAATTGGTTTGTAAAGAAAGGTATTAGTAGAAGTAGGCTTACCGCAAAAGGATATGGAGAAACACAGTTGTTAAACGAATGTTCCAATGGAGTCGAGTGTACCGATGAGCAACATCAACTTAACCGAAGATCAATGTTTATTATTAAATAAATAATTATTTACATACTGTATATCAGTTGGTTATATTTTTTGGCACGCTGATTGCATTATACAAGGTGGGTGTAAATATTTGCATCTGGAACTTAAAACCTTGTAGTATGAAAAAGTTAGTACTCATTATAGCAGCGGTTGTTTTTGGAATACCAAGTATCCAAGCAGAAACAACAAATACAACGGTTACCGCACCTAATTATCGATATGGAAATTCTTTCATCTTTGTAGAAGATGGGGTTACATTTTCCGTTTATCCCGATGGTGAGTTCGATTTCTATATGGACAACAGGGTAAATGTTGGTGTAGGAGCTAGAATTGGCAATGTCGGTATCACTTTTAACTCCGGATATAACTACAATCCATTTGTTCAGTACGATGATTACGGTGCTGTAATACAAGTAGAGAACACCCCTATTTTTTACGATTACTATGGTCGTGTATCACAAATAGGAAATGTGGATATCTGGTACAACAATGGTAGGGTACGGAGAATTGGTGGCCTACATGTTTACTATAATGGTGGAGTTTTTAGTCACTACACAGGGTTTATCAATGTATATAATCGAAGATATGTGTACAGACCTTTTCACAGATATTTTATAAGACCGACCGTTGGTTTTTGCAACGTATACGCTAGACCGTACAGAAGGTATTACAGACCTGTTCGATATACATATTATACACCCTATAGATACAATACAAGACGTGCTTATGCAAGAGTTGGCAAAGTCTATAGAAATGATAACAGGTATAGAAGGGACAAAATCTATAGAAATGACAGAAGAGTTTCTGTAAGGGACAATAGCGCCAGAAGGGCCGATTATGGAAGAAGCAATGCAACGGTATCCAAAAATTCCTCAAGAAGAGGATACTCAACAGCAAACCGTTCCAGCAATACCGTAAAAAGAAATACGGTGGCTTCAAGGAGTTCCAGTAGCAATAATTACAGAAAATCCAACAACGTTGGTCGATCAAGTAGAACTGTGACCACCAATACAAAGGTCACTCGAACTCCGAACAAGAGAACCGTGAGCACAAGAAAAGTGACCAGTAACTCACGAGGGACCACTGTAAAACGCACAAGTACTAGTACATATAAAAAGCCTCAATCGGTAGCAAGGTCTTCCAATAGAACAACGCTGAACAAAGGCAACTCTACACGCAGAACAGTGTCCAAAAGTGCAAGGCCCAGTGTCAAGAAAAGCACCGTGAGCAGAAAAAGTAGTTCAAGAGCAACGGTAAGCCGAAGTTCTGGCAATAGAAAAAGTAATACAAGTGCTTCAAGGTCCTCGAGATCTTCAAGAAGTAACGATTAGAAAGATTTTTTAGGTTGGTTAGTTGTATGCCCCGTAGTTGAATTTATTCGCTACGGGGTATTTTTTTGAGCCATTTGGACAATATTCCGGATACATCTTCAGAAATATTAAAACGGTACAAAATACCTAAGTACATTACAGATACCAATATGGATTTTAAACCAATATTTATTAACGGATGAAATTGAAACTGCACAAAATCGAACAGTACAATCAATAAGACCAAGGTCGAAAAAACCTTAAAGGTCGCCGAGGTAAAAGGCAAAATGCCAAATTTCAGCTTCACAAAAACCAATTTTACCAGATTAAAGATAAAAATAGAGACAAAACTGGCCCATGCAGCCCCTTCCATGCCTAATTTGGGAATCAACAAAAAGTTGAGCAAAATGGTCAAGGCAGCCAAACAGACCCCGAACACCAACACCGTTTTATAGTATTTAGAGTTGTACAAGATAGAATTTATGTTTCCCAAAAGTGAATCCATAACTTTGGCCAAACCGATCAAGAACACAATGGTGAAGCCATTTCTATAATTTTCGGGAAGCATTAAATATAAGTCGTTGAGGTTTAAAATAATCAAAACGAACAAGATGCCCGAAGCAATGAACAGTGTTAGTGAGGTTTTTTTGTACAAAGTATCCAGACCAGCTTCATTTTTGGTATTCAACAGCTCTGCTGTTAATGGATAAGTAATCTGGTGCATGGCACGAGACGGTACAATAATCACAGTAGCGATATAAACGGACACTCCATAATACGCCACATTTTCTATACTGATGAACTGATTCAGCATCACTTTGTCTATTTCCAACAAAACCAGGGATGCAGATCCTCCCAAAATAATTAAAAAAGAATAGGACAGGATTTCTTTGGTATAGTTCGGAAACTTAAAACTAAACTTGGGCATCCGAAGGGAAAAAGCATACATTTTAATGATCAGTGTCCGCAATAGATACAATCCTACCAAACATTTGAAGAACATATCCAATGAGATCACATCAAAATAAAACAGGACAAGCAAAAGGGACACCCCTACCCTGGCAAAAACCTCCTTCATAAAGTTTCCGAAAACCGACTTTAGATGCACCTTGGTCCAGGAGTAAAATACTTCAAAATAGCCCATCGCTAGTCCCACAAAAAAGACATACCACAGATAATCCTTTACCATAGGGTTTACTTGGGACACCCAATCGCCAATGGGATTGTACCAAATCAAGCCGACCAAGGCAACGGGAACTACCCCGAGCAGCGGAACCAACAACATCAAGGTAAAAAAACCATCTTTTTCGGTCTCTTGATGATTGCTATAAAACTTGATCATGGTATTGTGCACCCCAAATGCCATTAGCGGCATTAATATGGCTCCCGAAGCCAAAATAAAGGTTACCAGGCCGTAATATTTGTCCGGCAGTATTTTGGTATACAGAAACAACGTATTAATAGCTCCAAAAAAGAACCCCAAATACGTTACTACTGTATTTTGTATGGATTGCTTAAGAACAACGCCCATTAGATAAATTTAGCCAAAGATTCCGTTAACGCCCGTCTGTGATATTGCTCCACCCCTTCTGAACTACAACCTAAAGTTCCTTTTTCGTACTGATGGAATGCCTCCAAAAGTACAGTTTTTAAAGTCGCTACATTATTATGCAAACAGAACGTTCCCGCTTTATGGTCCACGACCATAGCACCCGCCTCCCAGCCTTGTGGTCCTATGGCCAAAATAGGTCGCTTGGCATTCAAATATTCGAACAGTTTTCCTGGAATAATACCTTTGGTTTCTTTGGAATCAATCTCCAACAGCAATAGCAATTGTGACTTTTGCTGGGTTTCCAAAACCTTATCGTGTGGAAGATAGCCCAATTGTTCCACATAGTCGGTAAGTCCAAAATCCTTAATGGATTGTAGCACTTCCTCCCCCACTACACCTGCCAGTTGGATATGTAAAGCGTCTTTAAACAATTCATTTTCAGACAACAGTTCCTGTACAGCTTTCCAAAAACCTAAAGGGTTTCTGCCTGTCAACAACGAACCAATATGTGAAATGGTAAACTTTTTATCCAAGGCAACCAATGGCAATTCATCATCAAAACCATTGGTGATCACTTTAATGGGCTTGGGAGTTATGGCCTCAAATTCTAATTTTGTGGTTCTGCTTGTTACCACGATCTTATCTGCTCGCAAAAGAACGCCTTTTTCCAGTGCCTTATGTTTTAAATGGGCATAATTGGTGAGCCGTAAACTTTTGTGGTACCCAATAGAGGTCCATGGGTCTCTAAAGTCGGCGACCCATTGGATATTGTACTTTTTTTTGAGTCCAAGTCCGATCAAATGTAAACTGTGCGGTGGCCCTGTTGTGACAATAGTGGTTATGCCCTCGTCCGCGATTACCTTCGCCAAATAAGAAATGGATGGTTTTACCCAAAGTTTCCTCGCATCAGGAATAAAAAAGTTTCCGCGAATCCAAAGCAGCACCTTCTCTATAAATGATGGATCTTTCTCCTTTATAATTCCAGAACTTATGGTCTTAGTTTTCTTTTTGGACAATATTGAGGCCCAACCGTAGGGCTCTTTTATGGGACGTTTCAGTATTCGGATGGAACTTGGAACTTCGTTCACCAGCTTGTTATCGATTATCGGATAGCTGGGGTTCTCCGGAACATAAACGATGGGGTCCAACCCAAGTTCGGGCAAGTATTTTACAAATTTGAGCCATCGCTGTACACCTGGTCCACCCGCCGGAGGCCAATAATACGCTATGACCAAAATTTTTCGCATTAGGCCTCTTCCTTTTTACGCGAGAACAATGTAAAGCCCAGTCCCCCAACTATAATTATGCCAAGCAGGATGTTGGCCACCAAGCTGATCTGACTACCAGTTTCCACCACCTCGGGCTCAAACTTGAATTCGATTTCGTGCTCACCAGCGGGTACCTTGATACCGCGAAGTGCATAGTTTACTTTGTAATGTTCCTGAAATTCACCATCTACAAAAGCATTCCAGCCCGATGGATAATGCATCTCGGAGAATACGGCAAAACCAGTATTGGGGTTTTTAGATGTATATTTTAGGTAATTGGGGCGGTAATCCACCAAATCTATTCTTGCCAACGAATCTGCTGTGTAACGCATCTTGGTCAATTCCGGATATTGCGCCGTGTTCACCACGGCCTGTGTCTTGGAATTAAAATCGCCCAGTTTTTGGATTGCCTCGTTGGCAGATGAAACGGCCACCAATTGATCCACAAACCAAGCATTGCCGTTGGCATCTGGATTTACAGCCGGAAAACTATTGCCTTCCTCATCTTGTTGGATAATATATTTAACATTCAACATATTAAGAACCTGAAGGTTGTTCTGGTACAAATGATACTCGAACAGATCTTGCAGTGCCCGTGGTTTGGCAGCATGGTAGCCACCGATCGATTTATGAAAATAGGAGGTTCGTGAACCATTTAAGCCTTCCTGAGGGTCAAAAACACGATAAATGGAATCGTCCTGCATGATCATTTGGTCTATTTGACTGGCTTGGAACGGTTGGTTTACTTGACGCTGACGTACAAAATCGTCCTCGTTAACGTACCTAAGGTCCACTCCTACCAAATCAAAAAGAATAAGGGCGCCAAGGGCAAATACCAAAATGTTTTTGTTGATCTTCTCTTTAATAAAAAACCACAATGCGGCTGCGGCCAAAAGAACATAGACCAACGAACGAATGGTGTCGCTAACATAAACAGCTTCACGATCGCGTAGGATCATGGACATTAACTCATCTCCAAAATATCCACGGTACATTTCGTCCCGGGCACCTTCAAAATCAAAGAAACCTTTTAACAATAATATCACTATGCCCAAACCTGCCGTTATAAAAAAGCTCCATTTTAAAGCATTTAATTTTTCTTTTTGACCTGTGCTGGATTTAAACAGTTCCCAAACCCCTAAAATTCCAAGCACCGGCAAACAGAGTTCCAGCACTACTTGTATGGAGGATACGGCCCGGAACTTATTGTACATGGGAAAATAATCTATCATAAAATTGGTGAGCAAAGGAAAGTTCTTGCCCCACGATAAGAGCAAGGCCATAACAGCTCCCGATAATAACCACCATTTTTTTCTTCCATCAACCAAAAAACCGCCCAACACAAACAAAAAGAAAACGATCGCGCCTACATAGGCAGGGGCTGCTACAATGGGTTGATTGCCCCAATAAAGTGGTAGACCACTCGAAAATTCCAATGCTTTGGTGGGGGTCAACCCTTGATTGGTCAAGTATTCATAAGCTTTGGAATCCTTGCCCAGGTTCTCACTGCCCGAACCACCAAACAGTCTAGGTACAAATACATTTAGGGATTCCATTACCCCATAACTGTATTGTGTAATGTAATCGTAGTCCAATCCTGTGGAAACGGCTTTTTCACTTCCATCGGGGTTAATGGTGAGTTCGGATGTTCCACGGGTACTCCAATCGGCATACTCCTTTGTAGCCAGCAAACTTGTGGCATTGGTAAAAACGGAAAGAACAACGGCCAAAACCAAAATTCCTACAGAAACAAAAAAGTGTTTTAGTTCTTTTTCCTTAATGGCATAAATGAGATATACCAAACCCATTAGTAGCACCAAAAGCATAAAATAATAGGTCATTTGGTAGTGATTGGCACTTATTTCGAGTGCCATGGCCAGTGCAGTGAGTATAAATCCTAGAATATATTTTTTTCGAAAAACGAGTACAACCCCGCCAAGAACCATTGGAATATAACCCAAAGCATGTGCCTTGGCATTGTGCCCCACGCCAAGAATAATAATCAGGTAGGTAGAGAAGCCAAAAGCTATGGCTCCAAGGGCCGCCAACCTAAAATCAACCCTAAGGCAAAGCAACAGAATGTAAAACCCTATAAAATATAGAAATAAATAATCGGCGGGTCTCGGTAAAAAACGAATCAGACGATCTAACTCTTTTACGTAATTATGGGGATAATTGGCTCCCAACTGGTAGGTGGGCATACCGCCAAATGCACTATTGGTCCAATAGGACTCCACACCCGTGGCATCCTTGTAGGCATCCCGTTCCTGGGCCATGCCCTTGTACAACGCTATATCGGATTGATAAATAGCTTTTCCCTGTAAAACTGGATAAAAATAGACCAGTGATGCAAGAATGAATAAAGCAATAACACAAATATGGGTGATAATGGCTTTTGGAGAAAGATTCATGGATAGGTTTTGATTCGGCAAATATTAATCAATTTCCTCAAAATCTATGTATTCTCCAACTTTTTTTGAAGGATTGGATCTGCGATGTGGTTTTTTGGATATGGTGGTCTCCCCTTCCCGTGTTTTTGTATGTCCAAAATCCCCAGGATTTCCGAACTGCTGCTCAAAACGCTCGTTGGTCTTGCGCATGGCGTAATTGAGCAATTTCGGCGCCAACCATTTTAACAGGAATTTAAGCCCGTAGTATACTAATATGAATATTAAAATCGTTTGTAATAAAACCATATAACCTCAGTTATTGAATCAAATTTACACTGTTAGTCCCGCAAACCCATAAAACGTATCTTAAAATAGTATTAAAAACCAGTTATATGGACATTTCCATAATCAAAAAGAAATTCTTTTTACTCGCTTTTTTCCCCACCATTATCTGCGCACAATATACCGATGTGATCAATTCCAACCGCCCGGGCAGGGCCGCAAGTGCCTATGCCGTTGGTAAAAATGTGGTACAGGCAGAAGTTGGCTTGCTGTACGAACAGCAGGACAATGCGGACTTAAACTCCGACTCCAACATTTTTGGTGCCGATTATGCCCTACGTTACGGATTGCTTTTCGAGGAGCTGGAAGTGATCATGGAAGGTACGTTCATTACACAGAACATTACTTATCCCGACTTGGGCATCGAGGGTTCGCTCACCAATTTTTCCAGAAATCGTGTAGGATTAAAATATTTGGTCTTTGACCCCTACAAAGATCCTGCTCGGAGCAAACCCAACTTGTACAGCTGGAGGGCCAACAACCTTTTTCAATGGAAAAACCTGATTCCGGCCGTGTCGGTGTACGGTGGTGCGAATTTTGTATTGGGCGATAATCCGTTTTATCCCGGCGAACCTACAATTTCGTACCGTGGTGGAATCCAAACACAGAGCAGGCTATCCCCAAGGTTTGTATTGATTTCCAATATTGCCTACGATCGCATTACGACCGATACCCCCGAATGGCGATACGCCCTTTCGGTAACCCATGCTTTTCGTGACCCCAGATGGAGTGTCTTTTTTGAGGGACAGGGCATTTCCGGGGACCGCTATTCTGATATTATCCTAAGGACCGGGGTGGCCCGTTTGATCAATCCTAATTTCCAGGCCGATATCCATATGGGATCGGGTTTTAAAAACGACCCTTCCCGTATATTTGTAGTGCTCGGTTTTTCGTATCGCTTGGATTTTCATAAAGATGAACTTATCCCGATCAACGAGCAGCAATCTGGCATGAACGGGAAAATCAAAAAGAACTCCAATAAACGGAAATCAAAAAAGAAGAGAAAAAACCGTGGTTAATCCATGGATTTTTACGTTTTACATCATCTTATTTTTCTAGCGCAAGTAATATTCATAATATTGGGTATTAATTTGCAACTATGGTTACCATAAAACAGGTTTCGTCCAAATCCGACCTTAAACGATTTGTGAAATTCCCTTTCTCGCTCTACAAAGGTTCCCCGTATTGGGTGCCCCCTATTATCAATGATGAAATGGAGTCTTTTGACAAGGACAAGAACCCTGTTTTTAAAACAGCGGAGGCGCAGTTTTTTTTAGCCTACAAGGATGGTAAGTTAGTGGGTCGCGTAGCGGCCATAATAAATTGGTTGGAGGTAAAGGAACAGGGGCTTAAAAAAATGCGCTTTGGTTGGTTCGATTTTGTGGACGACCTGGAAGTTTCCAAGGCCTTGTTGGACAAAGTGCAGGAAATCGGCAAGGAAAACCAACTCGATTACATGGAAGGTCCGGTAGGTTTTTCCAATTTGGACAAAGTGGGCGTGCTCACCGAAGGTTTTGATCAAGTTGGCAATATGATCACGTGGTACAATCACCCCTATTATCAATCTCATTATGAAAAGCACGGGTTCACCACGGAAAAAAAATACTCCGAAAGCAAATTTTTGGCGGCCAATGCGGACCCCAAACTTTTTGAGAAAGCCAATATGCTCATCAAAAAACGATTCGGGCTCAGAGAACTCAACTTTAAGAAAAGTGCCGATATTATGCCGTGGGTGGACAAAATGTTCGACCTGTTCAACGATAGTTATGCCAAACTATCTTCCTTTGTTAAGATCACGGATATCCAAAAGGAATATTTTAAGAAAAAGTACATTGGTTTTATAAACCCGGAGTATATTAAGTTTGTGGTGGACGCCGAGGACAATATGGTGGCCTTTGCCATTGTAATGCCCTCTTTCTCGGAAGCTTTGCAAAAGGCCAAGGGCAAATTGTTCCCGTTCGGCATTTTCCATTTGCTCCACGCCAGAAAACACAGTAAGGATGCCATTTTCTACCTTATCGGCATTCATCCAAAATACCAGAACAAAGGTGTTACGGCCATTATTTTTAACGAGTTCCACCACACTTTTAAAAAGCGTGGCGTTGTGAATTGCATTAGAACCCCCGAACTGGAGGACAATATTGCCATACAACAGATGTGGAAGCATTTTGACCCCAAGGTAATTCGTCGTAGACGCACTTATGTAAAAAACCTATAGTCTCCCCTTTTTCCTTAAGCATCGGTACCAAAATAACAGACAGTATTTGGGCCAAATAGTTACACTGATCGTTTACAAATTTGATTTTGTATTTTAACGGACAGGTTTACCGCGTAGCACCCCCTATTTATTTTAAACGAAATAAAATGAAATCCGTAAAACTGGTTTTAGGGACAAAAAATGGGGCGGACATTATCCGTATCGACTATAAATCGGACACAACACTAAGGAAACATTTATTAAAGTTGCCGGTATTGCAGCAGGACCTTCTGGATGGTACGTTCTATCTGGAAAACTCCTCAAATAATCTAAACCTTATTTTCAATCATTTACGAAAAATCGGATGCTATGTGGACTATTCAGAGGTGAGACAAAAAAAGAAAGGACTCCCCAAAAATAAAAAGCCGTTCTCTTTACCTCCTTTAGGTCCAAAACAACAACGAAATCTACATAGTTTCAGTAAGTGGTTGATGGAGAAAAGATTGAGCCCAAATACCGTGAATACTTATGTAGAAGTAAGCGGTTTTTTTGTTAGGTACGCCATCCTAAAAAAATCAAAAATCTATTCCAAGGCATTGGTGGAGTCCTTTAATTATGATTTTATCGTGAACGAAGGAAAATCAATTTCATACCAAAACCAATGTATCAATGGTATCAAAAAATATTTTTTGTTCAAAAATATAGCTATGGAGGCCCTAGATCTGGTGAGGCCAAAAAAGGAAAAGAAACTTCCTGTTGTTTTGAGCAAGGAAGAAATACGGTCCATAATAGAGGAAACACACAACTTAAAACACAGAACGTTACTGTCCTTGATCTATTCGGGCGGATTGCGAATCGGTGAGGCCATCAATTTAAAAGTGACCGATATTGATAGTGATCGAATGTTGGTTCATATTAAGGGAGGAAAGGGAAAAAAGGACAGGTATACCTTGTTGTCCCATAGTTTTTTGGAAACGCTACGTACTTATTATAGACAATATAAACCGAGTAAATATTTATTCGAGGGTCAGCGTTCGGAAAAATACAGTACTAGCAGTGCGCAATGGGTATTAAAAAAAGCTGTTTTTAAAGCGGGAATTAAAAAAGGGGTTACGTTGCATACGCTTCGGCACAGCTTTGCCACACATTTATTGGAAAACGGTACCGACATTAGGTACATACAGGAACTATTGGGCCATAGCAGTCCCAAAACTACAATGATCTACACCCATGTTACCGAGAATAGTTTTAAAAATATTAGCAGTCCGTTTGATGATCTATAAAAACAGTATATTGCATTGTAAGAAAATAACACAACCGGGCTAAACTGAAGAAGCCATGTATAAACTTGGGCATAGTCCTCCATTGTGGGGGTATAAACTCAGTAAAGTTCGGCATATAAACAAGTTACCCACAAGCTGAAAACCAACCGCATATTTTAGCACTTTCGGTTTTTTCCGACACACAAATCCAACGCTTTAAAACCAAAAGAGCTAAAATTTTCCCAACGCCTGAAAATTATGTATTTTAGTATTTGCTTAAATAAGAAATAACCGTAACTTTGTTTTATGGAAAATAATTCTTGCATAAGACAACAAGCCGATATTGAACAAATAAATCGTTGCAAAGACACAGTTTCGGAATTAAACGAATCGTTCGACTATTTGGCGAACGGACTTTCATTAGTCGGAAATAACGTTCGACTGAAAATACTTTACCTACTCTTTCAGGAAAAAAGACTTTGTGTTTGTGATTTAAGCGACATTCTCGGAATGAACATTTCTGCTATTTCTCAACATTTGAGAAAAATGAAAGACCGAAACCTATTACAAACAGAAAGAGATGCTCAAACGATTTTTTATTCACTTACGGCTGAATACGAAAAAATGCTAAACCCATTTTTTGAGATACTTGATAAAAACAAAATTTTAGAAACGATATGAAAAGTGAAAACAAATTAATCGGTGCAGGTTTGTTAACGGCAATTACAGCTTCTTTATGTTGTATTACACCAGTTTTGGCTCTTATCGCAGGAACAAGTGGAATTGTTTCAACATTTTCTTGGATAGAACCTTTTAGACCATATTTAATTGGACTGACAATTTTAGTTCTTGGCTTTGCTTGGTATCAAAAACTTAAACCTCAAAAAGAAATAGACTGTGATTGTGAGACGGACGAAAAACCAAAATTTATTCAATCAAAAAAGTTTTTAGGTATTGTAACAGTATTTGCAATTGTAATGTTGGCTTTCCCATATTATTCTGGAATTTTTTACCCAAACACAGAAAAACAAATAATTGTAGTTGACAAATCGGACATTAAAACAACGGAATTTAAAATCAGCGGAATGACTTGTGCCAGTTGCGAAGAACACGTCAATCACGAAGTAAACAAACTCAACGGAATTGTAAACTCAAAAGCGTCTTATGAAAATGGAAATGCAATCGTTGAATTTGACAAAACCAAAACCAATGAAACGGAAATTGAGAAAGCAATTAACTCAACAGGTTATAAAGTAACCGACAAAAAAGAAAATTAATGGAAACTATATTAAAATCTGAAATAACTTGTCCAAACTGCGGACATAAAAAAGTGGAAGATATGCCAACAAACGCTTGTCAATTTTTCTACGAATGCGAAAATTGTAAAAAGGTTTTAAAACCAAAAGAGGGAGATTGTTGTGTTTATTGTTCTTATGGAACAGTAGCTTGTCCACCAATTCAAGAAAATAAAAGTTGTTGTTAAAAAGCCAACGCTAAAAGCCATACACATTTGCAATTCGCTTCAGCCGAAACACAAGCCAAAAATTGCAAAAGAGTATGTCTTTGCCAACGCTGAAAACCAAGCTGAACGGAATAAAGCCAGTGGGTAACAACGTATATAAAAAATAGCGGTTTAGGTGCTAAATCGAAATGAATTTTATAAATTTAAGGTCTGTGTTTAACCGAAAAGTTCGTGCAAAAAATCCGCTACTTTTCATATACAAACCCGTTGTGGTTAATGTCGAAAAACCGAGAAACTAAATGAATAAAACAATATTTGAGATTACTAAAATGGACTGTCCTTCGGAGGAAAATCTAATCCGAATGAAATTGGACGGAATTTCAAGTATTGCGAATTTGGACTTTGACATTCCCAACCGAAAACTGACCGTTTTTCACAGCGGAGAAACTGACAAAATTGAAAAATCAGTTATCGAACTGAATTTAGGCGGAAAGAAAATCTCGACTGAACAAACCGACCAAACAGAATTTAATGAAAATGCAAACCAGAAAAAACTACTTTGGTCTGTACTTGCCATAAATTTTGCGTTTTTCATAATTGAAATGACAACAGGAATAATCTCAAAATCAATGGGATTGGTTGCCGACAGTTTAGATATGCTTGCGGACAGTTTCGTTTACGGTATTAGCTTGTTTGCGGTTGGCGGAACAGTAATAAAGAAAAAACGGATTGCCAAACTTGCTGGATATTTTCAAATAACACTTGCAATTATTGGATTTGTAGAAGTTTTAAGGAGATTTTTCGGAGACGAGAAATTACCCAACTTTTCGACAATGATTATAGTGTCAATTTTCGCACTTATTGCAAACGGAATTTGTCTTTACATTTTACAAAAATCAAAAAGTAAGGAAGAGGCACATATGAAAGCAAGTATGATTTTCACTTCAAACGATGTGATTATAAATTTAGGAGTAATAACAGCTGGACTTTTGGTAAACTGGTTGAGTTCAAGCAAACCTGATTTGATTATCGGAACAATAGTTTTTGTTTTGGTAATTCAAGGTGCTTTTAGAATTTTAAAATTGAGTAAATAAATAAAAAAACACTAACCACAACAATGGCTATAAGTAATTGCTTGTTCTCGAATACTTCTGAAAATCCTCGCGGATTTTCAGTTTGTTGTGTACTTGCAAAGTTTCGTGCTAACCCACGCAACTACTCATAGCCGAGACCGTTGTACCCAATTAAAACCAACCATTGAGCTTAAATGAAAATAACTGAATTAAGAGATTACCAAATTGAATTTGAAAAAATTAGAGCGGACTTTAATTCAGGGTTTAAAAAAATAAACAGCTTACGGAAAAAATTCACTTCTGACTATCCCACCAGCCGAATTCGGACATTAACACTTGACGAATATGTTACTGGAAAAGGTGGACAAACATTCTGCAACCGAATAGAAAATGACCTTAATGAATGGGGAAATATTCACGGAAGTTTCGCTACAAAATTCGGAGTTTATTATGGAAAATTTGGTGAAAACTCAACATCAAAATATCGAATTGGACGTAAAGAATTCGGAACAGATGAAAATATAGCTCTTAAAAAAATTCTTTCAGCTATAATTGAACTGATTGAAAATAAAGACGATTTAGCGATTTTAAAGAAAAATCCTATTTCACCAATGTTCAAAGGCAAAATCTTGTCAGTTTATTATCCAAATGAATTTTTAAACATATTTTCTGCAAAACACCTGAATTACTTTATAAATAATCTTGGTTTAGATAATGACTCAAAATCGGAATTAGATAAACAAGCTTTGCTACTTGACTTTAAGAATAGTGACAAAGTAATGAAAGAATGGAGTATATATGAATTTAGCAAATTCTTGTATTCCTCATTTGGCAGACCCAATGACGAAATCAAGGAAGAAAATATTTCAAAAGAACTCAAAAAGTTTAACCTCAAAGATTTTCCGCCAATTGAGAGTTTGAAATTTGACTATGTTGAACTGCAAACCGATGAACTTCCAGAACCAACAGAAAAGAAGAAGAACAAAGAAACGAAAGTTGACTATTCAAATCGTTCAAGAAAATTCAAGCGAATTGGAGACAGAGGTGAACAAATTGTTTTAAGAGCAGAAAAACAATTCTTAAACAAGAATGGAAGAAAAGATTTAGCAGAATTGGTTGACCAAATTTCTGAAAGAGATGATAGTGTTGGATATGATATAAAATCTTATGAATTGGATGGAACAGAGAAGTTGATTGAGGTTAAGTCTACTTTGCGAAAAATAGGAAATAGTAATATCTTTCTTTCTGCAAACGAATTGCAAGTTGCGGAAAATAAAGAAAACTATTATTTCTACATTATCTATGAAGTTGGTAGTAAAAGACCAAAAATATGGAAAGTGAGAAGTTCGGATTTCCTAAACGACAGTAATATTGTGAAAGAACCGATTTTATATAAACTAAAAATGAACACAAAATAACTGGGTACAACAATGGCTATAAGTAATTGCTTGTTCTCACCTACTTTTGAAAATCCTCGCGGATTTTCAGTTTGGTGCGTACTTGCAAAGTTTAGTGCTAACCCACGCAACTACTCATAGCCTAAACCGTTACCCACAAGTTACAAAATGAAGAAATTACCTTTAGAGCCTAATCTAACTTCTCATCAAAAAATTCATATTACCATTTTTATATTTTTTGGCTTAGCTATAATTACGGGACTTTTAGGTACGAACCTCGATTTAATTAAACTTTTGTATTTAACCATTGCGTTATTGACAACAAGCTTCTTTCTAATTGTGTTTTTTTCCAAAAATGGACTAGTATACGACGGTGAAAATTTATGCACCGGTGTCTTTATAGGACAATTTTTGATTTTAAAAAATCGAATAAGTCTATCGGATAAAAGTGCCTGCTCCATTCTAAAATTTAGAAAGAGTCAAAAATATTCCTTCTTTTCAGCAGCTCGACCTGACTTAGCAAATGAATTCAATTCATTCGATATCTATTTATTAAATGATCGACATACCAAGAAATTGCGTATTCTATCATTAAAAAAGGAAAGTAATAGTAAAATTGCAATTGAATTCTTAGTTAGTAACACTGATTTGAAGCACGAAATTTACAGTCCAAATTTTGAATAAAACCAGTGGGTAACAAAGGCTATAATTCAGCTTTATCTGTGAACCAAAAAACAAAATCCCTAACTTTAAATCAGCTCGATTTCTCACTTGAAAAATCCTACCGGATTTCCCAAGCCGAAATCATAGCCGGACCGTTGGGACGGATTTTGAAAGCCTCCGGCCTCAACCAAGTAGCTACATTGCTCCGCAATTCCCGCCCCTTGGGCATCCGTCCCAACGCCCTGCTAAACCAAATTGCCAATGCAGTCGGGAC